>VSSQ01000036.1_pt2 | contig 199973 bp, 200 predicted proteins | sample 4763081 | NCBI WGS metagenome assembly VSSQ01 (sample SAMN12137344, study PRJNA551015) | bioreactor metagenome | isolation source: SDC9 anaerobic chlorinated ethene degrading culture | place: USA: Knoxville, Tennesee | collected 2015-01-01 | reverse complement strand
CGCTGAAGGACGAAAGCGCCGCCGCCGCCCTGCCCGCTGGCTGACGGGCTCAGGCGAGCAGGTCATAGGTCTGCCCCCCGATTTGCAGCCAGAGGTGATCCTGCGCCGCGCCATCGGTCAGGGCCCAGACCGGCTCGCCCGAACGGGTGTCGATGATCTGCACCTCGGCGACGGCCGCGTTGCCGGCCCCCGGAACAGAGGTGACGCGCAAGTCGAAGTCACCGACCGAGGCGGTGCTGTCGCGGAAGATCAGCACGTCGCCGTCGGCACTGCTGTAGTCGCCGATGCGGTCGCAGCCCGCGGCCGCGGTGCCGTCGTGATAGAAGCGGTCCGCGCCCCAGCCGCCGCGCAGCAGGTCATCCCCGTTGCCGCCATTGAGGAAATCAGTGCCATTGCCGCCGACGAGCGTGTCATTGCCTGCCCCGCCCAGCAGCGTGTCATTGCCGGCATCGCCCCAGAGCCGGTCTCTGCCGTTGCTGCCCGCGAGCCGGTCGGCGCCATAGCCGCCGCGCAGCGTGTCGTTGCCGCCGCCGCCGAAAACCGTATCCGCGCCGGCGGCTCCGGCGATCCAGTCGCGCCCGGCATTGCCGGTGAGCTGATTGCCGAGGGCATTGCCGGCGATGTGCCGCCCGGCCCGGCCGATCACCGTCAGCGCCTCGACCTGCGGCGCCCAGAGGGACATGTCGTAGCTGCTGTGCGCCCGGATCAGGTCGGCGCCGCCGCCCGCCGCCTCGATCACCAGCGTCCGGGGGGAGAGGACGGTATAGGTGTCGTCGCCGCCGAAGCCGGCGAAGGCGAGGGGCGGGATCTCCGGGCTGTGGCTGCCGGTTGCCGAGGGCATCTGCACCGGGGTGAACACATCGTCCCCGTCGGTGCCCATGGTCACCCGCGCGGCCGCGGCGGCGGTGCCCGAGAGCAGGCTGTCGGCGGTGGCGGTGACCAGCGCATTCACCAGCGCCTGACTGTAATGCAGCGCATCGACGAACATCGCGCCGGGGTGGATGCCTGCCTGCGCCGCGACGAGATCGACATTCAGCAGCTGCACCCGGTCATCCGTGGCGGCCAGCGCCTGCTGCTCGTCGATGATCGTCGACCAGGCGTCACGCGCCGCCGCGGGCGCATAGCCGGAGAGCTGCAGCGTCGCCACGTCGAAATCGTAAAACTCCGCCCCCCGGCCGGCGAAACCGTCATGCAGATGCGCCTCGATCCGGTCGAAAAGCGCCTCGGCCTTTTCCGCATAAAGGCTGCTGCGGGCGCAGGCGAGCGTGTCGGCCTCGCCCTGCACCCAGATGATCCCCCCGAGATGGGCGCTGCCGTCGCGGCTCAGCGCCGCGTCCAGCGCATCGAGCCGCGCCCTCGGCAGGTCGTTGCGCTGATACCAGTCGGTGTCTCCGCCCCGCCCCCAGGTCAGCGGCGCCCCCGCATCGGCGATGGTGAGCACGGTGCAGCCCGGGTCGCGCGCCCGCAACTCGGCGGCCATCTCGTCGGCGATGTTGTTGGCGTTGCTCTGCCCCGCGATGATGTAAATTCCGGACATGGCGCGTCTCCTGCTGCAGGGAGAGACTGCGCCTTGTGCGGCTAATGGTTTCCTATTTGTTCCCTCTTCTCCGCCCGGGATTTATCGCGCTTTTTAATCGACTTCACGCCCCGAGGGTGTCGAGGATCTGCCCCAGAATGCGTGCGCCGAAGGCCGCATTGGCGTGGAGGAAATCCCCCTTCGGCTGCACTTTGTCGAGGTCGATCAGCCGCTTGGCCCGGCTGGTGAAGGCCTCGGGTGTGAGGATGAAATCGACCGTCGTATCCTCGGGCTGGGGCAGGAAGTGCGCGCCGAGATCGGCGAAAGTGCGGGTTGCGACATCGGCGAAACCCGCCGCGGCGCGGGGCGCGATGCGGCCGCGGATCGCGCGCAGGAAGCCCGCCCCGGCTGTCGCCATCGTTCTGAGTCGTTCCGACGGGAACGGCTGCGGCACGACGAGCATCGGCCGTGCGCCGAGCCCCGGCAGGGCCTGCAGCGCCGCCACCATCTGCCCGCCGTTCGAGGCGCGCAGTCCGTCGGCCAGCGCCGCCTGCAGTCAGCGCGCGGTGATCTCCTGCGCGCCGCGGCGGTTCGGGTCGGGCCAGCCAAGCACGTGACACTTGTTCAGGATCGAGATCATCAGGAAGGGGCTGGTCTCGGCACCGATCACCACGCGGGCGTCATAGTCCGCCAGATCGAAGCTGTCCCTCAGCCCGAGCCGGGCGAGATAGTCGCGGAAATCGTCATTGCCGGCCTCGATCCTTGTGCCGTCGATGCGGTAGTCCTTCACCCCGCTGCCGCCGCGCACGAAGAAGTCGATCTGGTGCGGCGAGCCGCCCTGCACCTGTTTCCAGGCCTCGATCAGGCAGGCGGAATGCGAATTGCCGGTGACGAAGATCTTCATATGCGCGACGCGTCCAGCAGGATTTCGTCGCACACGGCGTCGAGCTCTTCGGCGGCCACCTCGGGCAGCGTGCGGCTCAGCCCCGGGTGGGCGGCGAAGAAGGTTGTCATGATCTCGGTCACCACCTCGTCCTTCACCTCGCGCTGGCTGGCGTCGAAGGCGTCGCGCAGAAGCGGGTTCGCAGTGGCGATCTCGTAGGCGGGGAAATAGTCGCAGCCGGGCAGGGCGGTGACGACCTCGTCGACCGCCGCGCGCAGCACCGACTTCGAGCGGATGGTGGCCGGCAGCACATGGTCGCCGGTCGCGGTGGCGGCAAGCGGCACCGGCGAGACGGTGAAGAGGAAGCGCAGGTCGGGGGCGTGGGCGCGCACCAGCGCGATGAAGCGCGTCAGCTCCGACACCACCTCGCTCACCCCGGTGTTGTGGAAGCGGTGCTCGGGCGCGCCGAAGGCCGGGTCGACCGTCGCCGGGCAGAGCTGATAGACGGTGCCGGTCTCGGCATGTTCCCAGCGTTCCGTCAGCCCGAGGGTGAAGACGAAGACCGAGGCCTCGGTGAACAGCCGCCGCACCTGACGCAGGTGCGAGCGCCGCGCCGTCACCACATCGGCCCGGCGCGCGAAGCCGCCCGGTTCGATCCGCGGTCGCAGCCCGTCGAACCAGGCGCCGTCCTTCGTCCACAGCGCATCCTCGCGCACATGGTCGGAAAAGGCATCCTCGGCCAGCTGCAGCAGCTGCGCGGTGGTGTAGATATTGCCGTAGCGCGCCGAATAGAGCCCATAGCCGAAGCCGATCCCCGTCGCCTCGCTCATCCCCGGGGGCGCGGGCTCGAGGTCGAGGAAGCGCGCGTCCGACCGCTTCAGCTCGCGCCCGATCTTCTGCGCGAAACAGCTGCCCGCGGTGGCGATCGGCTCGCCCGCCGTGATCGTCACCGCGGGCCGGTAGATCTCGGCAAAATCGAAGCGCGGGCGGCGCAGGCAGCGCCGCCAGAAGCAGCGGTCGGGCAGGTCTGAATAGAAGGACATCGGCGGGACATTCCCGAAATCGTGGATCATAGGATTTCCCGCAGAAGGCCATGGAAGTCGCGCGGTTTCAAGGTGCTGGCGGCAGATGGCCCGTTCGTGTAAGAGGCGATTGACAAGCCTTCCATTCGTGTCACGCTTGCGTGTGACACCGGAAAGCCGTTGCTGCGTCGCAGAAACTGTCACATAGTTTTGTCGAACTGACATGAAACCGTATCGCTTGCGGCGCATTGGGGGTCAGGAAGCAAAAGGAAGCTGTCATGCCTGAAACCGCTCCCCAGACGATGCGCAAGAGCTATCGCACCCTCTTCGTGTCGGATCTGCATCTCGGGTCCCGGGGCAGCCGGGCAGCGCGCTTCCTCGATTTCCTGAACCGGACCGACGCCGAGACGATCTATCTGGTGGGCGACATCCTCGACATCTGGCACCCCGGGCGGGTGCACTGGGGCGAGACGCATGACGCGATCATCGAAGAGCTGAGCACGCGGGCGCGGGCGGGCGTGCGGGTGGTCTATCTGCCCGGCAATCACGATGCCGCGCTGCGTCTGCACGAGGGGCCGATGTTCGGCGCCTTCGAGCTGCGCGAGACCGACGTGCACAAGGCGGCGGACGGCATGCGCTATCTGATCCTGCACGGCGACCAGTGCGATGCGCGGATCTTTCGGTGGCATGTGATGACCCGGATCGGCAGCCGCGCCGATGCCGCGCTGCGCGCCGCCGACCAGTGGCTGAAACTGCACCTGCACCGGACCTCGGAACGCGGGTTGTTCGAGCTTGCCATCATGGGCGTGAACGCGCTGATGCTGGTGGGCAACAAGTTCGAGGAACGGCTTTCGGCGCTGGCGCGCGAGCGCGGCCACGACGGGGTGATCTGCGGCCATTACCACAAGGCGGCGCTGCATCACCGCGACGGGCTGGTCTATGCGAATTGCGGCGACTGGGTCGACAACCAGACCGCCCTCGTCGAAACCGCGGACGGTTCGCTGCAGATGCTGGCCTGGTCGGGCGAGACGCAGAGCGTCGAGCTCTGGACCCCCGCCGCCGAGCGGAGCCGCCGTGCATGACCGCGCTTGTCATCCTGCTGTCGGCCTTCGTGGCGGTGACGCTGGCGCTGCATCTTGCCTCGGCCGCGCTGACGGCGCGCCGCTATCTGCATCTCACGCCCGTGCGCCCCATCCCCGGCCGGCCGCTGGTCAGCCTGATCCGCCCGGTCTGCGGCCTTGACCTGCATGACGAGGAGACGCTCGGCTCGTCCTTCCGGCTGAGCTGGCGCGACCTCGAGGTGATCTTCTGTGCCGCGCATGAAAGCGATCCGGCGGTGCCGCTGGTGCGCCGGCTGATCGCCGAGAACCCGCAGGTGCAGGCGCAGTTGCTGATCGGCGAAAGCGGGCTGAGCGGCAACCCGAAGCTCAACAACCTCGAGAAGGGCTGGCGGGTCAGCCGCGGTGCCTTCGTCGCGATGACCGATTCCAACCTGCTGCTGCCGCCCGACTATATCGAGCGGCTGCTCTCGGTCTGGCGGCCCGACACCGGGCTGGTGTCCTGCCCGCCGGTCGGTATCCGCGGTGAGGGGATGGGCGGGGCGCTCGAATGCGCCTTCCTGAACAGCTTCCAGGCGCGCTGGCAGCTTGCGGCCGACAGCCTCGGCCTTGGCTTTGCGCAGGGCAAGACCCTGTTCTGGCGCCGCGACGTGCTTGAGCGCGCCGGCGGGCTCGTCGCGCTTGGCCGCGATCTGGCCGAGGATGTCGCCTCGACCAAGGCGGTGCGCGGGCAGGGGCTGGTGGTGCGTCTGGCGCGCGAGCCCTTCGCCCAGCCGATCGGGCCGCGCAGCCTGCGCGCGGTCTGGGACCGGCAGCTGCGCTGGGCGCGGGTGCGGCGCGACGGCTTTCCGGGCCTCTTCGTGGCCGAGATCCTGCTCGGCCCCTGGCCGCCGGTCGCGGCGCTGATCGCCCTTGGCGGGCTTGCCGGGCTCGGCTGGGCGCTGCCCTTCCTCGCGCTCTGGTATGGCGCCGAAATCGCGCTGTGCCGCATCGCCGGCTGGCCTTGCGGGGCGCGCGACATCGCCGCGATGGTGCTGCGCGACCTGCTGCTGGCACCGCTCTGGGTCACCACCTGGGCGCGGCGCGGCTTTGAGTGGCGCGGCACCGCAATGGGCGGGCTCGAGACCGCGCCGGCCGGGGGCGCCGAGGCATGAGCCGGCGCCTCAGCTGCGTGATCCCCGCCTTCAACGAGGCGCCGCGCATCGCCACCGTGCTGCGCGAGGTGCTGGGCCACCCGGCGATCGACGAGGTGATCGTGGTCGACGATGGCTCGTCCGACGGCACTGCGGACGCTGCCGCGGCGGTCGAGGGCGCGCGGCTGATCCGCCTGCCCGAGAACCGCGGCAAGAGCTGGGCGGTCTCGGTCGGCATCGAGGCGGCGACGCACGAGCTTGTCATGCTGATCGACAGCGACCTGATCGGCCTTGGCCCGACCGCACTCGAGGCGCTGATCGCGCCGGTGCGCGAGGGCCGGGCCGATGTCTCGATCAGCCTGCGCGGCAATTCCCCCTGGCCCTGGCGGGCGATCGGGCTTGATTACATCTCGGGCGAGCGGGTGATGCCGAAGGCGCTGATCGGCGAGACCGAGGCGCTGCGCACGCTGCCGCGCTTCGGGCTCGAGGTCTATCTGAACCGGCGCTGGATCGGCCTGCGGCAGCGCATCGCCGTGGTGCGCTGGCCCGAGGTCGCAAGCCCCTGGAAGGGGACGAAGCGCGGCCGCTGGGAAGGTCTCAAGGCCGACGCCCGGATGCTTGCCGACATGTTCCGCACCGTGCCGCTGCATGCCGCCGCGGCGCAGATCCTGGCGATGCGCCGGTTGCGCGCCTGACAGCTCGACCTGCCGCAACGGAACCCCCCGCGGCCTTGCGGACGCGGGGGGCTGTTTCTGCGCGGGCCGTTTGGCTCAGCGGTTCTGGCTGGCCTCGAGCGCGTCCTCGAAGGTGCGCAGCCCGGTGCGCGGCGCCTGCACCAGCACCGCCATGTTGCCGGGCTTGTGCTGGTTGCGCAGCATCTTGGTATGCGCCTTCGGGATCTCATCCCAGGGGAAGACCTCGGACATGCACGGGTCGATGCGGCGCTCGATCATCAGCTTGTTCGCAGCCGAGGCCTGCTTCAGATGGGCGAAGTGGCTGCCCTGCAGGCGCTTCTGGTGCATCCACATGTAGCGCACGTCGAAGGTGCAGTTGAAGCCCGAGGTGCCGGCGCAGATCACCACCATGCCGCCCTTCTTGCACACCAGCGTCGAGACCGGGAAGGTCGCCTCGCCGGGATGTTCGAAGACCATGTCGACGCTCACGCCCTTGCCGGTGATGTCCCAGATCGCCTTGCCGAACTTGCGCGCTTCCTTCAGCCACACGTTGTACTCTTCCGAGTTCACCTTCGGCAGCTGGCCCCAGCACTTGAAGTCCTTGCGGTTGATCACGCCCTTGGCGCCGAGCGACATCACGAAGTCGCGCTTGTCCTCGTCCGAGATCACCCCGATCGCCGAGGCGCCGGCCGCGTTCACCAGCTGGATCGCGAAGGAGCCAAGCCCGCCCGAGGCGCCCCAGACCAGCACGTTCTGGCCCGGCTTCAGGTCATGCGGCTCGTGGCCGAAAAGCATCCGGTAGGCGGTGGCGAGGGTCAGCGTGTAGCAGGCCGATTCCTCCCAGGTCAGGTGCTTCGGCCGCGGCATCAGCTGCTGCGCCTGCACGCGGGTGAACTGCGCGAACGAACCGTCGTTCGTCTCGTAGCCCCAGATCCGCTGGCTGGGCGAGAACATCGGGTCGCCGCCGTTGCATTCCTCGTCGTCGCCGTCATCCTGGTTGCAGTGGATCACGACCTCGTCGCCCACCTTCCAGCGCTTCACCTTGTCGCCGACCTTCCACACGATACCGGCGGCGTCGGAGCCGGCGATGTGATAGGGCTGCTTGTGGCCGTCGAAGGGCGACACCGGGATGCCGAGACCGGCCCAGACCCCATTGTAGTTCACCCCCGCGGCCATCACCAGAACCAGCACCTCGTTGCTGTCGATCTCCCAGGTCGGCACGACTTCGACCTGGAACGACTGCTCGGGCTCGCCGTGACGCTCGCGGCGGATCGCCCAGGCGTACATGTTCTTCGGAACATAGCCGAGGGGCGGCATCTCGCCGATTTCGTAGAGGTCCTTCTCGGGGGCGTCATAAGGGGCGATCCCGGTGTTCACGTCGAGGGCCATGAGCATCTCCTGTTGTCGTCGCCGCGCCGCAGAATCAGGCGGGGATTGCAGAACGAAATAATCTTGCACACGCAATAATGCAATGCTCGAAGTTGCGATTTTGTAATTTTGTGTCCCTCGCGTTTCGGCGCGGAGCCGAAACCGGCAAGTCCATGCTGCACAAGCAAAAGGATCGCTGCGCAGCCAGCAGGGCCCGCCGCAATCGGGCCGGGGGGGCATCCCGTCGCGCCGCGCTGCAGCGAATTGACAGAGACACATTCTTTCGCATATCAGGTCTCGAATGGCAATTTTCTTGCCCATCGTGAATCGCCCCAGCCCCGGAGGCCGCCATGACCGAGATCCAGAAACCCGCCAAGGACAAGCCCTGGCTGTTCCGCACCTACGCGGGCCACTCCACGGCCGCGAAGTCGAACGAACTCTACCGGATGAACCTCGCGAAGGGGCAGACCGGGCTTTCGGTGGCCTTCGACCTGCCGACCCAGACCGGCTATGATTCGGATCACGTGCTCGCGCGCGGCGAGGTCGGCAAGGTCGGCGTGCCGGTCTGCCATCTGGGCGACATGCGCGCGCTCTTCGACCAGATCCCGCTCGAGCAGATGAACACCTCGATGACGATCAACGCGACGGCGCCGTGGCTGCTCGCGCTCTATATCGCGGTCGCCGAGGAGCAGGGCGCGGATGTGTCGAAGCTGCAGGGCACGGTGCAGAACGATCTGGTGAAGGAATACCTCAGCCGCGGCACCTATATCTGCCCGCCGAAGCCCTCGCTCGCGATGATCACCGATGTCGCCGCCTATACGCGCGAGCACCTGCCGAAGTGGAACCCGATGAACGTCTGTTCCTATCACCTGCAGGAGGCCGGCGCGACGCCCGAGCAGGAGCTGGCCTTCGCGCTGGCGACCGGCATCGCGGTTCTGGACGATCTGAAGCAGAAGGTCCCGGCCGAGGGCTTCCCGGCGATGGTGGGCCGGATCTCATTCTTCGTGAACGCCGGCATCCGCTTCGTCACGGAGATGTGCAAGATGCGCGCCTTCACCGAGCTCTGGGACGAGATCTGCCTGGAGCGTTACGGCATCGCGGAAGAGAAATACCGCCGCTTCCGCTATGGCGTGCAGGTGAACAGCCTCGGCCTGACCGAGCAGCAGCCGGAAAACAACGTCTACCGCATCCTGATCGAGATGCTCGCGGTGACGCTGTCGAAGAACGCCCGCGCCCGTGCCGTGCAGCTGCCCGCCTGGAACGAGGCGCTCGGCCTTCCGCGGCCCTGGGATCAGCAATGGTCGCTGCGCATGCAGCAGATCATGGCCTACGAGACCGACCTTCTGGAATATGGCGATCTCTTCGACGGCAACCCGGCGGTGACGGCGAAGGTCGAGGAGCTGAAGGCCGGCGCGCGGCAGGAGCTCGAGACCCTCGACGCCATGGGCGGGGCGATCGCGGCAATCGACTACATGAAGGCGCGGCTGGTCGACTCGAACGCCGCCCGCATCAACCGGATCGAGGCGAACGAGACCATCGTCGTCGGCGTGAACCGCTGGCAGCAGGGCGAGCCCTCGCCGCTCACTGCGGGCGACGGCGGCATCATGGTCGTCGATCCGGCGGTCGAGGCCGATCAGGTCGGCCGGCTCACCGCCTGGCGCGCGGCGCGCGACGCGGCGGCGGTGCAGGCGGCGCTGGCGCGGCTTTCGGACGATGCCAAGGCCGGGCGCAACATCATGCCCGCCTCAATCGCCGCGGCGAAGGCCGGCGCCACCACCGGCGAATGGGCCGGCGTGATGCGCGCGGTGCATGGCGAATACCGCGGGCCCACCGGCGTCTCGCGCGCGCCCTCGAACAAGACCGAAGGGCTCGACGAGATCCGCGCCGCGGTCGATGCGGTCAGCTCGCAGCTTGGCCGGCGGCTGAAGTTCCTGGTCGGCAAGCCGGGGCTCGACGGCCATTCGAACGGCGCCGAGCAGATCGCCTTCCGCGCCCGCGACTGCGGCATGGACATCACCTATGACGGCATCCGCCTGACGCCCGAGCAGATCGTCGCGAAGGCGGTGGAGGACGAGGCGCATGTGGTCGGTCTCTCGATCCTCTCGGGCAGCCACATTCCGCTGATCGAGGAGCTGATGGGGCGGATGCGCGCGGCCGGGCTCGACCATGTGCCGGTGGTCGTCGGCGGCATCATCCCCGACGAGGACGCGGTGAAGCTGAAGGGCTTCGGCGTGGCGCGGGTCTATACGCCGAAGGATTTCGAGCTGAACCGGATCATGATGGACATCGTGGCGCTGGTCACCCCGGCCTCGCGCGCGGCCTGACACGGTGCCGGGGGGCTTTCTGCCCCCCGAGCCCCCCGAAGGTATTTGCGGCAAGATGAAAGGGGAGGGGGCTTTCATCTTGCCGAAAATACCTCCGCCGGAGGCGCCTGCCCGGGCCGATTTCCCGCCTTCCGAAAGCCGGGTGTGCCCTGTAAGGTCGCGCCCATGAGCACCACTCCCGCGACCGTCCAGTTTTCCGAAGACCAGGCCGAGGCCTGGGATGCCGTTGCCGAGGCGCTCGAGGCCGCGGGCGTCGATCTTGTCGAGGGCACGGTGCTGCCCGAGGGCGGCGCACCGAGCGTTCTGTCGGTGATCGGCAAGGCGGGCTCGGGCAAGACGCTGCTGCTCGCCAATCTCTACAAGGCCTTGGAAGAGGCCGGGATCGAGATCGTCTCGGGCGATTTCGAGGGGCGCAAGCGCAAGGAGCGGCGCACGCTCGCGATCCTCGCCCCCACCAACAAGGCGGCCTCGGTGCTGCGCTCGCGCGGGGTGCCGGCGACCACCATCCACCGCATCCTCTACACCCCAGTCTATGACCCGGAATACGAGCGCATCGCCGAATGGCTGGCGGGGCAGGGCGAGCGGCCGAAACCCGATCTTCTGGGCGACATGGGGCTGACCGAAGAGGTGCTCGACCGGGCGAAGGCGTTTTACGACCTGCACAAGTCGATCCCCGGCGCGCTCGCCTCGGCGGGGCTGCGCGGGTCCGACTTCATCCAGGGCTGGAAACGGCGCGAGGACCCGCTCGACATCGGCTTCGTCGACGAGGCCTCGATGCTCGACGAGCGGCAGTTCGACGACCTGCGCGAGATCTTCCCGACGCTGGTGCTGTTCGGCGATCCGGCCCAGCTTGCGCCGGTGAACCAGTCCGGCGAGATGTGCTTCGAGCGCCTGCCCGCCGCCTCGAAGCATGTGCTGCACCGCATCCACCGGCAGGCCGAGGACAACCCGATCCTCGATCTCGCCCATGCGCTCGCCGACGAGAGCCTGACCTTCGAGAGCTTCGAGCGGATGATCGAAACCGCCGCGGCGCGCGATCCGCGGGTGGTCTGGGCCGAGCGGGTGGAGAGCGATCTGATGGCGCGCAGCCCGGTGCTGGTGTGGCGCAACGCGACGCGGATCCGGCTGATCCAGGCCTTTCGCGCCGCCCATGGTGCGCCGGCCGATGCGCTGTTGCCGGGCGAGCCGCTCATTTGCGACGGCATCGAGCTGCCGTTGAAGCATCGCAAGAAGCGCATCGACCTCGAGGCGCGGGGGCTGATCAAGGGCGCGCAGGTGATCTATCTCGGCCCCGGCAAGAAGCCCGGCTTTTCGCGGCTGCATGTGATGGGGGCGGAGGAGCCGCGGCTGTCGGCGGCCTCGATCATCAAGATCGAGCTTCCCGACGAGGAGGAGCCCTTCATCCCCTATGCGGCGCGGATGGGGGCGGCCTTCCTGCATGGTGCGGCGGTGACGATCCACAAGGCGCAGGGCAGCCAGTGGCCCGACGTGCAGGTCTTCGCCCCCGACATCTATGCTGCCTCTCGTGCTGGCCGCACCGAGGCGGGGATCCCGCTGTGGAAGCGGCTTGCCTATGTCGCGATCACCCGCGCCGAGAACCGCCTTTTGTGGGTGGTGCGGCCGCGGCTCGCCCGACCCTCGGCGCCGCTGTCGATCGACGACCTGCCGAAGGGCGGTGCCGCGCTCACCCTCGAGCGCGAGGAAGAGGGCTGAGGGTGCTTCCCCTCGGCCGCCGCTGCGCCTAGTCTGGCGCCGACAGAAGGAGGCTCCCATGCGCTGCGTTTTCGTCCAGTTCCGCTGCCACCCCGGCAAGACCTACGAGGTTGCCGACGCGATCTATGAGCGCGAGGTGGTGAGCGAGCTTTACTCGACCTCGGGCGATTTCGACCTGATCGCCAAGGTCTATGTGCCCGATGAGGCCGATGTCGGCCATTTCCTGAACGAGACGCTCTTCGATATCCCGGGCATCGCGCGCACCCTGACCACGATGACCTTCCGCGCCTTCTGAGCGGCTCAGCTCCGGATCAGCCGGAACAGCGCCGCCGCGGCCCAGCCGGCGAAGACGGCGAGCGCCAGCGACATTGCGCCATAGATCGCCGCATGCTGGCGCGACAGGATGTAGAGCCAGCGCTCGAGCCCGACGCGGCGCACGTAGATCGCGGTCTGGTAGCGGTCGACGACCTTGCCGTCGCGCAGCAGGAAGATGCGGGTCTTGTAATCGCCCTCGGTCAGGTTCGCGGGAAGCCGGAAGTCGGCGCGGAACAGCGTGTCCTCGACCAGCCGCACCGCGCCCTCGTCGAGCGAATAGACCCCTTCCTCCTCGCGGATGCGCAGCAGCGCCTCGGTGAAGGGGCGGGCGTCGGTCACCTCGATCGGGCCGGCGAAGGCACGCACGGCAAGCGGCACGGTGATGCGCTGCGTCACGTCGGTCTCGGGGGCGAGGATCTCGGCCACCGGGCCGGTGGTGGCGACGGCGTAATAGCTCGGCGCGGCGGCGACGCGGACCTTGTCGGTGTTCACCCAGATCCCGAACGCGCGCGACTTGCGGCGGACGGTGACCGGATGTGCCGGCCCCTCGAGCGTGACGATCACCGCGAGCGGCGACCCGCCCGGCTCGGGCGCGTCGCGTTTCACCGCGCCGTAGATCAGCACTTCGGAGCCGTTGAAGGCGGCGGTGATGCCGATGTTGTCGCGGCTGAGACCGGCCACGACCTCCTCGGGACCGGCCTCGGCCGGCAGGGCGAAAAGCAGGGCGAGCAAGGCAAGAAGGCGGATCATCCCCTGGCCCCCGCGAAGAGGGAGAAGAGTTCGGCCGGGCGGATCAGGAGATCGAGCCCGAGCTTGCCCGCCACCGCGATCACCAGAAGGGCGAGCAGGATGCGCAGCTGTTCGGCCTTCAGCCGGCCGCCGAGCTGCGAGCCGATCTGCGCCCCGATCACGCCGCCGATGATCAGCAACAGCGCCAGCATCACATCGACCGACTGGTTGGTGATCGCGTGCATCATCGTGGTGAAGGCCGAGACGAAGAGGATCTGAAAGAGCGAGGTGCCGATCACCACCTTGGTCGGCATGCCGAGCAGGTAGATCATCGCCGGCACCATGATGAAGCCGCCGCCGACGCCCATGATCGCGGCGAGAACGCCGACGGCCATGCCGACGAGTGCCGGCGGGATCACCGAGATGTAGAGCCCCGAGGCGCGGAACTTCATCTTCAGCGGCAGCTTGTGCACCCAGTTGTGCTGGTGGCGCTTCACATGGGCGCGGGCGCCGGGCCGGCGGGCGCGGCGGATCGCCCGCACCGCCTCCTGCAGCATCAGCAGACCGATCGAGCCGAGGAAGACGACATAGGCCAGTTGCACCACAAGGTCGATCTGGCCGAGTTTCGTCAGCCGGTTGAACACCCAGATGCCGAGGGCGGAGCCCAGGATCCCGCCGAGCAGCAGCACCACGCCCATCGGCACGTCGACGGCCTTGCGCTTGAACTGTGCGAGCACCCCCGAGACCGAGGAGGCGACGACCTGGTTCGCCCCGGTCGCCACCGCCACCGAGGGCGGGATGCCGATGAAGAACAGCAGCGGCGTGATCAGGAATCCGCCCCCCACACCGAAGAGCCCGGACAGAAGCCCGACGATTCCCCCGAGGCCCAGCAGGAGAAAGGCGTTGACCGAGACCTCGGCGATGGGAAGGTAGATCTGCATTCGGCCGTCCGTCGGGATGAGCCCTCAGTGTTGCCCCGCCGGGGGCCACTGTCAAATGACGCTTTCGGGGCTCAGAGGCTGCGCAGGTACCGTCGCAGCACGCGCTCGAACTTCGCCGCGCCAAGCGGTGCCATCGCCTTGGTGTGTTCGTGGCTGATGCTTTCGGCCGACAGCCCGGCGCCCATGTTGGTGATGACCGAGACGGCCGCGACCCGCAGCCCGAGGAAGCGGGCGAGGATCACCTCGGGCACGGTCGACATGCCGACCGCATCGGCGCCCAGCACCTTGGCCGCGCGGATCTCGGCCGGGGTCTCGAAGGAGGGGCCGGAGAACCAGCAATAGACGCCTTGCGGCAGCGCCACGCCCTCGGCCTCGGCGGCGGCGCGCAGGGTCGAGCGCATCACCGGGTCATGGGCGTCGGTCATCGGCACGAAGCGCGCGTCCGAGGGCTCGCCGATCAGCGGGTTGGTGCCGGCAAAGGCGATGTGGTCGTTCAGCATCATCAGATCGCCCGGGCCGATGTCGGCGCGCAGCGAGCCCGCGGCATTGGTGAGCAGCAGCGTCTCGGTGCCGAGCGCCTTCAGCACCTCGAGCGGCAGCCGCATCTCGGCGGGGTTGCCGCGCTCGTAGTAATGCGCCCGTCCGCCCAGCACCGCGACGCGCACGCCCTCAAGCATGCCGATGACCAGTTGCGGATTGTGGCCCGAGACCCCGGCATCGGGAAAGCCCGGCAGGTCCGCATAGGGGATCGCCACGCCCTCGACCTCGGCCGCGAGATGACCAAGGCCCGAGCCGAGGATCAGCCCGAGGCGGGGCGGCTCGGCGCCGGCGCGGGCGCGGATCAGTTCGGCAAGCTCAGCGCTCTTTGACATAGGGTTCTCCTCCGGCACGGGGTGGGATGGCACGGCCGACGAAACCGGCCAGCACGATCACCGTCAGGATGTAGGGCAGGGCGTCGAGGAAGGACACCGGGATCTGCATGTGCAGCGTGCCCTCGATCACGTCGGGGCGCAGCGCGAGCGCCTGCAGGAAGCCGAAAAGGAGCGTCGCCCAAAGCGCATACCACGGCCGCCATTTTGCGAAGATCAGTGCGGCAAGCGCGATATAGCCGCGCCCCGCGGTCATCTCGCGGCCAAAGCCCGCCTGCAGCGCGGTCGCCATGTAGGCGCCGGCGACCCCGCACAGCACGCCGGTGAGCGCGACGGCGGTATAGCGCAGCCGGATCACCGAGACGCCCGCGGTATCGACCGATTCCGGGTTCTCGCCCACGGCGCGCAGGCGCAGCCCGAAGCGGGTGCGGTAAAGCAGCCACCAGCTCGCCGGCACCGCAGCAAGCGCGAGATAGACAAGGATCGAATGGCCCGACAGAACCTGCGCATAGAAGGGGCCGAACAGGGGCACCCCCTTCAGCGTGTCGACGAAGGGCAGGGCGAGCGGCTCGAACCGGGCCGCGCCGTTCAGCGGCGGCGTGCGGCCGCCCTGCTGAAAGAGCGCCTGTGCGATCAGCACCGTGGCGCCCGAGGCGACGAAGTTCAGCGCCACGCCCGAGATCAGCTGGTTGCCGCGGAAGGTGATCGAGGCGACGCCGTGGATCGCCGCCAGCAGCAGCGAGGCGCCGATCCCCGCGGCGAGCCCGATCCAGGCCGAACCGGTCAGTGCCGCGATTGCGCCCGAGGCCATCGCCGCCATCAGCATCTTGCCCTCGAGCCCGATGTCGAAGATGCCCGAGCGCTCGGAGTAGAGCCCGGCCAGACAGGCAAGCAGCAACGGCGTCGCCAGCCGCAGCGTCGAGGCCAGAACCTGCAGCAGCGTTGCGTAATCCATCAGGCGGCCTCCTTCCGGCGCGGGCGGAAGAACGGGGCGATCATCATCCGCACCATGGTGTCGAGCGCCCCGGTGAACAGGATCACAAGCCCCTGCACCAGCAGGCGCAGCTCGATCGGGATCGAGGTCCAGAGCCCCATCTCGGCCCCGCCCTGATAGAGGAAGCCGAAGAGGAACGCGGCCAGGAACACGCCCAGCGGGTGGTTGCGGCCCATCAGCGCCACCGCGATGCCGATGAAGCCCGCGCCCTCGGCCGAGTTCTGCAGCAGTCGCCCGGCCTCGCCCATGACGTTGTTGATCGCCATCAGCCCCGACAGCCCGCCCGAGATCAGCATCGACAGCAGGATGACCTTGACCGGCGAGATCCCGGCATAGCGCGCGGCCGAGTTCGACTTGCCGAAGGCGCGGATCTCGTAGCCAAGCCGGGTGCGCCACAGCAAAAGCCAGACGCCGGCACAGGCCAGCAGCGCCACGAAGAAGGTGACGTTCGCCGGCACCTTGCTGGTGAAGATCAGCGACAGGCCGGGGATCTCGTGAAGGCCCGGCAGCGCCGCGCCCTTCGGGAAGCGGGGGGTGGCCGGGTCCATCTGCCCGGCGGGGCGCAGCACCTCGACCAGCAGATAGACGATCAGCGCCGCGGCGATGTAGTTGAACATGATCGTGGTGATGACGATGTGGCTGCCGCGTTTCGCCTGCAACCAGGCCGGCACCGCGGCCCAGGCAGCGCCGAAGAGCGCCGCGCCGACCATCGCCGCGGGCAGGGCGAGCGTCCAGTGCGGCCAGGGCAGCGCCAGGCAGACGAGCGCCACGCCCAGCCCGCCGAGCTGCGCCTGCCCCTCGCCGCCGATGTTGAACTGCCCGGCGTGATAGGCGACCGTCACCCCGAGCCCGGTGAAGATGAACGAGGTGGTGTAGTAAAGGGTATAGCCCCAGCCATAGGGCGAGCCGAGCGCGCCATCGACCATCACCTTCACCGCCTCGACCGGATCGCCGCCGATCCCGAGGATGACGAGCGCCGAGATCGCCGCGGCCAGCACGAGCGAGATCAGCGGCACGAGCACGAGGTCGGCCCAGGTCGGCAGTTTCGTCATGCCGCGGTCTCCGCGCTGTCGGCGACGCCGGCCATCAGCAGGCCCAGCTCGCGTTCGTTGGTGTCGGCGGGCAGGCGCTCGCCCATGATGCGGCCGTCGAACATCACCGCGATGCGGTCGGCGAGCGACATGATCTCGTCGAGCTCGACCGAGACCAGAAGCACCGCCTTGCCGGCGTCGCGCAACTCGACGATGCGCTTGTGGATGAATTCGATCGCGCCGATGTCGACGCCGCGGGTGGGCTGGCCGACGAGCAGCAGATCTGGATTGCGCTCGATCTCGCGCGCCAGGACGATCTTCTGCTGGTTGCCGCCCGAGAAGCTTTTCGCCGGCAGGAAGGCATTCGGCGGGCGCACGTCGAACCGTTCGATCTTGCCCTCGGTGTCGGCGATGATCGCGGCATTGTCCATCAGCACCGCGTTCTTCTGGTATTCGGGCGCGTTGTGATAGCCGAAGGCGGTGTTCTCCCAGGCGGAGAAGTCGAGGATCAGGCCGAGGTGGTGGCGGTCCTCGGGGACATGGGCGATGCCGCGCGCACGCCGGGTCTGGCCGTCGGAGTGCCGCCCGGTGAGGTCGATCTCCTCGCCGTTCATCTGCACGCTGCCGGTCGCCGCGGCAAAGCCGCCGAGCACCTCGAGGAGTTCCGACTGGCCATTGCCCGCCACCCCCGCGATGCCCAGGATCTCGCCCGCGCGGATCGTCAGGTCGATGCCCTTGATCCGCTCGACCCGGTCCTTGTCGGTGACCCGCAGGTCGCGGATTTCGAGCACGGTGCGGCCCGGGGTCGCGGGGGCCTTCGGCACGTGCAGCAGCACCTTGCGCCCGACCATCAGCTCGGCCAGTTCCTCGGGCGAGGTCTCGGCAGTGGTCACCGTCGCGGTCATCTCGCCGCGGCGCATGACGCTGACGGTGTCAGTGATCTCCATGATCTCGCGCAGCTTGTGGGTGATGAGCAGGATCGTCTTGCCCTGCATCCGCAGGTTCGCGAGGATGCGGAACAGGTGGTCCGCCTCGGCCGGGGTCAGCACGCCGGTTGGCTCGTCCAGGATCAGGATGTCGGCCTGACGGTAGAGCGCCTTCAGGATCTCGACGCGCTGCTGGTGGCCGACGGACAGCTCCTCGACCAGCGCATCGGGGTCGACCTCGAGCTCGTATTCCTCGGCCAGCCGCTTCAGCTCGCGCCGCGCCCTGGCGAGGGAGGGGCGCAGCAGCGCGCCCTCTTCCGCGCCGAGAATGACGTTCTCGAGCACGGTGAAATTCTGCACCAGCTTGAAATGCTGGAAGACCATGCCGATGCCGGCGCGGATCGCAGCCTGGCTGTCGGTGATTTTCGCCTCGCGGCCGTGGATCAGGATCTCGCCCGCGTCGGCCTTGTAGAAGCCGTAGAGGATGGACATCAGCGTGGACTTGCCCGCGCCGTTTTCGCCGATGATGCCATGGATCGTGCCTGGCATCACCCGGATCGAGATGTCCCTGTTCGCCTGCACCGGGCCGAAGGCCTTGGAGATGCCGCGCAGCTCGATCGCCGGGGCGGCAGTTGCCTGCCGCCCCGTGTCCTGTGCCGGTGCCATCATTCCACCGGGCAGGTGTTGTCCGTCATGTAGTCGTGCACGGTGATCTCGCCCGACTTGATCTTGGCGGCCGCGGCATCGACCTTGGCCTTCATCTCGTCGGTGACGAGCTTGGCGTTGTTCTCGTCCATCGCATAGCCGACGCCGTCCTTGGCGAGGTCCATCACCATGGTGCCGGTGGTCATCTCGGGACCGGCCTTGAACGCCTCGTAGACCGAATTGTCGACCCGCTTCACCATCGAGGTCAGAACCTGGCCCGGGTGCAGATAGTTCTGGTTGCTGTCGACGCCGATCGACAGGATGTTCGCGTCGGCCGCCGCCTGCAGGATGCCGATGCCGGTCGAACCCGCGGCGGCATAGATCACGTCGGCGCCCTGCGCGACCTGGGCCTTGGTCAGCTCGGCGCCCTTCACCGGGTCGTTCCAGGCGGCGGGGGTGGTGCCGGTCATGTTCTCGAGCACCTTGGCGTCGGCGTTCACCGCCTTCACGCCCTGGGCATAGCCGCAGGCGAATTTGCGGATCAGCGGGATATCCATGCCGCCGATGAAGCCCACGGTCTGCGACTTCGAGGCGAGTGCCGCCAGCATCCCGACGAGGTAGGAGCCCTGCTCCTCGGTGAAGACGACCGAGCGCACGTTCGGCTGCTCGACCACGGCGTCGATGATGACGAACTTGGTGTTCGGATAGTCCGGCGCGACGGTGTTCAGCACGTCACCGAAGGCAAAGCCGGTCATCACGATCGGATTGGCGCCCGACTCGGCGAGCCGCCGCAGGGCCTGCTCGCGCTGCGCCTCGGACTGCATCTCCAGTTCCTTGTAGGAGCCGCCGGTTTCCTCGGCCCATTTCTTTGCGCCGGCATAGGCCGCTTCATTGAAGGATTTGTCGAACTTGCCGCCGAGGTCGTAGATCAGCGCCGGATCGGCAGCGGCCGCGCCGGAAAGCAGCGCCAGCGTGGCAGCCGCGCCGAGAAACTGTTTCATCAAGGTCATTGGTCACTCCCGGTCGTTGTGCTGCGTTCCCTCGCGGAACGCCGTTGGCGGGCGCGCGGCCCGCGGACCAGCTCGATTAGCGCCGAGGAGCGGCGGCCGGTCAAGCGCGATTTTGCCGCGCCCGGGCAGCAGTTGGCCGGGATTTGAGCAACTGGTCAAATGCTGGGCGGCGCCAGCGCGAGGCTCAGCACGAGGGCATCCACGGCCCGCCCGTCGGGGCTGTGGTAATAGCCGCGACGGCGTCCGGATACCCGCCAGCCCGCCGCGGCATAAAGCGCGCGGGCGGCGGTGTTGTCCTCGGCGACCTCAAGGAAAGCCGTCCCGGCGCCACGGGCGCGGGCCTCGGCGGCAAAGCCCGCAAGCAGGCGCCGACCAAGCCCCTGCCGGCGCACGGCGGGATCGACGGTCACGGTCAGAAGCTCCGCCTCGCCGGCGATCTCGCGCCCGATCAGGAAGCCCGCGGGGGCCTCGATCAGGAAGCAGAAGCGCGAGGCGAGGAGATCTGCAATCTCTGCCTCGGACCAGGGGCGCGGCGTGGTGAAGCACGCGGCATGAAGCGTGGCAAGCTCGGCGGCGGTCATCAGTCGAGGATCACCGGCGGCGGGTCTGAGGGTGGCGCGGCATCGGCCGAGCGCAGATACAGCGGTGCCGGGCGCGGCTGCGGCGTGCCGGCGCGGCGCGCGGCGATGCGGGCAATGGCTTCGGCCAAGGGCATTGCCGGCTCGACCAGTTCTCCCGCCTGCACCTCGGAATAGGCGAGTGCCGCGGCCGAGCCGGTCAGCGCATGGCCGGCGATGCCGGGGGGCAGGTCGGTCAGCGCCAGCAGCGCCGGGGCGCCGGCGCCCGCGGCGGTGAAGCTCTGCAGATAGACCTCGCCGCGGCGGGCATCCTCGACCACGGTCACCGGACGGGGCAGGCCCTCGGCCAGCGCCTCGAGCGTGCTGACCCCGATCGCCGGGATGCCGAGCGCCAGCGCCAGCCCGCGCGCCGCAGCGACCGAGATCCGCACCCCGGTGAAATTGCCCGGGCCGGTGCCGACGCCGATCGCGGCCAGGTCATGCCAGCCGATGCCCGCACCGGCAAGCAGCTCCTCGAGCAGCGGCATCAGCCGCTCGGCCTGGCCCTTCGCCATCTCCTCGCGCCGCTCGGCCACCGGCTGGCCCGCGCGCAGCAAAGCGGCCGCGCAATGCGCGGCCGACGTGTCGAAGCCGAGAACGTATCCCTCAGCCGGCAACGGGGCGCACCTCGGTGACCTCGGGGATGTAGTGCCGCAGCAGGTTCTCGATGCCCATCTTCAAGGTCAGCGTCGAGGACGGGCAGCCGGCGCAGGCGCCCTTCATGTGCAGATAGACGACGCCGCGCTCGAAACCGTGGAAGGTGATGTCGCCGCCGTCCTGTGCCACGGCCGGGCGCACGCGGGTGTCGAGCAACTCCTTGATCTGCGCGACAATCGCACCGTCCTCGCCATCATGCTCGGCGTGCACCGGGGCGCCTTCGCCGTCCATCACCGGCGCGCCGGACTGGAAATGCTCCATGATCGCGCCGAGGATGGCAGGCTTCGCATGCGCCCAGTCGGTCGCGGCATCCTTGGTCACGGTGACGAAATCGGCGCCGAGGAACACCCCGGCCACCCCCGGCACGGAGAACAGCCGCTTCGCGAGCGGCGATTTCCCCGCCGCCTCGGCCGAGGGGAAATCGGCGGTGCCGGCTTCGAGCACGGTCATGCCGGGCAGGAACTTCAGCGTGGCGGGGTTCGGGGTGGTTTCGGTCTGGATGAACATGGCGCGCCTCCTTGGCTTGTGGCACATATGCGTCCGCCGAGTGTTTCCGTCAAGTTTTGCGGGCCGAAATGCGCGGCTTTGGCGCAGGTCGGGCCGCGATGACGGCGGTTCAGGTGATCGCCTCGAGCCGTTCCTTCGACATGTCGCCGGGCACCACGGTGAGCGGGCAGGGCAGCGAGCCCGAGTTGCGGCTGAGCTGGGTGACGAGCGGGCCGGGGCCCGACTTGTCGGTGCCGGCGCCAAGGACAAGCACGCCGATCTCGGAATCGGTGCGGATCACGTCGAGGATCTCGTGCGCCGGCTCGCCCTCGCGGATCACCAGTTCCGGGTCCACCCCCTGCCGGTCGCGCATCCATTTCGCGAAGACCTCGAAATGCGCCTCGATCCGGTCGCGCGCCTCCGAGCGCATGATCTCGGCGACGCCGATCCAGTGCTGGTATTCCTCGGGCGGGATCACCGAAAGGATGGTCACGCCGCCGCCGGTATGGGCGGCGCGCATCGCGGCATAGCGCATCGCGTTCAGGCATTCGCGCGTGTCGTCGAGCACGACAAGGAACTTGCGCATCGGGTCTCCTTCAGCCGGGCCCCGGCCGGGTCCGCAGCCCGGGCGGCAGGTGCCGGGGCGGCGGGCGGCGCAGGGCGCGGCGCAGCATCAGTTTCAGTATGGCTCCGGCCAGAGTGCCAATCTGCGCGGCGATCGACAACAGGAGACCCGCCGTCATCACCGCAAGATCGCTCAGACGGTGCAGGATGCGCAGGCTACGCCCCTTGCCCAGAACCGCAAGGGCCTTGCGCGTGTCGGGGCCGGCGGCATCTGTAAGACGCGCAAGGCGGCTCAGCTCGGCCGGGCTGTCGGCAAGGCGCAGCACCCGCAGCGCCTCGGCCGGCGAGGTTTGCGCGGCGATCCGGGTGACGTCTGTGGCAAGCGCCGTAAGCCGCTCGACCCGTCCGCCGTCGCGTGCGGCCAGCCGCAGCGCCCCGGTCATGCCGGGAGACAGTGCGCGGGCCTTGCGCGCCACGCGCAGCACGCTGGCGCCGATCTTCACCGGAACCGAGCTGCCGAGCGAGGGCAGCGCGACCACGGTTGCGGCGAGCCCCACCGTGGCCAGCCCCGCCTCCACCCCGTCGACCTCCGCGCCGGTCGCAAGGTTCGCGCCCTGTCGGCCAAGGGCCGCGACATCGCCCGCCGGGCTCAGCTCGAAGGGAATCGCACAGACCCCGATCAGGGTGAGCGAGGGGCAGGTGGAGAGGTCGGCCATGCACCTGAGGCAGGCGCCCGCCTGTGCGAGGACGCCCTCGTGGCGGGCGATCAGCGCCTCGGCCTCGGTGGCAAGATCGGGCGGGATCGGAATGGCATGGTCGCGGCCGATGTCGCGCAGCAGGGCCACCTCGTCGGGGTCATCGGCGGCGATCGCGGCACTGAGGCGCGGCAACAACCAATCGGGCGTCGCCTCGCGCGCCGTGGCCCAGGTGAGCACGGCTCGCGCCTCGGCGGCGCTGCGGTCAAGGAAGGGGGCGGCCAAGGGGTTCTGGGCGAGCCCCCAGAGGGCCCCGGCCAGACAGGCCGCCGCCCAGAGGGCGAGGGCCAGCCGCGCCGTGGCGCGGATCATTGCGGGCTCCGCAGGCCGGGCGGGAACGGGGGCATCGGCGGTCTCCTCTGATCGGGCCGCATCTGCCCCCGCCGCCCGAATGCCGGGCGCAGGGCTCAGAGCGGACGGCTGAGCGCCCAGTCCATGTAAAGCTCGCGCGCCTTCTTGGTGAAGGGGCCGTGGGCATATTTCACCTCGTCGAAGGCCACCGCCGGCGTCACCTTCGAGAAGTTGCCGGTCAGGAAGACCTCGTCGGCACCGCGGAAATCGTCGAGCGTCAGCACCGCCTCGGTCACGGTATAGCCGGCCTCGCGCAGCAGCCCCATGTGGCGCCTGCGGGTCAGGCCCGACAGGAAGGTGCCGTTCGCGATCGGGGTGAAATATTCGCCGTCCTTCACCATCCAGACGTTCGCCGTGGCGGTTTCGGCGACATTGCCCATGGCGTCCTGCACCAGCGCGTTGCCGAAGCCCTTCGCGCGCGCCTCGACCAGCATCCGGGCGTTGTTCGGGTAAAGGCAGCCGGCCTTCGCGTTGCACACGTTGTCGGCCATCACCGGGCGGCGGAACGAGGTGGTGGTGAGCGTCGTCGCGGCATCGGCCGCAGGCATCGGCACCTCTTCGAGGCAGAGCGCGAAGCGGGTCGAGTTCGGCGCCGGCGAGACGCCGACGTCCGAGCCGTCGATCGCCCAATACATCGGCCGCACATAGACCGCGGCGCCCTTTTCATATTTCTTCAGCCCCTCGCGGGCGATCTCGACCATCTCCTCGTCGCCGACGGTGGGGGTGATCATCAGCGCCTGCGCCGAGCGGTTCACGCGCGCGCAATGCGCCTCGAGGTCGGGGACGAGCCCGTCGAACAGGCGGGCGCCGTCGAAGACGGACGAGCCCTGCCACAGGCCGTGGTCGGCCGCGCGCATGACGGGGATGTCGCCCTCATGCCATTTGCCCTCGAAATAGGTGCGGATGTTCTTGCCGAAAGACATGTCTGCTCTCCTTTGTCGGGGGCGGAGACTAAGCCCCGGGCCCGGCAAAGGTCCAGCGCCGCGATTGTATCGGTATCAAGCTGTGCGCCGGGCGGCGGGGCTGGCCGCCACCCGGGAGCTGCATGCGCGGGCGCGACTCAGTTCGCCTCGACCTTCTGTGCCGTGCGGGCGGTGTTGAGCGAGGCATTGAACAGCCCGAGCACGGTCCGCACGTTGACCAGCGCGCTTTCGGTGGCGAGCACGAGGTCGTTCGGCTGGATCTCGAAATTCTGCGCCGAGAACAGCCCGTCGGTGGTGGTCAGGTCGATCGAGAACACCACGCGCTGCTGCGTCGGACCACCCTTGCCGTCGGCATGCACGGCCGCGGCCGGGTATTCGCGCAAGACCAGAATGCCCTTGGGGTTGGCGCGGGTGCCGTCGATGCCGCCGACGAGGGTCACGGCCTCGAGTGCGCTGACGTGATCTTGCGGGAATTTGACCACCTGTTCCCGCCCGGCGGCGCCAAGCGCGAGGAAGCTGCGCCGGTCGGGTTCGACCACGATCTTGTCGCCCGGACGCACCCCGGCATCCAGCGCCGGATCGTCGAGCACGCGCTGCATCGACGTCTCGTAGACCTTGCCGCCGCGCAGGAGCCGCAGCTGCGGGTTGACGATCGAGGGCAGAACGCCGCCACCTTCCGAGAGCACGTTGAGCACGGTGAGCGAGCGGTCGGTGAGCGGCACGTTGCCCGGTCGCGCCACGCCGCCGACGAGCGAGATGGCATTCGACTTGCCGGGGGTCGATTCAAGCTGCACCTGCGCCGAGGGGATCAGTTCTGACACCTTGGTCTGGATCTTCTCGCGGGCCTCGTCGGGGGTGAGGCCGGCGATCTTGACCGGGCCGGCATAGGGCAAAAAGATCGCGCCCGCGCTCGAGATCTGCGTGGTCTGCAGCTGCGTGGTGGGCGAGCCGGCATTGGTCATCAGCTTGTTCTCGCCGTTTTCCCAGACCGCGATCTGCACCGCGTCGCCGGCCGACAGCACCTGTCCGGTGCGGCCGATCCCGCCCGAGAGCCATTGCCGTGACACCGCTGCCTTGCTGGCGGGCCAGTGCTGGATCGCGGGCAGAAGCTTGCTGTCGACGGCATAATGCGCGAATTGCGGCGCTTCCGCTTCCGAGTTCTTCAGGATTTCCGACTGCATGGCTGCCCCGCGAGGCAGGGTGCAGGCGGCAAGCGCGCACAAGAATACGGCTGCGGCCGGCAGTCGGCGCATCGACTTCATTCAGACATCCCCCGTTTCGCGGTCTTGCGACCAATGCTAAGGCTTTGCGATGGCAGCGCGAGTCACATCAGCATTTCGTCCTTCGTCTATGAGCACAAAACAGCCATTTCTCAAGCCGAAGAATCCGCGGCTTCTCGTCATCGGCGGAAGTGGGCGCCTGGGTCCGCTGCTGCGGCAGGCGTGGTCGCCTGCTTTCGCGGCATCCGCTGAACCCGCGCCCGAAGGCGTGGTCTGGCAGGCCCGGCGTGAGTCGGCCTTCGCCGGGCAGGGCGGTCCGTTGCTGGTCTTTGACCCGCTGCACGAGCCCGAGGCCTTCGCTGCTGCGGCGCGCGCCTGTGACGTGATCGTGAACCTTGCCGGCGTGACTTCGGGCCCGCCCGAGGCGCTGGCGCAGAACACCGCCCTTGCCCGCGCGGCACTGGACGCCGCGGATGCGGCGGGCGGGCGGGCGGTGCTGCTCGCCTCCTCGGCGGCGGTCTATGGCGCGGGCCGTGGCGGGATCTGCCGCGAAACCGACACGCCCGCGCCGCTTGCCCCCTATGGCGCGGCGAAGGCGGCGATGGAGGCCGAGCTTGCCGGCCGGCCGGGCGCGATCTGGCTGCGCATCGGCAATGTCGCCGGGGCGGATGCGCTTTTGGGCCGCACGGCCCCCGACGGCGGGCGGGCGCTCGACATCCTCGCCGACGGGCACGGGCCACGGCGCAGCTTCATCGGCCCGCAGGCGCTGGCGGCGGCGCTGGCGCGCCTCGTGCGGCTGGCGGCGGCGGGGGCGGATCTGCCCGCGGTGCTGAACCTTTCGCTGGCCGGCGCGTTGCCGATGGACGCCCTGCTGGCGGCGGCGGGCGAGACCTGGGTGCCGCGGCCGGCGCCCGAAGGCGTGATCCCCGAGGTCGAGCTCGATGTGACCCGCGCCGTCGATCTTGGCCTGGTGCCCGAGGCGCCGGCCCGCGCCGCGGCGGTGGTAGCCGATCTGCGCGCCCTGCAGGAGGCCCGTGCGTGACCCTTTCGAAGCGCCTGTTCGACATCCTCTTCGCGCTTGCGATCCTGCCCATCGTGCTGCCGGTCGGGCTGATCGTGGCGGCGGCGCTGCTGCTCACCCAGGGGCGCCCCCTCTTCTATGCGGCCGAGCGGATGAAGACCCCGACCCGCGGCTTCCGGCTGTGGAAATTCCGCACGATGACCACGGTGACGCGCGATTCCGGCGTCTCGGGCGCACACAAGGCCGCGCGCATCACGCCGGCGGGGCGGGTCCTGCGCCGCTTCCGCCTCGACGAGTTGCCACAGCTGTGGAACATCCTCGTGGGGGACATCTCCTTCGTCGGCCCGCGCCCGCCGCTGCGCCAGTATGTCGAGCGTTTCCCCGAGATCTATGGCCCGGTCCTGCGCTCGCGCCCGGGGGTGACGGGGCTTGCCTCGATCCATTACCACCGGCACGAGGAATGGCTGCTGGCGCGCTGTCGAACCGCCGCCGAGACCGACCGGGTCTATTGCGCCCGTTGCGTGCCGGCCAAGGCCCGGCTCGATCTGATCTACGCGAAGAACGCCTCGGTCTGCTTCGACATCGTGCTGATTTTCAGGACGATCACCCGGGTGCTGCACTAGGCTCGGCGGAGTTTTGCCGCTTTTTTCGGCATGGCCCGGGGTTTCTGCATCTGCGAAGAGTTGCGAGAAGCCCTGCGACAAAGTATGTTTCCTCTGAGACCTTGCCCGCGGACGGCCGGAACACATGATTAAGAAAATCATCTCGCTAACCCGCGTGCAGAAGGCATTTATCCTTCTCTTGATCGATGTCTGCCTTGTTCCGCTCGCCCTGCTGGCGACGATGGCCCTCAAGGGCACGCGCGCCGAGGTGCTGTTCGACACGCTGTTGCTGCGGCACTGGCTGCTGCTGCCGGTGCTGATGGTCTCGGCGGGGGTGCTCTGCATCGCGCTCGGGATGAACCGGATCAAGCTGAAGGACTATTCGGGCGAGGCCGTCGGCCGCTCGATGCTGATGGCGGCGGCGCTCGGCATCATTTCGGCGATCTTCTCGCAGGCGACCGGCACCGGGATCTCCAGCGGCTTCCATGTCATCTTTGCGCTGGTCTATTTTGCCGCCTATTTCGGTTCGCGGCTGCTCATGGCGTGGCTGCTGACGCAGCTCTACCGCCGATCGCGGATCTTCACCCGTGTCGCGATCTACGGCGCCGGCCGCACCGGCATGGCGCTTGCGCGCGAGCTGAGGGCGGTCGACGGGCTCGTCGTCTATGCCTTCCTCGACGACAACGCGACGCTGTCGGGGATGAACGTCAACGGGCTGCCGATCTTTTCGGGCGTGCATGCGGCGGTGCTGCGCGACCGCTACAAGATCAACCGGGTGATCCTCGCGATGCCCTCGGTGTCGGTCGACAAGCAGACCTTCATCTCGAAGCGGCTCGACAAGCTCGGGCTCGAGGTGCAGACCCTGCCGGCCTTCTCGCAGCTGCACGGCGGCGACGAGCTGATGAGCCGGTTGCTGCCCGCGGGGCCCGCGGCGTTGCTGATGCGCGACCCGCTGAACGAGGCGCTGGCCACCGGCTGCTCGGCCTATCGCGGCGCGAATGTGATGATCACCGGCGCCGGCGGCTCGATCGGGCTCGAGCTGTGCCGCCAAGTGATCGGCTGCCGGCCGGCGCGGCTGGTGCTGTTCGAGCTGTCCGAGATCGCGCTCTACAACGCCGAGGCGGAGATGCGGGTGCTGGCCGAGGCGCTTGGTGTCGAGATCGTCGCGGTGCTCGGCTCGGTATGCGACGGCATCCACGTCTCCCAGGTGATGGAGCGCAACGAGATCGCCGTGGTGCTGCATGCCGCGGCCTACAAGCATGTGCCGCTGGTCGAGCTGAATCCGCGTGTCGGCATGGCGAACAACACGCTCGGCACCGCAACGCTGGCGCGGGCCGCGCGCGAGGCCGGGGTGAAGCGCTTCGTGCTCGTCTCCTCCGACAAGGCGGTGCGGCCGGGCAACCTGATGGGCGCCTCGAAACGCTTCGCCGAGTTGATGATCCAGGATCTTGCCGCGCGCGCGCCGAAGACGATCTTCTCGATCGTGCGCTTTGGCAATGTGCTCGGCTCCTCGGGCTCGGTGATCCCGCTGTTTCAGGAACAGATCGCCCGCGGCGGCCCGGTGACGCTCACCGACGAGCGGGTGACGCGCTATTTCATGACGATCCAGGAGGCCTCCCGCCTCGTGCTGCTGGCGGGCTCCTTTGCCGAGGGCGGCGAGGTCTACGTGCTCGACATGGGCAAGCCGCAGCGCATCGGCGATCTGGCGCGGCGGATGATCGCGGCCTCGGGCTATACCGTGCGCGATGCCGAGACCCCGCATGGCGACATCGAGATCGTGGTCACCGGCCTGCGCCCGGGCGAGAAGCTGCACGAGGAGCTGATGGTGCGCAAGGGCGCCCAGGCCACGGCGCATCCGAAGATCATCCGGGTGCGCGAGGATCACCTGTCCGAGCTGGAAACCGCCGCGGCCCTGCGCGACCTGCGCGACGCGGTGGAGCGTGGCAGCGATGCCGAGGTGATTTCGGTCGTGGCGCGGGCGGTGCGCGAATACAACCCGCAGAGCCTGCCGAAATCGGCGCTGCAATGCCGCATCGTCGAGGCGCAGCACGCCGCCGACGTGCCGGCCGAATGACTCAGCCGAAGGGCTCTTCCGGATAGCTCACCCCGTTCAGGTAGAGCCCCTGCGGCGGGCAGACCGGCCCGCAGGTGGCACGGTCGCGCGCCTCGAGCGCCGCGCGCACCTGCCCGGGTGCCCAGGCCCCCGCGCCGACCCGTTCGAGCGTGCCGACGATCGAACGCACCTGATTGTGCAGGAAGCTGCGCGCGCGCAGGTGAAAGCGGACCTCGCGCCCGGACGGGTAGTCGATCTCCTCGATCCGGATTTCGTCGAGCGTCTTCACCGGGCTTGCTGCCTGGCACAGCGAGGAGCGGAAGGTGGTGAAGTCGTGCCGGCCGAGCAGATGCGCCGCCCCCGCCCGCATCGCGGCGACATCGAGCGGGTTCTGCACCTGCCAGACCAGACCGCGGTCGTGCACGACCGGCGCGCGGCGGGCGACGAGCCGAAAGAGATAGCGCCGCTCGAGCGCCGAGAAACGGGCGTGGAAATCATCGGCGACCCGCGCGCAGGCGCTGATCGCCACCGGCGCGGGCTTCAGATGGAAGTTCAGTGCCTCGGACAGGCGGAACGGGTCCCAGTCCTTGGCGAGATCCGCATGCGCGACCTGCGCGGTCGCATGCACGCCCGCATCGGTGCGACCCGCCGCGGCGATGGTATGGGCGCCGGGTTCGAGCCGTGACAGCGCCGCCTCGACCGCGCCCTGCACCGAGGGCTGGTCGGCCTGTCGCTGCCAGCCCGCGAAGGGGCCGCCGTCATATTCGATCCTGAACGCATATCTGGGCATGTCCCGGCGATAGCCTGCCGCCGGCCCGCGCGCAATCCCCGAGCGAGCAGGAGCCCCGAGCGGGGCAGGGGGCGCTGCCCCCTCGGCCTCGCGGCCTCGCCCCCGAGGTATTGCCGGCAAGGAGAAAGCAGGGGACCACCCGCTTCCAATTGCTTCAAATATCCCGGGGGTGAATGCGCCGCAGGCGCAGAGGGGGCAGCGCCCCCGCCTTTCCCCCTGTGAAACCGGCGGCCGGTTGCCTATCTTGGGAAGGCAAGACACGAGGCAGCGCATTGGGCATTTCCGACATCGCCGACACGCTCACCCGCCAGGTCGAGGGGCTGGGCGCCACCGTTTCCGGGGCGCTGTTCGAGCCGGTGATCCGGCTTGGCGTCACCGGCTTGTCACGGGCGGGCAAGACGGTGTTCATCACCTCGCTCGTCGCGAACCTGCTTGACCGCGGCCGGATGCCGGCGCTGACCGGGGGTGCGAATGTCCGCGCGGCCTTCCTGCAGCCGCAGCCCGACGACACCGTGCCGCGCTTCGATTACGAGCGCCACCTTGCCGCGCTGACCGGTCCCGCGCCGCACTGGCCCGAGGGCACGCGCGCCGTCTCCGAGCTGCGGCTGAGCTTTCGCGTGGCCCCCACGGGACTTCTGGGCGGGCTGCGCGGGCTGCGCACCGTGCATCTCGACATCGTCGACTATCCGGGCGAGTGGCTTCTCGACCTCGGCCTGCTGGACCGCTCTTTCGCGCAATGGTCGGCGGCGGTGCTGGCGCGCCTGCCCGGGCGGCCCGAAAGCGGCCCCTTCCTCGCCGCGCTGGCGGCGGCCGATCTTGCCGCCCCCTTTGCCGAACCCGCGGCGCGGGCGCTCGCCGCGCCCTTCACCGCGCATCTGCACGCGGCGCGCGCGGCGGGCTTTTCCGACTGTTCGCCCGGGCGCTTCCTGCTGCCCGGCGAGATGGCGGGTTCCCCCGCGCTCACCTTCGCGCCGGTGCCGGCGGGCGACTATCCCCGCGGCTCGCTTGGCCGCGAGATGGCGCGCCGCTTCGAGGCCTACAAGGACAAGGTGGTCAAGCCCTTCTTCCGCGAGCATTTCGCCCGCATCGACCGGCAGGTGGTGCTGGTCGACGTGCTCGGCGCGATCCATGCCGGGCCCGCGGCGCTCGAGGATCTGCGGGCTGCGATGGCGGGGATCCTTGCCGCCTTCCGCCCCGGCAAGACCGGGGTGCTGGCCGCGCTCCTTGGCGCGCGGCGGGTCGAGCGCATTCTCTTTGCCGCGACCAAGGCCGACCATCTGCACCATTCGCAGCACGCGCGGCTGACCGCGATCACCGGCGCGCTTCTGCGCGAGGCGAAGGACCGCGCCGATTTTGCCGGGGCACAGACGCTTGCGCTCTCGCTTGCGAGCCTGCGCACCACCACCGAGGACGTGATCCGCCACGAGGGCGAGGAGCTTCCGGCGCTGCGGGGCAGGCTGGCGGACGGCCGCTCGGTCGCGCTCTTTCCGGGCGATCTGCCCGCCGATCCGGCGCAGCTGCTGGCGCCCGCGCGGGACGGCGCGACGCGCTGGCTCGATGCCGATTACACGCTGATGGAGTTCGTCCCCGCCCCGGTCACCCTGCGCCCGGGCGAGGGGCCACCGCATATCCGCCTCGACCGCGCCGCCGAATTCCTGATCGGAGACAAGCTGTGAAGAAACCCCTCCTGATCGAGGTCGAGGAGGCTGCGCCCTCGCCGGCCGAGGCGCCGCCGGTCACCGACCTGAGCGATGGGCCGCCGCCCGAGGGGCGCGCGATGCAGATCGCGGCGCGGATCGCCGCGCGCCCGCCCTCGAAACTCGGCCGCTTCTTCTGGCGCGCCGCCGGGGCGCTTGTGACCTTCCTTGCCTCGGTTGCGGCCTGGCGCTTCGTCGAGGGGCTGTTTGCCGCGAATCCGGTGCTGGGCTGGATCGCCACCGTGCTGTTCGCCGCCTTTATCCTTGCGGCGTTGTTGATCGCGGCGCGCGAGCTTGCGGCCTTTGCCCGGCTCGGCCGGCTCGACCGGGTGCATCGCGAGGTGCTGGAGGCGGCGCAGGCCGACGACCTGTCCCGTGCGCGCAAGGTCGTCACCCATGTTTCGGGGCTTTATGCGGCGCGGGCCGAGATGGACTGGCCGCGCCGGACGCTGGCCGAGCGCGGGCCCGAGCAGCTCGACACCGACACCCTGCTGCGGCTCGCCGAAACCGAGCTGATGGCGCCGCTCGACACCGCGGCGCGGCTCGAGGTCGAGGCGGCGGCGCGCATGGTGGCGACGGTGACGGCGGTGGTGCCGCTGGCGCTCGCCGATGTCTTCGCCGCGCTCACCGCGAACCTGCGGATGATCCGCCGCGTCGCCGAGATCTACGGCGGCCGCGCCGGCACATTGGGGGCGATGCGGCTTGCGCGCACGGTGATGACCCATCTCGTCGCGACCGGCGCCGTGGCCGCGGGCGACGACCTGATCGAGACGGTGACCGGCGGGCACCTTTTTGCAAAACTCTCGCGCCGCTTCGGCGAGGGGGTGGTGAACGGCGCGCTCACCGCCCGCGTCGGCGTCGCGGCGATCGAGGTGTGCCGGCCGATGCCGTTCCGCGCCCTGCCAAGGCCGCGGGTGACGAACCTGACCCGGCGCGCCCTGACCGGGCTCTTCGGTCGCGACAAGGCGCCCGAAGATCCGATGCCCTGACCGATCCCCTGCCCCCGGGCTTTTTCCTGGCAAAAATACTCGAAACCTGCCCGCGGGGCATGGCGCCTCAGCGCAGGTTCGGCACCGCGCCCGGGGCGCGCCCGACATCCTCGACCCCCTGGCGCAGACCAAGGCCGATGCGGTGTGCGAGCGCCGACCAGCCCGCCGCCGCCTCGGGCGAGAGACTTTGCTTCAGCACCGCATCGAAAGTGCCGAGCCAGTCGGGAAAATGCCCGGGCGCCACGTTGCCGGCGCGGCGATGCGCCATCATCGGGCTGCCCTCGTAGCCGGGCGCATGCAGGATCGCCCCCTTCCAGAACCGCGCGATCTTTGCCTCATGCGCGGGCCAGTCGGTGACATGGGCGGCAAAGATCGGGGCGAGCTCGGGATGGGCGCGCACGCGCCTGTAGAAGCGCTGCACGACGAGGTCGATCTCGGCCTCGGTGATCTCGAAACGCGGCGGAATGGCGGTCATGCGGGTCTCCTTCCCGCCGTGAGCTAGGGCGCACGGTCGGGCGCGTCCAGCGACAGGATGTCTCAGCGGTCTTCGAACAGCTCGCCCTGCGGCGGCGGCACGGCGCCCGGGACGGGCGGCGCCTCAAGGCCAAGGTGGCGCCAGGCACGGCTTCCCAGCATCCGCCCGCGCGGGGTGCGCTGCACCAGCCCCTGCTGCAGCAGGTAGGGCTCGATCACCTCCTCGATCGCGTCGCGGCTTTCGGACAGCGCCGCCGAGAGCGTTTCCACGCCCACCGGGCCGCCGCCGTAATGCTCGGCCATCAGCATCATGTAGCGCCGGTCGGCGCCGTCGAGCCCGAGATGGTCGACACCCAGCCGGGTGAGCGCCCGGTCGGCGATGGCGCGGTTCAGCCGGCCGTCGCCCTCGACCAGTGCGAAATCGACGACGCGGCGCAGCAGACGGCCGGCGATGCGCGGCGTGCCGCGGGCGCGCTTGGCGATCTCGCGCGTGCCGTCCGGGTCGGCCGGAATGCCCAGAAGCCGCGCGCCACGCGCGACGATCAGGTCAAGCTCGTCCTCGGTGTAGAACTGCAGCCGCGTCGGGATGCCGAAGCGGTCGCGCAAGGGCGTCGTCAGCAGGCCGAGGCGGGTCGTGGCGCCGACCAGGGTGAAGGGCTGCAGCTCGATCCGCACGGTGCGCGCGGCCGGGCCCTCGCCGATCACCAGGTCGAGCTCGAAATCCTCCATCGCCGGATAGAGCACTTCCTCGACCGCGGGGTTGAGGCGGTGGATCTCGTCGATGAAAAGGACGTCGCGCGCCTCGAGATTGGTCAGGATCGCGGCAAGGTCGCCCGCCTTCGCCAGCACCGGACCCGAGGTCATCTTGAAATTGACGCCGAGCTCGCGCGCCATGATCTGCGCGAGCGTGGTCTTGCCGAGCCCGGGCGGGCCGTGGAACAGCGTGTGGTCCATCGCCTGGCCACGCATCTTCGCGCTTTCGATGAAGACGCGCAGGTTCGCCCGGGCCTCGGCCTGGCCGACGAAATCCTCGAGCACCTGCGGCCGCAGCGCGCGGTCGGCGTCCTCGGGCAGGCGGTCGGGGCGAAGGGTGGGGTCGGGCTCGGTCATCAGTTCCGGTTCAGTCCAAAGGGGCGGGTGTGCAGGCGCAGCTTCCAGCTTTCTTCGGCGGCCAGAACCTGCTCGGGTGCCGCAGTATGCGTCAGCAGCTCGAGGATGGAAAACAGGAAGAGGTCGGTCGGCCGCTTGCCCAGCTCGGCGGTGACGCCGGTATCATGCGCGACATGGGCGCGCCAGCGTCCCAGCAGGTTCTCGGCGCCATAGGCTGAGCCGACATAGCGCTGCCCGTCGCGACGGTCGAGGAGCAGATAGACACCGCGCCAGTCGGCCAGCCGGATCGCCCAGGAGCGCGGCAGATCGGCCAGATCCTCGGCGCCCAGAACCAGCCGGTCCCAGGCGGGCATCTCGGGCGACAGGCTCGGGTTGCGGCGGATCTCGAGCACCGGCAGCGGGGTCGTCTCGGCGCGGCGCAGATAGTTGCGCTGGCCCGGATCGGCGACGACAAGACGCCCGCCCAGCTCGGCAAGGGCGGGCATTGGCGGCAGCCGGAAGAGCGCCCAGGCCTGCCGGCCGTTCTCGGTCGCCTGTTGTCTGAAACGCCATTCCCCGGTCAGGCGCTGCAGCGCCTGCATGTCGGGACGGACATCGAGGGCCTCGGCGCTCAAATCCTGCCAGCCGGTCTGCTGGTACAGCCCGACGAAGGTCAGCTGGCCGCTTTCGGCCATCACGAAGGAGGCGGCGATGCGGCGGGCCTTGAGCGTCGCCTCCTGCACCGCCGCGTGCGTGCCCTGATAGGCGGCGAAAAGGTCTGGCCGGTCGGCCGCGATATGGCACACCATGCGGCGCAGATGCGGATCGCCCGGCTTGTGCAGTATAAGGCCGACCTCGGCCGGGTCGATCCCGGCACCGCGCAGGATGTCGTTGAACTCCACCGCTCAGTCCTTCGGCGCAAGCAGCCGCAGCGCGGCGCGGATCAGTTTCGCGGTGTCGGTGGCCTCGGGGTTTTCCGCGGCCTGGGCCACGGCGCCGGCCGCCTCGGACGGGTTGTAGCCGAGGTTGGTGAGGGCCGACAGCGCCTCGGCGGTGAAGTTCACCTTCGGCGTCGCGGCGGGGGCAGGGCGGGTGCGGGGTTTCGGCGTGGCCTCGATGACCTCGTCCGAAGGGGCGGTGTCGACGGTCAACGTGCCGCCCATGGCCATCACCGTCGGCGCCTTGTCCTTCAGCTCCATCACCACGCGCTGCGCAAGTTTCGGCCCGACGCCGGGGGCGGCCTTGATCGCCGACGCGTCGCCAAGCGCAAGCGCGCGGCCCACGCCCTCGGGCCCGAGCGTGCCGAGAATGGCGAGCGAGGCCTTGGCGCCGATCCCCTGCACCGAGGTCAGCAGCCGGTGCCATTCCTTTTCGAGGAGCGTCGGGAAGCCGAAAAGCTGCAGCAAATCCTCGCGCACCAGAAGATCGGTATAAAGCGCGCAGGCCTCGCCCACCGGCGGCAGGGCGGAGGCGGTGCGGGCCGAGACATGGACGATATAGCCCACGCCGCGCACGTCGATCAGCACGTGATCCATGGCGCGGTGCAGGATGGTGCCGGCGATGCGGCCGATCATTGCACGGTCCTCCGGATCCGGGCCTGACCGGCGGTGATCTCGAGCGCGCCGCGGCCGAGCTGGGCGGCATTGGCGCGGCGGGCCGATTGCAGGTGATGGGCGTGGCAGATCGCGATTGCCAGCGCATCGGCGGCGTCGGGCCCCTCGAAGGTGACGCCGGGCAACTGGTGGCGCACCATGTGCTGGACCTGGACCTTGTCGGCATGGCCGACGCCGACCACCGCCTTCTTGATCGCATTGGGCGCATATTCGCCGACCGGAATGCCGGCCTGCGCCGGCACCAGAAGCGCGATGCCGCGCGCCTGACCGAGTTTCAGCGTCGCCACGGCATCCTTGTTGACGAAGGTCTGCTCGACCGCCGCAGCCTCGGGGGCGAAGCGGGCGACGACCTCGGTCAGGCCTTCGTGCAGGGTGACGAGGCGCAGCGCGAGTTCTTCGCCCGCCGAATGGATGATGCCGTTGCCGAGGTGGCGCAGGCGCGAGCCCTCCATCTCGATCACGCCCCAGCCGAGGTTTCGCAACCCCGGATCGATTCCGATCACCCGCATCCTGCTCGCCCTTCGCTGTGGCATTTTTCCAACGACTAGCACGAAAAGTGAACATCGCAAACAGGAAAGCCCCCCGGGCCGGTTTGCGCGCGCCGGCGGAAAAAGCGGGCGGAATGCCCGATCCGCGCCTTCGCTGCGCTGCAGAATGACCGATTTCACCGGCGTTCTGGCAGGTGCCTGTTCGCCGCTGTTTCGCCCCGCCACGACATGCAGAAAACGCATGGCGGGACTGCCCGTGCCGCTGTTGTTTTTGCAAATGGCCCCCTCTATGTGCGTCCTCACAAGGGCATCGCCCACGAATTACGCAGTTTGAAAAAACCAAGGAAACCTGAAATGTCCGCTATCGACACCAACCGTGTGCTCGGCCGCGCTGGCCGCACCGGCACTTTCTCGAAGCTTATCGACGCCGTCGTCGCCTGGAACGAAGCGCGCGTGACCCGCAACGAACTCGCCAAGCTGAGCGACCGCGAGCTGACCGACATCGGCCTGACCCGCTACGACGCCGAGCACATGGGGCTCTGACGTGAGCGCCACAATCGGAAGGGCCGCGCAGGTGTGACACCGCGCGGCCCTTTCCGTTTTTGCCGACCCCGCCGGGCCGGCGCCCTCCCCCGAAATCAGTAAAGCAGCCCGTGCAGCAGATCTCCGATTCCCCGCGTGACGGGATCGGCATGCAGCACCCAGGCCCCGACCTGCTCCGGCAGCGTGCCCTGTGCCAAGGCGCCGACGCGGGCGTCATAGGTCTCGGCGCCGAGCTGCGCGAAGATCGCCCCCTTGAACAGCAGCGCGCCAACGAAGAGCAGAGCGATCGCCTTGAACGGGATCGCCCGCCGGGGCCGCGGCCGCATCGAGTCGAAATAGGAGCGCCCGAGCGCACCCGTCGCCTCGAAGGCGCCGCCGGCCGCGTGGATCCGGTCGATCCGCGCCAACCGCTTCTCGAAACTCTTCAGGCCATGGTCGCTCATCGTCGCACTCCCCGGGCCACTCGCCACGTCATCCGGATGACATGCCTAACAAGGCATTAACGGATTATGGCGCAAATGTGGCCGGGGTGCGAATGAACAATTGTGGCATTAGTTCCGGCGCATCACCAATGTCGTCCAGTCGCCGTATTCGTCGCGGGAAACGAGGGTAAACCCTTGCGCTTCGTACGCGGCGATCACCTCGTCGGCCTGTTCGTGCAGGATGCCCGACAGGATCACGTGGCCTGATTCGGCGCAGAACCGCCCCATGTCGGGGGCGAGCGAGATCAGCGGCGCCTTCAGGATATTGGCGAAGATCAGGTCGAAGGGTGCGGCCGCCGCGATCTGCGGATGGACAAAGCCCGCCGCCTCAAGGCAGATCACCCGGCCCGCAAGCCCGTTCGCGACCACGTTCGCCGCCGCCGTCTCGACCGCCACCGGGTCGATGTCGGAGGCAAGCACCGTCTCGGGCCAGAGTTTCGCCGCCGCCATCGCCAGCACCGCGGTGCCGCAGCCGATGTCGGCGACGTTCGTCGCCCGCAGCCCGGCCCGTTCCAGCCGGTCGAGCGCGGTGAGGCAGCCAAGCGTGGTGCCGTGGTGGCCGGTGCCGAAGGCCATCGCCGCCTCGATCAGCAGCGGCACGGCATCGGCGGGCACCTTGTCGGCATCGTGACTGCCATAGACGAAGAAGCGGCCGGCGACGACCGGGGCGAGCTCGCGCTTCACATGCGCGACCCAGTCGGTCTCGGGCAGTTCCGAGATCACGAAATGCGTCGCCCCATGCGCCGCGGCGAGCAGCTCGAGCACCACGCTGTCCGGCGCGGCAAGGAAATAGGCGCCGACCTCCCAGCGATCCGAGCCATCCTCGATCTCGAAGACGCCGACGCCATAGGGCGCGGGGTCGATGTCTTCGAGCAGTTCCGCCAGCGCCTCGGCGCGGTCGCGGTCGTCAAGCGTGGCAAAGGCGGTGAAGGTGGGCATGGCGGCTCCTTTCGGGTTGTGACCGCAATGGCGCGAAGCGCGCCACAGGTCAAGCCGGTGCGCATTTCCTTTGACAGAAGGGGCGCTGCGCGCTATCGGGCGGCCATGATCGCACGGACCACCCATATCGCCCGTCCCCGACGTCGCCGCGCCAGCGCCTGACGTCCGATCGCCCGTGGCTCATCGCCACATTTCCCTGCAAACCCGCCGAAATATGGCCAAAGCCGTTGACAGCCTCCCGGGTGTCGGGCACGCCTTTGGCCTTCCTTTCTGGAGACTGACGATGATTTCTTCCGTCCTGCCCACCTATAATCGCGCGCCCCTCGCCTTCGTGAAGGGCGCGGGCTCCTGGCTCGAGACGGCGGACGGCACCCGATACCTCGACCTTGGCGCCGGGATCGCGGTGAACGCCCTCGGCCATGCCGCCCCCGTCCTCGTCGAGGCGCTGACGGAACAGGCGCACAAGGTCTGGCATGTGTCGAACCTCTACCAGATCCCCGAGCAGCAGAAGCTTGCCGACGCGCTGGTCGAGAAGACCTTCGCCGACACCGTGTTCTTCACCAACTCGGGTACCGAGGCCTGCGAGCTCGCGGTGAAGATGGCGCGCAAGTACTGGTACGAGAAGGGCGCGCCCGAGCGGGTCGAGATCATCACCTTCCGCGGCGCCTTCCATGGCCGCTCCTCGGCTGCAATCGCCGCGGCGGGGTCCGAGAAGATGGTGAAGGGCTTCGGCCCGGTGCTGCCGGGCTTCGTCCATGTCGACTGGCTCGACCTCGAGGCGGTGAAGGCGGCGGTGTCGGAGAAGACCTGCGCGATCATGCTCGAGCCGGTGCAGGGCGAGGGCGGCATCCGGCCCGCGCCCGACGCCTTCCTGAAGGCGCTCAAGCAGATCTCGGAAGAGACCGGCACGCTTCTGATCTTCGACGAGGTGCAATGCGGCATGGGGCGCACCGGTCGGCTCTTTGCGCATGAATGGTCGGGTGTGACGCCCGACATCATGATGGTGGCGAAGGGCATCGGCGGCGGCTTCCCGCTCGGCGCGGTGCTCGCGACCGAGGCGGCCGCGGCGGGGATGACCGCGGGCACGCATGGCTCGACCTACGGCGGCAACCCGCTCGGCTGTGCGGTCGGCGCGAAGGTGATGGAGATCGTCGCCGAGCCCGGCTTCCTCGCCGCAGTGAACGCCAAGGGCGGCTTCCTGCGCCAGCGCCTCGAGGGGCTCGTGGCCTCGCATCCCGAGATCTTCGAGGAAGTGCGTGGTGTCGGCCTGATGCTCGGGCTGAAATGCAAGGTGGCGCCGGGCGAGCTGGTGGCCGCGGGCTATGCCCGGCAGCTGCTGACCGTCGCTGCGGCCGACAACGTGCTGCGCATCCTGCCGGCGCTGACGATCACCGAGGAGGAGATGGCCGAGGCCGTCCGCCGCCTCGATGCCGCCGCCTCCGCCCTTGTCAAACCCGCGGCCTGACCAGGCCCATGCTTCGCAGGCGCGGGGGTTGTGCCCCGGCCTGCGCCAGAAAGACGAACCGATGACCAACTTCCTTGACATCCACACCACCGACGCCACCGAGCTGCGCAAGATCATCGACTCTGCCCGCGCGATGAAGGACGCCCGCGCCGGCCGCCCGAAGGGCGCGCCCGACGACGAGCAGCCGCTGGCGGGCTGCATGGTCGCACTGATCTTCGAAAAACCCTCGACCCGCACCCGTGTCAGCTTCGACGTCGGTGTGCGCCAGCTGGGCGGGCAGACGATGGTGCTTTCGGGCAAGGAAATGCAGCTTGGCCATGGCGAGACCATCGCCGACACCGCGCGGGTTCTGTCGCGCTATGTTGACATGATCATGATCCGCACCTTCGAGGAGGCGACGCTGCTCGAGATGGCGGAATACGCCTCGGTGCCCGTCATCAACGGGCTGACGAACCGCACCCACCCGTGCCAGATCATGGCCGACATCGTGACCTATGAGGAGCACCGCGGCCCGATCGCCGGGCGCAAGGTGGTCTGGTCGGGCGACGGCAACAACGTCTGCGCCTCGTTCCTGCAGGCGGCCGGGCAGTTCGGCTTCGACTTCACCTTCACCGGGCCGCAGACCCTCGACCCCGAGCGCGAATGGATCGACTTCGCCCGCTCGAAGGGGGTGACGGTCGAGATCGAGCGCGACCCGGCGAAGGCGGTCGAGGGTGCGGACCTGATCGTCACCGACACCTGGGTCTCGATGCACGACCCGGAATCGGCGAAGGAGCGGCGGCACAACCAGCTGCGCCCCTATCAGGTGAACGAGGCGCTGATGGCGAAGGCGAAGCCCGACGCGCTGTTCATGCATTGCCTGCCTGCGCATCGCAACGACGAGGCGACGAGCGCGGTGATGGACGGGCCGCATTCGGTGATCTTCGACGAGGCGGAAAACCGGCTGCATGCGCAGAAGGCGGTGATGCGCTGGTGCCTCGGCCGCTGACCGGGGCCCGGGCGACGGAAAGGGAGGGGGGCGCTGCCCCCCTCTTTGCCTTCGGCAAATTCACCCCCGGGGATATTTCGGGCAATTGGAAGGGCGAAAGCCTTTCTTAAGGGGAATCGGCCAGCCTAGATCGCACGGTACAGGCGGGGACGCCGATGACCGTGCGATTGGAAGCGCCCGGCTTGCCCGCCCCTCTGCGGCCCGAGTCGGGTGACTTTCAGCCATCGCCCTTCGACCATCCCTGAAGGGCTTCCAATTGCTGCAAATATCCCGGGGGTGAGCGGCGCAGCCGCGAGGGGGCAGCGCCCCCTGCCTCCTTCGGGATCGGCACCGCGCTCAGGTGCCGCGCGGTTTCGCGCGCATCGTCGGGTCGGCCTCGCGCGGGTTCTCGGGCCAGGGATGGCGTGGGTATCTCCCACGCATCTCCTTGCGCACCTCGGCATAGGAGCCGTCCCAGAAGCCGGGCAGATCCATCGTCACCTGGATCGGTTTCGATCCCGGCGAGAGCAGCGCGATGCGCAGCGGGTGGCGCCTTTGCCCGACCGTGGGGTGGATGGTGACGCCATACATCTCGGGCAGTTTCACCTCGATCGTCGGCACCTCGCCCGCATAGTCGATCGGCACGCGCCGGCCGAGCGGGGTCTCGAAATGGCTGGGCACGAGACGGTCAAGCTCGGCCATCTGCTCCCAGCTCAGCTGGGCGCGCAGCGCCTCGGTCAGATCAAGCGCGCGCAGCTCGGCCTCGGTCCGCTTGCCGCGCAGGAAGGGCAGCAGCGCCGCGCCGGCGAGAAGAGCGCCGTCCGAGAGATCGGGCAGGGCGGCGCCGTCGGCACGCAGGATCTCGACCCGGGCACGGAAGCGTGCGGCGGCCGGGGAGAGCGTGAGCCCGATCTGGCGCAGCCCGTCGAGCGCGCCGCGGGCGAGGGCCTCGGGCGGGGCCTCGGGCCAGTGCCGGTCCTCGAGGACGAGGGCGCCGAAGCGCTCCTGTCGGCGCGCCACCACCCGGCCCTCGCGTTTCGACCATTCGCAGACGTCGTGCCAGCGGATCTGATCGGCGTAGAGGCGGCGCAGGCCTGCCTCGCTCAGCGCCACGCCTTGGCGCACGCGGGCCTCGCGCGGGTCGCCGTCAAGATCGGTCGCAACGATCAGCCGGTGCGCGCCAAGCGCATCGCCGGCCTCCACCACCGCGCCCTTGCCGCCCGAAAGCACATAGCGCGCGGCATCGCCCTTGCGGCGCAGCCCGATCCGGTCGGGATAGGCCAGCGCAAGCTGCTCGGCGAGAGAGAAGCGTTCGGTGCCGGGCGTGACGAGACGGGCGAGGCGTTTCGCCTCGAGCCGGATGCGCTCGACCGCACCGCGGTGCACCGGCCAGGGGTGCTCGGCCTCGAAGCGGCCCGGATTGGCGATCGCGGCAAGGCGCAGGGCAAGGTCGGCGGGGGCGCCGCGGATCGGATCGCGCTCCTCCAGCGTCGCGGCGAGCGTCGCCGCCTCGGGCCCGGCGGTGACCAGCATATGCGCGAGCCGCGGGTGCAGCGGCAGCGCGGCGAGCGCGCGGCCATGTGCGGTGATCCGCCCGCCCGCAAGCGCGCCGAGCCCTTCGAGCAGCGCCCGCGCCTCGGCGAGGGCCGGGGCGGGCGGCGGCGTCAGGAAGGCGAGATCGGAGCCGTCCGAGCCCCATTGCGCGAGCTCGAGCGCGAGGCCGGCGAGATCGGCTACCGCGATCTCGGGCGGGGCAAAGGCCGCGAGCGCGCCCTCTTCGCCCTTCGTCCAGAGCCGGTAGCAGGTGCCCTCGGCGACGCGGCCGGCACGACCGCGGCGCTGCTCGGCCTCGGCGCGGCTGACCCGCTCGGTGACCAGCCGGGCCATGCCCGAGGCTGGATCGAAGCGCAGCCGCCGGGCGCGGCCGGCATCGACGACCACACGGATGTCCTCGATGGTGAGCGAGGTCTCGGCAATCGCCGTTGCCAGCACCACCTTGCGGCCCGTTGCGGCGGGCGCGATGGCGGCGCGCTGTGCGGCGAACTCCATCGCGCCGAAGAGCGGGCGGATCGCCACCTCGGCGGGCAGGCGGCCCTTCAGCAGCGCCTCGGTGCGGCGGATCTCGCCCTCGCCCGGCAGGAAGACAAGGACGCCGCCGGTGCTGTCGGCCACGGCGTCGGTGACCAGCCCCGCCACCGCCGCCTCGAGCCGCATCCCCGCCGCGATGGGGCGGCCAAGCCAGCGGGTTTCGACCGGGAAGGCCCGGCCCTCCGACACGATCACCGGAGCATCGTCGAGCAGCGCGGCCACCGGCCCGGCATCAAGCGTCGCCGACATCACCACGATCGCCAGATCCGGGCGCAGCGCGCCCCGCGCCTCCCAGGCCAGCGCAAGGCCGAGATCGGCGTTCAGCGAGCGTTCGTGGAATTCGTCGAAGATCAGGCAGCCGATGCCCGACAGCTCGGGGTCGGACTGCAGTATCCGGGTGAGGATGCCCTCGGTCACCACCTCGATCCGGGTGGCCTTCGACACCTTCGCCTCGCCACGGATGCGGTAGCCGACGCGCCCGCCGACGGGCTCGCCGAGTGTCTCGGCCATGCGCTCGGCCGCGGCGCGGGCGGCCAGACGGCGCGGTTCCAGCATCACGATCCGGCCCGCGACATGGTCGAGGAGCGCAAGCGGCACCCGCGTGGTCTTGCCGGCGCCCGGCGGTGCCATCAGCACGACACGCCCCGTGCGCACAAGCGCCGAGGTGAGGTCCGGCAGAACCGCGTCTATGGGCAGTTGGTCTCTCACCCGGCCCTTATCGCCGTTTCAGCCGGCCGGTGCCATAGATCGTATCGGTATTGATCTCGACCACCTGCAGGCGCTTGCCGTCCGGGGTGGGGGCGTAGATCAGGGTGAAGGGGAAGCGGCTCTTCTCCTTCATGTCCTTGGCCGAGAAGCCCTCGAGCCGGCGATACTCGCCCGAGCAGGTGACGCCGTCGCCACCCGCCTGCGGGGCGTTCAGGCTGACCTGGCTGCGCCGTGCGCCGTCATACATGGTCACGTTCAGCTTGCAGGCCTCGTCGCGGTCGACGTCGCGCAGCACGGCATAAAGCGCGGTCAGCGGGTCGACGGTGCCGCCCTGTTTCGCCGGGTCGACATCGGTCTTGCGCGGCTTGCGCGGCGGGTTGCGGCTGACCGAGACCGGCGTGCCGTTCTGGTAGACGATCACATGCTCCGATTCGTCGCCCGGCCGGTTCGCCGTCTCGTCGAAACGCTGCGGGGTGAAGCGGTCCGCCGTGCGGCTGCCGCTGACCGAGGCATCGTAGCGGATCTTGCGCAGAAAACCGAGCAGCCCGGTGGTCTCGAGCGTGCCGTTCGCGCCGTAATTGGCCCCCTCGATCTTGCCATTGATGCTGAGCCGGCCCGCCGGGATGCCACGCAGCGAGACGTCGAAGACGATGCGGTCGGTCTGATCGGCCTGCAGCGGCGCGGCGAGACACAGCGTCGCAGCCAGCGCGCCCGCGAGCGGCAGGGAGGCGCGGCGCAGGGGGTTCGGAAACGCGCGGGTCATGGCTCTCCTCGGAAACTCGGCCTTCGCACTGGACATACACTGCCCGATGGGGGCAGAAAACCGAAACCATTTCACGATCCGCTGAGGGATCGTGCATCCCGCCCCGTCAGCGAAGGCCCGCCGATGACCGATCCGATTTCCGCCGTCTCCGTTTCTGATCCCCTTGTCGCCGATCTGGTGCCGCGCATCCTGGCGGGCGAGCGGCGCGCGCTGGCGCGGGCGATCACGCTGGTGGAATCGGGGCGGGCGGATCACCGCGCGCAGGCCGCGGCGCTGCTCGAGGCGCTGGCCGGGGCGGGCCGGCAGGCGCTGCGGATCGGGCTGTCGGGCACCCCCGGCGTCGGCAAGTCGACCTTCATCGAGGCCTTCGGGCTGATGCTGACCGGACAGGGGCTGAAGGTCGCGGTGCTGGCGGTCGACCCGTCCTCGGCGCGCTCGGGCGGCTCGATCCTTGGCGACAAGACGCGGATGGAGCGGCTGTCGCGCGACCCGATGGCCTTCATCCGGCCCTCGCCGAGCCAGGCCCATCTCGGCGGCGTGGCGCGGCGCACCCGCGAGGCGGTGGCGCTGTGCGAGGCGGCGGGGTTCGATGTGGTGCTGATCGAGACCGTGGGGGTGGGCCAGTCCGAGACCTTGGTGGCCGAGATGACCGACCTTTTCATCCTGCTGATGGCGCCCGCGGGCGGCGACGAGTTGCAGGGGGTGAAGCGCGGCATCATGGAAATGGCCGACATGATTTTGGTGAACAAGGCCGATGGCGATCTGAAGCCCGCGGCGATGCGCACCGTCAGCGATTACGCCGGGGCACTGCGGCTTTTGCGCAAGCGGCCGCAGGACCCCGAGGGCTTCCCCAAGGCGCTGCCGGTTTCGGCGCTCGAGGAGCAGGGGCTGAAATCGGCCTGGGAGGAGATGTCGGCGCTCGCCGCCTGGCGGCGCGCGCATGGCTTCTTCGACCGCCGCCGCGCTGCGCAGGCGCGGCACTGGTTCGAAAGCGAGGTGCGCGAGGGGCTGCTTGCCCGGCTGCACAGCGACCCCGCGATCCGCGCGAAGATGGACGCGCTCGGCTCCGCCGTGGCCGAGGGGCAGGCCGCCCCGGCAGCGGCGGCGGCGGAGATGCTTGCCGCGCTCGGCGCCTGAGAGCAACACGATACGGCAACGAAAAACGCCGCCCTTCGGGGCGGCGTTTCGCTGTGCCGGAGAGGCCGCTTCAGTTCGACATGTTCATGCCGGGCATGGCACCGTGGTCCATGCCGTTCATGTTCATCTGACCGGCAGTGGGAGCGGCCGCGGCCGGCACGCGCTTCAGATCGACCGGAATGTCGACCGGAACCTCGCCCGCCTTCTCGAAGGTCAGCACCACATGCACGGTGTCGCCGTCCGTCAGCGGCTGCTTCAGCCCGAGGAACATGACGTGATCGCCGCCGCGCTGCAGCGCATGTTCGCCATGGGCCGGCACCGGGAAGCCTTCCTTCACCTCGACCATCTTCATCACGCCCTTGGCGTCGGCGATATGGGTGTGCAGCTCGACCCGCTCGGCAATGTCGGAGGCCGCGCCGACCAGCCGGTCATCGCTGGCGCCGGCGTTCTCGATCGTCATGAAGGCGGCGCCGGATTTCGACATCGCCGTCGAGGCGATGGCATAGGGGTCCTTGATCGTGATGTCGCCGGCAAGGGCGGGGATGGCAAGGAAGACCGCCGCGGCGGTCGCAAGAAGGGAAGTGCGGAACATGAAAGGTCCTCGGTCTGTCCAGAAACGTTCGGAATGCGAAGGGATCAGACGAGAGCCGGCGGATCGCGCGCCCGCGGCTGGGGCACCGAGCTGCCCCGCAACACGGCGGGGGCAGGCGCCTCGATCCGCTCCACCCGTCCTTCGGGACGCGTGAGGACCGGGGGCGGCGTGTCGAGCGCGGCCATCATGCCGAGCACCATGTCCGGGCACAGGTGGACGGGGCCCGTGGGATTGCCCTCTTCGTCCACCGTGACCGTGGTGATGCCATAGCCGGTGCAGATCACGATCTCGCCGGCAATCTGAACCTGCCCCCGGGCGACGGCCATGGTCAGGCTCGTCACCGCGAGGATCGTCGCCATCAGGGCGAGGAAGAGGGGGCGCAGGGATCGCACGGACATGAGATCAGCATATCGGCGCCGCTCGGGTCGCGCCAGAGGCCACGTGCCGTCATCATGCCGCAGGCAAAACGGAAAAGGCCCCGCCGGAGCGAGGCCTTCCGATTCGTCGGGGTGTCCCGGATCAGGCGGCGGCCTGAGCCTTCAGGATCGCCTTCTTGATCTTCAGCGCGGTGCCCGACAGCTCGGCATCGGCCGCCTTCATCAGGAAGGCGTCGAGCCCGCCGCGGTGGTCCACGGTGCGCAGGCCGGCGGCCGAGATGCGCAGCTTGAACGACTGGCCCAGCACGTCGGAGATCAGGGTGACTTCATTCAGGTTCGGCAGAAACCGGCGACGCGTCTTGTTGTTCGCGTGGCTGATATTGTTGCCCGACATCGGGCCCTTGCCGGTCAGTTCGCAGACGCGCGACATGGCATCAATCCTTCGTTTCCTCGGGGCGCGTGTCCGCCCTGTTCATACCAAGCGGACACCGCAAAGGCGGCGCCCGGAAATCTGTTTGCGGGGCATAAGGGCAAAGCCCCGCCGCGTCAAGCGATTCATCGCGCCGCGCCCCTGCCCGCCGTCGCGCTTTCTCCTTGCCGAAAATACCTCGGGGTGAATTCGGCGCAGCCGAAGAGGGGCGGCGCCCCTCCTCCCCGCTCAGGCCAGCATTTCCGCAACCCAGGCGGGCACCACCTGCGTCGCCGGCCCATGCCGCGCCGCATCGAACAGCCGCGTGCCCATCGAGGGCTCGAGGTTCAGCTCGAGCGTCTCCACCCCGGTATGGCGCGCATCGGCGACGAACCCCGCCGCCGGATAGACATTGCCCGAGGTGCCGATCGAGACGAAGAGATCGGCCGCGCGCAGCGCCGTCCAGATCTCCTCCATCCGATAAGGCATCTCGCCGAACCAGACGATGTCGGGGCGTGCCGCGGGCGCCGCGCAGGCGGGGCAGGGGTCGGTGACCCGCATCACCGCGGGTGCCGGCCAGCGATGGCCGCAGGCGGCGCAGAGCGCCCCGCCGAGCGTGCCGTGCATGTGGATCAGTGCGCGCGTGCCCGCCCGCTCGTGCAGGGCGTCGACGTTCTGCGTCACCACCAGCACCTGGTGCCGGCCGTCGGCCTCGAGCCGCGCCAGCGCGCGATGCGCGGCATTCGGCTCGGCCGCCGCGGCCGCCGCGCGGCGCTCGTTGTAGAAGCGCAGCACCAGCTCCGGGTCACGGGCAAAGCCCTCGGGCGTCGCCACATCCTCGATCCGATGGTCCTCCCACAGCCCGTCCGCGGCGCGGAAGGTGCGCAGGCCGCTTTCGGCCGAGATCCCGGCGCCGGTGAGAATCACGATTCTGGCCATCCGCCCGCTCCTCGGTTAGCAACGTGCCATGCGTATCCTGTTTCTCTGCCTTGGCAACATCTGCCGCTCTCCCGCCGCCGAAGGCGTGGTGCGCCGGCTCGCACAGGAGGCGGGCCTTGCGCTCGATCTCGACAGCGCCGGCACCGGCGACTGGCATGCGGGCGAGCCGCCCTACGGCCCGATGCAGGCGGCGGCGCGGGCGCGCGGCTATGATCTGGCCGCGTTGCGCGCCCGCCAGCTGGTGCGCGCCGATTTCGACCGCTTCGACCTGATCCTGGCGATGGACCGGCAGAACCTGCGTGATGCCGCGCGCCTGGCCCCCACCGGCGCCCGGGCGCGGCTTGCGCTGTTCCTGAACGGCGAAACGGGCGCCGAAGAGGTGCCCGATCCCTATTATACCCGCGATTTCGACGGTTGCCTCGACATCATCGAGGCCGGCGCGCGCGCCCTGCTCGCCCGGCTTCAGCCGCCGCAGTAGGATTCGGCGGTCGCGGCAAAATTCTTGTAGCGCGCCCAGAAGTCGTTGTCCGAGGCGCTGTCAGACATCCGCACCTGCTGCGCCTTGTCCGGGTCCTTGAAGAAGGCCGCGGCGCGGCGCTGGTCGGCGGTGCCAAGCGTCATGTCGGCGACCTGCTGGATGCAGCCGCACAGGGCGCGGTTGTTCGCACGCCCGGCCTTCATGCAGGCGTTGTCGATCGGGCCGGCACCGGCCGCACCGGCGACCATCATGCAGGCCGCCACAAGGAGGGATTTCTTCATCTGCTGCTGCCTCATTCCTGCGGGTGGGTCCGTTGCCCGAGTCCCGTCAATTAGCAGCCGATCTTAGCCGATCACGCAAGATTTCACAATGAAACAGGCAAAATTTCGCCGATACGGAATTTCGTCGGGAACCGCAGCAGCAGCCATTGCGGGCGGGGCCGTTTCCGGCCCAACCCCTTGCGTCTGTCGCTGGCCGGGCGGGGGGCCCGTCAGGCGATCACCTCGGCCTCGTAGCCCGCCGCCTTCAGCGCGGCGAGCACGGTCGATTCGGGCAGGCCGTTCACCTCGACCTCGCGGTCCTCGAGGCTGACGACGGCCTTGCCGCCGACCTCGGTGATGGCGGATTCGACGGCGGCCTTGCAGTGACCGCAGGTCATGTTCGGGACGGAAAGGATCATCTGTGCCTCCTGATCTTCTGCGCTACAGATTCTCCCGCGCCGGCGCCGCGTCAATGCCCCGCGTGCGGAATTTCTTGCGCGCCGCCACCGCCGCGCGGGTTTCGTTTGACCCGCGGCCGACAAGCGGGCAAACCACCGCGACCGGAGGGCGTGATGGACGGCAGCATCGAGATCGAGACCCTGACGCTGGAGCGCGAGGGCACCCGCATCTTCGACGGGCTGAGCCTGCATATCGGCGAGCGGCGCGTGGGCGTCGTCGGCCGCAACGGCTCGGGGAAAAGCACGCTTCTGCGCGCCGTCGCCGGTCTGATCGCGCCGCAGGCGGGGCGGCTGCGGGTGGCGGGCGTCGACGTGGCGCGGGACCGGGCGGGGGCGCTGTCGGCCGTCGGTATCCTGTTTCAGAACCCCGACCACCAGATCATCTTCCCGACGGTGATCGAGGAGCTCGCCTTCGGGCTCGAGCAGCAGGGCCATCCGCGTGGGGTGGCGCGCGAGCGTGCCCGCGCGATGCTCGCCCGGTTCGGCCATGCCGACTGGGAAGAGCGGCTGTGCCACACCCTGTCGCAGGGCCAGCGCCAGCTTGTCTGCCTGATGGCGGTGCTGGCGATGGAGCCGCGCTGGATCCTCTTCGACGAGCCGTTCAACAGCCTCGACATCCCCGCCGCGCTGCGGATCGAGGCGCGGATCGCGGCGCTTGCGCAAAACGTGATGCTGATCACCCACGATCCGGCCCGCGTCGCGGGCTATGACCGGGTGATCTGGATCGAGGCCGGGCGTGTCGCCGCCGACGGCCCGCCCGGTGCGGTTCTGCCCGCCTATGTCGCCGCGATGCAGGCCGCCGCGCAGGACGAGCCATGCTGAGCCTTGCGCTGCCGGGCACGAGCTGGGCGCACCGGCTGCCGGTCGGGCTGAAGTTCGGCGCGCTTGCCGCGGCGATGCTCGGGCTGACCTGGCTCACCGCGCCGCTGCCGCTTGCCGCGGCACTGGTGGCGACCGCGGGGCTCTACCTCGGTCTTGGCCGCCGCGCGGTGGCCGAGGGCGCCCGCGCGCTGCGCCCGGTGCTGTGGATCGTCGCCTTCATCGCCGCCTGGCAGCTCTGGGAGGGGGCGCCGATGCTCGGCCTCGTTCTCGGTCTGCGGATCTGCACCATGGTGGCGCTGGCGAATTTCGTCACCCTGGTGACGCCGCTTCCGGACCTGATCGCGCTGATCGAGCGGCTGGCGCACCCGCTCGCCCGCTTTGGCCTGTCGCCGCGGCTGCCGGCGCTGGCCGTCGCGCTGGTGCTGCGCTTCATCCCGGTGCTGCGCGGGCGGATGGAGCTGCTGGCGCTGTCCTGGCGGGCGCGTTCGCGCCGCCGCCCGGGGCCGCGGCTGATCGCGCCGCTCGTGCTGTCGCTGCTCGACGATTCGGATCATCTGGCCGATGCGCTGCGCGCGCGCGGCGGGCTTGCCCCGCGCCCGGCCCCCCCAACCCAAGGGAGAGACTGACTTGGAACGCAATTTCACCCTCGTCGTGCTGTTCGCGGCGCTGATCGCGGTGCTTGGCCTCGTGCCGCCGATCCCGCTCGCCTCGGGTGTGCCGGTCTCGGCACAATCGCTTGGCGTCATGCTGGCGGGCGCGGTGCTCGGCCCGCTGCGCGGCGCGCTTGCCGTGCTGGTGGTCCAGATCATCGTCGCGCTTGGCCTGCCGGTGCTCGCCGGCGGGCGCGGCGGCCTTGGCGTCTTCGCCGGGCCGACCGTCGGCTTCCTTCTGGGCTGGCTGCCCGCGGCTTTCGTCACCGGCCTCGTCGTCGAGAAGCTGCGCGGGCTGCATGTCGGCTTCGCCGCGGCCCTTGGCGCGGCGCTTGGCGGCATCGTGGTGCTTTACGCCTGCGGCACGCTCGGGCTGATGGCGGTGCTGGGCAAGGGCCCGCTCGAGGCGCTGATGCTGTCGCTGCCCTTCCTGCCGGGCGACCTGATCAAGGCCGCGCTCGCCGGCTGGCTCACCGCCACCATTGCCCGTTACCGGCCCGGCGCGCTGCTGTCGCGCCCGCGCTGAGCCCGGGCCGGAACGCCGCCCGGGACGGGGCCGGGGAGGGCACGCAATCCCTCTTCCCGGCCCCTGTTTTTACAGCTATACGCGCGCCATGACCCAGCTCGATCACATCCGCAACTTCTCCATCGTGGCGCATATCGACCACGGTAAATCCACGCTCGCCGACCGGCTCATCCAGCTGACCGGGACGGTGGCCGCGCGTGACATGAAGGCGCAGATGCTCGACAGCATGGATATCGAGCGCGAACGCGGCATCACCATCAAGGCGAACACCGTCCGCATCGAATATCCGGCGAAGGATGGCGAGACCTATATCCTGAACCTGATCGACACCCCCGGCCACGTCGACTTCGCCTATGAGGTCAGCCGGAGCATGCGCGCAGTCGAGGGCTCGCTGCTGGTCGTCGACGCGAGCCAGGGCGTCGAGGCGCAGACGCTGGCGAACGTCTATCAGGCGATCGACGCGGGCCACGAGATCGTGCCGGTGCTGAACAAGATCGACCTGCCGGCGGCCGATCCCGACGCGGTGAAGGCGAACATCGAGGATGTGATCGGCATCGACGCCTCGGACGCGATCCCGATCTCGGCGAAGACCGGGCTCGGCATTCCCGAGGTGCTCGAGGCGATCGTGCACCGGCTGCCCGCGCCGAAGGGCGACCGCGACGCGCCGCTGAAGGCGATGCTGGTCGACAGCTGGTATGACGCCTATCTCGGCGTCGTGGTGATGATCCGCGTCATGGACGGGGTGGTCCGCAAGGGCGACCGGATCAAGATGATGCAGACCGGCGCCGTCTACGGCATCGACAAGCTCGCCGTGCTGAAGCCGCAGATGGTCGACATCGCGGAGCTCGGCCCGGGCGAGATCGGCGTCTTCACCGCCTCGATCAAGCAGGTGCGCGACACCCGTGTGGGCGACACCATCACCCATGAGAAGAAACCCTGCGCGACGCCGCTGCCGGGCTTCAAGCCGGCGCAGCCGGTGGTGTTCTGCGGCCTCTTCCCGGTCGATGCGAATGATTTCGAGGCGCTGCGCGACGCGATCGAGAAACTCGCGCTGAACGACGCCTCGTTCAGCTACGAGATGGAGACCTCGGCGGCGCTCGGCTTCGGCTTCCGTTGCGGCTTCCTTGGTCTTCTGCACCTCGAAGTGGTGCGCGACCGGCTGGAGCGCGAATATGACCTCGATCTGATCACCACCGCGCCGAGCGTGGTGTTCAAGATCTACATGAAGGACGGCGAGGTGCGCGATCTGCACAACCCCGCCGACATGCCCGATCTGACCTATGTCGACCATATCGAGGAGCCGCGGATCAAGGCGACGATCATGGTGCCCGACGAATATCTGGGCGACGTGCTGAAGCTGTGCCAGGACCGCCGCGGCATCCAGCTCGATCTGACCTATGCCGGCTCGCGCGCGATGGTGGTCTATGACCTGCCGCTCGCCGAGGTGGTGTTCGACTTCTACGACCGGCTGAAATCGGTGACGAAGGGCTATGCCTCCTTCGACTACCAGCTCAGCGAATACCGCGAGGATTTCATGGTCAAGATGTCGATCCTGGTGAACGACGAGCCGGTCGATGCGCTGTCGATCATGGTGCACCGCGACCGCGCCGAGGCGCGCGGCCGGGCGATGGTGGAGAAGCTGAAAGAGCTGATCCCGCGGCACATGTTCAAGATCCCGATCCAGGCGGCGATCGGTGGCCGGGTCGTGGCGCGCGAGACGCTCAGCGCGATGCGCAAGGACGTGACGGCAAAGTGCTATGGCGGCGACGCCACCCGGAAGAAGAAGCTGCTGGAAAAGCAGAAGGCCGGCAAGAAGAAGATGCGGCAGTTCGGCAAGGTCGAGATTCCGCAATCGGCCTTCATCTCGGCGCTGAAGATGGACGACTGAGCCGGCCCGCGCCCCCGCGCCCGCATTTGCGGCGCCGGGGCGCGGCGGCTGCCGTCGCGGTAACGGCGCCCCGGGATGGTTTCCCAAAAATTGCCTTAAATGCGCCCGAATTAACCCTGACGTTCGTCTCATGGTTGTTTGCAACAGGGAAGGCGGTCCCCCAGGGTGTGTAGCCCGTGGCCGTGTTCCCGTCCTGCAGAAGCGGAGACGAAACGATGGCACTGCTTGTGGTCGACGACGACCCGATCATCCTGCGGCTGATGGAAGGGGTCCTGTCCTCTCTCGGTTATGCCGATGTGCAATATGCGATGAGCGGCGAGGAAGCGTTGCAGAAGATCGGCCGTGGCGGTGATCTGTTCAGCACCTTCCTGCTCGACATCAAGATGCCGGGGATGGACGGGATCGAACTCGTCCGCCATATCCGCGCCAATCCGCTGCACCGGCGCACGCCGATCCTGATGCTGACCTCGGTCACCGAGAAGCCCTTCATCGACGCGGCCTTTGCCACCGGCGCCACCGATTACATCACCAAGCCGATCGAAGTGCAGGAACTCGGCGCGCGGCTGCGGGTGGCGCAGGTGCTCTATTCCGAGCAGCAGCGCGCCTCCGATTCGGTGAAGGCGGCGCAGGCGCTGCGCTCCGAGATCGACAGCCTGCAGCAGGGCCAGGCCGTGCCCTTCGAGCTGGCCGACCCGATCACGCTTTACGATGTGCCGCGCGTCATCAACGCGCTGGCGATGGAGAACTACCTGCACCGGCTGAGCCGGCTGCGCCGCTTCATGGTGGCGGCGGTGGGCTTCTAGATCCGCCGGGTGGAAAGCCTCTATTCGATGAGCAGCCCGTCCGAGTTCCGCGGCATCCTGACCGACGTCGCCGAGGCGGTGTTCGAGAACCTGCGCCATCTCGAGGTGATGATCACCTATTACGGCAACGGCAGCTTCGTCGCGATCGTGCCGCGGGTGAACGACATCGAGCGCGAGGATCTCGAGGTAGCGCTTGGCATGACGCTGGCGGAATTCGGCCTGACGGTCGATTGCGGGCTGCCGATGAACGTCTCGGTCTCGGTCGGCGATCAGGTCCATACCTCGATGTTCGACACGAGCCCGAAGGACCTGATTGCGAAGACGATCTCGCAGGCCTACGCTCAGACCCGGACGCGGTCGGGCGCGCTGCAGCAGTTCCGCGGTCTGTTCAACTGAGGCTCCCTGCCGCAAAGGCGATGCTCATGCCTGCTCCTTCCTTCTCCGGACCGATGCCGGCCCAGCTGGCGAAGGCGCTGGCCGATGCACGGGAGCAGTTCACCCGACGCCTCGTGCCGCAGATCGTCGAGATCGAGCGGCTGCAGGCGGCGCTTGACGACCCCGGTCAGCTCGCCGGGGCGATCGGCAGGCTGGCGGCCATCGTTCACAAGATCAGCGGCGTTGCCGCGACCGTGGGCTTTCCCGATCTCGGCGCGCAGGCGGCGGCGCTCGACCTGCAGCTGCAGCGCCTGCTGCGCACGCCGCGGCCGAGGGTGCCGACGGGGTTGTCGGCCATGTTCGAGCGGCTGATGGACCTGATGGAAGACGCGGCCTTCGACGGCTGATCCCCTTATCCCCGCCCCAGACAAAAGCCGCCCGCACCCGGTGCCGGCGGCTTTCGTCTGCGGTGTGCCCCGGCGAGGCGGAGGATCAGAGTGACGGCAGCGCCACCCGGAAGGTGGTGCCCTTGCCGGTCTCGGTCGAGAAGCTGATCTCGCCGTCGAGCTTCTCGACGATGGTTTTCACGATGCTCAGCCCGAGCCCCGATCCCGACACCCGCGAGCGGTTCGGCGCCTCGGACTTGGTGAAGCGGCTGAACAGCTTGTCGCGCAGCTGCAGCGGGATGCCGGGGCCGTGGTCGCGCACGTAGATCACGCCGCAGCCTGCCTCGCGGCTCGCCCAGATCTCGATCGTGCCGCCCGGTGCGGTGACCTTGGCGGCATTCGACAGCAGGTTCGACAGGACCTGCGCCAGGCGCACGGGTTCGGCCAGGACGAAGACCCCCGGCGCGGTGCCGCCGTCGATGAAGCTGACGCCCAGATGCGCGCCATAGCCGCGGTGCGCCTCGATCGCGTTGCGCACCAGCGCACTCAGATCGACCGGCTCGCTCTCGATTTCGAAGCTGTCCTGGCCGATCTCTTCCATGTCGAGGATGTCGCGGATCAGGCCAAGCATGCGCTCGCTGTTGTTCGCCGCGATGGTGACGAGCGAGTTTGCCTGCTCGGAAAGCGCACCGACGGCCCCGGCCTTCAGCAGCTCGAGCGCGCCCTTGATGCTGGTCAGCGGCGTGCGCAGCTCGTGGGTGATGACCGCAAGCAATTCCTTGCGGTCGCGCTCGGCTTTGGCCTGCAGCGAGATGTCGCGCAGGATCAGCAGGATGCGCTGGTGCCCGGTTTCGGTGGTGATCGCATAGGCCTGGGCCTCGCAGGTGCGCGCGCCGTGGTCCGACTGGAACAGGGCCGAGCCCTTGCCGTCGCTTTCGACCATGCGGAAGAGATCGTCGATCACCTGCTTTTCGGCATGGTAATCGGTGTCGGCCATGGTGCGCGTGCCGATCTCGCCCAGGCTCCAGCCCTGCTCGTGCAGCGCGAAATCGTTCATGAAGCACAGGTATTGCGTGGCCGGGTCGACGACATAGACGGCCTCGCGCATCTTGTTGAAGGCCGAGGCGATCATGTGCTCCATCTGGGTCAGCCGGGCGCCGGTCAGCTCGAGGTGCAGCGCCACGTTGCGCCGGCTCCGGCCGTCGGGTTCGAGCACCGGGACGATGACGCAGCGGGTGCCGAGCAGGTGGCCGTTGGCGGCCCTGACCTGCGGCGCGCCCGACCAGATCCGGCCCTGGCCGGTGGTCTCGCGGATCTCGGCGCGCAGTACCCCGCCCTCGTCCGCATAGAGGCGCTCGGCGATCATGCCGAGCAGCTCCTCGCGGCGGTAGCCGGTGGCGTGCAGGAATTTCTCGCTCACCTCGCGGATCCGGCCATCCGGGCCGGAGACGATGACCATGGCATTGCCGTCCATCACCTGCCTCGCGCCTGTTTCCTCGATCGGATTCGGCGGGGCGATGCCGGCGTCCGCCGTCGCTTTGCTCATGCCCTGTAACGACGCAAGCGCCGTGCGCGAAAAAGCCCCAGGCGCAGCCGGGACGGCAAGTCGAACAGACCGTTCCATCGTCAACAAAACCCCATCAATGATCAGCCCCTGAACGCCGTGCCGTCGGATGCCGAACCTCGTTGCAGCCCGATTCTACCGACCGGAGACCCCGGGGGGACACCGCTTCTTCGTGGTTAACATTAGGTGTCGCACCGAATTGGTCCGGGACTATGGATAGAAAAGGTCGAAATCGTGGCACGGTGCCGCCGTTTCGACACGGATCGCCTCCGGGGCTGGCCGGCGGGGTCAGGCGTCCTTCCAGGCGGGCAGGGCGAAGATCAGGGTGCTGCCCTGGCCGAGCCGGCTTTCGGCGCGGATCCAGCCGCCCTGCAGCCGCGTCAGGTCCTTGCAGATCGCGAGGCCAAGGCCCACGCCCTGGTTGCGGCGCGTGGTGCCGGTGCCCTCGTTGACCTGGGCGAAACGGTCGAAGATGATCGAGAGCTTGTCGTGGGAAATGCCGATGCCGGTATCCTCGACCCGGAACACCACCATGTCGCCCTGGCGCTCGTTGCGCACGGTGATCGAGCCGTGATCGGTGAACTTGAGGGCGTTGCCGAGCAGGTTGGTCAGGATCTGGCGGAAGCGCATTTCGTCGGCGGCGATCGGCAGGTCGGCCATCTCGCAGCGCAGCTCGAGGTGCTTCTCGGCGGCCATCGACTGCATCTGGTCGAGGACCGATTGCGTCACCCGCAGGCTGTCCACGCGCGTGGTCTCGATGCGCATCGTGTTCGCCTCGATCCGGGCCAGGTCGAGCATGTCGTCGATCAGCGTCTGCAGCTGCACCCCGGCATTGCGGATCCGGTCGGAGAAGGAGCGGATGTCGGTGCGATAGGCGTCGAACAGCCGCCGCAGCGAGGGGTTGTCCTGCGCCTCGAGCAGCTTGTGCAAGGTGACGTAGGAGGGCAGGCGGTCCGAATTGTAGATGAAGCTGTTGAAGCCGGTGACCACGGTCAGCGGTGTGCGCAGCTCGTGGCTGATGATGTTCAGGAACTGGGTCTTGGCCTCGTCGGCCTGCTCGGCACGGCGCAGCGCGGCATAGAACTGCGTCACGTCCGCCGCGGTGCCGATGTAGCCGCGGAAGCTGCCGTCCTTGGCGAAGACCGGCTTGCCGCTGGTGCGGATCCAGGATTCGCGGTCGGGATGGAAACGATAGCTGTAGACCACGTCCTTGAACGGCTCGTGGCGCTCCATCGTCTGGCGCAGGGCGATCAGGTTTTCCGCCTCGGGGCTGCCGTCCGGCTCGACCAGAAGCTCGACGCGGGAACAGCCGATGAAATCGGCGGGATCGCGCCCCATCGCGCGGCGGAAGCCTTCCGAAAGATAGGTGAACTGCAGGTGCTCGTCCTGCTCCCAGAACCATTCGGTGCTGATGTCGGCCACATCGCGGAAGCGGCTTTCGGCGGCGTCGCGCTCGGCCAGCGCCGCGCGCAGCTCGGTATTCGAGGTCTCGATCTGGCGCTGATGGCGGCGCAGGTCGGTCAGCTCGATGCGGAACATCACCAGCCCGTTCTCCGAGGTCCGGCGGGTGTAATAGCGGAACCACAGATCGCCGTCATAGCAGACCTCGAGCTCGGAGGTCTCGGCGTGCAGGTTGTCGAGGATCTCGTGCGGGCTGGTGGCCGGGCGGCCGCCGATCAGCATCTCTTTCGAGATCGCGGCGCGGCGCTCGACCAGTTCGGCCAGATTGCGGCCTTCCTTCAGCGCGCGCTGCATGCCGGGCAGCATGTTGCCGGCGACGCGGTTGAACATGATCAGCCGGTCTTCGGCATCGAACAGCCAGAAGCCCACCGGCAGCGCGTCGATCGCGTCGAACAGGCGCTGTTCGGCCAGCTGCGCGCGCTGGCGGCTGTGCAGCAGCTCGGTGATGTCGTTCAGCACCGCGACGCGGCCGCCGGTGGGTGTTTCCTGCTCGAGAATCTGCAGCCAGTGGCCGTTGCTGAGCTCGAGCTCGAACCGGCTCGCCTTGTGGTCGCCGCGGGCGAGGTGCTTGCTAAGCCAGGCCTCCTCGTGGCCGGTGGCGTCGGGGTAGAGGCCGTGGCGCAGCCCCTCGCGCAGGATGCTCTCGAAGGTCGCGCCCTTGACGACGGCGTCGCTCGCCGGGCCGTGGATCTCGCGGTAGCGCTCGTTGCAGATCTGCAGCCGGTCGTTGCGGTCGAAGAGCACGAAGCCCGACTGCAGCACATTCACCGCCGCGCGCAGCTGCGCGGCGCTGCGCCAGTTCGCGGCCCGCAGCCGGTTCAGGTACCACGCCATCGCCAGGGTGACGATCATCGCGATGCCGGTCAGCATCCGGTTGCGTTCGGTCTGGGCGGGGACGGCGTCCCAGCCGGCCGCCGGCACGAGGGCGATGGTCCAGATCGAGGAGGGCAGGCGGAGCTGCTGGACTGCCGGATTGCGGGCGAAGACCGCATTGTCGCCATAGATGGTGCGTTCGTCGCCGAGCATGTTGTGGGCGCGGATGGTGATCTGGTAGTCTTTGCTGAAGTCGTCGAGGCCAAGCTCGCCCAGGAAGGTGTCCTTGTCGAACACGATCGAGGCGACGGCCCAGAACTGGCCGGTGTCGCCATCGTCCCCGAGCAGGAAGACCGGCTCGCGCAGGATGAAGCCGGCATAGCCCTGCAACAGCGAGATCGGACCGTCGAGGGCAGACTTGCCGGTCCGGGCGATGCGGTCGAGCACGGCACTCTGACGCGGAACGTCGCGCAGGTCGCGCCCGATCAGGCTGAGGTTCTCTTCTTCGGGGTAGACATGGGTGATGAACTTGTCGCGCACCAGCGCCATGTTGACGACGGAGGGGTCCTCGAGCTGGATGCCGGACGAGAGCCGCGCGAATTCCTGCTCCGAGATGTTCGGGCGCAGCGCCACTGCCGCGGCGATACCGCGCGCGAACAGCTCCTTGCGGTTCACCGCCTCGTGGATGCGCTCGGTGATCTGGGTCTGCGCGGTATAAAGGCCGGCCATCTGCTGGTCCTGCGCCGCCAGCCGCGAGAACCGTTCGAGGTTGTAGGACAGCGACACAAATGCGAGCATGATGGCGACATAGGTCGCCAACTCGATCATCAGGTTGATTCGTCTGATGCGGTTCTTGTCGGGCATCATTCTTTTCTTTTTCGCGCTCGCCGTCGCCGACAGTATCCGCTGACTGTCACACAATTATTCCGGCGGCGCCAGAGTGGACTACACGCTATGCGCGAGTTCTGTCCTTCCTGCAACAGGTTGGCCGATCGGATCAATTTGCCAGCACCCGGCGGAAACGGGCGAGGGCCACGGCCAGTGCCATTGCCGCCATCGCCGCCATTGCCGCGATCTCCCAGGCGACCAGGGCAAGACCCGCGCCGCGGTAGAGAACCGACTGGGTGAAGGCGACGAAATGCGGCGCGGGGCTGATCAGCTGCATCAGCACGCGCAGCCAGCCGGGCATCGATTCCATCGGCGTCATGCCGCCCGAGAGCAGGATCATCACGATGATCACCGGGATGATGAGCAGGCCGAACTGCCCCATCGTATGGGTGAAGGTCGACAGCAGCAGCCCGATCGAGGCGACGGCGATGACATAGATCGCGGTGCCCGCGATGAAGAGCGGCAGCACACCTTGCGCCAGCGGCACCCCGATCAGCCACTGGATGACCACCAGCAGGCTGAAGACGGAGGCTCCGAGAATCACCGCGCCATTCGCGAGGATCTTCGAGAAGACGATCTCATGCGGGCGCACCGGCATCACCAGAACATGCTCGATCGTGCCATGCTCGCGCTCGCGGATCAGCGAGGCGCCGGCGAGGATCAGTGTGAGGATGGTGACCGAGTTCATCAGCTGCATCACCGAGGTGAACCACTTCGAGGTCAGATTCGGGTTGAAGCGGTTGCGGAACACCACGTCGACGAGTGAGGCGGCAGAGCCGTTCGGGGTGAAGAAGGTGGAAAGCTCGCCCGCCAGCAGCTCCTGCATGAAGGCGGCGCCATTGCCGGCATGGGCCACAGCGGTCGCATCCACGTCGATCGAGATCGTCGCCGCGTGGCCGGACAGCAGGTCGCTTTCGAACTTCGGCGGGAAGGAGACGACGAGGATGTAATCGCCATATTTCAGCGCCTGTTCCGCCTGCGTCGGGGTCAGGCTTACCGGATGCTTGAACAGCGGCGGCTGGATCGCATCGGTGAGCCGGTGCGACAATGTGCTCTGGTCCTCGTCAACCACGGCAACGGCGAGGTCGTTGATCTCGGTCGAGATCGCGTCGGCCACCATGTAGGTGGCCACGGTGAAGACGTAGAAGATCAGCACCAGCATCACCGTGTCACGCCGGATCGCGCGCAGCTCCTTGCCGGTCAGACGCAGGGTGTTGAGCAGGCTTCGCCACATCGGCTCAGGCCTCCTGCTTGCGCAGCGCAAAGACCGCGGCGACGATGTAGAAAAGGGCGAAGCCGGCGATTGCCAGGGTGTTGACGCCGATATCGGCCCAGCCGAAGCCCTTCAGGAAGGTGCCCATCGACACCGTCTGATACCAGGCGCCGGGGAAGGCGAGACCAAGGGCGTGGCCGCTGGGCTGCAGCGAGGAGATCGGCACGATCAGCCCGGAGAAGTTCACCGTCGGGATGATGGTGATCACCGCGACGGCAAACACCGCCGAGACCTGGGTCTTGGTGAAGGACGAGATCAGCTGGCCGATTCCGGTGGTGGCGATCACGTAAAGCAGCGTCACCGCCGCCAGCGCGAGGAGCGAGCCGGTGAAGGGCGGCCGGAACAGCACCATGCCGAGCGCGAAGAGCATCCAGAAATTGAGCGTCGCGATCACGATATAGGGGATCTGCTTGCCGAGCAGGAATTCGATCTTGCGGATCGGGGTCGAGCGGAAATTGGCGATGGTGCCGGTTTCGACCTCGCGCACGACACCGATCGCCGACATCACCGCCGGGATCATGATCAGGATCAGCATCACCACCGACGGCATGATCGCATTGGTGCTCTTGAACGCCTGATTGAACAGGTAGCGCGTTTCGATCGAAACGCCCGTGCTGTCGGCGCTGCCATTCTCGCGGGCATAGATTTCGGAGAAATAGGTCAGCAGGCCAAGGGCATAGCCGCGTGCGGTCTCGGCGCGGAAGGGCATCGAGCCATCGATCCAGAGCGAGACCTCGGGCACCTTGCCCTGATGCAGTTCGCGCCCGAAGCCATTCGGGATCTCGAGTGCGACGGTCAGATCGCCCTTGCCCATGCGGGCGGTCATGTCTCCGGTGCCGCGCAGCGGCGTCTCCTCGCTGAACTGTCGGATCGCGCTGAACTGCTCGGTCAGGCGCCGGCTTTCCGGGGTCTGGTCCTGGTCGAGCACGGCGAAGGACAGGTCGTCGACATCGAAGGAGATGCCGTAGCCTACGGTGATCAGCAGGATCACCGGCCCCATCAGCGCGAAGAACAGGCGGATCGGGTCGCGCACCAGCTCGAGCGTTTCGCGCCAGGTGTAGGCCCACAGCCGGGTCAGCGATTGCCGAAGCGGGCTGCGCGGGCTGCGGGCGCCGTCGAAATCGGTGTTGCCCGCCGCGGGCTCGGGGCCGAGCGCATCCTGAAGATAGCCGATGAAGGCGGCCTCGAGGGTCTGTGCGCCCCGCTCGGCAACCAGATCGGCCGGCCGTCCGACCGCCAGTACCTTGCCCGCATGCATCAGCGAGATCCGGTCGCAGCGTGCCGCCTCGTTCATGAAATGGGTCGAGATGAAGATCGTCACGCCCTTGTCGCGGCTGAGCGAGATCAGCTTGCGCCAGAACGCGTCGCGCGCCACCGGGTCGACGCCCGAGGTCGGCTCGTCGAGGATCAGGATCCGCGGCTCGTGGATCGTGGCGACGGCAAGCTGCAACCGCTGGCGGATGCCGAGCGGCAGGCTCTCGGGCATTTCGCGGGCGATCTCGTCCAGCTCGAACTCGGCCAGCACCTCGTTCACCCGCGCCGCGCGGCGCTCGGGCGCGACGCCGTAAAGCTTCGCGTGCAGTTCGAGGTTCTGCCGCACCGTGAGCTCGGTATAAAGCGAGAAGCTTTGCGACATGTAGCCGATGCGCAGCCGCGCCTGCATGTCGGAATTCTTCAGCTCCTCGCCGAACAGCCGGGTCTCGCCCTCGGTCGGGTCGAGGAGCCCGGTCATCATCTTCATCGTCGTGGTCTTGCCGCAGCCGTTCGAGCCGAGGAAGCCGAAGATCTCGCCCTCGGGAATCTCGAAGCTGACGTCGTCGACCGCGGTGAAGGCGCCGAAGCGCTTGGTCAGGTGCCGCGCCTCGATCGCCGGCGCCTTGTCTGCGCTGACGACGCGGGGGCGCAGTTCGACCGGCTTGTGGCCGGCGCGCTCGTCCTCGGGCAAGAGGCGGATGAAGGCCTCCTCGAGTGTCTCCGCCCCGGCCTGCGCGCGCAGCTCGGCGGGCGTGCCCTGGGCGATCACCTTGCCGTCGTCCATCGCGGCGAGCCAGTCGAAGCGCTCGGCCTCTTCCATGTAGGCGGTGGCGACGATCACGCTCATCCCGGGCATGCGGGCGCGGATGCTATCGATCAGCTCCCAGAACTGCTGCCGCGACAGCGGGTCGACGCCGGTCGTCGGCTCGTCGAGGATCAGTAGATCGGGGTCGTGGATCAGTGCGCAGCACAGGCTCAGCTTCTGCTTCATGCCGCCCGACAGCTTGCCCGCCGGCCGGTCGGGAAAGGGCGCAAGTCCCGTCGCCTCGAGCAGCATCTTGATGCGGGCGGCACGTTCCTCCGCCTTCTGGCCAAAGAGCCGGCCGAAGAAGTCGAGGTTCTCCCGCACGCTCAGCGTCGGGTAGAGGTTGCGGCCAAGGCCTTGCGGCATGTAGGCGATGCGCGGCGCGGCGCGCCGGCGCGCGGCGGCCTTCGCCATGTCCCCGCCCAGCACCGTGACCTTGCCCGACTGCAGCTTGCGCACCCCCGAGACGAGGGCGAGCAGGCTCGATTTGCCGACACCATCGGGGCCGATCAGCCCGGCCATGCAGCCCGCAGGGATCTTCAGCGTCACGTCGGCGAGCGCGGCGGTCGATCCGTAGCGGTGGCTGACGCCCTCGAGTTCCGCAGCAAAGCCCATGACCGGCCTATTGCGGCAGTTTGACTTGAAGGTTTGCCGGCCATTCGGCATCGGGGCGGGTGCGGACATAGCCGATGCCGCGCACGCCGACCTTCACCTGATCCTCGAACTTCTCGAGCAACTCCTTCGGGATCGTCAGCTTGACGCGGAACACCAGCTGCTCGCGCTCTTCCTGGGTCTCGACGCTCTTCGGCGTGAACTGCGCCTCGGGGGCGATGAAGGTGATCTTCGCCGGGATCACGTATTGCGGGATCGGATCGAGGATCATCCGCGCCTCGTCATTCGAGGCGAGGGTGCCGACCACCGTCGCCGGCAGATAGAGGTTCATGTAGACGTCGGTCAGGTCGAGCAGCGTCGCCACCGGCGTGCCCGCGGCGATCACCTCGCCCGGCTCGTGCAGCCGGTATTCGACCCGTCCGCGCAGCGGCGCGCGCACCGTCAGGTCGTCGAGCGCAACCTTCACCTGTTCGACGCTCGCCTCCGCCGAGGCGATCAGCGCGTCGCCATTCGACACCTGCGCCCTCGCCGATGTCAGCGCCGCCTTCGCCGTCTCGAGCGCGTTCGTCACGTCGTCGAGGACGCTTTGCGCGGCATGGCCCTCGGCGTGTAGGGTGACGGTGCGGTCGTAGCTGGTCTGTGCCACGGAAAGCGCGCTTTGCGCCTGCGTCACCGCGGCCTGCGCCTGTTCCTTCGCCGCCTTCGCCTGCAGCACCGAGGCCTCGGCCGCCAGCAGCTGCGCCTGATAGGAGCGGTCGTCGATCTTCGCGATCACCTCGCCCGCCTCGACGATCTGGCCCTCGTGCACGTCGACCTCGGTGATCCGCCCGGCGTATTTCGGCGCGACATCGACGCTTTGCGCCTCGATCCGGCCGTTCGAGCTGGCAATCGCGGTCTCGGCCTCGCGCAGGCCGAGCCTGACCAGCAGATCGTCGAAGAAACCGCCGGCGGCGGCGGCAGTGGGCAGCGTGGCGCCGAGGCAGGTGCAGACAAGAAAGGCCCGGGCCAGCGACACCTGTTTTGCACGGATCATGCACGATCTCCTTCCGGAACGGTTCCCGCGCCGGCGCGTCGGGACGCGGGGCCGGCAGGGAGGGGCCGGCGTTGCGGTTGCGCGCAGGCTGACGCGAAAGCCCCGCTCTGTCAACGCGGCCATGTGCTGTCTTCGACTGTTTCGTCGGGACAAAATCCGATATTTTTCAATTTATTGACAAGATGTTTACGGCCCTGCGGAAACCGTGGCGGCAATCCGCGTGTTCTCGGCCGGCGCGCTGCGATATGCTGCCGCTGTCGGGGCACGCCCCCCGTCGTGACCCTTGCGGAGCTCCGCCCGATGTTCAGATCCCCTTCGCCGAACGCCAGCTTCTTCGCTATGGTCGTGCTGGTCTCCGTCGCCTTCATCTGGCTCGTGCTGCCCTGGTATGGTTCGGTGCTCTGGGCGGTGATCCTGGCGCTGTTGTTCCGGCCGCTGCAGGTCTGGCTCGAGCGCCGCTTCGGCGGCCGCCGGTCGCTGGCCGCCTTCGTCAGCGTGCTTGCCTGCATCTGCATCGTGGTGATCCCGGGGGTGCTGATCCTCGCAGCGCTGGCGCGCGAGGCCTCGGCGCTCACCACCTCGATCAGCAGCCGCGAATTCGATCCCGCGGCGCTGCTCGACCAGGTGCGCGCAGCACTGCCCGCCGGGGCACGGCGCGTGCTCTCGTCGCTGAACCTCGGCGATTTCGGCGACATGCAGTCGGGCATCACCAGCTTTCTCGAAAACGTCAGCCAGACCATCGCCACCCGCGCCTTCACCATCACCCAGGGGACGGCACAGCTTTTCGTCGGTTTCGGCGTGATGCTCTATCTGCTGTTCTTCCTGTTCCGCGACGGGCCCGCGCTGGCCGTCACGATCCGCCGCGCCAGCCCGCTCAGCGACCATCACACCGGCAAGCTGATCGAGGAATTCGAGGCGGTGATGCGCGCCACGGTGAAGGGCAACATCATCATCGCGGTGATCCAGGGCGCGATCGGCGGGCTGGCCTTTGCCGCGCTCGGCATCCGCGCGGCGCTGCTCTGGGGGGTATTGATGGCGATGCTGTCGCTGGTGCCGGCGGTGGGGGCAAGCCTCGTGTGGCTGCCGGTGTCGCTGTACCTGCTGATCTCGGGCGAGGTGCTGCGCGGGGTGGTGCTGATGCTGGTGGGCATGCTGGTGATCAGCCTGATCGACAATTTCCTGCGCCCGCCGCTGGTCGGCAAAAGCACCCGGCTGCCCGATTACCTCGTGCTGCTGTCGACGGTGGGCGGGCTGACGCTCGTCGGCGTGAACGGCTTCGTCATCGGCCCGCTGATCGCGGCGCTCTTCGTCGCGGTCTGGTCGCTGTACATGCAAGACCGCAGTTCGGACGGCGGGCTTACTCCGCCGCCTTCTTCCGGGCCATGATCCGGCGCAGCATGCCAAGCAGGCTGAGCCCGATCGAGATCGAGCTGCCAAGTGATTCGATCCGCCCCTCGACGCCGGCGACGGTGCCCTGGGTTTCCGAAAGCGCGCGGGCGCGGGCGATCTCCTCCATCTCGGCAAGCGCCGTCATCTCGGCCGAGCCGGGTTCGCTCAGCGCGAAAAGCAGCAGCCCCACGGCGATCACCAGGTAACCGCCCGCCAGAACTCCGGTCGCGCCCAGCTCTCCGATCGGGGGGACAAGCGCCAGATACAGCGTCCGGGTGGCAAAGCTCGCCGCGACGATCAGCGCGGCGACGGCGAGCGTGCCCGCGAGCGCGCGGCGGATCATCTGCTTGAGCAGCAGCCGGCGTCGCATCAGCGCGACACGGGCGTAGAACTTGGTCGATTCGAATCCGGTCATGCTTTTCCCTTTCAGCGCAGCTGGCGCCCGATCACCACGCCAAGCGCCAGCCCGACGCCAAGCGCGGCCAAAGCCGTCAGCTTCGGAAACTTCTCGATTTCATCTGACATGTCATCAAGTACGGCGCCGACGGTTTCCATCAGCCCCTCCAGCTGCGCGCTGTCGGTTGCCGCTGCCTCGACCGTGTCCTGCACCGGCTCGGCCACCTTGCGCGCGCGCCCGGCCTGCGAGGTGACATGGGCGTCAAATTCCGCGCGAAGCTGGGTGATTTCGTCCTTCAGGCTCATCTTCCGCTCCCTTTCCGGTTTCGGGGCTCCGGTCCGATCAAGCGCCGGAAATCCGCGTTCGGCAAGCCCTTGCGGCAATTGCCGGCGCGGCAAGGGGCGGGTGTGGCGGGGCAGGGGCGCTCGCGCAGGGCGGGAAAACCCGACCCGAGCGGTCGGTTTTGTTGCGGGGGCGCCGGGGCTGCGGTATCAAGGCACATGATTACGCAGAAGATGAAATATGCGCTGAAGGCGCTGATGGTGCTGGGCGACGAGAAGGCCGCCGAGGGCAAGGCGCTGCGCATCGAGGAGATCGCGACGCGCTCCGGTGCGCCGAAGCGCTTTCTCGAGCACATCCTGCTTGAGCTGCGCAACGCCGGCTATATCGCCTCGACCCGTGGCCGGTCGGGCGGCTATGCGCTGATCAAGGAACCGGCGCAGGTGCCGATCTCGGATCTGCTGCGGATGATCGACGGGCCGATCGCGCCCTTGCCCTGCCTGTCGCGCAAGGCCTACCAGCGCTGCGACGACTGTTCCGACGAGGACAGCTGCCGGATCCGGCGCGTCTTCGCCGAGCTCTACTGGTCCTATCTCGTGCTGATCGAATCGCTCACGCTCGAGGACATGCTGCACGCCACGCCGATGGCGCAGAAGATCCTGGCGCAGCCGCTGCCGCCGGGCTGATCCGGCATCCTCCTGAACTGACGTGAAACTCCGGGCCGCACTGCGGCCCGTTGCCACATCCTGCGCCGGGGAATCATTTTCCAAAATCACGATGAAATAAGGCGAGTTTTTTCCGTTGCAAATAACGACAATCTCTGTCGTGATAAGCGTGAAGGGGCAAGGTGCCCTGCACGACAGGAGGGAAGCATGTTCAGAACGATCCAGTTCGCCGGCCGCCTCAGCGCACAGGGCCAGCTCGTCGAGGCGCATCCCGACGGGCGCGTCACCATCACCACCGGCCGCGAGATCCTCACCGGATTTCCGGTGAACCTGGTGCGGGCGGCGCGCACCGCGGTGACGGCGCTGTCGCTGGCGCTCGCGGCCCTTGCCGTGGCGCCGCAGCCCACGCAGGCCGCCGAGACGCTGCTCAACGTCAGCTACGATCCGACCCGCGAATTCTACCGCGATTACGACAAGCTGTTCGCCGACTGGTGGGTCGCGCAGGGCCACGAGGCGGCGAAGATCGAGGTCTCGCACGGCGGCTCGGGGTCGCAGGCCCGGGCGGTGATCGACGGGCTCGACGCGCAGGTCGTGACCCTCGCGCTTGCCTCCGACATCGACAAGATCGCCGCGGCCGGCAAGCTGCCGGCCGACTGGCAGGGGCGGTTGCCGCACAATTCCTCGCCCTATACCTCGACCATCGTCTTCCTGGTGCGCGAGGGCAATCCGAAGGGCATCCACGACTGGGGCGATCTGGTGAAGGACGGCGTCGAGGTCATCACCCCCAATCCGAAGACCTCGGGCGGGGCGCGCTGGAACTACCTGGCCGCCTGGGCCTGGGCCGAGAAGAACGGACAGGACCCGAAGACCTTCGTCGGCGATCTCTTCCGCCATGTCCCGGTGCTCGACACCGGCGCGCGCGGCGCGACCACGACCTTTGCGCAGCGCGGCATCGGCGATGTGCTGCTCGCCTGGGAGAACGAGGCCTGGCTGGCCGAAAAGCAGCTTGGCGCCGATGCTTTCGACATCGTCGTGCCCTCGGTCTCGATCCTCGCCGAGCCGCCGGTTGCGGTGGTCGATGCCAACATCAAGACCGACGCGCAGCGCGCGCTGGCCAATGCCTATCTCGAACACCTCTACAGCCCCGAGGCGCAGGCGCTGGCGCTCAAGCACTTCTACCGCGCCTGGGACAGCTCGAAGGCCGCGCCCGAGGATGCCGCGCGCTTCCAGCCGCTGCATCTGGTGACGATCGAGGATTTCGGCGGCTGGGCCAAGGCGCAACCCGAGCACTTCGGCGACGGCGGCACCTTCGACCAGATCTATACCGCGAAGTGAGGCCGCCATGCGCATCGTCGCGAAATCCCCGATGCCCGGCTTCGCGCTCAGCGCGGGGCTGGTGCTCAGCCTGCTGAGCCTGATCGTGCTTTTGCCCATCGGCGCGCTGCTGGTGCGTGGCGCCGGGATGGGGCTGGCTGATCTCACGGCGGCGATCTCGGGCGAGCGGGTGCGCTCGGCGCTCCTGCTCTCCTTCCGCTCGGCGCTGATCGCGGCGGCCTTCAACCTCGTCTTCGGCGTCCTCGTGGCCTGGGTGCTGGTGCGCTACCGCTTCCCCGGCCGGCGCCTGATCGACGCGGCGATCGACCTGCCCTTCGCGCTGCCGACGGCGGTGGCGGGCATCGCGCTCACCGCCCTTTACGCGCCGAACGGCGTCTTCGGCCAGATCGCGGCCGGGGCCGGGCTGCGCATCGCCTATGCGCCCCCGGGCATTCTGGTGGCGCTGGTCTTCGTCGGTCTGCCCTTCGTCGTGCGCACCGTGCAGCCGGTGATCGCCGAAATCGACCGCGAGGTCGAGGAAGCCTCGGCGACGCTCGGCGCCTCGCGGCTGACCACGCTGCGCCGGGTGGTGGCGCCGGTGCTGATGCCCGCCGCACTCACCGGCTTTGCCCTCGCGCTCGCCCGCGGCGTGGGCGAATACGGCTCGGTGATCTTCATCGCCGGCAACCTGCCGATGAAGACCGAGATCGCGCCGCTTCTGATCGTCATCCGGCTCGAGGAATTCGACATCGACGGCGCCGCGGCAATCGGCATCGCCATGCTCGGCATCTCCTTCGCCATGCTGCTGCTCATCAATGCGGTCCAGGTCTGGAGCCGCCGGAGGATCGGTTATGTTTGACGCCGCCCATCTTGCCCCGTCCCGTCCCGCCCGCCGCTTCCGCGCCGCGACCGAGGAGCCCGCAGCCCTGCGCCGCGGCCTGATCGGTCTGGTCTTCGTGCTGCTGGCGGTGCTGCTCTTCGCCCCGCTCGTCACCGTCTTTGCCGAGGCGCTGTCGCAGGGCGCGGGCGCCGCCCTGACCGCGCTGGCCGAGCCCGAGGCACAGGCCGCGATCCGGCTGACGCTGCTGGTCACGGCGCTGTCGGTGCCGCTGACCGCCGTCTTCGGCCTTGCCGCCGGCTGGGCGATCGCGCGCTTCGACTTCCCCGGCAAGGCGGTGCTCATCACCCTCATCGACCTGCCGTTCTCGGTTTCGCCGGTGGTGGCGGGGCTGTGCCTCGTGCTGCTTTTCGGCGCCAATACCACCCTTGGCGGCTGGCTCGTGGGGCAGGGGATGCCGGTCGTCTTCGCCCTGCCGGGGATCGTGCTCGCCACCGTCTTCGTCACCTTCCCCTTCGTCGCGCGCGAGATCCTGCCGGTGATGGTCGAACAGGGCCGCGCCGAGGAAGAGGCGGCGCTGACGCTGGGCGCCTCGGGCTGGCGGATGTTCTTCACCGTGACCTTGCCGAACATCCGCTGGGCACTGCTTTACGGCGTGCTTCTGGCCACCGCCCGCGCCATGGGCGAGTTCGGCGCCGTCGCTGTGGTGTCCGGCAAGATCCGCGGCGTCACCGCGACCGTGCCGATCGCGATCGAGATGCTCTATAACGAATACCTCACCGTTGCCGCCTTCTCGCTTGCTGCGCTGCTCGCGAGCCTCGCGCTGGTGACCCTTGCCCTCAAGACCGCGCTCGAATGGCGTCACGCCGATGCGCTTTCCGCCAACCGCCGTGCCTGAAAGGAGCCCTGCCATGCATATCGAGATCGACGAGATCGCGAAGACCTTCGGCCGCACCGCCGCGCTGCAGCCGGTGTCGCTGTCGATCCCCTCGGGGGCGCTGGTGGCGCTGCTCGGCCCCTCGGGCTCGGGCAAGACGACGCTGCTGCGCATCCTCGGCGGGCTCGAATTCCCCGAAACGGGCCGGGTGCTGTTCGACGGCCATGACGCGACCGGGATGACGGTGCAGGAGCGCCGCGCCGGCTTCGTGTTCCAGAACTACGCGCTCTTTCGCCACATGACGGTGTTCGAAAACATCGCCTATGGTCTGAAGGCCCGGCCGCGCGCCTTGCGGCCGGAAAAGGAGGAGATCGCCCGACGCGTGACGAAACTGCTCGAGCTGATCCGCCTGCCCGAGATCGGCGGGCGCTATCCGGCGCAGCTCTCGGGCGGGCAGCGGCAGCGCGTGGCGCTTGCCCGTGCGCTGGCGATCGAGCCGCGGATGCTGCTGCTCGACGAGCCGTTCGGGGCGCTCGACGCCAAGGTCCGCAAGGAGCTGCGCCACGGCCTGCGCGAGATCCACGACACCACCGGGCTGACCACGATCTTCGTCACCCACGATCAGGAAGAGGCGATGGAGCTTGCCGATCTGGTGGTGGTGATGTCGATGGGCCGGATCGAGCAGGTGGGCCGCCCCGCCGATCTGCGCGCCCGCCCCGCCTCGGCCTTCGTGCGCGAGTTCCTGACCGCCTGAGGAGGGCAAGATGGACGCCATCGACCGGCGCATCCTGAGCGAGCTGCAAGGCGATGCCTCGCTGCCGATCGCCGAGCTTGCCGATCGCGTCGGCCTGTCGCAAAGCCCGTGCTGGCGGCGGGTGCACAAGCTCGAAGAGGCCGGTGTCATCGCCGGCCGCACGATCCGGGTGGCGCCCGAGGCGCTTGGCCTTGGGCTCACCGTCTATGTCGAGGTGATCGCGCTCGACCACACGCCGGCATGGCGCGCGGCCTTCCTGGCGGCGCTCGCGCCGGTCCCCGAGGTGATGGAGGTGATGCGGCTCGGGGGCGCGGCGGATTACCTGCTGCGCATCGTCACCGCCGACATGGCAAGCTATGATGCGCTTTACCGGCGCCTGACCGAGGCGGTGCCGATGCGCGCCGTGACCTCGCGCTTCGTGATGGAGCGGCTGCTGAGCCGGCCGAGCCTGCCGCTTCAGCCGAGCTGAGCGAGCAGCGCCAGAAGAAGGGCGATCTCGGCCGCCTGCTCGCCCGTGCCCAGAACGTCGCCGCTCTGCCCGCCGATCTTGGCGCGGGCAAGCAGGCCGACGCCCCATGTGGCCAGCGCTGCGGCCAGAAGCGCCAGCGCGGTGCCGGGCACAAGCGCCAGAACCGCAAGCCCGATCAGCAGCGCGCTGCCCACCGTCTCGCCCGGCACGCCACGGGCCAGATGCCCCATGCCGTCGGCGCGCGCCGGCGGCAGCGCCGCCATCAGCACCACCGGCGCGACCCGCGCGGCGCAGGCGGTGACGATCAGCGCGGCGACACCGTGCCCCGCTGCGGTCAGCGCCGCCAGCGCCTGCCAGCGCAGGCCAAGCGACAGGATCAGCGCGAGCGTGCCATAGGAGCCGATCCGGCTGTCGCGCATGATCTCCAGCCGCCGCGTCCGCTCGCGCCCGCCCCAGAAGCCATCGGCGACATCGGCAAGCCCGTCCTCGTGCAGCCCGCCGGTGACCACGACCTGCGCCGTCAGCGCCAGCCCCGCCGCCAGCATCGGCGGCAGGCCAAGCGCGGTGGCCACGCCCAGCACCGCGGCCGCGACCAGCCCGACCGCCAGCCCCGCCAGCGGAAAGGCCCAGGCCGCCGCGCCGATCGCCGGCGCGGGCTCGGGCAGGCGCCCCGCCGGCAGCCGCGTCAGCAGCAGCAGCGCCAGCTGTGCCTCGGCGACGCGGGCGCGGATCATGCCTCGCTGACCCCCGCTTCGCCGAAGGTCGCCATGCCGTTGTGGCATTCGAGCGCGGCGCGCAGGATGCCAAGCGCCAGCGCCGCGCCCGAGCCCTCGCCAAGGCGCATGTCGAATTCGACCACCGCCTGCTTGCCGATCGCGGCGAGCAGCCGCCGGTGCCCGGGCTCGGCCGAGGCATGGCCGACGAGGCAATGGTCAAGCAGCCGCGGGTCGGCGGCATAAAGCGTCGCCGCCGCGGCGGTGCAGATGAAGCCGTCAAGGATCACCGGAATCCGCGCCGCCCGCGCCGCCAGCACCGCGCCGCAGATCGCCGCCTGCTCGCGCCCGCCAAGGCGCGCGAGCGTCGTCATCGCGTCCTTGCCGCCATGGAGCCGCAGCCCCGCCTCGATCGCCGCGACCTTGCGCCTGATCCCGGCATCGTCCGAGCCGGTGCCGGGCCCGACCCAGTCGGCCGGCGTCGCACCGAACAGCGCCGAGGCGAGCGCCGCCGCGATCGTCGAATTGCCGATGCCCATCTCGCCGAGGATCAGCACATCGGCCGTCGGATCGACCGCCGCCGCGCCGCGGTTCATCGCATCAAGGGTCTCGGCCTCGGTCATCGCCGGGCCCTGGGTGAAATCGGCGGTGGGGGTGTCGAGATCGAGCGCGACGACGCTCAGCTCGGCCCCGTTGACCCGGCACAGCTGGTTGATCGAGGCGCCGCCGGCCTCGAAATTCGCCACCATCTGCTTCGTCACGTCCTGCGGATAGGGGTTCACCCCCTGCGCGCAGATGCCGTGGTTGCCGGCAAAGATCACCGCCTGCGCCTTGGTGATGCGCGGCCGCTCGGTGCCGCGCCAGCCCGCCATGAAGATCGCCAGATCCTCGAGCCGGCCAAGCGACCCCGGCGGCTTGGTCAGGCTGTTTTGCCGCGCCAGCGCCGCGGCGCGGGCGCCCTCATCCACGGCAGGCAGCGTGTCCGCCAGCGCGGCGATCTCGGCAAGCGATTGGAATGTCATCATTTCACCTTCATCGGCAGGCCGGCCACGGCGAAGATCACCTCGTCCGCCACGGCCGCGACCCATTGGTTGAGAAGCCCCGCGGCATCGCGGAACTCGCGGGCAAGCCGGTTCTCGGGCACGATGCCCAGACCGACCTCGTTCGTCACCAGAACCACCGGCGAGGTCTGTCGAGCGAGTGCCGCGCACAGATCGCGCCCCGCCGCCTGCCAGTCGTGCCCGCCCAGCATCTGGTTCGTCAGCCACAGCGTCAGGCAATCGACCAGCCGCGGCGCGCCATCGGTCGCGGCCAGCGCGCCGACAAGGTCGAGCGGCTCCTGCACTGTCCGCCATTCGGCGCCGCGCCGGGCCTGATGCGCCGCGATCCGGGTTTCCATCTCGCCGTCGAAGGCCTGTGCGGTGGCGATGTAGACCGCCGGCGTGCCGAAGCCGAGGGTGCGGCCCTCGGCGATCGCGCTCTTGCCCGAACGCACGCCGCCGGTAATCAGGATGGTCTGGCTCATGGTTTCTCTTGTCCCCCGCCCGGCTTCAAAGCAGAAACGGCGCAGCCGCGAAAGGAGAAATGCGAGATGTCCGCCGAGGGGATGCGCGAGCTGGTCTTCATCCGTCATGCGCCCGCGCGCCATGGCGGCTGTCTCGCCGGCCGCCGCGACGTGCCGGCCGATCTGCCGGACGTGGGCACGCTTGCCGCGCTGCGCGCCGAGCTGGGGGCGCTGCGCGTCGTCGCATCGCCCGCGCTGCGCTGCCTTCAGACCGCGGCGGCGCTCTGGCCCGGTCTGGAGCCCGAGACCGACCCGCGGCTGTGGGAGCAGGATTTCGGCGACTGGGAAGGCCTGCCCTTCGCCGATCTGCCCGACATCGGCACGCTCTCTGCGTCTGAACTCGCCGCGCATCGCCCGCCGCGCGGCGAAAGTTTTGCCGATCTGTGTGCCCGCGCCACCCCGGCGATTGCGGCGCTGGCCGCGGGCGAGGGGCGGGTGGCCGTCGTCGCCCATGCCGGCATCGTGCGCGCGGCGCTGGCGCTTGCGACCGGATCGGTGCCGGGCGCGCTCGCCTTTCAGGTGGCGCCGCTGTCGCTCACCCGGCTGCTGGCGCTGCCGGGCGGCGGCTGGTCGGTGGCTGGCGTGAACCGGGTCTGCGGATGAGGGGGAGCCTGCACGTCCCGGGCCATTTCGGCGAGTTCCTGCAGGGCCGGCTTGGTCCCGACGGGCCGGTGGTGCTGGTCACGCTGCCCTGCCCGTCGCTCGGCGTCGTGGCGCAGGTGAGCGGCGGGCAGGGGCTGGCGCTGCATGGCGGGCCGCCGCCGGCGCAGGCGCGGGTGCTGCTTGCCCGGCTTGGCCTGCCGCTGCCCGGCCGCGTGGCCGTGCGCCCGCTCGCGCCGCCCGGCATGGGGACCGGCGTCTCGACCGCCGCATTGGTGGCGCTCGCCCGGCTCATGGGCTGGCAGGGCCCGCCCGATCTCCTCGCCCGTGCCTGCGTCGCGGCCGAGGGCGCCTCGGACCCGTTGATGTTTGCCGCCCCCGCGCGGCGTCTGTGGGCCTCACGCGAGGGGCGGACGCTGGCGCACCTGCCGGCGCTGCCGCGGTTTCACGCGATCGGCGGTTTCTGGGGCCCGCCGCGCCGGACCGAGCCGCGCGACGTGGCCTTTCCCGACATCGCCGACCTTGCCGCGCTCTGGGCCCGGGGCGGCGATCTGCCCACCTTGGCGGCGCTCGCCAGCGAAAGCGCACGCCGCACCCTTGCGCTGCGCGGACCCGCGGACGATCCCTCGGCCGGGATCGCCCGCGCCCTTGGGGCGGCGGGGCATGCGATCGCCCACACCGGCGCCGCCCGTGCCTTCCTCTTCGTGCCGGGCACCTTGCCCGCGGGCGCAGGGGCCGTGCTGCGCGCCGCGGGCTTCACCGGCATCCGCCGCTTCACCGGAGGAGAGAGATGAGTTTTGCCGCGATGATGCTGGTCGCCTGCGCGATCGACCTGGCGTTCGGCTGGCCCGACGCGCTGTTTCGCCGCATCGGCCACCCGGTCACCTGGCTTGGCGCGCTGATCGCGACGCTTGACCGCCGGCTGAACCGCGAGGGTACGGCACGTCGCGCGCGCGGCGTCTTTGCCGCACTCTTCACCATCGCGCTTGCGGCAGGGGCGGGGGCGGTCGCACAGGCGCTGCTGCCGGCAGGCCCGCTGGGCGTGGTGATCGGCGGCGTGCTGGCCTGGCCGCTGGTCGCGATCCGCTCGATGCACGACCACGTCGCCGCCGTCGCCCGGCCGCTCGTCGCCGGCGACCTTGGTGCCGCGCGGCAGGCGGTGTCGATGATCGTCGGCCGCGACCCCGCGGTGCTCGACGAGGCGGGCGTCGCCCGTGCGGCGCTGGAAAGCCTCGCCGAGAACAGCTCGGACGGGATCACCGCGCCGCTCTTCTGGGGCGTGGTGGCGGGGCTGCCGGGGATTGCGGCCTACAAGGCGATCAACACGCTCGATTCGATGATCGGCCACCGCACCGCGCGGCACGAGGTCTTCGGCTGGGCCGCGGCGCGCATCGACGATGTCGCGAACCTGATCCCGGCGCGGCTGACCGGGGTCATCTTCGCGCTGGTCTCGCGCGCCCCGCGCCGCGCGCTTGCGGTGATGGCGCGCGACGCCCGCGCGCACCGCTCGCCCAATGCCGGCTGGCCCGAGGCGGCGCTTGCCGGGGCGCTTGGCGTGCGGCTGTCCGGGCCGCGGATCTATGGCACTACGGTGGCGGTCGAGCCCTGGCTGAACGGCGCCGCCCCCGATCCCGCGCCGCTTGACCTTGCCCGCGGCCTTGCGCTTTACCGCCGCGCGATGGCGGGGCTCGGGCTTCTCATCGCGGTGGCGGCAGTTTGGGGGATCTGATGCGCGATCACGGCGGCAATCTGGATGCGGCGCGGGCGCGCTTTGGCGGCACCGGCTGGATCGACCTCTCGACCGGGATCAACCGCGCGCCCTATCCGCTGCCGCCGCTGCCGCCCGAGGCCTGGACGGCGCTGCCCACGGCGCCGGCGAAGGCCGCGCTGCTCGGCGCCGCGCAGGCGGCCTTCGGCACGGCTGCTCCCGGGGTGGCGCTGGCCGGCGCGCAGGCGGCGATCCAGATGCTGCCGCGCCTTGGCCCGCCCGGCCGCGCCCGGGTGCTGGCGCCGACCTATAACGAGCATGCCGCGCAGCTGCGCGCCGCCGGCTGGCAGGTCGAGGAGGTGGCGCGGCTCGCCGACCTTGCCGGCGCCGATCTGGCCGTGGTCGTCAATCCGAACAACCCCGACGGCCAGACCCACGCGCCCGCCGATCTGCTGGAACTGTCGGGCGCCGTCGGCCGGCTGGTGGTCGACGAAAGCTTTGCCGACCCGGTGCCCTGCCTGTCAGTCGCCGCCCATGCCGGCACCAACGGGCTGACGGTGCTGCGCTCCTTCGGCAAGTTCTGGGGGCTTGCGGGGGTGCGCCTTGGCTTTGTCTTCGCCGATGCCGCGACCATCGCCGCACTCGAGGCCGCCGCCGGGCCTTGGCCGGTCTCGGGCCCGGCGCTCGAGATCGGCCGGATCGCGCTTGCCGATGCGCCCTGGCGCGCCGCGACCATCGCCCGGCTCGCGGCCGAGGCCGCCCGTCTCGATGCGCTGGCGCAGGGCGCGGGCTGGTCGCTCGTCGGCGGCACGGTGCTGTTTCGCACCTATGTCACGCCCGATGCGCCGGCGGCGCAGGAGGGCCTTGCCCGCGAACGGATCTGGTCGCGGATCTTCCCCTGGTCACCCACCTGGCTGCGCCTTGGCCTGCCGGGCGGCGCGGCGGAATGGGGCCGCCTGAGCGCAGCCCTCGCCCGCTAACGCGCGAGGGCGAAAAGCCCGCCCACGTCGAGATGTGCCTCGACGTGATCGGCGAGCGCCTCGAGCGCCGCCTCGACCCCGGCCTCGTGCCCGCGCCCCGAGGCGGCAATGCCCAGCCCGCTCAGGAAGGCCGCGCGGAAGTCGTCGGCGGCAAAGAGCCCATGCAGATAGCTGCCGCTCACCCGCCCGTCGGCCGAGATCGCGCCCTCCGCCGCGCCGGCGACATCGGCGAAGGGGCGGGCGCGGTCCGGCCCCTCGGTGCGGCCGATGTGGATTTCATAGCCTTCGACCGCCAGCCCCGTGCCCGCATGGCGCGCCGAGACCCGGCTCAGCCGCTTCTCGGGCGTCATCACCGTGGTCACGTCGAGAAGGCCCAGCCCGGGGCTTTCGCCCGCCGGCCCCTCGATCCCCTCGGGATCGGCGACCGCGCGGCCAAGCATCTGATAGCCGCCGCAGATGCCCAGAACAGCGCCGCCGCGGCGCAGATGGGCGGCGAGGTCGATGTCCCAGCCCTGCGCGCGCAGGAACGCCAGATCGCCGCGTGTCGATTTCGTGCCGGGCAGGATCACCAGCCGCGCATCGCCCGGGATCGGCTCGCCCGCGCGCACCATCACCAGCTCGACCCCCGGCTCGGCCGCGAGCGGGTCGAGATCGTCGAAATTCGCGATCCGGGAGAAGGCGAGGCAGGCGATCTTCATCCCGCCCGAGGCCGGGCCCGAGGCCAGGTCGAGGGCATCCTCGGCGGGCAGGCGATGCGCCGCGGAAAACCAGGGCAGCACGCCGAAACCGGGCCAGCCGGTGCGCGTCTCGATGAAGCGATAGCCGTCGTCGAAAAGCCGCGGGTCGCCGCGGAACTTGTTCACCACAAAGCCGCGCACCAGCGCCGCGTCGGCCGGGTCCAGCACCGCCTGCGTGCCGACGATCTGCGCGATCACCCCGCCGCGGTCGATGTCGCCGGCGAGCACCACCGGCACCCCGGCCGCGCGCGCAAAGCCCATGTTGGCGATGTCGTTCGCGCGCAGGTTCACCTCGGCCGGGCTGCCCGCGCCCTCGACGAGGACAAGGTCATGCGCCGCCGAGAGCCGGCCGAAGCTTTCGAGCACCGCCCCCATCAACCCGGCACGGAAGCTGGCATAGTCGCGCGCCCCGGTGACGGCCCGCCGCCGCCCCTGCACGATCACCTGCGCCCCGGTCTCGCTCTCGGGCTTCAGCAGCACCGGATTCATGTCGGTGACGGGAAAAAGCCCCGCGGCCCGCGCCTGCAGCGCCTGCGCCCGGCCGATCTCGCCGCCGTCCGCGGTGACGGCCGCGTTGTTCGACATGTTCTGCGGCTTGAACGGCGCGACGCTCAGCCCGCGCCGCCGCGCCGCCCGGCACAGCCCGGCGACCAGCATCGACTTGCCGACGTTCGAGCCCGTGCCCTGGATCATCAGCGCCGTCATCCCCGGCCTCCCGCCGTTGCGCGGCCGAGAGTGCGGGAGCCTCCGGCGGAGGTATTTGGGGCAAGATGAAAGGGCCGGGTGGTTTCAGCAATGCCGCGCCGCGCCTCGGGCCGGCAGAGTGGGGGAGACGCGGTGCTTTCACCTTGCGCGGTCATCGGGACCTCTCCCTGTACCGCCCCGTCAGTGTGGCACATCATTCTTAAGCCTTCCCTGCTTTCATCTTGCCGAAAATACCTCGGGGGGCCGGGGGCTGGCCCCCGGTCCGGGCTCAGAACTCGACGCCCGGCTGGGCCTTGATGCCGGCGCGGAACGGGTGCTTGACCAGCGTCATCTCGGTCACCAGATCGGCGGCCTCGATCAGCGCCTCGGCGGCGTTGCGGCCGGTCAGGATGACATGGGTCATCTCGGGCTTCTCGTCGCGCAGGAAGGCCAGCACCTCGTCGAGGTCGAGATAGCCATAGCGCAGCGCGATGTTGATCTCGTCGAGCAGCACCATGCGGATCTCGGGGTCGCGGATCAGCTCCTTGGCCTTGTCCCAGCCGGCGCGGGCGGCGGCGATGTCGCGGTCGCGGTCCTGGGTTTCCCAGGTGAAGCCCTCGCCCGAGGCGACGAAGCGGCACAGATCGCCGAAATGGGTGGTGATCAGGCGCCGCTCGCCGGTGTCCCAGCTGCCCTTGATGAACTGTACCACGGCGCAGGGCATCTCATGCGCGATGGCGCGCAGGATCATCCCGAAGCCCGACGAGCTCTTGCCCTTGCCCGGCCCGGTATGGACGATGATCAGCCCTTTTTCGCCGGTCTTCGTCGCCATCATCCGGTCGCGCGCAGCCTTCTTCCTGGCCATCTTCGCGGCGTGGCGGGCGGCGTCGGCTTCGCTCTCGGGCGTCATCGCGGCTCTCCTTCGGCTTGACAAATCGTGCGCCCGGGCCTCTGGTGGCGGCGCGTTGGTTCCTGTCCTACGACAGGCGAAGAGGGAATGCGATAGGGCCGTGCCGGGCCTCAAGCGCAGCCGCCCCCGCGACCGTGACCGGAAAGGTCGCCCAAGCCACTGGCCTTTGGCCGGGAAGGTGGGCGCCCGTTGGGGAAACCCTGGATCCGCAAGCCGGGAGACCTGCCAGCGCTGACGATTACGGGCGGACGGGGTGTGCCGCGACCGGGTGGATTGCCGGTCGCCCCCCTGTGCCCGCCGATCCCTTGGCCAGCCCCCTTTCCGCGAACTGGAAGGACGGGCGATGACCGCGACACTTCATGTCTGCACCACCTGCCGCAGGGCGGGCGAGGACCCCGGCGAGGGCGCGCGCCCCGGTGCCGCGCTGCTGGCCGCACTGGCCGCGGGCCGCTGCCCCGAGGGGCTGCGCATCCGGGGCGTCGAATGCCTTTCGGCCTGTGTGCAGGGCTGTGCCGTGGCGCTGAGCGCGCCGGGCAAGTGGAGCTATGTCTACGGCCGCCTGAGCCCCGAAAACGCCGCCGAGATCCTCTCCGGCGCCGCGCTTTATGCGGCGAGCGCCGACGGGCTCGTGCCCTGGCGCGCGCGCCCCGAGATCTTCCGCAAGCAAAGCCTTGCCCGCATCCCCCCGCAGGAGTGACCATGACCGACCTGACCAAGATCCCCGTCACCGTGATCACCGGCTTTCTCGGTGCCGGCAAGACCACGCTCATCCGCCATCTGATGGCTAACCCGCAGGGCCGTCGCCTGGCGATCCTGGTGAACGAGTTCGGCACCGTGGGCGTCGACGGCGACATCCTGCGCGCCTGCGCCGACGAGACCTGTCCGCTCGAGAATATCGTCGAACTGGCGAACGGCTGCATCTGTTGCACCGTCGCCGACGCGTTCATCCCGACGATCGAGGCGCTGCTCGCCCAGCCCCTCCGCCCCGACCACATCCTGATCGAGACCTCGGGCCTTGCCCTGCCGAAGCCGCTGCTGAAGGCCTTCGACTGGCCGGCGATCCGCTCGCGGATCACCGTCGACGGGGTGATCGCGGTCGCCGATGCCGAGGCGGTGGCGGCCGGGCGCTTTGCCCCGGATCTGGCCGCGGTCGATGCGCAGCGCGCCGCCGATGACAGCATCGACCACGAGACGCCGCTCTCCGAAGTGTTCGAGGACCAGATCGCCTGCGCCGATATCGTGCTGCTGTCGAAGGCGGATCTCGCCGGCGAGGCGGGGCTTGCCGCCGCCCGCGCCGCGATCGAGGCCGAGGCGCCGCGGCCGCTGCCGATCCTGCCGATGGTCGAGGGGGCGATCGACCCGGCCGTGGTGCTGGGGCTCGCCGCCGCGGCCGAGGACGACCTTGCCGCGCGTCCCTCGCATCACGACGGTCATGGCGATCACGAGCACGACGATTTCGACACGGTGGTGATCGAGCTGCCCGAGGTCGCCGATCCCGACCGCCTTGTCGCCGCGATCGAGCGTCTGGCGGCCGAGCGCAACATCCTGCGGGTGAAGGGCCATGTCGCGGTCACCGGCAAGCCGATGCGGCTTCTGGTGCAGGCGGTCGGCGCGCGGGTGCGGCGGCAGTTCGACCGGCCCTGGGGGGCCGATCCGCGCCGCTCGGCCCTCGTGGTGATCGCCGAGCGCGCCGATGTCGACGCCGGGGCGATCCGCGCCGCGCTGAGCGAGGCCGCCGCCTGATGCATGTCGTCTTCCGCGAAAGCCACGGGCTCGAGGAGACCGAAGTGCCGACCGATCTCGGGCAATCGCCCGCGGATCTGGTGGTGCTGTCCTTCTCGGATTCCGATCTCGGCGCTTTCGCGGAGGGCTGGCATGCGGCCGCGGGGGCGTTGCCGCCCTTGCGGCTTGCCCCCTTGGCGGCGCTGCGCCATCCGGTCTCGGTCGATACCTATCTCGAGCGCACGCTGGGGGGGGCGAAGGCGGTGTTGATCCGGCTGATCGGCGGCGAGGGCTATTGGCCCTATGGCCTTGCCTCGGTGCAGGATCTGGCGCGGCGGCGGGGCATGGCGCTGGCCGTTCTGCCCGCCGATGGCCGCCCCGATCCGCGGCTGGCCGAGGCCTCGACCCTGCCCGCGGACACGCTCGCCACCCTTGCGGCGCTGTGCGATGCGGGCGGGGCCGAGGCCGCGCGCGCCGCGCTGTGCCACCTTGCCCGCGCCGCGGGCCTGCCCGCGCCCGCGCCCGAGGCGCCGGCGGCACTGCCCGAGTTCGGCTTCTGGACGCCCGAGGCGGGGGTGACCCCCGCGCCTGTGGGCGCGGGGCCGCGGGTGCTGATCGCCTGTTACCGGGCCTGGCTGGCGGCAGCCGACATGGCGCCGGTCGCGGCGCTGATCGAGGCCCTCCGCGCGGCGGGGTTTCAGGCCACGGCCTGCTTTGCCCCCTCGCTCAAGGCGCCGGGCTTTGCCGACTGGCTTGCCCCGCATCTGGCCGCCGCGCCGCCGGTCGCGGTGGTCAACCTCACCGCCTTTTCGGCGCAGGGGGCGGCGGGGCGCACGCCCTTCGACGGGCTCGATGTGCCGGTCTTCCAGGGCGCGTTGTCGACCGCCGCCCGCGCCGACTGGGCCGCGGCCGAGCGTGGCCTCTCGCCCGCCGATCTGGCGATGCACGTCGTGCTGCCCGAGGTCGATGGTCGGATCTTTGCCGGCGTCGTCTCGTTCAAGGCGCCGGCCGCGCGCGACGCGGTGCTGGAGCACGCCCGCCTGATCCACGCGCCCGAGCCCGACCGGATCGCCGCGCTGGTGGCGCGGGTTGCGGCCTGGCACCGGCTGGCGACGACCCCGGCCGCGGCGCGGGCGGTGGCCGTGGTGCTGTCGACCTATCCGGGGCGCAGCTGGCAGATGGCCCATGCCGTGGGCCTTGATGCGCTCGCCTCGACCGGGGCGCTGCTCGATGACCTCGCGGCCGAGGGCTATGACATCGCGCCGGGGCCGGGGGCCGAGGCGCTGGCGCGCGAGCGGCTGAGCTGGCCGCTGGCGGAATATCAGGCGGCGCTTGCGACCCTGCCCGCAGTGTTGTGTGACGATCTGGCCGCCGCCTGGGGCGCACCGGCGGACGACCCCGCCTGCCACGACGGCGCCTTCCACTTCGCCGCGCTGCGCCGGGGCAAGATCCTGCTTGCCCTGCAGCCCGAGCGTGGCGAGGTCGCGGCGCGCGACGCGGACTATCACAACCTCGCCCGGGTGCCGCGCCATGGCTATGTCGCCTTCTACCTGTGGCTGCGGGCGCAGGGGCTGCATGCGCTCGTGCATATGGGGGCGCATGGCACGCTCGAATGGCTGCCGGGCAAGGCGGTGGCGCTGTCAGAGGCCTGCTGGCCCGAGGCGCTGTTGGGCCCGCTGCCGGTGATCTATCCCTTCATCGTCAACGACCCGGGCGAGGCGGCGCAGGCCAAGCGCCGGCTCGGCGCGGTCACGCTTGGCCACCTGCCGCCGCCGCTGACCGAGGCGGCACTGCCCGAGCGGCTGGCCGGGCTCGAGGCGCTGCTTGACGAATATTCGACCGCCGACGGGCTCGACCCGGCGCGGCGCGACCGGCTGATCGACGCGATCCGCGACGCGGCGGCGGTGAGTGGCGTCACCGAGGACCTCGCCCTGCCCGCGGGCGCCAGCCCCGCCGAGGCAATCACCCGCATCGACCGCTTCGTTTGCGACCTGAAGGAAAGCCGCTTCGGCGACGGGCTCCATGTCTTCGGCCGGGGCGCCTGTGGCGCGGCCGAGCGTGCGGGGCTGATCGCGGCGCTTGCCGGCCGGCGGGTCGCGCCCGGCCCCTCGGGCAGCCCGGCGCGGGGGCGTTCGGACGTGCTGCCGACCGGGCGGAACCTGTTCTCCGTCGATCCGCGCGCGGTGCCGACGCCCGCCGCCCATGCGCAGGGGGTGACGCACGCCGAGGAGCTGTTGCGCCGCCACCTGCAGGATCACGGCGACTGGCCGCGGGGTCTGGTCGTCGATCTCTGGGGCTCGGCCACGATGCGCACCGCGGGCGAGGATTTCGCCATGGCGCTGCAGCTGGCCGGGCTGAAGCCGGTCTGGGACGCGCAATCGGGCCGGGTGACCGGGGTCGAGGTGATCGCGGCGGCGCTTCTGGGCCGGCCGCGGATCGACGTGACCTTGCGGGTCTCGGGCCTTTTCCGCGACATCTTTCCGGCCCTAGCGCAGCTTTTCGAGACCGGCGCCGCGGCGCTTGCGGGGCGCGAGGAGGCGCCCGAGGACAACCCCTATACCGCCCGCATCCCGCGCGTCTTCGGGCCGCGGCCGGGGCAATACGGGCTCGGCATGGGCGACGTCACCGCGGCGCTGACCCCCGCGGCGCGGGCGGCGGCGGGCGAGGCCTGGCTCGCCGCCTCGGCCCATGCGATCGGCGCGGATGGCGCGGTGCGGCCCGAACGTGCGGCGCTCGAGACCCGGCTGGCCGGGGCGGATGCCTTCGTCCATGCGCAGGATCTGCCCGAAAGCGACCTGCTGCTTGCCGTCGATTACGCCGGCCACGAGGCGGGCTTTGCCGCGGCGATGGCGCGGCTCGGGGCGCCGGCGCCGGCGCTTTACCACCTCGACACCACCGATCCCGCCCGCCCCCGCGCCCGCAGCCTGACCGAAGAGATCGCCCGCGTCGTGCGCGCTCGCGCCGCGAACCCGGACTGGGCCGCGGGGATGATGCGCCACGGCTTTCGCGGCGCGGCCGAGATCGCAGCGACCGCCGATCACCTGGCCGCCTTCGCGCAGCTCGCAGACGCGGTGCCGGCGCATCTCTTCGACCTCTATTTCGAGGCGACCTTGGGCCGGCCCGAGGTCGCCGACTTCATGGCGGCGGCAAACCCCGACGCGCTGGCCGCGCTGCGCGACCTGTTCCGGCGGCTGGCCGAGGCGGGGCTGTGGCACAGCCGGCGCAATGCGATCGCCGCGGCATTGGAGGATCTGCGATGAGTTTCACCGTGCAGGGCTGGTGCCCGGGCGCGCTGCGTCCGATGGCCTCGGGCGACGGGCTGGTGGTGCGGCTGCGCCCGCCGGGCGGGCGGCTGAGCGCCGGGGCCGCGGCCGCTGTGGCCGAGGCGGCGCGGCGCATCGGCAGCGGCATCCTTGACCTCTCGGGCCGGGCGCATGTGCAGCTGCGCGGGGTGAGCGCGGACAGCCACGCGCCGCTGATCGCGGCCTTGCGCGGGGCAGGGCTTGTCGATGACGACATTGCCGCCGAGACCCGGCGCAACATCCTGGTCACCCCTTTTGCCGATGCCGCGACCGACGCGCTTGCGGCGGCGCTGGCCGGGGCGCTTGCCACCGCACCGGCGCTTCCGGGCAAGTTCGGCTTTGCCGTTGACACCGGCGCCGCGCCGGTGCTGCAAGGCACACCCGCCGATATCCGGCTGGAGCGCGCCCGGGATGGCGGGCTGATCCTGCGCGCCGAGGGGCTGGCCGAAGGCGCGCCGGTGACCGCGGCCGAAGCCCCCGCGGCGGCGATCGCGCTTGCCCGCTGGTTCGTGGCAGCGGGCGGCATCACCGACGGCCGCGGCCGGATGGCAGCGCTGATCGCGCGGGGCGCGCGGCCAGAGGGCGCGCTGGCGCCGCGGCTGGCCCCGGCGCCGGCCTGCGCCCCGCCCGGGCCGGGCCTGTGCCCTGAAGGCGCGCTGGTGGCCTTCCCCTTCGGACAGATGCGGGCCGAGCTTCTGGCGGTTCTGGCCGGCCTTGGTGCGCTGCGCCTGACGCCCTGGCGGATGCTGCTGATCGAGGGGCTTTCGCGCCTGCCCGACCTGCCGGGCCTGATTACCGACCCGGCCGAGCCGCTTCTGCGCGTCCATGCCTGTACCGGCGCGCCGGGCTGCCCGCAGGCCCTGGCCGAGACCCGGCCGCTCGCCCGCACGCTGGCCCCCGCGCTGCCGCCCGGGGCGGTGCTGCATGTCTCGGGCTGTGCCAAGGGCTGCGCCCATCCGGCGCCGGCCGCGCTGACGCTGACCGCGACGTCCGCGGGCTTTGACCTGATACCCCGCGGCCGCGCCGCCGACACCCCTTGCCGCCGTGCGCTTGGTGCGGCCGACATTCCCTCCCTGCCGGAGTTTTCCTGATGCCTTATGAGTACGAAAAGGACGGCGCGAAGATCTATGCGCAATCCTTCGCGATGATCCGCGCCGAGGCCGACCTTGCCCGCTTCACCCCCGACGAGGAGCCCGTCGTGGTGCGGATGATCCATGCCACGGGGATGGTCGGGCTCGAGCGCGCGGTGCGTTTCACGCCCGGCATGGCGACGGTGGCGCGCGCCGCGCTTCAGGCCGGCGCGCCCATTCTGTGCGACGCGCGGATGGTGAGCGAGGGCATCACCCGCGCCCGCCTGCCCGCCGCGAATGACGTGCTCTGCGCGCTGCATGACCCGGCGGTGCCGGATCTGGCGCGCGCAATGGGCACCACCCGCTCGGCCGCGGCGCTGGAATTGTGGCGGCCGCATCTCGGCGGCGCGGTGGTGGCGATCGGCAATGCGCCGACGGCGCTGTTTCACCTGCTGAACATGCTCGAGGACCCGGCCTGCCCGCGGCCGGCGGCGATCATCGGCTGTCCGGTGGGCTTCGTCGGGGCGGCGGAATCGAAGGCCGCGCTGATCGCGGCGGCGCCGGTGCCCTGCCTGATCGTCGAGGGGCGGCTTGGCGGTTCCGCGATCACCGTCGCCGCGGTGAACGCGCTGGCCAGCCGGAAGGAATGAGCATGGGACGCATCATCTGTGCCGGGCTCGGCCCCGGCGACCCCGATCTGATCTCGGTGCGGGCCGACCGCGTGCTGCGCACGGCGCGCCAGGTCGCCTATTTCCGCAAGAAGGGCCGGCAGGGCCAGGCGCGGCGCATCGTCGAGGGGCTGCTGCCCGCGGGGGTCGCCGAGCATCCGATGGAATATCCGGTGACGACCGAGATCCCCTTCGACAGCCCGGCCTATAACGCGTTGCTGGCGACCTTCTACGACGGTTGGGCGGCGCGGCTGGTGACGCTCGCGCAGGCGGGCGATGTCGTCATCCCCTGCGAGGGCGACCCGCTCTTCTATGGCTCGTTCATGCACCTTTACGTGCGGTTGCGTGGCAAGGTCGAGATCGAGGTGATCCCCGGCATCACCGGCATGACCGGCTGCTGGAACGCGACGGGCGAGCCCTTCACCTGGGGCGACGACGTGCTGACCGTGCTGATGGGCACCCTGCCCGAGGACGAGCTGGCCGGGCACATGGCGCGTGCCGATGCGCTCGTCATCATGAAGACCGGGCGCAACCTGCCGCGGGTGAAGCGCGCGCTCGCCCGGGCCGGGCGGCTCGAGGCGGCCTGGCTCGTCGAGCGCGGCACCATGCCCGGCGAGCGCATCGCCCGGCTGAGCGAGGTCGACGACGCCGACTGCCCCTATTTCGCGATCGTGCTGGTGCATGGCCAGGGCCGGCGGCCGGCGGCGGAGGAGGCGGCATGAGCGGCTGGATCGCGGTTGCGGGGCTGGGCCCTGGGGCCGAGACGCTGGTGACGCCCGAAGTCAGTGCGGCGCTGGACGTGGCAACGGATGTCGTGGGCTATATCCCCTATGTCGCGCGCGTCACGCCGCGGCCGGGGCTGACGCTCCATCCCTCCGACAACCGGGTCGAGCTCGACCGCGCGGCCCTTGCGCTGACCCTTGCGGCCGAAGGGCGGCGGGTGGTGATCGTCTCCTCGGGCGATCCCGGGGTCTTCGCCATGGCCTCGGCGCTCTTCGAGGCGCTCGAGGCCGCGCCAGAGCATGCGGGCGCCGACATCCGCATCCTGCCCGGGATCACCGCGATGCTGGCCGCCGCCGCCCGGGCGGGGGCGCCGCTCGGCCACGACTTCTGCGCGATCAACCTGAGCGACAACCTCAAGCCCGTCGCGGTGATCGAGCGCCGGCTGCGCGCCGCGATCGCCGGCGATTTCGCCATGGCCTTCTACAACCCCCGCTCGAAGGCGCGGCCCGAGGGCTTTGCCCGCGTGCTCGAGATCCTGCGCGCGGGCTGCGAGCCCGGTCGGCTCATCACCTTCGCCCGCGCCGTCAGCACGCCCGACGAGGCGCTCAGCACCGTGACGCTGGCCGAGGCGCGGCCCGAGATGGCCGACATGCGCACCGTGGTGCTGGTCGGCAATGCCGCGACGCGGCAGGTCGGTCGCTGGGTCTACACGCCGCGCAGGGGAAAACCGTGAGTGGCCAGCCACTCCGTCACCCCGGCGACATCGGCGCAGACCGCGCGCGGCGGCAGGGCGGGGCGGTCGATCACGATGACGCCAAGGCCGAGCGCGCGCGCCGCGATCAGCTTCGCCTCGGTCCCCGCGCCTCCGGCGTTCTTCGCGACGACATGGGTGATGCCATGGGCGCGCAGCAACGCCATGTCACCCTCGGCGCTGAACGGGCCGCGGGCGATCACCGCCTTGGCATCGGCCAGCGGCAGCGGCCCCTCGGGCGGGTCGACAAGGCGCAGCAGATAGTGATTGCCGGGCTTTCCGGCGAAGGGGGCGAGCGTCTGCTTGCCGATCGCCAGAAACACCCGCGCGCCCGCCTCGGGAAGCGCCGCGACGGCGGCCGCGATGTCGGGCACGGCGGTCCAGCGGTCGCCCGGGCCTGCCCGCCACGGCGCACGTTCGAGGGCAACGAGCGGCACGCCGGTCTCGGCGCAGGCGGCAATCGCGTTGTGGCTCATCTGTGCGGCGAAAGGGTGGGTGGCGTCGATCACCGCGCCGATGTTTTCTGCGCGCAGGAAGGCCACCAGCCCCGCCACCCCGCCAAAGCCGCCGATCCGGGTGGGCAGCGGCTGTGGTGCTGGCGCCCCGGTGCGCCCGGCATAGGAAAAGAGCGCGGGCAGGCGAGACGTGGCCAGCGCCGCGGCCATGCGGCTTGCCTCGGTGGTGCCGCCCAGAAGAAGGATGCGCGTCATGGCTGAGCCCTGGCTGCTGATCGTCGGTCTTGGCGAAGATGGCCTTGCCGGGCTGCCGGATGCAAGCCGTGCCGCGCTTGCTGCGGCGGAGGTGATCTTCGGCGGGCCGCGGCACCTCGAGCTGGCCGGCGCCGGGGCGCGGGGGCGGGCCTGGCCGGTGCCCTTCGACATTGCGCCGGTGCTGGCCGTGCGGGGCCGGCGCACGGTGGTTCTCGCCTCGGGCGATCCGTTCTGGGCGGGGGCGGGGGCAGTCCTGGCGGCGGCGCTCAGCCCCGGCGAGTGGCGGGCGATGCCGGTCGCGGGCGTGTGCTCGCTCGCTGCCGCGCGGATGGGCTGGCGGCTGGAGGAGGCGGCCTGCCTTGCGCTGCATGCCGCCCCCTTCGCGCGGCTGCGCCCGGTTCTGTGCCGCGGCGCGCGGGTTATCGCCACGCTGCGCGACGGGGCGGCGGTGGCTGACCTCGCGCGCTGGCTGACCGATGGCGGTTTCGGCGCGGTCGAGATCACCGTGCTCGAACGGCTGGGCGGCCCGGCCGAGCGGCTGCGCCGCGCCCGCGCCGATGCTTTCGATCTGGACGAGATCGCGGCCCCCGTTGCCGTCGCGCTCGACGGCGCCGCGCTGCCCGCGGGGGCCGGTCTGCCGCGCAGCCCGGGCCTGCCCGAGGCGGCCTTTGCCCATGACGGGCAGATCACCAAGTCGCCGGTGCGGGCGCTGACCCTTGCCGCGCTTGCCCCCCGCCCCGGCGCACTCTTGTGGGACATCGGCGGCGGTTCGGGCTCGGTCTCGGTCGAGTGGTGCCTGGCCGGCGGCCGCGCCTGCACGATCGAGCCGCGGCCGGACCGGCTCGACAACATCCGCGCGAATATCGCGGAGTTCGGCCTTGGCGGACGGATGCAGGCGGTGCAAGGCCAGGCGCCCGCGGCGCTTGCCGGCCTGCCTGCACCCGATGCCGTCTTCGTCGGTGGTGGCGGTTCCGAGGCGCTGTTCGCGGCGCTGTGGGAGGCGCTTGCCCCCGGCACCCGGATCGTCGCCAATGCCGTCACGCTCGAGACCGAGGCGCTGCTGATCGCGCTTCATGCCCGCCATGGCGGCACGCTGTTGCGGATCGAGATCGCGCAGGCGGCGCCGCTTGGCCGGGGCCGCGGCTGGCAACCGGCGCGCCCGGTGGTGCAGTGGAGCGTGACCCGATGAGGGTCGCGGGCGTGGGCTTCCGCGCGGCCGCGACGGCGGCCGAGATCGCGGCGGCGCTGGCCCCCCTGGGCCGGCTCGATGCGCTGGCGACGCTGCCGGCGAAGGCCGCGGCATTGCGGGCTGCGGTGGCGCCGCTTGGCCTGCCGGTGCGTGCGGTCGAGGTCGCGGGCGTGCCCACCCCTACCCGCGCGCCGCGCATTCTGGCGGCCCATGGCACCGGATCGGTGGCCGAGGCGGCGGCGCTGGTCGCCGCGGGCCCCGGCGCCCGCCTTGCCGTGTCGCGCCGCATCTGTCCGGGCGGCGTGACCGTCGCCCTTGCCCTGTCCGAAGGAGAGACCGAATGACCGTCCATTTCATCGGCGCGGGCCCCGGGGCCGCCGATCTGATCACCCTGCGCGGGCGCGACCTGATCGCCGCCGCGCCGGTCTGCCTGTATGCCGGCAGCCTGGTGCCCGAGGCGCTGCTCGCCCATTGCCCGCCCGGCGCGCGGATCGTGAACACCGCGCCGCTCGGCCTTGACGCGATCATCGACGAGATCGCCGCGGCCCATGCCGCCGGGCAGGACGTGGCGCGGCTGCATTCGGGCGATCTGTCAGTCTGGTCGGCGATGGGCGAGCAGCTGCGCCGGCTGCGCGCGCTCGGCATTCCCTATGACGTCACCCCGGGCGTGCCGGCCTTCGCCGCCGCCGCCGCGACCTTGGGCGCCGAGCTGACCCTGCCCGGCGTCGTGCAATCGGTGGTGCTGACCCGGACCTCGGGGCGCGCCTCGGCGATGCCCGAGGGCGAGACGCTGGCGAATTTCGCCGCGACCGGGGCGGTGCTGGCGATCCACCTGTCGGTGCATGTGCTGCCGCGCGTGATCGCCGAGCTGACGCCGCATTATGGCGCCGATTGCCCGGTGGCGGTGGTCTGGCGGGCAAGCTGGCCTGACGAGCGGGTGCTGCGCGCCACGCTTGGCACGCTCGACCCGGCGGTGGGCGAGGGCGAGCGCACCGCGCTGATCCTCGTCGGCCGTTCGCTTGGCGCCGAGGACTTCGGCGAAAGCCGTCTTTACGCCGGCGATTACGACCGCCGCTTCCGTCCGCGCGGCGCGGCGCCGCGCTTCCCGGATACGGGCGCATGACGGGGCGGATGACGGGGCGGATGACGGGGGGGCTGCTGATCGCCGCGCCCGCCTCGGGCACCGGCAAGACCACGCTGACGCTCGGCCTGATTGCCGCGCTGCGGGCGCGCGGCGTCGCGGTGCGGCCGTTCAAATGCGGGCCCGATTACATCGACCCGGCCTTTCATGCGGCGGCGGCCGGGCGCGCCTCGGTCAACCTCGACAGCTGGGCGATGACCGCGGGGCAGATCGCCGCGCTGACCGCGCCCGATGACGCGGCGCTGGTGATTGCCGAGGGCTCGATGGGCCTGTTCGACGGGGTCGCGGTGCCGGGCGAGGCGGGGATCGGCGCCTCGGCCGATATCGCGGCGCTGACCGGCTGGCCGGTGGTGCTGGTGCTCGACGCCTCGGGCGCGGCGCAATCGGTCGCGGCGATGGCGCTTGGTTTCGCGCGCTATCGGTCCGACGTGCGGCTTGCCGGCGTGGTGCTGAACAACGTCGCCTCGGCGCGGCACGAGGCGCTGATCCGGCGCGGGCTCGAGGCGGTGGCGATCGAGGTGCTGGGGGTGTTGCCGCGCGCCGCGGGCATCCGCCTGCCCGAGCGGCATCTGGGCCTCGTGCAGGCCGAGGAGACCTCGGAACTCGATGCGCTGCTGGCCGAGGCGGGCACGGTGATCGCGCGCTGCTGCGATCTTGAGCGGATGCAGGCGGTGGCCACGTCCGTGCCGATGGACGCCGCCCCCGCGCCGCGCCTTGCCCCGCCCGGCGGGCGCATCGCGCTGGCCCGCGATGCGGCGTTTTCCTTCGTCTACCCGCATCTTCTGGCCGAATGGCGCACGGCCGGGGCGACGATCGTGCCATTCTCGCCGCTCGCCGACGAGGCGCCCGACCCGGGTGCCGATGCCTGCTGGCTGCCCGGCGGCTATCCCGAGCTGCATGCGCCGCGGCTGGCTGCCGCCGAGACCTTCCGCGCCGGGCTGCGCGCCTTTGCCGAAACCCGCCCGGTGCATGGCGAATGCGGCGGTTACATGGTGCTTGGCGCGGGGCTCGTCGCGGCCGACGGGGCGCGCTATCCTATGACCGGGCTCCTCGGGCTCGAAACCTCTTTCGCGACACGCCGGATGCATCTCGGATATCGACTCGCCACGCTTGCGGCGCCCACGCCCGTCGCCCCGCCCGGCACCCGCCTGCGCGGGCACGAGTTCCATTATGCCACGATCCTCGCCCAGCCCGACGCGCCGCTTGCCGTCGTCACCGACGCCACCGGCGCGGCGGTGGCCGAGACCGGCTCGACGCGCCTCACCCCGGGCGGCGGGCGCGTCACCGGCACCTTCTTCCACCTGATCGCAAAGGCCAGCGCATGACCGGCTTCGTCTCCTTCGTTTCCTCCGGCCCGGGCGATCCCGAGCTGATCACCCTCAAGGCGGTCGACCGGCTCAAGCGCGCCGATGTCGTGCTTTACGACGACCTCGCCTCGGGACCGGTGCTGGACCATGCGGGGCCGGGGGCGGAGCGGATCGCGGTGGGCAAGCGCGCCGGCCGGCCCTCGGCGAAGCAGGAGCATGTGAATGCGCTTTTGGTCGAGCATGCGCAGGCGGGCAAGCGCGTGGTGCGGCTGAAGTCGGGCGACGCGGGCCTCTTCGGCCGGCTCGAGGAAGAGATCAGTGCGCTTCTGGCCGCGGCTATCCCTTACGAGATCGTGCCGGGCGTGCCCTCGGCCTGTGCCGCGGCGGCGCATGCGGGCATCCCGCTCACGCGCCGGCTGACCGCGCGGCGGCTGCAATTCGTCACCGGCGCCGACGTCACCGGCGGCCTGCCCGAGACGCTGAACTGGGCGGCGCTCGCCGATCCGGCGGTGACCACCGTCGTCTTCATGGGCAAGCGCACCTTCCCGGACCTCGCCCGCGGGCTGATCGCGCAGGGCCTGCCCGCCGACACCCCCGCGATGCTGGCCGAGGCGGTGGGGCAGGCGGGGCAGAGCTTCCTGCGCTCGACCGTGGCGGAACTGGCCGAGGTGCTGGCGGGCGCGCGCACCGACCATCCGGCGCTGATCTTCTATGGCCCGCTCGCCCCCTTCGGCCTGCCGCCCGGAGAGACCGGCGGCGCTTGACCTGAGCGTGCCGTTGGCGTTTACCTGAACGTCTGTATGGTGCCCATCCCGCGCAAAGCGCCGGGCTTCATCGGGAACGGGGAAGGGCGGACCCAGTTGCGGCGCCCGAAGCCCCGGCCGCCCCCGCGACTGTATGCGGCGAGCGCCCTTCACATTGCCACTGGGGCCTCCCCGGGAAGGCGAAGAGGTGCTGCGACCCGCGAGCCAGGAGACCGGCCAGCAGGCAACCTCAACCGCCGTCGGGTGTGACGGCAAGGAGACCGACATGCATATCGAACCCGGTATCGTCACCGGCGCCAAGCTGGTGTTGAGCTATGCCACCGCTGCCACCGCTGGCGTCTACACGCTGAAGACCGCCTTCGACGCGATCCGCGCGCAGGGCGCCGTTTCGCTGATCGCCCGCTCGGCGATCGCCACCGCCCTCGTCTTCACCTTCTTCGAGGTGTTGCCGCACATGCCCGTGGGCGTGTCCGAGGTGCATCTGATCCTCGGCTCGACGCTGTTCCTGATCCTTGGCGCGGCGCCGGCGGCGATCGGGCTGGCACTTGGGCTGCTGACCCAGGGGCTGTTCTTCGCGCCCTTCGACCTGCCGCAATACGGGATGAATGTGACCACGCTGCTGGTGCCGCTCTTCGGCCTGCAGCTGCTGGCGAAGCGACTGATCGCGCCCGGCACGCCCTATGTCGAGCTGCGCTATACCCAGGCCCTCGCGCTCTCGACCGCCTATCAGGGCGGCATCGTCGCCTGGGTCGGCTTCTGGGCCTTCTATGGCCAGGGCTTCGGCGCGGTCTCGCAGGTGGCGACCTTCGGCGTGGCCTACATGACGGTGATCCTCGTCGAGCCGCTCGTCGATCTTGGCGTGCTGGCGGTGGCGAAGCGTCTGAACGCGCTGCGCGGCTCGGCCCTCGTCACCCCGCGGCTTTATGCCTGAGGAACTGCGGGCGGCGGGACACCCTGCCGCCCGCGGACAGCACGCATGATCGAACTGACCCTCATCGGCATCGGCACCGGCAACCCCGGGCACCTGACGCTGCAGGCGATCGAGGCGATGAACGCGGCCGACCTTGTGCTGATCCCGCTCAAGGGCGCCGAGAAGTCGGACCTTGCCGGGCTGCGCCGCACGCTGTGCGAAACCCATCTGCGCGTGCCCGGCCCCGGTGTCGTCGATTTCGCCCTGCCGGTGCGCGAGGCGGAAAATCCCTCCTACCGGCAAGGCGTGGACGACTGGCACGACGCCATCGCCGCCGCCTGGGAGCGCGAGATCCGCGCGCAGATCGGCGCCGAGGGGCGGGTAGCGCTCTTGGTCTGGGGCGACCCGTCGCTTTACGATTCGACGCTGCGCATCGCGGCGCGGCTGGCCCGGGTGCTGCCGGTGACGACGCGGGTCATTCCCGGGATCACCGCGGTGCAGGCGCTGTGCGCGGCCCATGCGATCCCGCTCAACGAGATCGGCGCGCCGGTCATGCTCACCACCGGGCGGCGGCTGCGCGAGACGGGCTGGCCCGAGGGCACCGACACGGTTGTGGTGATGCTCGACGGCGGCTGCGCCTTCACCACGCTTGCCCCCGAGGGGGTGACGATCTGGTGGGGCGCCTTCGTCGGCATGGCCGAAGAGGTGCTGCACGCCGGCCCGCTGGCCGAGGCGGGGCCAAAGATCCTCTCCACCCGCGCCGCTGCGCGCGCTGCGCATGGCTGGATCATGGACATCTACCTGCTGCGCCGCGGTTGACCGGCAAGCTCCAGAAACGCGGCCATCGCCCGGGTGCGGTGGCGTTCGGGATGGCTGAGCGCGGTGAACGGCCGCTCGGCGCCGGGCAGGGGGGCAAGCGTCACCGCGCCCGAGGCCACGGCATGTTCCGCGACCCGCTCGGACAGCGCCGAGATCCCGCCGCCCGCCGCCACCGCGGCGAGCACCGCCTCGTTCGAGGGCAGTTCGAGAACCACCTCGAGCGCCGCCGGGTCGATGCCCAGCCGGTCGAGCGCGGCAAGGGCGACCGAGCGCGTGCCCGAGCCCTCCTCGCGCAGGATCCAGCGGGCCTGCGCCAGTGCCGCCCCCGCGGGCAGCGGTTGCCCCGCGGGCCCCACCAGCACCAGCCGGTCGCGCGCCACCGCACGGGCGCGCAGCGCGCCCTCGTTCACCGCCCCCTCGACAAAGCCGAGATCGGCCGCCCCGGCGCGCACCGCCCCCGCGACCTGCGCGGTATTGCCGACATCGAGCCGCAGCCGCACCTGCGGATGCGTCACGCGGAACCGCACCAGCAGCGCCGGCAGCCAATAGCTTGCCACCGTCTGGCTGGCCCAGATCCGCAGCACGCCCTGCGGCCGCGCGCCGAGATCATCGAGCACCGCCCGCGCCGTCTCGAGCCGGTCGAGCGCCGCCCGTGCCTCGGGCACGAAGGCCGCGCCCTCGGCGGTCAGCACGATGCGCCGGCCGATCCGGTCGAAAAGCTGCACGTCATGGGCGCGCTCGAGCGTCGCAAGCGCCGCCGAGACCGCCGATTGCGTCAGGCCGAGCGCCTCGGCCGCGCGGGTGACATGGGCGCGGTCGGCGACAGCGAGGAAGATGCGGAGCTGTTCGGGTGTCATGCGTAATTCATAAGTAAAATCGAACGATTCTACCAGAATTATGAATTGGAATTGTTGAATGCATCGAGCGATGAAGGGGCATCCAGCGAAAGTTCCTGCCATGACCTCTGTCGTTCTTCCCCGCCCGGCGCTGCCTTTGCGCCTTGTCGCCCCCGGCCTTGCGCTCTGCCTTGCCCTCGCGCTGCTCGCGATGGCGGGGCAGGCGGTGCTGGGCATCGCCGCGCTCAGCCCGCTTGTCCTCGCGCTGATCCTGGGCGTCGCCTGGCGCAATACCCTCGGCACCATCGCCGTGCTGCAACCGGGCATCGCCTTCTCGCTCAAGCGGGTGCTGCGCGCGGGGGTGGTGCTGCTCGGCTTTCAGCTGACGCTGACGCAGGCGGCCTCGGTCGGTGTCTCGGGCCTTGCGGTGATCGCGGTGACGCTGGTCGCGACCTTCACCGTGACCAAGCTGCTCGGCCGGCTGCTGGGCGTGCCGGCGCCGCTCGCCGAGCTGATCGCGGCCGGCAGCTCGATCTGCGGCGCCTCGGCGGTGATCGCGGTGAACACGGTGACGAATGTCGATGATGAGGATGTCGCCTATGCCATCGCCTGTGTCACCGTCTTCGGCACGCTCGCCATGCTGGGCGCGCCGATGCTGGCCGCGGCGATCGACCTTGGCCCGCGCGCCTATGGGCTGTGGACCGGCGCCTCGATCCACGAGGTGGCGCAGGTGGTGGGGGCGGCCTTCGCCCGCGGCGAGGAGGCGGGGCATTTCGGCACCATCGCCAAGCTCAGCCGGGTGATGCTGCTTGCGCCCCTGATCCTGACGCTGGGCGCGCTGCGGCGCGAGCGGGCCGCGGGCGCGGCGCGGCCGCCGCTGCCGTGGTTCGTCTTCGGCTTCATCGCGGTGGTGCTGCTGAACACCGTGCTGCCGCCCGCGCCCGCGCTGCATGCGGCGATCGCCAGGGGCACTGCCTTCCTGCTCACCGTGGCGCTGGCGGCGATGGGGCTTGAAACCGACATTCGCCGGCTGAAGGCGCGCGGGCTGCGGCCGCTGGCGCTTGGCGCGCTGGCGGCGGTCTTCATCTCGGGCCTCGCCTTCGCGCTGGTGCAACTGGTGGCCTGAGCTTACTCCGGCGCGGTGATCGTCAGCCGCACCGGGGCCAGCCCGGCGATCGTGCCCTCGAGCACATCGCCCGGCCCGACCGCCCCCACGCCGGACGGCGTGCCGGTCATCACCAGATCGCCCGGCCCGAGGTGGTAAAGCGTCGACAGATGCGCGAGCAGCGCCGGCACCGACCAGATCATCTCGGCCAGACCCGATCCCTGCCGCGGCGCGCCATTCACGGTGAGCGCGATTGCCTGATCCGCCACCGCACCGAAGGTGGCGGCGGGGGTAATCTCGGCGATGATGGCCGAGCCCTCGAAATCCTTGCCGGTGTCCCAGGGATGGCGCTTCGCCTTCGCCGCCGCCTGCAGATCGCGCCGGGTCATGTCGAGCCCGACGGCATAGCCGAAGACCGCTGCCGCCGCCTCGGCCTCGCTCGCGCGGAAGAGCGGCGCGCCAAGGGCCACGGTCAGCTCGACCTCGTGGTGCAGGTCTTGCGTTCCCGGCGGATAGGGCAGCGCGCTGCCCGACGCCGCCAGCGCGAAGGCTGACTTGGTGAAATAGACCGGCGACTCGCGGTCGACCTCGGCCCCCATTTCCTTCGCGTGTTCGGCATAGTTGCGGCCGACGCAAAAGATGCGCCGCACCGGATAGCGGGCCGACTGACCCGCCACCGGCAGGGTCGGCAGGGCCGGGGCCTCGAACAGAAGATCGGTCATGTCTGTCTCCTTCATGCCTGTGCCGCCAGCGACACGAGCCGCAGGCAGACCCGCACCGCCGCCGCCATGTCCTGCACCGAGATCCATTCGAGCGGCCCGTGGATCTCCTGCATGCCGGTGAAGACATTGGGGCAGGGCACGCCCATCTCGGTCAGCCGCGAACCGTCGGTGCCGCCGCGGATGGCGCGGGCGACGGGCTCGATCCCCTCGGCGCGGCAGGCGGCATGGGCGAGCGTCACCGGCGTCATGTCCTTTTCCAGCCAGTAGCGCATGTTGCGATATTGCGGCCGGATCTCGCAGGTGACCTTGGCGCGCGGCTCGGTCGCGGCGATGGCGGCGCAGGCGGTGCGCAGCAGCTCGCCCCGGGCGGCGAGGCCCTCCAGCTCGAAGTCGCGCAAGATGATGCTCAGCTCTACCTCGGCCGCGGTGCCGGTGAGCGCATAGACATGCCAGAAGCCGTCGCGCCCGCCGGTCACCTCGGGGGTCTGGGTCGCCTGCGGCAACAGCTCGATCAGTTTCGCCGCCAGATGCAGCGCGTTCACCATCTTGCCCTGCGCCGTGCCGGTATGAGTCGAGACGCCGGTGATCTTCACCTTGGCGCCATCGGCCGAGAAGGTCTCGTGTTCGACCTCGCCAAGCGCGCCGCCATCGAGCGTATAGGCGAAATCGACGCCCAGATCGGCGGGCAGGCGCGGATCGACGCCGCGGCCGATCTCCTCGTCCGGGGTGAAGGCGAGGCGCAGCTTCGGATGCGCGATCTCGGGATGGGCAAGCAGATGCGCGGCGAGCGTCATCACCACGCTCACCCCGGCCTTGTCGTCGGCGCCGAGCAGCGTGAGGCCGGAGGCGGTGATGATGTCATCGCCGATCTTGGTGGCCAGATAGGGCGCGGTCTCGGGGCTCAGCACCAGATCGGGGGCGTCGGGGAAGGTAATCGGCCCGCCGGCATAGCCGCGGATCACCCGCGGTTTCACCCCGGTCGCGGGATAGGCCGGCGCGGTGTCCATATGGGCGAGCAGCCCGATCACCGGCCCCCCGGCCGTTGCCGGCACCGTCGCCAGCACCGCGCCATACTCGGTCACCGTCACCTCGGCGGCGCCGATGGCGGCCAGCTCCGCGGCCAGCATCCGCGCCAGATCGAGCTGGATCGCCGTGCTCGGCTGCGTCGCCGACGCTTCGTCGCTTTGCGTGTCGACCGAGGCATAGCGGACCAGCCGCTCTTCCACATCACGCTCGAACTGGGTCATCGCGGATCTCCTTTTCGGCCCGGATCAGGACCCGGCGGCACGCCGCTGTCAAGCCAAACCCGCCCTTGGCGACGGCCTGGCGCAGGGCTAGAAAGGCGCTCCAAACCCCGGAGGAGAGCATGGACACAGCCGCCCGCATCGCCCGCACCATCGCAGCCGAAATCGACGCCCGCCCCGAGCAGGTGCGCGCCGCGACGGAGCTTCTGGACGGTGGCGCGACGGTGCCCTTCGTCGCGCGCTACCGCAAGGAAGTGACCGGCGGGCTCGACGACACGCAGCTGCGCAAGCTCGCCGACCGGCTGATCTATCTGCGCGAGATGGAGGCCCGCCGCGCCGCCATCGTCTCGAGCATCACCGAGCAGGGCAAGATGACCGACGATCTCGCCCGCGCGCTGGCCGGTGCCGGCACCAAGGCCGAGCTCGAGGACATCTATCTGCCCTACAAGCCGAAGCGCCGCACCAAGGCGATGATCGCGCGCGAGAACGGGCTTGCGCCGCTCGCTGAGGGCATCCTTGCCGACCGCCGCGCCGATCCCGAGGCGCTGGCGCAGGGCTTCCTGACCGAGGCGGTGCCGACGGTGAAGGACGCGCTGACCGGGGCGCGCGAGATCGTCGCCGAGGGGCTGGTCGAGAACGCGACCCTTCTGGGCGAACTGCGCAGCTTCCTCGCCCGCGAGGCGAAGGTGACGGCGAAGGTCGTCGCCGGGCAGGAGGAGAAGGGCGCGAAATTCTCGGATTACTTCGACCATGCCGAAGATTGGGCGACGATCCCGAGCCACCGCGCGCTGGCGCTGCTGCGCGCCTCGAACGAGGGGGTGGTGACGCTCGACATCGGGCCCGACGAGGCCGGGGCGGAACGCGCCGTGGCGATGGTCGGCGCGGTGCTCGATGCGCGCACGCAGGCGCCGGGCGATGTCTGGCTGCGCACGGTGGCGGGCTGGACCTGGCGGGTGAAGCTGTCGCTGTCGATGATGCTCGACCTCACCGCCGAGATGCGTGGCCGGGCGCAGGAAGAGGCGATCGCCGTCTTCTCGCGCAACCTCAAGGATCTGCTGCTGGCCGCGCCTGCCGGCTCGAAGGCGACGCTCGGTCTTGACCCGGGCATCCGCACCGGGGTCAAGGCGGCGGTCGTTGACGCGACCGGCAAGCTCGTTGCCACCGACACGTTCTATCCGTTCCAGCCGAAGAACGACGTGCGCGGCGCGCAGGCGGCGATCCTGCGGCTGATCACGGCGCATGGGGTCGAGCTGATCGCGATCGGCAACGGCACTGCCAGCCGCGAGACCGAGCGCCTCGTTGCCGACACGCTGAAGCTGCTGCCCGCGGGCGTGACGGCGCCGGTGAAGGTGGTGGTGTCCGAGGCCGGCGCCTCGGTCTATTCCGCCTCGGAGCTCGCCGCGCGCGAATTTCCCGGGCTCGACGTCAGCCTGCGCGGCGCGGTCTCGATCGCGCGGCGGCTGCAGGACCCGCTGGCCGAACTGGTGAAGATCGAACCGAAGTCGATCGGCGTCGGCCAGTATCAGCACGACGTCGACCAGTCGAAGCTCGGCCGTGCGCTCGAGGGCGTGGTCGAGGATGCGGTGAACGCCGTGGGCGTCGATCTCAACACCGCCTCGGCGCCGCTGCTGGCCCATGTCTCGGGCCTCGGGCCGGGGCTGGCCGAGGCGATCGTGGCGCATCGCGACGAGAACGGCGCCTTCCGCTCGCGCAAGGAGCTGCTGAAGGTCAGCCGTCTCGGGCCGCGCGCCTTCGAGCAATGCGCGGGCTTCTTGCGCATCCGCGAGGGCGACGAACCGCTCGACGCCTCGGCGGTGCACCCCGAGGCCTATGATGTGGCGCGCCGGATCGTGACCGCCTGCGGCCGTGACATCCGCACCCTGATGGCCGACAGCGCGGCGCTGAAGCGACTGAACGCGGCCGATTTCGTCGATGCGCGTTTCGGCCTGCCCACCGTGCGCGACATCCTCAGCGAGCTGGAAAAACCCGGGCGTGACCCGCGGCCGAGCTTCGTCACCGCGACCTTCGCCGACGGTGTCGAGGACATCAAGGACCTGAAGCCGGGGATGCAGCTCGAGGGCACGGTGACCAACGTCGCGGCCTTTGGCGCCTTCGTCGACATCGGCGTGCATCAGGACGGGCTGGTCCACATCAGCCAGCTTGCCGACCGCTTCGTGAAGGACCCGCATGAGGTGGTGAAGGCGGGCGACGTGGTGCGGGTGCGGGTGACCGAGGTCGACGTGGCGCGCAAGCGCATCGGGCTGACCATGCGCAAGGACGGCGGCGCCTCGGCGAGCGAGGAACGCGCCGCGCGCGGGCCGCAGGGCGCGCCGAAGGGCCGGGGCCCGAAAGGACCGATGAGCGCCGGGCCGAAGGGCAACTCGGGTGTCTCGACCGGCGCTTTCGGGGCTGCGCTTCTGGACGCGATGAAGCGGCGCTGAACGGCGGGGCTTGGCAAGCGGCCCTGTCCCGGCGCAGAAGGGGACAGGGCCGGCGCACGGCCACGGAGGCAAGCATGAGCGACACGATCTTCATCCTGAACGGGCCGAACCTGAACCTGCTCGGCCAGCGCGAGCCGCAGATCTACGGCCACGAGACGCTCGCCGATGTCGAGGCGCTGTGCGCCGCCGAAGTGGGGGCGCGCGGGCTGAAGGTGGTGCTGCGCCAGACCAACCACGAGGGCGAGATGATCGACTGGGTGCACGAGGCGCGCCATGCCGCGGCGGGCATCGTCATCAACCCGGCTGCCTGGACCCATACCTCGGTCGCGCTGCTCGACGCGCTGAACGCCTATGAGGGGCCGGTGATCGAGGTGCATATCTCGAACGTGCACAAGCGCGAGGCCTTCCGCCATCACTCCTATGTCTCGCTGCGCGCCGATGGGGTGATCGCGGGGCTCGGGATCGAGGGCTATGCGCTGGCCACGCGGCGGATCTGCACGCTTCTGGGGCGGCGATAAGCACGCCGGGCGCCTTCGGAACTCCGCCGCCGGGTCAAGATTCGGCCGCAATCCGGCGCAAGGCTGTCTTTGGACATCCCTGACGGCGGGAGGACGGTACGATGCGCAGCCTGATGAAACTCTTCGGCCTCTTCCGCGAGGACGAGGCCGATGCGATCCTCGAGGCGCGGCTGTGTGCGCTTGGCCGGCAAAGCCACCGCAAGCTCGCCCATCACGCCCCGGTCTCGCCGTTCCGTCCGGGGCGCCTCTCGGCCTGAGCTCAGAAGTCGACCTCGACGCCGGGCAGCCGCAGCTCCTTCATCAGCTCGCGCAGCTCCTGCCGCGCCGCCACGTTCGAGATGTTCAGGTTCTCGACGCCGAGGTCGCGCAGATCCAGCAGGGTAAGCCCGCGCGGGAACAGCTCGCGGAAGATCACGCGCTCGGAAAAGCCCGGTGCCACGCGGAAGCCGATGCGCTTCGACAGCTGTTCGAGCGCGGCGCCGACCTTGCGCTTGTTGTGCATCTGCTGCGCGCCGACGCGGTTGCGCAGCACGATCCAGTCGATCGGCTTCAGCCCGGCGCGCGCGCGCAGCTGCCGCGCCGACCAGACCATTTCCGAATAGATCGAGGGGCCGAGGACCTTCGAGGTCTCGGGGTCGATCCGCGCCAGCAGGTCGAAGTCGATGAAGCTGTCGTTGAGCGGCGTGATCAGCGTGTCGGCGAGCGAATGCGCCACCTGGCTCAGCCGGGTGTGCGAGCCGGGGCAGTCGATCAGGATGAAGTCGCACTCGGGTTCCAGCTCGGCCACCGCGGCCGCGAGGCGGTGGTCATAGGGGTTCTCGCCGGGCGCAAGGCTTTCGGATTCGGCCTCGGGCAGGTCGCGATATTCCGGGGTGGGCAGGTCGAGCCCCTCGCGGGCGAGGAAGGCGCGGCGGTTCTCGACATAGCGGCCGAAGCTGCGCTGGCGGATGTCGAGATCGAGTGCCCCGACCCGGTGTCCCATCCGGCACAGCGCCGTGGCGACATGCATGCAGGTGGTCGACTTGCCGGAACCGCCCTTCTCGTTTCCGGTCACAATGATATGCGCCACGTTCTTCCCCCGGGTTCTGACGCGCCTGGCAGGGCGCTGATGGTCAGAATCGGGCTAACCAAGGTTCCGCCCTGGCGCAAGGGGATGTTGGCGAATGTGCCGGGGCGTGGCGCCGCTGCCCGGCACTGGCCACGAAAAAGGGCGCCCGAGGGGCGCCCTTTCCGGTTTCCGCAAGCGGCGGGGCTCAGAAGCCCAGGCCGGCGTACTTGTTCTTGAACTTCGACACGCGGCCGCCGGTGTCCATCAGACGGGCGTTGCCGCCGGTCCAGGCCGGGTGCGAGGTCGGGTCGATGTCGAGCGACATGACTTCGCCTTCCTTGCCCCAGGTCGACCGGGTCTGATACTCGGTGCCGTCGGTCATCTTGACGGTGATGAAGTGGTATTCGGGATGGATTTCGGATTTCATCGGTCCGCTCCTCAGGCCTTGGCTTTGTAGGTGGTGTCTTCGGCGATACGGGCCGATTTGCCGCGACGGTCACGCAGGTAGTAGAGCTTCGCACGACGCACACGGCCACGACGGACGACCTCGATCGAGTCGATGTTGGTCGAATAGAGCGGGAACACGCGCTCGACGCCTTCGCCGAAGGAGATCTTGCGCACGGTGAACGAGGCCGCGAGGGTCGAACCGCCCTTGCGCGCGATGCAGACGCCTTCGTACATCTGCACGCGGGTGCGGGTGCCTTCGGTCACCTTGAAGCCGACGCGAACGGTGTCGCCGGCCTTGAAATCCGGAATGGTCTTGCCGAGGGCGGCGATCTGTTCCGCCTCGAGTTGCGCGATCAGGTTCATCGCATGTCCTTTCGTTGCTTGCGGTAATCCCGCAAAGATGTCGCGCCCGAGAGCTCCGGTCTTCGATCGGGTCCGGGCCTTTGGAAAGGCGCGCCCGCCGGAGGATCGTTCGTCTTTTTCAGCCTCCCCCCGGCGCCCCACGCAGCCACCGAAGAAGGCAGCCACAGGCAACGGGCAAAGGGTCCGTGGGCCGATTCCGGTCCGGACCGGCGCGTCATACGGTCAAACGGCCAACGGATCAAGGGGGAAGTGGGGCAGGAGGCGCGTCCCGCCCGGGTTTCGCGACCACTGCCGCCTCAGATCTCGATCACCACAGATGGCGCGCTGCGCCGGGCTTCGCCCTGATAGACCGCCTCGATGTTGTTGCCATCGGGATCGAGGACGAAGGCCGCATAATATGCGGGATGGTAGGGGCGCAGCCCGGGGGCGCCGTTGTCGCGTCCGCCATGGGCGAGGGCGGCGCGGTGGAAGGCGTCGACGGTGGCACGGTCCTTCGCCTGGAAGGCCAGGTGCTGGCGCCCGGTCAGCACGCCCGAGGCCGTCGGGCTGTCGAGCGCCGACACCACCAGCTCGTCTGCGAAGAAGCAGCCATTGCCGGTGTCGGTCACCGCAATCCCGAGTTCGGCGAGAACGGCCGTGTAGAATTCCGCGCTCGCCGCAAGGTCGCGAACCACAAGCTGGACGTGATCGAAAAGCCGGCCGCGGTGCAATTGAAGGGTGCTCATGCTGTCTTCCATCTGTTCCCCATCTGGAAATCGGGTCCGAACGGCGCCCCGTTCTTCTTGGCTCAAATACCTTTGGGGGCCGAGGCATTGCCTCGGCGGGGCAAAGCCCCCGGCGGGTCGTCCCGCGTCAGCGGGGCGGCATCACTTCCCGAACTCCTCCCACAGGTCGGGCCGTCGGGCCTTGGTCAGCGCTTCGCTCATCGCGCGCCGCCACTCGGCGATCTTCTTGTGGTTGCCCGAGGTCAGCACCTCGGGGATCGCGCGGCCCTCCCACTCGGCCGGGCGGGTGTATTGCGGGTGCTCCAGAAGCCCGTTCGAATGGCTTTCCTCGACCGCGCTCTCGGCATTGCCCAGAACCCCCGGGCGCAGCCGCACGATGGCGTCGAGGATCACCTGCGCCGCCAGCTCGCCGCCGGTGAGGACGAAATCGCCGATCGAGACCTCCTCGATCGCGTAGTGCTCCAGCACCCGCTCGTCGACGCCCTCGAAGCGGCCGCACAGGATGGTCATCCCCTCGGCGGCGGCAAAGCGGCGGGCATCGGCCTGGGTGAAGGGCTTGCCGCGCGGGCTCATGAAGATCACCGGCCATTTCTCGCGGTCCGCGGGCGTGCCCGCCGCCGCGGTGTCAAGCGCCGCCGCCACCACATCGGCGCGCAGCACCATGCCCGCGCCGCCGCCTGCGGGCGTGTCGTCGACGTTGCGATGCTTGCCGATGCCGAAGGGGCGCAGGTCGATGGTCTCGATCGACCACAGCCCCTCGGTCATCGCCTTGCCGGTCAGGCTGAGGCCCAGAACGCCCGGGAAGGCCTCGGGGAAGAGGGTGACGATCTTCGCGCGCCAGCCGGCGGCGGGCTCGCTCACCTCCTCCATCAGGTCGCGCGGCCGCAGCTTGCCACCGGTGAGCGAGGTGACGACATGACGCCGGCCGAGCGCGCGCGTGGGCGCATCCGCCGGCACCTCGGCCTCGGCGAGATAGCTTGTCGAGTATTTCTCGGCGCCCTTGCCGACGCGGCGGGGGGCTGGCGGGGTCTCGGGGACGTCGGTTTCGTCGCTCATGGGGTGTCCTTCGATGCCGTCGTCTGGGCCGGCTTCGGGGCCGGGGCAAGCACGGCCGCCTTGCGCTTGCGCGCCTCTTCCGGGGGGAAGCGGCGGTTGATCTGGGCGAGGCGGTTCGCCAGTTTCGCCGGGTCGGCACGGCGGGGGCGGCTGTTGCGCCGGTCTTGCGCCCGGAACCCGCTGCGGGCGGGCTCGGGCAGGCCCATGAGGTCGAGCAGGGGCGTGATCGGGCCCTGTGCCATCTGCGTCGAGACCTCGATCGGCACTGCCCGAACCGGGGCCGAAGCCGCCTCGGCAATCCCGGCGACGATCCTGTCGAGTGCCGCCGCCCCGGCCATCCGGGCGCAGAACTCCGCACAATCCTCGGTGAGCGTGCCGGTGCGCACATGCTGCCAATGCACGCTTTCCAGCCAGGGCTGCGCCGACCGGGTCGAGAGATAGAATTGCAGATCGAGGGTGGGGCCGAAGATCTTGCGCGCAGTCGTGGCAAGGGCCGCCATCAGCGCCGGCGCGGCGGAATAATCCTCGATCCCGGGGCGGCCGGGCATATGGCCACACAGCCCCTCGCAGGAGATCACCACTCCGGGGGCGCGGGCATGGGGCGCGAGCACATCGGCCAGTGCGGCCTGAAACAGGCCGAGATCCAGCGGCGACCGCGGGCCGCAATAGGCCCGTGCGGCGGCCGGTGCGTCCAGCAGATCGTCGCGCAAAAGCACCACCCAGTCGGGCGCCAGCGTCGCGCGGGCCTCGTCCAGCTGGGTCTGCACGGTTGTCGTGGCGGTCTTGTGAAAGCCCGGATGCACGATCAGTCGCGTCATTCGAGTTCCTCTGGCGGGTCGGCGATGATCCGGCCGGCCTTGAGATCGACGGTGGGCACCACCGCGCGGGTGAAGGGCAGCATCAGCGTCGTCTTGCGGCCGGGCGCGAAGATCTCGAGAATGTCGCCGGCGCCGAAATTCTGCACCGCGCGGACCTTGCCGATCTGCACCCCGCCCGCGTCGAAGACCGGCAGGCCGATCAGGTCGGTGTGGTAGAACTCGTCATCGGGCAGCGAGGGCAGGCGGTCGCGGTCAGCCCAGAGCGTCGCGCCCTTCAGCGCATCGATCTCTTCCTTGGTCGCAAGACCTGTCAGCCGCGCGCCCATCCCGCCCGTCACCGGGCGCGTCAGGGTCACCATGAAGCTGCGCGTGCCGTCCTCGAGCCAGAGCGGCCCGTAGGTGGCGATGTCCTCGGGGGTCGAGCAGAAGCTTTTCAGCCGCGCCTCGCCCTTCACGCCAAAGGCTCCGGCGATGGCGCCGACACAGACGCGATCCTCTTTCGTCATCGGGGGCCTCCTTGTGCAACGGGCCGGGCATCGCTGCCCGGCCCGCCTGTCTTAGCCGAAATCGGGCCTGGGGCCAGATTATTCTTCGGCCGGAGCGGCGGCCTTGGCGGCCTTCTCCTCGGCGCGTTTCTTCGCCTTGTCGCCGGGCTCTGCCTTCTTCATGTTCTTGCGCTCGGTCTTCGCGACGACGCCGGCGGCTTCCAGGAAGCGGGCGACGCGGTCGGTCGGCTGGGCGCCCTGGGCGAGCCAGTACTGCACGCGCTCCATGTCCATCTTGACGCGGTCTTCGCTGTCCTTGGCGAGCAGCGGGTTATAGGTGCCGAGCTTCTCGAGGAAGCGGCCGTCGCGCGGCATGCGCGAGTCGGTGGCGACGATCGCGTAGTGCGGACGCTTCTTCGAGCCGCCGCGGGCGAGCCGGATCTTCATAGCCATGGGGTATCTCCTTCAGATGGCTGGGTGCGGGCAGATGCCCGTCATTTCTGCAATTGCTCGTGATGCCGGATCACTTCCGAGATCACGAAGTTCAGGAACTTCCTGGCGAATTCGGGGTCGAGATCGGCCTCCTTCGCCAGCATTTCGAGCCGCGCGATCTGCTGCGCCTCGCGCGCGGGATCGGCGGGGGGCAGCGCGTGCTCGGCCTTGAGCCGGCCCACCGATTGCGTGTGCTTGAACCGCTCGGCCAGCGTGAAGACGAGGATCGCGTCGAGCCGGTCGATCGAGGCGCGATGCTCCTTCAGCAGCTCGGCGGCGCGGGTGACGGCATCGGTCATGCGGCCATCTCCTTCAGCTGGGCGGCCGAGGGGTGGCGCCAGACGTTCATCATGCCGTGGCGCTCGTGCTGGAAGGTGCCCTCGAGCACCGCGCCAAGGCGCTGCGCCACGCGCGCCGACTGTTCGTTCGCCAGCCGCGTCAGGCTGACCACGCTCGACATGCCGAGGGTGTGATAGGCATAGGCGCGGGCGGCGCGGCCGGCCTCGGTCGCATAGCCGCGGCCTTCGAAGCCCTCGTAGAGATCCCAGCCGATTTCCGGGCCGAACCAGCCTTCGGGGTTGAAGATGCCGGCCATGCCGACGATCTCGCCGCTTGCCTTCTCGACCACGCTCCAGCGGCCATAGCCGCGCAGCGCCCAGTGCCCGATCTCCATCGCGAGCGACCGCCACGCCTGCTCGCGCGAGCAGGGGCCGCCGACGAAGCGCGAGCGTTCGGAATCGTAGAAGTCATACATCGCCGGCAGGTCGTCCGTGCCCGGTGCGCGCAGCACCAGACGCTCGGTCTCGATCACCGGGATGTCGAGCAGGATCGTCATTTCTTCTTGCCCATCAGCCCGGACAGGCTGCCCGGCAGGCCCATGCCGCCAAGCCCCGGCATCGACGGCAGGCCCTTCATCTGGCCAAGCGCCTTTGCCGCCTCTTCCATCTTCGCCGGGTCCATGTCGCCCGCGTCGGGCAGCCCGCCCATCTTGCCCTGCATCGCGGCCATCGCCTGCTTCAGCATGCCGCCCTTGCCCATCTTGCCGAGCTTCTTCATCGTGTCGGCCATCTGCCGGTGCATCTTCAGCAGCCGGTTCAGCTCGGCCACGTCAAGGCCGGCGCCGGCGGCGATGCGCTTCTTGCGGCTGGCCTGCAGCATCTCGGGATGGGCGCGTTCCTGCTTGGTCATGGCGCTGATCAGCGCGATCTGGCGGCGGATGGCGCGGTCGGAGAAGCCGGCTTCCTCGGCCTGCTTCGCCATCTTGCCCATGCCCGGCATCATCTGCATCACGCCCTGCATGCCGCCCATCTTCAGCATCTGCTCGAGCTGGGACTTCATGTCGTTCATGTTGAAGAGGCCCTTCTGGAACCGCTTCATCATGCGTTCGGCCTGCTCCTTCTCGAAGACCTCCTGGGCCTTCTCGACGAGCGCGACGATGTCACCCATGCCAAGGATGCGGCCGGCGATGCGCTCGGCCTCGAAGGTCTCGAGCGCGTCCATCTTCTCGCCGAGGCCGACGAAGCGAATGGGCTTGCCGGTGACCGCGCGCATGCTGAGCGCCGCACCGCCGCGGCCGTCGCCGTCCATCCGGGTCAGCACGACGCCGGAGATGCCGACCTTGTCCTCGAACTCCTGCGCCACCTCGACTGCGACCTGGCCGGTCAGGCCGTCGACGACCAGAAGGGTCTCGCGCGGGGAAACCGCGTCGCGGACCTGCGCAACCTCGTCCATCAGCACTTCGTCGATGTGCAGCCGGCCCGCGGTGTCGAGCAGGTAGACGTCATAACCGCCGAGCGTCGCCTGCTGCTTGGCGCGCTTGGCGATCTGCACGGCGTTTTCGCCCTGCACGATCGGCAGCGTGTCGACGCCGATCTGGGTGCCGAGAATCGCCAGCTGCTCCATTGCCGCAGGGCGGTAGATGTCGAGGGACGCCATCAGCACGCGCTTCTTCTCGCGCTCCTTCAGGCGGCGGGCGAGTTTGGCGGTGGTGGTGGTCTTGCCCGAGCCCTGCAGACCGACCATCAGGATTGGCGCGGGCGGGTTGTCGATCTTCAGCGCATCAGCCGGGCCCTCGCCCGACAGCATGGCGATGATCTCGTCATGGACGATCTTCACCACCTGCTGGCCGGGGGTGACCGATTTCGTCACCGACGCGCCGGTGGCCTTGCCCTCGACGCGCTTGACGAAGTCGCGCACGACCGGCAGCGACACGTCGGCCTCGAGCAGCGCGGTGCGGACCTCGCGCAGCGCGGTGCGCACGTCGTCGGCCGAGAGCGCGCCCTGTTTCGTCAGGCGCTCGAAGACGCCGCCAAGGCGCTCGGAGAGATTCTCGAACATGGCCATCTCCATCGGGGCACCGGCGAACCGGCACGACAAACGTAAAGCGCACCAGTGGGCGCAACGCGCTGACTGGTGGCGATCCCCGCCTCATGCGGGGACCGGAGGGATCTGCCTCCGGGGAATCTGCGGCCTTCTAGGCGAAAAGCCCCCCGGAGTCAACCGAGGGGCCTCGAGCCGGTTGGGAGAACCGGCAGGTCCTCCGCGCCCCGATCCCGTGCAGAGCACGAAGCCGGGCGGGGCGCGGCGACCGAATCAGGCGGCGAGCTGTGCGATCTGCGCATCGGCACGGGCGAGCGCCGCGGCCTCGTCGACCGCCACGCCTTCGGCGGCGACGACGGTCACATCGGTGATGCCGATGAAGCCCAGAACCTGTTTGATGTAGGGGGTGGCGAAGTCATAGCCCGACCCGGCCGGCACGCCGCCCGAGGCATAGGCGACGATCACGCGCTTGGCGCCGGCAAGGCCCTCGGGGCCGGCTTCGGTGTAGCGGAAGGTCTCGCCGACGCGGCAGACCATGTCGATCCAGTGCTTGAGCGGGCCGGTGACGCCGAAGTTGTAGACGCCGCAGCCGATGACGACGGTGTCGGCGGCCTTCAGTTCGGCGATCAGCGCGTCGGAGAGGGCGAGCGTCGCCTTCTGCGCGTCGGTGCGGTTTTCGGCCGGGGTGTAGGCGGCGCCGATCCAGGCGCCGTCGATCGCCGGGATCGCGGTGCAGTCGCGCACGATCAGGTCACCGCCGACCTTGGCGGCCACTTTCGCGGCGATCTTGTGCGAGACCGACATCGGCCCCTTGATGGAGGTTTCGAGAAGCAGGGTCTTGGTCATGGGGAGGACTCCGGGGTGTTTGCTGTTGCGGCAAAGAAATGCGCTTGCGCCCCTGAACTCAATCGTCATGATTGCGCAGTGATTGTTCGCGGGTGAACAGATGAATTTCGACAATTGGGATGAGATCCGCACCGCCTATCAGGTGGCGCGGGTGGGCACCGTATCGGGTGCGGCCGAGGTGCTGGGGGTGCACCATGCAACCGTGATCCGCCATGTCGACGCGCTCGAGGAGCGTCTCGGCACCAAGCTGTTCCAGCGTCACCCGCGCGGCTACACGCCGACCGAAGCCGGGCTTCAGCTGCTCGCCGTGGGCCAGGCGACCGAGGACCAGTTCTCGCAGCTGGCGGCGCGCATCGCCGGGGCGGGGGAGGAGGTCTCGGGCGAGCTCATCATCACCTCGCTGCCGACGCTGACCGGGATCGTGCTGCCGGCGCTGGCGCAGCTGATGATCGACCATCCCGGGCTGCGGCTGCGCTATCTGACCGATCAGCGGGTGTTCCGTCTGGAATATGGCGAGGCGCATGTGGCGATCCGCGCCGGCGGCCGCCCGACCGAGCCCGACAACGTGGTGCAGCCGCTTGGCGTGAACCGCGTCGCGCTCTATGCCTCCGAGGCCTATCTGGCGCGGATGGGCCGGCCCGCGTCGATCGACGACCTTGCCGGGCATCGCTTCGTCGGTGCCGAGAACCGCGAGAGCCGGGCGCCGTTCTTCCGCTGGCTCGCCGCGAACCAGCCGGCGGATTCGGTGGTGTTCATGGCAAACGATCCGGAAAGCCAGGCGGGGGCGGTGCGCGACGGCATCGGGCTTGGCTTCCTGCCGGTGATCGAGGCGCGGCGCGATCCGCGGGTGATCGAGGTGATCGCGCCGATCCCGGAGTGGGAATCGTCGCTCTGGCTTGTCACTCACGTCGATCTGCACCGCACGCCGAAGGTGCAGGCGGTGCTGAAGGCGCTGAAGACCGTGGCGGCCAGCTGCGGCGCGTTGGACGCGCCGCAAGGCTGATCAGCGCGCCGCCGCAGCGTAATGCGGCTTGCCCTCGGCGGTGGCGGCAGCCCCCGCGGCATGGGGCGCGGCGTGGCGGGCGTGCAGCGCCGCGGCCTGCGCCCGGTCGGACTGCTTGATCCGGTCGCGGATCCAGGCCAGGGTCCAGAGCGCGGCGAGCCCGCCGAGGATCAGCACGCTGTCCTGACCGAAGCCCGCCGGGTGCACCTGCTTCACCGCCTGCGCGAAGATCGCGAGCACGGTGCTGGCGGCGAACACCTGCAGCCCGTGCCGGCCGAGCAGCCGCACCGGCGCCATCGCCTTCGAGGCGGCAAAGCGCGGCACGCCCCAGGGCAGCGACAGCAGATAGGCGAGCGCGATGAAATGCGCGAACCGCGGCAGCGAGACATAGGTCTTGTCGAACTCGACCAGGAAGAACGGCACGCCGAGGTCGCGCAGGTGGTGCACATACTCGCCGACGCCGGTCTTGATCGTCTCCGACTTCACCCAGACCAGGCAGATCGCCACCCAGATCGCGGCGACCCAGATCAGCCAGCCCTTCAGCGGGGCGAAGCGGTGGCCGTGGCGCAGCGCCAGCCCGGTGAGGATGCCGAAGGAAAAGATCATCTGCCAGGCGAAGGGGTTGAAGAACCAGCCTCCCTCCTGCGGGAAGTTCGGCAGGTCGAAATGCGTCGTCCCGGTGAACGCCCAGAACCCGACGCTGGCGGCAAGCAGGCCGATCGGGCTGCGCTGGCCGAGCCGGATCAGGAAGGGCGCGCCCAGCATCAGCACCGCATACATCGGCAGGATGTTGACGTAGCCGAGCTGATGGCCAAGCGTGGCGATGCCGATCATGAAGGCCAGCGGATCGCTGCCCATCACCTGATAGCCCTGCTGTTCGAGCATCACCGAGCTGCCGAACCACAGCGCCGCGCCCGAGACGATGGCGATCGCCCAGATCGTGGTGAACATGTGGGTGAGATAGAGCGTCCAGGACCGGCCCCAGCCCTTGCGGACGGCGGCCCAGTTCAGCCCCTGCTTCATCTTCGGCCCATAGGCCAGCGCGGCGGCGCAGCCGGACATGAAGACGAAGCCCTCGGCGGCGTCGGACAGGCCGAAGTTGCGCGAGGTGAAGTTCTCGTAGACGGTGCCCGGCACGTGGTTGATGTAGATCATCAGCAGGCTGAGCCCGCGGAAGAAGTCGAGACGGGGGTCGCGCGCGCCCACGGGCAGCGCCGACCCCGCAGCGGGGGACATCTTAGGCATGGGTCTTCTCCGGCGCCACGGCCGGGGCAGTGGACGCGTCTTCGGGGGCGAGCGCGGCGGTCCAGCGCTCGAGGATCTGGTCGTGCAGCACCATCACCGGGGCCGGCGCATATTCGGTGGGCACGCCCATCAGCCGCCCCTTCGAGGGCAGCGAGGACCAGCGCAGCAGCGCCGGGGCGAAGATCATCGGCACGCCAACGGGCAGCAGCCACAACAGCAGCCCGGGCGCGAAGGCCCAGGTAGCGGCCAGGCCGACGGCGCCGATGGTGACGATCCAGTGCGAGGCGGCAAAGCTCTCGCCAAGCGTCAGCGTGCCGTCGCCGCGGTTGTTGGTGGGCCAGCCGCCATCACGGCCAAGCAGCACCTGAAACACCGAGCGCGTCGCATACATCAGCAGCACCGGCGCGGTGAGCGAGGAAAAGGCGAGCTCGCCGAGCGTCGACAGGAAGGCGAGCCGCGCGCCGCCGAAACCGTTCGCGCGGCCGGTGAAGGCGGCGCGGGTGGCGATCAGGATCTTCGGCAGCAGCAGCAGGCCGAAGATGCCGATCGCAAGCGAGATCGCCTTCGAGGCCTCGGACGGCGGGAAATAGGGGAAGGGCCAGTACGGGATCGGGAAGTAGTCGGGCGGCGGGGCGAGGATCGGCGCGGCGATCGAGGCAAGGATGAAGCCCAGCCAGAACAGCGGCGCGATATAGGCCATGATGCCCTGCGCGAAGACGAAGCGCGACCAGGCCCGCAGCCCCGGCGCGCCGATGATGCGCGAGTGCTGCAGGTTGCCCTGGCACCAGCGCCGGTCGCGTTTTGCGTGGTCGACGATGTTCTCGGGGCCTTCCTCGAAGCTGCCGCCGAGGTCGTCGTCAAGCCGCACGATCCAGCCCGCCCGAGCCAGCATCGCGGCTTCGACGTAATCGTGGCTCATCACATGGCCGCCGAAGGGCGGCTTGCCGCGCAGCGCCGGCAGACCGCAGCTTTCGGCGAAGGCGCGCACGCGCACGATCGCGTTGTGGCCCCAGAACGGGCCGGTCTCGCCCTGCATCATCGCAAGGCCACGCGCGAAGATCGGCGAGAAGAACGAGGCCGAGAACTGCATCGCGCGGCCAAAGCGCGAGCGGGCGCGGATCACCTTCGGCAGGGTCTGCAGTAGGCCGAGACGCTCCTCGGCCTCCATCCGCCGGATCATCGACAGGATCGTCGTGCCTTCCATCAGGCTGTCGGCATCGAGGATCACCGCATAGTCATAGGCGCCGCCCGACCGGGTGATGAAATCCTCGATATTGCCGGCCTTCTTGCCGACGTTGTTCTCGCGCCGGCGATAGAAGAAGCGGCCCATGCCGTTGCGGTCCTCGACGAGGTGCTTGAACAGCACCAGCTCGCGCCGGGCGATGGTCTCGTTGCGGGTGTCGGAGAGGATCGCGAAATGGATCTGCGCCGGGTCGCCCGTCTCGCGCAGCGAGGCCTCCATCGCGGCGACGCGCGAGAAGGTGGCGAGCGGGTCCTCGTTGTAGACCGGCATCAGGATCACGCTGCGGCCACGGATCGGCGCGGCCGGGTCATGCGCCGGCGGATGGGCGAAGGAAGTCAGCCCGATCAGCGCCTGGATCGCGCCCCAGGCCAGCCACAGCGTCGAGATCAGGATCAGCAGCGCGCGCAGGATGTCGAGCGTGTCGAGCCCGTCGGCATCGCCGAACTGCAGGAACAGCACGAAAGCCCCCAGCCCCGCGACGAGGCTGAGGCCCACGGCCAGCGAGCGCAGGGCATAGAGCCCCGCGCGCGAGATGCTTGTGCGGTTCATGTTATCAGAGGCCGGCGCCCGCCGACGGCGCCGCGGGGTGATGCGGCATCAGCCCTGAAAGAAGCCTCCGCAGCAGGCCCACACGCGGCTCGATGACCTGCATCGGCATTGCGAGGGGGGCGTTGGGCAGGGCACAGGGGCCCGCGACGAGCTCTGCCGGGCTGAGCGCCTCGGCGGAAACGGAGGAACGGGCCGCTTGCGGTTCGAGAAGTGCGGTCATGCCTTGATCCATTGATAGAGCCAGGTTTCGGTCAGCTTGCGGCCATAACCCGCGATATGGGCGGAAAGTTCCACGGTGGCGCCCGAGGGCGCCTTGACGTCGAGGACGAGCCGCCAGATCCCGTCCTCGGGAATGCGTTGCAGCACCTGCGTCACGATCTCCCCCTTCGAGACCGAGGCGACGATGTTCAGCTTGTCGACCGCCTCCGCCGGGAGATTTTCCAGCAGACCGCCGACAAAGTCGATGACGAACTTGCGGGCGCCATCGGTATTCGGAACGCCCGAGACGCCCCCGGCACCGGCGCGGGTCTCCAGCACGCGTGCAAGCGTGCCGTCGACCGGCTCGAGATCGCCCCAGCGCAGCCGGTAGCGGTATTCGAGCGCATCGCCCGCCTTCGCCGGCGCCTCGGGCACCCAGAAGGCGACGATATTGTCGTTGACCTCGAGGTCCGAGGGGATCTCGACCAGCCGCACGGCGCCCTTGCCCCAGTCGCCCAGAGGCTCGACCACGCAGGAGGGGCGGCGTTCGTAAAGCGCGGCAGCATCCTGATAATGATCGAAATTCCGGTCACGCTGATAGAGGCCGAAGCTTTTCGGCGCGGTCTCGGCGAAGTAGCTCGAGGCGAGGCGCGGCGGGTTCGCGAGCGGCCGCCACAGCAGTTCGCCGTCGGCGCGGGTGATGCCCAGGCCGTCGCTGTCATGCACGTTCGGACGATAGTCGTCGAAGTCGGAATGGTTGCGCTCGGCAAAGAGGAACATCGAGGTCAGCGGCGCGATGCCGAGCTGCTCGACGTTGTTGCGCAGAAACAGCCGCGCCGTCACCTCCATCACCGTTTCCTCGCCGGGGGTGATGACGAACTGATAGGCGCCGGTGAGCGAGGCACTCTCCATCGCGGCCCAGACGGTGATCGTGCTGCTGCCCGATTCGGGGCGCCGGATCCAGAACCGGGTGAAGCGCGGGAATTCCTCGGCGATCGACATGCCGGTGTTCACCGCCAGCCCGCGCGCCGACAGGCCATAGGCCGAGCCGCGGCCGAGCGAGCGGAAATAGGAGGCGCCCTGGAAGGCCACCAGCTCGTCGAAGACGTCGGGACGGTTCAGCGGCGTGTGCAGGCGGAAGCCGGCGACGCCGGGCAGCACCGTGTGCTCGGGCACATGGGTGCGCGCCTCGCGCTCGTAGATGAAATCGTCGGTGTCGAAGCCCATCAGCCGGGCCTGGTCGCCCGAGACCTCGTAGAGCAGCACCGGTTCCTTGAACAGCCAGCCCATGTGGAAGGCGTGGAGCTGGAAGCGGGTCTCCTCGACATCGGCGAAGCGGGCGCGCTCGGGGTTGAAGCGGATCAGCCGATAGTCGTCGTAGGTCAGCTGCGACAGGAAGCTGTCGGGCAGTTGCTGCGGCTGGTCGGGCTTTGCCGTCGCCGCGCGCATCTCCTCGGTCAGGCTGTCGAAGCTGAACGGCGCCTGCTGCGGCGTAGCGGGTTCGGCCGGAACTTCGGGGGCGGGCACCGGGGCGGGCTCGGTCGCCGGAGCTGCATCCTGGGCCAGCACCGGGCGGGCAAAGCCGCCGCCGCATGCCAGAACTGCACCTGCGGAAAGGGTTCCGAGCAGATGGCGGCGGGTCACCAAGGCTTGTCTTTGAAGACGACGGGCAGGCATCTATTTTCCAAGGTATCTCAGATAGTTCTTGAGGCCACCCTAGGGCAGCCTCGTTGCCAAATCCTTAGGCATAGTGCCCATAAACTTGCAAGAGAGCATTGCGTCACACAGTCGTCAAAGTCGCGGGTGCGGCGCCGCTGCCGCAGCGGTTCAGCGCATTGTTGCTCAGACCACGCCGGAACCGGCAGGTTGTTGCGCATTCTGCATTTGCAAGAGGATTTCGCCGGGCCCTGCCGGCCCGGCACCGCCGCCCGCCCGCGGGGTGAGTCGCCCGGCCCCGGCCGACCGCTCCCGCGGGTCTCCCCCGGCCTTTGCACGGGGGCGCGATTGCACTTGTTTCCTGCGCCTGCCCGGGGGTAAATCCAGCGGAAACAGGGACTGGAGAACTCTCGGTATGGAAAGCCTGGACCTTACGGGCAGCGTGATCGGCATTGCCTCGATCCTGATCTTCATCGGCGCCTATGCGCTGGTGATCACGGAAGAAGCGACCCACATGCGCAAGTCGAAGCCGGTGATGCTGGCGGCCGGCCTGATCTGGATGCTGATCGGCATCGCCTACATGCGCGCGGGGCTGACCGGTGTCGCGCATGCAAAGGCGATCGAGATCGTCGAGGAATATGGCGAGCTCTTCCTCTTCCTCCTCGTCGCGATCACCTATGTGAACACGATGGAAGAGCGGCGCGTCTTCGACGTGCTGCGGGCAAAGCTCGTCAGCCTCGGCCTCACCTATCGCAAGCTGTTCTGGATCACCGGCGTCATCGCCTTCTTCCTGTCGGGCGTGCTCGACAACCTGACCACGGCGCTGGTCATGGGCGCGGTGGTGATGTCGGTGGGCAGGGGCCATCCGAAATTCGTCTCCACCTCCTTCGTCTCGCTCGTCGTCGCGGCGAATGCGGGCGGCGCCTTCACCCCGTTCGGCGACATCACCACGCTGATGGTCTGGCAAAAGGGCGTGATCGAGTTCTTCGAGTTCTTCGACCTGCTGATCCCGTCGCTGCTGAACTGGCTGGTGCCGGCGCTGATCATGTCCTTCGTGATCCCGAATGAGATGCCGGCCGACGTGCACGGCACGGCGCATCCGAAGCCGGGCGCGGGCATGGTGGTGTTCCTGTTCTTCGCGACCATCGTCACCGCGATCTGCTTCAAGAACTTCCTCGCCCTGCCGCCGGCACTGGGCATGATGCTGGGTCTCGGCTACATGCAGATCTACAGCTATTTCCTGACCCGCAAGATCACCCGCCGCCGCCCGCACGAGGAGCTGGTGCTCGATGCCTTCAAGCAGTTCGAGCAGCTCGAGTGGGACACGCTGCTGTTCTTCTTCGGCATCATCTTCGCCGTCGGCGGTCTGGGCGTTCTGGGCTATCTCGATCTGCTGTCGGGGCTGCTCTACACCGGGCTTGGGCCGACCGCGGCAAACACCATCCTCGGCGCGATGAGCTCGATCATCGACAACATCCCGCTGATGTTCGCGGTGCTGACGATGGACCCGGACATGACGCATGGCCAATGGCTGCTGATCACCCTGACCTGCGGCGTCGGTGGCTCGCTCTTGTCGATCGGCTCGGCCGCGGGCGTGGCACTCATGGGGCAGGCGCGCGGCGTCTACACCTTCACCACCCACCTCAAATGGACCTGGGCGATCGCGCTTGGCTATGCGGTGGCGATCGGTGCGCATCTGCTGCTGAACGCCGATCTCTTTGCGGTCGCCGCCCGCGCGCACTGAGGACAGGACTGCCGGAAAGGCCCGGGCCGCGCGCCCGGGCCTTTTCCTTTTGGCAGACGGCGTGCCGGAACGGCACGTCGCGGGGCGTTGACGGCAAGCCGTCCGGCGTGCTGATCTGCGCCGATCTCGGGAGGGGCAGATGACGGATGAACGCATCGGCGGGCTGAGCGCCGCACGGATTGCCGCTTTCGCGGCGGCCGAGGCGGCGGCCTATGCCGCGGCCCGTCCGCGCAGCCGCGCCGCGCTCGCGGCCGGGTCCGGGGCCTTTCTCGACGGCGTGCCGATGCACTGGATGCGGGACTGGCCGCAGCCCTTCCCGATGCTGGTCGTCCGCGCCGGGGGGGCGGTGATCGAGGATCTCGACGGCCATGTGATCGACGATTTCTGCCTTGGCGACACCGGCTCGATGTTCGGCCATTCGCCCGCCCCCGTCGCCCGCGCGATCCGCGCGCAGGCAGACCGCGGCCTGACCACCATGCTGCCCAGCGAGGCGGCGCTCGAGGCCGGGCGGCGTCTGTGCGAGGTCTTCGGCCCGATGCGCTGGCAGATCGCGACGACCGCGACCGACGCGAACCGCTTCGCCCTGCGCCTGGCCCGCGCCATCACCGGGCGGCCGAAGGTGCTCGTCTTCAACGGCTGCTATCACGGCACGGTCGACGACACGATGGTGCGGCTGGAGGCCGGCCGGACCGTGGCGCGCCCGGGCCTTGTTGGTCAGGTCGAGGACCTGACGCAGGTCGCCACCGTGGCCGAGTTCAATGACCTCACCTCGGTCGAGGCGGCGCTGGCTGCGGGCGATGTCGCCGCGATCCTGACCGAGCCGGTGATGACCAATTCCTGCATGGTGCTGCCCGCGCCCGGGTTCCACGCCGGGCTGCGCGATCTGGCCACCCGCCACGGTGCGCTCCTCATCCTCGACGAGACGCACACGATCTCGTCGGGGCGGGGCGGTTACAGCCGTGTGCACGGGCTGACGCCCGATATCTTCGTCACCGGCAAATGCGTGGCGGGCGGGATGCCCACCGCGATCTGGGGCGTGACCGAACCCGTCGCGCGCCGCTTTGCCGCCTATGACGCCACCCGCCCCGCCGGTCATTCCGGCATGGGCACCACGCTGTCGGCGAACCCGATGCAGGTCGCCTGCCTCGTCGCCACCCTCTCCGAGGTGATGACCGCCGAGAACTATGCCCGGATGGAGGCGGGCGCCGCGCGACTGAGCGCGGGACTGACGAAGGCGATCGCCCGTGTCGGCGCCCCCTGGCATGTGGTGCGCGTCGGTGCGCGGGTCGAGTTCATCTGCGCCCCCGGGCCGCTGCTGAACGGCACGCAGGCCGAGGCCGCCCATGCCCCCGCGCTCGAGGCGGCGATCCACCAGGGCCTTCTGAACCGGGGCTGCCTGATCGCGCCGTTCCACAACATGATGCTGATTTCGCCCGTCACCACCGAGGCCCAGATCGACCGCTTGGTCGAGGCCTTCGGCGCGGTGCTGGGCCTTCTTTTCGAGACCTGACATGACCCTTTCCCCGTCCGGCTCCTCCATCGAGGAAGCCGAGGAATTCCTCGCCGCCCATCCCGAGATCGAGGCGATCGACATCGTCCTTTCGGACGCCAACGGCATCGGCCGCGGCAAGATCATCCGCCGCCACGAGTTGGTTGGCCTCTACCGCAACGGCCGTCACCTGCCGATCTCGATCCTCGGGCTCGACATCGTCGGCGAGGATGTGCACGAGACCGGCCTGATCTGGGATCAGGGCGATGGCGATCTGCGCGCCTGGCCGATCCCGGGTACGCTCAAGCCGCTCCACGGCACCACGCCGCCGCGGGCCGAGCTGCTGATGAGCATGTATTCGCTCGACGGCGTGCCGATGAGCTCTGACCCGCGCCATGCCCTGAAGCGTCAGGTCGGGGCGATGGCGGGCGAGGGGCTGTTCCCCGCCGGCGCCTTCGAGCTCGAGTTCTTCCTGCTCGACCCGGACATGAGCGCGGGGGTGCGGCCAGCGCCCGCGGTGCTCGACGGGCGCCGCTCGGACTGGACCGAGGTCTATTCGGTCGACCACCTGCACGGGATGCAGCCGCTGTTCTCCGACATCTACCGCGCCGCGGAGGCGATGGGGATCCGCGCCGAGACGGTGATTTCCGAATATGCGCCCGGGCAATACGAGCTGACGCTCGATTACCGCACCGATGTGATGCAGGCGGCCGACGACCTCGTGCGGCTGAAGCGCATCGTGCGGATGCAGGCGCGCCGGCACGGCGTCACCGCCTGCTTCATGGCCAAGCCGGTCGAGAAATACGCGGGCTCGGGCATGCATTTCCACGTCTCGCTGCAGGACGGCACGGGGTGCAACATCTTTGCCGAGGCGGTCGAGGGGGTGTGGACCGATACGATCAAGCACGCGCTTGGCGGGCTGCGCCAGACGATGGGCGAGTCGATGCTGGTCTTCGCGCCGCATGCGAATTCCTGGCGCCGCTTCGTCGGGCAAAGCTATGCGCCGGTGTCGCCGTCGTGGGGCGTCAACAACCGCTCGGTCGCGCTGCGCATCCCGGCGGGCGAGGTCAAGGCGCGGCGGATCGAACACCGCCCCTCGGGTGTCGACGCCAGCCCCTATCTCGTCGGCGCCACGATCCTCGCGGGCATCCGCCACGGCCTCGCGCAACGCATCGACCCGGGCCCCGAGACCACCGGCAATGGCTATGAGGGCGCCGACGACCTGCCGATGCCGCGTGACTGGCGCGAGGCGATTGATCGGGCGACGGCGTCGGAGTTCCTGAAGGAGGCACTTGGTGCGGACATGCACCGCACCTTCACAGCGATCAAGGCGGCCGAGCACGCCCGCGTCGCGCGTTGGATCGCCGACGTCGATTACGCGCTCTACCTGCACAACGTCTGAGGCGGCCGGGGGATCCTCCCCCGGACCCCCTGAGGTATTTGGAGCAAGATGAAAGGAACAGATTTCATCTTGCTCCAAATACCTCGGGGGGAGTCTTCGTGAAACGAAGACGGGGGGCAGCGCCCCCCGACCCGATGTCCGATTGTGACGTGGCCTCAGATCAGGCCCGCATGCGCCATCGCCGCGTCGATCCGCGCCTTGGTGGCGTCACCGAGCTCGGTCAGCGGCAGCCGCACCTCGGCCGCGCACAGGCCGAGCTTCGACATCGCGTATTTCGCGCCGGCGACGCCCGGTTCGAGGAAGATCGCAATATGCAGCGGCATCAGCTTGTCCTGATACTCCATCGCCGTCACGTAATCGCCCGCCAGTGTCGCCGCCTGCATCTCGGCGCAGAGCTTCGGCGCGACGTTCGCGGTGACCGAGATGCAGCCGACGCCGCCCATGGCGTTGAAGCCGAGCGCCGTCGCATCCTCGCCCGAGAGCTGGACGAAATCGGGCCCGCAGGTCAGGCGCTGCTTCGCCACGCGGCTGAGGTCGCCGGTCGCGTCCTTGACGCCGATGATGCGCGGCAGTTTCGCCAGCTCGCCCATGGTCTCGGGCGACATGTCGACGACCGACCGGCCAGGGATGTTGTAGATGATGATCGGCAGCGACGAGGCATCGTGCATCGCGGTGAAATGCGCCACCATGCCGCGCTGCGTCGGCTTGTTGTAATAGGGCGTCACCACGAGCGCGGCATCGGCGCCGGCGGCCTCGGCGTGGCGGATCAGCTCGATCCCCTCGGCGGTCGCGTTCGAGCCGGCGCCGGCGATCACCGGCACCCGGCCGGCGGCGGCCTTCACCACCTCCTCGATCACGCGGTTGTGTTCCTCGTGGCTCAGCGTCGGGCTTTCGCCGGTGGTGCCGACCGGGACGATGCCGTTCGAGCCCTGCGCGATGTGCCACTCCACCAGTTTCTTGAGCGTGTCCCAATCGACTGCGCCGTTCGTGAACGGCGTGACGAGTGCGGGGAAGGACCCTTTGAACATGACACGCTCCTGCGGTGGGGGCGGATTCGCCCGGTTGAAATCGGCCGGACCATAGGCGAGCCTTCGCCTCTTGCCAACTTGTGAATTGCATCGCGGCGGGCTTCGCGTCACCACTGGAAAAAACGAGCAGAGCGATGATCCGAACCCTTCCGATGGCGGTCCTTCTGACCGTCGCCCTTGCCCTTTCCGCGCCCTCCGCCCGGGCGGCCGATGCCACCGCGCTCGCCGCGGCGCTGGCGGCGGCGCAGGCCGGCGACTGGGACGGCGCGGCGGCGGCCGCACGCCCGGCAGGCACCATCGCCGCCGACCTGATCGAATGGCAGCGGCTGCGGGCGGGGCAGGGCAGCTTCGATGAGTATGCCGATTTCGTCTCGCGCCGGGCCGACTGGCCGGGGATGGCGCTTTTGCGCCGCAAGGGCGAGGACCGGCTGAGCGAGGCGAGCCCCGCCGCGGTCGTCGCCTGGTTCGCCCGATCCGCGCCGCAGACCGGGCAGGGGGCGCTCGCCCTGATTGCGGCGCTGCAGGCGCTTGGCCGCGACGAGGCCGCCCGGCAGGTGGCCGAGACCGCCTGGCGCGGCCTGACCCTGACCGAGGCCGAGGAGGCCGCCTTCCTCGCGCGTTATGGCGATCTGGTGGCGCCGGCGCATGGCGGGCGGATGCAGGCGATGCTCGACCGCGGCGAGACCGCGCAGGCGGCGCGGATGCTGCCGCTCGTCACCTCGGGCACCCGGGCCGTCGCCGCGGCGCGGATCGCGCTGCAACGCCGCGCGCAGGGGGTGGATGCGCTGATCGCCGCGGTGCCCGACTACATGATGCACTCGGCCGGGCTGGCGCGCGACCGCGCGGTCTGGCGCTGGCGCAAGAGCCTCGAGGAGGGGGCGGCCGAGATCGTGCTGTCGCGCTCGGACAGCGCCGGGACCCTGGGCGATCCGGGGGCCTGGTCGACGCTGCGCGGCCAGCTTGCGCGCTTCTTCCTGCGCAAGGGGGATGCGCGGCTCGCCTACAAGCTGGCCGCACGCCACCGCCTGCCCACGGGCGGCGGCGACTGGGCCGATCTCGAATGGCTGGCGGGCTTTGCGGCGCTGAAGCTTGGCGATGCGCCGCAGGCGCTTGCGCATTTCGAGGCGCTCGGCGCCGAGGTGGCGAGCCCGATCAGCACCTCGCGCGCCGATTACTGGCGCGGGCGCGCGCTCGAGCGGATGGGCAAGATGGCGGAAGCGCAGGCCGCCTATCGCGACGGCGCGCGGTTCCAGACCGCCTATTACGGCCTGCTGTGCGCCGAACGCGCCGGGGTGCCACTCGATCCCGCCTTCTCTGCCCCCGCGCCCTTGCCCGACTGGCGCGGGCAGGGCTTCACGGCCTCTTCGGTCTTTGCCGCGGCGCAGGAGCTCGAGGCGGCGGGCGATGCGGATCTGGCGGCGCGCTTCATCCTGCATCTCGAGGAAAGCCTGCCCGATGCGGCGCTGCCGGCGCTCGCCCGGCTGGCCGAGGAATGGGGCGACCCGCATCTGGCGCTGTTGCTGGCAAAACGCGCGGCAAGCGGCGGCACGGTGCTGGTGCAGGCCTATTACCCGATCCCCGAGCTGACCACGCATGACCTCGGTGTGCCCGAGGAACTTGCACTGTCGATCGCGCGGCGGGAAAGCGAATTCGACCACGCCGTCATCAGCCATGTCGGCGCGCGCGGGCTGATGCAGCTGATGCCGGGCACGGCGAAGCTGATGGCGCCGATGATCGGCGAGACCTACAGCGCGCCGCGGCTGACCACGGACGCGACCTACAACCTGCGCCTTGGCGGGGCCTATCTGGCGAAGCTGCGCGCCGAGTTCGGCGCCTCGCCGGTGCTGGTGGCGGCGGGCTACAACGCCGGGCCGGGCCGGCCGCGGCGCTGGATCGAGGAGATGGGCGATCCGCGGGTGCCGACCGTCGACGTGGTGGACTGGGTCGAGATGATCCCCTTCACCGAAACCCGCACCTATGTGATGCGGGTGGCCGAAAGCCTGCCGGTCTATCGCGCCCGGCTCGGTGTCGCCGGCGCCGCCCCGATTGCCTTCTCGGACGAGCTGCGCGGCATCGTGCCCTAACGCCGTGCCGCGCGCCGAGCCCGCCACAGGGTGAAGAGCCCCGCGCCGACGGTGACGGCCGCGCCAAGTGCCACGTTCGGGCGCAGCACGTCGCCGAAGATCGTGATGCCGAAGATCGCGCCGAAAACCAGCTGCAGATAGGCGATCGGCTGCAGTGCCGAGGCCTCGGCGATCTCATAGGCGCGGATCATCAGCCAGTGCCCGGCGATCGCGGTCAGGCACAGAAGGCCCATCCAGCCCCAGTCGCCCGCGCTCATCGGCTGCCAGAACCAGATCCCGCCGGCGGTGGCGGTGATCGCCCCGGTGATGCCGGTCCAGAAGAAGGACACCTCACCCGAATCGTCGCGTGCGACCCAGCGGGTGGCCAGCGCATAGATCGCGAACATGATCGCGCCGGCGAGCGGGATCAGCGCTTCGGGGCGGAACACGCCGCTGCCGGGCGCAAGGATGATCGTCACGCCGACGAAACCCGTGGCGATGGCGAGCCAGCGCCGCCAGCCCACCTTCTCGCCCAACACCGGGCCCGAGAGCGCCGCGACGATCAGCGGGTAGGAGATGAAGATCGAATGGCTCTCGACCAGGCCGAGCTTGACGAAGGCGATGATCGCCACCCAGATCTCGAGCACCAGCAGCACGCCGCGCAGGCTCTGCATCAGCGGGTGTTTCGTGCGCAGCGCGCCCTTCAGCCCGCCCGCGCTGCGCAGCGCGAGGCCAAGCACGAAAAGCGCGAAGACCCAGTAGCGGATCATCACCACCAGATAGACGTTGTAGGCCCCCGCAAGGTGGCGCGAGATGCCGTCCTGCGCCGCGAAGATGAAGGTCACCGCGACCATCATCGCAACGCCGAGGCGGGTGTTCTGTTCGGTCATGGGCGCACTCCGCGGCTCATGTGGCGCTTGCCGGCATGGCCCGGGGCGCGGCTGACCGCGAAGCCCGCGGCGGCAAGACCGCGGCGCACGAAGCCTGCGGCGGTATAGGTGGCGAAGCTGCCACCGGGCGCAGTGTGACGGCCGACCTCGGCCATCAGATCCTCGCCCCACATCTCGGGGTTCTTCGCCGGCGAGAAGCCGTCTAGGAACCAGGCGTCGGCCGCGCCCGCCCAGCCGGGCAGGGTCTCGCGCACATCGCCGAGGATCACCTCGACCGAAACGCTGCCCAGCGTGAAGCGGGTCTCGCCCCGACCCCAGGCGGCAAGGAAGGGGCCGGCGGCGGCCTCGGCCTCGGGAAAGGCGGCGAGCGCGCGGGCGATCTCGGCGGCCGACATCGGATAGGCCTCGAACGAGGTGAAGCGGATCGGCAGATCGGTCGACAGTGCCGTCGCGATCAGGTTCAGCCCGGTGCCGAAGCCGAGCTCGGCCACCTTGAAGCCGGGGCGGAACCGCGCCGGCAGGTGGTTGCCCGCCAGGAAGACGTGGCGCGTTTCCGCAAGCCCGCCCGCAAGGCTGAAATAGGGATCGTCGAAGCGCGTCGAGACGGGCGTCGTTCCGTCGCGCCAGTCGAGCGCGGCAGGGCTCTGGTCAGGGGAGGTCATTGCGGGTAGTGCCTGAGGCGAATTCCCGTGGAAACTGGCGAAAGGTCCGGGCAATGGCAAGAGGGGATCGGGTGACGGTGCGCGGCGGCGGCGTGTTCGGCCTTGCCTGCGCTTTCGAGATGGCGCGGCGCGGCGCGCGGGTGCGGGTGATCGAGCGGGTGCGGATCGGCGCGGGCTCCTCGGGCGGCACGGTGGGGGCACTTGCCCCGCATGTGCCCGAGACCTGGAACCCGAAGAAGCAATTCCAGCTTGAAAGCCTGCTCGGCGCCGAGGCGTTCTGGGCGGCGGTCGAAGCCGCGGGCGGGGGCGATGCGGGCTATGCCCGGCTCGGCCGGATCCAGCCGCTCGCGGATGCCGCGGCGGTCGAGCGGGCGCGGGCACGCGCCGCCGGCGCGGCCGAGCACTGGCGCACCGCCGCGCTGTGGCGGGTGCTGCCGGCCGAGCAGTTCGCGCCCTTCGTGCCGCTCTCGCCCACCGGGCTTGTGGTCCAAGACACGCTTTCGGCCCGCGCCGCGCCGCGCGCGGCCTGCGCGGCCCTTGCCGCGGCACTGACCGCGCTTGGCGGCGAGATCGTGGTCGGTGAGGCCGAGGACGAGGGCGCCGTGCTGCACGCAACCGGCGCGCCCGGGCTTGCGGATCTCGGGATGGCCTTCGGCAAGACGCTTGGCGGCGGGGTGAAGGGGCAGTCGGCGCTTTTGCGCCATGACGCGGGGGCGGTGCCGCAGATCTATGCCGAGTCTGTACATATCGTGCCGCATGCAGATGGCACCGTGGCGATCGGCTCGACGTCCGAGCGCGACTTCGACGCGCCCGACAGCACTGACGCACAGCTCGAGGCGCTGATCGACAAGGCGCGGGCAATCTGCCCGGTGCTTGCGGGCGCCGAGGTTGTCGACCGCTGGGCCGGCGTGCGGCCGCGGGCGCGCTCGCGTGCGCCGATGCTGGGGGGCTGGCCCGGAAGACCCGGGCAGTTCATCGCGAATGGCGGCTTCAAGATCGGTTTCGGCATGGCGCCGAAGGTGGCGCAGGTGATGGCGGATCTGATCCTCGAGGGACGCGACGCGATCCCGGCCGGGTTCCGCGTCGAGGACAATCTCTAGGGGGCGCTGCCCCCTCGGCCCTTGCGGGCCTCACCCCCGGGATATTTGGCTGCGATTGGAAGAGGGGGGCCGTTCCCGCTTCCAATTGCCTCAAATATCCCGGGGGTGAATTTTGCCGTCAGGCAAAAGAGGGGGCAGCACCCCCTCGCGCGCGATCTCACCAGCGCGACAGCGCGTCTTCGTCGCTTGCCTTCGCCGCGACCCAGGAGGTGCCATCCGGGCCGATCTCCTTCTTCCAGAACGGCGCGCGCGATTTCAGATAGTCCATCAGGAACTCGGCCGCCTCGAAGGCGGCGGCGCGGTGGCGGGCGGCGGTGGCGACCATCATGATCGGCTCGCCCACCGTCAGCCGGCCGAAGCGGTGGATCACCAGGCAATCGGCAAGCGACCAGCGCGCCACGGCCTCTTCGGCGATCCTGGCGATCGCGCGTTCGGTCATGCCCGGGTAATGCTCGAGCTCGAGCGCCTGCATCCGGCCGCTGTCGTCGCGCACGAGGCCGGTGAAGGTGACGAGCGCGCCGGCATTCGTGCCCGCGCCGAAGCCCGCGATCTCGGCCGCGGCATCGAAGGGGGCGGATTGCACGGCGATGCGCATTTCAGCCGCCCGTCATCGGCGGGAAGAAGGCCACTTCGCGCACGCCCGCCAGCGGCGCGTCGAACTCCGAAAGTTCCTGGTCGAGCGCCACGCGCAGCGCCGAGATATCGGCGAAGGCGGCGGCATAGCGCTCTTCGCGCCCGCGCAGCTCGGCCACCAGATCCGTCACCGTCGCCGCCTGTGTCTCGACCCGCTCGCGCGGCAGGCCGATGCGCTCGCGCACCCAGGCGAAGTAGACGAGATCAATCACGGGTGCCGTCCCGCAAGAACGGCAGCGCCTTGCGGAAATAGTCCCAGCCGGTGATCGCGGTCAGGATCGCGGCGATCCAGATCAGGCCGAGGCCGACGTGGTTCGCCATGTCGGCAAGGCTGAGCCCGGTGGGCAGGTCGCCCTCGCCGGCGCGCGGCGCGCGGCCCTTCTCGAGGAAATCGAGCCCGGTGCCGAGGAACAGCGTGGCGATCGCCACCATCTGCGCGGTGGTCTTCCACTTCGCCAGTTTCGTGACCTTGAGCTTGCCCTTCTCGGCGCCGAGATATTCACGCAGCCCCGAGACGAAGACCTCGCGGAACAGGATCACCGTCGCCGGCAGGATCAGCCAGGGGTTCATGCCCGAATAGCCGGTCAGCACCATGATCGCGATCACCACCATCGCCTTGTCGGCGATCGGGTCGAGCATGGCGCCGAATTTCGACTCCTGCTTCCACAGCCGCGCGAGATAACCGTCGAAATAATCGGTGATCGCCGCGCCGACGAACAGCGCCAGCGCCAGCCAGTCGGCCCAGGGGCGGTGGAAATAGAGGAACATCACCGCCACGCCGGGGGCGGCGAGCAGTCGAAGCACCGTGAGCGTATTTGGCAGGGTCCAGGTCATGCACGCACCCTAGCGGGGGCGCGCCCCGAGGGAAAGAGGGCCGTTCAGCGCGGCGGGTCCACGTAATCGTGAACGCGGCCCTGCCAGTCGGTCACCCGCCAGCTGCCGCGGCCAGGGCCCGGGGTGAAGTGGTCGGCGGTGACCGGCACCTTGCCGAAGCCGCCGGGGATGTCGAGCACATAGCTCGGCACCGCGGCGCCGCTCAGGTGCCCGCGCAGCCCGGCCATCAGTGCCCGGCCCTCGGCGATCGTGGTGCGGAAATGCGAGGTGCCGCGGGCGAGGTCGCAATGATGCAGGTAATAGGGCTTCACCCGGTTGTCCTGCAGCATGCGGAACAGGCCGATCAGCGCCTCGTGGGTGTCGTTCACCCCGCGCAGCAGCACCGACTGCGACAGCATCGGCACGCCGCCGTCGACGAGCCGGGCGATCGCCGCGCGCGCTTCGGTCGTGAATTCCTGCGCGTGGTTGGTGTGCAGCACCACCCAGACCGGGGCGCGCAGGCCCGCGAGCAGCGCCACCAGACCGGCGTCGATGCGTTCGGGTGCGACCACCGGCACCCGGGTGTGGATGCGCAGCGTGGTGACATGGGCGATCGCGTCGAGCCGGGTCAGCACGTCGGCCAGGCGCCGGTGCGAGAGCGTGAGCGGGTCGCCCCCGGTCAGGATCACCTCGCGGATCGCCGGGGTGGCGGCGATATAGGCCAGCGCCTGCGCCAGCGCCTCCTCGGGCAGCGGGCCGGTCTCGCCCACCGTCTCGCGGCGGAAGCAGAAGCGGCAATAGACGTCGCAGGTCTTGGTGATGTGCAGGATCACCCGGTCGGGATAGCGGTGCGTCACCCCGGGGGCGGGCGAATGCGCGCCGTCGCCGATCGGGTCGATCAGTTCCTCGGCGCGGACTTCAAGCTCTTTCGGCGAGGGCACGAATTGCGCGGCGACCGGGTCCGCGGCGTTGCCACGGGCGATCGCGGCACGCATCGCCGGGGTCACGCGGATGCGGAAGTCCTGCGCGACTTCCTTCAGCGCCGGCAGCGCGGCATGGGGGATCAGCCCCTCGGCCAGAAGGTCCTCGGGGTGGGTGAGCGCGTGTCGGATCGGGCTTTCGTCTGTCATTTGCGGGCCGCTACGCCCGCCACCGGGCTCCGTCAAGCTGCATTTTCGTGAGGTTTGGGAGTGCTCACATCTTGTCGTTGAAGAAGTTCCAGATCGTTTCGGCCGTCGCCTGCGAGATTCCGGGCACCTCGAGGAGGTCGGTGACGCCGGCGCGGCTGACCGCCTTGGCCGAGCCGAAATGTTGCAGCAGGGCGCGCTTGCGGGTGGCGCCGATGCCCGGGATCTCGTCAAGCGGGTTCGCCATCGCGGCCTTGGCGCGTTTCGCCCGATGCGCGCCGATCGCCCAGCGGTGCGCCTCGTCGCGCAGCCGCTGGATGTAGTAGAGCACCGGGTCCTGCCGCGGCAGCGCCATCGGGCGGGCGCCGATACGGTGGAATTCTTCTTTGCCGAGGTCGCGGTCGATGCCCTTGGCGACGCCGATCATCGGGATGTCGGTGACGCCCATGGCGGCCATGATCTCGTGCACCGCCGAGACCTGCCCCGCGCCGCCGTCGATCAGCAGCAGGTCGGGCCAGGCATCGGTCTTGCGCTCGGGGTCTTCCTTCAGCAGGCGGGCGAAGCGGCGGGTCATCACCTCCTTCATCATGCCGAAGTCGTCGCCCGGGGTCAGCTCGTCGCCCTTGATGTTCCACTTGCGATACTGGCTTTTCATGAACCCCTCGGGCCCGGCGCAGATCATCCCGCCGACGGCATTCGTGCCCTGGATATGCGAGTTGTCGTAAACCTCGATCCGCTCGGGCGGTTTCGGCAGGCCAAAGGCCTCGGCCAGGCCCTTGAGCAGCCGCGCCTGCGCGGCCGATTCCGACATCTTCCGGCCAAGGCTCTCGCGGGCGTTGCGCAGAGCGTTCTCGACCAGCTCCGCTTTCTCGCCGCGTTTGGGGACCGCGATCTCGACCCGGTGGCCGGCCTTGCCGGCGAGCGCCTCCTGCATCAGATCGAGATCCTCGATCGGATGTGACAGCAGGATCAGCCGCGGCGCCTCCTTGGTGTCGTAGAACTGACCGAGGAAGGCCTCGAGCACCTCGGCCTCCTCGGCGCCCGATCCGGTCTTCGGGTAGAAGTCGTGGTTGCCCCAGCTTTGATGGGCGCGGATGAAGAAGACCTGCACGCAGGCCTGCCCGCCGTCCATGTGCAGCGCCACCACATCCGCTTCGGCCACGCCGCGCGGGTTGATGCCCTGGCTCTGCTGCACCGTGGTCAGCGCCGCGATCCGGTCGCGCAGCGCCGCTGCGCGCTCGAACTCGAGCGCCTCCGAGGCGGCCTGCATCTCCTCGGCCAGCTCCTGCTGGATCGCCGTCGACTTGCCCTCAAGGAAGCGCTCGGCATCGGCGACGGTGCGGCCATACTCGGCCTCGGAGATCTTGCCGACGCAGGGGGCCGAGCAGCGCTTGATCTGGTATTGCAGGCAGGGCCGGGTGCGCGCGGCGAACATCGCGTCCGAGCAGTTGCGCAACTGGAACACCCGTTCGAGATGGTTCAGCGTGCGGTTCACCGCCGCGGCCGAGGCGAAGGGGCCGAAATAGGCGCCCTTCACCGTGCGCGCGCCGCGGTGCTTGCGGATCTCGGGGAAGGGGTGGCTCTTGTCGAGCAGGATATAGGGAAAGCTCTTGTCGTCGCGCAACAGCACGTTGTAGCGCGGCTTGAGCTGCTTGATCAGGTTCTGTTCGAGCAGCAGCGCCTCGGTCTCGGTGCGCGTCGTCAGGAACATCATGAAACGCGTTTCCGAGATCATCCGCGCGATCCGCGCCGAATGACCCGACGGCCGGGCATAATTCGACACCCTCGCCTTCAGGTTGCGCGCCTTGCCGACGTAAAGCACTTCCTGCCGGTCGTTCAGCATCCGGTAGACGCCGGGCGAGCTGTCCAGCCGCGACACGTAATCGGCGATCAGCGCATGGCCGGTCAGCCGCGGCGGCTGCGGCATTTCGGCGGGATCGGAAGCGATGTCTGGGTCGGTCATCTCGGAGCCTTGATTCCGGTCTCTGGCTGCAATGTTAAGGCGACGGGTTCAAGAGAAAAGGCATCCACGGTTTCTGTGGATAACTCTGTTGGAAAGTTTCCGGGAACGTCGATTTTCCCTTGAATCAGGGGTTGTTCTTTGGATCGCCCAAATTTTAGGCGATCACGCAAGCCATTGAAATCATGCAAATAATTTTCAAGCCTCACACAAGTGGCTGAAAATACTGAGAGATTCGTAACGCTCGCGTGACAGGAGGCGGTGGCGTGGACAACTTGCCGCATGGTCATCGTTAAAGGGGCCGAAACGGCCCTATTCCGGGCCGAGCACATCGGGTGTCTGCCAGCCGAGGTGCTGGCCGCCGTCGACACAGAGCAGCTGTCCGGTGACCGCCTTGGCGTCGAGCAGATAGCCAAGCGCGGCGCAGATATCGTCGGGATCGGCGCCGCGCTGCAGAATGGTCGCGGCGCGCTGGCGGGTGAAATGGCTCTCGCTCTGCCGCGCGCCCTGCAGCGTCGGGCCCGGGCCGATGGCATTTACACGGATTGCGGGAGCCAGCGCCTGCGCCGCGGTGCGGGTCAGCGCCCAGAGCCCGGCCTTGGCGAGCGAGTAGGTCATGAACTCGGGCGTGGGTTTCAGCACGCGCTGGTCGATCATGTTGACGACAAGCGCCTGCGCCCGCGGCTCGGGGCCGGAGCGGTCGGCCGCGGGGGCCTGTGCGGCGAAGGCCTGGGTCAGCACGAAGGGCGCGCGCAGGTTCGAGCCGAAGTGCCGGTCCCAGCCCGCCCGCGTGGCGGTGCGGAGAGTGTCGTATTCGAAGATCGAGGCGTTGTTGACCAGCACCGTCAGCGGCCCGCCGAGCGCCTCGGCTGCGCGCGGCACCAGCGCCGCGACCGCCGCCTCGTCGAGGAGATCGGCGGTCAGCACCACGGCCTTCACGCCAAGGGCGCGGGCCTCGGCCGCGGTCGCCTCGGCCGCCTCGACCGAGCCGTTGCAATGGATCGCGACGTCATGGCCGCGCGCAGCAAGGTAAAGCGCCATCGCGCGGCCAAGCCGTTTCGCCGCGCCGGTGATCAGGGCCTTGCCCATGCTGTCCTCCTCAGCCCGCATGGGAGGTCATCAGCACCACCACATAGGTGGCATAGATCAGGGTGAAGCCCACGCCCACCAGCCGGGTGAAGGGCCAGCGGTGCAGGATGAAGGGGGCGATCAGCAGCGTCGCGCCCAGCATCACCCACAGGTCGAGCCGCAGCATCGACCCCGGCACGTCAAGCTGGCCGAAGAAGCCGGCGACGCCGACGATGCCCAGCAGGTTGAAGATGTTCGAGCCGATGACATTGCCAAGCGCGACATCGGCGCGCCCCTTCACCGCCGCGGTGACCGAGGTGGCGAGCTCGGGCAGCGAGGTGCCGATGGCGACGAGGGTGAGGCCGATCACCGTGTCGGGAATGCCCGCGGCGCGGGCGATCGAGCTTGCCCCGTCGACCAGGAAATCGGCGCCGAAGGGCAGGCCGACGAGGCCGATCGCGATGAACAGCGCGACCTTGGTCAGGCTCATGTGGATGTCGACACCCTCGATCTCTTCCTCGGTGCGGCTGGCGCGATGGGCAAGCGCCTGGCGCCCCTGCCGGAACAGGATCACCGCGAGTGTGGCGAGCAGCAGTGCCGCATGTGGCCAGCGGATCGGCCCCATGAAGCAGACCAGAATGAACAGCACCGAGGTGGCGATCAGCAGCAGATAGCTTTCGCGGGTGTCGGTGGTGTCGGTGCGGATCACCGAGATGATCGCCGGAATGCCGATCACCAGCAGGATGTTGGCGGTGTTCGAGCCGATCACGTTGCCAAGCGCGATGCCCGGGTTGTGATCGAGCACGGCCGCGACCGAGACCATCATCTCGGGCGCCGAGGTGCCGAAGGCGACGACCGTCAGCCCGACGATCAGCGCCGGAATGCCAAGCCGCAGCGCCAGGTTCACCGCGCCCTTCACCAGAAGGTCGCCGGCCACCACCAGCAGGCCGAGACCGGCCAGAATCTTCACCAGATCAATGAGCACTCAGGCCCCCTTTTTTGCGTTTCGTCCACAGGGGCAGGGCCCCGGCCCGATCTTCGGCCGGCCGCAGGCCGGGCAACGCCCCGCCGCGCCCCGCCGCGCCTTCCCGCCCGGCAGCCGCAGCTTGCCGAAGATGGCAAGCACCGCCATCGCGATGAGGAAAAGCGTCATTCCCTTGATCAGCATCTCACAGGCCGTAACGCGCCCAGAGCGCGCGCTCCTCGGCGGTGTCGAGCAGCGCGCCCGCGACCTCGGCGCCAAGCCCCGTGCCCGGCAGCCGCAGCCAGGACCGGCGCGGCCCGTTTACCGGCACGATCCGCACCTTGTCGCCGTAGAGCGCCTTCAGCTTCGGCACGGCATGGGCGGTGCCGTCGATGAGCCCGGTGGCGACGGCCTGTGCGCCGGTCCAGATCTCGCCGGTGAACAGGTCCTCGCCGCTCAGCCGGGTGCCGCGCCGGGCGGTGACATGGGCCTTGAAGGCGCGGTGCATGTCCTCAAGCAGCCGGGTCAGGCGGGCGATATCCTCGGGCTTTTCCGGGCGGAACGGGTCGAGGAAGCTTTTCGAGCCGCCCGCGGTGTGCACCCGCCGCTCGATCCCGTGTTTCCCGATCAGCCCGTCAAGGCCGAAGCCCGACGAGATCACCCCGATCGAGCCGACGACCGAGGTCTCGTCGGCCCAGATGTCATCGGCCGCGCAGGCCAGCCAATAGCCGCCCGAGGCCGCCACATCCTCGACGAAGGCATGGACCGGCACGCCGGCCTCGTCGGCCAGCCGCCGGATCCGTGCTGCGATGAGCGAGCTTTGCACCGGCGAGCCGCCGGGCGAGTTGATCACCAGCGCCACGGCGGCCGGTTTGCCCTTGCGAAAGGCGCGCTCGATCACCGGCGCAAGCGCCGCGTCCGACAGGCCCGGCGATCCGGGGCGGCTGATGCCGATCGCGCCTTGCAGGCGGATCAGGGCGACACGGGGCGCGCGGCGGCGCAGGAAAAGGCGGGCAAGGTCCATGTGCCTCGATGTAGGGGGGCACAATCGCGTGAACAAGCCGCGGTGGGAGGGTTTCGCCGAATTTCACCGCCACCGGCCGGGCCTGCCCGGGAAAGCGGCGGCGCGGGCTCTGGCGTCGCGTCGCGCGGGCGGCTAGCGTGGCGCGATGATCGACAAGCTTGAGATGTTCATGGTGCTGGCGCGCGAAGGCCATTTCGGCCGCGCGGCGGCCGTCTATGGCGTGACGCAGCCGACGCTCAGCTCGGCCATCCGTTCGCTCGAGGACAGCCTTGGCGTGCAGCTGGTGCTGCGTGGCGCGCGGTTCCAGGGGCTGACGCCCGAGGGGCAGCGGGTGCTCGACCATGCCCGCCGCATCGTCGGCGAGGCGCGCGCGATGCAGGACGAGATGCGCGAGGCGCGCTTTGGCGTGGCGGGGCATCTGCGCATCGGCGTCATTCCCACCGCGCTGCCGCGGGTGGCGCGGCTGACCGGGCCGTTTCTGGCGCGCAACCGCGCCGCGCGGGTGACGCTCCTGTCGCGCAGCTCGGCCGAGATCCGCGAGGGGATCGCGGCGCAGGCACTTGATGCCGGGATCACCTATCTCGAGGGTGCCGAGCCCGGGCGGCTTGATGCCGTCGCCCTCTGGATCGAGCGCTACCGGCTGGTCGAGCGCGGCAGCGAGACCGGTGCGCTGCGCTGGGCCGAGGCGGCGACCCGGCCGCTGTGCCTGCTCACCCCTGACATGCAGAACCGCCGGCTGATCGATGCGCATCTGGCCGCGGCCGGGGTCGAGGTGGCGCCGCGGGTCGAGTCGAACTCGACGCTCGCGCTGCTGTCGCATGTCGCAACCGGCAGTTGGGCCGCGATCCTCGCCGAAGCGCTGAGCGAGGGGTCTGCGCTGCCTGCAGGCTGTGTCGCGCGGCCGCTGACCGCGCCCGAGGCGGGCCATGCCGTGGGTCTTGTCGTCGGCCATCGCGCGATCCGCACGCCGAGCCTGCGCGCGCTGCTGGAAGAGGCCGAACGGATCGCGGGGCAATAGACATTGTCTATCGGTTGACGGGGGGCTTGCCGTTGATCGGTCTATTGCGCTGCGGTATCGGGCGGTAAGCCAACCGGCCCTGACCTGAGGGAGGAGAGCCATGACCGACACGGCGCGACTGAGCGAGATCGTCGCTTCCCATGCCGAGCGCGAGGGCGCGCTGCTGCCGATCCTGCACGACGTGCAGGCGGAATTCGGCTTCATCCCCGAGGCGGCGCTTGACCCGATCGCCACGGCGCTGCGGCTCAGCCGGGCCGAGGTGGCGGGGGTGATCGGCTTCTACCACGACTTCCGCCGCCAGCCCGCCGGGCGCCATGTGCTGAAACTGTGCCGGGCCGAGGCCTGTCAGGCGATGGGAGGCGTCGCGCTGCAGGCGCGGCTCGAGCGCGCTTTGGGCCAGAAGATCGGCGAGACCAAGGACGGCATCACCTTCGAGGCGGTCTATTGCCTGGGGCTCTGTGCCTGTGCGCCGGCCGCGCAGGTCGACGGGCGGCTGGTGGGGCGGCTCGATGCGGCCGCGGTCGATGCGCTGGCCGAGGAGATGCGGGCATGAGATTCTGGGTTCCGGCAGATGCGGCGGCCAAGGCCTGCGGCGCGGATGCGGTGGCGGCGGCGATCGCGGCCGAGGCGGCGCGGCGCGGCATTCCGGTCGAGATCATCCGCAACGGCACGCGCGGCATGGTCTGGCTTGAACCGCTGGTCGAGATCGAGGCGCCCGAGGGCCGGCTTGGCTTCGGCCCGATGACGGTGGCCGACGTGGCCTCGCTGTTCGAGGCGCCCGCGAAGCATCCGAAGGCGCTTGGCCCGACCGAGGAGATCCCCTTCTTCAAGCGCCAGACCCGGCTGACCTTCGCCCGCTGCGGCCGCACCGATCCGCTCAGCCTGTCCGACTACGAGGCGGGCGGCGGCCTTGCGGGGCTGCGCGTGGCGCTGGCGAAGAAGCCCGAGGAGATCGTCGACGACGTCGTCACCTCGGGGCTGCGCGGGCGCGGCGGTGCGGGCTTCCCGACCGGGATCAAGTGGCGCACCGTGCAGCTGGCGCGGGCGCCGAAGAAATACATCGTGTGCAACGCCGACGAGGGCGACAGCGGCTCCTTTGCCGACCGCATGCTGATGGAGGGCGACCCGTTCTGCCTGATCGAGGGGATGGCGATCGCCGCCCTCGCCACCGGCGCGACGCAGGGCTTCGTCTACATCCGCTCGGAATATCCCGACGCGATCGCGGTGATGCACCGCGCGGTCGGGATTGCGACCGCGGCGGGGGTGATCGGGGACGCCATCCTCGGCTCCGGTCACGCCTTCCACATCGAGATCCGCGAGGGCGCGGGCGCCTATGTCTGCGGCGAGGAGACCTCGCTGCTGAACAGCCTCGAGGGCAAGCGCGGCGTGGTCCGTGCGAAGCCGCCGCTGCCGGCGCTTCAGGGCTTCATGGCCGCGCCGACGGTGGTCAACAACGTGCTCTCGCTTGCCGCTGTGCCGTGGATCATGGCCGAGGGGCCCGAGGCCTACAGCGCCATCGGCATCGGTCGCTCGCGCGGCACCATTCCGCTGCAAATTGCGGGAAATGTGAAATTCGGTGGCCTGTTCGAGACCGGTTTCGGCATCACATTGGGGGAAATCGTCAATGACATCGCGGGCGGCACGGCCTCGGGACGGCCGGTGAAGGCGGTGCAGGTGGGCGGGCCGCTGGGGGCCTATCACCCGGTGTCGGATTTCGAGCTGGCTTTCTGCTACGAATGCTTCGCCGAGCAGAAGGGGCTGGTCGGCCACGCCGGTCTCGTCGTGCATGACGACAGTGCCGACATGATGGCGCTTGCTCGTTTCGCGATGGAATTCTGCGCCGTCGAAAGCTGTGGCAAGTGCACGCCCTGCCGGATCGGCGCGGTGCGCGGGGTCGAGACGCTCGACCGCATCGCGGCGGGCGACGGCGCGGCGCTCGCCCTGCTTGATGACCTGTGCGAGCTGATGAAGACCGGCTCGCTGTGCGCCCTTGGCGGCTTCACCCCCTATCCGGTGCAAAGCGCGTTGCGACATTTCCCCGAGGAATTCACCCCTGTCCGGGAGGCGGCAGAATGAAGGACTTCATCATCCCCGAACCCGGCTGGACCAAGGACATGGGCACGCCCGCGCGCGCGGGCAAGCCGGTGCATCTGCTGATCGACGGTGTGGCCGTCACCGTGCCCGCGGGCACCTCGGTGATGCGCGCCGCGGCCGAGGCCGGGATCACCATCCCGAAGCTTTGTGCCACCGACAGCCTCGAGCCGATCGGCTCGTGCCGGCTGTGCATGGTCGAGATCGACGGCATGCGCGGCACGCCGGCCTCCTGCACCACGCCGGTGAGCGAGGGGATGCAGGTTCACACCCAGACCGCGCAGCTGGCAAAGCTGCGCCGCGGGGTGATGGAGCTTTACATCTCCGACCACCCGCTCGACTGCCTGACCTGCGCCGCGAACGGCGATTGCGAGTTGCAGGACATGGCCGGTGCCGTCGGCCTGCGCGAGGTGCGCTATGCCAGGGGCGAGAACCATTTCGAGGTGCGCGCGAATGGCGAGGCGAACCCGCGCTACATCGCGAAGGACGTCTCGAACCCCTATTTCAGCTATGACCCGGCGAAGTGCATCGTCTGCATGCGCTGCGTGCGGGCCTGCGAGGAGGTGCAGGGCACCTTCGCGCTGACCATCGAGGGGCGCGGCTTCGATGCCCGGATCTCGCCCGCCGCGCCCGATTTCCTGTCCTCCGACTGCGTCAGCTGCGGCGCCTGCGTGCAGGCCTGCCCGACCGCGACGCTGGTCGAGAAATCGGTCGAGGAGATCGGCACGCCGGAACGGTCGGTCATCACCACCTGCGCCTATTGCGGCGTCGGCTGCGCCTTCAAGGCCGAGATGCGCGGCGAGGAGCTGGTGCGAATGGTGCCCTGGAAGGGCGGCAAGGCGAACCGCGGCCATTCCTGCGTCAAGGGCCGCTTCGCCTGGGGCTATGCCACGCACCGCGACCGGATCCTGAAACCGATGGTGCGCGAGCGCATCACCGACCCCTGGCGCGAGGTCAGCTGGGACGAGGCGCTGAGCTTCGCCGCGACCCGTCTGCACGCGATCCAGGCGGCGCATGGCAAGGATGCGGTCGGGGTCATCACCTCGTCGCGCTGCACCAACGAGGAAACCTTCCTAGTGCAAAAGCTGGCCCGCGCGGTCTTCGGCACCAACAACACCGACACCTGCGCCCGGGTCTGCCACTCGCCCACCGGCTACGGGCTGAAGCAGACCTTCGGCACCTCGGCCGGCACGCAGGACTTCGACTCGGTCGAGAAGACCGATCTGGCGCTCGTCATCGGCGCGAACCCGACCGACGGCCACCCGGTCTTCGGCTCGCGGCTGCGCAAGCGGCTGCGGGCGGGGGCGAAGCTGATCGTGATCGACCCGCGGCGGATCGACCTGCTCGACACCGCGCATCTCGGCCAAAGCTGGCACCTGCCGCTGCGCCCGGGCACCAATGTCGCTGTGCTGACCGCGATGGCGCATGTGATCGTGACCGAGCATCTGACCGATGACACCTTCATCGCCGAGCGCTGCGATCTCGATGAATGGGCCGATTACGTCGAATTCGTCACCAACCCCGCCTATGCCCCCGAGGCGGCCGAGGCGCTGACCGGCGTGCCCGCGGCGACGATCCGCGAGGCGGCGCGCGCCTATGCCGCCGCGCCCAATGCCGCGATCTATTACGGCCTTGGCGTGACCGAACATTCGCAGGGCTCGACCACCGTCATCGCCATCGCCAACCTCGCGATGATGACCGGCAACATCGGCCGCGAGGGCGTGGGGGTGAACCCGCTGCGCGGGCAGAACAACGTGCAAGGCAGCTGCGACATGGGCAGCTTCCCGCACGAGCTGCCGGGCTATCGCCATGTCTCGGACGACACCGCGCGGGCGATCTTCGAGAAGGCCTGGGGCGTTTCGCTCGATCCCGAACCCGGGCTGCGGATCCCGAACATGCTCGATGCCGCGGTGGCCGGGCAGTTCAGGGGGATTTACGTCCAGGGCGAGGATATCCTGCAATCCGACCCCGACACCCGCCACGTCTCGGCGGGCCTCGCGGCGATGGACTGCGTGATCGTGCACGACCTCTTCCTGAACGAGACCGCGAATTACGCCCATGTCTTCCTGCCCGGCTCGACCTTCCTGGAAAAGGACGGGACCTTCACCAATGCCGAGCGCCGGATCAACCCGGTGCGCCGGGTGATGGCGCCGAAGGCGGGCTATGCCGACTGGGAGGTGACGCAGCTCCTGGCGAACGCCATGGGCGCGGGCTGGAGCTATACCCACCCGCGCGAGATCATGGCCGAGATCGCCGCGACCACCCCGGGCTTTGCCGGCGTCACCTACGAGATGCTGGACGAACGCGGCTCGGTGCAATGGCCGTGCAATGATGCCGCGCCCGAGGGTTCGCCGATCATGCATGTCGAGGGCTTCGTGCGCGGCAAGGGGCGGTTCATCCGCACCGCCTATGTGCCGACCGACGAGCGCACCGGGCCGCGCTTCCCGCTGCTGCTGACCACCGGCCGGATCCTCAGCCACTACAACGTCGGCGCCCAGACCCGGCGCACCGAAAACGTCGTGTGGCACCCCGAGGACTTGCTGGAGATCCACCCCCACGACGCCGAGACACGCGGCATCAAGGACGGCGACTGGGTCCGGCTGGCGAGCCGCGCGGGCGAGACCACCTTGCGCGCGACGCTGACCACGCGGGTGTCGCCGGGCGTCGTCTACACCACCTTCCACCACCCGGCGACGCAGGCCAACGTTGTCACCACCGACAATTCCGACTGGGCGACGAACTGCCCGGAATACAAGGTGACGGCGGTGCAGGTGGGGCGGTCGAACGGGCCCTCGGACTGGCAGGAGGGCTACGAGGCGCTCAGCGAGGCCGCGCGCCGGATCGAGGCCGCCGAATGAGCCTGCCTGCGGGGGCCAGGCGCATTCCCGTCCCGGCCGGCACCGAGGTGCTGGCCGAGGAGGTGCCGGTCGCGCTCGTCTATGACGGCGCGACGCAGGCAGTGATGATGGCGACGCCTGCCGACCTTGAGGATTTCGTTCTGGGCTTTGCGCTGGCCGAGGGGCTGATCGACAGCCCGGCCGAGATCATCCGCAGCGAGATCGTCGCGCAGCCGCGCGGGGTCGAGGCGCGGGCCTGGCTGGCCGCCCCCGCGGGCGCCCGCTTTGCCGCGCGGCGCCGTGCGATGGCGGGGCCGGTGGGCTGCGGGTTGTGCGGGCTCGACAGTCTCGATCAGGCGCTGCGGCAGCTGCCGGCGCGGCCGATGCGCGCGGCGCCGGGGCCTGCGCAGGCGGCCCGGGCGCTTGACGATCTGCGCGCCGCGCAGGCGCTGCAGGATGCGACCCGCGCCGTGCATGCCGCGGGCTTCTGGACCGAGGCCGGGGGGCTGATCTGCCTGCGCGAGGACGTCGGCCGGCACAATGCGCTCGACAAGCTTGCCGGGGCACTCGCGCGCGCGGGCATCGCGACCGAAGGCGGGGCGGTGGTGATGACCTCGCGCCTCTCGGTCGATCTGGTGCAGAAGGCCGCGACCCTTGGCGCCGCGGCGTTGATTTCGCCTTCGGCGCCGACGGCGCTGGCCGTGGCCGAGGCCGCGGCCGCGGGGCTTGCGCTGATCGCGCGCGGGCGCGACGGTTTCACCCGATACACAGGCCCCGCCGGGGCAGAGGAGAGTGCCGCATGAGCGAGGACCGCCTGATCCGCATGGCGAACCAGATCGCCACCTTCTTCGAGGTGCAGCCGGGCGATGGCGCCGCGGCCGTCGCCGCACATCTGAACGAGAACTGGTCGGTGCCGATGCGCGCGGGCCTGGCCGCACAGATCGCCGCCGGTGCCGGGGACGTGCATCCGCTCGTCGCCGCGGCCATGCCGCTGATCCGCACCGCGCGCGTGCCCGTCGCGGGCTGAGGGGGCGCTGCCCCCGTCTTCGTTCCGAAGACTCCCCCGGAGTATTTCCACAAGGAAAAGCCCCGGGAAGAGAGCGGGATATTTCGGTTTTTTCTTGGCGGAAATACTCCCGGGGGTGACCTTGCCGCAGGCAAGGAGGGGGCGGGAGCCCCCTTTTTCACTCGATCCGCTTCTGCATCCGCTCGATGTGGTCACGCAGCTCCTCGGCCTCGCGGCGCGCGTCACGCAGCCCGTCCATTGCGGCGCGCAGCTCGGCCTCGGCCTGGTTCAGCTGGTTCGTCAGCTCGGCTTCGCGGCTTTCGGCATAGGCGACGGCGCGGTCGCGGGTTTCCTCGGCCTCGTGCAGCGCCTGCGCCATCTGTTCGAGCTCGCCCATGTCGGCCCGGCTCACCCGGGTGAGGCGGTGGATCAGCCAGGAGGCGAACCAGCCGAGGAAGAAGAAGACGAGCAGGATCAGCGCCGTCGCGAAGATGAATTCGGGTCTGTTCATGGCGGTCCCTCGCGTCCTCAGTTCTGGTCGGTCTTCAGCCCCTTGGGGCGGGGTTTCGGCGTGCCGGGCGAATCCTTGGCCGGGGCGACCGGGATCTCGATCGTCGGGTCCTGGGCGGCGGCAACATCGGGCGACAGTGCGGGCGTCGCCGTGCTCTCGGCGGCCGGTTCGGCCTGAGCCGCCGGGGCGGTCTGGGCCGGGGCCACTGCTGGCGGCGTGGCTGCGGTTGCCGCGTCCGGCGCAGGGGCTTCGGCAGGCTTGGCGGTATCCGGGTTCGGCGCCGGGGCGGTCTCGGACGGCGGCAGGACCTCGGGCGGAGGTTCCTCGCCGACCCCGGCGAGCGGCTCGCCCGTCGCATCCTCCATCGGCCCCTCGTTGCCGGAGAAATCCGGCGTGTCGAGCGGGGAGAAGTCGGGCGCCATGTCCTCGGCCGGGACCTCGGTGGCGGTGTCGGGTGCGGCCGCCGCGGCCTCCGGGGGCAGCTGGGCCGCGTGCTCCTCGGGCGCGGTGACCGGGGCGGCCTCGGTCGCGGGCAGCGGCGCGCCCTCGGTCTCGACCGGATTCGCGTCGAGCAGCACGAATTCGATGCGGCGGTTCGCCTCGCGCCCCTCCTCGGTGCCGTTGTCGGCGATCGGCTGGCTCTCGCCATAGCCTTTCGCCACCAGATTCTCGGTCAGCACCCGGCGGTCGCGCAGCGCGTGCAGCACCGCGAGCGCCCGGTCCTGGCTCAGCTTCTGGTTCATCTCCTCGCGGCCCTGGCTGTCGGTATGGCCGGCGATTTCCATGCGGAAGTCCTGGCAATCCTTCATCGCCTTCGCCAGCGCCTCGATCGGCTTCTCGCCCTCGGCCGCGATCACTGCCGAGCCGGGTTCGAAGCTGATCTTCTGCTCGGCCAGAACGGCGTTCAGCCGCGCCACGCATTCGGGCCCGTCGGGCAGGCCGAGCACCGGGTCGAGCCGGCGGTCGTAGCGCACGTCGAGCGCGATCCGCGCGCCCTCGCCGAGATGCCTGGTCAGCACCCGCGAGATCGTGTCCGAGGCCTGGGCGTCGCCGGTCACCCCCTTCACCGTGACGAGGTCGGGGGTGACCGTCACGCTGCCCTGGGCGAGGCTGTCGAGCGCCTCGAGTGCGGCGAGGGTGCGCACCGGCCAGCCCTGCGGCAGCTCGCCGTCGATCCGGGTCGCACCATAGACCGATTTCGCACCGAACCGGGCGCGGGCGAAGCTTTCGACCGCCTCGCGGCCGAGCGCGTTCGTCACCCGGCCGCGCAGCTCGACCTTGCCATCCTCGCCGAGAAGCGCCGAGAATTCGGGCCTGTTGCCGCCCTTTTCTGCCTTCTTCTGCAGCTCGGCCTTGAGCGAGAACACCTCGGGCAGATTCGATTCGAGCTCGCCCACGACCTTGTCGAAGACGGCGGGGTCCGCGCCGTCATTGGCCGAAAGCACGATGTCGCCATCCGAGAAGGTGATCGTGCCGGCGCCGATCTCCTTCAGCGCATTGATCCCCATCACCACCGCATCGGCCCATTGCGGCGAGGGCGTGCCCATGCCGACGGTGCAGCCCAGCGTGCCGGTCGCGCCGGCCGCGCGCGCGGCGGCAAGGATGCGGTCGCGTGCCCGCGTGGTGTCCGCCGAGCAGGCGTCGAAACGCGGGCCGGCCGTGTCGATCAGGAAACGCAGGGTGAAGGGGGTGATCACCGGCCGCGGCGCCGAGATGTCCGAGGTCAGCTTCAGCTCGACCGGGCGGCGGCGGGCGAGGGTGGTCTCGATCCGCGCCTTCTCGGTCGGGCTGTCGGTGATCGCCTGCACCTCGACCCGGCCCGGATCGACCGAGATCTTCGCCCGCGGCAGGGTCTTCAGCGTCTCGACCGCGAAGTCGAGCGCCATCTGCCAGCCAGCGGGCACCGGATAGTCGGCGCGTTCGAGCATGTCGGTGACCGTGCCCTGATCGCCAAGCGCGGCCTGCAGCCCCTCGAGCAGCGCCTTGCGGTCGGTATCGGCGGGGACGAGGCCGATCAGCGAGATGCCGTCGTCGTTGCGCAGCATCTCGAGCGAGAACTGGGGCGGCGCAATGGCCGCGGTGCTCTCGACATCGGTGCTGTCGACGATGCGGGCGCTGTCGACCACGGTGCCGGCGATGGTGATGGCGCGGAAGCGCGCCGCTTCGGAGGGCGCAGTGCCGAGCAAGATCACCTGCAGCCCGTCCGCCTCGGTGCGCACCCAGCTGATGCCCGCGCTTTCAAGCGCGACGCGCACCGCCATGCGCGAGCGCTTCTCGATGATCGTGGCCGAGCCGCCGGCGACGAAGGCGGAGAGCACGAGCGCGGAAGCGACGGCGGCGGTGGTCAGGAGAGTGGTGCGCAAGCGCATGCAGTCGGGGCCTCCTCCGGTGTGTGGGCAATCTCTTACGGGGCAGGGGCGGGCGGATCAATCACACGATTGCGGCAACGGCGAGAAACAGCGCAGCAATCAGCCCGGTGTCGCGGGTGGCACGGAACAGGCGCAGGCAGGTGTCGCCGTCGTCGATGTCGAGCTGGCGCAGCAGCCATAGCATGTGCCAGCCCATCCCCCAGGGCGCGCAGAGCGCGAGCACGAGGACGAGGGGCGGCGCTCCGGCGGGCAGAAGCGCCGCCAGCACCGCGGCGGTCATCAGCGCCACCACGGCCACAAGGAAACCCGAGAGCCATTTCACCGTGTCGGTGCCGAACAGCCGCGCCGTCGACTTTACCCCGATCAGTGCGTCGTCCTCCTTGTCCTGATGGGCGTAGATCGTGTCGTAGAACAGCGTCCAGATCAGGCCGGAGAGATACAGCAGCACGGGCGCCAGGCTCAGGCTGCCGGCATGGGCGACCCAGCCGAGCAGCGCGCCCCAGTTGAAGGCGATGCCGAGGAAGGCCTGCGGCCACCAGGTGAAGCGCTTGGCGAAGGGATAGATCGCCACCGGCACCAGCGCGACGATGCCCATCACGATCGACGCGCCGTTGAAGGTCAGCAGCAGCAGCGCCGACAGGGCAATCTGCGCCGCCATGAAGGCGAGGGCCTGTTTCACCGTCACCTGCCCCGAGGGGATCGGGCGCGAGCGGGTGCGGGCGACCGAGCCGTCGAAGTCGCGGTCGGTGATGTCGTTCCAGGTGCAGCCCGCGCCGCGCATCAAAAACGCGCCGGCGGTGCAGGCGAGCGCCCACCACAGGTCCGACAGCCGCGGCGCATCGGCAGCGGCGGCGAGTGCAATCCCCCACCAGCAGGGGATCAGCAAAAGCCAGGTGCCGATCGGCCGGTCGGCGCGCGCAAGCCGCAGATAGGGCCGCGTCACGGGCGGCGCGCGCCGGTCTACCCAGTTGCCCCGCACCGCATCCGCGACCGTGCCGTGAAGCTCTGGCATTTGCTCCGTGCCTCCCCTAGATTTCCGCGCATGGACCGCGCCAAGATCAGACTGTGTGTAGATCACCCGCTGGGGCCGGGGCAAGCCGTGCCCCTGACGCCCGAGCAGGCGCATTACCTGTTTTCGGTGATGCGCGAGGGACCGGGGGCGCGGGTGGCGCTCTTCAACGGCCGCGACGGCGAATGGACCGCCGAGGTCGTCGCTGCCGCGAAGAAGGGGGGCACGCTCAGCTGCCTTGGCCAGGCGGCGCCACAGCTGAACCCGCCCGACCTGTGGCTGATCTTTGCGCCGATCAAGAAGGAACGCACCGACTTCATCGTCGAGAAGGCGGCCGAGCTTGGCTGTGCGCGGATCGTGCCGGTTCAGACCGAGTTCACCAATTCGCAGCGGATCCGGCAGGACCGGCTGCAGGCGCATGCGCTCGAGGCGGCCGAGCAATGCCTCGGCACCTTCGTGCCCGAGGTCACCGACCTCGTGCCGCTGCGCCGGCTGCTCGACGGCTGGGACCCGGCGCGGCGCATCCTGTGGGCGGACGAAAGCCTCGTCGGGGCGGCCGAGACGCTTGCGGGGCTCGTCCCCGGCCCCTGGGCAATCCTGATCGGCCCCGAAGGCGGGTTTTCCGAGGCCGAGCGGGCGTGGCTGCGCGCGCGGCCCTTCGTGACGCCGGTCTCGCTCGGCCCGCGCATCCTGCGCGCCGACACCGCCGCCTGCGCCGCGATCACCCTGTGGCAATCGGCGCTCGGAGACTGGCGGTGATCCGCCCCGAGCTGCGCGCGGCGCTTTTGCGCCACCGCGAGACCCTCGCGGCGGCGGGGGTGGCTGGGCTCGGGCTCTGGATCGCGACGCGCGGCGGCTGGCTGCTGGGCCCGCTCGGGCTTGGCCTGTGTGCGCTCGCGCTCGGCTGGGCGGCGACGGCGCTGCGCCGCACCCGCTTTGCCCGGGCGGTGACCGATCCGGGCCTTGTCGAGGTGGACGAGGGGCGGATCGGCTATTTCGGCGCCGGCAGCACAGTGCTGGGCGGCTATGTCGCGCTTGCCGACCTGGCCGAGATCCGCCTGCTCACCCTGCGCGGCGCGCAGCACTGGCGGCTGAAGACCGGCGACGGCCAGGCCCTGCTGATCCCGGTCGCGGCGGCGGGTGCCCCGGCGCTCTACGATGCCTTCGCGGCGCTGCCCGGCATCGACATGGGCCGGCTTGCCGCCGCGCTCGATCGGCGCGAGGTCGCACAGAGCCTGTGGAGCCGGCCCACGCGCGCCTCCCTTGACTTGGCGCGCTGATAGCGCCACCTGTTGCGCTCGGTTTCCGCAAGAAAAAGGCGTCTGCATGTCCATTCCCCAGCAGGGCGGAGGCCCGATCGAACGGTTCGAGCAGCTCGCCGAATACATCGCCTCGGGCGAGAAGCCGCGCGCCGACTGGCGCATCGGCACCGAGCACGAGAAATTCGGCTATCTCGCCGACAGCCTGACACCGCTGCCCTACGAGGGACCGCGCTCGGTCAAGGCGATGCTCGAGGGGCTGCGTGACGGCTTCGGCTGGGAGCCGGTGCTCGAGCAGGGCAACATCATCGGCCTGACCCAGAACGGCGCCAATGTCAGCCTGGAACCCGGCGGGCAGCTCGAACTGTCGGGTGCGCCGCTCGAGACGATCCACGACACCTGCTCAGAGGTCGGCGAGCACCTGCGCGAGGTGCACGCCGTGGCCGACCGGATCGGGGCAAAGTTCATCGGCCTTGGCGCCGCGCCGGTCTGGGGCGCGGGCGAGATGCCGATGATGCCGAAGGGCCGCTACCGGCTGATGACCGACTACATGGACAAGGTCGGCACCATGGGCAAGACGATGATGTACCGCACCTGCACGGTGCAGGTGAACCTCGACTTCGCCTCCGAGGCGGACATGGTGCAGAAGATGCGCGTGGCACTGGCGCTGCAGCCGGTGGCGACGGCGCTGTTCGCGAACTCGCCCTTCCTCGACGGCAAGCCGAACGGCTACAAGTCGTGGCGCGGCAATGTCTGGCAGAACCTCGACCCCGCCCGCACCGGCATGCTGCCCTTCATGTTCGAGGACGGCGCGGGCTACGAGCGCTATGTCGATTACGTCCTCGATGTGCCGATGTATTTCGTCTACCGCGACGGGCAGTACATCAACGCGCTGGGCCAGTCCTTCCGCGACTTCCTCAAGGGCGAGCTGCCGGCGCTGCCGGGCGAGAAGCCGACGCTCTCCGACTGGGCCGATCACCTGACCACCGTCTTCCCCGAGGCGCGGGTGAAGAAATACATCGAGATGCGCGGCGCCGATGGTGGGCCGTGGCGGCGGCTGTGCGCGCTGCCGGCGCTCTGGGTCGGGCTGATGTACGACCAGGGCGCGCTCGATGCCGCCTGGGATCTGGTGAAGGGCTGGGACGAGGCCACCCGCGAGGGCCTGCGCCGCGCCGCTGCCAAGGATGCGTTGCAGGGCGAGGCCGGGGGCGTCAAGCTCCACGACCTCGCGCGCGAGGTGGTGGCGATCGCGAAGGCCGGCCTGGCCGCGCGGGCGCGGCCCTCGGCGAACGGTCTGATCCCCGACGAGACGCATTTCCTCAACGCGCTCGAGGAATCGATCGAGACCGGCAAGGTGCCGGCGGACGAGCTGCTCGATCGCTACAGGGGCGACTGGAACGGCGATCTGACGAAGATCTACGCCGATTACAGCTATTGAGACGGAAAGGGAGGGGCGCTGCCCCTCCTGGCCTGCGGCCAGCTCACCCCGAGGTATTTGACCCAAGAAGAACGAGACTGGTTTTCTTCTTGGCCTAAATACCTCGGGGGGAGGCTGCGGATGCAGCCGGGGGGGGGCAGCGCCCCCCGCGACGGCTCAGCCCATCGGCACCGGTGGCGGGGTGTTGCCCGGCTGCGGCCCGAAGCGGTTGGCGCCGGGCTGCGAGGGCTGGACGAAGAAGAACAGCAAGATCAGCCCGCCGATGAGCGGGATGAAGGCGATCAGCAGCCACCACCCAGACTTGTCGAGGTCATGCAGCCGCCGCGCCCCGACGGCGATCATCGGCACCAGGATCGCCAGGGTGAAGATCGTGCTCAGCGGGCCGCCATTGCTGACCCAGCTCGCATAGCCCGGGCCGTGCATGAAGCGGCCGGTGCCGAACAGCATCGAATCGACGATGCTCAGCACGATCTGGCCGAGAAAGGCGAAAAGGACGAACCACCAGTATTCCGAGCGCGCGGCGCGCCCGGAAAAGGTGGCGTATTTCGTCAGCGACGTGCGAACGGCGGTCTGAAAATCCATCGGGGCCTCCTGGCTGATGCCTGCATCTGGCCCGCGAAGTGCGTCGGGATCAACCCTTCTTTCCGATCCGCGGCTCGCGCCCCTGGGCAAGGCGCTGGATATTGGCGCGGTGGCGCCAGAAGATCAGCACCGCCATCGCCGCCACCAGCAGCATCATCTCGCGGTGGCCGAGTGCGAGGGCGAGCGGCACCGCGGTCGCGGCCGAGACGAGGGCCGAAAGCGAGGAGATCCGGCTGAGCGCCGCGGTCACCAGCCAGACCGCGCAGGCGGCGAGGCCGACGGGCCAGGCGAGTGCGATCAGCGTGCCGAGGAAGGTTGCCACCCCCTTGCCGCCGCGAAAGCGCAGCCACACCGGGTAGAGATGGCCGACGAAGGCCGCGCCGCCGGCGATCTGCGCCGCGGTGTCGTCAAGGAAATGGCGTGCGAGCAGCACCGCCACCGCGCCCTTGCCCGAATCGAGCAGCAGCGTGGCCAGCGCCGCGCCCTTGTGCCCGGTGCGCAGCACGTTCGTTGCGCCGATGTTGCCCGAGCCGATCGTGCGCAGATCGCCCAGCCCCATCACCCGGGTGACCACCACCCCAAAGGGAATGGCGCCGAGCAGATAGCCCAGCACCGCCACCCCGGTCAGCACCGCGGCCCCGTTCTCCATTCCAGGCATCACTGCTCTGCCTCGTTCTTTTATTTTTCGTTATGCGGATAAACCTGCACCCCGGCGACGAATGTGGCAAGAACTTTGCCTTCCATCCGGGTGCCGTCGAACGGGGTATTCTTCGATTTCGAGTGCAGGGTAAAGCGATCAAGCACAAAAGGCGCGTCCGGATCGAAGAGGACGAGGTCGGCGGGCGCGCCTTCGGCAAGCCGGCCCTGCGCGAGGCCGAGCCGTTTCGCCGGGTTCAGCGCCATCGCGCGGAACAGCTGCGGCAGGCTCAGCGCGCCGGCGTGATAGAGCCGCAGCGCCGCGGGCAGCAGCGTCTCGAGCCCGACCGCACCCGAGGCTGCCTGCTCGAAGGGCAGGCGCTTGCTTTCCTCGTCGGCGGGCGTGTGCATCGAGCAGATCACGTCGATCAGCCCGTCGGCCACCGCCTGCACCGCGGCCAGACGGTCCTCTTCCGAGCGCAGCGGCGGCGTCATCTTGAAGAAGGTGCGGTAATCGCCGACGTCGAATTCGTTCAGCGTCAGGTGATGGATCGAGACGCCCGCGGTGACGTCGAGCCCCGCGGCCTTGGCGCGGGCAAGCGCCGGCAGCGCCGCGGCCGAGGTGATCTGGTCGGCGTGATAGCGCACGCCGGTCATCTCGACGAGAGCGAGGTCGCGTTCAAGACCGATCCGCTCGGCCATCGGGCTGACACCGGGCAGGCCGCGCAGCGAGGCGAACTTGCCCGAGGTGACGGCGGCGCCGTGGCTCAGCCCCGGCTCCTGCGGGTGGCCCACCACCATCGCGCCGAGCGCGCGGGCATAGGTGAAGGCGCGGCTCAGCACCTTGGCATCGGTGGTCACCGCCTCGGCATCGGTGAAGGCGACGGCGCCCGCATCCATGAGAAAGCCGATTTCGGTCATCTCGCGGCCGTCGCGGCCCTTGGTCAGCGCCGCCATGTGGCGGATGCGCACCGGCGCCTCGGCCGCGCGCCGGGTGGCGAATTCGAGCGATTCGGGGGTGTCGATCGCGGGCAGCGTGTCGGGGCGGGCAATCACCGTGGTGACGCCGCCCGCCGCCGCCGCGCGCCCCGCGGTGCGGAAGCTTTCCTTGTGGCGCTCGCCCGGCTCGCCGATCTTCACGCCGAGATCGACGATGCCCGGCGCAAGGCATTTGCCGGCGCAGTCGATCACCTCGGCGCCCTCGGGCGCGGGGATGTCGCCAAGCGCCACGATGCGGCCCTCCGCGATCAGCAGGTTGCCGGGGGTCTCGGTCAGGCGCTCCGGGTCGATCAGGCGGGCGTTCTGCAGGAACAGGGTCATGTCATTCCCCTCTGGATCTCGCGGACCAGCGACTGCACCGCCGCCGCGTCGTGAATGTGGAAGAAGCCGCGCATCAGCGGGCGCTCGGGCTCGTTGCGGTGCTGGGTCACGCCGACCGGGAAGGTGACCGAATTGCGGCCGAGCCCGACCGCGAGATGCGGCGTCAGCGGGTAGCGCTCGAGGTACGGCGCGGCGCCCGGGCGCAGCGTGGCAATGTAGATCGCCCGGTCGGTGAGCGCATAGCGCTGGTCATGAAGCCGGCGGTTGCCGAAACCGCTGCGCCGGACAAGCTGCAGCGCCGAGAGCACGAAAAGCCCGATCCCCGCCACCGCCTGTGCGGCCGAGCCCCCGGCGCGCAGGGTGATGACAAGCCCCGTCGCCGCGCCGCCCGCGAGCACCGCAAGGATCGCGGGCCCGCCGACGGGCGTGAACAGTCGCGGATCGGGGGCGCCGTGCCAGCGCAGCGCCTCGCCCGGGCCGATCAGCCCGCCCCAGAAAGTGGTGCCATCGCGGCCCACCCGGGGCAGGGGTCTCTCCCCTCCGGCCGGGCCGGGGGCGGAGGCGGACGTGTCGCTCACCGTTTCACCTTCGCGCGCTTCACCCGCGCCGCCTCGATCGCTGCCATCACGGCGGCGCTGTCGGCAAGATGCTTGATCAGGTGCTTGTCGCCCGCCTTGGTGACGATCTGCACGTCGCCCATCAGCCGGCGCACGGTGGTGATCTCGAGCAGCATCACCTGCCGCCCCTGCGGCCCGACAAGGCGTCGGTCGGTCAGCTGCCAGCGCCGCGCGAAGGCCTCGGAGCGGAAGTAGAGCGCGCGCAGCGCCATGCCGGCGGCAATCGCCAGCGCGGCCACCGCGATCTGGTCGGTGTGGCCCATCCAAACGAGCGCCGCCGAGACCAGCACGATGCCGATGCCGGCGAGAACCGCGGTGTCATACCAATACCGCCGGGGATCGGCGCTGAACACCGCCGCGACCTTTTCGCCCGGATCGAGCGGCAGCTCGGAGGCCGGGCCGGGGCGATAGTCGTGGACGCTGTCGCGCTTGATCTCAGACATAGACATCCCCGACGGCGGCGCGGCCGCGCTCGGCGCGCAGGTTCTGCGCGAGCAGATCCATCACCGCCATGCGCACCGCGACGCCCATCTCGACCTGGTCCTGGATGACCGAGCGGGTGATGTCGTCGGCGATGGTGCCGTCGATCTCGACGCCGCGGTTCATCGGACCCGGGTGCATCACGATCGCGTCGGGTTTGGCACAGGCGAGCTTTTCGGCGTCAAGCCCGTAGCGGAAGAAATACTCGCGTTCCGAGGGGATGAAGCCGCCGTCCATGCGTTCCTTCTGCAGGCGCAGCATCATCACCACGTCGGCGCCCTCGAGCCCCTCGCGCATGTTCTCGAACACCTCGCAGCCGAATTCCGAGATCCCCGAGGGCATCAGCGTCGGCGGCCCGATCAGCCGGATGCGGTTCTTCATCTTGCCGAGCAGGAACAGGTTCGAGCGCGCCACCCGGCTGTGCGCGACGTCGCCGCAGATCGCCACGGTCAGCCCCTCGATCCGGCCCTTGCTGCGGCGGATCGTCAGCGCGTCGAGCAGCGCCTGCGTCGGGTGCTCGTGCTTGCCGTCGCCGGCGTTGATGACGGCGCAGTTCACCTTCTGCGACAGCAGCTCGACCGCGCCCGAACTTGCGTGGCGCACGACCAGCAGGTCGGGGTGCATCGCGTTCAGCGTCAGCGCGGTGTCGATCAGCGTCTCGCCCTTCTTCACCGACGAGGTCTGCATCGACATGTTCATCACATCCGCGCCAAGCCGCTTGCCGGCCAGCTCGAAGCTCGACTGCGTGCGCGTCGAGTTCTCGAAGAACATGTTGATCTGCGTCATGCCGGCGAGCACGTCGGTGCGCTTCACCGTGCGGCGGTTCAGTTCGACGTAGCGGTCGGCGAGATCGAGGACGGTCCGGATCTCCTCCGGCGCCAGATGCTCGATGCCCAGAAGATGCCTTGCGCGGAATGACATGACTGCCTCCGAAGTTGTCCGGGGCCGCTTATGGCAAAAGGGGGGGCATCCGTCCAGCAGGAAGCGGCCGGGGCAGGGCCGGAAATCGTCGCACCCTTGCCCCGGTTTTGCCTCGGGGGCGGGGCAGAATGGGACTTTGACGGACTGATTTCAGGAGACGTGCCATGCCGGACGCTCCGACTCCGCACAGGATCGGCGGCGGCGTCCGCGGCGCGAGGCCGCAGCGAGCCGGGCCGAGGCACGCGCGCTTGCCGACAGCTTGAACGAGTCGACCGCGCTGAGCTGGTTCTGGGCGCTGCTGTTCGGCCCGCTTTATGACCTCGTGCACGGCTTTTTGCCCGCGCGCTGGTGGTTCTGGTGCTCTATCTCATGGGCATCGGTGTCGTCCTGTCGCCGTTTCTGGCCTATCTTGCCTGGCGTAAGCGGGCGCAGGCCCGGGCCGAGGTGATGCGCAGCATCGACCGGGGCCGGCATCCGATGGGACGGGTGCTTTACCCCGGCCGCGCCCCGGCATAGCTTGGCGGCATGACCGCCGGAGCCGATCTCGATTACAACGCCGCCCGCGCCGCGCTCGAATGGCTGATCGAGCTCGGGGTGGATTCGGCTGTGCTTGACGAGCCGGTCGATGCCTATGCGCTGCCCGAGACGCTGAACACGCCGAAACCCGCAGCCCCCGCGGTGGCCCCGCAGGGCCCCGGCCCGCGGCCACTGCCTGTGCCCGAGGCGGGCCCCGATCCGGTCGCCGAGGCGCGCCGGGCGGCGGTCGCGGCCAATGACCTCGAGGCGCTGCGCGAGGCGATTGCGGCCTATGACCTGTGCGAGCTGAAGAAGGGGGCAAAGACCACGGTCTTTGCCGACGGCAACCCGAAGGCGCGGGTGATGATCATCGGCGAGGCGCCGGGCCGCGACGAGGACATCCAGGGCAAGCCCTTCGTCGGCCGTGCCGGGCATCTGCTCGACAAGATGTTCGCCGCGATCGGGCTGAGCCGGACCAGCCCTGATGCCGAAGCGGCCTTCTACATCACCAACGTGCTGCCCTGGCGCCCGCCGGGCAACCGCGACCCGGAACCGGCCGAGATTGCGCAGATGCTGCCCTTCCTCGCCCGCCATGTCGAACTGGCCGATCCCGATCTGATCGTGCTGATGGGCAATGCCGCCTGCGCCGCGGCGCTGAACAAGCGCGGCATCCTGCGGCTGCGCGGGCACTGGGCCGAGGCCTTCGGCCGGCCGGCGCTGCCGATGACCCACCCGGCCTATCTGCTGCGTCAGCCCCATGCCAAGCGCGAGGCCTGGGCCGATCTGCTCGACCTGCGCGCGCGGCTGAATGCGCTCGCGCCCTGACAAATGCGTGAACGGCGGGTGAAGCGACACTCCGTCCCGTAGGATGCGCGCTAGACTTTGCGTAAGGACCAGGCCAGGGCCAGCCCCTTTCCGCCGCACCGACCGACAGGACACGGACGATGAAGTTTCTCACCCGCTCCCTGATGGGGCTGTTTCTCACCGCGCTGACCCTTGGGCTGCTGGCGGCGGGGGGCTATGCCGTCATGGCGGCGATCAGCGCACGCAACGCCGCGCCCGAGCGCCCGGCGCAGGCGCGCGAGCGGGTCTTTGCGGCGAACGTGGTGACGCTCGACTTCGGCACGCGGGTGCCGCGGCTCACTGCATATGGCGAGATCCGCGCGGTGCGGCGGCTCGAACTGCGGGCGGCGGCGGCGGGGCGGATCCGGGATCTGTCGCCGAATTTCGTCGAGGGCGGCACGGTGTCTGCGGGCGAGCTGCTGGTGCAGCTCGATCCGGCCGAGGCACAGGCGGCGCGCGACACCGCGGCTGCGGCGCGCGGCGAGGCGCAGGCGGCGCTGGCGCTGGCCGAGCGCACCGTGGCGATCGCCTCGGATGACCTGACGGCGGCCGGGCGGCAGGCGGACCTGCGCCGCTCGGCGCTCGAGCGGCAACGCTCGATCGACGCGAAGGGCTTCGGCAAGGCGGCCGACACCGAGACTGCCGAGCTTGCCGTTTCGGCCGCCGATCAGGCGGTGCTGACCAAGCGCACGGCGCTGTCGGCGGCCGAGGCCGGGCTCGATCAGGCACGCAACACCCTGCGCCGGGCCGAGATCACGCTCGGCGAGGCCGAGCGCAAGCTGCGCGACACGATGATCCGCGCGGGCTTTGCCGGCAACCTCGCCGGGATCAGCGCGGTGAAGGGGCGGGTCGTGGCGACGAACGAGATGCTCGGCGAGCTGATCGACCCCGCCGCGCTCGAGGTCTCGTTCCGGGTCTCGACGGCGCAATTCGCCCGGCTGACCGATGCCGCCGGTGCGCTGGTGCCGGTGCAGGCCGAGGTGGCGCTGGATCTGCAGGGGCGCACGCGCAGCGCGCCCGCGACGCTGGTGCGGGCGGGGGCGGCGGTCGAGACCGGGCAGACCGGGCGTCAGCTCTTCGCCCGGCTCGACGTTCCCGCGGGTTTCAAGGCCGGCGATTTTGTCACCGTCACCCTCGACGCGCCGCCGCTCGAGGCGGTGGCCGAGGTGCCGTCGGCCGCCGTCGGCGCGGATGGCCGGGTGCTGCTCCTTGCGGCGGGCGACCGGCTTGCTGCGGTGCCGGTCGAGGTGCTGCACCGGCAGGACGACACGGTGCTGATCCACGCTGCTGGGCTTGCGAACGGGCAGGAGATCGTCGCCGAACGCACGCCGCTTCTGGGCGAGGGGCTGAAGCTGCGCCCGCTGCGGCCGGGCGCGGCCGCCACCGCGCCGGCGCTGGTGCCGCTCGACGCCGCGCGCCGCGCGCGGCTGATTGCGCAGGTCGAGGCGAATGCGCGCATGCCCTCCGAGACGAAGGCGCGCCTCCTTGCCCAGCTCGCCGAGGAGGCGGTGCCGGCCGAGCTGATCGACCGGCTCGAAGCGCGGACCGGGGGCTGAGCCGGTGAGCGCGCGCCCCGAGGACAGCCCCACCCCCGACACCCCCGTCACCGCGACCGAGGCGAATGCTGCCGCGGCCGAGGCCGCCCGGGCCGAGGGCGCCTTTGTGCGCCCCGACGAGCCCCTGCCGCCGCCGCGCGGGATCATCGGCCGCTTCACCCGGCACCGCACGCTGGCGAATATCGTGCTCGTCATCATGCTTTGCGCCGGGCTGGCCGTGCTGCCGAAGATGCGTGCGCAGTTCTTCCCCGATTCGGTGACCGAAGAGGTCGAGGTCGAGGTGACCTGGGAGGGCGCCGGCGCCGAGGACGTCGACCGCGCCGTCGTGCAGGTGCTCGAACCCTCGCTGCTCTCGGTCGAGGGCGTCGACAGCTCCGAAAGCCGGGCGATCGAGGGCAAGGCGACGATCACCCTCGAGTTCGAGCCGGGCTGGGACATGGGGCGCGCGGTGAACGACGTCGAGCAGGCGATCACCGCCGCGGGCGATCTGCCCGAGGCGGCCGACGAGCCCGTCGTCACCCGCGGCGTTTGGCGCGACACGGTGACCGATGTGGTGCTGACCGGCCCGATCTCGCCCGAACAGCTCGGCCGGCTGGCCGACGAGCTGGTGGTGCGGCTCTACGCGGCGGGGGTGACGCGCACCACGGTGCAGGGCATGGCCGCGCCGCGCACGCTGGTCGAGGTGCCGACGGCGCAGATGATGCGTCACAACGTGACGCTGAGCCAGATCTCGGCGCTGATCGCGGCCGAGGCGGCAACGAGCCCCGCAGGCGACGTGGCGGGCGGCGCGGCGCGTGTGCGCACCGGCGAGGAACGCCGCGCGGCGCGCGACATCGCGGGCATCGTGATCCGCACCAACCCGGACGGCTCGCTGCTGACCATCGGCGATGTGGCACAGATCCGGGTCGAGGGGGCGAACCGGGCGCGGGCCTATTTCGTCGGCGCGAACCCGGCGATGACGGTGAATGTCTCGCGCTCGGCCGCGGGCGATGCGATCGCGCTGCAGCACAAGGTCGAGGCGGTGGTGGCCGAGATCCGCCCGACCCTGCCCGCGGGCACCACCATCGACCTTGTGCGCACCCGCTCGGCCGCGATCATCCAGCGGCTCGAGCTGTTGATGAAGAATGGCGCGCAGGGGCTGGCGCTGGTCCTGGTACTGCTCTTCCTGTTTCTCAACGCGCGCACCGCCTTCTGGGTGGCGATGGGGATTCCCACCTCGATGGCCGCCGCGCTGGCGGTCATGTACCTCGGCGGCATGACGCTCAACATGATCTCGATCTTCGCGCTGATCCTGACCTTGGGCATCGTTGTCGACGATGCGATCGTGGTCGGTGAGCACGCCGATTTCCGCGCCCGCGAGCTGGGCGAGCATCCGGTGCTGGCGGCCGAGCAGGGGGCCTGGCGGATGGCGGCGCCGGTGCTCGCCTCGTCGCTGACCACGATCATCGCCTTTGCCGGGCTGACGGTGGTCGGCGGGCCGATGGGGCGGATGGTCGAGGATATCCCCTGGACGGTGATCGCGGTGCTCACCGCCTCGCTGATCGAGTGCTTCCTGATCCTGCCCAACCACATGAGCCACGCGCTCGCCCATACCGCGAAGGGCGCCTGGTATGACGCGCCGTCGCGGGTGGTGAACCGCGGGCTCGACTGGGTGCGGGTGCGGATCATGCGGCCGCTGGTGCGGCTGATCGTGCGGGCGCGCTATGCGGTCGTGGCGGGCTCGGTCGCGCTGCTGCTCAGCCAGGTCGCGCTGCTGATCGGCGGCACGGTGCAGTGGCGCTTCTTCGCGCCGCCCGAACAGTCGACGGTCTCGGGCGCCTTTGCCATGCTGGCGGGCGCCTCGCGCGCCGACACCATGGCGCAGATGCAGGCGCTGCAGCGCGCCGTCGACCGGGTCGGGCAGGACTACGCGGCCGAGACCGGCACCAACCCGGTCGAATATGTGCTGGGCCAGATCGGCGGCGCCTCGGTCCGCGCGCTTGCCTCGGCCGAGGGCAAGGACACCGACCTTCTGGGCTCGATCTCGGTCGAGCTGATCGATGCCGACCTGCGCCCCTTCTCCTCGGCCGATTTCGTCGCCCGCCTGCAGCGCGAGGCCGAGCGGATGCCGCTGCTCGAGGAGCTCAGCTTCCGCGGCTTCCGCACCGGGCCCGCGTCGGACGGCATCTCGGTGCAGTTCTCGGGCGCCGAGAGCCGGGTGCTGAAGGAGGCGGCAGAGGATCTGAAGGCGGCACTTGCGGCCTTCCCCGAGGTTTCGGCCCTCGAGGACACGCTCGCCTATGACAAGGAAGAGCTGATCCTGTCGCTCACCCCGCAGGGCGCGGCGCTCGGCTTCGACATCGACAGCCTCGGGCGCGAGCTGCGGGCGCGGCTGAACGGCACCGAGGCGGCAACCTATCCCGACGGCGTGCGCTCGGCCTCGATCCGGGTCGAGCTGCCGGAACGCGAGCTCACCGCCGATTTCATCGAGCGGATGCAGATGCGCACGCCGGCGGGCAACTGGGTGCCGCTCTCCGATATCGTCACGCTGCGCTCGGAAACCGGCTTCTCGACGATCCGGCGCGAGGACGGGGTGCGGCGCGTGGGCGTCACCGGCGACATCTCCGAGGACGACCCGGCGCACGCGAACGAGATCCAGCGCACGCTCCGCGACGAGATCCTGCCGCGCATCGCCGAGGAACGCGGCGTCGTCTTCACCCTGACCGGCGCGGCCGAGCAGGAGCGCGACTTCATGTCGGACGCGATGACCGGGCTGATCCTGTGCCTCGTCGGCATCTACATCGTGCTGGCCTGGATCTTTGCCAGCTGGACCCGGCCGGTGGTGGTGATGTCGGTGATTCCCTTCGGCCTCGTCGGCGCGATCTGGGGCCATGCGCTCTGGGGCCTGCCGATGTCGATGTTCTCGGTCGTCGGGCTGATCGGCATGACCGGCATCATCATCAACGATGCGATCGTGCTGATCTCGACCGTCGATGAATATGCGGTGAAGCGCGGCCTTGGCCCGGCGATCGTCGATGCGGTGGCGGACCGGCTGCGGCCGGTGCTGCTGACCACGCTGACGACGGTGCTGGGGCTGGCGCCGCTGCTTTACGAGACCTCGGCCTCGGCGCTGTTCCTGAAACCCACGGTCATCACCCTGTGCTACGGGCTCGGCTTCGGCATGGGCATCGTGCTGCTGGTCGTGCCGGCGGTGCTGGCGATCCAGCTCGATGTGACGCGACAGTTGCGGGCGCTGCGCCACGGGCTGCGGGCGCGGCCGCTGCGCGGGGTGCTGGGTGCGGCGGCGGGACTGATCGTGCTCGCCTTCGTCGCAACGCTCGGCCGCGCGATGCTGGCGGGGCAGGGCGTCGCTGCGGCGCTTGGCCTGTTCGTGGGACTTGCGGCGCTGGTGGTGCTGGGCGCGGGGCTCGTCGCGCCGCGGATCGCGCGCGCACGGCTCGGTGCGGCGCGCTGAGGCGTCGTCTCAGTTCGCGGGGCAGCCGTCGATCTCAATCGCGCCCGCGTCGCTCAGCACGGTGATGCGCAGATCGGACTGATCGAGCGTGAAGGGCGTGCCGCTGTCGGGCACGAATTCGGCGCTGGCGAGCAGCATGTTCCCTTGCCGCTCGGCCTCCGACTCCGAGACCCACATCGGCGTCGAGCGCAGTTCGAACAGCGCCACCTCGCCCGCCGCCTCGGGCAGGTCGATCGCCGCCTTCACCCGCATCCCGTCGGCGATCGGCTCGACCGTGCAATGCGCAAGGCCGGGCTGGCGCAGCGGCACCGCCGCCATCGCCGCGCGGATCTCGGGATCGGGCGCGCCCGGCCCGGCAAGATCGGCGCCGAGTTCAAGCGAGACCGGCACGCAGACGTCGCGGCAGATCCCCAGATCGAGATCGGCCGCCAGCGCCACCGGCTTTGCCGGGTCCGTGGGGGTGATCTCGAGCGGCAGGATCATCTCGTCGTGATAGCCCACGGTGCGCAGACCGTTCTGGTCGAAGACCTGTGGCGCGGGCCAGATCACCTGCACCTTGGCGACATTGTCCGACCCGGCGAAATCGATCACTGGCGGCACTCCGGCATCGCCCGGGCTGCGCCAGTAGGTCTTCCAGCCGGGATCGAGTGCGATCTTCAGGGCTGCGATCCGGCTGCCGTCGGGGGCCTCCCAGCCGGGCAGCACCTCGGCCCCCTCCATGCCGGGGGGCAGCGGCTCCTCGGCGCGGGCGGGAAGCGCGGCAAGGCAGAGGCAGAGCGGAAGCAGCGGGGCGAGATGTCTGGGCATGTGCTTCCGATAGCGCCTCGGGGCCGGGCAGTCCAAGTCACAAACGCGCCAGCGCGGTCTTTGTGTGCGGCTTTGCCACAGTCGGTGCGGGGCGGGGGCTTGATCGCGCGGGGGCACGCGACCACCTTTTGAGGAATGGCGCATCCCGCGCCCGTGGAGGCCGACATGGACCTGACCGGAAAACTCCTGATCGCGATGCCCGGCATGGGTGACCCGCGCTTCGAGCATGCGGTGGTGGCGGTCTGCGCCCATTCGCCCGAGGGCGCGATGGGGGTGATTGTCAACAAGCCGCTGCCGACGCCGGGGCTGAGCGACCTGCTCGCCCAGCTTGGCATCCCGGTGACCGCCTCGGACCGGCCCGAGCGCGCGCCGATCCTGTTCGGCGGCCCGGTCGAGACCGGACGCGGCTTCGTGCTGCATTCGCGCGACTGGAAGGGGCAGGGGCCGGCGATGGAGGTGATGCCCGAGATGGCGATGACCGCGACGCGCGACATCCTCGAGGACATCGCACAGGGCCGTGGCCCGGACCGCGCGCTCCTTGCGCTTGGCTATGCCGGCTGGGGCCCGGGGCAGCTCGAGGCCGAGATCCTGTCGAACGGCTGGCTCATTGCGGATGGCGATGCCACGATCGCGCTCGACCCCGATCATGCGACGAAATGGACCCGGGCGCTCGCCACCATGGGCGTCGATCCGCGCACGCTCTCGGCCGCAGCGGGCCACGCCTGAGCGCAGAAGGGGGGCGCTGCCCCCCGGCTTCGCCTCCCCCCGAGGTATTTTCCCCAGGAAGAACGCAAGTGAAACGTGCCTTTGCATTCATCTTGGCAAAAATACCTCGGGGGTGAGCGCCTCTGGCGCGAGGGGGCAGCGCCCCCTAGCTGCGCGGGGCTGCGGCGCGCTGCAGCCGGTCGTTGATCGCGCGGCCAAGCCCGGTGTCGGGGATGGCCGCGACGGCGATCGTTGCGGCGCCGCGTGCCTGCGCCAGCCGGTCGGCCGCGCGCAATGCGCCGAACAGGCGGGCTGCCGCCTCGACCAGATCGCCGCTTGCGGAGAGCGTCAGATCGGCCGCGGGGCCGGGGCCGAAGCCGAGGAAGACCTCGTCCGGGCGCTTGTCCGTCGCGTTCAGCCGCACCGCGGCGCCGGGGGCGTAATGCGATTTCAGCTGGCCGGGCGCGTTCGGCTTTGCCGCATCTCCGCCCGTCGGCAAGGCGCAGCCAAGCGCCGCCTCGAGCGCCTCGGCCGGCAGCCCGCCCGGGCGCAGCAGCGTCGGCGGATCGAGCATCAGGATCGTCGATTCGAGCCCCACCGCGCAGGGCCCGCCATCGACCACCGCGGCGATCCTGCCATCGAGCCCCTCGAGCACATGATCGGCGGTCGTCGGGCTGACCTTGCCCGAGGGATTGGCCGAGGGCGCCGCCACCGGGCCGCCGAAGGCCGCAAGCAGCGCGTGCGCGACCGGGTGGGCGGGCATCCGCACTGCCACCGTGTCAAGGCCGGCGCTGACGAGGTCGGAAATCCCCGCCTCGGGGCGCAAGGGCAGCACGAGGGTCAGGGGGCCGGGCCAGAACGCCGCGGCAAGCGCCCGGGCCGCCTCCGAGAACACCGCCACCCGTTCGGCCGCGGCAAGGTCGGGCACATGCACGATCAGCGGGTTGAAGCGCGGCCGGCCCTTGGCAGCATAGATCCGCGCCACCGCCTCGCCCGAGCGGGCATCGCCGCCGAGGCCATAGACCGTCTCGGTCGGGAAGGCGACGAGATCGCCCGCGGCCAGCAGCTCGGCTGCCCGCGCGATCCCCGCGGCATCGGCTGCGAGACGTTCCGTCATGCGATCCATTCACCTCCGGTGACGCTGCGTTGCGGTTGAAGGCGCCTTCCCTTGCGGTAACTTGTCGCCCGAGTAATCAGGTCATAAGCGCGCCGGCGCCCCTTGCCAAGCGCTCCAAGGAGAAAGCCATGTCCTATCGTTCGCCCGTCGCGGAACTGCGGTTCATTCTCGACAAGGTGGTGCCGCTTGCGCCGGTGTCCGCGACCGAGAAATTCGCCGAGGCGACCGGCGAGACCGTCGATGCGATCCTGACCGAGGCGGCAAAGCTGTGTGACGAGGTGATGGCGCCGCTGATCCGCAACGGCGATCTGCATCCGGCGAAGCTGGAAAACGGCGTGGTGCGCTCCTCGCCGGGGTTCAAGGAAGCCTATGAGCAGATCGCCGAGGGTGGCTGGGTCGGGATCTCCTCGCCGGTCGAATACGGCGGCATGGGCCTGCCGCTGACCATGGCGATCGCGGTCAATGACATGATGTCGGGTGCGAACCTGGCACTGCAGCTCAATCCGCTGCTGACCCAGGGCCAGATCGACGCGCTGGAACACCACGCCTCGGACGAGATCAAGGAACTCTACCTGCCGAAGCTGATTTCGGGCGAATGGTCGGGCACGATGAACCTGACCGAACCGCAGGCCGGTTCCGACGTCGGCGCGCTGCGCACCAAGGCCGAGCCGAATGGCGACGGCACCTATTCGGTCACCGGGCAGAAGATCTTCATCTCCTGGGGCGATTCGGACATGACGAAGAACGTCTGCCACCTCGTTCTCGCACGCCTGCCCGATGGCGCGCCCGGCACGAAGGGGATCTCGCTCTTTATGGTGCCGAAATACCTTCCCGATGCGAACGGCGAACCGGGCGTGGCGAACAGCCTGAAGGTCGTCTCGCTCGAGCACAAGATGGGCCTGCACGGCTCGCCCACCTGCGTGATGAGCTTCGAGGGCGCGAAGGGCTGGATGGTCGACGGGCCGAACAAGGGCATGGCGGCGATGTTCACGATGATGAACAACGCGCGTCTGAACGTCGGCGTCGAAGGCATCGGCATCGCCGAGGGCGCCTATCAGAAGGCGCTCGCCTATGCGCAGGACCGGGTGCAGTTCAAGCCGATCATCGAGCACGCCGACGTGCGCCGGATGCTGGCCGAGATGAAGGCCGAGGTGTTTGCCGCGCGCGCGATCGCGCTTGCCTGCGCCGTGGCGATCGACATGGGGCACGCGACCGGTGACGAGGCCTGGACGGCGCGCGCCGCGCTGCTGACCCCGATCGCCAAGGCCTATGGCACCGACACCGGCATGTGGGTCTCGGACCAGGGCATCCAGGTGCACGGCGGCATGGGCTTCATCGAGGAGACCGGCGCCGCGCAGTATTTCCGCGACGTGCGCGTCACCGCGATCTACGAGGGCACGAACGGCATCCAGTCGATGGACCTTGTCGGGCGCAAGATGATGGACGGCGGCAAGGCCGCGTTCCGTCTGCTGCAGGAGGTCGAGGAAGACGCCAAGGCCGGGCGCGAGGCGCTGCCCGATCTTGCCGATGCCGTCTGGCAGGCCGCCGAGACGCTGCGCGAGCACACCGAATGGATGATCGGCCAGGACATGCAGGACCGCTTTGCGGGCTCCGTGCCCTATCTCAAGGCCTTCGCCCGGGTGCTCGGCGCGCATTTCCATCTGCGTGCGGCGATCGCCGAAGGCGCCGGGTCGCGTCATGCGAAGCTTGCCGCGGTCTATATCCGCCGCCTGCTGCCGCAGTTCGCCGCGGCGCTGGCCGAGGCGCGCGAAGGCGCCGAGGGGCTTTATGCGCTGTCGGTCGAAGATCTGAGCGCATGAGCCACGGGACCGCGCGGAAAGGGCTGCACTACCCCTGGCCCGATCCGCCGGCTCCGGGTGAGACCGTTGAGATTGCGGAGGGCGTGCTGTGGCTGCGCCTTCCGCTGCCGATGGCGCTCGACCACGTCAATGCCTATGCCCTCGACGATGGCGACGGCTGGACGCTGGTCGACCCCGGCATCGACACCCCGGCCTGTCGCGCCGCGCTGCAATCGGCGCTCGACGGGCGGCTTTCGGGCAAGCCCGTCACCCGCGTCCTCGTCACCCATTACCACCCCGACCACATCGGCCTGGCGGGCTGGCTGCAGGCGCACGGCGCCGAGCTGGTGACCACCCGCACTTCCTGGCTCTTTGCCCGGATGCTGATCCTTGACGAGCAGCCGGTGCCGGTTGCCGAGACGCTCGACTTCTGGCGCCGGGCCGGGATGCCCCCCGATCTGCATGCCCGCCGAGCCACCGAACGCCCGTTCAACTTCGCCGATTGCGTGCATCCGCTGCCCTTGGGCTTCACCCGGATCCGCGAGGGCGACCGGGTCGTGGCCGGCGGCCGGCGCTGGCGGGTGCGGATCGGCGAGGGGCATGCGCCCGACCATGCGACGCTCTGGTCCGAGGATGACGAGCTGATCCTTGGCGGCGATCAGCTCTTGCCCTCGATCTCGGCCAATCTCGGCGTCTATGCGACCGAGCCGATGGCCGATCCGGTCGCCGACTGGCTGGAGAGCTGCCGCGCCTTCCAGCCTTTCGCGCATCGCCACCATCTGGTGCTGCCCGGCCACAAGACGCCGTTCACCGGCCTGCCGCTGCGGCTGCGGCAGATGATCGAGAACCACGAGGGCGCGCTCGCCCGTCTGCGCAGGCTGCTGGCCGAAGGGCCGCGTCCGGCCACCGCCTGTTTCCCCGCGCTGTTCAAGCGGCCGATCGGCGAGGGCGAATACGGGCTGGCGCTGGTCGAGGCGGTAGCGCATCTCAATCACCTCTTGCACCGGGGCGAGGTCCGCCGCACGCTGGCCGACGATGATATCTGGCACTGGTCCCTCGCATGAGCGACACCCCGATCCGCACCGTTGCCGAGGCGCATGAGGAAAGCGCGCTGCCGCGCGCCCATGCGGTGCTGACCGATGACGACGCCGGCGCCCCTTTCGAGAGCCTGCCGCTGCCGCCCGGAATGGCCGACGAGCCGTTCGAGGACAAGTCGCCCGCGCAATGGGCCTATGAGCGGCTGGTCCTCTATATCCAGAACTTCGAGAACCAGCTGCAGCCTGACGAGGAAGTCGCGCTGGGCATCACCGGCGGCGATGTCGGGGTGCTGCAGATCGAGGGGCTCGGCTACTTTGCTCCCGACATCCTGACCTTCTATGGCCGCGACGAGGACGGCGCGCGCACCCAGCTGATCCAGCATGTGAGCCAGCTCAACGTGATGCTGGTGGCGATTCCGAAACCCGCGGCCGAGGACGAGGCGCGGCGGATTGGCTTCCGCCTGGCCCGGGGGCTGACGGCCGAGCGCAAGGGCTGAGACGCGGCGCATCGCATGGATGACAGGCGCGCGACGCTGCGCTAGGCTCACCTTGGGAGACAGCCGGGAGGAAACGATGGCCGATCACAGAATGGGCAGCATGGACATCCGTGCTCAGGAGAGAACATTCGCCGGATTCCTGCGCTTCGTGACCGTCGGGGCGGTTGTCATCGTGGCATTTTTGGTGTTCCTCGCTCTGGCAAACGGCTGATCCGTCAGCCCTGTCATGAGTTTGAGGAGGACGGCAGATGCGCCGACTTATCATCTGCTTGCTCCTGCCGCTGGCGCTGGCCGCGTGCGGGGCACAACCCGTCTGGGCGCCGGACGATGTCGTGCAGAAGGCCGCGGTGCACACCGGCAACCCGCCCTCGGTGACGCTGTTCACCGTGATCGGCACCCATACCGGTTCGGGCGGGCATTCGTCGCTGATGATCGACGGCACGCAGCGGGTGATCTTCGACCCGGCCGGGACCTGGAACCACCCCTGGGTGCCCGAGCGCAACGACGTCGACTACGGCATCACCGAACGGATGTACAAGTTCTACATCGATTACCACGCGCGCGAGACCTGGTTCGTGCGCGAGCAGCGCGTGCCGGTGACGCTGGCGCAGGCGGATGCGATGATCCGCCGGGCCGAGGCGAATGGCGCGGTGAACAAGATGATGTGCGCCAATGACACCTCGGCGGTGCTGCGCGACATCCCGGGCTTCGAATCGCTGCCGAACACCTTCTCGCCGCTGAAGCTGTCGAAGGCCTTCGCCAAGCTGCCGGGCGTGGTGACCAAGGATCATTACGACAACGATCCCGACGACAATTCGGGTGTGCTGATGGTGCAGCAGGAAGAGATCAAACACGGCACCGAGCTGCCGTTCTGATCCGGCCCGCCGCTTCTGAAAGATGAACGCCCGGGGCAAGTCCCGGGCGTTTCCGTCTCAGCCGACCAGCCAGAGCGCGAGATAGAGCGAGACGAAGCCGCCAAGGATCGCGGCGAGTGTGTTGCGCGTGGCGAGCCCCGCCAGCACCGTCACCGCGGCAGCGATCAGCCGCGCGGGGTCGGGGGCGCCGCCCGTCGCCTGCGGCCAGAGCACCAGCGGCGCGACCAGCCCCGGCAGCACCGCCACCGCGGTATAGCGCAGATAGCGCAGCGCCCATTCCGGCAGCGGCCGGCGCCCGGCGAGGCCGAGGAAGGAATAGCGCAGGAAGAAGGTGCCGATGCCGAGGGCGAGGATGATCGTCCAGATCTCGGCCCGGCCATAGAAGTCTGCGGTCATCGGGCGGCCCTCCGGGTCAGGAAGGTTTCGGCCCGCGCGCCCGCGACCATCGCCAGCACCGCGGCGACCAGCACGCCCAGCCCCGAGGGCAGGAACGAGAACACGAGCGCCGCGACGACCGAGACCGTCGCCGCGACCAGATGCGGCAACGAGCGCAGCATCGGCGCGATCATCGCGAGGAAGGTCACCGGCACGGCGAAATCGAGCGCGAACTCGGCCGGGATCGCCGCACCCAGAAGCGCGCCCGCGAGCGTCGCGACATACCAGGTCGGGCAGTTCGGCGTGCAGGCCCCGGCGTAATAGGCGAGCTTCTCGGCCAGGCTCTGCTGCGGCGCGCGCTCGTAATCCTGCGCGGCGACGGCAAAGCTCTGGTCGATCATGAAATAGGCGACGAGCGCCTTCTGCCAGCGCGGCGCGGCGCCCAGATGCGGCGCGAGCGAGGCCGAATACATCGCCATGCGCAGATTGACCGCGAGCGAGGTCAGGATCACCAGCAGCGCCGGCGTGTGGTCGTTCATCAGCTGCACCGCGGTGAATTGCGAGGCGCCCGCAATGACCAGGACCGAGAACCCCATCACCTCGACGAGGTTCAGCCCGGCCTCGGTCGCGGCGACGCCGAAGAGGGTGCCAAAGGGCACGATCACCAGCATGAAGGGCAATCCGTTGCGCAGGCCGCGCCAGTAGGCGGCGGAAAGTGAGGGGCGGTCGGTCATGGTGGCTTGCTCGCTGAGGCGTGTTGCGCCAGTTCTAGGGGCAGTGACGAAGGGCGCCAAGGGCGCGATTGTATCGGAGGCATTATGCGGATCGCCGGGCTGATCCTGGCCGGCGGGCAGGGCCGCCGCATGGGCGGGGTCGCGAAAGCGCTGCTGCCGCTGGCCGAAGTGCCGTTGGCTGCCCATGTCGCGGCACGGCTGGCGCCGCAGGTCGACCGGCTGGCACTGTCGGCCAATGGCGATCCGGCGCGCCTTGCGGGATTCGGCCTGCCGGTGCTGGCCGATCTGCCGGGCGAGGCCGGGGAGGGGCCGCTGGCCGGGTTGCGGGCGGGGCTTCGCTGGGCCGCCGCCGAGGGCGCCGAGGCGCTGGTGACCGCGGCGACCGACACACCCTTCCTGCCCGCGGATCTGGTGGCGCGGCTGGCCGCGCCGGGGGGCGTGGCCTGTGCCACCTGGCGCGGCCGGGCGCATTACACCGCGGCGCTCTGGCCGCTGTCCGAGGCAGCGCGGATCGAGGCGCTGTTCGCGGCCGGCGAGCGGCGTGTGCGGCGGGCGCTTGGCGCGGCGACGGAGGTTGCCTTCGACGATCTGCCCGAGGACCCTTTCACCAATCTGAACACGCCCGAAGACCTGGCCGCCGCCGCGGCGCGGCTCGGGGAGGGGCGGTGATGGTGCTCATTCGTCACGGTGTCGCGACCGCACAGCGCGCGCAGGCGGCGCGGCTTTACTGGCAGGCCTTCGGTGGCAAGCTTGGCACGGTGATGGGGCCCGAGCCGAAGGCGATGGCCTTCATCGAGCGGGTGATGGCGCCCGATCACGTGATCTCGGCGAGCGACGAGGCCGGGGCGCTTCTGGGCGTGATCGGCTATCGCACCGCGCGAGGGTCCTTTGTCGGTGGCCGGATGTCGGACCTGGTGGCGGTCTATGGCCGCTTCGGGGCCTGGTGGCGGGGCCATGCGCTTGGCGTTCTGGCGGAGGATCTGGAGCCCGGCACGATCTCCGTCGACGGGCTGGCCGTGGCCGAGGCCGCGCGCGGCGCGGGGGTGGGGGCGGCGCTGGTCGAGGCGCTGTCGCGCGAGGCGACGATGCGCGGCTTTGCCCGGCTGCGGCTTGACGTGATCGGCGAGAACCTGCGGGCGCGGGCGCTCTATGACCGGCTCGGCTTCGAGGTAACGGCGCGCTGCGAGAGCCGGCTGAAGGCGCTGATCTTCGGCTATCGCTCGAGCCTCACCATGGTGCGCCACCTGTGACCGGCCCGGTCGCGGGGCGCTGCCCCGCACCCCGAGGTATTTCGGCCAAGAAGAAAGCCGGGCGGCTCAGTCGAAGGTGCCGGTGACGCGGCCGAGCAGCATGAAGGCGCGCGCGGTGCGGGTCTCGGCGAGTTCCGCCACTTCCTGATCGGAGGCGTTCGCCTCGAACTCGGTGAAGGTGCGGTCGAACTGGCGCAGGAAGTGGTGTGCGGCGTCGCGGAAGATCGTGTCCGAGCGCATCCGCCCGGCGGTGAGGGCCAGCGAGGAGCGGTCGCGCACGCCACCGAGAGCGGCGATCTCGCGGCCGCGCTCGCCCTGCGCGAAACGGCGCCACAGCTCGGGCCGGGCACGGTCGGGGCGCAGGTCGTCCATGTAGATGCCGTCCTGCGAGAGCAGGTTGAGCACGTCCTGCGCGGCGCGGATCAGCTTGGCCATCGTCCGGTCCTCAAGCGCGCGGCGCAGCGCACGGAAGCCCTCGCGGTCGTCGGCATTGTCCGGGAAATTGAGCGCACGGATGAAATCGGCGACCGAGACCGGCTGCGCGAGCGCCTCGGCGGGCGTGCCGAGGGCGAGGGCGGGCTGGTCCTCGCCGGGGGCGGCGGGGGCGGGGGCCACCAGCGCCGCCTTGCGGTCGGCCGAGGGCTGCGTCGCGCCGGCATCGCGCCGCGAGGTGAAGGTGGCGATCGCGGTTTCCGCCTGACGGGCGACCTGCGCCACCTCGTCGAGCTTCTTCTCGATCGTGCTGCCGGGGCGCAGCTGGGCCTGGGCAAGCCAGGCCGTGCGCATCGTCTCGACCGAGGCCTTCAGCGCCTGCGCCTCGGCACGCATCTCGGCCGCGGTGCGCGCGGTGATCGCCGCGATCCAGATCATCACCAGCGGCAGAAGGATGCCGGTCACCGCCATCACCAGCGCGGCAGCATCGAGCCCGGCGCCGGGGCCGGGCACGAAGAGCCAGAACGCCGCGACGAGGACGAGCCAGGCAAGGCTGAGCCCGGTGGCGATCCGCTCGATCGGGCCGAAGCCCTGCCGGGCCGCGGCGCGTGCACGCACGTCGGCGATCGGGGGCTCGGGGGCGATGCGATCCGGTTTGGCGTCGCTCATCACGGCAAACCTTTCGGGCTGGTCCTCAGATGTAGCGGACCGAGAGGATTTCATAGCTGCGTTCGCCGCCGGGGGTGCGGACTTCGACACTGTCACCTTCGTCCTTGCCGATCAGGGCGCGGGCGAGGGGCGATTTCATGTTCAGCAGGCCGCGCTCGAGATCGGCCTCGGCCTCGCCCACGATCTGATAGGTGCGCTCCTCGTCGGTGTCGGCGTCGACGAGGGTGACGGTGGCGCCGAACTTGATCGCGCCGGTCATCCGCGAGGGGTCGATCACCTCGGCACGGCCGAGAATCGCCTCGAGTTCCTTGATCCGGCCCTCGATGAAGCTCTGCTTCTCGCGCGCGGCATGGTATTCGGCATTCTCCGACAGGTCGCCGTGTTCGCGGGCCTCGGCGATCGCCTTGATGACGGTGGGGCGTTCGACCGTCTTGAGGGTCTTCAGTTCGGCATCGAGCGCGTCGAAACCCGCGCGCGTCATCGGTATCTTTTCCATTGAGAGCCCCTGCTCCGAGCTTGCTGGCAACATCGTGTTGACTGGAGTGTAAATCCGCCATCCCCCCCCGAAGTCAAGGGCTGCGCCCTATTTTCGCCGCATCGATGCGCGAGGGGTCAGGCATTGGAATTGCACGAGACATTTACATGCAGGGAATTTTCAGGGCTTCGATCGCCTATGCTTTGAGTGCGCTTGCGTTGACAGGGTGGCTTTATGGTGACGCTGCGCGCCTGATTTGGGAGGCCGGCGCGACGGTGCATGCTTCGGCAGGGATGATGATCGGGGCGGCGGGGCGGATTTGGCCGTGGCTGCTGATCGGTTTCGCGCTCCTCGGCCGGCGCCGGATCGCCGCGCGGATGGCGCCGCTTGTCTTCGTCACCGGTGCGACCCTGTTGCTGACGTTTGGCTTTTCTTTCGCCAAGAATGCAATTCCGGTCCTTGTGCCCTATTATGCGGATCCGGCGCTTGCGGCCTTCGACAACTGGCTGCATTTCGGCCGCGACCCCTGGCGCATCGCGCATGACCTGCTGGGGGATCGGGGGCCGGGCGGGATGCCGTGGCTTTACCTGATGGTCTGGGGGCTGTGTGCGATCGGCTTCCCGGTGGTCGTTGCCGCGACCGATCCCGATTTCGCGCGGGCGCGGCGATATCTGTGGCTGTTCTTCGCCTCGTGGCTGGTGATCGGAAACGTTCTGGCGCTCGCCGGATCTTCTGTCGGGCCGGTCTATTACGACCGGCTGACCGGCACCGAGCGGTTCGGGGAACTGACGCTGGCGCTTGCGGCCTCCGGCCTTTCCGAGACCGGGATCGGGGTGATCCAGGAATGGCTCTGGCAGCGCTACCTTGGCGGTGGGCTCGACCTCGGTCTTGGCATCTCGGCCTTCCCGTCGATGCATGTCGCCGTCGCGGCGATTGTCGCGCTCTATCTCGCCGAGCGCTCACGCTGGCTGGCGCCGCTGGGCGGGCTGTTCCTGCTGTCGATCTTCTTCGTCTCCGTCTACACGGGCTATCACTATGCGATTGATGGATATGTGGCCTGTCTCGTCGTGCTTGCCGGCCACTTCGGGCTGCGCCACCTGTCCGGCGTGAAAAAGCGAAAGAATGTTGCGCATAGTCGCTGCGTCACAATTGCTTCGTTCCGTCAGGTAAGTTAGCAACGGGGCCGTAGAGCTGAAGCCAGTCGAGGGAGCCAGGCCATGGCGGCGATCGAACGCGAGTCGATGGAATATGATGTGGTGATCGTGGGTGGCGGTCCCGCGGGGCTGTCGGCGGCGATCCGTCTGAAACAGATCGACCCGGATCTCAACGTCGTGGTGCTCGAAAAGGGCTCGGAAGTCGGCGCGCATATCCTGTCGGGCGCGGTGCTCGACCCGGTCGGGCTCGACAAGCTGATCCCGGACTGGAAGGAAAAGGGCGCACCGATCAAGACCGAGGTGAAGAAGGACAATTTCTTCATCCTCGGGCCGGCCGGTCACCTGCGCATTCCGAACTGGCCGATGCCGCCCCTGATGTCGAACCACGGCAAGTACATCGTCTCGATGGCGAATGTCTGCCGCTGGATGGCCGAGCAGGCCGAGGAGCTGGGCGTCGAGATCTTCCCGGGCATGTCGGCCTCGGAAATCGTCTGGGACGGTGACCGGGTCGCCGGCGTCGTCGCCGGCGAAATGGGGCTCGAGTCGGACGGCACGCCCGGTCCGCAGTATGAGCCCGGCATGGAGCTGCGCGGCAAATACGTGATGCTGGCCGAGGGCGTGCGCGGCTCGCTCTCCAAGGTGGTGATGGAGAAGTTCGAGCTGTCGAAGGGCCATTGCCCGCAGAAGTTCGGCCTCGGCATGAAGGAGATCTGGGAGATCGACCCCGCGAAGCACCGCGAGGGCACGGTCACCCACACCATGGGCTGGCCGCTCGGCAAGAACGCGGGCGGCGGTGCGTTCATCTACCATCTCGAGAACAACCAGGTGTTCATCGGCTTCGTGGTGCACCTGAACTACGAGAACCCGTATCTCTTCCCCTACATGGAATTTCAGCGCTTCAAGCATCACCCGATGGTGCAGAACCTGCTCGAGGGCGGCAAGCGCGTGGCCTATGGCGCGCGGGCGATCTCGGAGGGCGGCTGGCAGTCGATCCCGAAGGTGACCTTCCCGGGCGGCGTGCTGCTCGGCTGTTCGGCGGGGCTCGTCAACGTGCCGCGGATCAAGGGCAACCACAACGCGATGCTGTCGGGCATCGCGGCGGCCGAGGCCGCTGCGGCGGCGATCAAGGCCGGGCGCGAGGGCGACGAGCTGGTCGAGTACGAGGCCGACCTGCGTTCGGGCCCGATCGCGGCCGATCTGAAGAAGGTGCGCAACGTCAAGCCGCTGTGGTCGCATTGGGGGCTGGCCGCCTCGCTGGTCCTCGGCGGGCTCGACATGTGGACGAACAACCTTTTCGGCTTCTCGTTCTTCGGCACGCTCAAGCACGGCAAGACCGACGCGGCGCATACCGGCGAGGCGAAGAACTTCAAGCCGATCGACTATCCGAAGCCCGATGGCAAGATCAGCTTCGACCGGCTGACCAACGTGGCCTTCTCCTTCACCAACCATGAGGAGAGCCAGCCGTGCCACCTGAAGCTGAAGGACCCGTCGATCCCGATCGCGGTGAACCTGCCGAAATACGCCGAGCCCGCGCAGCGCTACTGCCCGGCCGGGGTCTATGAGGTGCTGACCGACGAGGCCGGCAACCCGCGCTTCCAGATCAACTTCCAGAACTGCGTGCATTGCAAGACCTGCGACATCAAGGACCCGTCGCAGAACATCACCTGGACCACGCCGCAGGGCGGCGACGGCCCGAACTATCCCAATATGTGAGGCCGCAAGGCCCGCAGGGAAAAACGGAAAACGGGGGAGGCTGCGCCTCCCCCGTTCGCATTTCGGCCGCCGCCGGGGTCGGTCGGGGCCGGTTCAGTTGGTGATGTTGTAGGTGCCGACGGTGCAGACGTCGATCTTGTCGGTCATCTCGTCGCCATCCTCGAACTTCACCAGGAAGTCGAACATGCAATAGCCCGAGCCATCGTTGAAATCGATGGTGACCGAGCCGCCGGGGGGCAGCACATCCTTGCCGAGGATGTCTTCCTCCCAGTTGTCCGAGCCGCTGTTTGAGCCGTAGAACTCGGTGATCGTGTAGCCAGACTTGTTGTAGACCGTCAGCTTGCGGTCCAGCGCGAAGCTGGCGCCGGCAGACAGGGTGAGAAGAGCGAGGCCTGCCACAGTTGCGTTTGTGAAGTGCATGATGCTGCTGTGATCCTTTTGGAACGAAGTTCCCGGCTGCGCCGGGCCTGTCGGAAGTGTTGGAAATCCGTTCGCCCGCCCCGGGAACGGCGGGTCGGAAAACTCCGCCCCTCACGCAAGTGTGACCGAAAGCCGGCATTTCGCAAGGGGGCTCTGTGTCGCCGGCGTGGCGGCGTTGCCGCAGCGTCACGCCTGGGTCGGGTCAGGCCGCGCTGCCGCCGCGCGCCGCATCGAGGAAGACCTCGAAGGCGCGCAGCGTGACCTCCGAGACGTGGTGCTCGAGCCCTTCGGCATCAAGCTCGGCGGTCTCGCGCGGCACGCCCACGGCGACGAGCAGGTCGACCACCACCCGGTGTCGCGCCCGCACCCGCGCGGCCAGCGCCGCGCCCGCCTCGGTCAGGAAAACGCCGCGATAGGGGCGCGAATTCGCCAGCCCCTCGCGCTTCAGCCGCGCCACCGCCTTCGTCGCGGTCGGATGCGTCACCCCCATCCGCGCCGCGATGTCGGTGATCCGCGCCTCGCCCATCTCCGCGGTGAGGTCGTCGATCATCTCGGCGTAATCCTCGAGCACCGCCATCGACTGGGCGACGCGGGCCTGGCTGAAACGCGCGGAAGAGTCGGGCGCTGCCCCGGCGGCGTCGGTCTGGATCGCTTCGGTCATGGTTTCCTCCAGTCTGGAACACTTTACAGCCTCGGCTTTACTTTGAAAACCATGTGAAAGGTCGTGGCGGGGAAGGAAGCCATTTGACAGAAGTGTAGCCGAGGCTTTAAATTCCGGCCGAGCAGTCCAGGAGAGCAGGGAGCGCCATGGAACCGAGCGACAGGCTGACGCGACGCACGCAGACGGTGATGACCGCCGCGATCCATGGCCGGATCCGCGGGCCGCGGGTGTGGCTGGTGTTCCTCGGCCCGGCGGTGATCGCCTCGGTGGCCTACATGGACCCGGGCAATTATGCGACAAACATCCAGGCGGGGGCGGGCTATGGCTATGCGCTGCTCTGGGTGGTGCTGTTCGCCAACCTGATCGCGATGCTGTTCCAGGCGCTGTCGGCGAAGCTGGGCATCGTCACCGGCAAGAACCTGGCCGAACTCAGCCGCGAACATCTGCCGAAGCCGCTGGTGATGGCGATGTGGGCGGTGAGCGAGGTGGCGGCGATGGCCACCGACCTCGCCGAGTTTCTGGGCGGCGCGATCGGGCTGTCGCTGCTTCTGGGCATTCCGCTGCTGTGGGGCATGGCGATCACCGCGGTCGTCACCTATCTGATCCTGACCTTCGAGGCCTTCGGCTTCCGCCCGATGGAGATCATCATCGGCGCGCTCGTGGGCGTCATCGGCCTCTGCTATCTGGCCGAGATCCTGATCGCGCCGATCGACTGGGGCGGGGCGGTGCACGGGCTGACGACGCCGGTGCTGCCCGATCTCGGCGCGCTGACGATTGCCGTGGGGATCATCGGCGCCACGGTGATGCCGCATGCGATCTATCTGCATTCGGGGCTGACCCAGCACCGCGCAAAGGTGCGCAACGACACAGAGCGTCGTGCAGTGCTGCGGTTTTCGAACATCGAGGTGATTGTTGCGCTGTCGGTCGCCGGCATGGTGAACCTGGCGATGGTGATGATGGCGGCCTCGGCCTTCCATCAGGGCCATGCCGAGGTGGCCGAGATCGAGACCGCCTATCACACGTTGACGCCGCTGCTGGGCGCGGCCTCGGCCGGGGTGTTCCTGGTGTCGCTGATCGCCTCGGGGATCTCCTCCTCGGTTGTCGGCACGATGGCGGGGCAGATGATCATGCAGGGGTTCTTGCGGATCAGCATTCCGCTGTGGGTGCGGCGCGCGGTGACGATGGTGCCGGCCTTCGCCGTGGTGCTGGCCGGGGTGAATGCCACTGACGCGCTGGTGATGAGCCAGGTGGTGTTGTCGATCGCGCTGCCGGTGCCGATGCTGGCGCTGCTGTGGCTGACGGCGCAGCGCTCGGTGATGGGCGATTTCGTCTCGGGGCTGAAGGTGCGCATCGCCGCCGGGGGCGGTGCGCTGGTGGTGCTGTGCCTGAACTTCGTGCTGCTGGCCCAGGCCTTCGGCGTGCCAATCCCCTTCCTGCAGGCCTGAGCCTTGCCCTTCACCGCGGCCCCTGCCAGACAGGGGCAAAACGGAGGGCAGACATGGCCAAGATGATCCATTCGATGATCCGCGTGCTCGACGAGGCGCGGTCGCTGGCTTTCTACGAGGCGGCCTTCGGGCTGAGCGTGGCCGAGCGGCTCGACTTTCCCGAGTTCACGCTGATCTATCTGGCGAATGCGGAAAGCACCTTCGAGCTGGAGCTGACGGTGAACAAGGGCCGGGCCGAGCCTTACGATCTGGGCAACGGCTATGGCCATCTGGCGGTGTCGGTCGAGGACGTTGCGGCCGAGCATGCGCGGATGGAGGCGGCGGGGCTCGCCCCGCGCAAGATCGTCGATTTCGCCCCCGCTGGCACGGTGATCGCGCGGTTCTTCTTCATCGCTGATCCGGATGGCTACCAGATCGAGGTGCTCGAACGCGGCGGGCGCTATCTGTAAGGCGGGCGGATGCAGGCCGGGTTGCGTGATGCTCTCTTCGTTCTGCGCTGCACGCTTGCGGCGGCGGCGGCCTATCTGATCGCGCTGTGGCTGGGGCTCGATTACCCGTCCTGGGCGGCGGTGAGCGCGATCATCGTCACCCAGGAGCGGATCTCCGACACCCGCAGCGCCACGCTGCAACGCCTGGCCGGCACGCTCGCCGGGGTGGTGACGGCGATGGTCACCGGGATCGCGCTTGCGCAGCTGCAGTTCGGTACGGTGGTGCAGATGTCAGCTGGCGTCGCGATTGCCGCCTGGATCGCGCGGAAATGGCCGCAGCTGAAGGTGGCGATGTGGACGGTGCCGATCGTCTATCTCTCGCACGCGGCCGATCCGCAGCCGCTTGCCGACGGGCTGTGGCGCGGCGCCGAGGTGCTGGTTGGCGGGCTGACCGGCGCGGCGATTCATTTTCTTGTCGACGCGCTTTTCCGGCGTCTGATGCCGGCGCAGGCCGGGGCGGCGGGGAAGATCGACCACCCGGAGTGAGAGCCGGGTTGTGCCTCGCAGTCGCGAGGCGACCCGCCGGGGGCGCTGCCCCCGGACCCCCGAGGTATTGGGGCCAAGAAGAAAAGGCGGGTGGGACTGCGCTGGAAGAGTGCTCCTGGCCGGGCTTGCATTTGGCGCATGTTCATGAAATGTTCCATCCTGTAGTGTTCGGGAAAGGGACAGGATGATCAGGGGAAGCTGCTGTTGCGGCGCGGTTCAGTTCGAGTTGCTCGCCGTGCCGTCGATGATGGGGACATGTCACTGCTCGCGCTGCCGGAAGGTGGGGGCGAGCACCATCGTCTTTGTGAAGCGCGACGATCTGCGCTGGCTTCGGGGCCGGGAGCAGGTCGCGCGCTATCAGCCGGAAGCGCCCTACAAATATGGTCGCTGCTTCTGTTCGCTGTGCGGCACCTCGCTGGGCGAGATCCTGTCCGAAGAGGAGAGCTTTCCGATCGCGGCGAATGCGCTCGATACCGAGACCGGGCTGCGCAATCAGTTCCACGAATTCACCTCGGAAAAGCCGGGCTGGTACGAGATCTGCGATGGTGCGCCGCAATCCGAGGGGCATCCGGTGCTGTGACGGGCTTAGGGGCCTGTCGGAATGGGGGCGGAATTCTCAGAGGTGCCGCATGATTTGTGCAACCTGCCGGGGGAGCTGTCCTTGACCTCTCCCCGGAATCTGTGATTTTCGGATGCGAAGGAAATTTATCTTATCGATATGACAATAAGGAACATTTCGATGCGTGGAACGGTTTTGGGCATCAATCCGCAATCCGGGGCGGGCGTCATCAGTGGCGAAGACGGCTCCCGATACAATTTCAGCCTGCAGAGCGTCGACGGCGACGTTGCGCTCATGCGCGCCGGGGGACAGGTGGACTTCCAAGTCGACAGCGGAAATGCAGTGTCGATCTTCCCCGTGGTTGCCGCCCCGACGCAGCTGGGGGCGAAGTCCAAGGTGGTTGCGGGCCTGCTCGCGATTTTTCTCGGGGGGCTCGGCATCCACAAGTTCTATCTTGGCTATACTGGTGCAGGTATCATCATGCTGCTGTGTTCCTTGTTTGGGGCCATTCTTCTGTTCATTCCGACCTTCGTCATCGGCATCGTCGCACTGGTCGAGGGCATCATCTACCTCACCAAGTCCGATCAGGAATTTTATGAGACCTATGAGGTCGGAAAGAAGGCCTGGTTCTGACCGGGCACCGGAGACTGGCAGGACGCAAAAGGCCCCCTTGCGGGGGCCTTCGTCATTGCGATGCCGTTGGGTTCATTCCGGCAGGATGCGCACGCCGCCCTTGGCGGCCGAGGAGGCGAACATCGCATAGGCCTTGAGCGCGGTCGAGACCTGACGCGGGCGCGGCGCGGCGGGTTTCCACGGCAGCGGGCCTTTCGCGGCGCGGCGGGCGGCGAGCGTCGCCTCGTCGACGGCCAGGTTGATCGTGCGGTTCGGGATGTCGATCTCGATCAGGTCGCCGGTTTCCACGAGCGCGATGGTGCCGCCCTCTTCCGCCTCGGGCGAGACGTGGCCGATCGACAGCCCCGAGGTGCCGCCCGAGAAGCGACCGTCGGTGAGCAGGGCGCATTTCTTGCCCAGCCCCTTCGACTTCAGATAGCTCGTCGGGTAGAGCATTTCCTGCATCCCCGGGCCGCCGCGCGGCCCCTCGAAGCGGATCACCACGACCTCGCCCTCATGCACCTTGCCGGTGAGGATGCCCGAGACCGCGTCGTCCTGGCTTTCGAAGACCTTGGCCGGGCCCGAGAATTTCAGGATCGAGTCATCGACGCCCGCGGTCTTCACGATGCAGCCGTTCAGCGCGATATTGCCGAAGAGCACCGCCAGCCCGCCATCCTTCGAGAAGGCATGGTCGAGGTCGCGGATCACGCCGCCCTCGCGGTCGCGGTCGAGCGCCTTGTAGCGGTTGCCGGTCGAGAAGGCCTGCGTGGTGCGCACGCCGCCCGGCGCGGCGCGGTAGAATTCCTCGACCGCCGGGTCGTTCGCCGTCATCACGTCCCATTTCCGGATCGCCTCGCCGAGGCTGTCGCTGTGCACGGTGCGCACGCCCATGTGCAGCAGGCCGGCGCGGCCCATCTCGCCCAGAATGCCCATGATGCCACCGGCGCGGTGCACGTCTTCCATGTGCACGTCCTGCTTCGCCGGCGCGACCTTGCACAGGCAGGGCACCTTGCGGCTGAGCCGGTCGATGTCGTCCATGGTGAAGTCGACGCCGCCCTCGTGCGCGATCGCCAGCAGATGCAGCACGGTGTTGGTCGAGCCGCCCATGGCGATATCGAGGCTCATCGCGTTCTCGAAGGCCTCGAAGGTGGCGATGTCGCGCGGCAGCAGGCCCTTTTCCTCGCCCTCGTAATGGCGCTTGGTGATCTCGACGATCTTGCGCCCGGCCTCGAGGAACAGCTCCTTGCGGTCGGCATGGGTCGCCAGCATCGAGCCGTTGCCCGGCAGCGCCAGGCCAAGCGCCTCGGCCAGACAGTTCATCGAGTTCGCGGTGAACATGCCCGAGCAGGAGCCGCAGGTCGGGCAGGCGTTCTTCTCGAACTCGTCGACCTGCGCGTCGGTATAGGCGTCATCGGCCGCCACTACCATCGCGTCGACCAGATCGACGGCGTGCTCGAGATCGTTCACCGTGACCTTGCCCGCTTCCATCGGCCCGCCCGAGACGAAGATCACCGGGATGTTCAGCCGCATCGCGGCCATCATCATGCCGGGGGTGATCTTGTCGCAGTTCGAGATGCAGACCATCGCGTCGGCGCAGTGGCCGTTCACCATGTATTCGACCGAATCCGCGATGATCTCGCGCGAGGGCAGCGAGTAGAGCATCCCGTCGTGGCCCATGGCGATGCCGTCGTCGATGGCGATGGTGTTGAATTCCTTGGCGACGCCGCCCGCAGCCTCGATCTCGCGCGCAACCATCTGGCCCAGATCCTTGAGGTGGACGTGGCCCGGCACGAACTGGGTGAAGGAGTTGACGACTGCGATGATCGGCTTGCCGAAGTCGCTGTCGGTCATGCCGGTGGCGCGCCAAAGGCCACGCGCGCCGGCCATGTTGCGGCCATGGGTCGATTTGCGGGAACGGTAATAGGGCATCTGGCTTCCTCCGGGACCTCTCGCGCCGCGTGGCGGCTCGGGCCGTCTTAGCGCAGGGACTGCGGAAATGCCAACGCACAAAGGGTCAGAAGCGCTGCCCTGCCGTTCAGGGGTGGGGGTGCAGGTGGGGATGCGCGTGCAGATGCGGGTGGGTGTGGATCTCGGCCTCGGTCAGGCGGCCGTCCGCGATCAGCAACGCGCGGGTGGCAAGCTCGGCGACGAAGCCCTCGTCATGCGAGACGAGGATCATCGCGCCGTCGAACCCCGCAAGCGCCGCGCGCAGTCGCGCCCCGTTCGCGGCATCGACGCCGTTCGTCGGCTCGTCGAGCAGCAGCACCTCGGGGCGCATCGCCAAGAGGCCGGCAAGGCAGACGAGCCGCTTCTCGCCGCCCGAGAGCCGGTGGGTGACACGGTCGGCGAGATGGGCGATGCCAAGCGCGGCGAGCGTCTCGCGGCCGCGCGCCTCGGCCTCGGGCAGGGTGCAGCCGGTGTTCAACGGGCCGAAGGCCACGTCCTCGAGCACGGTCGGGCAGAACAGCTGGTCGTCGCTGTCCTGAAACAGGAAGCCGATGCGGGGCCGGGCGGCACGGAACTCGGCCTCGGTCGTGCAGTCCTGCCCGAAGAGCCGCACGCGGCCCGAGGCGGGGCGTTCGAGCCCGACGAGGGTGCGCAGAAGCGTGGTCTTGCCCGCCCCGTTCGGCCCGACGATCGCCAGCCGGTCGCGCCGGCGCAGGCTCAGCGACACGGCGTCGAGCACCGGGGTCTCGCCGCGCGACACGCGCACATCGCTGAGGGTGAGAAGCGGGATCATAGCCGGTCGAGGAGCAGGGTGGCGGCCGCAAGGCCAGTCAGAAGCGCGAAGCCCGTCCAGTCGTGCGCGGTGGGGGCGGCTAGCGCGGCATGGGGGAAACGGCCGGAAAATCCGCGCAGCCGCATCGCCTCCTCGACCCGGCGGGCGCGGTCGAGGGCGCGCACCAAGAGCATGCCGATCAGGTTGCCGAAGCTGCGCCAGGTGTGGCGGTCGGTGCGGGCGCGAAAGGCGCGGGCGCGCATCGCCTCGCGCAGGCGCCGCGCCTCGTCGCCGATCAGGCCGAGATAGCGCAGGGTCAGCACGAAAAGCCGCACCAGCGGTTCGGGCAGGCGCAGGGCGTGGAGCGCGGCGCCAAGGCGGATCGGCTCGACGGTGCCCAGAAGCGCCAGGAGGATCAGCGCCGCGGTGCTGACCTTGGCGGCCAGAAGTGCGGCGCGGGTCAGCCCCTCGAGGCTGGCGCTGAGCGGGCCGAGGGTGAACAGCGGCGCGCCCGGCACGGCGAAGGGCAGGGTGAGAAGGAGCAGCGCCACGAAGCCCTCGACATGGCGCAGCCGGCGCCACAGCGCGGGGCCCGGGCGGGCGGCAAGGGCGAGGAGCAGGGCGAGCGCGAGCGCGGCCAGCGCCGGGCCAAGATGGGCGAGCTGCGAGGCGGCAAGCACCAGCAGGACCGCCGCCAGCAGCCGCAATCGCAGATCGGCCGGGATCATCGGCGTCTCCCGCGCAGGAACAGCCCGATGCCAGCGAGCCCGACGATCAGGAAGATCCCCGACATCACGTCGGTCAGGCGCAGGCGGCCATCCATCGCCTCGATCTGTTCCTGAAGCGGTTCGACCTGGCGTTGCACCGCGGCCTCGACGAGGGCGGCAAGGGCGGCGTCGTCGCGGGGCGCGGCTGCCGGGGCGGCAGTCACCACGCCCGCGGCGGCAAGCGAGGCGCCGGCGGCGGGGCCGGCGCTGCCGCCGGCCGCGCCCGTGCCGTCAAGCCGCGCGGCGGGCAGCACGGCCTGCGCGATATGGCCTTCCTCGGTGTTGACGATCACGGTGAGATCGCCCGCGCCCGCGGGGGGCGTGAAGCGATAGCGGCCCTCGGCATCGGTCTTGCCAGAGGCCACCGTCGTGCCGGCGGTGTCCCGCGCCACCCAGCCGGTGCCCTGCGCCCGGCCGCCGCCGACGAAGAAGGCATAGCCGGTGACCTCGGTTCCCGCGACGGTGGCAAAGACCCTGAGCTTGTGCGCCGCGGCGGGCGAGGCGAGCGCGATCAGCAGGGCGAGGGCAAGGGGGATGCGGGTCATGCGGCGGGCCTCAGGGCGTCGGGCTCGACCCGGGCGAGGAAGCCGACCACCGCGGCGGTGATCGCGGCCTCGACCAGGGCGAGGGGCAGATAGGTGGCAAGCAGCACGCTCGCGACCGGGGCATAGGCGGGGGAGGAGAGCGCGAGGCAGGCGGCGACCAGCCCGCCGGTGCCCAGAACCGACAGCGCGCCGGCCAGGGCCGCCAGCCCCGCGCGCAGGCCGGGGCGCGTCGTGCGGCGGATCGCCGGGCCAAGGGCCAGGCCCAGCACCACGCCGGGCAGCGCGATGTTGACCGTGTTGACGCCGAGCGTGGTCAGCCCGCCGAAGCCGAACAGCAGCGCCTGCAGCACCAGCCCGACCAGCACCGACAGGAACGCGCCGCTGCCCAGCATCACCCCCATCAGCCCGGCCAGCAGCAGATGCACGCTCGAGGGGCCGACCGGCACCGAGATCAGCGAGCCGGCGAAGAAGGTGGCCGACAGGATCGCGGTGCGGATGATCGCGCGGTCGTCGATCTGGCGCAGCGCCAGCGCCACGCCGCCCGCCGCCAGCACCGCGCCGCCGATCAGCACCGGCGCCGCCAGGATCCCGTCGGGGATATGTGCCATCAGTTGCCGCTCATGTCGGTTGCCTTCACCCAGATCAGCCCGCCTTCCTCGACCGGCACCTCGGTGCCCTCGGGCGATGCCATCGGTGTATCGCCCTCGACGAGCGCCGCAAAGCCCCACCAGCCGGCGCGCGGCATCACATAGCTGAAGGTGCCGTTCGCGTCGGCCTTCAGCACCTGGGTGATGAAGTCGTCATTCGGCGGCACGACCGCGCCGTCGTTGACGAACTCGACCTCGACCTCGGCGAAGGGCACCGGCGCGCCGGCCTTCATCACCACGCCAGTGAAGGCGTTGCCGGTCCACAGCCCGTTCGGGCGGGTCAGCGGCGCGATCTCGACCGGCAGGCCCGCCAGCGCGTCCCAACCCTCGCCCGAGGCATAGGAATCGACCACCACCTTCGCGTAATGGACGATGAACTTGCCCTCGGCGGGTTCCCAATAGGGCTGCGGCGCGACCCAGACCACCGCGGCGCCGGGCTCGGCCAGATCGGCCTCGGCCGTCCAGGCGGGGGTGCCGTCGATGGGGGCCTCGCGCAGCGCCGGCATCAGGTCGGTCTTTTGCCCGTTCATCACCATGCCGAAGCCCGCGGGTTTCTGCATCGCCATCACCGGGCCGCCCTCGACCGGGTGGGTGAAGACGAGGTTGAAGGTGACCTTGCCACCCTCGGGCAGGACATCGGCCGAGGGGATCAGCTCCTGGAAATGCGCGGCGGCGGGGGAGGCGGCCAGCATCAGGGCCAGCGGAAGCAGTGGAAGAAGGCGGGTCATGGCAGGTCCTGCGGTATGCTTTTTGTGAAAGTTATGCATACTCGCTCCGGTGGGGCAAGGCAGAACTGCCGCCCGCTTCTGTTTGCCCTGCGCGGGTGTTAGGCTCGTCGCGACAGACGGAGGCAGGATGCAGCGCACCACGATCACGCTTGACGACGACCTGGCGGCAGAGCTTGACGCCTATCTCGACCAGACCGGCGCGCAAAGCCGGTCAGAGGCGATCCGCGACCTGTTGCGCCGGGCGCTGGCGGCGCGCCCTTCAGCCCCCGAAGAGGCGGAATGCTTCGGCACGGTGAGCTATGTCGTCGATCCCTCGGTGCGCAGCCTCGCGACGCGGCTGCCGCAGGGGCGGCTCGACCGGCATGACCAGACGGTGGCGGCGCTGTCGGTGCCGCTTGACCATCGCCACGCGCTCGAGGTGGCGGTGATGCGCGGGCGGGTGGCGGAGGTGCGCGCCTATGCCGAGGCGCTGTTCCTCGAACGCGGCGTGCTGCACGGCACGCTCGGGCTGATCCCGGTGGCCGAGGACGCGCATCACCACCACGTCCACGAGGGCGGCGGCAACCACGCCCACAGCCATCTGCGGGTGCTGGCGAGCTTCTAGGCCGCCGTCTCGGCCGCGGTGGCGAGGGCGAGCCCGTCGACGACGGCAGTGAAGGCGTCGCCCTGCTGCATCGTGGCCTGCGGGAAGAGCCGCGCGGCCTCTTCCGTCACCAGGTGCATCAGGCTGGCGCCGCCGACGAAGACGACGCGGCTGACATCCCCGGGCGCCAGCCCGGCAAGGCGCAACGTCTCGGCCATCGCCTCGGCCAGATCGGCGCGGTAGCGGGCAAGCGCGGCGTCGAGCGAGGCGGGCGTCACCTCGCAGGCGAGCCGCGGCTCGACGAAGCCGAGCGCGATGCGGGCGGCCTCCTCGCGCATGTTCGCGGCGATCTTGCCCTTCTCGACGGCGAAGGCGATCTCGTGGCCGAGCTCCTCCTCGAGCACCGTGGCAAGGCGCTCCATCTGCTGGCGCTCGACCGCGATGCGGACCATGCCGGCCACCATCCGCCGGGTCTCGGGCGTGTAGAGGAAGGGGATCTTCGCCCAGGTCGAGAGATCGACATAAAGCGCCTGCGGCACCGGCAGCAGGCCCGAGCCGAGCTCGCGCCGCAGGCTGCCGCCAAGGCCGAGGGCGGGCATCACATGGGCCATCGACACCGCATGGTCGAAATCGGTGCCGCCCAGACGGATGCCGTGGCTCGCGATGATCTCGGGCCGAGCGCCGGTGGTGCGGAACAGGGTGAAGTCCGAGGTGCCGCCGCCGATGTCGACGACCAGCCCGGTCTCGCCCGCCGCGGCATTGCCGGTGCTGGCGAGCGCCGCCGCCTCGGGTTCGGGCAGGAACTCGACCGCCTCGAAGCCCGCGGCCAGATAGCAGGCGCGCAGGTCGTCCTCGGCGCGGCGGTCGCGTTCGGGGTCGTTGGTGTGGAAATGCACCGGCCGGCCCGAAAGCGCGCGGGTGAAGCGCAGACCGCTCGTCGCCTCGGCGCGGCTGCGCAGCTCGATCAGGAAGGCGGTGATGATCTCGGCGACGCTGCGCCGCTTGCCGCCGATCAGCCGCGGTTCGTTCAGCAGCGAGGTGCCGAGCACGCTTTTCAGCGCGCGCATGTAGCGCCCCTCGGTGCCGGCGATCAGCGCCTCGGCCGCCGCCGCGCCGATCCGCATCGGCCCGCCGTTTGCCGGGAAGAAGACCGCGGTGGGCAGGGTGTCGGCGCCGGTCTCGATCGGAATGCGGCGCGGCAGGCCGCCCATCAGCACCGCCGCGGCGGAGTTCGAGGTGCCGAAGTCGATGGCGAGGGGAAAATCGGGCATGGCGCGGGCTCCGCTGGAAGGGCGCCTCGCCTACCCCGTTTCTGCCGCGCGTGCAAGCCGCTCAGACCTCGTCGTCGCGCTCGGCCAGCGGCCAGTAGAAATCGGGCGGCAGCCCGGCCTCGGCGCGCTTTTCCTCGTTGAAGGGCGGCTTCAGCGCGCCGTGGAAGTAGGTCCGCACCAGACCGTGGAAGGTCTCCTTCGGGTCAAGCTCGTGCCGGCCGCACAGGAAGTGGAACCATTTCGAGCCATAGGCGACGTGGCCGACCTCTTCGGCATAGATCGTCTCGAGCGCGGCGATGGCGTCGGGCAGCCCGGCCTTGCGGAAGATCTCGATCATCCCCGGGGTGACGTCGAGCCCGCGCGCCTCGAGCACCATTGGCACCACGGTCAGCCGCCCCATCAGATCCTCGGCGGTGTCCTCGGCGGCGCGCCACATGCCGGCATGGGCGGGCAGCTCGCCATAGACAGAGCCGAGCGTGCCGAGGCAGGCGTTCACCAGCCGGAAGTGGTTCGATTCCTCGTCGGCCGCCTTCACCCAGTCGTCGTAAAAGCCCATCGGCATCGGCGTCGCGGTGAAGCGCGCGAGGATGTCCCAGTGCAGGTCGACGGCATTCAGCTCGATATGGGCAAGCGCATGCAGCAGCGCCTTGCGTCCGGCCTCCGATCCCGGTCGGCGGCGCGGCACGTCGCGCGGGGCGAGCAGCTCGGGCCGCTCCGGCCGGGCGGGGCGCAGCGGCGGCGTGGCGGTGCCGATCGGCATCGGCGTGCCGGCGGCGCGGGCGGCGAACCAGGCCCTGGCATGTGCGCGCGATTTCGCCGTCTTCTCCATCGCATCGGCGGTGGTCAGCACGTCGACGGCGCAGGCGGCCAGGCTTTCGGGGGTGGGGAAGGGCGTGTCGGTCATCGCCGAGCCATAGCGCAGCCGGGCGCGCCGGGCCAGAGCCCGCGCGCCGCGCCGGTTTCGCGAAAGGTCAGAACAGCAGCTTGTAGCTGTTGCCGAGGGTGTCGGTGGCGGTGCCGGTGCCGCTCTTCGTGCCCGAGCCCTGGATGAAGCTGCCCTGGATCCGGGTGCCGTCCTCGCACACGGCGTAGATCTCGCCGCGGTTGACGCCGCCCACATCCTCGGTCGCGTTCTTGTACTTGCCGCCGGTGTCGCGGATCGTCAGCGACAGGCCGCGCTCGTGCGAGGTGACCTTGGGGGTGACCGAGCTCCAGGTGCCTTCGCATTTCAGCTTCGGCGTCGGCAGGCGGAAGTAGAGCTGCCCCGAGGAGGTGTCGATATTGGTCGCCTTGGCCGCGATGACGATCGAGGAATCGGCATCGGCGATCGGCCCGGCGATCGGGTAGAACTGCATCTCCCCGTTCTTGCCGCCGCAGGCGGCGAGGGGGAGAAGCGCGAAGAGGACGAAAGCGCGACGTTTCACGGCGAATGTCTTTCGGTCTGGACCCGCTCCGATTCCAGATGGCGCGGCCCGTCTTTTGGCGGGCGGTGCAATCCGGTGCCGGGCAGGCGGGCGGCCGGGGCGGTCCGTGCCGCGGCCATGTTCTGCAATGCATTGAACACGCATGGCTTCTTTTGTCCTGTAGAACAAGGGCCAAGCGCGTTGCGCCGATACGTATGACAAGGCGGCATTCCGAGTGCAAGCGCGTTTTTCCGGTGCCAAATGACGTTGGCGTGCGCTGCTGCGCGCGCCCTGGATGCCCCTTGCGGTGCGTCATCGCCGCGAAGACACCGGCGAGGGAAAACGGCGGGACCCAACCAAAATTCCAAATGAACATACTTTAGTATATACACGAGAAGATTTGGTTCGTATCTTATCCATAACGCGCCAGGGTGGCGGCAGGCGACTCAGTCCACGCCTTCCTGGTCGGTATCGGAGTGGGGGCACTCTGTGAGGTGAGGCATCAAATGTTCGAATATCCTAATGGAATGATCGACAGAGACACCGCTGTTCCCCGGCGCCAGGCGCGGCAGGCCCGCCCGTCGCTGTTCTATTGGGGCGGGCGAGAGCGCCAGGTCTCGCGTCTGGGCTATATCTCGGCCTATTGTCCCCGGGGGCTGTCGCTGTTCTTCGGCAAGGCCGGCGACATCTCCAGTTGCGTGAACGACTGGGTGCGGCGGATGGGCGGCAATCTGATGCTCACCGATCTCGAGAGCACCTCCGAGCGGCGGCTGCGCCGGAGCGTGCACCGGGTCGACTTCTGCCTCGTCGATGAAAGCTCGATCGGCGATGTCTGCCAGGTGGTCGAGCAATGCCTGTTCCTGCGCCGGGCGGTTCCGAACATGCCGCTGCTGCTGCTGTCCTCCTCGGTCAAGGATGACGATTTCAGCACCGAGAGAATGGCGATCTGCGACGCGACGCTGCGCACGCCGCTGTCGCGGGCGGCCTTTTCCTACGGGCTGCATGCGGCGAAAAACAACAATGCGCGCTGCCTTCGGTCGCTGGTCGACGCGGCAGCGTGGGCCTGATGCGCTGACCGCGGCCGCAAGGCCGCCTCGGCCGGCCGCATCAGGCGGCCGCCTTTTTTGTGCGTACTCATTCAAGTGTCCTCCCGAATGGCAATGACCTGCATGTCCGAACAGCCCGTCTTCGAGTCTGCCGCGCAGGCCGCAGCCGGAACCAGCAGCTATCCTCCTGTCAAAGAGATCCGCAGGATGGCGCGGGATCTGCGTGCCGAGGGCCGTTTCCTCGATGCCGCAAAGGTCTATGGCGTCGCGGCGAAATGCGATCCCGACGGAAATGCTGGCCTGTTCATGGCCTACAGCCTGCGCGATGCGGGAGATGACCTGACGGCGCGTCGCGCCTTCGAGCATTATGCGCTCCATCACCCCGCCGATTTCGATGGCCATGTCGCGCTCGGGCTGTTCCTCAAGCAGCGCGGCGAATACGAGGCGGCGATCGCGCCGTTGCGCATGGCGCTGCAGCTGCGCGAGGACATCGCGACCCGGAACACCTACATCTCCTGCCTCGGCCGCTCCGGCCATCAGGAAGACGCCCGCCGCGAGGGGCTGACAAACCTGCGCGACAAGCACCGGCACGCGCTGGACTGCGCGCGCCAGAGCCCCTTCGCCCAGGCCGGTCTGAAGCCCGGCGGGCGCGGCTTCGACCCAGAGCATCCCGAGCGCAACATCATCGCCTTCTCGCTCTGGGGGGACCGGCCGGAATATGTGACCGGGGCGATCGTCAACGCGCAGATTGCCAAGCACCTGTATCTGCGCTGGACCGCGCGGTTCTATTGCGACCGCAGCGTGCCCGCCGACGCGATCGAGGCGCTGAAGGCCTATGGCGCCCAGGTCGTGATGATGGACGACCCCGATCTTGCCGGGCTCCGTCCGATGTGGCGCTTCTTCGTGTCGGACGACCCGGGGGTGAACGTCTTCGTCTGTCGCGATGCGGATTCGCGGCTGAATGCGAAGGAGCTTCTTGCGGTTTCGGACTGGCTCGGGTCGGGCAAGCGGTTCCACGTGATGCGCGACCATGTCCTCCATCACGAACTGATCCTTGCCGGCATGTGGGGCGGCACCGCGGGGGTCCTGCCCAACATTCGCGACTATCTTCTCGGCGCCAAGGGATATCACGACAACAGGTTCATGGATCAGGCGTTCCTGGGGGAACAGGTCTGGCCGATGATTCTCGACGACGTGCGGGTGCATGACTCGGTCTTCGGCTTCCCCGAAGCTGCGGGATTTCCCGCGGGATACGAGCTGCCCGGCGCCATCCATGTCGGCGGCGGCGTGAAGCGGATGCCGCATTGGGCCAAGCTCATCCACATGCCCGGATGAGACGGCCGCGCCGTTTCCTGCGTGTCACAGCACCACACCGATATCGCGCCCCGGAGAGGCGAAGCGTTGACACCTCGCGCCGCTTCACTCACGAGGGGCGCGAAAGACGCGACAGAGATCCGAGGAGCAGAGACGATGCACATTGACCGCAAAACCAAGGGGGCTTGTGTTGGTCTGCTCGGCGGGGCCGCCCTGCTGTCCTGCGCGGTGATCGCACCGCTTGCCGAGGCGCGCAGCTTCGACGCCGTGGCGGTGCACGGCACCCGGATGGTCTCCGACGATCAGCTCAAGGCCTCTTGCGGCATCGCGCCCGGCACCGATTATTCCGCCGATGATCTGCGCCAGATCGAGACCTGCCTGAAGGACTCGGGCGTGTTCACCGCGGCGAAGGTCACGGCGGATGGCCGGACGCTGGTCGTGGATGTGCAGGAAAAGGAGCTGCGGCCGGGGCGGGCGAGCTTCGGTATCGCCTATGACAGCGAGGACGGGGTCGTCGGCTCGGTCTTCTTCGAGCGCTACAACCTGTTCCCGAACACCTATGGCTCGATCGACATGCGCCTTGGTGCGGAATCGCAAAGCCTCGAGACCAATGCCTATTACAGCGGCGACACGCCCGGTCGCTTGGACTTTGGGCTGGATGCGGCCTTCCTGAGCACCGAGTATGACGACCAGAGCTTCGGGCACCGCAGCGCCCGGATCGAGGGCTATCTCGCCCATGTCGACCCGGTGCTCGGCCGGTTCGAGGGCGGGCTCGGCTACCGCCGCGACTCGCTGGAGAATGTCGACAGCGACGCGAGCGCCCTGATCCGCGCGGAAGAGGGATCGGTGGTGCGCCCCTATCTGCGGTTCAGCTATTCCGTCCATTCGGACGAGGCCGTCTCGACGCTTGCCGCGCCGGCCTATTCGTTCCGCTTCGATCAGTATTTCTGGAACCTCAGCGACGAGCATGCATTTGCCGACAGCCGGATCTCGGCGCAGTCGAGCGTTCCGCTCAGCCCGGATACTCTGGTGATGTTCAGCTTCCAGGGCGGGGCGCTGTCCCAGCAGGGCAGTGCGGCGACGCGGATCGTGGACCGCTATCAGGCCGGCGGGGCGATGTTCCGCGGCTTTGCGCCGCGCGGCATCGGCCCGAAGGACGGCAAGGACTTCCTCGGCGGCAACTACTATGCGGTCGGCAGCATCGACGTCCAGCATTCGGTCGGCGAGGTGTTCCACACCCCGACCCGGATCGGCGCCTTCGTGAGCGCGGGCTCGGTCTGGGGGCTGAATGACACGCTGGGCGGGATGATCGACGATGGCAAGAACCTGCGCAGCTCGGTCGGTCTGACGCTGACCTTCGACGTGCATGGCTCGCCGCTGTCGATCTACCTGGCGAAGGCGACCGAGAAGGAAAAGGGCGACGACACCCAGAGCTTCGGGCTGAGCTTCTCGACCCGGTTCTGAGGCGGAAATCTCCGGAGGCGGCCCGCGGTCGCCTCCCGGCGGCTCAGAGCAGGTTCCGGTCGCGCGAGACGATCACCGCCTGGGTGCGGTTGCTGACCCCGAGCTTGCGGCAGATCGACTTCACATGCATCTTGACCGTCTGCTCGGCGAGGTTCAGCGCCGTTGCGATGTCACGGTTCGAGCGCCCTTCCGCCAGATGCTCGAGCACACCGAACTCTCGATCGGTCAGCGGATGTTCGAGCGAGTCGCGCGCCGTGTTGCGGTCATTCAGCAGCTCGAGCGGCACGTATCGCTCGCCCGCGGCCATGAAACGGATCGCATTCGCCAGCGACTTCAGCGGCATGGTCTTCGGCACGACGCCGGCGCCACCGCGCCCGAGAACCTCGTCGACGAGATGCGCCGTCGGATTGCCGGTGAGGAGCGCGACCGGCTTTCCGCCATTTGCGGCAAGGGCGCGGTCGAGCCCCTCGAGCCCGTTCATCCCGGGCATCTGCAGGTCGAGCAAGATGATGTCGAACGGTCCCTTTGCGCCGATCAGTGCGAAGGCGCCGTCGAAGTCCTGCGCGGTGCTCAGCTCCATGTCAGCGGTCTGCCCCACGAACATCTGGAACATTTCCAGGATCATCGCATGATCGTCGGCAATGAGGAGATGCAGTTTGTTCTCAGGTGTCATTCGGTGCGTCGCCCCTTTTCCTCGTCGAGCCATATAACGTCATCGCGAAACAACAAGTAGGGATTTTCTGCGGCGCCGCTCACCGCCCGGTCGGCGACCGGCCCGGCGGCCCGCCATCCTTCAGCGCCGTCCGGGTCTTTTCGATCGCCTCGGCAAGCTCGCGGTATCGGGGCTCGAGCGCGCCACTCTCCCGCCCGGTGTCCTGAATCCGGCGCAGGCAGGCCTCGATCAGGCGCAGCCCGGTGATGCCGCACGAGCCGACCGAGGAATGCAGCTGGGCGCGTGTCGTCGCCCCGAAGCCCTGGTCCTGCAGTGCCTGCAGGGTTTCCGCGGCCTCGTCGAGGGCGCGGCCCATGAACCGTTTTGCCCCCCTCTGCGCCAAGATCGGTCAGCAGTTCCTGCACGATCGCGTCGTTGAACAGCGCGAGGCGCTGAGCCGGCGATGACGGCACGGCCGGGCTTTGGTCCATGGGGGGCTCCGATGATCTGAGGTCGTGGATTTCGTGCGCAACACGGGTCAGAAGCTGCGCCGCGGGCAGGGGCTTGGGCAGCAGCAGGCGGATCCCCGCCTCGGCGCAGGCGGCGCGCGTCTCGGCGTCGTCCTGCGCCGAGAAGCCGATCAGGCGCGGCCGGCCGCGCCGTTCGCGCAGCCGCAGCCGCCGGGCGATCGACAGCCCGTCGAGCCCGGGCAGGACGAGGTCGAGCAGCACCGCGTCGAATGCCGGCGCGGCGGTTTCGGCCAGAAGCAGCCCGGCCATGCCGTCGGCGGCGGTGCTGACCAGGGCCCCGGCGCGGCGGAAGGCCTGCGCCAGCCAGTCGCGGACGACCGTATTGTCCTCGATGATCAGGATGCGGGCGCCGGCGAGGTCGTGGGGCGGCGCGGCGGGCGTCGCCTCCGTCGGGGCAAGCTCGGCCGCCTCTGGCAGCGCGAAGGAGAGGGCGATCGCCTCCTCCCCCGGGCGCGACAGCAGGTCCCAGCTGCCGTGCAGGATTTGCCCCGCGGCGTGCATCAGCCGCACCCCCTCCGAGGTTTCGGCGGTTCCCCGGGCCAGCCCTTCGAGGAGTGCCCGCGGGATCGTGCCCGCCTGCTGCCATTGCTCGAGGGTGATCGTCCAGAGGCCGGGACGGTCAAGCTCCATCCGCAGCCGGATCCGCCGGAGGCCCGCGCCATGCCGCACGGCATTGCCGATCAGGTTCTGCGCCAGCAGGCGGAAGATCGGTTCCGGCCCCTGCACCTCGGCTCGCCGCGGTGGCGGATCGAAGACGAGGGGGACCTGCCGGGACTGCGCCAGCGGTTGCAGCATGGTCACAATCGCCGCGATGGTGGTGGCCGGATCGAAGGCGCACGACAGCTCGGCGAGTGTCTCGGCGCGCGACAGCGCAAGAATGTCGGTGATCCGGTCGAGGGCTGTGCGTGCGGCCGCGGAAAGGGCGGGGGCCTGTCCTTCGGTCGTCGCCAGCAGCGCCTGCAGCGGACTGCGCAGGTCATGCACCGCAAACCGGCGGATCAGGTGGTAGGCCTCGGCCTCGGGCGTGGGCCGGTCTGCCCGGAAAAGATAGACGCGCTGACCGCTCCTGTCGTCGAGCGGCAGGCAGATCAGCTCTGCCCCGGCCGCGTCGGGCAGGGGCCGGCGCAGATAGAGCGGGGCGTCGCGCATCGCCGCGCGCAGCGCCGGCGGCAGCTCTCCGCCGTGCGACCAGTGGCGCAGCAGGGCGTCGCCGGCCGGGTTGGCGAAAAGCGTGTCGCCGCTGTCGCTCAGCAGCAGCAGCGCGCGATCGTCTGCAGCTTCGGCATGCGACAGGGTGTCGATCAGGTTCTTCAGCGACGGGTTCTCTGTGAACGCCACAGCGGCAGCCTTTCCGGGCGGAGGGACGGAGCAGATACCGGATTCGCGCACGACTGAGGGCCGGGCGCAATCCCGCACCGCGCATTTGCACCGGGGGCAGGGTGCAGCAGGCGCGGATCAGTCCGCGGTGCCGAAGAACTGCTGCGCGATCAGCCGGGTCTGATCGAAGCTCAGCGGCTTTTCGACAGCGAGGTTCGCGCCCGCCGCCTCCAGTCGCTCGCATTCCGATCCGAGCGTCGAGGCGGTGATCCCGACGACCGGCACCGAGGGCGAGATCCGGCGGATCTCCTCGACCAGTTCGCTGCCGGTCATGCCGGGCAGAAGCTGGTCGACGAAGATGATCGAGGGCGGTGCAGCGCGAAAGCTCGCCAGCGCCTCGACCCCGGTCTCGACCCATGTGACGGTGCCGAACAGCCGGCGCAACCGGTTCGCGGTCAACTCGCCCACCAGCTTGTTGTCCTCGACCAGGAGGGCGGATTTCGATGCATAGGGAACAATGTCTTGGGTCATTTCTTGCCTCGGTTCGTCGGTTTCCGGCTCTTCACGCAGCAGCCGGACGGGATGGGTCATGACGAAGCAGGCGCCCGCCCGGACCGCCTCGTCGAGCCAGAGCTTGCCGCCGATCATGCCGATGGATTTGCGCGCGTAATAGAGCCCGAGCCCCGGGGTCGCGTCGCCGGTGCCCTCGTTGCCCGCGGCGCGGAACGCCTCGAAGATCCGGCCGCGGGCCTCTTCGGCGATGCCGGTTCCGTCGTCGCGCACCATCCAGGTCACCGTCGCCGTGTTGCCCTCGCCCGGGGTGAGGAAGGAGCTGATCGTGACCTCGGTGCCGTGCGAATGCACAATCGCATTATGCACGAGCTTCGACAATGCGACGACAATGCGCACCGGCGCGCCCTGCAGCAGCAGTTCGGAGTCCTGCGACTGGTCGAGGCGCAGCCGCATGTTCGCAGCCGAGCTGCTGAACGTCTCGAGGATCTGGAAGCCGATTTCGGCGAGGGTGAAGATCTCGCCCCGGCCCTGGCTGTCGGTCTGCGCGCGCAGGTTCTCCATGATGCCGGTCAGCCGCCGGACGGTGCTTTCCATGCTGATGCCGATCTCGTCCCAGCTCGATCCGGCCTTCATGTCCTCGACCAGCATGGCAAGGATCGCGACCGGGGTGCGCAGCTCGTGCGAGGCGACGGCCAGCAGGTGCTCCTCGCGGCTGCGCGCCTCGACGAGGCTGGCCTCGCAGGCCTGAAGCCGGTCCGCCAGGCTGCGGTCGGACCCTTCAGCGGCGAGGCTGAGCCAGATCTGCCCGTCCTCGCGCGACAACACCCGCGCCCGCATCAGGGTGGGGGCCTCGCCGGGGATGGTGATCGTCAGCGGGGCCGGGTCCCCGCTATCGGGCAGGGAGGAAGCCGAGGTGTTCAGCCGGCGGAACAGCTCCATCAGCGGCGGCAGCTCGGCATGGGCGAAGAGGCGCGAGAATGGCACGTCGCGCAGATCGGCCTCGCGCGACAGCGGAAAGCTCATCAGCCGGCGGTCGAGGTCCAGCACGGCGAGCCAGCGGCCCTCGTCCGCCTGAAAGCGGCGCCCGGCGCCGGCCGCTGCCAGCCCGTCCCCCATCCCCCATTGCGCGAACCGGTTCAGCGCCACGAACACCATGATGAAGGCGGCGATCACCGCAAGCTCTGGGATCGAGCTGCCCATGTCCGGGACATGGTCCGTCATCTCGCCAAGCGCGGCGCAGCTCGCCGCCGCGCAGGCCGCCGCGGCGCGGGCCGTGCGCAGCACGCTGACCAAAAGCAGCATCATCGCGGAGGCCAGCAAGGCGACGATGGCGGGGACCGTGCCCTGGGCGACACTGGCGAGCTCGAGCCCGGCCGGGAGCAGGGTGAAGAGCCCGAGACCGAGCGCGGCGATCGTCCCGGCCGATTCGCTGCCGACCCGGTCTTGCCGGGCGAGGGCGTAGCCGGTGAAGTTTCGCGCCGTGAGGACACACAGGGCGATCAGTTCGGCGTGCAGGACGGAGCTGATGTCGACGGGCACGTTGAACAGCATGAGTTCGAGCAGAAGCACCGCAATCGCCACGACGGAGATTGCCTGCCAGCCGAGGGTGAAGCCCAGGAACCCCGGCGATCGATCCGGCTCCGTCCGCGTTTCGCCGATGCTCGGCAGGCGCTCGTTCAGCCCGAGCGCGCCCAGCCCGAGGACCGCGCCGAGAAGCATGCGCTGCAGCCCGCCCTCGGCGAGCGGCGACACCACCGGCAGGAAGCGGAGCGTCATGACGAGCCCGAGCCCCGCCGTCGCCGCCAGCGCCCCGCGTCCGGTCAGCGCGCGGCGGCGGTATGCGGTCAGCACGGTCACGCCGAAGGCGCAGCTGAGCGCGAAACCTGCAAGTCCCGGCTGTTGCCAGATCTGTGCCGGCAGGAAGCCCGCGCCGAGCAGCGCCAGCAGCGTGAGCGCGAGCCCTTGCCCGGCACCGGCGCCGCTCTGTTCCGGGGCCGAGGTACCGTGCCGCCAAAACAGCGCCCGGCCGGCTCCGCGTGTCGTCGTGCTCATCACACCATTCCCATGATACGGAGGATTGCCGGGGTCAGCAGCAGCAGCAGCAGCGGTGGCACCGTGAACGCCATGGTGCCGAGCGTCATCTTCGTCGGCAGGACGTTGGCCTTGCTCTCGACCTTGCGCAGCCGCTTGTCCCTCAGGTCGTCGGTGTAGACCGTCAGGATCTGCGCGACCGGCGTGCCCATCCGGACCGTCTGCACCAGAGCATTGCCGAGTGCGCCGATATCCTCGTTCTCGGTTTCGGCGGCGATCCGGCGGAAGGCCTCGCCGCGGTCCATGCCGGCAAGGATCGCCTCGGCGGCCCAGTCGAGATGCGCGGCAAGTTCCGGGTGCACCGGATGCAGCTCGCGTGCGGTGCGGATGATCGACTGGTCGAGCGACTGGCCGGCCTCCATGCAGATCTGCAGCAGGTCGAGGGCGTCGGGCAGGGCCTTTTCCAGGCGCTGCTTATAGGCTTCCTGGCGCGCGCTGATCCACAGTGCGGGAAGCATATAGCCGATGCAGAAGGCCACCGTGCAGGCGGCGATGGTCATCGTCGAGAACTCTGGCGTGTCGCCCCGGAACCAGGTCAGCCCGAGATATCCGGCCGCGAAACCAAGCGCCCCGGCGACGACCTTCGACAGGTTGAACAGCGGAACCGCACTCGGGTTGGTGAAGCCCGCCTGCGCCAGTTGCCGCTGCAGCGGCGAGAAGTCGCCGGTGAGGAAGGGGAGCGTCTCGGCATCGTCTGCGCCGACGGCAGTTTCGGCGCGCGGCGCAAGGCGCCACAGGAGCAGTCCGCTCAGCAGCAGTGCCTCGCCGATCGCAACCCCGAGTATGGCCAAGTTTTCCATCCGGCCCTCAGGTATCGAAGCGCACGATGCGGCGCATGAAGAGGATATTGAGCACGAGCAGGAGGACCACGGCGGTGAGAACCGGCACGGTCAGGTGGTGGTCCTTCATCGGCGCGAAGTAGTCCGGCGCCAGCAGCCAGATGCCGCCGGCGGCGACCACCGGAAAGCCCGACAGGAACAGGCCGGACCATTTCGCCTCGGCGGTGATCGAATCGATCTTGCGCCGCAGCTGGATGCGCGAGCGGGCCAGCGTCGAGAGTTTCTCCACGAGGCCGGCCAGATTGCCGCCGGTTTCGCTCTGGATCGCGACCGCCGCGGCGAGGAAGCGCAGGGTCTGGTTGTCGCAGCGCTGCGCGAGTTCCTCGAGCGCCTGGATCGTGTCCTTGCCGAAGTTGATCTGGTCCGCGGTGAAGGCGAATTCCGATCCGAGCAGCCCGGGTGTGTCCTCGGCGAGGGTGCGGATGACGACGCTGATCGGAATGCCGATCCGCAGGCTGCGCACCGCGATATCGAGGGCATCGGGCACGCTCGCCTCGATCTCGCCTTGCAGCTTGCGCGCGTGCCAGCGCGGCAGCAGCGCCGCGGCGGCGCCGAGCGCGAGGGCGCAGGCGAGCAGGCTCCACCAGACGCCGATCTGCAGCAGGCCGATGCCGAGCGGCAGGATGATCCCGCACAGCGAGAGCGTACCGATCACGATCAGCCGGCGATGGTCATGCCACAGCCGCATTCCCGGCAGCGCGCCGCCGGCCGTGCCGCGGGAGGCGACCGGGTCGCTGATGCGCAGCGGCGCGGGCCGCCCGGGGGCCGCGGCCGGGGCGGCGGCGGCCGGGGTGCCGGAGAACCGCTCGAGCACGCGCCGGCGCAGCCGGCGGTAATCGGTGATGACATAAAGGCACAGCGCCATCACCAGCAGCACACCGCCGGTCATGAACAGGCCGAGAAGCAGCATTGATCCGCCCATCAGCCTTCTCCGCTGTAAAGGGAATCGGGCAGGCGGATGCCCCAGCGGCGAAACCGCTCAGTGTAATACGAACGCACGCCCGAACCGAGGAACCGGCCCTCGACCCGCCCCTCGGGGGTGATGCTGTCGTGGCGGAAATAGAACAGCTCCTGCATCGAGATCACGTCGCCCTCGCAGCCGACGATCTCGGTGATCGAGACGACCTTGCGCGACCCGTCCTGCATCCGCTCGACCTGCACGATCAGGTTGACGGCCGAGGCGACCTGCCGACGCAGCGCCGCAAGCGGGATCTCGAGCCCCGCCATCAGCACCATGCTTTCGAGACGGCTGGTCGCGTCGCGCGCCGTGTTCGCATGGATCGTGGTCATCGAGCCGTCGTGGCCGGTGTTCATCGCCTGCATCACGTCGATCGCTTCCTCGCCGCGGGTCTCGCCGACGATGATGCGGTCGGGACGCATTCGCAGCGCGTTGCGCAGGCAATCGCGCTGGGTCACGGCGCCCTTGCCCTCGACATTGGCGGGCCGGCTTTCCATCCGGCCGACGTGGCGCTGCTGCAGTTGCAACTCGGCGGTGTCCTCGATCGTCAGGATCCGCTCGCGCTTGCCGATATAGGCCGACAGCGCGTTCAGCAGCGTCGATTTGCCGGAGCCGGTCCCGCCCGAGACGATGATGTTCAGCCGCGCCTGCACCGCGGCGCGCAGATAGCTGGCCATCGCCTCGCTGAGCGAGCCGAACAGCACCATCTGCTCGAGCGTCAGCTTGTCCTTGCGGAATTTGCGGATCGAGACCAGCGTGCCGTCGATGGCGATCGGCGAGATCACCGCGTTCAGGCGCGAGCCGTCGGGCAGGCGGGCATCGACATAGGGGGTGGATTCGTCCAGACGCCGGCCGGAACTGGCGAGGATCTTCTGCAAGATGCGGCGCAGGTGCGCCTCGCTCTGGAACTGGACGTCGGTTTCCTCGAGCATGCCGTTGCGCTCGACGATGACCATGTTTGGGCCGTTGATCAGGATGTCGGCGATATTCTCGTCCTTCAGCAACACCTCGAGCGGACCAAGGCCCATGACCTCGTAATAGAGTTCGTCGACAAGCTGCTCGCGTTCCGAGCGACTCATCGCGACCGCCGTGTTCGGGATCAGCTCGCGGACGATATTGCCGATCTCGATCTTGATCTCGGGCTCGCTCGCCTGCAGCAGCGCGGGCAGGTTGAAGGTTTCAAGCAGCCGCGCATGGGCCGCCTGGCGCAGCTCGCCGAGCTTGTGGCGCCGCTCGCGTGCCGCGTCGTCGCGCACCGTCTCGGCGGTGGGGACGGCCGGTTGCGATGCGGCCGGGGCGAGACCCGGCAGGGGAGGCAGCGACGTCGCGGAAGAGGCGACGCCCGAATTCTGCTCGTTCTGCTCCTGTCGGAACTTGTCGAACATCGACATGGATCACCTCTCTCCCTGTTGCGCCAGGGGCATCGGGAACCGCCCGACGAAAGCCCGGATTTCCTGCGCGAGGGCCGTTTTCGGAGAGCCGCTGCACAGCGGATTGCCCTCGTCGCAGGAGGCCGCGACCTGTGCCCCGCCGTCGGAGAAGACCGCGCAAAGCGGGCGGCCGATCGCAGTTTCGAAGGCGGTGCGGTTCTCCTCCCATTCGCGCGACCGGCGGGAGGGGGCGCGGTTGAGCACATGCTCGGGCGGGGTCCGGGTGGCCGAGGACGCCGCCAGCAGCCGTTCGAGCAGACGCGCATTGCGCGCGCAGCGCACGTCGAGCGTGCTGACGCACAGGATCTGATCCGCCTCGACGAAGACCTGTTCGGCCCAGTCGGCGATGCAATGCGGCATGTCGACGATCACCAGCGGCGCGGTGCCGCGTGCGAGGGCGATCAGTTCGCCGACCGACGCGGCGGTGAGGGCATCGAAGGGCATGATCTCGGCGGGCGTCTGCAGCACCGCGACTCCGGGGGCGGGATATTGCAGACAGCTTTGGAAAACCTCGGCGTCGATGCGCCGGATGTTGCGGTAGGCGTCGCGCAGCTGCGAGTTTTCCGGCAGGTTGAAATAGGTCCCGACCGAGCCGAACTGCAGATTCAGATCGAGCACACAGACGGCGGTGCGGCCGTCCCCGAGCTTTGCCCGTTCCGCCAGCGCGACGGCGAAGTTGACGCTCAGCGTGGTGCTGCCGGCGCCACCGCAGGTGGGCTGGATCACGTGAACCTGTGGCGCGTCGGGGGGGAGGGGCGGCGGGACCGCCTCCTCCTGGCCGGCGAGGCGGGCGATCAGCCGGCGCAGCGGCACCCGCGGCCCGGAGCCAGTGCCCGGTTCCGGCCGAAATGCGGCCGTCGTCCCGCCGACGGGGGCGGCGGCGGCGAGGATCTGCCCGAGGCTGCCCGCGGGGAAGGGCGGGCCTCGCAGGATGCCGAGGTCGGGCGGCAGCCCCTCCGGCAAAGTGGCATCGGGGCCGCGCAGCAGCACCGTCGCGCCGCGCGCCACGGCGATCCGGGCGACCTCGCGCAGCATGTCGGGGCTCCGGCCATCATCCGTTGCGGCGAGGACGATGAGGTCGAAATCTTCTGCCCCGGTCTTGCCGAGAGCCTCCTGCGCGGCATTCAGCCGCAGGTCGGTGCGCGTCGTGTCGTCCCCCACCGAGGACAGAAGCAGCGCCACCTGCAGCACCGCGTCGAGCCCGTCGGTTACCGTGCAGATTCTGAGAGCCGGCATGGGCGGATCCTTCCTCTCAGTTGCAGGGAACCTGGATGACCGAGCGCTGCGACGATCGCACCACCGAAAGGTTGCACAGCTGCGGCCCCTTCTGTGCCTCGGTGATCCGGTCGACCGCTGCCGCGATCGGGGCGGGTGCGGCGCCGGCGCGGGTGACCAGCGGCAGCGCGCGCAGCACGGTGTTGTCGACGACGACAGTGCCCGTGTCATCGGTCGACGAGCTGCCGGCAACCGTGACATAGAGGTCGCCCTGGGCGCCGGCCTGAAGCAGAACCGGGATCCGGTCCTGCCCGGCCTCGACGACGAAGCGCCCGTTGAAGGCGTTCTTCGGTGCATTCGGCGCCGCGGGCACGCCGGGCAGACCGAGAACGCGCAGCCCCGTGGCAACCTGCCGCACCTCGGGCTGGCCATTGGTGGCGGCGCGCTGCCAGTAGACGTCGACGTAATCCCCGACCTTCAGCGCCGGGGCCACCTCCTCGAGGTTCTTCGGCGTGATCGGCACCGCGCCTTTGCCGGCGGCGAACAGCGGGCCGTCGTCTGCCTTGCCGAGCCAGACCTCTTCGGCGTCGAGCAGAGCATGCGCTTTCAGATCCCGCAGCGCGTAATACTTCTGTGCCGGGTCGCTGCGCTCGGGCCAGGCGCGCAGCACGCCCTCCGGCACATAGACCGAGGGGATGCGGAGATCGGCGAGATCCGCAGCGGTGATCTCGTCGCCGCGTTTCACGTCGCGCTCGAGCGTCGGCAGCGCGACGATGTCGCCGAAGACGGCAATGGCACGGTTCATCTCCTCGGCGCGCTGATCGGCGGCCCGCACGCGCACCAGCAGCAGTGCGGACGATACCAGGATGAGGATCGTTCCGAGAGTGACGAGCAGGGCGACTTTCAAACGCATGTCGTGTCCATCCGGATCAGTACAGAGACAAGGTCTCAAACGGGCGAGGCATGGCGAGAATCAGGGCCGGAAGGTCCGTCTCTCGCCACTGGGCGGCTGTTCATCAAATAACTGAACTGGCTACTGTTTGGCCTGTCGGCCCGGGGTACTCTTACAATCTGGATCGGCTGCGCAAGACGCGCAGGCGGTCAGCGGAACACCAGATAGCCGATCGGCTTTCCGGCCAGGTAGTCCTTCCGGATCTGGCGGTAATAGGCCAGCGTCCGGTTGATCTCGTCCGGTGCGACGTCGCCGCTCATCATCGCGCGGGCATCTGCTTCGCGGCCATCGAGGGCGTAGGCCAGCGCCATGTTCGCCCGCACCGTGCGGCCCTTGGTCGGATCGCGCAGCAGCTGCTCCATCAGGCGGATCCCTTCGCCGATATTGCCCGACAGCACATGCGACAGCGCATAGTCGCTCAGCAGCGGAAAATCGGTCGGATAGAGCGCCAGGGCCTGCTGATAGACCTGCTGCGCCTCGCCGTGCCGCGACAGGTAATCGAGGGCCACGCCCTTGCCGGTCAGTGCCGCCTTGTTCCGGCCGTCGACCGCCAGCGCCTTGTCGTAATACTCGAGCGCATCGCGCGGATGCATCTGCGAGAGCTGCAGATGTCCAAGCTCGACAAGGACTTCGGTGTTGCGCGGAGCCAGTTTCTGCGCGGCGGCCAGGGCGTTCTGCGCCCGGATGAACTGTCCGGTCGCGCCATAGGCCCGGCCAAGCCCGAGCCAGGCATCGACCGATCGCGGCGAGGTCGCGACGGCGCGCTCATAAAGCCGGGCGGCTTCAGTGTAATCGCCGACCCCGAGGGCGGCGTCTGCGACCTTCTCGGTGTTTCGTGTCGAGGACGATCCGGCGCCGATGGGAAAGCCGCCGTCAGCACAGCCTCCGACGGCAAGACAGAGTGTGACGGTCAGAAGCGCATTTCGGATCACGGTGCTCGTTCCTTCGGCTGGCCCCCGGCAACTCATAAAATCCAGAAGTCGCGCCGTCCAGCTCGGTATTTCTCCTCGGAAATATCCTTCTGCTGGTCTGGTTCGGGGGTGACGGCAAGACGTATGCGCTTTCGGAAACTATTAGGGCCATGTGTTCACAAATTAAAGATAGAAAGATCACATCTTTCGATCTATAGACGATACGAAAGTATGTGATGTGGGGCAGAGTCGCCGCCACCTCAGCCATTGTCCGTAAAGATCCAGAGCCAAGAGAGCTGAAAATGAACACCACGAAGATTTCCGTCCCCCAGCCCATGGATGTGCGTGTCCCGACGCTTCGAGCGGATGTGGCAAGCTATGAGAAGAGCGGCGATGACCTGGTTCTCAAGCTGAACAGCGGTGACCAGATCGTCGTTGACAACTTTTTCCAGACCGGCCCGAAGGGCGAGGTGAGCCGCCTGCTGTTCTCGGACGGCTCGTTCTCGGGCGTGACGAGCCTGACGGAGGCGGTCGATTCGGGGGCCGCCGGGATCGGCGCGGGCATGGACGGCGTTGGCGGGATGATTGCGGCGGGGCTGGCCGGTCTCGGCGCGGTGCTGATCCTGTCGGATGACAACGGCAACGGCTCGAGCGAGCCGACGGACACCACGGAACCGACCGACACCACGGAACCGACCGACACCACGGAACCGACCGACACCACGGA
>VSSQ01000047.1_pt1 | contig 200987 bp, 180 predicted proteins | sample 4763081 | NCBI WGS metagenome assembly VSSQ01 (sample SAMN12137344, study PRJNA551015) | bioreactor metagenome | isolation source: SDC9 anaerobic chlorinated ethene degrading culture | place: USA: Knoxville, Tennesee | collected 2015-01-01 | reverse complement strand
TCGGGTTGGAAACAGGACGTTTCCAACCGGCTATGAGGCAGGAGCCGATTTAGCCGGGAACCCGACGGAGCGGAGTGCTTTTCGCGTTAGTTTTGTCCGCGCAGCTTATGGAGCGACCGGTGTAAAGCAAAATCCTGGAGACTCCGGACTCTCTCAGAACCGCAAGAGCCTTTTCCAGCACAACAAAAAAGCCAGTCCTCTTCAAGCTAAGGGGGCTGGCTTTAACTATTAGGCCCGGAAGGAAGCTAAGCTTCCCCCATAACCTTACCCATATCGGCGATATCATACCCGCCAATTCCTGCGACTTCATTGCGGAAACTCTCGGAGTTCAAAATACTCAGCAGAGCCTGGAAATGAGGCTTCGCCAAATCCTCCTTGCGAAGCACCAGGTCGTAGCGTTCCTTGTGCAGAGGTATAAAATCCAAAGAGCTGACTTGCATGGCGGCCTTTTCAATACCCAGCCCCACATCGGCTTCACCCCGGGCTACCCGGCTGGCCACGGCCATATGTGACATCTCTTCATCCTCATAGCCCCGGACACCGGCATGGGAAATATGAGCAAGACGCAGCTGCTCGTCCAGAAGCACCCGCGCTCCCGAGCCCCGTTCACGGTTGACAAAACGAACATCGGCTCGTCCTAAGTCACTCCAGGTCAGAATCTTCTTAGGATTTCCTTTGGCCACATAGAAACCTTCCATGCGGTAGACCAGGTTGATAATAAGGGCCGGGTGTCCGGGCAGCAGTCTCCGGACATAGGGAGTGTTGTATTCGTTGGTGTCGCTATCCCATAAATGAGTGGTAACCACATTAGCCTGACCGCGATAGAGAGCGATCAAACCATCAATACTGCCGCTGTACTGACGAAGAAAACGGACTTGAGAAAATTGCTTTTCCAGATGCCGGGTCAAAATATCCAGGACGATATCCTGACCGCAGATGACCAGGCCTTGATCGAGAAGCGAAGAAGCTGGAAAGGCAGAATGCGGGTCAGGAGTGATTCTCTCTTCACTGCCTGTAAATCCTGACAGAGCATGGGCCGGCAAAGAAAGATTCGGTGTATTCCCGGCGGTGGGAGCGGAACAGACTCCCTTGGATTTACGGATGTAATTCTCCAAATCCGTGTTTTCGATACGAAATTTGCGACCGATGCGGTAAGCGCTGAGATCGCCCCGCTTGATCATTTCGTATACCGTAAATTTGGAGATTTTTAGAATGCTTGCAACTTCCTCAGGAGTATAAGTCACATTGGACAAGGAAATCTCTCCCCCCATATTTGCACTTTTAAACAATTGAGTAAAAGACTGGCGAGTGCTTGCATTAATATCTTGATAATGATTATACCATACTATATAATAGACCTGAAGTTCAGTTGTGTTTATTTATGTTGATTGATAAATAGTATTCGTTGAGGATGATTTATATTTTGATTCTGGTAGTAGTTTGATTATGTTGGATTTAATTGTTTGATTTAGGGTTTATTCCTTTAATTTGCAGTTTTTTTAACATTTTAATACTAGAACAAAAATTGAGGCCGAAATGAAAAATATTGAGGGCTTGGCTTTTTAATGCCGGAGCCGATCAATTTACATAAATAAACGAAGGGAAGAAAAAAGATGATTTTCAGGAGGTTTAAGGATGAAAAAGTGGATTAAAGCCCTATTGATTTCCGGTATGGTACTTTCTTTAGGCTTAACCGGATGCGCCAACAACGGCGGCAGCAGTCCTAACAGCGGAGATAGCGGTGATAAGGGAGCAGCTCCCCAAGAGCCTGCGAAACAAGTTGAGCTGATTGTTTCCGCAGCAGCCAGTTTAAAAAATTCCTTGGAGGAGATTCAGAAGGATTATGCTGCCAAAGAGCCTAATGTCAAACTGACCTTTAACATGGGTGCTTCAGGAACCCTGCAACAGCAAATTGAACAGGGAGCTCCGGCCGATCTGTTTATTTCAGCGGGAAAATCCCAGGTGGACGCTCTCTTGGAAAAGAACTTAATGGATAAAGACAGTGTTGTCGATCTGCTGGGCAATGATTTGGTTCTTGTCGTCGGCGCCAACGATACCAATGTTAACTCCATACAGGATCTGTCCAAGGAAAGTGTGAAGCAGATCGGTATCGGCACTCCGGAATCCGTCCCCGCTGGCAAATATGCCAAAGAGGCCTTCACCTCCCTTAAGCTTTGGGATACCCTGGAACCCAAATTTGTTCAGGCTAAAGATGTCACTCAGGTGTTGAACTATGTGGAGACCGGCAACGCTGAAGCGGGAGTCGTCTATAAATCTGACGCTCAAGGCTCAACAAAAGTCAAAGTAGTGGAAGCTTTCCCCGCCGACAGCCATAAAGCCATAACCTACCCGGCCGGAATTGTTTCGGCAACCAAGGAAAAGGAAGCGGCTAATGCCTTCTTAACCTATCTGAAAAGCTCAGACGCTCAGGACATCTTCGCCAAATTCGGTTTTAAAACCAACTTAAGCAAATAAAAACTGGAAATTACTTTAGATAAAAGACAAAATAAAGTACAAATACAGTGCATTTAAAGGTATAATCGGTCTTGGCATTGTTTTTCTTGCTGAGGCTGATTATACCTATGGTTTTTACTGACTTCCGATAAATTTGAGGGAAAATTTGAGGGAATAGAGATGAATTTTAATGTTTCACCCATTATCTTATCTGTAAAAGTTGCCGTGGCCGCAGTGGTGATTGTGGTCTGCTTTGCTATTCCCATTGCCACGCTGATGGCCAAGCGCCAGTTCACAGGAAAGGCCGTTGTGGAATCCATTCTGACCTTACCCCTGGTTCTGCCGCCTTCTGTGGTCGGATTTGTCTTGCTCTATACTTTTGGCAAGAACGGACCTGTCGGCAAGCTCCTGGGAGAGGTGTTTGGTGTGACGGTGGTCTTCACCATTTGGGGAGCGATTATCGCCGCGGCGGTGGTATCCTTCCCGATGATGTACCAGTCTGTCAAAGCAGCCATCGAGAGCGTGGATCCCCAACTGGAGAAAGCGGCCCGAACCCTGGGGGCCGGGGAGTTAAGGGTCTTCTTCACCGTCACCATTCCTTTAGCATGGAATGGCTGTGTGGCAGGTTTTGTATTGGCTTTCGCCCGTTCCCTCGGCGAATTTGGAGCAACCCTCATGCTGGCCGGCAATATTCCTGGCCGGACCTCCACCATGCCTTTGGCCATTTATTTTGCCAGTGAAGCCGGAGACACCCGTCAGGCCTGGATTCTCGTCTCGATTATGGTGTTGTTCAGCTTTCTGGTCATTTTCGGACTTAATCATTGGGGAAAAGGTAAGAGCAACCAGACCAAGCCTGACAGGAGGATAGCTTGATGATCAAGGTGAATTTCCAGAAAAAGCTGCCCTCCTTTACCTTGGCAGTGGATTTTGAGGTGGATAACCATATCCTGGCCATTGTCGGTCCCTCGGGAGCAGGGAAGACCACGGTCCTCCAGTGCTTGGCAGGGTTGCAGAACCCTACCCGGGGAGATATTTGGATCAATGGTAAAACCATCTTTTCTTCTGATCAGAAAATCAATATCCCGGTTCGCAAACGCCGGATTGGCTATGTCTTTCAGGATTACGCCCTGTTTCCTCATATGACCATCGAAAAAAATGTCCTCTATGGCAAGCCTAAGCCGGCAGAAGCGGCCGCAGCCTCCCATAAAGCCATGGGTGTGACGGAGCTTCTGGACATCCTTAAAATCGGTCACTTGCGGAAGCGTTATCCTTCGCAGATATCTGGAGGAGAAAAACAGCGGGTGGCTTTAGCCCGGGCGCTGATGACGGAGCCGGAACTCCTCCTCCTGGATGAATCCCTCTCGGCCCTGGATCCCGATACCCGGGCCCTTCTCCAGCAAGAACTTTTAAAAGTCCAGAAGCACTGGCAGATCCCTTTTATTATGGTCACCCATGATCCCCGGGAAGCGGAGATCCTCGGCAGCCAAATCATGAGAATCGATAAAGGTGTTCAGGAAATACTCAAGCCGACCAAGGCGTAGGTGAAAAAAGGGGACAGGTCCTGCTTTTCAGAACGAAAAGCGGGACCTGTCCCCTTTTTTCACTTTTTTATGTCTTAAACACTCACCCATCTTCGGGGGATTCAATACACTATTACAGATAGTGAAAGTGCTGAGTGCAAAAGAAAGGGGGGAGGGGCCTTGAGAAAGGTTGTGGAGCTGCATAACCTTGGCATGAAATATCAATCCCTTAACGGAGAAATCACAGCCCTTGAAGAGATCAACCTTGATGTTTATGAAGGTGAGTTTGTCAGTATTGTCGGCCCCAGCGGCTGCGGCAAATCAACCCTTCTATCCATTATCTGCGGATTGATTTCCCCCACAGCAGGAAGAGTTCTTGTGGAGGGTGAGGTGGTCGCAGGAACATCGCCCAAGATTGGCTATATGCTGCAGAAGGACCATCTCTTTGAGTGGCGGACTATTTTACAGAACATCAAGCTGGGGCTGGAGATTCAGAAAGCCCTGACACCGGAGGCCAAAGCCTACACAGAGCACCTCCTGCAGACTTACGGGCTTTATGAATTTCGTAATAAATACCCCAATCAGCTCTCGGGAGGGATGAGGCAAAGAGCAGCCCTTATCCGCACCCTGGTCACCAATCCGCAAATCCTGCTTTTAGATGAAGCCTTCTCGGCTTTGGATTATCAGACCCGCCTGGCTGTTAATGAAGATATTTACACTATTATTAAGAAAGAGAACAAAACAGCCATTATGGTCACTCATGATATTGCCGAGAGCATCAGTATGGCGGATCGGGTGGTAGTGCTCAGCAAACGGCCGGGTACGGTCAAGAAAATCTATGAGATCCGCATGAATTGCGGGAAGAGAACCCCTTTAAAATCCAGGGATATGCCGGAATTCCAGACCTACTTTCAAGAAATATGGAAGGAGCTGGATGTCCATGTCTAATAGTTCTCCGGAACATAGAGCCTATCTGAAAAAGGTAAGACAGGAAAAAGTCAAAGTCAGAGTGACTCAGGCTTTAATTCTGATCATCGCCCTGGGCTTATGGGAGATCTGTGCCCGGGCCGGCATTGTGGATCCCTTCATTACCAGTCAGCCCAGCCGTGTGCTGAAAACCATGATCAACCTTCATCAAGAAGGTGTATTGCTTCATCATATAGCCATTACCTGTATGGAAACCATCGTCGGCTTTATCCTGGGAACGGTCTTGGGAACGATGATCGCCATCGTCCTGTGGTGGTCTGAATTTATCTCCAAAGTCTCAGAACCTTATCTCGTTATTCTTAACAGTCTGCCCAAAATTGCCCTGGGTCCCATCTTCATTGTCTGGATCGGCGCCGGTCCGGCAGCCATTATCGTCATGACCCTGGCTATTTCCCTGATTGTCACCATTCTGGAAGTGCTCAATGGTTTTTTATCCATAGACCAAGAGAAAATCAAGCTGGTTCAGACCTTTGGCGGAACAAAGATTCAGGTGCTCACCAAAGTTCTTCTGCCGGCCTCCTTTCCCACCATCGTCAATGCTCTGAAAATAAATGTCGGACTCTCCTGGGTTGGGGTTATCGTCGGTGAATTCCTCGTCTCCAAAGCGGGGCTGGGCTATCTCATCGTTTATGGAGGTCAGGTGTTTAAGCTGGATTTGGTTATGACCAGCGTCTTCATCCTGGGCATAGCTGCGGCATTAATGTATCAGGGGGTGGTTTTGTTCGAAAAGATCCTGGTCAAGAATTCAGATTCATAAAGGGAGGGTTACTATGAAACGCCGATTAGGCCTACTTATGTTCCTTGTGTTAGTGGTATCTCTAATATTAACAGGGTGCGGCAACACCGGTGGCAAACAAGACCAACTCACCAAAATCCGAGTCTCGGAGGTCACCCATTCCATCTTCTATGCACCCCAATATGTGGCCCTGTCTCAAGGCCTTTTTGAAGAAGAAGGACTGGAGATTGAGCTGACCAACGGAGGCGGAGCGGATAAAGTCATGACCGCCGTCTTGACGGGTCAGGTGGAGGTTGGTCTTGCCGGTCCGGAAGCCACCATTTACGTGTACAATGAAGGGAAAGAGGATAATGCCATCGTCTTCGCTCAGCTGACCAACGGGGACGGAACCTTCCTCATCGGCAGGGAGGAGGACCCTGACTTCAGCTGGAGCGATCTTAAAGGAAAAACCATTATTGGCGGCAGAAAAGGGGGCATGCCCGAAATTATCCTGCAATATGTGCTCCGCAATAACGGATTGACCCCGGGAAAGGATGTTTTCATCGATACCACCATGCAATTTAACGCCATGCCCGGAGCTTTCCTGGGTGGTCAAGGGGATTATGTCATTCTTTTCGAACCTACAGGCTCCATGATGGAGAAGGAGGGGAAAGCTTACATTGTGGCTTCCCTGGGCAAGGAAAGCGGCGAAGTGCCTTACACGGCTTATTTTGCCAAGAAGAGCTATATGGAGAGAAACCCTAATATCATCCAGAAGTTTACCAATGCAGTCTACAAAGGCCAACTCTGGATAGAATCCCACTCACCGGAGGAAATCGCCCAAGCGATTAAAGCTCATTTTCCAGATACAGAAGAAGAGGTTTTGACCACGGTTGTGAAACGCTACAAGGAGCAAAACAGCTGGAAGAAGGATCCCATCTTGCTGGAAAAAGATCTCCATGTTCTGCAAAAAGCTCTGCAGGATGCCGGGGAATTGAGTAAAACCGCACCTTATGAAAAAATTGTCACCCCCGTCTTTGGCGATGCTGCCATAAAAAATATTAAATAAGTATTTGAATAATTCTTGAGAGAGAAGAGCTGTTTGATTCTATTTCAAATAGTTCTCTCCTCTCTTATTCAGCCGGATAGCGCGGGCTCGGCCCCTTTTTCCAACAGCCGAATTGTTAATGATTTGTTAAGGATTAGCTGATTTTCAAAACAATGGTTTTGAGATAGAATTAAGGTATACAATCAGCATAGGTATTTTAGAGGGTGTTCTTATGTCTTATGGGCTTATCATCGTTTTGATGATTATCCTTGGCATCGGCTTATGGCATACTAAAAAGTATCACCGGGCCGTGGTCAACCAGGTTGCTCACGTATGGATTACGAAAAATGCCTTTGAACACACGGCGTTAGGGATGGCGATAGTCAGCCCTGATTGCCGTTTCCTGAAAGTCAACCGGGCCTATGGGGAGATTACCGGCTATACGCGGCCAGAGTTGTTGAAGATGGCTGTTAAAGAACTGACTCACCCGGAAGATCAGGAAAAAGATACTCCCTACCTTCAAGAAGTTTTTGCCGGCAATATCCATTCCTTTACCACGGTTAAGCGCTATATCCATAAAAATGGCAGCACCATTTGGGTCAGATCAACTATTTCCGCCGTCCGCACCGAACGGGGCAACCTCAAGTATTTTGTCGCCCAGATCCAGGATATGACCATTGCCAAAAATGCCGAGGATGAGCTGCGTAAGTCCCGGGATAATGCTGAAGTCCTGGCCCGTACCGATTATCTGACCAAGACCCTGAACCGCAGGGCTTTTATCGAACGGCTTCAGGAAGAGTTGGAACGAACCAAGCGCACTCAGGAAGGCTTTGCTATGATCTTGGTCGATATTGACTATTTTAAGAAAGTCAACGACCAATTTGGGCATTTGGCAGGAGATTATGTTCTTCAGAAATTTGCGGATTGCTTAAGCAATAACGTAAGGCCTTATGATTTTATCGGGCGTTACGGAGGAGAAGAGTTTATTATTTGTCTGCCGGATACCGATGTTGAGCAGGCTGCCCTGGTGGCGGAACGCATGAGGGAAAGTGTGGAAGCCCTTGAGGTAGATTATCTGCATGCCCAGATTAAAGTCACAGGCAGCTTTGGAGTAGCAGTTTACGACAGCCATTCCTCCGATACCCTTGACGAGCTCATAGAAAAAGCCGATGGGGCCATGTATGTGGCCAAGAACCATAAAAACACGGTCTATCAGTGGGTGTCATAAGAAATTTTTTATCTGAAAAATTTTATTGATTCCCTCGCCATAGTATGATAAGATGTTCTAAACTGTTGATGGGGAAGTAAAACCGCAAGACCAGCTTTAAAGAGAGCCGGGGAAGGTGGAAGCCTGGCAGGTAACGGAGCGGGTAAATGGGCCCCTGAGGGCGGAGCGAAAAGCAATGAGTAGCTTACGACGCATAGCCAGCGTTATTGGGCTAAGGGTGTGATGGCACCCTGCAAGAGAGGATGTATGGTTTATTCATGCATCAATTAAGGTGGTACCGCAGGTTATACGCCTGTCCTTAAGTTTTGACTTAGGGGCAGGCGTTTTTGCTTTGGTACGGCCTGATCCCGGACATTTCCGCGGATGGAAGGGATATTGCAGGGAAGAACCCTCGATCTTAATCTTAATCAAAAAGAAAGAGTGGAGGAATCTTCAAATGAAAAAGAAATTTGCGGTGATGTTAAGCGGACTATTAGCCCTATCTTTAATTCTCACAGGCTGTGGTTCGGCACAAGGAAAAGCGGATAGCGGCAAAAAAACCGTAGGGATTGTGCAAATTGTGGAACACCCTTCCCTGAATACCATTCGTGAGGCCACGATTGCCGAACTGGCAGCCCAGGGATTTAAAGATGGCGAAAACATCATCATTGATTATAAAAATGCCCAAGGGGATCAAACCAATCTCAAAACCATCGCCCAGCAATTTGTCAAAAATAATTATGATTTGATCATTGCTATCGCCACCCCCTCAGCCCAAGCGGTAGTCAGTGAGACCAAGGAGATTCCCATCGTATTTTCAGCAGCCACCGATCCTGTGGGTTCAGGGCTTGTCAGCGACATGGAAAAACCCGGCGGCAATGTGACCGGCACCTCGGACCGGGTTTCCGCCGAGAAGATCATGGAATTGGCAGAGCAAATCACCCCAGGGATCGAAACCGTCGGAGCCCTGTACAACACCAGTGAGACCAATTCCGTTTCCGTAATCGATAATCTCAAGGAATATGCTGCCCGGAAAAATATCCAGGTAGTTGAGGCCACAGTAACCAATAGCTCCGAGGTGCTCCAGGCCGTCAATTCCCTGACCAGCAAAGCCGATGCCATCTTCATTCCGATCGATAACGCTGTGGCCAGTGCCATGCCCGCAGTAGCCCAATCCGCCAACAAAGCGCAAATCCCCGTTTATGTGGGAGCAGACTCCATGGTTAAAGACGGAGGCCTGGCCACTTATGGCATCAACTATATTGTGCTTGGTCAAGAAACCGCTAAAATGGCGGCCGAAATTCTCAACGGGAAAAAACCCGGCGATATCCCCGTAAAATCCATGACCGATATGGACATTTACCTCAATCAAAAAACAGCCGATACCATCGGCATAACCATCCCGGAAGACGTTCTCCAGAAAGCTGCCGAGGTCTTTACCGAATAAAAACGGGACCTGTCCCCTTGGTTCACACAACTGTTAAAGGAGAGACCATCACCTTATGAGTATCTTAGCCTTGCAAGGCTCCTTTGAACTGGGAATAATCTATGCCATCATGGCCCTGGGGGTATTCTTATCCTTTCGTACCTTGAACATGCCCGATTTGACGGTGGACGGGAGCTTTGTCACAGGGGCGGCCATCTCTGTTGTTTTATGCATGAGCGGCCACCCTTTCCTCGGGCTGCTGCTGGCCTTTGTTTTTGGCTGCGGTGCCGGGTGCATCGCCGCCTTTCTCTACACCAAACTCAAGATTCAGGCCCTGCTGGCAGGGATTCTGGCTATGCTGGCCCTCTACTCCATTAATTTAAAGATTCTCAGCGGCCGGGCCAATATCGCCCTTTTAAACAAGGCCACTGTCTTCAGTGAATTTGAAAAGATAATGAGCGGAGAATACAGCCGGCTGACCCTTGCCCTGCTGGTGATGCTTATCTGCCTGATCCTGCTTTTTCTTTTTCTGAATACCCGTTTGGGCTTCCTGGTAAGGGCTACAGGAGATAACGATCAAATGGTCAGAGCTTTAGGTGTGAATACGGATCTGACCGTATTTGTCGGTCTGGCCGGGGCCAATGGCTTTGTAGCCCTCTCCGGGGCTATGATCGCCCAATACCAATCCTTTGTGGATGTAAGCATGGGTGTGGGCATGGTGGTTATCGGGTTGGCTTCCGTGATCATCGGTGAAGTGGTTTTCGGAATACGGACCCTGCTGCGCCGGCTCATTGCCGTGGTTTTGGGCTCCGTACTCTATCGCCTGATTATTGCCTTTGCTCTGGAATTAGGAATGCCGGCTACCGATCTCAAACTGGTATCCGCCATTATCGTGGCCTTAGCTATGTCCACTCCTGTTTTGAAAAAGCAGTTTGCGGTCATGAAACGTAAGTTTTTTTCTCACCGGGGAAGCAGTAAAGGGAATGGGCAGTGAAAGGAGTGAAGGAGCGCATGCTTAAACTCAGAGGAGTCGGCAAAACCTTTGGCATCGGAAGCAGCAATCAAAAGAGGGCTCTGGACCATATAGACCTTTCCTTGCAGTCCGGTGAATTTGTGACGGTCATCGGCGGCAACGGAGCAGGAAAATCCACCCTCTTTAACTGTATTTCCGGAGTCTATGAAATAGAGGAAGGACAGATTTTGCTTGATGACCTGGATATTACCTATCATCCCGAATATAAACGTTCCAGGATGATTGGCAGAGTTTTTCAGGATCCCCTCAAAGGCACTGCCTTTGATATGACCATCGAACAGAACTTAGCCATTGCCCTGGCCAAAGGGCAGCCTGTCAGCCTGCGCCCCGGGGCAACCAAAAAGGAATTGGCCCTGCTTAGAGAACGGCTTGCTGTACTGGATCTTGGCTTAGAAGATCGTATGAAGCATAAGGTCGGGCTTTTATCCGGAGGGCAGAGGCAAGCGTTAACCCTGCTGATGGCCACCTTGGTTAAGCCTAAAATTTTGCTGCTGGATGAACATACCGCAGCTCTTGATCCCGCGATTGCCAAAAAGGTGATGGTCTTGACCCGTCAGATCGTCGAAGAGGATAAGCTGTGCACCCTGATGATCACCCATAATATGAAGGCTTCCCTGGAATTTGGCTCACGGACGATGATGATGCATGAAGGAAGAATCATCATGGACCTTCAGGGGGAGGAAAGACGGCAAATGACGGTGGACCACCTCATCGAGCAGTTTGAGAAGCGCAGTGGGACCGAGTTGGCTAACGACCGCATGCTCCTGGCCTGAAAATAAATAAAATCCTATAAAAAAGGACGAAATCATAAGCATGATTCAGCAAAACAAGTCTATCCTGCAATAATGTGCCGGTTTACCCTTTTATCTCTTTAGCGTATTAAAGTAAAATAGCATCAAGATATTGTGAGAGAGAAGGGGTTGTTCCTAATGAAGAAGTGGGTAGCAGTTGCTATGACTGTCCTTATGTCAGGATTATTATTAGCGGGTTGTGGAAGCTCCAGCAGTGCGGGAGACGCCAATGAGCCGGGCAAGGCGAATACAGAGCCGGAAAAAGGCGCCGTACAGCAAAAGATTGTCATCGGGCTGGACGATACCTTTGCTCCGATGGGCTTTAGAGATGACGGCGGCAATCTGGTGGGCTTCGATGTCGATATGGCCAAAGAAGTGGCCTCACGCCTGGATATGGAAGTTGAGTTCAAGCCCATCGACTGGAACAGCAAAGAAGTGGAGCTTAACAGCAAAAAGATTGATATGATTTGGAACGGGCTGACCATCACCAAAGAAAGATTGGAGAAAATAGCTTTTTCCAAGCCCTATATGGCCAATCGTCAGATCGTCGTTGTTCTGTCCGGTTCAGACATTAAGACCAAAGCAGATTTAGCCGGTAAGGTCGTCGGTACCCAGGAAGGAAGCTCCAGTGTGGATGCCCTCAATGCCGAACCCGAAGTGACAGGCACCTTTAAGGAGTTAAGAACCTATGGGGACTTTGTGGCGGTTTTAAATGAATTGTCCATCGGCCGGGTTGAGGCTGTGGTTGGGGATGAAGTTGTTTTAAAGTATTACATGAACAAAAAGCCGGGTACGTTTACAGCTATTGAGGATAATTTTGGCGAAGAAGAATACGGTGTTGGTTTGCGCAAAGATGACACCGAGCTCTTAGGCAAGCTTCAAGGGGCCTTGGATGCTATGAAGGCGGACGGTAAGTCCGCTGAAATCTCCAAGAAGTGGTTCGGAGAAGATATCGTCAAGTAACAGGAACCAAGGGAAGGGTAGGGAACGCCTCCTGGCATAGAGGCGCTCCCTACCCTTTGAAAACTCATGAGGAGAGAAGTCATGGACTATATTTTGCAAATACTGGGCCCCATGTTAAACGGTACAGCAGTCACTTTAAAAATGTTCTTCGTCACCATAGTCATGTCCGTACCCTTGGGATTGATGCTTAGCCTGGGCCGTATATCTCGGTTTGGAGTGCTTCGCTCAGCGATAGGGGTCTATATATGGGTTTTTAGAGGCACCCCTCTCATGCTTCAGCTCTTATTTGTCTATTTTGGCCTGCCCTTTATTCCGGTTATTGGGGAAATTCTTATTCTCACAGATTTTCAAGCCGCCATACTGGCTTTCGTCCTGAATTATGCCGCTTATTTTGCAGAAATTTTCCGGGCGGGAATTCAGTCTATCGAACGTGGGCAATATGAGGGAGCCAGGGCTTTGGGCATGACCTATGGTCAGCTCATGCGCCGCATTATCCTTCCTCAAGTCGTTAAACGGGTACTGCCGCCGGTAAGCAATGAGACCATCACCCTGGTCAAAGACACCTCCCTGATTTATGTACTGGCCATGAATGATTTGCTGCGTACTACGAGAGCCCTGGTTCAGAGAGACTTTACCATGACCCCCTTTATCGTCGCCGGAGTGTTCTACCTGCTGATGACCCTGGTTCTGACCTGGGGCTTCCAAAGGCTTGAGAAACGCTATGCGGCCTATGATGAATAGGGAAAGAAGGTGAATGGAATGAAAATGATCAGTGCCTTAAATATTGAGAAGAACTTCGATAAGCTGGAAGTTCTCAAAGGAGTCTCCCTGGAAGTGTTCAAGGGAGAAGTAGTAGCTGTCATCGGCCCTTCCGGCTCAGGCAAAAGCACTTTTTTACGCTGCCTGAACCGGCTGGAAATGATTGACGGAGGAAGCATCACCATCGAAGGGGATGAATTGGTCTCCACCACGGCAGAAGGAAAAGTGGCTTATGCAGAAGAATCCCAAGCGCGCATGATCTGCCGCAGAATGGGCATGGTCTTTCAGCAGTTTAACCTGTTTCCTCATCTCACCGTTTTAGAAAATGTTATTGAAGCCCCCTTAACGGTTAAAGGGGTAAAAAAAGACGAGATCATCCCTGTAGCCAAGGAATTGCTTGGCAAGGTGGGCCTTCTCGATAAGCTGGATTGCTATCCGTCCAGGCTGTCCGGCGGGCAGAAACAACGGGTAGCCATCGCCCGCGCTTTGGCCATGAATCCTGATATTATGCTTTTTGATGAACCCACTTCAGCCCTTGATCCCGAATTGACCGGTGAAGTGCTGAAGGCTATGCGGCAGTTAGCTGAAGAGCATATGACTATGATTGTGGTGACCCATGAAATGAGCTTTGCCCGTGAAGTAGCCAATCGCGTTATCTTCATGGACAAGGGAGAGATCGTCGAACAAGGGGACCCGGAAGCCGTGTTTGGAGATCCTAAGCAGCAAAGGACCCAGGCTTTTCTCAATCACATGAGCGCCAAGTAGACACTATTCACCAATAAGAATGTTCAGGCCAGCAAATAATTTTTGCTGGCATTTTTTTTATCAGGGGACAATATAATTACTTATGGTGAAAAAAAGGATTATTCAAGAATATGGCGAATTATCAGAGGAATTAGGAATTACTTATTATTTGGTTGCTATTAGAATAATTATAAAAAACCACTAAAAAAACTATTTTTGATCTATAGCGATTTAAGTGATGTTTAGAACAAGCATAAGGGCTAAGCCGAAAGGGGGAGTGAGTGGCTTGAAAAAATTTGTTCAGATCTTTACCAAGCTGTTCATGAGCCATGCCCCTTTGATTCTCTCCCTATTGGGTATCTTACTGTGGCTCTTAGCCTACTTTATTTATTGGTTTTTCCCTCTGCATCAGGCACGCTGGGTTTGGCTGTCCGTCGTGGTCGTTTTAATTTTTAATGGCATCTCCCTGGGTGAATTTGTTAAGACTTTGGCGGTTAAGGGGTATACAGACTCCATGACGGGGTTGCCCAATAAGGGTTTTATGTACCTGCGCCTGAATATCGATATGGAAAAATACGCAAAGCAAGAAAAAGAATACTCCCTGGCCATGATTGATATCGATCGTTTTAAGAATATCAACGATACTTATGGCCATCTTGCCGGGGATAAGGTGATTAAGGAAGTCGCCGGGATCCTGCGTAAAAATGTCAGGGCCAGTGATGAAGTCATCCGCTGGGGCGGCGAAGAGTTTGCGATTTTATTGCCTGAAACCAGCGAAGAGGGAGCGGCTAATCTCATTGAGAGAATCCGCAACCTTATGGAAAATCATGACTTTGGCCCGGAGATAGCTTCCCAAAAAGTAACCTTTAGTGCAGGCGTGGTTTCTTATAAGAAGCTGGAAGAAGTCAAAGCCAGAGAGAACAGGCTTACCAACAATACGGATCTCATCGTAAATTTCTCCGACCAGGCTTTGTACCAGGCCAAGAAGACCCGCAATACCGTCTGGCGCTTTAGTCAAGGGATTATTGCTTAAGGATTTGTTGACAATTTTGCTTATAAGCTTTTAGAGGGACTGGACCCTGAATGGGTTTAGTCCCTTTATTATTCATCAAAAATTGGTTTAAACCCACACCATAAGCTGATGAACCAATACGAAAAACCGCTCTCCTTGAGGGCGGTTTAATTATATGTGGAAAACTTTCCACATGTGCGGCTAAAAATAAAGGCTGCTCTTATTCCGCCTCATTAAAGTGCGTTGATTCCAGATCGATGGGTTTGCTTTTATGTAAAGGTTGTTTTGCTAACTTAGAATAATCAGTGGACAAGAGAAATGCTGCGTTAGCCATAAGAATCTGCTGCTCCATACCATTCATGAGATTGAACATCTCGATTAACCTTTCGTGTTCAGCATTTAGATAAATGGGCAGAGCCGGTGTATTTCCGGTTAATAACCAATCGGCTGAAACATTGAAAAATGAGGAGATTTCATAAATGAATATAGCCGACGGCATAACCTCACCATTTTCGATCCGTCCCAAATTTGCGCGAGAAATACTGGGAAGATGCCTTGAAAGATCCGCTAAGGACAATTTGCCATTTTTTCTAAGCTGTTTGATTCTGGTGCCTAGAGCTTTTTTAAATGATTCAGCATTCATAAACTTTCCTCCATCCAATACGGTGCAGAGATATAAGACGTACAATTGTCTAATATTTGCGCTATTATCTATTGTATCGTCCCACATATGAGCCTATAATATTCATAGGGAAATTCTTCCGCAAGACAAGTGTAATACAGCACCAGCTAAGGTACAATGGTTGAATTTGTCGGTATCTGGTAAAGAAAAAATGTGACACCTGAAGATCTGTGTAAACCGATGCTGCCGAAATGGAAAATTTATCTCATATATGGGAGGTAGTGATCTGTGCGCTTAAAAGAACTGACCCCGTTCGGAGTTGAAGTGAAAAAGAGACTAATCGACAGGCGAATGAGCAACAGCGAATTTTGCAAGAAGTACAACATACCCATGAACCGCTTCAGCGAAATTCTCTACGGCAGCCGCCCCGGCAATAAATACCGGGACAGGATAGCTGCGCTGCTGGGGATTGAAGAAGCGGCCTAGCCTGAGGGCAATGATGTTCTAGGCTCAAAGAGATGAAGAAGGTAAATGTCGTAATATGTCGCAAAAAGAATTATCTGGTAATTAAAGATAGTATTGACATATTTATAGTAGTATTAAATAATAAATCGTGTAGCAAAAGAGAGTGAGTGATTACTTACCTGACTTGAGGATGTAACTTAAAATCGATTAGATACAGGGGTTTCCCGATGAAAGGATCAAATCATGAGGAAGAGTAGTATATTGGCCCGGAATAAAACCATTGCTAAAAACGAAAAGAAACACAATCCTGGCGAAAGTTATGCATTAAAGAACCTGCAAAGACGCTTTCAAGTATTAATGCAAGACTCTCATGATGTGTTTGAGATTATCAACTCTGATGGGACCATTCAATACATAAGCCCTGCTGTTGAAAAGATACTCGGTTACAAACCCGAAGAGCGGATAGGTAAGCCGGCCTACGAACTTCTTGAACCAACAGAAAAATATAAATTTAAGCAGATGCTGAGTTTAGCCTTCAATCATCCTGATCAAGTGGTGCAAGAGGAAATAAAGATAAAGACGAAAGCGGGACAGGAAATTATCTTATCCTGCGATATGCGCAATAAGTTATCGGAACCCTCCATACAAGGGGTAATCCTCAATTGGCGAGTGTCTTCTTCAGATCGCAACAGAGAGGGTAGCCAGGCCAAAGCCCCGGCAACCCTGGATGAACTGACCAGGCTTCCCGCTCGGGGCGCCTTTGAATCACTGCTGAGTCAGCATATGGCGGAGGCCAGGGGAGAAGAAGCCCTGGCACTGATCATTGTGGACATTGATCGATTCAAATACATCAACAGCTACTTAGGCTATGAGCATGGGGACCAGTTGCTCAGGCAAATCAGCCGGCGTCTGCGCTTGCTGTGCACGGATCAGGTGCTGCTTTGCCGCTTTTCCGGGGACCAGTATGCCATAGTGGCTGCCCGGGGAGAGGGGCAGGATGATTATCTCCCTTTGGTTGAAGAGGTTCTGCGCCTTTTTGATGCCCCCTTTATAGTGGATGAGCATAAACTGGATATTAGTGTGAGCCTGGGTATTAGTCTCTATCCTCATGATGCCCAAGATAGTGAGACTCTTGTTAAGTCTGCTTACGCCGCTTTATTACGGGGCAAAGCGGCCGGCAAAAAGCACTACCAATTTTATTCAGCTGATGTGGAGCATAAGAATTACAGAGAATTTCTCCTGCGCCGTGACATGCAGAAGGCCCTTAAGGAAGGTCAGTTTGCGGTGCATTATCAACCTATAGTCAATCTATATACCAATGAAGTCCTGGCCGTAGAGGCTTTGCTGCGCTGGAAACACCCTTTATGCGGAATGATTTCCCCCGCTGAATTTATCCCGATCATGGAAGAAACCGGTTTTATAGTGGATATGGGAAAATGGCTGTTGGAAGAAGTATGCCGCAGCCATAAGCAATGGCAAAAGGAAGGACTGCCTCCCCTTAAAGTATCCATCAATTGCTCCTCCGTGCAGTTTGCGGAGGAGTGCTTTGTGGAGAGCATCCAGGCCATTCTTGACAAGATGCAGCTCGACCCCCGCTATCTCATTATAGAAATCACGGAAAGTGTCCTCATCGATAATGCCAAGAAGGTCATTGCCGATCTGCAAAAACTTCAGGAGATCGGCATTTTGGTTGCAGTGGATGACTTCGGTACAGGTTTTTCATCCTTATCGTATTTGCTTACCTTTAATATAGATATTATAAAAATCGACAGCTCCTTTATACAGAACATCCCTAGCAATAAAACCAGCACGATTATTACCCATTCTGTGATCAATCTGGCTCGTGAACTCAATATCAAGCTGGTGGCCGAGGGAATTGAAAGTCCGGAGCAGCTGTCCCACCTGAAGCGGTTCAACTGTCACACCGGTCAGGGGTATCTCTATAGTAAGCCCATACCACAGCATCAGCTTGCTGAAATTATAGCCAATAAAAAATGCGAGCCCCAAATCAACGCCGAGGCTCTGGGGATTTAATTAAAATGAAATTGGAGGACTGTGTGTTGAAAAGTATCAGAACACAACTGGTCATTTATTTTTCCATACTTGTATTGCTATCATCTTTAGCCCTGGGATATCTGTCTTTAGCCAAGGCCAGCAATGCCCTGACGGCTGAAGCAGAAAAAGCGTTAGGCACCCTTGCCGCCGACTCGGCTAAACTCACGGAAAGCCGCTTGGAAACCCAAAAGAAAACCTTGGAGATGATCGCCTTAAGGGAAGATATGCAAACCATGGATTGGCAGGTACAACAACCCATCTTGCAAAGACAACTCCCCAACACCAATTTTCTTGATCTTGGGGTCGTTCAGCTGGACGGTTCCGTCAGCTATTCCGATGGGTCAACCAACCAACTGGGAGACCGGGACTATGTGCAAAAGGCCTTAAAAGGGGAAACCAATGTATCCGACCTGATCATCAGCAGGGTGACCAACAGCCTGGTTATTATGTATGCCACACCGATTGTCAACGAAGGGAAAGTGGTGGGGGCATTGATCGGGCGCCGTGACGGCAATGCTTTAAGCCTGATCGCGGAAGACACAGGATATGGTCAAAATGGTTATGGATATATGGTTAATAGCCAGGGAACGGTTATTGCCCACCCGGACAGGGAAAAAGTGTTCGCTCAATTCAATCCTATCGAAGCAGTCAAAGAGGACCAAAGTTTAATGTCCACGGCGACGATGATTGAAAACCTGCTGCAGAGCGGTCAGGGAGTCAGCTCCTATACTTATAACGGTCAGGACTTATATGCGGGATATGCTCCTATTCAGGGCAGCGATTGGACCTTCGTTATTACGGCCAGTCAGGAAGAAGTTCTGTCAGCCATCCCTGCTCTCCAAAAGGATATTTTAGTTACCGGAGTGATTATTTTTTTCATAGCTATGGGCTTTGTCACCCTGATTGGAAATTCTCTGGCTAAGCCGATTATGAAAGTGACGGAGAGTGCAGAGAGAATTGCCCGCTTGGATGTGACCCAGGATGTACCTGAAGGGTTGCTCAAAAAAGCCAATGAGATCGGAGCCTTGGCCAAAGGAATCCAAGTCATCACCGCCAGCCTCAGAGAGTTTATAGGGGACGTCAAAGAGTCCTCTGAGAAAGTCGCCGCTGTGTCTGTGCAGCTGACAGCGTCAACCCAGCAAAGTGCCATCACTGCGGAAGAAGTATCGAGAGCAGTTACGGAAATTGCCAGAGGAGCATCCGAGCAAGCCGGCAATACGGAAGAGGGAGCGCTGAAAGCCGTCCGTCTCGGACAAGCCATTGAGAAAGATCTTGAGTTGGTGGAAGCCTTAAATGCTGCATCGAATAGGGTTTCGGCTGTTGTGGATGAAGGCTTGCAAGAGATTGATAACCTCACCCGTATCTCTCAGGAAAACAACGGAGCCACTGAGGAAATACGTCAAGTAATTTTTAAAACCAATGAAAGTTCCCAAAAGATTGAACAAGCCAGCAATGTCATTGCTTCCATAGCAGAACAGACCAATCTCCTGGCCTTGAACGCAGCTATCGAAGCAGCCCGGGCAGGGGAAGCCGGACGGGGATTTTCCGTGGTGGCCGAAGAGATTCGCAAGCTGGCTGAGCAATCTTCCGCTTCCACTAAATCCATTGATCTCATGGTGAAGGAGCTGCAAAATAACTCTCAGGATGCGGTCAAAAACATGGAGAGAGTATCCCAGATAGCCAAGGAACAAGCGGGAAGCGTTATGACCTGCCAGGATAAATATCGGGTGATTGCCCAATCCATGGAGGAAGCTATCCAGGCCGTGAACGAGCTCAATGCTTCGGAAGCGGCAATGGACAAAATTAAGGATGACATCCATTCCACATTACAAGCTCTCTCGGCTATCGCCGAAGAGAATTCTGCCGCCACAGAGGAAGTCACCGCTTCCATGGAAGAGCAAACCGCATCTGTCCAGGAAATCGCGGCTGCCAGTGAAGGGCTGTCAGAATTAGCCCAAAGTCTTCAAACGGTTATCATGAAATTTAAACTATAAAGCAGCTGGTCTTTGGAAAAATGTGCTACAATGAAGAAAGGTTACGAGTTTTGACGAAATAAGGAGAATTGATGTGGATAGCAATCTTATACACAGAAAAGAGAGCCTGGTCATTACAGCTATCTCCCTGATCAATGAAAAGGGCTTGCAAGGCCTTTCCACAAGAGAAGTGGCCAAACGGGAAGGGGTTTCCGAAGCCACTATCTTCAAGCATTTTAAATCGAAAAACGAACTCGTATCAGCCGTTCTTGAGCACTCTTCCCAATATGATCATGCTTTGTTGGAAGCAGCCCTGACGAAGGACTTAACTCCCAAAGAGAAGGTTCTTCATCTTATCGACAGCTATATAACCTACTGTGAGAACTATCCGGAAATTACGGCGATCCTTCTGGCCTACAATGGCTTGTTGTACGAAGAAGAGCTTAAGGACAAGGTTATGGAGATTATTTGCCGACGGTCAAAAGACATCCAATCTTTAATTCATAGCTCCATCGCAATGGGTGAACTGAATCCATCCGTTCATAGTGAAAGTTTAACCAATATCATTCTGGGGATGATCCATGAGATCATTCTCAAGTGGCGAATGGCAGAGTTCAGCTTTTCCTTGCGGGAGCAGACTCTTGCTTCGGCAACCATGCTTTTAGAGGCTTTCACCATGAGACACGAAGCCAAACTATAGAGAGGAGATAGAGAAGGGTGGATTCCAGGCTGCATTTAGTGGATAATCTCCCAGCCCTGCTCTGGAGCAGCGACCGGGCAGGAAACTATGACTATGTTAATCAGGCCTGGTTGGAATTCACGGGGCTGACCTTTGCGGAAGTCCGTGGTGAGGGTTGGTTGAGCTGTGTTCATCCTGAAGATTCTCCGGGGGTCATGAACGTGCTGGAGCATAGCCGCAGACATAAGGCGCCCTTTGAGGCGGAGTACCGTTTGCGGCGGTATGATGGGGAATACCGTCATTGCCTGAGCCGTGGTCAGCCTTATGATGATCCTAAGGGAGAGCTGGCCGGCTACACCGGTGTGATCATAGATATCACAGAGCGCAAAGCAGCGGAAATTATGACACGAGAAAACGCAGAAAAATTCAGGGAGATTTTTAATCGCATTACGGACTGCGTATTTATCCATGAAGTTAAGGATGATGGACAGATTGGCAGAATTCAGGAAGTCAATGATATGGCTTGTGAGCTTATTGGCTTGACCAGGGCGGAGATTATCGATCTAAGCCGAGAGGTGATCAAAGTCAAGAGCCCTCTGACACTGGCCAATGAGTTCACCCAGAAATTATTGAGCAAAAATTACCTGGTTTTTGAAGGAATGCTCTTGACCCATCAGGGCAAGGAGATCCCTGTGGAAGTCAAGGCCCATTACCATGTTTTGAACGGCCGCAGGATGCTGCTTTCCATTGCCAGGGATATTACCAATCAAAAGCGGATCCATAAAATCTTATTGGCAAGCCATAATAAATACCGCCAGCTTTTTGATAACATCACCGATGCGGTTTTTGTCTATGAACTGCAAAAGGATGGCTATCCCGGGCTGTTGATCGAAATAAACGAAAAGGCCAGGAGGCTTATGGGTTATCATGAAGAAACATTCATGTTTTCTGCAGGACCCTGTATCCGGCCATCCTCACCTCAATTAACCCTGGACGACGTGTGGCAAAGCCTGGAAAGAACCCATTCAGCAAGTTTCGAAGGGATCTGTACCAATCTGGAGGGCGAGGATATTCCCGTCGAAGTCAATTGCCATACCTTCCCTTTAAACGGCAGCAAGGTGATGCTGACCCTTCTTCGCGATATTACCGAGAGAAAGCAAATCGAACAGGAACGCAAACGGACTGAGGCGGAGTTTCAGCAGGCCAAGGAGAAGGCTGAAGCAGCCAATCGGGCCAAAAGTGAATTTCTGACCAATATGAGTCATGAAATTCGTACACCGATCAATGGGATCATCGGCATGATCGATCTCACCCTCTTAACCTCCTTAGAGAAGACCCAAAGGGAGAATCTGAAGATTGCCAAAAACTGCGCTTACTCTCTGTTCAAAATCATCAATGATATTTTGGATTTTTCCAAAATCGAAGCCGGAAAACTAACGGTTGAAGAGATTGAATTTAACCTTAAGGAAGTCATCGAACAGATTATCAAAACCCATAGTCCTGAAGCTGAACGCAAAGGTCTGGATTTGGCCTACACCCTCTCGGCCAACCTCCCCGATTACTATAAAGGAGATCCGGAACGGATTAAGCAAGTCCTCAATAACCTGCTCAGCAATGCTCTCAAGTTTACCGAGCGGGGAGAGGTTTCCCTGGCGGTCAAACGCCTGCAAGGGGACGAGGACGTTTCGGATTTAAAATTTACTGTCATGGACACGGGAATCGGCATAGCCGAAGAGGATCAGCTGCATCTTTTTGAAGAGTTTAACCAAGTGGACGGCTCCATTACCCGCAAATATGGAGGAACCGGTTTAGGGTTAGCCATATCCAGAAAACTGGTTGAAATGATGGGGGGAAGAATCTGGGTCGAAAGTGAAAAAGGGCAAGGGAGTTCCTTTGGCGTTGTTTTAAGGCTGAAACATGGCGACAAAGACACGCTGCGCTTCAAGTCCACCCAGAATAATGATCAGTCAAGGGAAGGGTCAACCGCAAGGTCTTACCGAATCCTTTTAGCTGAAGATCATATCGTGAATTCCATCGTCATCACGGAAATGCTCAAAATCCAAGGCCATCTGGTGGATATCGCCATGGATGGAGAAGAGGCCTTAGCCCTTTATCACCAAAATCCTTATGATGTCATCCTGATGGATATTCAGTTGCCCCGTCTGGACGGGATCGAAGTGACGAAAAGAATTCGGGAAAGTGAAGGGGCTCAAAGCCACACCCCGATCATTGCCTTAACCGCCTACGCCTTGCAAGGGGATCGGGAAGGATTCCTCCAGGCCGGTATGGATGAATACATCCCCAAGCCCGTAATGATGGAGGAGCTGATCATGGTCTTGGATAGAGTGGTGACCAAGTTCGCATCCGGAGAGGGGCAAGCCCAGCAGGAAGAGGTTGTTATTACCGATGAGGGTGTCTATTTCAAGGATATGCCCTCCTCCCCGGAGAGCGTCAATAAGGACCTTGAACTCAGCGAAATGGCCTATGATTTTAAAAAACTGCGCATCGCCCTCCACAATGGCGACAGTGTCGCTCTGGAGCATATCGCCCATCGCATCAAAGAACGGTGTTCCGTAATCGGAGCCCATAAATTAAAGGCCCTGGCCTTTAAGATTGAACTGGCCGCCCGGCGTGGCAATCCCGGGGAAGCAAAGGACTATCTGCACGATTTGGATAGTGAATACAATCAATTGAGTGGAGGAATGTTGAATGAAAATACTCGTAGCTGAAGATGATTTAGCCAGCAGCGCTTTTTTGGTCCAATTCCTCACCCAATATGGAGAAGTCGACCGGGCGGTGGATGGCTTGGAAGCACTTGAAGCCTATTCCTTGTGCAGGCAGGAGCTGAGGCCTTATGACATCATCTTTCTGGATATCATGATGCCCAAAGTCGATGGAGTCACGGTCTTAAAGGCCATAAGAAACTATGAAACCAAAAAGAGGGTTAAACCGGAAAATAAAACCAAGGTTGTCTTGACCAGCGCCTTAACAGAAACCGATTATGTCAAAAAAGCCAGGGAAGTCGGTTACGAAGGCTGCCTATCCAAACCCCTCGATACACAAGAAGTCCACAATATCATGCAGCAACTCATATGAATCAAGGGGACAGGTCCCGTTTTTCAAAAATGAAAAACGGGACCTGTCCCCTTGATTCAGTGTGAGTTTTATCACACTCCTAAAAAACTGAAGTCACAGAATTGTTCCTCACCTTGCGATAAGATAATTGCAGACGGTTGGCATAAGGCTGACCTGTCAAATGACACAATTCATGATCAAAATTTATTAATAATGGATAGGGAGGATTCGCAAAGATGAGTATGTTCTGTTTTCAATGTCAGGAAACCGCTAAAGGAACCGGCTGTACCATCAAAGGAGTATGTGGAAAGACTGCAGATGTCGCTAACCTGCAGGATCTTCTGCTCTATGTCATGAAAGGAATCGCCATCAACAGCCTGCAAGCCCGTGAACTGGGGATTGTCCGCCAGGACGTAGACAAATTCGTTATGGAAGGCTTATTCGCCACCATTACCAACGCTAACTTTGATAACGCTCGTTTCGTAGCTCTGGTTCGTGAAGGTCTTGCTTTACGCGACAGCTTAAAAGCCGACATCGTCAAAGCCGGGGGAGTTCTGCCCGCTAATCTTCATGATTCAGCGACTTGGACTGCAGATTCTGCGGAAGAATTTGATCAAAAGGCAGCACAAGTAGGTATCTTAGCCACTGAAAACGAAGATGTACGCTCCCTTCGTGAACTTTTAATCTATGGACTTAAAGGAATGGCAGCTTACGCAGAGCATGCCTTCGCTCTTGGCTATGAAGATAACAGCATCTTTGCCTTTATGATGAAAGGCCTGGCTGCTACTACCGATGACAGCCTTTCGGCAGACCAACTGGTCGCTCTGGTACTCGAAGCTGGAAAATACGGCGTCGATGTCATGGCTCTGCTGGATAAAGCCAACACAACTTCTTACGGCAACCCCGAAATCACCAAGGTCAATATCGGCGTACGCAATAACCCTGCCATCCTCATCAGCGGCCATGATTTGAGAGATTTGGAAGATCTCTTGAAGCAAACAGAAGGAACCGGGGTGGATGTTTATACACACGGCGAAATGCTCCCCGCTCACTACTATCCGGCCTTCAAAAAGTATGCTCACTTTGTGGGTAACTATGGCAATGCCTGGTGGAAACAAGACAAAGAATTTGATTCCTTTAACGGAGCTATTCTTCTCACCACCAACTGTTTAGTACCCCCCAAGGATTCCTATAAAGACCGTCTCTTCACCACCAGTGTCGTTGGCTACGAAGGTGTAAAACACATCCCTGCCCGTGAAGCGGGCAAAGTCAAAGACTTCTCGGCAGTGATCGAATTAGCCAAAACCCTGCCGGCACCTACCGAGATCGAAACCGGAGAAATCGTCGGCGGCTTTGCTCATAATCAAGTCTTTGCCGTAGCTGATAAAGTGGTTGAAGCTGTAAAATCCGGAGCTGTTAAGCGCTTCTTCGTCATGGCCGGTTGTGACGGACGGATGAAGAGCCGCGATTACTACACAGAATTCGCCAAAGCCCTTCCCCAAGACACCATCATCCTCACTGCAGGTTGTGCCAAATATAAATACAACAAACTGGCACTGGGAGACATCGGTGGTATTCCCAGAGTCCTGGATGCCGGACAATGCAACGACTCCTACTCCCTGGCCGTTATTGCCCTTAAGCTTAAAGAAGTCTTCGGCCTTGACGATGTCAACCAGCTTCCTATCTCCTACAACATTGCCTGGTATGAGCAAAAAGCAGTCATCGTACTCCTGGCGCTCCTCTACCTGGGCGTGAAGAATATCCACTTAGGACCCACCTTGCCTGGATTCCTCTCTCCCAACGTAGCCAAAGTTCTGGTTGAGAACTTCGGAATCGCCGGTATCACTACCGTCGAAGACGACGTCAACCTCTTCATGGGTGCATAATCAAGTGAATCAAGGGTGAATCAAGGGGACAGGTACCATTTTTCAAAGAAAAATGGTACCTGTCCTTGTTTTTTGTAGGAAGCACCAGGCATTAATGTTATAATCTTACTGAGGTGATGGGAATGCCAAGGACACCGAGAGAGAAAAGTCCGACGGGTATTTATCATATCATCATGCGCGGGGTTAACCGGCAACGGATTTTTGAAGATCATGAAGATCGGCAGAAGTTGCTTGAAAAACTGTTTAAGTTTCGCGGGGTCAGTGGATACAGAATTTTTGCCTATTGTTTAATGGACAACCATATCCATATTCTAATTCAAGAAAACAAGGAGCCCCTCAGCAGGGCGATGAAAAGGCTCAGTTCAAGCTATGTCATGTATTTCAATCATAAGTATGAAAGGGTAGGGCATTTGTTTCAGGAGAGATATAGGAGTGAAGTGGTGGATAATGACCGATACTTATTGACGGCGTTGCGCTATATTCATCAAAATCCGCTCAAGGCGAAAATGGTGGAAGATGTCACTTCGTATCGTTGGTCCAGCTATAATGAGTACTTTAACGACGGTTATCTGGTGGATAAAGATTTTGTCCTGGAGCTCTTTGGCCCTAGCCGTGAAAAAGCCCTTGCTCAATTTATAGCATTTCATGGTGAAATCAATGATGACAAATGTATAGAGATTGAAGAACCGAGAATGAATGATGGACGCCTTAAGGAGATAATAAGGGATCGGATTGGCATGGATGCCTCAGATATCGAAAATGAGGATAAAATGCGGCAAATCTCTATTTTAAGAAAGCTTAAGACTATTGACGGAATCAATACCCGGCAGCTTTCACGCCTTACCGGTATTCCTTATATCCGGGTTTGGCGGGCATAAAAGAAAAAGCGGATGAAGCCATGTGTACAGCGTGTTCACATGCTTCATCCGCTTTTTTTGCCTGATCGAGAAGACTTATTGTCATAAAAAGACCTGTTGTAATAAGCAAAGGGAAATTAAAATGAAAAACGGGACCTGTCCCCCTGATTCACCCTTGTCCCGCCCTAGCGGCCGTGGAATTTGGGTTCGCGTTTTTCAAGGATGGAGTCGACGGCCTCTTTTTTGTCTTCCGTACCCATACAGAAGGTGGAGCCGGCCTCCTCATACATCAGCCCTATTTCTAAAGGAGCATCCACAGCCAGGTTAATGGCCTTCTTGGCAAAGCGGATGGCATAGGGAGGCATGCCGGCGATCTGCTCCGCCATCTTTAAAGCCTCATTCAATAAATTCTCCGGCTCCACCAAAATATCCACAAGCCCGATGCGGGCTGCCTCCTGGGCATCGATCCGCTCGGCGGTAAAGATCAGGCGCTTAGCCTGGCTGGGGCCGACGGTCCGTGTCAGACGCTGGGTTCCTCCCATATCCGGGTTAAGACCAATCCGCACTTCGTTAATGGAAAAAAGTGAGGAACTCGAAGCAATGCGGATATCCCCGCATAAGGCCAGTTCTAAACCACTTCCTACGGTAATGCCGTTGATTGCCATGATCACCGGTTTGATAAAACGATCCCAACGGGTGTTGATGCCTTGATAGCGATACAGATCACGGGAGATAAAATGAGGGGTAAGCTTGGCTAAAAGGGAAAGATCGGCCCCGGCACAGAAGAATTTATCCCCGGCCCCGGTAAAGATAACCACCCGCACCTCATCATCATAGTGCAGGTCCTCCTGAATTTTCTCCATCTCCTGGTAAGTAGCCAGGGTCCAGGAATTCCCCTTATGGGGACGGTTTAAAGTAACCAGGGCAATAGCCCCTTTTTTCTCCACTGTGAAGTCATTGTATGAACTCATCAATCTTACCCCTCTCATGGGTTGGCAACCCTATTTATTTAGTGTATCAACGTTATTGTATTAACGTTCCTTATTCCTGGGGATATCCGGCCTGCCCCAAACTAAGGGCTGCCTTATATCCGGCATGAACTGCATCCAGAACTTTGGCTGGCTTAGTGGCGTCTCCGATCTGCTGCAGGGTCACATGGGCAGGCAGCTTATCCTGGAGAGCCTTCAGCAGCTCTTGATTAGCCACAGAGCCAACGGCCGCTATCACAGTATCCCCGGGGATCAGGCTTTCACCCTCCGGACCCTCCACCCAGACCCCATCGGCACGGACCGCTTTCACCATGGTATTGGTTAAAACCTTGACCTGATGACGCTGGAGATCGGCCAGCATTGCCCAGCGGGTGCTTGAACCCAGATCCCGGCCCACGCCCTTGGTCATTTCCACCAGAGTAACCCGTTTTCTTCCCTGGAAAAGCAATCTGGCCAAGGTCTCCGTGCTCTCCGCCTGATTGACGATCAGAAAGCGGAGGGTTTCGGCATCCAGGGTTCCCTGACCGGCCAGATAGAGGGCTGTTTCTACCCCCACTGAGCCGCCTCCGACAATCACCACATGTTCCCCGGTTTCTTTTCCGGCCAGGACATCCCAGGCCTGGGCAATCCCCACCCCTTCCTCCACAGGGAAGGGAGGGGCCATGGGCAGGGCACCGGTAGCAAGGATAATGTCGGTAAAGCCCTCCTCCGCAATACCTGCCAAAATATTCTCCACATCAGCTTCTTGGTTGGTATAGATATTGACTCCCTGAGCCTTACAAGCCCGAGCCAGATATTCCGTAAAGCGATGGAAATCCTGGCGATCAGGCGGCGCCGCACCCAAATTGAGCTGCCCGCCCAGCAGGCCGGATTTTTCCCAGACCGTTATATTATGTCCCTGTGAGCTGGCTGCCCGCGCGAACTCCAGTCCGGCAGGACCGGCCCCTACGACGAGAACCTTCCTGGAGGATGAAGAAGCTCGCCGGACCTTGAGCTCAGCTTCCCGTCCGGCCTCCGCATTGACCAGGCAAGCTACGGGTATTCCCCGGAACACATGATCCAGGCAGCCCTGGTTGCAGGCGACACAGGGACGGAGGGGTGAAGGATCTAAGCCCTGGGCTTTTAAAGGCAGGTTGGGATCCGCCAGAATCGGCCGGGCGAACCCTACCAAATCCGCATCCCCGGAAGTAAGGATATCCCGGGCCAATTCAGGGGTGGTAATGCGGTTGGAAGCAAACACCGGCAGGTCAACCGCCTGTTTAATTCCCCGCACTAAATAGCGGAAGGCGGCCGGGGGAACATTCATGGTAATCTGAGGGACGAGGGTCTCATGCCAGCCTCCTGTTACATTGATGGCATCAACCCCTGCTGCCGCCAAGGCTTTAGCAAAGGTCCGGGCCTCTTTATTGGTATGTCCCCCCGGAATAAAGTCATGGCCCGCAATCCGGACAACGACAGGGAAGTCAGGCCCCACTCCTTGGCGGATGGCCGCCATAATTTCCAGGGCAAAACGCATCCGGTTGGGCAGATCCCCGCCATACTCGTCCGTCCTCTTATTGGTTGCCGGAGAGAGAAACTCCGAGATGAGATACCCCGTGCCGGCTAAAATCTCCACCCCGTCAAACCCTGCCTTTTGAGTACGAACAGCGGCCTGGGCAAAAGTTTGCACCAGTTCCTTAATTTCCTCTACGGTCAGTTCGTGAGGGATTTCTTTCGTTAATTTGGAAGGGAGGGGAGAAGGGGCCACTGGTTGATTCCCGGTTAATAGAGAAGATGCATAATTTCCCGCCTGATAGAGCTGGGTCATGACCTTGGCACCTTCCTGATGGACAGCCTCCACAAGCCTCTGCAGCCCGGGGATATAGCGATCCTCATCCAATTGAATCATGCCTAAAGTATTGCCGACCCGGTCGATGCCGCAGCCACCGACTATAACCAGGCCGACTCCGCCCCGGGCGCGCACCCGGTAGAATTCAATGAGCCGCTCTGTGACCTCCCCGTCAGGACAGTAATTGAGATGCATGGCGGGCAGCACTATACGGTTTTTCAGCTCCATTTTCCCGATGCGAATCGGTGAAAAAAGAGGATCTTGGTTTGACATAGTTGGCACCTCCAAAAATGAATGACCATTCATTACTGAACAGCATATCATGAAAAACTCAAGAGGGAAACATTTTTTTGAGAATAATCAGATAATTAAATAAATATAAAATATTTTTAAAATGGTATTCCGTTTTGTCCGGGAATTTGATATTATATTATAAAAATGAATGAGTATTCATTCATGGATCAGGAGAAAGGGGAAACGAGATGAACATATTGGTTTGTCTGAAACAAACATTTGACACTGAAGCGAAGATTGTGATCAACCCACAGGGTCAAATCGACTCCACCGGGGTAAATCTCATCATGAATCCTTATGATGAGTTTGCTGTGGAAGAGGGAATCCGCCTCAAAGAGAAATTCGGCGGCGAAGTAACCGTATTGAGCATGGGTGGCCCCAAAGTCAGTGAAGTGCTGCGCACAGCTCTGGCTATGGGAGCAGATAAAGCGGTTGCCATTCAGGATCCTGCTTTAGAGGGCAGTGACGAATTTGTTACGGCGGTCGTTCTCGCTAAAGCTGTTCAGAACATTCCCTATGATATCATTCTTTCCGGACGGATTGCCATTGATGACGGCTCCAGCCAGGTGACCGCCCGTCTGGCAGAGTTGTTGGGCGTGCCGTCGGTTTCAACTGTCTCAGAGTTGAAGGTGGAAGGCATGACCGCCACAGTGTCCCGTGACATCGACGGGGGTACGGAAGTCGTCGAAGTGCCCTTGCCGGCTGTGATCACCGCCCAAAAAGGGTTGAACGAGCCCCGCTATCCTTCCGTGGCCGGAATTATGAAAGCCAAGAAAAAAGAATTGAAGACTTTGACCTTGGCTGATCTTGGCCTGACGGCGGCTGAAGCCGGTACCCAAGGGGCGAAGATGAAGGTGGTCAATATGAGTCTGCCTCCTGCCCGCCAAGCTGGCCGCCTGATCCAGGGAGAACCTCCTCAGGCTGTTGCCGAATTGGTCAATGCCTTGATGAATGAAGCAAAAGTAATTTAGCTGACGGAAAATAGGGAGTAGGTTGAAGGAAAACAAGGAAAGAGAGGATTGAGCAGGATGCCTAAGGGAATTTTAGTTGTACTTGAGCAGTATAACGGGGAGCTTCGCAAGGTCTCCCTGGAGCTGCTGAGCGAAGGCCGGCGTTTAGCGGACATGGCCGGATTGAAGGTCACAGGGGTATTATTGGGCCAAAACCTTAAGGATTTGGCTGCGGCGGCAGCATCCTATGGTGCCGATAAAGTGATCGTTGTGGATGACCCGGCTTTAAAAGATTACACCACCGGTGTCTACACCTCCGTACTCAACCGGGTGATCCGGGATGAGGAGCCGGAAGTGGTGGTAATGGGCAATACCGGGATTGGCCGGGATCTGGCCCCCCGCCTGGCCCAGCGCCTGGGAGTGGGATGCGCGTCAGATTGTGTGGCCGTTAGCGTGGACCCTGCCTACAAACTGCGCTTTAAACGCCCTGTCTATGCCGGTAAGGCCTATGCGGAAGTAGCCACTGAGGCACGCCCCATTCTGGCCACCATCCGTCCCAACAGCTTCAGCGTGGCCGCTCCTAATCCGGACCGTCAAGCGGAAGTGGTGGAAGTTGCGGCAAGTATCGATGCCGCTGATCTCAGAGCCATCGTCAAAGAAGTTATTCGTCAGGCTTCCAGCCGCCCCGAACTTACCGATGCCAATGTGATCGTTTCCGGCGGGCGGGCCATGAAGAATGCGGAAAACTTCAAGATCCTTGAAGACCTTGCCGATACCATAGGAGCCGCTGTCGGGGCTTCCCGGGCAGCCGTTGATTCCGGATACCGGGAATATAAATATCAGGTAGGTCAAACCGGCAAGACAGTTTCCCCAACCTTGTATATTGCCTGCGGAATTTCGGGAGCTATCCAGCATTTGGCGGGAATGGGTTCCGCCAAGGTGATTGTAGCGATCAATAAAGACCCGGAAGCAAACATCTTTACCGTGGCGGATTATGGCATTGTCGGGGATGTCTTTGAAATCGTCCCCTTGCTTACTGAGGAGTTCAAAAAGCAACTGGCTTAAGCAAAACAGAGCACTGCCTGGAAAGGGATCAAGAGGATAAACAGGTCCGCGGCCTCGGGTAACCCTACTGAAGAAAAGGAGAGCTTGACAAGTTCGATAAGAAGGATGTCTAATTAAGTCAAAAAAGTAAGTAAAGGAGACGAAGTATGGCTGTTTCCCGGGAAGACAAATATGAAAGAATTTTAGATGCAGCAATAGAAGCATTTGCAGAAGTTGGCTATCATTCGTGTCAGGTATCGAAGATTGCCCGAATTGCGGGAGTGGCTGACGGGACGATTTACCTCTACTTTAAGAATAAAGAAGATATCCTCATTCGTCTCTTTACGGAAAGAATGGGAGATTTTATCCAACTCATCCGCAGCAGGATGGAATCCTGTCAGGACACCCGAAGCCGCCTTAGGGCAATTGTCCACACTCATTTGACCCATATGGAGAATAATCGTGCTCTGGCAACCGTTACCCAGGTCGAATTAAGGCAGCCCAATTCAAATCTGTACAGTGCGATTGCGGTGCCGCTGCGAGAGTACTTCCGACTGGTTGAGGAGGTGATTGAAGAAGGAATAAAGCAACAGGAAATTATTCCTTCACTCAATATCCATGTCGCCCGCCAAATGATTTTCGGTACCATCGATCGGGCGACTACCGACTGGGTTTTTGCACGGTCTGAGCGCTCTTTAAGCAAGGAAGCAGACTGCATGCTGGAGCTGTTTTCAGGAGCTCTCGGGCTGCCCAAGGAATAAGCAATTCCCTTGTAAATTTTCTCAGGGAAAGTCATTGGCTTAGAGGATCTGAGGACTTTCTCTCGAAGTAAAAGACTGAATATTCATAAATTTAAAAATCATACAACAAAGCCAAATGAGAGAAGGAGGATGAATATGGCCATCTATAAAGTGGCGGTTTTAGGCTCAGGGGTTATGGGAAGCACCATCGCGGCCCATCTCGCCAATGCCGGGATTCCCAGTATACTGCTGGACATAGTACCCCCTAGTTTGTTGCCGGAGGAAGAAGCGGCCGGGCTGACCTTGGCATCCCCCCAAGTCAGAAATCGTTTTGCCGCATCCAACAAAGCCAAACTCATCAAGATGAACCCTGCTCCGCTGTTTGTGCCGGAATTTGCGGATCGCATCGAAGTCGGCAATTTTGAGGATGATCTGCCCCGTTTGCAAGAAGTGGACTGGGTTATTGAAGTGGTCGTAGAGCGTTTGGACATCAAAATCGACCTCTTTAAGAAGGTGGCCCAGCATGTCCGCCCGGGGACCATTGTAACATCCAACACTTCCGGTATTTCTTTAAAATCCATGACAGAAGGGCTTCCTGAAGAATTTACCAAGAGCTTTTTCGGCACCCACTTCTTTAATCCTCCCCGTTATATGAAGCTTTTTGAACTGATTCCCGGACCCAACACGGATCCGGCCGTTATTCAGGAGATGGAAGAGTTTGCTGAGCGGGTGCTGGGCAAAGGGGTCGTCTATGCCAAAGATACTCCCAACTTCATCGCCAACCGCATCGGCGTCTTTGGCTTAGCGGCAACCATCAGAGAGATGCAGCGTTCCGGCTTAACTATCGATGAAGTGGATGCTTTAACCGGACCGGTCATGGGACGTCCTAAGTCAGCCTCCTTCCGGACCGTGGATATGGTAGGCCTGGATACCTTTGTCCATGTCGCCAATAATGTGGGAGATAATGTACCTGAAGAAAAAGAGTTCTTCGTCATGCCGGACTTCATTCATACCATGATCAAAAACGGCTGGCTGGGGGATAAAAGCAAGCAAGGGTTCTATAAAAAAGTCAAGACGGCAGAAGGCAAAGAAGTGCTGGTTCTTGATCCCCATACCATGGAGTATGTTCCCAAGAAGAAAGTCAAATTTGCCTGCCTGGATAAAGCCAAGAATGCGGGCGGTCTTAAAGATAAGATGAAAACCTTGGTCAACGGCAAAGATCCCGGAGCCGAATTCGCCTGGAATGTCTTGAAGGAAGTTCTCCTTTATGCAGCCCGCCTGGCTCCTCAAATCGCCGATGATCTTACAGCTCTCGATGCCGGTATGAAGCTGGGCTTCAACTGGGAAATGGGACCCTTTGAGACCTGGGATGCCTTGGGCGTCAAAGCCACAGCAGAGCGCATCGCAGCTGAGGGCGGGACCTTGCCTGAGATCGTGGCAAAACTGCTGGCTGAAGGCAAAGACAGTTTCTATGAGAAGACCGAAGGCGGGGACACTCTGTACTATGCCGGAGGCGAATATAAGGAAAAGGCCTCCAGCCCCTATTCCTTCTCCCTTAAAAAGGCCCATAAACAAGGCAAGAAAATCTTCGGCAATTCCGGTGCCAGTTTAGTTGATATGGGTGACGGTGTGGCCTGCCTGGAATTCCATTCACCGAACAACTCCATCGGCGGGGATATCATGAATATGATTCACAAGTCCCTGGCAGAGGTGGAAAAGAACTATTTGGGCATGGTGATCGGCAGCCAGGGTAAGAATTTCGCCGTTGGTGCCAACCTGATGCTGATTATGATGGAAGCGGAGGAAGGCAATTGGGATGATCTAGATCTTATGGTCCGCGAATTCCAAAGAGGAACCATGGCTCTTAAATACGCCAAGAAGCCGGTGGTAGCCGCTCCCTATGGTATGACTTTAGGCGGCGGAACTGAGGTTTGCCTCCATTCCCATGCCATCCAGCCTGCGGCTGAGACCTATATGGGTCTGGTGGAGCTGGGCGTGGGCCTGATTCCCGGCGGCGGCGGAACCAAGGAGATGGCCCTGCGCGCCATGGAAGGAATTCTTCCCGGCGTGGTCGTTGCTCCGGACTATTTCTTCGCCAAACGCTTCGAAGTAGTGGCCATGGCTCAGGTTTCCACCAGTGCGGAAATGGCCAGAAAGCTTGGCTTCTTAAGAGCAAGTGATCGCTGCAGTATGAATGCCGACCATGTTCTCCTCGATGCCAAAGCCCGTGTCCTTGATTTGGCAAGAGATTTCCGCCCCATCATTCCTCAGAAGGTCAAAGCGGCAGGACCGGGGGTCCGTGCCTTCCTGGAAATGGCCCTGTATGGCATGAAAGAAGGGCGTTATATCTCCGAATACGATGCCCACTTAGGGAAAAAACTCGCTTATGCCATGACCGGGGGCGATGTTCTGGCTGGAACTTTGGTGGATGAGCAATATCTCCTCGATCTGGAAAGAGAAGTGTTCTTAAGCCTTGCCGGAGAACCCAAGACTCTGGATCGCATCCGGCATATGCTCACCAAGAATAAGCCATTAAGGAATTAGGAGGTGAAGGATCATGAAAGAAGCATTCATTATTGAAGCGAAACGTACTGCCATCGGCAAAGCTGGCCGGGGCTCCCTGGCTCATATGCGTCCGGATGATTTGGCAGCCTTTGTTATTCAGGATGTTTTGAAAAGTGCCCCCAATCTAAATTCGGCAGATATTGATGATTGTGTCATCGGCTGCTCCTTCCCCGAAGGAGAACAAGGGATGAACATGGCCCGGGTGATTGCCCTGCGGGCAGGTCTTCCCATCGATGTATCCGGACTCACCATCAACCGCTTTTGTTCCTCAGGACTGCAGGCTATCTCCCTGGCAGCAGACAGAATCCGGCTGGGAGAAGCCCATGCCATGCTGGCCGGCGGAGCAGAAAGCATGTCCGCGGTGCCCATGGGCGGCGGCAAACCAGCCCCCAATCCCTACATGATGGAGCATTGTCCGGAAGTCTACCTCTCCATGGGACTTACCGCCGAAAATGTCGCCAAGAAATATGAAATTACCCGGGAACAACAGGATGAGTTTGCCGCAGCCAGCCATCAAAAGGCCCACGCGGCCCAAGTCGGCGGCCGTTTTGAGGAAGAGATCGTCCCTGTCCTCATCGCCAGCGGTAAAAAGGGAGAGGTATGGTTCAGTAAAGACGAAGGAATCCGTGCCGATAGTACCGTGGAATCCCTCGGCAAACTAAAACCGGCTTTCAAAAACGGCGGCTGCGTCACGGCGGGGAACTCCTCTCAGACCAGTGACGGCGCCGCGGCCACCCTCCTTATGTCCGAGGAGAAGGTCAAGGAGCTGGACCTGAAACCCCTTGCCCTATGGCGCGGTTTCGCTGTGGCAGGAGTCGAGGCGGAACTCATGGGAATCGGCCCCATCAAGGCCATCCCCAAAGTTCTCAAGCAAGTGGGCTTAACCCTTGAGCAAATAGACCTCTTTGAGCTCAACGAGGCTTTTGCCTCACAGTCCCTGGCCATCATCAAGACCCTGGGCATCGACCCGGCCAAGGTCAATCCCAACGGCGGCGCTATCGCTTTCGGACACCCCCTGGGCTGCACCGGAGCAAAGCTCACCGCCACCCTGCTCCATGAAATGAAACGCCGCGGTCTCAAATACGGTATGGTGACCATGTGCATCGGCGGCGGCATGGGAGCCGCAGGAGTCTACGAGCTTCTGTAGTGGGACACAGGGACAGGTGAACTGTCCCATAGAGACCCGCATTGAGAGCACCAATAATTAATCTATCATATTTTTTCTAAGTTAAATCTGTCATGTCTTTTCTAAAGTAAAGTGAAGTTCAATTAAATGGGGACAGAAATTGGGACAGAGGACCTGTCCCTCTGTCCCACTCAGAGAGAGGAGCAAATACTATGGAATTGGAATTAGGCCTCAAAGGCGGCGGCTTCCTGCTTGCCGAAGTAACTCCCGAGCAAGTTTATGTACCGGAGGAATTAAACGAGGATCATTTACAGCTTAAGAAAATGACCCGCAACTTTGTGGAAAAAGAAATCGGGCCCAAGATCGAAGCTCTCGAAGAGCAGGAAGACGGCCTCATCCGTGATTTCATGGCCCAAGCCGGTGAGCTGGGACTGCTCGGCTTAGAGGTTCCCGAAGAATTAGGCGGCATGAGCATGGATAAATTCTCCACTGTGGTCGTCGGTGAAGAAATCCCCCGCGGTGCTTCCTTTGCCGTAGCCTTCATGGCCCATACCGGAATCGGCACCCTGCCCATCGTCTATTTCGGTACCCCGGAACAAAAGGCCAAATATCTCCCCGGTCTGGCTACCGGAGAAAAAATCGCCGCTTACTGCCTTACCGAGCCCGGTTCTGGCTCCGACGCCTTAGGCGCCAAGGCTACGGCCGTTCTCAATGCCGAAGGAACCCACTACCTTCTCAATGGAACCAAGCAATTTATCACCAATGCTGGTTTTGCCGATATCTTTCTGGTCTACGCTAAAGTGGAGGGCAAGCTTACCAACTTTATCGTTGAGCGGACGATGCCTGGGCTTTCCTTCGGACCGGAAGAGAAGAAGATGGGGATCAAAGGCTCCTCCACCCGCCAAGTCATCCTGGAAGATGTGGCCGTTCCGGTGGAGAACATCGTCGGTGAATTGGGCCGGGGTCATGTGGTTGCCTTCAATATTCTGAATGTGGGACGTTTCAAGCTGGCTGCCGCAGCCATCGGCAGTGCTCAGCTTGCTTTGGAAGTCACTCTGAAATATGCCGGTGAGCGCAAGCAGTTCGGCGTTCCTTTAAGCTCCTTCGGTGCTATTCAAACCAAATTTGCTGAAATCGCCGCTCAGACCTATCTGGCTGAGAGTGTGGTCTACCGTACTGCCGGGCTGATGGAAGAAGCCTGCCAGGATCTGGATGTCACCGGCGATTGCCGTAAAGAAGCCGGCAAAGCTATTGAAGAGTATGCCATTGAGTGCTCCCTGAATAAAGTTCTGGCCTCTGAAGTGCTGGATCTGGCTGTGGATGAAGGGGTGCAAATCCATGGCGGCTATGGCTTTATTGCCGAATATCCCATTGAGCGTATGTATCGGGATTCCCGCATCAACCGTCTCTTCGAAGGAACCAATGAAATCAACCGTCTGCTGGTTCCCGGCACCTTGCTCAAACGGGCGATGAGCGGCGAGCTCCCCCTCCTGGCAGCGGCGAAGAACGTCAGCAAAGATCTGATGTCCGCCGGTTTAGGTTCAGAGGAAGAAGGATTGGCAGCTCTTCTGGATATGACCCAAAAAGCTAAGAAGCTTTGCTTAATGGCCGCCGGAATTGCCGCCCAGAACCTGGGCATGGAGCTCAAAGACAATCAATATGTGCTTCTGGGCCTGGCCGAAATGGTTCTCCAAGTCTACGCTATGGAAAGCGGTGTTCTCCGTGCTCTGAAAGTTCAGGATATGGATGTCACCGATGATCATAAGCTCTTTGTGGAAAAGGCCGCCACCCTGGGTGCTTATAGCGCTATGAATATCATTGAGCAGCATGCTAAAGAAGTCATTTGTGCCGCCGAGCAGGGTGACTCCCTGAGCACCGTTCTGGCAGGAATGCGCAAGCTCTTACGCCGCCCCACCGTTGATATGATCGGACTTCGCCGGGAGATCGCCAAACTGGTGGTGGAAAAGGGCAAATATCCGGTCCGCTAAAGTTCTCAGCTATTCCCGGGGGAAGAAATTTAGGAACGGTTAACCCGCAGATGGAGGCGAGCTTAGGAATGTGCCAAAACCTAAGCTCGTTGTCCACCCAAACCGGAGCAAGAGAAAGAGAAAGCCCGGTTTGACTGGATTGTAAGGAAAGAAATGGGGAGGATTCAATATGTCAACATGGGTAGAAGAATACCGTAAAAAGTTAACCACTCCGGATAAGGCGGTAGGGGTAGTGAAGAGCGGGGATTGGATTATTTATTCCTATGCCGCCAATACTCTGCCTGTTCTCGACATGGCTTTAGCCCAAAGAACCCCTGAGCTGCACGATATTCAGCTCCTGGCCGGAGTTTCCATGCGTCCCCATGCCGTCGTTAAAGCAGACCCCAGGGGAGAGCATTTCACCTGGGATTGTGTGCATTTCAGCGTGATTGACCGGAAGTATTATGAGATGGGCCGGGCCTTCTATATACCCTTAAGATACTCTGAGGTTCCCCGCTACATCGCGGAAAACATCAGCCGCATTGATGTGTTCATGGTTCAGGTAAGCCCCATGGATCAACATGGCAATTTTAACTTTGGCCCCACAATATCTCACTATCCGGCAGCCGCAGCCAAAGCCAGAACCGTTATCGTCGAAGTCAATGAAGATATGCCCATCGCCCATGGCGGCTATGGCAACTACATTCATATTTCGGATGTGGACTATATTGTCGAGGGCGGTCATACCGGCATGCCCCAGATCCCTTCCGCACCCGTCACCGATGTGGATCAGAAAATCGCTCAGTATGTTCTCGACGATCTGCGGGATGGGGACTGCATCCAATTGGGAATTGGGGCTATGCCCAATGCCCTGGGTCAGATGATCGCAGCTTCCGATCTCAAGGATCTGGGAGTTCACACGGAAATGCTGGTGGACAGCTATGTGGATATGTGGGAAGCCGGCCGGATCTCCGGGCGCAAGAAACAAATCGACAAAGGACGGATGGTCTATACCTTTGCCGGAGGAACCCAAAAACTCTATGATTTCATCAACAATAATCCCCAGGTAGCGGGATATCCCGTGGATTATACAAACGATCGCTTTATTGCCAGCCGCAACGATAATTTGGTTTCGATCAATAACGCTTTAGAGATCGATCTTTCCGGGCAAGTATGCTCGGAAACGATTGGACCCCGCATGATCAGCGGAGCCGGGGGACAATTGGATTTCGTCGATGCAGCATATAACTCCAAAGGCGGCCGCAGTTTCATATGTATGGAATCGACCTTTACCGATGCCGAAGGGAAAAAGCATTCCCGAATCCGCCCCCTGCTGACTGAAGGCGCCGTAGTCACGGATACCCGGCCGATGGTGCAATATGTGGTCACTGAACACGGTAAAGCGAATCTGAAGGGCGCCACGACCTGGCAGCGTGCGGAACGCCTCATCAGCCTGGCTCACCCCGATTTTCGTGAAGAGCTCATTCAAGAAGCCGAGAAATTGAAAATCTGGAGAAAATCCAATAAATAGTCAACAAAAAATTCTGAAATTATAATGGATGGAGCCGGCGCATAGTGTCGTTAAGTCGTTAAAAGGAGGTCGGAATGTATGACTCCTACGCGGGAGATCTATTGGAATATTGATTATCACCTCGTCATGTATTTTTTTGCAGTCATTATGCTGGGAACCTTCGTTTATGGCGTTGTCCGGCGTTATCGTCTCTGGAAAATCGGGCAGCCGGAAACCCGGTGGAAGGACAGCTGGCAAGGGATAAAAGACATCATTGTCTATGGTTTGGGGCATAAGAGAATTCTCAAAGACTTTACGCCGGGAGTCATGCATCTGGCTGTTCTGGTCGGGTTTATTTTCCTTTTCTTTGCTACAGCCATCATCACCTTGCAGGCAGACTTTGGGATCAATATTTTCAAAGGGGCGCTGTATGTCTTTATTAAGATAACCACGAATCTCTTTGGCTTGTTGGCCACCCTGGGGGTGCTGTACCTTTATTACCGCCGTTATGTCAAACGCCCGGATAAATTGGACAACAAACAAGATGACCTTATTGCCTTAACCCTTGTCTTTGTCATTTTAGTCACAGGCTTCCTGCTGCAAGGCTTGCGGATGGCCGGAGAGCACGATCCCTGGGCTGTTTATGGCTTTGCAGGTTATTGGATGATTGAACCCCTCCAGGCCATGTTCAGCCAGGAACAACTGCTGGCTATGCATAAATTCACCTGGTGGTTCCATATGTTCGTTGCCTTTGGGTTCATCGCTTATTTGCCTTACTCTAAGCTCTTTCATATTTTCCTGGGACCCCTTAACCAGTTTCTGCGCAAGCGGGAACCGATGGGTGTCCCTGAGTTGATCGATTTTGAAGACGAATCCCAGGAAACTTTCGGGTTAAGCGAATTCAAGCAACTCTCCTGGAAGGCTATATTCAACTCGGATGTCTGCATCCGCTGCGGACGCTGTCAAGAGAACTGTCCCGCCACCGTCAGCGGTAAGCACCTCAACCCTAAGCAGATCATCCAGGATATTAAAGTCCGGGCTGAGGAAGAGTATCAAGCTGTTTGCCAAGCCAAAAAAGAAGCCAAACAGGCAGGCCGGCAAGCAGGTGTGATGGCTTCCGGGGAGACAGCCACGGCAGTGGAGGGGACTGCTGCCTTAGCAATACCTCCCGGCCGCGGCTTGATCGGCGAAGTGATTCAGGAGCAGGACATTTGGGATTGTACCACCTGCCGTTCTTGTGAACAGCAATGTCCTGTCTTCGTAGAGCATGTGGACAAAACCGTGGAAATGAGAAGAAATCTTGTGCTGATGGAATCCCGTTTCCCCAGTGAGGCCCAGCTTGCTTTCCGCAATATGGAAAACAACGGCAATCCTTGGGGCATCGGCTGGAACAAGCGGGAAGAATTCCTGAAAGGGCTGGATGTTCCCACCCTGGCAGAGAACCCTGAAGCAGAAATTCTCTATTGGCCTGGTTGCTCCGGGGCTTTCGATGCCCGCAACCAAAAGGTGTCCGCAGCCCTTGTTAAACTCCTGCGGGCAGCCAACGTGAATTTCGCCATCCTCGGCAATGAGGAAAAATGTTGCGGAGACTCAGCCCGCAAGCTGGGCAATGAATTTCTCTACCAAACCTTAGCAGCTGAGAACATTGAAGTGATGAACGGTTACGGTGTAAAGAAGATCATTACCCAATGCCCTCATTGTTTCCAAACCCTTGGCCATGATTACCCTCAAATGGGCGGTAAGTATGAGGTTGTTCACCATACCACCTATCTTAAGGAACTCCTGGACAGCGGAAAGCTCAAGCTCAAGGATTTGGCAAGCCTGGGTAAGGATCTTAAAGTAACGTATCATGACTCATGCTATCTGGGGCGTTATAATAAGATCTACAGCGAGCCCCGGGAAATCCTTAAGGCGGCCGGGTTAAAGGTTATCGAGATGAAGCGGACGAAGGATAAGAGCTTTTGCTGCGGTGCCGGCGGCGGACGGATGTGGCTGGAAGAGCACGGAGGAGAGCGCATCAATGAACTGCGTACCAATGAAGCCATGGCTACCGGGGCCGATATCATCGGTACAGCCTGTCCTTTCTGTCTCACCATGATCAATGACGGCATCGCCAAAGAAGAGGCCGGGGACAAAACCAAAGCCTTGGATATTGCTGAAGTTCTCGCCCAAGGAGTTTAGGTGAAAAAGTTTAGATAAAAAAGAATAGATCCTGAATCCAGGCAAAAGGTAAAATAAGAGAGAGAATAATGTGTTCAGGCTAAATAAAAAGAGACGGTCATGGATTCATGACCGTCTCACCTTAAATGCCGTCGCACTTGTCACATTTGACTAAGAAAACTTCCCCATCCTTGCCGGAATAGCTGATGGTCTTTTGGCACACTGAGCAGACCACTTGAAAGGGATGCTTTACTTCCTGCTCAGCTTGGGGAGGAGTTGTTTGTGGTGAGGTTTGTAAATTCATCGAGAAGAAGGCCTCCTTAGAAAATTAAAAATAGATAAATATATTGTACTACATGTTGCAAGCATACACAAATAAGAGTGGTCCGGATTGAATAGACTAAGGAGAAAAATAAGGGAATCCTGAAATGAAGAGGCTTTGAGGGGAGATATGAGATGGAATTAAAAGAAATTGCGCCTGAGATCTTTTGCCTGAAAGTTGCAATTGATTTAAGCGAAGAACATGTTAACTTGTACATTCTCCGTGGTAAAGTCCCCACATTGATCGATGCGGGAACGAATACCCCTGAAGTTTATCAAGCCATTCAAGAAGCCTTGCAGGAATTGGGTATCCAGCGCCTGGAGCAAGTCCTGCTTACCCATTGGCATGTGGATCATGCGGGGGGAGCTGAGAACTTAAGAAAAGACGGTGCCCGGATTCTGATCGGGAAGCGGGATTATGAAGAATGGGTTGATTTCTGCAGCGGCAAAAGCTTTAAGCTTTTTGAAGAATATGCCGGGCAGGTTTGGGGAGTGCCCCCAGAGCAGCTGGCCATGATTTTAAAATACAATAAAAAACTGGCCTATCTCACAGCACTGCCGGAGGAAGTCGCCAAGATAGAGGTTGGGGAAGTGATCCCAGCCGGCAACGGCACCCTCAAGACCATCCTGACCCCCGGGCATACGGCAGGTCATATGTCTTATTACGAAGAAGACCTGGGGCTGCTCTTCTCCGGAGATTTCCTCCTGCCCGATGTGGTTCCCTATCCGGGAGCATGGCTGGAAAATGGAGCAATAGTCAGCGGACTCCCCAGTTATATGCGTGCCTTGGAACGGGTAGAATTCCTGGGTGCCAAAGCCTATTTCCCGGCCCACGGCAATGCCCGGAGAACCCCGGCATCACGCTGTATGGAGATCCGCAATCAAATCCTCAGGCAGATCGACCGCTACACACCCTCAGGATCAGTCTATGCAGGAGGCCTGGAGTTAAGCAAAGGCCATTTTAACCCCCTTTCCGCATTTGCCTATATGCATTATGTTTTTGGCTGGGATTCCCTGAAATTCCCCTCAACTGCCTCAAAAACAGCTTCAATGAGTTAGTAAAAAACTAAGGCCTCTCCTTTGGAGAAGGTCTTTTTCATACTCCGAAAAAACGTGGTATACTAAGAAAGATTAATCCGGCTGCAGAGATTTTTCATAAATACCAGTACCCGGCAACACTTGAAACTCGCCTTGCCCGGCGGAAAATTTGCGTATGACACTAAATATTGATAAGGTGAAAAAGATGATAAACAACGATCAATTCCCCATCCCCAAAGAAAAAAGAGCCCATGGCGGCACCTATCGCAAGGCCAATATCGCTCTCGGCCTTTCAGCCCTTGGCTTAGCTGCAGCCTATCCATTCCAGAGCGCCTTCTGGGGAGGGCTGGTGACGAGCGGTTGTTCAGCTGCCTTAGTGGGGGGGCTTGCCGACTGGTTTGCAGTCAATGCCCTGTTTCGGCGTCCTTTGGGAGTACCGGCAGGAAAGGTCTTCCGTACAGAGATTATCCCCCGCAACCGGGAACGAATATTTCTGGCTTTACGGTCCATGGTGGAAAATGAATTGCTTTCCCATGAGGTTTTGAAAACCAAAGTGGAAACCTATGATTTTGCCGCTCCTGCCACTGCCATCTGGAAGGCGCTGGATAGAGATTCCCTGCAGGACATTCTTACCCGGTGTCTGCAGCAGCTCCAGGAGAACCTGGAGGACAGTGTCCAGGAATTGCACCAAGAGAGCCTGGCGCTTTTGGAGCAGACAAGCATACGGGAAGAGCAGTTTATCCCTTTGGCTGAAAAAGCTTTCCGTAATTTATTAGCCAGCCAGGAGGGAAAAAAGGCTGTTGCCGCCCTGCTGGACAACCTTAGTCACTGGGTTCAGGAGACCGAGATTCATCTTTGGCTGACCCGCTGGCTGGAAAAATCCATCGAGCGCTATATAAGCCAGAATTCCTCTCGGAAGTTCCTGGCCATGTTTCTGCCGGACCCTTCTCAGCTGGCCCACAGTCTTCAAAAACAGCTCGCTGATTATCTGCTGGAGGACCAAACCGCTGCAGATATTCTGGAGTGGTTGCAGAAGGCGCACTTAGCATCCACAATGTATTCTAAGCTGGCTGAGACCCTCACTGCAGATCTTATCCAAAAGCTTCATACCCCGGAAAGTGCCCTTGCCTTAAAGAAGCAGCTTTGGCGAAGCTTGGATGAAGGTGTTCTTTCCCTAAATGAAAGCCCGGAAAAACGCCATGGTTTTAATCAGCATGTCCAAAGTCTCTTGCTTCCTTTTCTCGATAACAAACATGAGAAAATCGGCGAGATCGTCCATGAAGGACTGGAGAAATACTCCAATGAGATGCTGGTGGAATTGATTGAATCCAAAGCCGGGGATGATTTGCAGATGATTCGGATTAATGGCTCTGTAGTCGGAGGAATAGCGGGTATGGCTATCTATCTGGCAAGTCAGCTATTGGTCTGAGCAAGGAGGACTAGCATGGACTATCATCGTAAAGCCAATAGAGTTCTGGGAAGCGTTTTTATAGTGTTTCTCATTGCCGCAGGATTAAGGTTCACCTATCCCACGGCTCCAGGGATTCACTTCTTCCTCTTTGTCAGTGAGGCAGCCCTTGTCGGGGGACTGGCAGACTGGTTTGCCGTGACGGCCTTGTTCCGCAAACCTTTAGGCTGGCCCTATCATACGGCCTTGATTCCCCGCAATCGGGAGAAGATGGTGGAAGCAATAGTAATCATGGTTCAAAACGAACTGCTCAGTGAGAATCTCCTGCGCCAAAAAATACAAGGCTTCCGCCTCAGTCCCTGGTTGATCAGTAAAGTAGAAAAATCCGGAGGACCAGCATTTCTTGCCGAAAAGCTGGGCACAGCTTTAGGGAAAGGGTGCCAAAACCTGAAGATACCTGAGTCTGCTGCAGTTTTAGAATCTATGATCAGAAATAAGCTTATGGATTCAGGCTTAGCGAAACTTTTTCTTGCCAAGCTACGTATCATGGTTGAAAAGGATGAACTTGACCCCTTGCTCAAGGAGGGAATCGACAAAGGTATCGACCTGGCCACCACACCCCGGGCCAAGGAACTGTTGATCCAAGTTCTCGGGCAAATCCAGGAAAAACAAATAGGCAACGGGGGCAAGCTTCAGAAAACGATCCTGGGGCTGTTTCAGGTCACCGACGGCATCAATCTGGATGAGGCAGCAGAGGATCTGCAGATCGAGCTCATCCTCCATTTAAGAGAGCTCCAGGCCCCTTATCATCCCGTAAGAGGTCAGCTAAAGGAACTTATACTTGAGAAACTGCAAAGCTGGGAGCGGGATCCTGATGCACTAAATACCCTGGAGAGCTGGAAAAACACCCTGCTCGCGGAAACCACACTTCAGCCTTTCCTGGAAAGCCTTCTGGAGCAGGTGCAAGTCAGCTTGCAAGCAGGAAGGCTTCCTTCCGGCCAGGCACTTGACCATGTACTGGAACCAATGCTGGCTGCTTGGTGGTCTGCTCTGAAGGAAGACACTCATTTCCATGCTCTGGTTGATCAATTTGTTCAGGATGTGCTGGCCCAAGCCTTACAAAGCGAACATGCAGTGATCGGCCAAACCGTCCGTGATACTCTGGAGAGCTTAAGCAATGAGGAACTGAACCATTTCATCGAAGATAAAGCAGGCAACGATCTTCAATGGATCCGTATCAATGGCTCCCTGGTGGGGGGGATCGTGGGAGGACTTCTTTTTGTAATCTTGAATTACGGCTACAGCCCTTTGCTGGAGTTAATAAAGCTACATTAAAAATAGATTAAAAAATGGAATTTAATTTGACTCCACAAAGCATCTGGCATTACAATAATATAGACTGACCGAACAGTCGGTTCTGAACAGATGGATAATTTAATAATCTATATTATTTGCGATTGCAAAGACAGGTAAAGCTCCCATAGGCTTGCCGAAAATGGTCTTTCAGAAGGGGGGATATGAGAACCAAGTGTGAATCCAAATGTGATCAAAAAAAGCGTTTACCTGACAAGGGAGAAAGTGGTCGGGTTCGCTTGGCAAGAATTAAAACGGAGGATCCTTAACGTGGGAAAAGAAGAAAAGCGCATAGAAATCCTCAAGGCAGCCCTCAAAGTTATTTCCGGGGTAGGATTTGAGGGGGCAAAGATGGAGGATATCGCCAAGGAGGCGGGGGTAGGAAAAGGTACGATTTACGAGTACTTTGACAGTAAAAATGCCTTGTTTTTAGAAATGATTCATTATTGTACCAAGTGTTTCCAAGAAGGGCTATTAAAGACCTTGGCGGAAGGGGAAGACATGTTGGGGAAGATTAGGAACTTATCCATGTATGGTGCAGAATTCCTGAACGCTCATGCCGTGCTGATGAACTCACATATTGCCCATCAAGCCCTGCCCGAAGACATGAAGACACAGATGAAGAGCGACTGGAATTTGGTCTATAAAACCATCGAAGATGAGGTTAGAAGAGGGATGGAAATCCAGGAGATTCGTTCTGATGTCGATCCGGAGATGGCTGTTGCGGTAATCATCGGAGGAGTGAATCAATACGTATTCAAGAAACTTATAGAAGAGAACTTTACGCCTCAGGAGATCGATCATACAGGGATCGCTAAGACCATCCTTACAGGCCTCCTTTACTAAAACCCGCCGCCTTGGTCATCAGCATACATACTCATTACCTAAACCTTATTCTCGACCTTATTATTAAAAAAAGAACATGACGAAAGAGCAAAAGTTCCTTACACATCAAAAACTTAGGGCTTAGACCCAAATGGAGGATTACGATTATATGAAGTTAAGGTTTCGTTTATTATCAACTGCCCTAATCATCGGCTTGACCCTGACCGCTACGGGGTGCGGTTCCCAAGCAGCCCAGGCGGTAGTTGAAGAAGAATCCTATATTCCTGTTGAAGTTCAGCCGGCTGCGGCCAAGACTTTAGTAGAGACGGTGGTTTTCAGTGGGAAGGTAATCTCAGATCAAGAAGTCTCTATCGTTCCTAAAATGCCGGGAAAGGTTACCAATATTAACGTCAAGGTAGGGGATACGGTCCAGGCAGGACAAGTGCTCTTCACGATGGATACGGTTGACCTGCAGAAATCTGTCGATACGGCGGCTATAGCCGTAAAAAGTGCTGAGCTGTCTTATCAGATGACCAAGGATTCCCTGGATTCGGCCAAGGAGAATCTGGAACGGCAAAGAGCCCTTTACGAAGCCGGAGCTATTTCCAAAGTCCAGTTTGAAGGTATTGAAGATCAGGTTACCTCCTTGGAGAATAACCTTAAAGCAGTTCAGCTCCAGGTGGAGCAGGCTCAACTGGGCTATAACCAGGCTCATGACGCTATATCCGATATGACCGTAACGGCACCCGTCAGCGGAACCGTTGCCGCTCTTAATGTAGTGGTGGGGCAAATGGCTTCTCAAGCCACGGCAGCCGTGACGGTTACCCAATTGGATGCTCTTTATGTTTCCTTAAGTGTTCCTGAGAATATTGTCAATACCCTTAAAGTGGGACAAGAAGCAACCGTCATCATTAATTCCGCCGGGCAAAAGGAGATCAAAGGCGTCTTAACCAGCCTTGCTCCGGCAGCGAATCAACAGCTCGGCCTCTATCCTGTTAAAGTGACCATTGAGAATACAGAAAATCTGGTTAAGCCGGGCATGTTCGCTAAAGTTGAGATTCCCACCGCAACCAAAGAGAATGTCCTTGCTGTCAACAGTGAAGCCGTTGTTTTGAAAAACGGAGAATATGTAGTCTTTGTGGTTGAAGAGGAGCGCGCTGTCGCCAAGAAGGTGGTCTCCGGCCTGGATACCGGGGCTGAAGTGGAGATCCGCGAAGGCCTGCAGGCCGGAGAGCAAGTGATTGTCAAAGGCCAAACCTTAGTTGAGCAAGGAAGCAAAGTCAAGGTGGTAGGGGGGAGCGAATCTTGAAACTAGCGGAAACCTCCGTCAAGCGCCCTGTTACCATTATCATGACGGTTTTGATCGTCATTCTCTTAGGAACCGTCTCCTTGACCCGTCTGCCCATTGACCTTTTTCCGGAGTTTGAACTTCCCATGGCCATCGTCATGACCGAATACTCGGGAGTTGGTCCTCAGGAAATTGAAAAATTGATTACGAATCCTATTGAAGGAGCCGTATCTTCCACCGAAAACATTGATATCGTAACCTCCACCACCACAGAAGGTACGTCCATCGTCATGGCCTCCTTTAAAACGGGAACCGATATGAACTTTGCCACTCTGCAAATGCGCGAAAAGGTGGATATGATTAAATTCGCGTTGCCCGAAGGGGCCGGTTCACCCATGGTTCTCAAAATCGACATCTCCATGATGCCCATCATGCAACTGACCATGTCTTCGGCAAATGTGGATTTAGCCCAGTTGCAGGCCCTGGCTGAGGATGAAATCAAGCCGCGGATTGAACGGGTCAAAGGGGTTGCCTCAGTCTCCATCAGCGGTGGCTACGAAAATGAAGTGAAAATCAAAACCCATCAGGAAAAAATGCAAGGCTATGGCCTAAGCATCAGTACTCTGTCCAGTATCCTTGCGGCAGAAAACCTTAATTCTCCCGCCGGGGAAGTTAAAAAGGGCAACCAGGATCTAACCATCCGTACCACAGGTGAGTTTCAAACTCTCCAAGAGATAGAAAACCTCCTGATTCCTCTCAACACAGGGGGACAGGTCCGGTTAAAAGATATTGCCGATGTGGAACTTGGCCACACCGATGTGACCACTATTTCCCGCACCAACGGCTTGCAAAGTGTCAGCATTGCTATTCAGAAACAATCCGGAGTCAACACCGTGGCCGTTGCCGAAGACATTACCAAGGCTATCGGCGAATTAAAAGCAGAATTCCCGGAACTGACCCTGGACACAGTCTATGATGAATCGGTGTATATCAAAGAGACCATTAATACCGTGTTCAAAGAAGCCCTTCTCGCCGGTATTCTGGCCATCGGCATCCTTTTTGTCTTTTTCCATAACCTGCGCACCACCTTTATTACAGCAACCGCCATCCCCATTGCCGTTATGGCGACCTTTGCTTGTCTGTATTTTATGGATGTCAGCATCAATATGATGACCTTAGGCGGTTTGAGCCTGGCCATGGGGCGTCTGGTTGACGACAATATCGTAGCTCTAGAAAACATCTACCGCTTCCGGGAGGCCGGACATTCCAAATTTGACGCCGCCATTAAAGGGGTGTCAGAAGTAGGAATGGCGATTACGGCCTCGACCTTGACCACCGTAGCCGTATTTTTACCTATTGTCTTCGTTGAAGGCCTGACGGCCACCCTTTTCCGGGATCTTGCTCTCACCGTAGGGATATCCTTAGGTGCCTCCCTGCTCGTATCCCTGACCTTGGTTCCCGCCTTATCCGCTAAAATCATGAAGGTTGGGGAGATTCCGGTGGGCCGCAAAGGGCTCAGAGGCCTTTTTGACGGCTTTGGCCGGGGCTTTGATAACGGCTTTGGCCGGATTGAGAAAAGCTATCGGCGCTTTCTTCACTATGCACTTGGTCATCGCAAAACCATCGTCGTGGGCTCCATTCTCATCTTTGTTCTCTCCGGAGCTACCACTTTATTTGTGGGAGCAGAATTCATGCCTTCCTCTGACGCGGGACAGATGACAGTGAGTGTAAAACTGCCTGACGGAGCTCAATTAGAGGATACAGATGCCGCCATTGCCGAAGTGGAAAAACACCTGGAAGGAATTGAGGAGGTCCAAACAGCCTTCGCTCAGGTCGGAGGGGGAGGACTGATGTCCTTCGGTGGTGCATCAGGGAATTCAGGCTCCATTACAATCCAGCTGGTTCCGCTTATGGAGCGGGAGCGCAGTGTTGATGAAGTGGCCGAGGAACTTCGTGCTTTGACTAAGGATATTCCCGGAGCCAAAATCGAGGTCGCGGTGACCGATATGATGTCCATGGGAACAACGACCCCTATCGATATAGCGATTAAAGGGGACGAACTCGACCAGCTGCAGCAGATTGCCACAGATATTCAGGCCATGGTGGCCTCTGTGGAAGGAACCCGGGAAGTAAAAACCAGCATGGGGGAAGGAATTCCTGAAGTCCAGGTGGCAATTGACCGGGAGAAGGCCTCTAAATACGGGCTTACCGCCTATCAGATTGCCAATGGTCTGAAAGGTACTCTTTCCGGGACCACGGCCACAAGATATCGCTATGAAGGAAAAGAGATCAACGTGGTCATCACAGGTGATGATACCTTTAAGCAATCCCTATCCAATTTAGAACAAACCCCCATCACAACACCTCTTGGTACAGATGTGCCTTTAAGCCAGATCGCCGAGGTGACCATTGAACGCGGCCCCACAGCCATTGAGCGTTCAGGCCAGGCTCGTGTCGTTCATGTGAGCAGTGATATTGTGGGCCGGGATCTGGTCAGCGTTACCAATGATATTCAAGCCAAGCTCAACAATTATCCTCTTCCCAATGGCTACACCTATGATATGGGCGGAGAAAATGAAGAAATGGTTAAATCCTTCCAAGACTTAGGGATGGCTTTAATCCTGGCGATTGTCCTGGTCTACATGATTCTGGCCGCTCAGTTTGAGTCCCTGATCCATCCCTTCACGATTATTTTCTCGCTGCCCATGGGCTTTTCGGGAGGAATGCTGGGCCTCTTTATTACCAGGAGTACGATCAGCGTTCCGGCCTTTATCGGGCTCATTCTCCTTACGGGTATCGTAGTAAGTAATGCCATTGTCTTGGTAGACTATATTAATAAGCGCCGTGAGATGGGCGATGGACGTGAAGAAGCCATTGAGAATGCCGGCCCCATCCGTTTACGCCCCATCATGATGACCTCACTGGCTACAGCGCTGGGCCTTATTCCCATGGCCGTGGGCATAGGGGAGGGCGCAGAGACCATGGCTCCCATGGCTATCGTGGTTATCTTTGGTATGACTCTATCCACCCTTTCCACCCTCATTCTGGTTCCGGTAATCTACACTATCAATGAAGACTTTAAGAATTTCCTGAAAAGAAAGGGTAAAAGAAAAGCAGCCTCAGAATCCAGTGAAACCGTCACAGCCTAGTGAATCATGGGGACAGGTCCCGTGATTCATCCTAGGTGAATATGATTCACCTGAGTTATTAAATGAAAGAGGAGGGCAAAGCGCCCTCCTCTTTCATTTGACCAAGTTAAGTGTTATTCTTCCTCTTCCCGATATTTACCCAGCTCCAATTCCACTTTGCGCAGGTGTTCATAGGTCAATCTGCGGGCCATATCCGCATCTTGGTCCCGGATCATTTCGTAAATATTTCGGTGATCTTCAAAAAGCCGGTATGAAGTGCCTTCGGTGGTAGCCGACATCCAAAGGGCTCGGGTCACTTGCAAAGTCTGGCCCATAATTTCCTGAACAGTATTCATCATCCGGTCGAGGAGAGGATTCTCGCTGGCCTTGGCTAAGGTCAGATGGAATTTTAAATCAAGGGCCTCGCTGTTCTGGGCATCCGGCAAATCATTTTCCATCTGCTCAATAAGATCTCCAAGGGTTGCCAACTCTTCCTCGTTGCGGCGCAGGGCGGCTAAACCGGCAGCCTCCACTTCCAAAGCTTTGCGGACCTCAAGAATATTCTGCAGCTTATTCTTTTCCAACAGGAGAATAAAAGTCAAGGGCTCGATAATAGCGTTGGAGGCATTCGCCTTGACATAGATGCCGCCCCCTTGGCGGATCTCTAAAATTCCTGTTAAGCTCAGAGCAGCCAGGGCTTCCCGGACCGAAGTCCGTGAGACCTGAAAACGTTCCGAAAGTTCATTTTCGGTAAGGAGCTTATCTCCCTGAGAAAGTTCGCCTTTCACAATAAGCTCTTTAATTTGATCTAAGATAATTTCAGTGGTCCGTTTGCTTTTAATCGGTCGAATATCCATTTCTTTTACCTCGCAATTTAGATCATTGATCACCGCTTGTTTTTTTTAATAATTCTTACTTGCGTAAAAATTATATCATATTGCACAGGGCAGGGGCTAGTACCCTGCAACATCTAATTCTGCACATTTCCCTCGCCGGGCTGGGCAAACTCATTCTCAAATCTGAAAATGCGAATAAATGAGGTATAATCAGAAAGTTTTTTTTAATCGAAAAGTTCTTTTTTTCCCAATGTAGGAATTTATCAAATCTCACCGAATAGTATAGTGTAATAACACAGCGTATCATAGGATGGTCAGACCAGTGGATACGTACTCATTATAGCTTATTCATTATTTTAATTCCACATAAGGAGGATTTATTGTTATGTTAAAAGCGGAAGCTTTGAATGAACTGATCCAAGTCCTGGGCAAAGAGAATGTGGTCACGGAGCATGAAGAACTCCTGTCTTATTCTTATGACGCCACAGCAGCTATGCCTCATCAAACTCCGGATGTCTTTGTTACCCCAAAGACCACGGAACAAGTCTCGGAAGTCATGAAGATTGCCACCAAGTATGATCTTCCCGTTTATCCGCGGGGATCGGCTACCAACCTCAGCGGCGGGACCATTCCTATTGAAAAAGGAATCGTTATGTCCATGCTGCATATGAACCAGATCATCGAGGTGGACGCTGAGAACCTGACGGCGACTGTTCAACCCGGTGTGATCATTCAAGATTTAAATGATGCGGCCTTAGAGCATGGCCTTTTCTATCCTCCCGATCCCGGTACAGTAAAAACTGCCACCATGGGCGGTTCTGTCTCCGAGTCCTCCGGTGGTCTGCGTGGGCTGAAATACGGGGTGACCAAGCATTATGTGATGGGCATGAAGCTGGTTCGCGCTAATGGGGATATCATCAAATGGGGCGGCAAAACGGTGAAAAATGTGACCGGTTATGACCTGACCGCTTTATTTACCGGCGCTGAAGGGACCCTGGGTATCATCACCGAGATCATTGTCAAGCTGAATCCCGTACCCGAAGCCAGAAAAGCACTCCTCGGCGTATTTGATGATATCGATAAAGCAGGAAATGCCATTGCCGCCATTATCCGCAACAAGGTTATTCCTGCGACCCTGGAAATCATGGACAATATCACCATCCGCACGGTAGAAAACTTTACCCATGCCGGACTTCCTGTGGATGCTGAAGCAATTTTGCTCTGTGAAGTAGATGGCTATAAGGAAGCCGTTGAGCGTGAAGCAGCTCTGGTAGAGAAGATTCTTAAAGAGCAGGGCGCTGTAGAAATCAATGTGGCTAAGACCGATGAAGAACGGGACAAGATCTGGCTGGCTCGCCGGAATGCCCTGCCTGCCCTGGCTCAGCGCAGACCGACCACTGTACTGGAGGACGCTACTGTTCCCCGCAGCAAGATTCCCCACATGATTAAAGCTATCCGCCAAATCGCTGAAAAATATGATCTCTTGATCGGAACCTTCGGTCATGCCGGTGATGGCAATCTCCATCCCACGATTCTGACCGATGAGAACAACAAGGAAGAAATGGAACGCGTGGATAAGGCTGTCGAGGAAATCTTCCAGGTAGCCGTATCCTTGGGCGGAACTCTTTCCGGTGAGCATGGTATCGGCATGGCTAAAGCCAAGTTCTTGCCTCTGGAATTCGGTGAGGCCGGTGTAAAGCTCCTGAAAGATATCAAAGAAGCATGTGACCCTGATTATCGCATTAACCCTGGTAAAATGGTGAGGAGGGACTAAGGTGAGTATTTACAGTTCACTTGACTCCATCCAAGACGAATTAAATAAATGTATGAAATGCGGAAACTGCCAAGAAGTTTGCCCCATCTACAAAGAAAACCGCCGGGAAGTCTCGGTGGCACGGGGGAAAATCAGCTTGGTTCAGATGGTCATGAAGGGTGAGGTGGAGATGACAGAAGGCATTGCCGACCGTCTATCCCTCTGCACCACCTGTATGGCCTGCAATAAGATTTGTCCTTGTGGAGTTCGCTTTGATAAAATTATTCTGGCAGCCCGGGCCGAAGCCGTTCGTAAAAAAGGCCTCCATCCAGTCAAGAAGATTGCCTTTACCGCCCTTAAAGCCAACCGTCTCTTTGATTTTGGCATGAAGATGGGAAGCACTTTCCAAGGGCTGGCTATGAAACGTGTTCACGGCAGTGATAAAGGAGCTCGTCTCCGTATTGATATCGGCATCGGTAAGGAAAAGATCCTGCCCAACCTTGCTCCCCGCCCCTTAAAAGATGAACTTCCTGAAGTCACCAAAGTAAAAGAGCCCAAAATGCGGGTGGGCTACTATATCGGCTGTATGACCAACTACTTCTACACCGATATGGGTAAGGCCGTCGTCGATGTCTTAAAGGAAAACGACTGTGAAATTGTCGTTCCTAAAGATCAAGGCTGTTGCGGAACTCCCGCAGCCGTCAATGGGGATGTGGAATCGGCCAAGGCTTGCGCTCGCCGCAATCTGCTGGCTTTTGAAAAGCTGAACCCTGATGTGATCATTTCCAACTGTTCTTCCTGTGGGGAAGCATGGAAGCACACTTTCCCGCAGATTTTCGAAGAGGATTCGGAAATGAAAGCTTTAGCTGACAAATGGGCAGCCCGGACCTATGATATAGCGGAATTCCTGATTCATAAGGTTCCCTATAAGAAAGAAGGGCTGGGACCTGTTCAACGCAAAGTGACCTATCATGATCCCTGCCACTTAAACCGTGGTCAAGGGGTCAATCAAGAACCCCGTCAGATCCTCAACTCCATTCCCGGTCTGGAATTTATTGAGATGAAAAAACCGGATCGTTGCTGCGGCATGGCCGGATCCTTTTATCTGGTTCATCCGGATCTATCCGGTCAGATCGGCACCAAGAAAATTGCGGACATTGCCCAAACTCACACCGATACAGTGGTCACCGGTTGCCCGGCCTGCCGTTTACAACTGACCAGTGGTGTGATGAATGCCGGCTTGCATGAAAATGTCATGCATACCGTTCAAATTCTCGCTGAATCCTACCAAGCAGGTAAAAAAGGAGCAAAGCAAGCAGCCCGCTAAGGGGCCTGGCACTTTGTTCTCCATAATGTGTTCAATAAGCTGAAGACGATTCAGGAGAAAAAGTTGGGACTTAAGCAGTGCAAACTTCGGTTTGCACTGCTCTTTCGCATTATTGGCAGATACTTTTATTACATAATAAAAAGGAATATATATAGTATATCAAGAATGCTTTGACAAGAAATTCTGAAGGCAATCCTCACCATGCCGAATATTAGTTAGGATATTCTCTGAATATTCTTTTATAGCATGTACAGCAAGAACAGATAAAGGGGTGCGACGATGGAATTAACTTCGGCTATCGCCAATAGAATTGTAGAATTTATTTATGAACAAAGCGGGTACCATAGTATCGTGTGCGATCCTTCGGCCCGCATTATCGCTGACTCGGCTAAAGCCCGGCTGGGTGTGATCCATGCAGGAAGCCAAAAGATTTTAACCAGCAGCCAGGATACCGCGGTGGTTACCGCAGAAGATGCTGAACGCTCAGGGGGAAGCATGAAGGAAGGGTTCAGCCTGGCGATCAAGCTCAATGGAGCCAAGATCGGAAGCTTTGGCATTGCCGGGCCCTTAGCCATTATTACACCTATTGCCAAGGTGGCTACAGGTATGGTCGTTACCACCATCCGGGATGAAGAAATTAAGGCCACCATTCGGGAGCAGGTTCAAACCCTGACAGCATCCATCGATCAGGCAGCGGCAGCCATAGAAGAAATGGTCGCCTCCTCCCATGAGGTAACTTCGATTGGGGTATCAGTGGCAGAGCAGGCGCAGAAAGGCCATGAGCAGGTTAAAGCCACAGAAGAAATTCTCGACTTTATTCGGCGGGTCGCCAACCAGACCAACTTATTGGGGCTTAATGCCGCCATCGAGGCTGCCCGGGCGGGAGAGCAGGGTCGGGGCTTCCAAGTGGTGGCAGGAGAGGTGCGCAAGCTTGCCGAAGACAGCAGCCGTTCGGCCAATGATATCCAGGTCATTCTGAAGAACTTTCGGGATACCATCGAAGCTGTTGCAGCAGGTGTAAGCCAGAGCGGCAGAATCAATCAAGAGCAGGCCGGCAACACCCAGAATATCGCCGCTATGGTGGAAGGGGTAAAAAAAGTCGGTCATTACCTGAGTAAGCTGGCCGATGAGTTATAATTTGTCGCTAATTTATATTTGACCTTTATTGACCTTTGTACTAAAATAAGAGTATCGGGAAAGGATATAGTGAGAACAATTAACGGTTACTAGTTAACAACAGACAAGTTACTGGTTAAAGAACAGACAAGGAGGATTCTTAATGAGCTATTTAGTGCCAATGGTCATTGAACAAACCAATCGTGGCGAGCGTTCCTATGATATTTATTCAAGACTGCTTAAAGATCGCATCATCTTCTTAGGGGGACCGGTTACCGATGATGTAGCCAATCTGGTCGTCGCCCAAATGCTTTTCCTGGAAGCGGAAGATCCTGAGAAGGATATTTTCTTATATATCAATAGCCCGGGAGGATCCATCTCCGCAGGGATGGCTATCTATGATACCATGCAATACATTCGCGCCGACGTCCATACTATCTGTGTCGGTTTGGCGGCCAGCATGGGAGCTTTCCTCTTAACCGCCGGGGCTAAAGGCAAGCGCCAGGCTCTTCCCAATGCCGAGATCCTTATCCATCAGCCCTTAATCGGCGGCGGCGGAATCTCCGGCCAGGCTACCGAGATCGAGATCCATGCCAAGCATTTACTCCGGGTCAAAGAACGTATGAACCGCATTCTTGCTGAACGCACAGGCCAAACCATCGAACGAATCGAAGCGGACACAGACCGTGATCGCTACATGACGGCGGATGAGGCCAAGGAATACGGCCTGATTGATGAAGTCCTGGAAAAACCCAACCAACCTAAAAAATAAGAACCATTGTGAAGCAAGGGAACTATTCTCTTGCTTCACTTTTTTTACCCAACTCATGATGAGCTTGAGTAAGATTATGGATAATATATACAAACCAGCAAAATCCAGCTATAATTTACATATCTGTTGATAGATATCAAAACACATGCGAACGAATTAAAAAGGAGTAGAGGAATTGAGCACGCGACGGATTAGAAAGGCCATTATTCCGGCAGCAGGCTTGGGAACCCGGTTTTTACCCGCTACCAAAGCCCAGCCCAAAGAGATGCTTCCCATCGTGGATAAACCGACTATTCAATACATTGTCGAGGAAGCTGTTCACTCCGGAATCGAAGATATTATCATTGTCACCGGCCGCAATAAGCGGGCCATTGAGGACCATTTTGATCGCTCCATAGAATTGGAGACCTTTCTTCAGAAAAGTGAGAAGGAAGAACTCCTGGACATGGTTCAGGATATAGCCCGGATGGTGGATATTTATTATGTGCGCCAGAAAGAAGCTTTGGGGCTGGGACACGCTATTTATTGTGCCAGAAAATTCATTGGCAACGAGCCCTTTGCCGTCCTGTTAGGCGATGATATTATCCATTCCGAAGTACCCTGCCTCAGGCAGATGATGCATGTCTACGAACGCCATGGTGCCAGTATCGTTGGCGTCCAACAGGTACCTCTGGAAGATACCTCAAAGTATGGAATTGTTGACGCGGTACCTCTCGATGATTCCTTATACCGGGCTCTGGACCTGGTGGAAAAGCCACAGCCTGAGGATGCTCCTGAGGCCCGTTTGGCCATCATGGGCCGCTATATTCTTAATCCCGAGATTTTTGGCATTCTGGAGAGTATCCCCCCCGGCAAAGGAGGAGAGATCCAGCTTACGGACGGTTTAAAAGAACTGGCCAGGTTCCAGGAGATTCTTGCTTATGAGTTCGACGGACAGCGTTATGATGTGGGGGACAAGCTGGGTTTTGTTCAAGCCACCATTGAATATGCCCTGCGCCGGGAAGACCTCGCCGAACCTCTCATGCGCTACCTCAAACAACGGATTGAATCGGATGAATAGCGGAGAGAGTGAATACGAATCACAGGGACAGGTCCCTTGATTCTGGGGTTGCTCACTATAAATAACGTGATTTTTAAAGAGGGCATAGCCCTCTTTTTTGCTCCATAAAAATCCCATACTGCCAGCACGATAGAATTTGCTGTTCTTTTTTCGCGAAAGCTTGTACCCCTGGGTAGACTTATGCCAAATCGGACAAGCTGAGGACGGAAAAAGGGTCGGGATATTCAGGAAAAGCGACAGGTTTTATTCCTAAAAATTGGTAATATAGTAAAGAACTATATTCCATTAAAAAGGAGGGAGATTCATGGAGTTCGACAAAAAGAAGGTCCTTACTCTGGCGGGAACCCTCGTACTGGCCGGTGCGGTGGTTGTCGGCGGAATCTATGGACCGAGTGCCTGGAAGGTCTTTATGAATAAGGCAGCGCCCGAAAAAGATTCTGTCGTTATTCAAGCTCCTCCTGTTGAAGGCGCGAACCCTCAGGATCCTAATGTAACCGAAAGTCCGCCTGGACAATCCCCCGGGGTTAGCCCTGCTGTAACAGTGACAGAACCGCCAGGTATCAATGCCACTCCACAGGGAGATGTCTCAGGGCCAAAGAAATATAAAGAGCCCGATACAAAAGACATCAATTTAGCCCCATCTGTCGCCGGCTTTTTTGGCGAGAATGGCTTGAGCCAAGATGCCCAGAATCTGGTTTTTGGTGCAGCTTGGAATATCCATCAGTATGTGGATGGGTATTTATTTGGACCTAATGCAGGTCCCCAGATGAATGAAGAAGACATTAAGCGCTATATCGTATTCCACAAATCCCTGTGGGATCAACGCTTAAAGGGCGAGACCAACCCAACGGCACAATTTAGTGAATACTTCAGTGCCTTGCTGAATCGTGGAGCCGATGCTTTTGATGCGAAGGACAAAGTTCGCATTGAGCAGTTCCATCAGGAGCTTCATGATTTGGACACCCATCTCATGCGTGATGATCAGAGTTCGAAGATTTACGGGGCCACTCCATTTGCCACAAAACGGTAGAGGGTTCGACTTTTTACAGGGACTATAGGAAGGAAATGCACTATGGAAAAAGTAAAGAGTATGTCAAAGATTGCGGCTGATTCTCCACGAAAGATCGAATGCAATACCGTGACGGGCAGAGGACCGTTCGACGTAATGATGAGCAAAAGCATTGAGATAGAGTTCAAGTCAAGAGGACAACTGAATATGGCACAGGAAGAACGTTTTTACGTATGAAGAAAACCCTAAAGGGGTTTTGGTCTGCAGAACGATTTTGATTCAATCGATGCTGCAGGTATCAGGAAAAGCAACGAAAGTGCGCACCAGCCGGCGTAACAATAGGCTGCATCACTTGAGAAAGGATCTAGCTAAGTGAGAAGATCTTCTCCATGGAGCATTGCCGGCCTTGAGCGCTTAAGGCCGGAATGCTCATAATGGTCAGAGAGGTTGAAGCGGTGAAGTAGATTCGCTTCATGGTGAATAAAATGAAAATAATGCGCGCTTTAAAGAAACAAGATCTGACCGACGGGTCAGGTCTTGTTTCTTTAAGACGGGACAGATGCACCAGATTTTACCGAAGGGTTACGCCGGCCTTCCTGTTGACGTATAAACTGCAATGGGTTAAACTAATATTAAGATGATTAGAAAATTATCTAAATATCTAAATGCACCTAACCTAAGGGGGGATAATATGTCTCCGCTCAATGAAACCTTTAAAGCCCTCTCAGACAAAACACGCCGTCAGATTCTTAAACTCCTGCGGGCCGGAGATTTAACAGCCGGAGAAATCGCCGATCATTTTGATATGACCAAACCAAGCATTTCCCATCATTTAAATATGCTGAAGCAGGCTGATCTCATCAGCGATCGAAGGCAGGGACAGAATATCTATTACACTCTTAATACTTCCGTCTTCGAAGGCATTATGGGTTGGTTTCTGGAATTTACAGGCAAGCAACCTGAAGAATTGGAGTTTTTTCATGATGACCACGATTCTGATGAAACTCCACAGAAGACAGCCAGGGCCCGAAAGTAGATCATTTAAATCAAAGCCATAGGGGGAATATGTATGGAAAAAACAAACACCAGCACTCATGGAAGACTTCTTAAAGTCATAGCAGGCATACTTGTTATCATTAATATTATCATTGGCATTTGGGCTTATCCCCGGCTCCCTGAACAAGTTCCCTCCCATTGGAACCTTGCAGGACAGGTGGATGGGTATTCCGGTGCTTTGACCGGCGCCTTTCTTTTGCCCTTGATCACCCTGGGGGTCTATATCTTGTTTTGGATCATTCCCCGGATCGATCCTCAAAAGGCCAATTACCTTAAGATGGGACGGGTTTTCTGGATCGTCAGCACTACCCTGGTAGCATTTTTGTCCCTTATGTACTGGGGAACTATAGCAGTGGCCCTGGGTTATTTGGAGACCCTGCCCCGCTGGTATTTCTCGGGAATTGGCATTATTTTTATTCTATTGGGCAATTACTTCGGCAAAATCAAATTCAATTATACCTTTGGTATCCGGACTCCCTGGACCTTGGCTAATGAAGAAGTCTGGGCAAAGACCCATCGTTTTGCCGGACCTATCTGGATCGTCGGAGGTATACTCATGGCCCTGGCCGGAGTTCTCCCTGCAGCATGGACGGAACCTCTTTTTGGCATCGTCATCGTCCTCATTGCGGTGGTTCCCATGGCCTATTCCTATCTCGTCTATCGCAGGCTCAGTATTTAATGCAACCGACTGGGATCAGGGAGCAGCCTTCCTTGGTCCCGGCTGAATAATGGGACCTGTCCCCCGATTCAAAAAATAGTTAGGGGCTTGTGTCTAAAATCTCTTTTCCCTGGTCAAGCTATGAATAGAATCCAGGAAAAGGAGATTTTTGTTATGCGTAAGATGTATTTACTCATTGGGTCTGTAGCCCTTGGGGTGGGCTTAGTCATCGGAGTCGTAGGCCATGCCCTGGCAACCACACCGGCGGATGGAAATCCGCGGCTGGCTTTCTGGAATAAGGACTCACAATCCACCACCGGGGCCATAGGGGGTATGTTAAATGATTCTACCTCAGGTTCCGCTTTAAGCCCGAATAACCCCGACAATGGATTAAATCCTTTCGGAGCAGGCGGTTTGACTCCCCAGGCCGGCATGGATGGACTGCACCCCTATAGCCCGGAAGAAGAAGTTTTGGACCCGGCGGAATTAGAGCCGGGAAAGGCAACGAACAATGTTCCTGAAGACCTGGCCCAAGCGATCCTGACCGATTACAAACTTAATGTAGCCACATTGTTTGAAGCATGGAAATCCCCGGATATGACCGCTTTCCGGGCCAAATTGGCAGAGGCTTATACTGGAGAGCTTTTTGAAAAACATGCCCGCCAGGCGGAACCATTCATCGCTCAGGGCGTGGGGATGGAAGTCAGTTCTATTCGCTTTGACGAACTGAAAGTGGACTCCGCGGCCTCGACCTCGGCGACACTGACGGCCGTTTATAGTTATGTTGCACAAGACTATGATATCGGCAATCAAATGACCCTGGGAGAAAGCACCAAGCATCAGGTTAAAGTGCGAGCCAATTTGGTGAAGAAAGATACCCGCTGGCTCATTACCGGGGAGACTCTCTTAGAACCCTAGAGCCCAAAAGCACTTCTAAGTCTATTATAAGCTAGGCGTTCAGCCCAGCCGTCGGTTTCTAAATTTAGGAATCAATGGCTGGGCCTGTTTCATTCGTTATGAAAATTTGCTAAAATGGGCTTGGTAGAATACCAATTGTTTAGTGATGGGGAGGGCTTAGGGTTGGAAGAGAAAATCTTAAGCATCTTGGGTGAACTGCTTAAAGGCCAGGAAGAATTAAGGAACGATGTTACAGCTTTAAAAGTCGGTCAAGAAGAGTTAAGGAACGATGTTACAGCTTTAAAAATCGGACAAGAAGCTCTGACGTCGGAAGTGACTCACATTAAACTAACATTAGAGAATGAGACTAATGTTAAGATCCAGGCCTTATTTGACGCCCGGGAAGTTCAGAAGGATGTCAATCAACATATCTTTACTGAATTGGATCAGATTAAGGGAAAGCTTGATCGTTTGCAGATCGAAACAGCCCATGTAAGAGTAGTTAAATAATAAGCATTAAGGCTTAAACGATAAAGCACGCCACTAATCGCCTGGTTTTGTTCTTCGGCAGAACAGAACCAGGCCTTATTATTTCCGCAGAATCTCCAACTTTGAGGAAGGAAACAAGGAGAAAATGTTGAAATAAGTACAAATCGACACGAATTAGGAGGAGTTGCCGTGATTCGACGCTATGCCATAACCGGTATGATGATTTGTGCTTTATTAACCACGCAAACTTTAAGTCAGCCTGCCACCCTTTATGCTGCGGCAAATCCGGAGAGTTTATCTCAAACAACGGGCGATACCTATGTTAATCCATCCTATGATGAGATCAATCAAATGATCGAAGAGGTAGCCAAAGAAAAAGCAATCCCCAGCATAATACTCAAAGCCATCGCCTTTAAAGAAAGTTCCTGGCGTCAATTCGATAAAGAAGGGAACCCTTTGTTTTCAAGACCAGAGCATCCTGCCATTGGGATTATGCAGGTGGCAACCTATAATGATAACGACCTTGAAACCATCCATAAACTTAAAACGGACATTATGTTCAACCTCCGCGTGGGTGCCGAACTTCTCGATGAAAAATGGCGTTTTACACCAACCATCGGGGACGGGGATCGCAATAAACTGGAAAACTGGTATTTTGCCTTATGGGCCTATAATATCTGGACGGACAAAAACAACCCCAATACTCTTGCCGCAACAAGCCCTGGTACTTTGACTTATCAAGAGAAAATCTTTAACGTTCTGGCTTATCCGGAGGGCTTTTTAGCCCGGTACATCGATCCTGTGGAGGTCACTCCCATTCCCGCGGAGCTGCTTCCCGCTGCGGGAATTCCCCTCAAGACGGATAGCTGGATGACTCCGGAACCTATCCATTATGGAGATCTCAACTCAGTGGACACTCCCGGCGGTGAGCCCACCGATCCCGGTGATCCTAATGAGCCGAAAAATCCGGATAATTCCAATAATCCTGTCGATACACAAGACCCTCCTTATGAAGAAGAAGTACCCGATCCGCCTCAAACGCCTGTAGCTTTGGAATTGATTCGTTTAGCCGGCAAGGATCGGATTGATACAGCCATTGAGCAAGCCTTAAAGGGATGGCCGGACGGGGCGGGAACTGTCGTCCTGGCCCGGGCTGATCATTTTCCCGATGCTTTGGCCGGTGTTCCTTTGGCAGCTCAATATGATGCGCCTATTCTTCTGACTTCCAGTCAAGCTCTGGAAACCCGGGTGGCGGAAGCCATCATGGCCTTAGGCCCGGAAAAAGTGATCCTGCTGGGTGGAGAAGGAGCCTTAAGCCGGAAAATATCAGCCAAGCTGGAAGACTTAGGCTGGGACAGTGAGCGGCAGATACGGGTCAGCGGCCTCAATCGCTATGAGACGGCGGCGAATATTGCCTTGGCTACATCAGGAATAGCTCAGTCTCTGTCGGGGGATTCAATCGAAGCCGTCGCCCTTGCCACCGGACAAAACTTCCCCGATGCTCTCAGTATCGCCTCTGTCGCCGGAATCAAGCAAATGCCCATTCTCCTTACAGAAGCAAAGACTCTTCCCCGGGAAACCCTGGAAGCCTTAAAAGATTTAAATCCGCAGAAGGTGTATCTGATTGGCGGGGAAGGGGCGATCAGCCTGTCCATTCAAGATACAATCCAAGAGCAGCTCAGTTTACCTTCCTCACAACTGGTGCGTTTATCTGGAGATTCCCGCTATGATACCATGGCCGCAGTAGCGGAGGCCTTTGCAGGAGAAAGCCAGGGTTTATGCTTTGCTACAGGGCAGGAATTCCCGGATGCCTTAGCCGGTGCCGCTTTGGCCGCCCGCCTCAATGCCACGGTCATCCTGCTTCCTAAAAGCTCCATCGAGGATTATCCCCGGCTGAAAAATGCCATTGCCCAATACCCCTGTAATTTTGAAACCCAGCCGTATATCTTTGGGGGAGAGGGAGCGGTATCCCCTGAGCAGGTTGCCGAGCTTAAGGAGCTATTGGAAAATACTTATGTAGCCGTCAACCTGACCGATTAAGATGGAGCAGGGGCCATTTCCCGCCCCCGCAGACAAGGTATGTCATGTTGTAAAATGGCAGAAACTATAGTAAACTGAAGAACGGTGTAAATAGTTTGCCGGGAAGGGATCATTTTTACCATGATATTGCGCAAAAGGACTCTACTATTAATGGTTATTGACGCTGTGTTAATTAATCTGGCAGTGTTTTTAAGCTTTTATATTCGTTTTGCTGTGGATGGGGACGGAACCATACCTGAGGAATATCTGCTCACACTGACTCATTCCGCCTGGACGGCAACCCTGATTTACTTAAGTGTGTTCTATATTTTCGGCTTGTATAACAAGCTCTGGCAATATGCCAGCATTGGCGAGCTCATATCCATCATCTTTGCCGTGACCGTCGCCGCAGCAGGGACAATCACCGTAGTGTATTTCATTGCTCCCATGCGTTTTCCCCATACAGTATCGGCTCTTATGTGGTTCAGTACTCTCTTCTTAATTGGCGGCTCCCGTTTTATTTGGAGAATCCTTCAGGACAATATTTTTACTCCCCATGTGCCCGGCTCTCAGAATCAAGTCCTGATTATTGGCGCAGGGGATGCGGGAGTGATGGCCGCCCGGGAGCTGAAAAACAAAAACTATCGGGAAGGCCGTCCCGTGGGCTATATCGATGATGCAGCCACCAAGCAAAGACTGCAGCTCATGGGGATTCCTGTCTTAGGCACCCGCCGGGATATCCCCCGGGTCGTTAAAAACCATAATATTGATAAGATTATTATCGCCATGCCTTCGGCTTCCGGGGACGTCATCCGGGAGATCGTGGGCATCTGCGAAAAAACCGGTGTGGATCTGAAGATCATGCCCGGTGTGTTCGACGTGGTCAGCGGTAAAGTGGATACCAAAGAAATCCGCCAGGTTCAAGTGGAGGATTTGCTGGGGCGTGAAGCCGTCACCGTCGATCTGGAGGATGTAGCCGGTTACCTTACAGGTGAAGCGGTCCTGATTACCGGCGGCGGCGGGTCCATCGGCTCGGAGCTTTGCCGGCAGGTCGCCCGCTTTAACCCGGCTAAACTGGTTATCGTGGGCCATGGCGAAAACAGCGTCTTTGACATCGAACAGGAACTGCGCTCGGAAAACCCGGGGTTGGATGTGGTCACGGAGATTTTGGATATCAAGGACCGGGAAAAAGTCCACCTCGTCTTCCAGCGCTATAAACCAGGTGTGGTGTTCCACGCCGCCGCCCATAAACATGTCCCTCTCATGGAAAAGAATCCGGAAGAGGCCATGAAAAATAACATTATGGGTACCAGCAATCTGGCCGAGGCAGCGGATGCCGCCAAGGTCAAGACCTTTGTCCTGATTTCCACCGATAAGGCGGTCAATCCCACCAGTATCATGGGGGCCACCAAGCGGGTGGCGGAGATGGTGATTCAGAGCATGGACAAGCGTTCTGACACCAAGTATGTGGCGGTACGTTTTGGCAATGTACTGGGCAGCCGGGGAAGCGTTATTCCCACCTTTAAGCGTCAGATTGCCAAAGGCGGGCCCGTTACAGTCACTCATCCCGATATGGTTCGCTACTTTATGACCATACCTGAAGCCTCCCAGCTGGTGATTCAAGCCGGCTCCATGGCTCAGGGGGGGGAGATTTTTATCCTGGATATGGGTCAGCCGGTCAAAATTCTGGATCTTGCCCGGGATCTCATCCGCCTCTCCGGGTTTGAACCGGATGTGGATATCAAGATTAAATTCACAGGGATGCGCCCCGGTGAAAAACTCTTTGAAGAACTCCTTACCGCAGAAGAAGGGACTTCAGCGACGAAACATAAACGGATTTTCGTAGCCAAACCCAATAATATCAATGTTTCACAGCTTGAGGAACTTATCCACCTCATCCGTGAGCGGGGCTCCTATCTCACCCGGGAAGAAGTTATGGGACAGTTGCAAGCCATTGTGCCTACATTTAGAAAGCAAGCTTCCAAGGCAGTTGCCAATCAATAAGGGGGAAAAATTTCATGTTGCGTATGAAAGAAGTCATTACCAGTGAAGATGTTTTAGCAAAGAATCTAAAAGACAAGCTCCAGGACCATTCTGCCACAGTGGGGGTTATCGGTCTTGGTTATGTAGGACTCCCCTTAGCCGTAGAAAAGGGAAAAGTAGGCTTCTCAGTCATCGGGTTTGATATTAACGCCGCTCGCGTAGCTAAAGTCAACGCCGGAGACAATTACATCGCTGATGTCAAAGATGAGGAACTTCTGGAACTGACCCAAAAAGGAATGATCACAGCGACCACGGATTACGCAAAACTCGCTGAGTGCGATGTGGTTGTCATCTGTGTCCCTACCCCTCTGACCATCACCCGGGATCCGGATATCTCCTATATTCAGGCCTCTTCCGAGCAGATCGCCAAATACCTCAAGCCCGGACAGCTGGTAACTTTAGAAAGCACCACCTATCCCGGCACCACTGAGGAAGTCATTCTCCCCATGCTGGAACAAAGCGGCCTTAAAGTGGGCAAAGACTTCTTTCTGGCCTTCTCACCGGAGCGGGTCGATCCAGGCAACAAACGCTTTACCACCAACAATACCTCAAAAGTTGTGGGCGGTATGACCCCAGTCTGTCTGGAAGTCGCCTATACCTTCTATGCTCAGACCATCGTCAATGTGGTTCCCGTATCCTCACCGGCTGCCGCGGAGCTCACTAAAGTCTTTGAGAATACTTACCGTGCCGTGAACATCGCTTTGGTCAATGAGCTGATGCTGCTTTGTGATCGCATGGGCATCGATATCTGGGAAGTAGTGGAGGCCGCAGGAACCAAACCCTTTGGGATTCAAACCTTCTGGCCCGGCCCGGGAGTGGGCGGACACTGCATTCCTATCGATCCTTTCTACCTGACCTGGAAAGCCCGCGAGTACGACTTCCACACCCGCTTTATCGAGCTGGCCGGCGAGATCAATGTCGAAGTCTCCTACCATGTGATCAATAAAGTCATTCGTGCTCTCAATAATGAAAATAAGAGCCTTAAGGATGCCAAAGTTCTTATCCTTGGGGTAGCCTATAAAAAAGATATCGACGATGTCCGTGAGTCACCGGCCCTTAAGATCATGGAGCTGCTCAGGAAAAACGGAGCCAATATCGCCTACCATGACCCCTATATCCCGGTTATCGAGCCTCACGGCGGCTCCACAGTCCATCTGGAAAACACTGAGCTGACCGACGAAGCCCTGGCTGCTGCAGACTGCGTCCTCATCCTCACCGACCACAGTGTTGTCGACTATGAGCGGGTCGCAGAAAAGGCCCCCCTCATCGTGGATACCCGCAACGCCACCAGAGGCGTCGAGAACAACAGAGAAAAGATCGTCAAAATCTAATGGCAAGGGTGGGACAAGGGGACAGGTTTGCTGTCCCATGAATAATGAACGGATAATGGGGACAGGTACCGTTTGGCATTGGATAATGGCAATAAGTACTGCTCCCGTTTTAGAACTTAAGAGGAATCGCAAGATTCCTCTTTATTAAAAGCTACCGTTATGAGTTTCGCGAGTAGGAAGCAGGGAAATATTTTAGATTTCACCCATGAAGACTGCCCCTAATGCTATAATAGCAGAGTTAGTTGCCGCGCAGTCTGCGGAAGTCTTTTGGATAAGCTGAATTGTTTACGAGGAGTGAGACTATGGATAAGAAAATGCGCTTTGCCATCATTGGCTGTGGAAGAATTGCCCCCAAGCATGCGGAATCCATCGTAGCCTTAGAAGAGGCCGAGTTAGTGGCAGTCTGTGACATTGTTCCGGAGAGAGCCCAAGCCTTTGCCGATAAATACGGTGCCAAGCCCTATACCTCTTATGAGGAGATGCTGGCAAAGGAAGAGATCGATGTCGTAACCATCGCTACAGAATCGGATCTTCATGCACCCATCGGCATCACCTGTGCCAAAGCCGGCAAACATGTCATGGTCGAAAAACCCATGGCCATGACTTTGGCAAGTGCCGACGAGCTGATTCGCACCTGCCATGAGGAAGGGGTCAAATTGTCGGTTATTCATCAAAACCGCTATAACAAATCCATTAAACTTATGCGCCAAGCCCTGGAAGAAGGCCGGTTCGGCAAGCTGACCCACGGACAGGCTACCGTGCGCTGGAACCGCAATGATGCCTACTATGCCCAAGCCCCCTGGCGGGGGACGAAGCTCCAGGACGGCGGCGTTCTCATGAACCAGTCAATTCATAATATTGACCTGCTGCAATGGACCCTGGGTCCTGTGGAGTCCGTCTTTGGCTATACCCGCACTGCCCTGCGCAAAATCGAGATGGAGGATGTAGGGGTTGCTGTCATCAAATTTAAAAACGGTGCTCTGGGTGTGATCGAGGCGGCTTCGACTATTTATCCTAAAAATATCGAAGAGACACTGAACATCTTTGGGGAAACCGGGTCCGTCATGGTGGGCGGAATTGCGGTGAACCGCATTGAGACCTGGGAGTTCCCCGACAGTGAAGAGGAGAAAAAACAGATCTTTGCCAGTCAGGAAAATGATCCCCCCAATGTCTACGGATTTGGCCACCGGGAAGTGATGAAGGATATGATCGATGCTATCCGCGAGGATCGGGCACCGGCTATTCCCGGGGAAGAGGGGCGTAAGGCCCTGGAGATCATCCTGGCTATTTATAAATGCCAGGAGACAAAGGAGCCTGTGATCTTTCCTTTGTCTGAGTAGGGTTCCTGGCTTTGCCGGATCGCCCCTCCGGGAAAATCGTGCGCTTTTATGCGGGAAGCTGCATTTGGCGGTCCAGCTGGGCCTGCTTTTAAAGACTCTTGAAATGAGGTCATACCTATGTCGGATCAATATATTAAAGCGGATCAACCTATCGAAGCGGAAAGACCAGCTTACCAAAGTGCCCCTGTCTACATCGATACTACGGCTAAGATCCCTGCCAGTGTAACGGTTTCACCCTTTTGTGTGATCCAGGCTCATGTTACCTTGGGTGATCAGGTCACTCTGGGTGTGGGCTGTGTTATCGAAGAGGGAGCTGTCATCGGCGCAGGCACTTCTTTAGGCCACCATGTCACGGTTGCCGCCGGAGCGATCCTGGGAGAAGGCTGTCAGATAGCCGCTCATGTGAGCATTGGCTCCGAAGCACGCATCGGGGCAGGGACTCGCATCGGGGAGCATGCTGCGATCTATCCCCGGGCAGTGTTGGGTGAAGAGGGTTTTATCGGGAGCAGTGCTTCCGTCGGACGTTTTCCGAAAGCGGCGGCGACCAGCACTGTGAAAGCCCAGGCGGATTTATCCCCCCTGAAGATGGGGAACGGTTACACTATAGGCTGCTCTGCAGTGCTCTATGCCGGGACCACTTACGGAGATCAGGCCTTTCTGGGGGACGGAGCTTTGGTTCGCGAACGCTGCGCCATCGGTAAAAACGTAGTCATCGGCAGCGGTGCGGCAGTGGAAAACGATACCCGCATCGGAGATTATACCAAGATCCAGACCGGTTCTTACATAACCGCTTATATGGAACTGGAAGAACGGGTTTTCATCGCTCCCATGGTGACCACCACCAATGATAACTATATGGGCAGAACAGAAAAGCGCTTTAAATCCATCAAAGGCCCGACCATTTGCCGGAGGGCCCGGATCGGCGGCGGCTCCATCCTTTTGCCGGGAATCAGGGTCGCCCCTGAGACCTTTGTGGCAGCAGGAGCATTGGTGACCAAGGATACCGAGGCCAAACGTGTGGTCAAAGGTTTCCCGGCCAAAGAGCTAAGGGAAGTGTCTGAAGAAGAATTGCTTCCGGAGGACTAGGCTCTATATCGATAAAAAAGTCAAGGGATGTACTCGTAGTTGAGTCGTCTCTTGACTTTTTTGTACTCCAAATTTCAGCGACTATGCCATGCAGTTCAAACAAATCATAAACATAATTATTATGCTTTAAATTATAATAATTTGGGGTATAATATTCTTGGGAGGTAGTATTCATGAAGAAGTTTATCGATCGGCAAGACGAATTAGGTTTTTTAAATAGAGAGTATGAACGGGATGGCTCATCTTTAGTGGTTCTCTACGGAAGAAGACGTGTCGGCAAGACGGCACTCTTAACAAAGTTCATGGCAGATAAGACAAGTATCTACTTTTTGGCAACCCAAGAGGCAGAAAGCGAAAATCGCAATGGGTTTAAAGATATGGTGGCAGACTTTCTGCAGAATTCTTTATTGAAGACGGCGACAGTTAATGATTGGGCCGTCATATTTAACATGTTAGTAGAATTTCCTCCAAAAACCAAGTTGCTTATAGTTATTGATGAGTTTCAGTATTTAGGGAAAACGAATTCAGCCTTTCCATCCGTTATGCAAAAGATATGGGATACCATGTTGATGGATAAAAATATTATGGTTGTATTGTGTGGTTCTCTAATTACGATGATGGAATCCCAAACCTTAGTTTATAGTAGCCCTTTATATGGGAGAAGGACTGGGCAAATAAAACTTAGACAAATTGATTTTTGTAATTATAAGAACTTCTATGCCAACAAAAACGAAAAAGAGCTCATCGAACTCTATGCGGTGACGGGTGGTGTGCCTAAATACATTGAACAGTTTCAAAGTGAGAGTGACATTTATACGGCTATAAGAAAAAATATCCTGGATAGAGCCAGTTTTTTATATGAAGAGCCCTATTTTCTCCTGCAAAATGAAGTCTCAGAGATAGGAAGCTATTTTTCAGTGATTAAGGCTATAGCGGCAGGCAACCAGAAGTTATCAAAAATAGCCGCCACTTTGGCAGTGAAGCAGACAGGCCTTTCCAAGTATCTTAAGACACTTATCGACTTGGATATTTTAGAACGCCAGGTTCCCATTACTGAGGAGCATCCGGAGAAAAGCAAACGTGGTTTATATAAGATCAAAGACAATTTCATTAGTTTTTGGTTTCGATTTGTATATGCTAATCAAAGCTTTTTGGAACGAGACCAGGACGACATCGTTATGCAAAAAATCCGGCAGAACTTCATCGATAACCATGTGGCCTATGTCTACGAAGATGTTTGTTTGAGTAAATTATGGCAGATGAATAGTCAAGGACAATGGCCCTTTTACTTTAGCAGAGCCGGGCGTTGGTGGGATAACCAAACAGAAATCGATATTGTCGCCTATGATATGAAGGGATCAGATATGATTTTTAGCGAATGCAAGTATCATGAAAAGCCTGTTGACACTGATGTTTTTTATACCCTGGTAAAAAAGGCAGAAGCTGTTGTCTGGAAACAAAACCAACGAAAAAACTGGTACGTTTTGTTTAGTATAAGCGGGTTTACCGAAGCGATGCAGCTCCTGGCCAAAGAGCGGGAAGATATCTTGTTGCTATCGTAGGGAGCACCGGCTAAGGAATTGTACGATAATAAAGAACGACCTTATTGTACTGCAAAAGTAGAATAAGGTCGCTTTTCTTTGCTTAATACGCATCCTTCCCCAGGAGCACGACAAAAATAGTTTTCCAGAGAATCTTAATATCCGATCCCGGGGACCAGTCCTTCACGTACTGAACATCATACTTTAAGGTCTCGGTCAAGGTCAGAGCGCTGCGGCCATTGATCTGGGCCAGGCCGGTGACGCCGGGAGGCATATTCAGCCTTTGGCGTTGTTCGGGGGTGTATTGCTCCACAATCTCCGGCACCTCAGGGCGAGGCCCCACCAAGCTCATGGTTCCATTAACGATATTGAGGAGCTGGGGAAGTTCATCAAGGCTGGTTTTGCGCAAAAAGCGGCCGCTTCCCGTAATCCTGGGATCATCTTTTTCCTGGAAAACAAATTCATCCGCATTGAATTTGCCTTCTTTTTTCAGTTGCTCGATCTTGGCTTTCATCACTCGATCCGCATCCGGTACCATGGTGCGGAATTTATAAATGGTAAAAGGCTCTCCTTTAAGGCCTATCCGCTGCTGGCGAAAAATAGCCGGGCCCGGCGAATCCACTTTAATCCAGATTACAATGAAAAGCCAAAGGGGTGAGATAAGTATAAGCAACGGTATGGCGATGATGAGGTCCAAAAGGCGTTTAAAGCCCATCAGTATGCCTCCTTACTTGAGTCCAGCTGCTTCAGCCAATTGCGAATGAGGCTGTTCCAGGAATAATGTTCTATTACATAAGCCCGCCCTTGCCCAGCCATTGCCCGGCACCGTTCGGGATCCCTTTTCAGCTCGAGAATGGTGCGGGCCAGAAGCTCAGGGTTCTCGGGTTCCAGAACCACGCCGCCGCCGCTTTCCTTAACGATCTCGGCGCCTTCTCCCTCACCCACATAGATGAGAGGCTGACCGCTGGCCAGAGCGGGGAAGACCTTTGAAGGGCGTACCCCTTCAGAGAGCTTGTACCGCCTCAAGGTGGAGAGATTAATACTGCTGAGGGAGTAATAGCGGGGGATAACTTCTAAGGGCTGAAAATCGATAAAACGCACATTAGGCAGCTTTTTCTCCTGGGCTATCTCCTCCAGCCTGGGACGCTCGGAGCCATCTCCCACGAAAAGAAAGAAGAGCTCCTCATCATTTCGTAAGATATCCGCCGCTTCCAAAGCGGTTTCTATACCGTGGGCATAGCCCATAGTTCCCGCATAGAGGATCACGGTTTTGCCTGTAAGCCCCAGACTTTTTTCCAGGTCCTGATCCTTTGGCCGTGGTTGAAAAAGCTCCGTATCCACGCCATTGGGGAGAAAGAGGATATCCTCCGGGGGAACGTTTTTGCGTTGCAGACCCGTTACGATGCCTTGGGTTTGTGCAGATAGCTTATACGCTTTTTTGTAGAAATATCCCTCCAACCATTCGGTGGCCCGGATAATGGTTTGGTTGGTGACCAGTCCCAGCTGCACAGCAGATTCCGGCCAAAGATCAGAGACATTGAAGATATAGGGCGCCTTTTTCAGCCAGGAGGCAAACATGGCGGAGAAGCCAATAAAAAGGGGCGGGGACTCCACAATGATCAGATCCTGTTGGCCGGAACGGGCAATACCATAGAGGGAAGAAAAGACAAAGGAAAAATAATTAAGCAGGCGCAGCCAGAACCGGCCTCTCTTTACAGGGTAGATCCAGGTCCGCAGCACTTTGACCCCTGCCATCTCTTCCTGCATAAACCGCTTCCCTTGGTATTCCTCAGGGATGATTCCGGTGGGATGATTAGGGAAGGCAGTGACGACGGTAACCTCATGGCCTTGATGATGCAAGCCTTTCGCCAGCTCCCAAAGGCGGACCTGGGCAGCTCCTTTTTCCGGTGGGAAGTATTGAGTTAGCAGCAGAATACGCATTGTGGATATCTCCTAAACTTAAATTCGGGTCTATTCACTTACTCTGTACCGATAGCTTTCCTGTCGTAGGCCCAGGAAGACGAGGCCGGCACAGCTGAGCCAGAGGACGGGATCCTCAAAGAAGCGGCCTTCCCCCTGGGAGCTGATGAATACGGTCATAGCCCAGAGAAAGTAGCCGGCGGCTACAGAATATTTTTCGTTGGTTTCGCTGAAAACGCTGAGGTGGGCTCGATTTTGGTTGTATAAGGTATAGAGACGGCTCAAGATAGCCACCCATAGTGCAGTTAAGATCAGAAGCCCTAATACTCCCAGTTCAGAGGCAATGGTCAGGATGGTGGTATGGGATAAGGTCGCTCCGTCGGGAATATTTTTCAGATGGATGTAATCCTGGAGAAAGACCGTTTGGAAACTGCCTAAGCCTGTGCCAAGCCAGGGGTGATCCGTAAAAATGGCAATCCCGGCTTGCCAGAGGTATAAGCGTTGCGGGCTGGATACCTCCAGATCCTGAGTAAACAAAAGCATCCGTTCCCAGATTTCAGGACGAATCAAGAGCAGCACGACCGCACCCAAGGCACAGGCACCTAAAAAATAGAGAGTGTTCTTTTTATTGGGCAGGAAGAAAAGGGCCAGCACCAGCACCATCCCTAAGGTCAGGATACCTCCCCGGGAACCTGTCAAAAGCAGCTGGACCAGCAAAAGGGGTAAGCATGCCCAATAAATAAGCTTAATCCGCCGGTTGTGAGTAAAGATCTGGATGACGAAGTTAGCCACAATGCCTAAAATGAGAAAACGGGCATAAATATTGGGGTCGACAAAAGTGGCGTTAACCCGCAAAGTATGTTCTTTTAAGAGGTTCTCTCCCTGCCAGATTAGATTTCCGGAGATTCCTTCGTAAAGAGCCAGCGGCAGCAGGGCCAAGGCAGCGAGATGAATCCCGTGGAAAGGCAGAAGAATGGAGTCCTGATCCAGAAGCAGGGCAATCGAGAGAAACACGGCAAAAAGCACCAGGAGGCGCAGGATTTCCTTTACAGTATTGCCCATATCTGCTGAATATACTAAGCTTAAGGCCCCATAAGCTATATAAAGCAACAGAAGCAGGGTTACCGGGTCCTTGAAGAAGGCCATAAGCCTGGCCCGTATCTCCACTTCGAAAAACACGCGTAAACAAGCCGCCAGAACAATACTGATACTGGTAAAGCGTGTCAGAGAAACTTCCCCCAAGACCTTTTCCAGGATACCAAGATCCGGATACCAGGTGCTGGAGATCTCCAAGGCCACGGCGGCCCCCAGTAAGGGAATCAGCCAAAGGGGCTTTTTCACAATGAGAAGACCAAGAGCGAGGAGGGTTAACAGCAATACTGTCCACTGAATCATGGATTATCGGCCTCCTGTCACACGTTTTAGAATGTATACACCGATTCTGCGGAAATCCTTGTCCAGGATGGCAATGGCCAGGCAAAAGACGACCCCAGCCAGGGAAGCGGAAAGCAAAGGATGAAAGCCAATCAAGAGCCAAGCGGTTCCCGCCATAAGCAAAGAGGAGATCAATGTGCCGGGCAGCTGCCGCCAGATGTGAATCTTATAGACATTCTTTCTGATCATGTAATAATAGGCGAAAAAGATAAAGACCTCAGCGATAATGACCGCATAAGCAGCTCCGTAAATACCCATTACAGGGTTTAAAGCATAGGTCAGCACCGTAAGCAGCAGCAGAGCCAGCCCCTGAACCAGGGTTCTTTGCATTTGGCGGCCGGTGGTGGTAAGAATATCGCCCAGAGAAAAACTCATACACTCCAAGGCCAGCAGCCAGGCCACAATCATGAAGATCGGAATGGCTTCATTGAATTTCCCGTCATATAACCATTCCATCAGGGGTCCTGCCAGGACAAACATCAGCATACTGCCGGCAATGCCCACAGCAGACAGGACCTTAAAGACCTTTTCGATCACATTCTGATGCTGACTCCGGTCCGTGTCCCCCAATTGGTAGAGGATGGGATAGAGAGCACTGGTCATGAGACTGGGAATAAAGATCAAAATGAGAACCAGCTTATAGGCTGCGGAGAAGATCCCTACTTCCACATTGCTGACGGTTAAAGAGAGGATAAGAATACTGAATTGGGTAAAAAGGTAATAGAAAATCCGGTGCACTCCAAAAGGCAGCCCATTCCAAACCATTCCTGCCAGATGGGGAAGATCCGTCCGGGGTTTGATTTCTTTCCGCAGAGCCAGATAGAGGAGGATGGTAATGATGATGTAACTGAACAGATGGGCAAAGGTAATGGAGACCACACCTAACCCGGCCACCAGAACGACGATGGTAAAAAGGGCGATCAGTACCGTGGTCAGGAATTGAAAGGATGCGGAGAGATAGATTTTCTGCACAGCCTGATAATAATTATAAATCGATTGGTTGATGGCGTTAAAGCAGACGGCAACTCCCACAAAGACGATCATCAGTCTTACGGTTTCATTGTATCCTGCCGGAAACATAAAGACCAGCATGGCCAGATAACATAAGACGCAGAGCAGGGTCTTCAGCAAAAGGGTGTTGCCGAAATACCGGGGCAGAACAGCAGGATCCTTGGCTCCTTCCTGAACCATCAGCTGGCTGATTCCCAACTCGGCAAAGAGAATGAAGGTTCCTACATAAGCATAGGCTGTGGAGTAATCCCCATAAGATTCCGGGCCTAAATAGCGGGTAACCAGGATACCCAGGACAGCAGCAATGGATTTGGCCAGAATGCTGGAGATTCCTAAAGCGGTGGCATTTTTGGCAAGGAGGCGAGTATCCATTAATTTCACTTCCTCACTTCAAGTCGGGCATAGAGGTTGAGGAGCCGCTCCTCCATCTTTCCCCAGTTATAGGCTTCCCTAACCGCTTTGAGGCCATTGGCCCCCATTTCCTGACGCAGCTTGGCATCGGCAAGCAGGGTTTTAAAGGCCTGAGCGATCTCCTCCGGTTGGGTAGGATCCACGATCAGACCGCTGTGGTAAGGAGTAAGGAAGCGGGTGATGGGCGGCAGATTGCTGCCTACCACAGGGATGCCACAGCTCATATATTCAAACTGCTTGATCGGGATATTCTTGTAATACTTCGGCAAAGGGAGCAGGGTTACGGCACCGATCCGGGATTTGCGCACGTAATCTTCCACTTCCACATGAGGAACCTTGCCGGTAAAGAGGATATTGCCCTCCAGGTGATGCTTTTGGATATAGTCATCCACCAGCTTCTGACCTTCCGGATCGTTAAAGGAACCGACGAAAATCATCCTGACTTCAGGGTAATCTTTTTTGAGCAGGTGAACAGCTTGAACCAGATGATAGGCCCCACGTTCTAAAGTAATGCCTCCCTGATAGATAATGTCGTATTCCTTTTCCAGCTGGACCTCTTTAGGCTCAAACTCGGAAAAGTTATAGATCACATCCACATGAGAGTGATAAGGATCGAAGCGCTCCTTTACCGCATCATCCGCTGTAACGATCTGGTCGAATTTTTTGGCGAAAAGGATCTCGCTTTTATCCACGACAAAGGTCGCCAAAGGCCGGAGCAGCCGGGGAACCTTCTTGGACATGCTCATCATATCAGGATAATGCTCATGGACATCATAGATCAGTTGGCAATGAGGGAGGGCCTTTTTGATCCTGCCTACTTTATAGATCAGTTCAAAATCATGAAAATGATAGACATCAGCCCCGACTTCGATCGCTTTTTGCACTATGGTATCCCCCAGCCGGAATCTGCCGTAGAGGGAATTGGCCCGTTTCACGCCGAGAATGCGCACACCTTGCTCCATATACTCTTCGCGCTCATCGGGAACGATCAAAGTGATATCATCATATTTTTTCCTCAGGGTCAGGGCTTGTTTATAGAATATCCTGTTATCCAAGGCTTGGTGCCCTGTGGTGAGAATACATAGTTTCAAAGGCGTTTACCTCCGTTTTTGGAGTTTTGTTCAGGGGCGTTAATTCGGGTCAGGTGGCGTAGCTTTGCGCACAACGCTCACTCAGTAGCTCCGGGGCTGGTCAACTCGCTTTCTTAACAGCTACACCAAACCTCCAGGTAATACCTGATGTGAACCAGTGGTTTCGCTATGTTAAGAAAGCCTCGTTAACCCGACCGCCCCTCCGCTAAAATCCTTCGCTCTTGTGCGCAAAGCCACGCTTACGGGTCCCCAATCAGCGCTTTTTGAGGATTTCTACGAGGCTTTTCTGGGGTTTTAGAATGGGGTAACCGCATCGGCAGATGGATGAAAAAAGCTTGCATGGGTCGTTAGGTAGCTTACCCCATATATGTACCCACTCAGACTCGAAAAGCAGCCCAAGGATTTTGCTTTTACAAAAGTGAGCGGACTTTAAGCGAGCAGGTAAGCAATCTTCGCGAAAAGACTGCAGCGGAGTCAGGTTGGAAACAGGACGTTTCCAACCGCCCATTGAGAACAAGTGCGAAAGCAGTGCTTTCGAGGAGCGATTTGGGCGGGCACCTGACAGAGCGAAGGTCTTGAGCGATTAGATTGCTCCGCGCAGCTTATAGAGCGAACGGTGTAAAAGCAAAATCCTGGAGAATGAAAAGAGAATTACAGCAACAAACTCCTATACAGCTCAATCGTCCTCGCCGCATTATGCTCCCAGGTAAAGCCTGCCAGAACCGTAGCCTTACCGGCTTCAGCCAATCTCCGAGCGTAGTCGGGAGACTTCAGGAGAGACTCCAGGGCTTCTGCCAGGTCCTCCACCTCATGAGGGCGGACCAGCAGTCCGTTTACTCCAGGGTCGATGACGTCCTCGATCCCTTCTCCTTTGACTCCTATGACCGGAATCCCCAGGGCCATGGCTTCTATATAGACCACGCCGAAGCCCTCCTGCCAGCTGGGCAGGCAGAAGATATCCGCCTGGGCCATCTCCTGGAGAGTTTCCCGGTGGGGGAGTTTTCCCAGGAAGAATACATGGTTGCCTAGATCCAGACTCTCTGCCAGGGCTTCTAAATTCTTGCGTTCCTCCCCGTCCCCTATGATTCTGTAGGTCAGGTTAGGATAGATTTTCACCAAAGAAGCCAGGGCTTGGAGGTTCAGATCGATTCCCTTGGTCTTTTTGAGGTTAGAGACACTAAGGATGGTAATTTGATCCCGGGCTCCTGACCGGCCTACTTCGGCTCGGTCAATCTCGGCAAGATGGATGCCATTATTAATGACCTGGATTTTAGGATAGTAAGGCTCATCCTTAACCAGGTTTTTCAATTTGGTGCTGACGGTAATCACGCTGTCCATACCCAGCAAGACTTCCTGCAGCCTCTTCCGGCGGGCAGGCCCTTTATGTAAAGTGGATTGAAAATCCTGCCCATGGATGGTAACCACTGTAGGAACGGGAAACCCTTTTTTCAGACGGTAAGCGGCATGTCCATCAGGCAAAGCGACATGGGCATGGATCAGATCGAAGGGAAACTCTTTATCAATAGTTTTAACCAGATTTCTCAGGCCTAGATACATCAAAGTCCCGGAATGCTCCAAAAGGTAAGAACGGGGGAATTCCGGGTATCTGGGATAGAACACCTCAATCCCATCCACTCTGTCCTTTGCTGGTATGGAAGCGTAAGACTGCCACTTTTTTTTCAACACAGGAAGAGGCCAAGGGGCATAGGGAACAGGAGAAATGACTTTGACCTCACAACCTCCTGCCACTAAAGCCTTGACCTGCTCATGAACGAAAATTCCGTAAGTAGGATTTTGGGTTGAAGGATACATATGGGAGATGACTAAGATTTTCATGATGGAACCTCAGCCTTCTTTAAAGTAATCCGCGTCGTCTTTTCAGGGAATTGTAGACCAGTCCGATGGTGATGGAAAAGAGAGTCATAAGCTGGAGATTGTAGAAAATACCGGCCATAAAATTATAGACAAAGATGGAGGGCAGGACGGCCACATAGGCCGCGATCAGCTGCGAAGGCAGATCGTAAGAGCGTCCGTGCACCAGCATCTGACTTTGTCTTCTCAGATGCATAAACCCTTTGATAAAGGGCAGGAGGAAGAAGCTCAGATAAACCATCAGTCCGACAAAACCATAGCGTCTGGAGAAGAGGGCATATTCATTATCCACCAGGGTGGTCATGACATACTTCTGGGTACCCCAGCCCAAAATCGGCGATTGGGAGATGCTTCCCACGGCGACTCCCCAACGATCCATATGCCCTTGGAAAGAAGTGCTATTGGAGAAATTCAGCCCTTCGGTAAGCCGGTAGAAGAAATCCCCGGAGGCTGTGGCAAAAAGGATGATAGTCAGCAAGAACAAGGCCCCTATTTTGATCAGGACCTCTTTACTGCGATGGTGATAGAAAAAGGCCCATGCACACAAAATGATATAAAGCAAAGCAATGCCAAAGAGAGCCGTGCGGGAGATCGTGAGAAACTCCAGTTTGATGACCAGGCCGATAAGAACAAAGATCAGCCAGGGGAATCTGCCCTGATGTTCCCCGAAAAAATAGTGAACTGTGAGATAAGACAGGGTAATCACCGTAAAGATACCGAAGACATTAGGATTGTCAAAAGTCCCCAGAACCCGGGCCGGGTTACCCAGAATCAGGGTGTCCCAGTGCAGGGGGTTGAAGAAAGGAGAGATCCAGATATTCATATTAAATAAGTTGAAATGCTGTCCCCAGCCAAAGAGGATGAGAAAGCCTAAGGCTCCTAAAAAGACGTTCTTAAGGAAACCGAATTCGCCTTGTTGCAAGTCAATGGACAGAACAAGGGTGATCACCAAAAAATGTTTGAAGAAAGTGACCAATTCCATCACGTCTCTTAAGCCGTAGTAGCCGGCTCCCAGAATCACTACGCCATAGAAATTAGAAATGGCATAGGAAAGGGTAAGAAGCCCCCAAAGGATCAGAACCCATTTGAGTACCGGCTGCTGTGCCCGAAGCTCTTCCCGGGCATCAGGTGAGAAACGAAATCCCCTGGCTATAAAGGCTAAGAAATTTAAGCCAAAGATTCCGAATAAAAGCACCTCATCCACCCGGATATTGGGTAAAGAAGGGTGGACTTCAAAGGAGGGGAGGAGCATCGCTGATAGCATCACCAGTACCAGCAAAATCAAACGACTCTCATTGCGTCGGGTCAGTCCATTATTCCAAAACATAGGGGCCTCCTCAAATGCTTACTTATTTTGCATCTATCTAATCAACAAACCTCGTATTCCAGTTATTAATTTACCCTAAACAAAAAATATCATGAACTCAGCCTAACATCTTTAACAGGATGACCGCAATTTCCTCTTGCTGTTCCTGAGTTAATTCCGGATAACAGGGAATAGCCAGGGCTTGCTCACAAGCCTCTTCGGCTATGGGGAAATCCCCGGCCTGATAGCCCAGATAGGCTAAGGCTTTTTGCAGATGCAGAGGCACCGGATAATAAACAGCATTGGCCACGCCCCTCTCTGTTAAAGCAGCCATAAGCTTCTCCCGCTGAGCCGTTCGCACTACATAAAGATGGAAGACATGCTTATTCTCCACATCCGTAAAGGGGAGGATGACCTGATGAGTGTCTGCCAAAGGAGCCAACAGTTGATGATAGACAGCAGCCTTTTCAGCCCGGGTCTGATTCCACTGATCGATGTAACGGAACTTAACCCGGAGGATAGCTGCCTGCAGTTCATCAAGACGGCTGTTATACCCGATCTCATCATGATAATACTTGGTCTGGCAGCCATGAAAACGCAGCATGCGGGCATCTGCGGCTAAGGCATCGTCATTGGTGACGATCATGCCGCCATCGCCATAACCTCCTAAATTCTTGGTGGGGAAAAAGCTGAAGGTTCCCGCATCCCCAAGAGCTCCGGCCTTATGTCCTTTATATTCTGCCCCTATGGCCTGTGCTGCATCCTCAATCACCTTTAACTGATGTTTTTGAGCCAGAGCCAGGATGGGATCCATATCTGCCATCTGGCCAAAGATATGGACAGGGATAATTCCCTTGGTTCGTGGGGTAATCTTTTCTTCCAGCTTAGCCTCATCCATATTCAAGGTACGGGGATCCACATCCACAAACACCGGCGTAGCACCCACTTGGGCGATGGCTTCCGCAGAAGCAAAAAAGGTGAAAGGGCTGGTGATCACTTCATCGCCAGGGGCTATGCCACAGGCTTTTAAGGCAATCACCAAAGCATCGGTGCCATTGCCGACAGCTATGGCATGCTTGGTCCCGCAGTACAGGGACATTTCTTCCTCAAAGCGCTTCATCTCGGGACCGAAAATAAATTTGCTGGAATCCAGAACCGCCAGGACAGCCTGATCTATTTCCTCTTTAATAGAAAGATATTGAGCCTTCAAATCCAACAGGGGAATAGACATAGTATTCTTCCTTTCATCATATAATGTCTAATATGTTTAAAATTCTACACTTAAGGGTACAACGAAAAAGGGCATATTTCAAGGCGTGAGCCAGGATTTTTAGTTCATTGACAAACGACCCACGAGCGTAATACTATGTATTACAAAGGAGGTTCGGAATAATGACTATTTCAATTAGGCTTAGTCCTGCTGAAGCAGAACTTATCAAGGGATATGCAAAAATGAAAAATCAAAGCGTATCCGATGTGATGAGAAAGGCAATCCTTGAACAAATAGAAGAAGAATATGATCTTGAGCTGTATGAAAAAGCAATGACAGAATACCTAAAAGATCCTGTGACCTATTCTCTTGATGAAGTGGAAAAAGAATTGGGTATTCGCTGATGTACAAGGTTGCTTTTACTGAAGAAGCGAAAAAGAACGTTAAGAAGCTGGATAAACCTATTGCCCTCCTTATTCTAGCCTGGATACGCAAACATCTGGAGGGGTGTGAAAATCCACGCCAACACGGAAAGGCACTTAAGGGTAATTTGGACCATAAGTGGCGATATCGGATAGGTGACTACCGTTTGCTTGCAGAAATAAATGACCGTCAAATCACTATACTCATCATGGCTGTAGGCCATCGTAAAGAAGTTTATAAAAAGCAATAGCACAAAGGGAGTGTCCAACTGCTGTGAAGCAGCCAACGACACTCCCTTATCTATTTGGATTACCTTCCTAGCGCAGATGCTGATTGAGCAGTGGAAACAGGCCTTCAGCCGTATTCTCATCCACCCAGCCCATTGCCCAGGGGCCTACTCCGGCCAGTCCGAATTCATTGATGATGGAGAGCTTGGCATTCCAGCTGGTATAATCATCGAAGAATACGGTGTGATCCACACCCTTCTCATCGGTGTACTTAAAGGTCGGTGTCCCTACAGGATCTGCATCATTGTATTTGGAGTAGGTGATGGTTGCGCCATAGGAGTCGGCGAGCTCTAAAGCCTTGGAATAGCCGAAGGCTGTGGAATTATAGGTGGGATTGCCATTGGCATCTTTGCCGTCAACCACCCAATCCCGTCCGTAATAGGGAATTCCCATCAGAACCTTGCTCATGTCTACCCCTTGACCTTGGATATAGGTCAGAACCTGCTTGATCCAGGGATAAGGGGAGATGGGTCCGGGAGCAGAGGTCCGATAATGATGATCATAGGTCATGACATGGAGATAATCCACGGCCTGGGAAAGAGCTTTATAATCATAGGCATCCAGCCAGTACTGAGAAGAAGACATGCGGGGCATGACGGCCATGACCACCAGCTTATTCATAGATTGTAACTCAGAGTGGAGGGATTCCATAAAGGCGGTTAAATCGTTTCTTACCCCATCATAGGGATCCTTGGCATCCCCGTAATCCAAAGGAGTCTCAAAATCGATGACCACTCCGTCCGCATTGGTATTCTTAAGCAGAACCACGATCTCGCCGATCAGCTTTTCCCGGGCAGCCGGGCTTTTCAAAAGAGTGTTCAGGGTTGCCCCGCTGCCATTGATCAGAGGCAGAACTTTCATGCCCAGCCCGTGAGCCATATTGGTCAGCTGCTTATAATTGCTGGAGCCTTCGTCCCATACCAGCTTCAAGCTTCCATCCGTACCGATGGAACCGCGCCAGTTCGGGGACACATAGTCCACATAATCGGTAGCCTTGCCGGGAATCAAAGAAAGTTGCCGAAGATAGGTCTCATAGCTGGCATAACCATCCCAGTATTGGAGGGAAATCTTCGGATTCACATTCCCTGTACGAATAATGCTTTCCATGCCATAGCTAATCACGCCCCAGCCACCCAGCAGAGTGAAGGAGGCCCCCTCGTCACGGCGGCTGCCCAGGTAGCTCATGCCTTCTTCACTGAAGGCATTGGGCGGGGCTAAGACGATGGGGTGATTGTTCTGTGCTGCCAGGGCGGCTCCTGCCAAGGCATCGGGGAATTTCACCCCTGTAGCGATATAGACAGCCTCCGTGTTGAAGCTTAAGTTGTTGAGTATTTCCAGATTGGTTCCGTAGCGGTCTGCGCCGGAGAGACGATCCACGGTATAGTCCAGGTCCTCCAGCTGCGCCTTCACTTCAGGAAGGATGACTCCCTCCCCGCCGACTAAAGTCACTTCGGAGACGCCCAGGGCTTGCAGAGTTTCCAGAGTCACCTCAGGAACAGATTTCTTCTCTGTTAAAAGAAGGGGGATTCCCTGCGCGGCAGCGTAAGAGGAGATGCTTAAGGCATCGGGAAAATCACTGCCGGAAGCCAGGAAAACTTTCTCGGCTTGAGGAACGGCTGCTTTAGCAATCTCACCGGCCGTCCCATAACGATTGGTCCCCTCAAGGCGCTCCACGGTTAAGCCTTGATCGGCCAGGGTATTCTCGACCTTCTCAGATACGGCGCCCGGGCTGCCCAGGATATAGACCTTAGTCGCCCCCAGACGTTGGATTTCTTCCAGCACGCCTTCGCTCAACTGAGCGGTCTCGGTCAGGAGAAGAGGGCCATTGACCAGGGAACTTTTTGCCAATACCACACCGGCCAGAGCGTCGGGAAAGTCATCCCCCCGGGCCAGAACCACCGCACCGGCATAATTCCAGCCTGATTGGGAAACTTGAATAGCTGTATCATAACGGGAAGTCCCCGCAAGACGCAACGGCTGGGTCATGGAGGTTTCCGCTTTAACTTCCTCAGGTATTATGGGAGTAAACATGGGACTTGTGAATAAAAGGGTGAATGCCGTCAGAGTCACAACGGCTGTTTTGATGCTCTTTTTCATCTCTCTCTCCTTCCATACTTCTCATCTGGCCGACTAAGCTCCATATCAGCTTGTGAGCCAAGCTTACCCACCTATTGCTCAGCATCCTGAGCGTAATAATTAATAGGCAAAGTCATTAAACATAGACTACAGAAGACCACAAAATCTGACATACTCTCGGATACTTGAAAATAATTCGCGATAAAAGGTCAAATACCTTGTAGAAATAACAGGGAAATCCAAAAGTTAATAAATTCTTAACATCCAGGCCTGGGGCTTGCTGAAACCAGCCCGAAAACGTGAAATAATTGGGTTTTAAAAAGCACCTGAATAAACAGATGCTTTCAGAGTTATTCTTTTCATTTTAGGTATCTTTACGCAGTATCGCCAGATACTCTTCATAAGCAAACACCCGGCTTCTGCGGACATTCTCGGTTTGCCTTAGGATTCCCAATTCAACAAGCTTGTTAACGGCATTGGAAACGGCATTAAAAGAAAGCTCCAATGCAATACTGGTCTTTTTAATGTCGATAATCGGACTGCTTTCAAGGTAGTTGAATACCTTCATGACAGTTTTTGAAGCTTTCCCGGTGTTTTTTACAACTTCAACATTTTTATAATGCAGCTTGAGTATCCTTTCAATTGAATCAATTGCATCCTGAGCCGACTCATAGGCCGCTAAAAGAAAGAATTTTAGCCATTGCTCAAAATTGCCTTTCGATCTAACTTCTGTCAATCGGTCATAATACTCAATTCTGTTTCTCTTTAAAAAATAAGATATATATAAAGTCTCATGACTCAATAGGTTTTGGTTAATCAGATAAAGTGCAATGAGAAGCCGGCCTATTCTGCCGTTACCATCTAAAAATGGGTGGATGGTTTCAAACTGATAGTGAATCAAAGCTATTTTAATTAATGGATCAAGCTCATCCTCGCTGTTTATAAATTTTTCAAGGTCAGACATCGCCTCAAGCATGTCTTCAGGATGGGGAGGAATGTACCTTGCATCCCTTAAGGTGCTGCCTGCCGGTCCAATCCAGTTTTGGCTACTCCTGAATTCACCGGGGCTTTTTTCTCCACCTCGTACGTCCTGCATGAGTATCTCGTGAATTTCCTTAAGCAGGCGATTGCATAATGGAAGTTCAGCAAGCCGTGCTGAGCCATACTGCGAGGCCTTGATATAGTTGATGACATCGGCGACATTCTGGTTGGTGTTTTCCTCAATGTTCGGGTCAAGTATATCATCCAGTGTCGCCTGAGTACCTTCAATTTGCGAAGACAGCAAGGCTTCCTTGCGTACATACATAGAAACAAACAGATCAATATCAGGAATCTGTCTTGACATGCCTTCTAAAATACCGATGCTGCGGTTAGCCTTAGTAAGCAGCTTAATAGTTTCTTCATCAAGCTCAATGGGCGGACTTGGCGGCAATGGATAAGGTAAAAAGGATCGATATTGAAGCTCACCGGTTAAATTTATTCTATATTCGCCGGCACGGTTTTTCATGCTTCCCATCTCCTAAAATGAAATTACTGTCTTCAAAATAGCACAGTTATTTCATTTTATCAATCAAAATGAAATAAAGCCATGGTTTCGACATCCTTATTTCATTTTACCCGTGATAAGCAATTGGCAAACATTTCGTGACAAAAGGCCAAATACCTTGTAGAAATAACAGGGAAATCCAAAAGTTAATAAATTCTTAATATCTAGGCCTGGAGCTTATATGGAAAAGCATCTGAAACAAGGAGGTGTTAGAAATCTAACTTTTTTGAGAATATCTGGTATACTATAATTAGCATCAATTGAGTTCTTACGACGCTTGGAGTATAATAATCATAGGAGGATGTGTGTCCATGAAAATCTATTTGGACAACTGCTGCCTTAACCGCCCCTTTCAAGGCCTACGATGCGCTCCATTTGGCAAGCGCGGAGGCAGGTGGCGTTGATATTTTTCTCACCACTGATCGCAAGCTGATTAACGCAGCGATCCGCTCAGACGCAAATGTGAAAGTAAAAAATCCCTTGATATGGCTGACGGAGGTGCTATATGATGAACAGTAATTTAAACTCCATCCAGGAAGAGGGCTTTCGTCTTTTGGTAAACGGCCTGGGTACGGCGGGAGCAGTGAATTTCCTAAGGCAGTTCGATAGCGGAAGCGGCAACTACACCGAAGAACGCACGAAACTGCTTGAAGGCGCAACGATTGATGAAATTGCTGCCCGAATACAAAGTCGCAAAGGACTGGGCGGCAAGTTGTGAGCGTCAAACCCAAATCACGTTTAGACAAATAGCTCATGTACCTGTGAAACCTAATAATAGTGTCTATTCCTAGGACTTTAACTGTTGGGGAGGGATCTTTGTGCTGGCTGAGGACAAACTTCGCGAAGAAGCATTAGCAAACCCTTTGTACGATGACGAGGAGCTGACAGAAGAAGATAAGGCTGCCATTGCTCAGGGTAAGGAAGACATAAAAGCCGGTAAGATCCATAGCTTAGATGAGATCAAGAGACAGTTAGGTGACCTATGAATATAGTCATTACTACCTTATATACCCTTAGAGTTCTTCACCGCAGGGAAGCCTACGATAGATAATGATCGAGGGAAGGTCTCCCTCGATAAAGTTAGAGAAATCTGGTCGCTCATGAGAGTGGCCAGGTTTCTTCATGTTAATTGTGCAATTTGCAAATACCTTGTAGAAAGACAGGGAAATCCCAAAGTTAATAAATTCTTAACATCTATAAGAGGAAGAAAAGTTTATTTTTTTCTGTCTATGTAATTAAGGACAGGTCGGCTTTTATAACCGGACTTATATATGAAAGAAGTCTCATTAAATGGTCACAATTTCCAGGAGGATTAAAGTGAAACCTGTCGAAAGTCCCAAGGATACCAAGTTAGCAAGGAGGGTTTTCTGTGTGGCCACGACGAAACAAATGGAGCCTGGTCCTGGGTGCTGTCTTCAGCTTTTGGCTGATGGGGCAAGCCGGTGTTAATGCCGCTCCCTTAACGGCAGAGGTAACGCGCATCTATGGAGAGACACGCATCGAGACAGCCATACGGATTGCTCAAGAAGGTTGGAACGAGGCGAATACTGTAATCTTAGCCCGCTACGATGATTTTCCGGATTCCTTAGTCTCGGTGCCCCTTTCCAAGCGTTATGACGCTCCCATTCTCCTGACGGCCTCTAAAGGTTTGGATGAAGGAGTCCTGGCGGAAATCAAGCGGCTCGGAGCCCAGCATGTGATTCTTTTAGGGGGCACAGGTGTTATGGGAAATCCTATTACCAAGGCTCTGGAAAAAGAGGACCTGACTTGGGAAAGAATCGGGGGCGCCGATCGTTATGAGACCGCAGCTCTGGTGGCGGATCGCTTAGGCGGGAATGGTCAGGTAATTCTCACCAGCGGGGAGAACTTTCCTGATGCTCTGGCAATCGGCCCTTATGCGGGAATGACCGAAACTCCCCTCTTGCTTACCAAAGCCAAAGGCCTTCCCGAGGTCACCCATCAGAAGCTGGTGGACTTGGGGGCTTATCAACTGAATCAGGAGACGGAAGCCGTAACTAAGACCACAGTGGTCGGGGGCGAAAAAGCGATTTCTCCGGAAGCAGTGGCCGGACTGACGGGAATGACCCGTATTGCGGGAGATAACCGGTATGAAACAGCGGCCAAAGCTTTCTGGTTTACTCAAGAGGAATTTGGATCAGATTTTGCGTCCGAGACCCAGAGAACTTTTCTAGTGACAGGGGAGAATTTCCCTGATGCTCTGGTGACAGGAGCCTTGGCTGTTAAACAAAATGCCTACTTATTTATGGCCTATCAGGAAGACTTACCGGCGGTGACCTACTCGGCTCTGGGCAATGCGGCAACAGGTCAGTTGCTGGTTACCATCATCGGCGGGGAAACCGTGCTTTCCGAACGGGTTAAAGGGATCGTGGAAGGAAGTATACAACCTCCCTACCTCCTGGCGGGACTCACCGTCGTAGTGGACCCGGGACATGGAGGCAAGGACCCGGGGGCGTCGGGTCCCGGCGGGTCTCATGAAAAGAACTCCACCCTGCCGGTGGGACTTTACCTAGCGGATCTTTTGCGGCAAGCCGGGGCGAAAGTCGTCATGACCAGGACTGGAGATACCTCCCCCGCCGGTGGTAGCTATACAGAATTAAAAGATTTACAAGCCAGAGTAACCATAGCGAATCAGATTCCGGCGGATCTTTACGTCTCTATACATAACGATGCCTTTTCCAACCCGGAAGCCGGTGGGGTGACCACCTACGTCTCCGCAGAAAATCCTAAAGCCGAGGAGGGAAGAAAGCTTGCTTCCGCTGTTCAGCAAGAAGTGATTAAGCAGGTGGGGCTCCAGGATCGCAAGGTGAAGACCGCTAATTTTTACGTGATCAAGAATACCACCATGCCGGCCATCCTTGTTGAATTAGGCTTTATCTCCAATCCGGTGGAAGAGAAACTCATCACCGACCCGGAATTTCAGAGAAAATCTGCTCTGGGAATTTACCGGGGAATTCTCATTCACAGGGGATATTAGCTCAAAAAAATGGCACTTAAGAAAAAGTTAATAAAAAAGTTTACAAAGGGTCTGGAAAAACGCTGCGTTTTTAGTTAGAATTTAAACATGCGCTCGTATAATTCTAAACTCCAAGACTTTCTAAGATTTTCTAAGAAATTTTTTTGGATAGTTGCAGGAATATTAAATCCAGCATCGAATAGTTTATTACGAGTGTAGAAACTGTGAAAGGTTTCTTCATTAGTTCTGTCTAAAGGGTAAGCCACCCGCGAGGCGTAAGCTTCTCAGGGGGGACGCCCCCTTTAAGGGGTGGGATGCCTTTAGATATTGCGCAATGTCTAAAGATTTGCGGCTTATTTAAGGGGGTGAGTGACGACCACTGATCAGCAAAGGTGAGGAGTCTGGCACAGAGCTTCTTAATTAAAAAACGAACATGACCGCCGTGACTCCGGAAGACAAAAAAACGTTACCACAAGAATGAGAGGAGAAATTCACTACATGAAGAAGACTAAAAAGGCTTTAGCCTCCTTAGCTATCGCCGGTATGGTATTGTCAATGGCTCCAGTCAGCGTATTCGCTGCTGATGAAGACACCCGTCTTGCAGGTGCCGACAGATACCTAACCTCGATCAAAATTGCAGAAAAAGCGTATGCTTCTGCAGATACCGCAGTTGTTGCTGCCGGTAACCCCAATAACCTCGTTGACGCTCTTGCTGCAGCTCCCCTGGCAGCTCAAGAAGACGCTCCGATCTATCTGACCGACAAAGCTGACATGAATGACGATGTCGTCAAGTCCATGAAAGCTCTCGGTGTTGACAAAGTCATCGTAGTTGGTGCTGCTGCCAGCAAAGCTGTTGTTGACGAACTGAAAGCTGCCGGCTTCACAGTTGAAGAAGTTAAAGGCGCTGGCCGTGTTGAAACTGCCGAAGCTATCAACGCTAAGTTGACTGCTCCTGCAGGAACCTTCGTTGTAGGTTATGACGGCGTTGCTGACGCTATGTCCGTTGCTTCCTTCGCAGCTGCCAACAACTATGCCATCGTAGTTACTAACCAAAACGGTACTCCGAACGGCACTGTTGATGCTGACTACATCGTTGGCGGAACCACCCGCGTTAAAGACATTGCCGGTGCAAAACGTCTTGCCGGTGCTGACCGTTATGACACCAACAAACAAGTTATCGCTGAACTCGACTTCGATTTCGGTACTGTCTATGTTGGTAACGGCCTTACTTTGGCTGACGCTCTTGTTGGTTCTGTGCTTGCTGCACAAACCAATTCCCCGATTGCTTTAACTGACGGAAAAACTGTCAAAGCTGACATCGCTTCCAACTTGGATCCAGACAGCGTTGTTGTTGCTCTTGGTGGAACTGCAGCTGTGAGCAATGCAGTAATCGACGCTGTGAAGAATCCTCCCTCCAATGGAGTATTCGCAGTTGATACTGTAAGTGCAATTGCTGCTGATGCTTTTGCAGTCAATTTCACCAAAGCTCCTGCTGATGCTTCCAAGATTACCTTCGAAGTTAAGCAAGGAACTGCTCCTGTGACTGTCTCCGCTACTTGGGACGGCGCTAAAGCTGCTCTGAAAAAATCCTCCAAGTTCGTTGCCGGAACTTACACTGTTGTTGTAAAAGAGGGCGAGAAAGAACTTGCTAATAAGGAAGTTACAGTAACTGAGCAAAAAATTGCTAAAATTGAGATCACTTCCAATAAGCTGGGTGTAGTGACTAAAGACGCTGTACAAACCGGTTATGCAACCTATAAGGTTCTTGACCAATACGGAGTGGATATCACTAACTCTGCTCTGGCTAACAGCATCGAATTCATCACCGGCGTAGGTACGGCAAACGCTAAAAAAGGCTTGCTCACAATTGAGCCAACCGGCGTGAACCTTCTCACCTACACCAGCGGTATTGTGATTACCGCTAACGACCGGAATTCCGGCGCTTCTACCAGCGCTACTTTAGCGGTTACTTCCCAAGTGGGTACCTTAACCGATATTACCCTTAACAAACTGACCAATGCTGATGGTAAAGAATTAACGGCCGGCAGCACTGTGGATGTATTCTACATCGACTATACTGCTACCGATATCAGCGGCAATCCTACCAACAATTATGAACTGATTGTGAATGGATTGATCGGTAAAGATGAACTGACTGTCTCCAACCCTGATTATGTTAAAGCTACAGTGGTTCATGATCCGAAAGATTCCACCAAAGCGTTAATTAAAGTCGTTACGACCGAAAAAACCATTGATTATGAGACTCCTTTGATGATCACAGCTATGACCTGGACCGGTAAAACTTCTCAATTGAATGTTGACCTGAAGAGACAGGCCGCTGTTGCTACCATTACCTTGCTCGCCCCTGAAGAGTCAGTCGCTTCCGGCGAAGAAGGTACCATTCCTTTCCTTGCCTACGATCAAAATGGCAATGCTCTTACCAAATACAGTGATCTGAATGATGATACAGTTAAATTGAGCGGAGCAAATTGGAAGAAAAACCTTGATGGAACTGCATCCATTAAGTCGGAAAAGGTGATTGTCACTGGCAATACTTCTGTTCCGAAGGTCATCACCGCTTCTGTTAACAAGACAGGCAAATTCAGCAGCATCACCATTAACATTCAAAAACCAGTTAAGGCTGATACTTTAAACTTGGATGAAAAAGTGATCAAATCTTTGATGCAGGAAGCATCAGGATCTGAAGTTGCTGCTACCCAAAAAATCGACTTTGGATATGACAAAGGCGGTTTAGCAGTTAAAGACCAATACGGCAGAGACATCGATATGGTCACAGCAGGCGATGAAGATACTGCAAAGTACGAAGTTAAAGCAAAAACCAGCGATGCTGCCGTTGTGAAATTCGCAGATGGTAAAAATGTCGCCAAAGCCGGTCAAAGCCAAATTCAGCTTCAAGCTCTAAAAGCCGGTAGCGCAACAGTTACCTTCGAATTGTATGAAGGTTCAACTCTGGTTGATACGAAATCCCAAACCATTACAGTAGTTCAAGACAAAGATATTAAGGATTATGCTATCGACTCCGTTGAAAGTGCGATCTATGCTGTTAATGGCCTGACAGGATATACCGCAGGCTCTAAGCAAGTTGAAGCGTTCAATGCTAATCCCAAAGTTTGGGGTCTGACTTCAGGCGGCGGAAAAGTTGTATTGAGAGGAACGCCGGTAATCAGTGCTAAAGTTAACAGTCCTTACTTTGAAGTAATCAGCGGTGACAATGGAGCTGCAGCTTATGACAAAGTTAAGGTTGTTGCTAACAAATTAGATGCTAGCATGACTGAGGCAACTGCAGAACTGTCTGTAACGATTAGGGAAGCTGACGGCGATGTCTTTAGCCAGACAACCGCGATTAAGTCTTCAAAAGTACCTCCTGTCGCACAAACTATCGAGTTTGAATACGACACTTCTATTGCAGGAATCACCTTTGATGATGACATTGTCACCATTGACGGTAACGCAGCACTGGCTGAGAGCGGATTGGCTGTAGGACAGTCACTCTCCAAATATATCAAGGGCAGTGGCGCAGAGAGCGATTCCTCTATCTTCTTCTCAGCTAAAGACCAATATGGTAAGAAGGGGATGAACTTCGACAGCATTTCCTTCGTAGATGATGAAGGAACTGGATTCAAGGTTGATTCGACCGGTGTAATTACTGCTATGCCTACTAAAGCTGGTCTGGTTAAAGTTACCGCTGTAGTCAGCGGAAAAGTTAAGCCTGTAGGTATTGAGTTCAAGAACATCAGTGGAGAGCCTGGAGACACAACTGCACCGGTAGTAACTGGTGTAGAAGATGGCAAAACCTACACTGCAGCAGTAACACCTGCAAGTGCTGACGCAGATATTGACACTGTTGTCTTGACAAAAGACGGCACTGCAGTAGATGGATATGCATTAGGAACAGCTATCTCTGAGAATGGTGCTTATGTTCTGACTGTTACTGACAAAGCTGGTAATAAGACAGAAATTAGCTTCACAATCGACAGTGAGAGCAAGGTATTGACTGGTGCTTTCCAAGATGTACTGGGTGTTAAGTTCGTAGATGTTACTCTTCCTGCCGGAGTCACAGCTGTAGATGGTGTTGCTAAAGATGGCGTTGCTGTTGCAGAAGGAACCGGATACACAGTTGAAGGGTCAAAACTGACAATAGTTGATGTGACAGATGCTAATGTAATCACCGTTACAATTGGCGATGACGTATACACTGTTGTTAAATAAGTAAACGCGCACTAGAATCGAAGCTAAGGGATGATTTATCATCCCTTAGCAATAGCATAAAACAATAATCGGAGGAATTAAGCGATGAATAGAAAAAAATTCACTCGTGCAGCGAAGATTGCCACAGCGAGTTTAGTTGCTTTCACGATGACAACTTCGCCAGTGTTTGCAGCGACCGGTGATCTGTGGAAAGGCACAACCAATAAAGGTTCAGTTGCCCAAATGATTCTTGGAGGCTCTGCTGGCCGGTTAGATTTCGCAGCTAACATGGGTCAGTATACTTATGAGGTAGACGGTGTTGGATATGCAGTAGGCGAAGTTGATACTATGTTTAAAGCAAATCCTACCCTATCAACAGCAGAAGTTCAGGCTAAAGTTAAAGCAGAGCTGACAGGTACACCTGTTTCTGATGAACTTGTTGTTGAGTCGGTAAGTGCTATTAACGCAATTCAGGTGAAGGTGGTTTTTAGTCAAGCCGTAGATAAAACTTCGGCTGAAACTTTTGCAAATTACACTTTTAATGCTCTAGATAGCCAAGCATCTCCAGCAACAGTAGGTACAGCAGCTAAACTACAAGAAGACGGGAAAACAGTACTGTTAACAGTAGACAATCCCCTAGCAAAGAGATACCAAGTTAAAACAACTGGTATTTTAGCAAAAGATGGAGTAAAAACTTTTAAGAACTACAATCAGATTATAAACTTTGTAGCAGACACAACTGCCCCTACAGCAACTGTAGAACGTGTATCAGCAAATAAATTGAAAGTTAAGTTTACTGAACCAGTTAAAGCTGCAACACCCACTTATGTTTATGCTGATGGTACCGTAATTAATTGGGGTTCAGGTTCAGCTCCTCTTATTTCTGCAGGTGCAACTGAGCTAGTAATAGATCTTTCTGATGCTGCTATCCTTGTAAATAAAGATATCATAGTTACACTTAACGGTGTAGCTGATATGGCAGGAAACTTAATCAATCCACAACCAACAAAATTGACTGTTGTAAAACAACAAGTTGATGGTATTGAGCCTGCACTCACTTCTGTTACTCAAACAGGTGCAAAAACCTTCACAATTAAGTTCAGCAAGGATCTTGATGGAAACTTAGTATTTGGTGATGTTACACTCACTGGTGGAGCAAATACAACTGCTATTGAGAAAATTTCAGCAAGTGAGTATGAGTTCACAACAGATAATAACTTGGACGGTTTACAAACAGTTACTGTAGCAGCTGGTAAAGCAGTAGACTTAGCTGGCCAAGGCAATACAAGTTCTTTAACAAAATTAGTCACATTTAAAGCAGATACAGTGGCACCTAAGGCAACTGCTAAATTAGTAACTGATAAAAACAATAAGGAAGTAATTGAATTAACACTTGATAAAGCTGTTGATTTAGCTGGTAGCCAAGAGGTAGCTGTTTCCGGTTCTTATGTAAAAGACTACGTAACTACAACAGTTCCTGCGACAAATGTGGTTGCTGCATATGCTGATGGAACCGGTGATATTAAAACAAAAGTTCATATTTCATTAGCTACAGCTCCACTAAACGTTGAGGGAGCAAAATATGATTTAGAAATTGTAAATAAGACTGCTGCTACTGATGGTATTGTTAGTGAAGCAGGCGTTGCTATGGATAAAGCAAAAGTAGCATTCACTCGTGGTAAAGATGGAGACGCTGCTAACACAGATGTAGTTACTAATGTTGTAGTAGCACAAGGTGCTGATAATAATAAAGTAACTATTACATTTACAATTCCGTTAGGGGCAAAATTGGAAGGAACATCAGCAACGAATGTTGCAAACTATTCAATAGCAGGAGCAGTAATCGAATCAATAGATCTTGCTGCAGCTAGTGGAACATCGCAAGTCGCTACATTAAATCTTAAGAAAGATTCGAATACATTTACAGGGGTACGCAACATTATTGTAAAAGATGTTAAGATTGCTGGTTCAACAAAGGTTATGGATCCAGTAACAATATCTAATGTACCTTTAAATGAGAATGTAAGACCAACAGTTAGTAAAGCTGAATTAACAGCGGCTCTCACTATTACAGTAACATTCTCTGAAAATGTGATAAACGCTGCAGCTGCAGTAGGTGACTTTGACTTATATATTGGTGGAGTGAAAGATGCAAGAACAGTAACAACTGCTTTACAAGCTGCCGCAACCGGTGCTGTTTTAGAATTAACTTTAGATTCACCAGTAACTGCTGATGATGTAGCAAAAGGTTTGACAATCAAGGCTGCATCTACTTTAGACATAACAGATGGAGTAACTCCAGTAGGTAATAAGGTTTTTGCTCCAGATGCAATTACAGTAACTAACTAATCAAGAATCAATGCTCGACTCGACGGGTGTCGGCTATCTCTCACAATGGCTGACCCTATAGGATTCGGCAAACAATGTAAACAGAGAGCCGCTTAACCTTCGGGTGAGCGGCTCTCTTTCCATCTTGGTATGACTAGATTCTGCAAATGCTTGTAAACGCTAAATCTGTAAACGGTGGAACAAATAGCGTTGCCTAAAAAGTTAGCCCCGATTTCAGCATTTGAAAATCGGGGCATCATCATTGTTTTAACCTTTTAAAAATCCTTCGCTTACGAGCAAAAGGTAAGTGCCTAATAAGATAGTGTATAGACCCATCTGGGAAACTATGAGACCAATTCTCGTAAATTGAAGTTTTTAGAGACTTTCAAGTTCGAAAAACGCCAAAGGAGGATTAAGGTGGATATTTAGAAAGTTACTCAAAACTGTCGATTAAATAAATGGACTCAACACAAAGATGCTTGGTCCTCTAAGGATAAAAAATCTTGTAAATATTATTAATATTGAGGGAGCAGACTCTGAAGGAAGTCCTTTGCCGATGCCTACCGAGCATAAATCAAGTCAGATTAGTATTCATATTACTCGACATTAATTTCAAAGTATGCACTATTAAAGTCTTCGCCAATAGCTTTAATAGTATCTTTATCAAATTCGTAAGTTTTTGCTTCATTGACCTTAATGATGTCGTTTGTAATGATCCGTTGCTTCTTTTCTCCCACTATAAGATCAATATTTAGTAAACCAGCGGTTTGTGGGGTTACTGATATTGTTACACTCTGAATATCACTATCTATCCAATACGATATCGCTTGGGTATTGATGACCTTGTCTAGTTTTACAAACTCATGTTCAAAAGGCATGGTTGGGTTACCATGTTTATCATAAGTTGTAAGGACTAATTTATAAGTTCCGGCTGGAACGATCTTACCATGCATATCGTTTCCGCTCCACGTTACTTCATTAATGCCCGGCATTCCATTCAAGGCATATTCTTGATAAAGTGTCTTGCCCTTGCTGTCTGTAATTTTAATGTCGTATTGGCCACGACCAGTAAAGTTGAGTTTGAACTTTACTTGATGAGTTATGCTGACAGGTAATTCTTGTTCTATGGGTTGTATAGGTCCATTAACTAAGTCAGTAAACACATAACCTGCAATGGCGTTGGTAGTTAAAGCCTGATAGCTGAGATAGCTGTATCCGCTGTTTCCCCATTCTTTCCCCCAGGAATTGATGATCTTAAAAGCTCCATAACCTTCTGGGGTCTGAAAACTATCATCGTAGCCCACAACAACATAGGCATGATTATAGTTAGGATAATAATCAGTGGTGATAATGCTATTTCCATATTCATCAATCATTGGAAATTGGAATTTGAAGCCTATTTTACTGCCCACTACAATGAGATCTCCCGTATTAAGATATTCTTTGATCTTCTGAACGATATAATCATGAGAATCATACTGTGTAAAGAGTATACGCCAATCCTTTACTCTGTGGGGGTAAGCTTTATTGATTACCTCCTGGGCAGGCACTGTGTAGTAATCTCCTGGTCGATAAGGAAAGTCACTTAATGGGGCAGCACCTATATACTTAAGTAAGTTACCGGCATCATCTAAGCTTGCTCCATTATCCTCACCGTTGTTTATCAGGTTGTAAATAAAGGTAGGACTAAAGACACGCGAGTCAAGTATTTGATTGTCATTCGTTATTCTCCAACCATAGTCGTTAGCTTCTTGGAAAGTTCTTAGGTAATAGCCAACAGACCAACCGACACAGCTGTTTTCTTGTTGTGTGCCGACAGGAGGCAGATAGGGATGATTTGAATAATCCAATTTTGATGGTAGGAAACTGGCTTGGAATTTGTTTTCCAGTGTCTCTGCTAATGCTTTATCATGAACCGGGATAGTTCCATTAATATTTAAACCCGTTTTCTTAGGTATTATTTGCTGTTCAGTGCTTATAACCCAGATATTGCTATTATTTTTAATAAATTCTTTTAAGTAGTAATTGCTGTTGTGTTCTGTAAAAACTCGAATAGTGTTTGCATTTATTTCAATCTGTTCCCATATTTGTTCCTTATCAGCTAGTGGTAGGAATTCTTTGGTTGGTACATTGGCAAATACAGGGGATGACAATATAAAGATTGAGAAAATGATCAAAAAAAGCAGTTGTATATATTTTTTAACCATGGTAAACTCCTCGCCTATTATCGTATGGTATTTTAAAATGCCGGGCTAAGACAGATAGGGAACGAAAATTCGTTCCCTATCTATTTCACCAGTTGTTTTTAAAACCGGTATGGTTTATTAATTTCTCCTTACGGAAATATCATTATCACTGTTAAGAGGATTCTTGTTTTGGGAACCATCAATAATCAGGATGTTTCCACTGGCATCCTCCACAATTTTAACAATAATATTGCCGCTGTCAGGTATATCAGAACCCAGATCCAGGGTTACAGCTCTGTCAGCTACTCTGGCTTCTAATACAGTAAGTGTGGTTGTTCCAGCCTTTACGCTGAAGTTTTTAGCGGCTGCTATAGGTGATTGACCTTCTCTGTGAACAATTGGCTCGTCGAAGGTTAAAATAATTTGTCTTTGCCCCGCGACTACCGCATCTAATACCATAGGTCTGGTCGTATCCAGTAAGTATACGTCTGTTACAACTTCAGCCATCATTCCGCCGGCTTCGTTTGTTACGCCATATACTCTAAGCTCTACGTCACCATTAGCGGGAACTGAATCAGTAGGTACTTTGAAGATGGCGTATTGAGCTACGACATCAGTACCATTGTATTCTTGCAGGTATTCGATATCATTGGCAGTGAGACCCCAAGCCTTAAGCGTTTTGCCATTTAACATGTAGTTATTTGGGTTCTTAAGGGTATCTAATTTAATGGTTCCTTTAAACTCAATGGTGACTTCATTTTTCGATGAGTCAAATACAATTAAGGCTTTTGAAGTTTGAGGTACGGTATCCGCACCTACTGCCCCTGGAGCATCAGGCTTCGCTTTTACTTTCTGTACTACAGTATGGGCTGTTGAGGTGTACCCATAATCGGCACTTCTTGCGTTTGATACGTAAAGGATGTCACCTATGCCATCGCCAACAGTTGCCGCATCACCTGCAGTCATTGTAGCCAAATTATCTGTCGGTACTGTACCTGTGAATGCGATCACCATTTCTTCACCAGCGCCAGCAGCAATGTCTTGTGCAGAGTCAGCAAAGAATCCTTTGGGCAGCTCGACTTTGTATTCAGCACCACCTACTAATGCTCCGTCCTGATCAAGTAGTGTTGGATAACCGCTTAGGTCTAGGGTAAGATTTGCTGCATTATATGCAATACTACCTGGAACTCCTGTTATTGTTCCGGTTCCACCATAACTGGACCCTGGTACGGTTTTGTTGGTGACCAAGGCACTTCTTAATGCACCATCAGCTGTTTTGTAGGAGACTCGAACTGGCAAATAATCATGCGTTGCGTCAGGAGTATCTACACCTGCGGCATTTCTATCAAAATCGCCTGCACTATAAGCATAGGTTAAAGCCAATACTTCGTGCATATAATCTTGAGCCACGCCATTGGGTACAACGTCTTCCACATTCAGCACAATCGTATTGCTAGCTGCGTTATAGTCTAAATCGATAGGCTGTAATGCAATTGGGGCATAAATATCCTTTTGAATTTTCATGAGGCCAAAATTTTTGTTGTTTCCTTTAACAAGGTACTCATCCCCTGCTCCATTGACAACAAATGGGTTATTGATTTTAACCACACGATTAATAAAATCTTGTCCGTCGTATGCCAGGATATCATCATCGTCAGCAGCTGGATCATCAGAAGGATCCGAGTCCACGGTTGCTGCTACTTCTACATAGGAGTAGAAGTCAACGCCGATGAGAGGGTTAGCAGCGGATAAAGTCGTATTGACCGTTATTGCGCCGCCTTCACCATCACCATTTTCGATGATAAACTGACCTGTAGCATTCGGGACGTTCCATGCGACACGGAACATATTGTCCGCAATTTGAACTATCTCTTTTGCTGCCGGTTTGGTAGCTGGATCAACAACCGGGTCTGCTACTTCCGGGTCGACGACTTTAACATTGAATTCGATTGTAGAGGGGACCATGATATTTCCGGCAAGATCAGTAACGCCAATTACTTTAACGTTAAGGATGTCATCTTCTTGGTATCTTTCAGATACTTTTACTGCGGCTGCTTCAACATCAAGGGTTGCATGTCTGGCAACATCGTAAGTATCATTTTCAGACATAGCAAAGTCTAAGATTCCTGCCAGATCACCATCTTTTGTGCTCGCGGCTAATTTACCGTTGATATAGACTTTAACATCTCTTTCCGTGGATGTCTCAAGTCCATGGGCATCAAATACCGGCTCGTCAAATCCCAGTAATATTTTGTCGGAACCATCAGATTTAAGTGCTACCGGATTATTCAAACTGACTGATTCTTGGTTAGCACCTTCTACTTTATAGGCGACGGTCAGTTCCGGTCTTTTCTCATCAAGGATTTTGATAGGTTTAACGAATGTATCTATGCCGCGTGTCCCGTTAAATTGTTTAACGTTACGGACGGCTACTGATACATTGGTGTTTTTGATCAAAGCCTTTAGACTTCCATCTGCCAATTCTACATGCAAGGTCTGTTCAGCATCAGTAACACTTTCCTCATCTACTAAATTGGTGAATCTAGCATCTTCAGGAAGTTTGATATCTACAACAGTTTTGCCATTAACGGCTTTAGCTGTAATGTGGTTGTACGCTGGAGCCCACCATCCCCCAACAAGTGTTGTAGCTGTCTCAATATCGCTTAGCTGGTTATACAAACCAAGTGCGTTTGCCCCAAATGTATCGGCAGCTACTTCACCATCCAATATTTCAAAGTAGTAATTTGCAGGGTCTGTAGCTGTAGCTTCGTCAACCAGTGTATTGAATTCTACAGAAATATGTCTGTAATTGTGGAACTTAATGTCAGAAACAGCTGCCTTTGCTACATCTTCTATAACAACAGTTACTTGAAAGCTGTTCCCTTCATACTCAACCGTTCTGACATTGTTTCCCACTTGTAATGGCTCAACGGTGAACTGTTGCGTTACTCCGTCGGAAAACGTGACCTCAATAGTAGTTGTGTTAATAGCACCACCCCTCCTACCTCAAGGAAAATAAAGAAGACCCTGAACCCGCATAACGCTAAGAGTTCAGGGTCTTCTTAATAGCCTATGCTAGTGCCTAACCATATAATAATTAGCATTATCCCTACTTTATAGACTTCATAAGCTTATTATTTATGAAAGGTTTCCTTAAAAAATAACTTAATTATTGCCATACAGCTACTGATTTTTCAGCAGCGTTTCAATCTCCCGCTTAAAGCCATACTTCTGGAGAAACTCGATCAAGGCTACTTCCACGATCTCACGCTGGGTGACGTTCTTTTCCTTGCTGAATTCTGCTGTAAGCTTTGCTATCATATCACTCATGTAGATAGCTTTGGTTCGGACAATCCCCGGCACCACATATCTGGGAATCTTGCCGTCTTCTTTGGTGCCGGATAGCTGCTGGTAAATATCGTCCCTTTTTTCATAAAGAAAGCGGAGAAAGGGCAGATACTCCTCTATATTTCCTGGTGGACTTTGGGTTGTCACTGTTTCCTCTATGACCTTTGTTTCCTCTACTTTTCCCACGGTCTTTACATAATTGTTTTTGTAGGTATTCCACTCATAACCCTTATTGGCCATATACCTGGCCATTTCCTTGTGATCCCGGAATCCTTCCTGCTTAGCAATGAGCATAGGGTCGGCGTATGCTTCCTCAAAACCAGCGATGATGCTTACAACCTTGGTAGGAGCATAGTTTTTGGGGTCCCGGTCCAGCTTGGCGACTCTGGTTTCCAGCGGCACATACTGCTGCTTTTTCATATCAAACCTGAAGTTTTTTCTGCGCATATAGATGTCTAAGCTCTTATAGTTCTTATATCCTAGTTCGATTGCGACCTCATCCCTGGTATAGAATTTTAACATCTCAATTACTTTATTCACTTTTGCACTATAAGTTGACTCCATTGACTTTCACTCCCTATAAAAGATTGACGGTGTCACTGAGCTTGTTCATGTCCTGGTGCAGATATCGGGAAGTTACCGCCAGGTTGGAGTGTCCCAGCAGCTTTTGGATACTAACCACCGAGGCTCCTTTTTCTAAAAGATTAGTGCCAAAGGAATGGCGCAATACGTGAGCACTAATATTCTTTTCCCAGCCCAGTTCCTCTACGGCCTCATAGATGAGTCGGTTAATATAGCTGTCGGAGACTTTGCCGGTTCGGTCAATGGCGAAGAAGCGGTTTGAAGACAGTTCCGGATTACGGATAGTTGCCAGGTAGTATTTAAGAATAACATGGAGCTTGTAGTTGATGGGTACGTCCCGGCTTTTCTTGCCTTTGCCTTCAATGATGTGGAGTATATTGCTCTCTAAATCCACATCCTGCAGCTTCAGGTTAATCATCTCCGCCATTCGGCCCCCGGTATAAAACATGGTTTGCACCACCGTTCTAATCACCGGTTGCTTAATAGTTGTTGTGAGCTCTTCAAATTCCTCTTCAGTAATGTAGGTTCTCTCCTTTTGAGCTACTTTCACGGGTTCCACCAGCGTGGCAATATTCTTCGTGAAGATGTCTTTCTTTACGCAGTAGCTGTAAAAGCTTCTGATGATGTAAAGGGATCTGCTGCGGCTGGATGATGCCATTTTTCTTTTCTTTTGATCGAGAAGATAATCCTCGATATCCTCCAAGGTAATGTCCTCCAGATACACCGGGCAGTTATGTTTAATGCTTAAAAAATTGTTAAAGAAGCTGAGCTCCTTTTCATATCCAGTGATGGTTTCCGGTGAGCGGTCAATCACTTTCAGATACTTTGTAAATCCTTTTATAGCTTGATTCAAGAGCATTTTAGCCCCTCCTTTCGTTTTAGTATTAGCATATTTAAATAGGTTTTGCTACCTATCAAGTTAATTTCTAGTTATAATAGCTAATATTCGTATTGCAATTCAAGGCTTCTGGAGTAAAAAATACGCCCTGAACGAATATGTCCAGGCCAACTCTACGTATGCTGTATATCATAAACCAGACCGCGAGTCGCAAGGGATTCGCGGTCTGGTGGTCACTGAATTATTACATGGGCCTTTGGCAAAAAATAGGCAGGTTAAAACAGTTGAAATTCGACAAAATTCGCGATATACTGCAAGTGGGTATTTTAATGGACCTTTTCAAGTAAACAATTGATCTCATGTTCATAACCGTGCTGGGCTAAGTATTCTATCAGTGCTGCTTCGAACCCTTGTTTTTGGCTCATACTATGATCCTTGCAAAAGGCCGTCATAAGGGTGGCAAGTTCATTGGAAAAGAAGATGCTTTTTGTTTTGGCTTCTCCGGGAATAGTATAGACTTGGACCTTATGACTTTGACTTTCTTCGATGGATTCGATCATTTTGATGAGCTTATCCCGTGAATTCCATAGAAATTCGAGAAGTGTGATGTACTTATCGCTGGGAAATCCTTCAGATAACGAAGAACGGCTATGCTCGGCAGCTACTCTCGCCAGAGTATCTTCGTTTTTACCGATACTATTTAAGCTTTGCTCCTGTGGTGAGGGGTTTGAATCCATATAGTTGGACTCTGTAGAGGACCATATATAGCCGCGCCGGCGCATGAAGGCCGCCATGTCTTTATGGCTGGGGAACCCAGTCTTTTTTGCTATTTCCCGGGCATCGAGAATGCCCAGCTCAAAAAGCCGGATGATTTCGGCAGGGTTTATCTCTGTCAAGTCTGTGCCTGCCGATAACGTTTCTCCGGTGCTCCCGGCTTCAGCGTTGGTGTAGATTCTTCTCTGACTATCCCAAGTAAAGCCATTACGCCGCATATACATGTCCAAGCTTTTCCAGGTGCTATATCCATAGTGATCGGATATAGCTTCCCGGCTTTGACCGGAGCGGAGTTTATTTAATATTTCATTGACACGACTCGCCTTTCCCTGTCGATTTTGTAGTTGAGACATTGATATACGTCCTCTCACATTATAATCACTTTAGAAGGTGTTTACTGCCTCTGCCAGCTCGTCCAGGGTTGCGTGAGTATAAATGCTGGTAGTCTTCAAGCTGGCGTGCCCCAGCAGCTTCTGAACGCGGACGATATTCACATTTTTACGCACTAAGTGGCTGGCGAAGCTGTGGCGTAAGACGTGACAGGTCACTTTTTTATTCCAGCCCAGCTCGAGGACCGCCTCTTTGAGGGTCTTATTGGCCATGCTGGCGGAGAGGCGCCCGGAAACTTTAGTTGCAAAGAAGTGCTTGCTGCCGGATGGGGGCCTGATTCTTCCCAGATAGTCTTTTAAGATCGGTAAGAGTTTATCGCTAATGGGCACTTTACGACTCCTATTGCCCTTGCCGTGCCGTATGCGAATAACTTTTCCGGCGAGATCAACATCCTCCAGGGTAAGGTCCAGAGCTTCCTTAATTCTCAGTCCTGTCATAAAGAGTGTATAGCAGAGCACCTTGATCGTAGGGTTTACGATCACTGAGACGAGGGCTTGAAATTCCTCGTCGCTTAAGAAGTTCCTTTCCTTTTGCTGTACTTTGACTGAGTCGACAAGGGCGGCAATATTTTTACCGACAAGTTCCTGGCGGATTGCGAAGTTATAAAAAGAGCGCAAGATGTAAACCATTCGGCTCCTGCGGGAAGTGGAACTGCCTTTAAGCTTGAGTTCATGGAGGTATTCTTCGATATCCTGAACAATGATTTCGTCAAGATAGACTGGACCGTTATGCTGATTTTCTGTAAAATCAATGAAGTTTTCCAGTTCAAGCATGTAGGCACGCAGGGTCTCCGGGGAGCGCTCATTGATAATCAGATGTTTCTTAAATAGTTTAATCCCCTCTCTGAACAGCATAGTATACACCTCTTAATATTAATGGGATCTATCTCTAATATCCATAAAAAGAAAAATATTATACTGGTAAAGTATGGAGCGGAAGTGAGTTGTAAAAAAGCCCTCATACCATTGGCATGAGGGCTTGCTTCGAACCCATTTTGCTAAAAGGGCTTCCATCTTTGGTTTTTAGACCTGATTATCTATTCTCCTGCGGCGGGAGCTACAGTAATGGTAGCAGAACCGGTGATATCGTCGATTACTTCTTCTGTTATTGCATCAATCAAGGAGAAGATAATGGTGTATTCGCCGGCTTCTGAAAAGTTCAAAGTCCAATCAGTATCGGCACTGTATTCGGCAGTAACGGTAAACCCTTCCGTAGGTCCCCAATATCCCTCATTGGCCGCCGTATATTCTCCGGTCTGAGGTTGGCCTTCTTGATCGATATACTCGTAGGTAGCTTTATAGGTTACGGTAGAACCTTCAGGCCCTGTGGTGGTAAAAGCAAAGCGGGCGTTATCATAATCTTTGCCCATCACTTTCACCGAATTAAACGATAAGGTCACGACAGTGTCTTGCTCGGCTGCAATCTCAGTCGGCAGAGCATAGCTGAATTCATAAGTGGAAGGAATAGCGCTTAATAGGCTGTTGGCTTCGGTCACCAAGGCTTCCAGCGCCTCCTTAACTGCGCCGGGAGCTAAGGTGCTGACTTTTTGTCCGGCTTCCACAATGACTGCTTTATCTGTAGTAGCGGCCAATTCCTTAGGTTCAGCTGCCACATCCTTGAATAAGGCATTGACGGCTGCTATGGCATCGACGAAAGCTTCCTCAGCTTTTACAATATAAGCTTCGGAAGCTATTGGTGTTCCACTATTATAGGATACGCTGTATACGACGGATTGATCTTCGGCTGTGGCAACAACCGGATCAACGGTTAGTGTTACTGCTTTTTCAGATTCGTCAACATGAACAGCACTGGGGACAACCTCTAACCCCTCCCCGCCATCGATGGAACGGGTAACCGCAAAGTCGCTCACTACAGGGGTTTCGGGCAAAGTGTTACTGAATGTTACCTGAATTTGGTCGCTGGTAATAGCACTTACCCGGAATAATGAAAATCATTAGAATACCTAAGGGTAGCGAAATGATGCTCCAAGATAGTCCGTGTTAACATTAATTTTACAATTCCACCAAGACTTACAGTTTGTGTACTTCTATAGTTTCCGGTAGAATAGAATCGTATCCAAAAAGGTAGTGCTACTTTTATAGGATGCGCTGTAGACAAATGTCTCATCGATCGTCGGTTGTGGCAAAGACCGGCGGTCAACTACATAAAAAGCCCAACCATCAAAACTAAAGAAAATTGAGGAAGGGTGGAGAACTGCTTACGAAGAAACCTGGCCACTCCAATGAGTGACCAGGTTTCTCTCACCTATCTGCCCTCTTTATGTCCGTCCAAGACTGGACTATCATTTTCATCTATAAAGATATCGTCAAGATGATTCGTATCCCTTGGATAAAAATAATTAGTATAGATGACATCTAAAAGACCTTCAAATTCAGAATAACTCATCGGATCATGGTCAAAGGCAGCATAATTTACTGAAAAGCTCTCATTCTCAGCGTCTACCGTAAATTGGATTGTCACAGTTCCATACACATAATTTTTATAGGCATTTCCATTAAATTCAACGACATGTGAGCCATCAGTTGAATAAAAGTAGTCCCATGTAGGGTGACCAAAGAAACTCTCAAATGCGCCCTGTACTGATGGATAGGGGTGACTATGAAAGTAACCGTTTAAAACAGTATTCAGAGCGAGTTCTTCATAATCCAGTTTGTTTTTTTCTGTAATGAAATAAGCTAATACTTTTTTCTTATGTTGACTCCCGCTTGCTGCCAGTATACCATTTTCTATAACTATCGTGTAAGGGGAGCTATAATCATAATTATGAGATGGAATGATCGAGATAATTTGTCCGTTGGCGCTTTTTTCCAGACGGGTAGGGAGTTTATTCTGGTAAGTATCGAGTACATATATTTTGTTTTTCCAGGAGTTTTCATCTAATTGCAAATTAAATTTTATATTCCAGATTTTATCAATAGGTGTATCTGTGAAGGTATCCCATATTTTGATATCGTCACCGGATAAGTCACCAAAGTCTGAGCCGATAACAAAATTATCAGCTTGTGGCCAAACCTGGACATTACTATTTTTAACATTATTGTTAGTATAGTTATAAATTTCATAAAGGGTAATATCGGAATCCGAGTTATTATCTGCCGTGAAACTTCCATTATAGCCATTACCCGTTACAAAGGCTCTTGTAAATTCGCCACCCCATCCCCATCCATCGAGATAGCTGATGTCATAAGAATACTCATATTTAGAAGCGGCGGTGATCACCTTGTACTTACTGCTGGTTAGGTAATTTCTGCTTTTTTTCTGAGCAAAAATATCTACGATGGAGTGATTGAAGCCATTGATATAGTCTTCATCTACGGTATCCCCTGAAGATTCAAGATGTAGTTCCTTATTTATAAATCCTCCTGAGTGGCAGCTATCCAATACGACTACTATAGTTCCAGGGATAGTTCCTAGCTCCATTTCCAACTCATGAACTCCTAATCCTTCACCATCGACACCAATTAGATAAGCACTGTTGCTATAATAATCAAAAGCACCATGTCCAGAATAATAAAAGTAGGATATATCGCCTTCTTGAGCATCCTTGAATGTTTCCCGTATGCTGCTGATGATTTCCTGCTTGGTTACATCTCTCTTTGCTTTTATCGTGCTGAATGATGTGTTATTACTGCCATAGTAATGATGAGAAAGAGCATTTTCCATTTTGACCAGGTCATTGGTGGGTCCCTGAAGGTTGTTGTTATCCCAGTAATTGCTATTGCCGATTAATAGGGCTCTGTAAGTAGGTGTTGCCTCAGCGTAGCTTGTACCGGGAATTACCAGAAATAAAGCAATCATAGTAAGGAAGGCAAGTATACATTTTCTCTTTATCAAGTCATCTCCTCCAAAATAATTGATAACTATAGCTAAGGATTAATTGTAATTATATACTACTTATGGAAAATTTGAAATGATGAAGTTAAAAACATTCTCGAAACTTTCGGCTTTATCGGTTATAATTGTAATGAATGAGGCAAGTATCGGCTGTGCAATAGAATAAGGTAAAAGAGGGGATGAAATGAAGACATTAAGATTCAAATCCATGTTTATAGTATGTTTTGTGCTGATCGTGGCACTGATGATTCCACAGGGTACATACGCTCTAAGCAATCCTTCTGCTCCGACCGGGCTAACGGCGGCAGCGGTTAGCGGGAGTCAAATTAATCTGTCCTGGAATGGGGTCGGTGAGACGAGTCAGTATTATATTTATCGTTCTAATTCGGCTTCAGGTGTTTATACTTATGTAGGTGCTGTGTCAGGCACAAATTACAATAATACGGGCTTAACACCTATGACTACATATTATTATAAGGTTCAGGCGATTAATAGCGCAGGCTCCAGCGAGTATTCTTCACCGGCCTGGGCTGTAACACTAGCAGGGTCGGATATTTCCTCCATACAAAGTGAGCGCATCTCAGGCACTGACCGGTATGAGACTGCCGCCAATATTGCCGGGATTGGCTGGACGGCATCCGACTATGCTATTCTGGCCAGTGGGGAGAATTATCCGGATGCTCTGTGTGCGGCGCCTTTGGCCGCGAAAATCGATGCCCCTATTTTACTGACTTCCCAAAATAAACTGGAAGAAGAGACCAAAGATCAATTTTCCTATCTAAATGTGAAAAAGGTCATCATCGTCGGGGGAGAAGGGGTTATCTCCGCTAAGGTGGAACAAGCCATTAAGAATTTGGGGATCGAGGTATCACGGGCTGCCGGATTGAATCGGTATGAAACTTCCCTGGAGGTTGCCAGGATGATGGGGAGCTTTGACGAAGCGGTTATTGCCACAGGTGAGGATTTTGCGGATATTTTATCCATAGCCCCGATCGCCGCTCAAAAGGGAATGCCCATTCTGCTGACTCCGGGAGACAGTCTATCCAAAAGCCTGAAAGAGATCTTAAGCGCTAAAGCAAGCAAAACTTATGCTTTAGGGGACAGCAGTATTCTCAGCGATGCTGTAGTCAATCAGTTGCCAGCTCCTCAGCGATTAAGCGGTTCCAATCGTTATGACGCCAATACACAGATTATCCAGTATTTTGCCAATGACCTTGATCTGAGCACTTGCTATGCAGCTACAGGGGAAGCTTATCCCGATGCCTTGTCCGGCTCGGTCCTGGCTTCATTATCCAAATCGCCGGTGCTTCTGGTCAAGAAACCTCTTCCTTCCGGGACCGAGAAATTGATTGAAAATAATGCTTCCCGCATCCATAAGCTCGTAGCCTTCGGTGGAACCGGAGCCATATCGAACAGCTTGTTGGAGAGTCTCACTCAGTCGAACGGCTCCCAGAGCGGTTCCTTAGCTGCTCCCACCAATGTGGTGGCTAATCCTTTAGGTACCGGACAGATTCATCTATCCTGGAATGCGGTCAACAATGCGTCATCCTATGCTATCCACCGGTCAACCTCCTATTCCGGAACTTACAGCCAGATCACGACGATAGGTGTCCCTTACTATACGGATGCTAATCTGTCTTCGGGAGTTACCTACTATTATAAGATAAAGGCAGTCAATTCTTCTGCTGCCAGTGCTTTTTCCAATAGTGTGCAGGCGGCTACCCTTACGGATACCGGTTTTCTGCAGGCTCCGGATGATTTCACAGTAACTCCTCTGAGTTCCAAAGAGATCTATCTGACTTGGAATCCTGTGGACAACGCTTTCACCTATAATATATACAGAACCACAGCGGACACGGGCATCTATGTTCTGCTTGCTTCCGTCAACCGACCTTATTATACTGATGAAAGTGTGACGTTAGGGACGACTTACTTCTACAAAGTGCAGGCAGCTTATTCAGGAGGAACAGGGCCTTATTCCAAAGTTGTGGCCGGTGCGCCTTTGTTGAAAGGGGACACCCTAGGTGTTCCTACCAATGTGGCTGCCTCCGGTATAGATTCAGCCAATATCCTGGTTACTTGGGGTGTGGTAAATAACGCTAAATACTATCAGGTCTATCGTTCGACCTCCTTTTCGGGTGTTTATTCTATAGCTGGAACTTCGACTTTGCCTTACCTTATTGATGAGGGCCTGGTGCCGGGGATGACTTATTATTATAAGGTCCAGGCTGTCAGCAGTGCAGGCTTAAGTGATTTCTCACCTATTGTCTATGCTGTGACAGGTGTTGGCACAGTTGGACCGTCTGCGCCGGATAATTTGGCGGCTACTGTGCTGAACTCTCGCCAGATTTATCTGACCTGGGACGGCGTGTATAATGCGACCCATTATAAAATCTACCGCTCTACTTCCAGCTCAGGGACCTATACCCTGATTGATTCTATAGCGAACCCCTATTATATGGATGCAAACTTAACTCCAGGAACTACGTATTATTATTATGTTCAGGCGGGCAGTGATTTCGACACAAGCCCTAAATCAGATACAGTACATGCGAGAACATCGAACTAATCTTGCTGCAAAGGAAGAGGATAAAGGAGGATTATGGTTTGTTGCGTTGGAATAAAGCTGTTGCTTTTTTAGTGAGTTTATGCATTTTTATGGTTTTGCTAATTCCGGGTGCGAAGGCGACGACGGAAAGTTCGCGGTTGGCAGGGAGTGATCGTTATCTGACAGCGGTGGCAGCGAGTCAGGAGGGGTGGCCCGCTGGCTCAAATGTTGTGGTCATCACCACGGGCGAGAATTATCCAGATGCTTTGAGTGCCGCACCTTTGGCTGGGAAATACGATGCCCCCCTCCTGCTGACGGCACGCTCCGGATTAAGCCCTGAAACAATCAGCGAATTGAAACGTCTCAATCCTAAAAACGCCTATATAGTAGGCGGAACAGGTGTGATTCCGGCTACTGTGGAAAAGCAGATCGCGGGGTTGGGGATTTCTGTGAAACGATTCTCAGGGAAGGATCGTTATGACACGGCATTTACAGTAGCCAGAGAGGTAGGGACAAGTCAAGGGATTTTTGTAACATCTGGTACGGCCTTTGCCGATACCCTGGCGGTAGCCCCTATAGCAGCGGCTAAGGGAATGCCGGTCCTGCTTGTCCCTAAAGAGGAGCTCCCCGCTAATCTAAAGAGTTACTTGACCCGTTTAAGGAACACCAGCATAATTATTGTTGGCAGTGAGAATGAAGTCTCTGAGACGATTGCCAATCAGCTTCCTGAAGCAGAGCGGATCGGGGGGGCTGACTCCTATGCACGAAATATCGCTCTTCTTCGTTACTTTGGTGAGGATATCGATCCCAGTATTGTGTATGCGGCCACTGGCGAAGCTTTTCCTGATGCACTGTCTGCTGCGGCTTTAGCTCAAAAAGGCGGCCACCCGTTGGTTTTATTGAAGGGAAGTCAGATTCCCGCGGCGGTACAAGATTATCTGAGCACAAAGGTCATCAACCGAGTCACGGTCTTCGGAGGGACGGGAGTTATTCCGGTGAGTACGGAAAGTCAATTGGCCGGCTTACCGGCTGAGATTGATGTGGTCAAAAATATTACCGTCCATGTCAAGGAGAAAGAGACCTACGAGCTGCCTAAGAAGGTCACGGTGATTACGAATAAAGGCAACCAGGAAGAGGTTCAGGTGGATTGGAATCTGGATGATGTGTCCACCCAAAAGGCGGGAACCTATTATTATCGCGGTGAGATTGTGGGCTATTACACGACAGTGGAGTTAACTCTGTACGTAGAACCCTTGCTCAGTAAAGCAGATACCTTTGCCGCGGAAGTTGTTCAGGGAAGTGAATATAGCTTGCCGGAGTCGGTAATCGTCACCCTGAGCGACCAAACGACCAAGGAGTTACCGGTTACTTGGAGTTCGAGCCCGACGGTGAGTATGCTGAATAAGGTCGGAACATATACTTTTCAGGGAACTGTGGCGGGTACCGATCTGAAGACGAAGCTGACCTTGAAAGTATCGGAAGACTCAGCCATCAAGTTTAAAGATTCTAATCTGACCTGGGCAGTGAAATTTATGCTGGGTAAGAACTCATCTTCCCAGCCTATTTACCGGAGCGATGTGCTGAGCCTTACTCATTTGAATGCCAAGGGATACGGCATCAGGGATCTTAGTGGACTGGAGAACTTCACCAACCTGGTGTCGGTGGACCTGAACAATAATCGTCTTGTGGGGGCAAAACTTGCCCCGCTGCAGAAGCTGAGCAATCTGAAATCCCTAAGCCTGGCTTATAATGACTTGGAGAAGATTAATTCACTGCAGAATATGACCTCTCTGACCTATTTGGATCTGGGGTATAACGTTATTGATGATTTCTCGCCCCTTCGCAAACTGACCCGGCTGACCAACTTGTATATCAAAGGCAATGAAACTCAGGATTATAGTCCCGCACGAGGAGTTTATGATCAATTAACGAGCAAAGATTTTGAGCTGGATTCTGTGGATTATCCGAAGCAGTGAATAAAGGGACAGTCTTTTTCCCTTTGTTCCGGATACTTCGTTAATCATATAGCAGCACTTACCAAATTCTCTCTATAGACAGCAAAGGAGGATGTTCTTGAAAAAAGTTCTTGCGTCCATACTACTTGTGGCTTTGCTGCTGGGCAGCACTGTTTCAGCTGCCCAAGCCTCGGAGGATACTCTGGACATTGAAAAAGCAGCCATAGAAACCATCGAAAATTCCCAGATTCTTAAGACCAATAATCTGCGGATTGAGCAGATGGAGAAAAACTATTCCGATGTAAAAGGGCAGCTCAATCAAATGAGATGGCTTTTGCCCTATATGCCCAACCCGTTTGAGATGGTTAAAAACTATGTTTTGACGCCGAAGATGTATGAGGATTACCTGACTCAGTTTTATGGGGGGCAAGCGGTCCTGACCAATGCCGTGCGGCTTTCTGCTTACAGCAGTTATATAGAACTGCTGAAAGGGGATTATGAGGTCAGCGCCCAGAGCGATCTGATGAACTCCCTCTATGAGGACTATAAGAAAGCCCGGCTTCAAGAAGAAAAAGGGATGGTCACTACAGCTCAGTTAAGGCTGGCGGAAATCGCCTATGAGCAGATTCGTTATCATTATCTCAGTGCCCAGAACAGTAAGGATTCGGCTTTGATGGCCCTTAATAACATGATGGGGGGAGATATCTCCCGGAAATATTCTGTTCTGCAGGATTATAATGTTACTCCCGCCGCACAGATCCAGACTCTTGAAGAGTATACGAACCAGGCTTTGGCCAATCGGGCGGAGATCATCAGTGCCCAAAGCGCCCTTGACTTGCTTGAGGAGCAATATCTCTACGGTTTGGCCAGCATCCCCAGTGATTATGAATTCTACAAGCAGCAGCAGGAATATGAGATCGCTAACGCCAGGAATACTCTGGACCTGGCGCGAATCAATGTCCGCCAAAACATCGCCGAGCTGTACGCCGGCTTGGAAAGCTCCATGAAAGCCCTGGAGGCTATGCGATATCTTGCCGAACAAGCGGAAAAGAATGTCCAAACGGCACAAATTCGCTATGACCAGTCTGAAATTACTTTCGTAGAATTAAACAATGCCAAAATTGCCAAAGTGCAGGCAGAGATCAATCTGAAAAAAGCGGAGTTAGATGCCTGGCTGATGCAGACGACGATGAATCTGGCTTGTGATGCGGGTGTTCAACCCACTGGATATTAATCTTGTATGATGTGTGGAGGTGCCTTAGTGAATAAAAAATATGTAAAACTTCTGACCTTTGTTCTCGCCGCTTCGCTTATTTTTACAACCAACAATATTCTGGCCCAAGACGGACAGACGCCATCCGGCAAGGCCGCGATAGATGGGGCAGGTTCATCTGAGTCCGCTCAGACTTCCGGAGCGACAGATCCGGCTGAAGCGGCAGAAATCCCCGGTGAGGCTGCCGATACTCCTGCGGCTGCCGAACAAGGGACCTTGCGCCTCTCTCTCGAAGATGCGTTAGACCTCATTGAGACAGGGAACAGCAGTTTGAAGTTAGTAGACAGCAAACTACTCATCTATGAAAAACAATATGAACAAGCCCTGGCCAGAAGTCAGGCCAGATACTCGGAAGTGGATGAAGATTCTGCCAAGACGAATAAACTGAATCATAAACGGGCCCTCTGGACCTTGGAGAACGCTAAACATGACCGGGAAAACCAAGTAAAGGATTTGAAGATTCAGATCAGCAATCAGTATCAAAACATTTTGGCCTTGCAGAAGCAAGTAGAGAACCTGAAAACCCAACTGAATAATGTGAATACGTATATCGACCAGCTCAATCTGCAAATTGATCTGGGTCTGGCCGTTGAATCTCAGCGTTATGCCTTAAACGCCCAAAAGAGTTCCCTGGAGGCAGGCTTGAAAGCGACCCAGAACACGATCACTAGCTCCCTGATCGCCTTAAAACGGGATCTGAGCATTGATTTAAACCGCGAAGTCGTCCTGACCTCGGATTTGACAGCTTATAAAAAATTTGAAAGTGCCAAATTCGAAGAACAGCTTGCTCAAGCTATCGCCAACGACTATGACATCCAAAAATATGAACAGGATATTGAACTCACAGATATAGAATATGATATTGCTTTTGATTATTCGAACAACCTAACGGCCGATCAGCTGCAAATCAGCATCGAGGATAAAAAGGCAACCCTGGAGACTTTGCCGGTGACGAAGGAAGTTGCTTTGCGCACAGCTTATAATAACCTGAGGTCTTTGGAAAACTCCGTGCAAGCAGCGCAGCTGGGCGTTGAAGCCGATAAGATCAATATTGAAATTCTGCAGAAGAAAATTGAAGTGGGTATCTCCAGCAGCATCGAAATGATCGAACTGCAAAATAAACTCCTCAATGATCAATATACCTTACTGCAGAACATCAACAACTATATGTCGGCTGCCGCCGGCTTACGCAACAGCCTGGAAGTAACATCTACTCAAAAATAATTTATGCGGAAGATTAATGATCTTGAGCAGGAGATCTGATTTGCAGTAATGCAGATCAGGTCTCTTTTTTTAGGAAAAGGGATATTATGGATATAACGCTTGCCAAAGTACTCAAAATAGGTTACCCTAAAAAGGACGTGAAAGATAAAAGGATGTGAGTGACTGTATGCTAAGAAAACTATCTATGGGCTTGATTATCGCTGTCCTGATTTTTGGGATCGGGGGATGCGGGAATACCAATAAAAATCAGCCCCAAAATCCTGCCGCTGAGCAGCAACAGAATGAAAACGTTAAATCAGAATATTTAACACCTATCCCGGAAGGAACCCCCATTGGCGAATCTAATTTAAAACTGTCGGAACAAATTATGGCCCAGAAAGATGTACTGGGTACTCAAATCTATGAACAGCAGGGGATTACCTATGGGGATATTACCTTTAATGCTGGGGTGGATAAAGCCTATGCTAATCAGCTGCTCGGGGAACTTTTGGCACAGATGAAGATTAATTATTCAGGAATGCCTCTTACTGTTCAAGGAATCAGTGACGGCCAGGTAATAGACTCTATCAACTTCAAACCATAATACTAGCTACGTTAGGATTCCTTACCCCAAAAAATAACCCAGCCACAATGTGGCTGGGTTTTGACTATCTCGCTGTTTGAATTACTTGGTAAATAGTTTGTTGATCACATTGTCACTGACCACAGCCTGGAGTCCAAACACGTAAACGTCATCGGTTTGGATAAGCGAGTCAGCTGAGTATTGGCTGGTTACAGATTTCAGACTATTATTATCCACCAGTACTATTGCGGAAGACAAGGTTGCGGCCAGAGCTGAACCGGAAAGAGCATCGGGGAAATCAGCTCCCGTAGCTATGCATATTTTTGACAAATCAAGATCATCTTCAAATTCTTTAAGGATATTGATATTCCTTTCAAATTTGTTGCTGCCGATGATTCGTTCTGCATTAGGAAGTACATTTTTAACCTGATTGCCGATCAGATCTGTACCGCCTAAGATATAGGTTTTACTGAAATTACTGGAATCTACAAATGATTTTACAGAGCTGGGAACGCTGCTTTTATCGGCTAATACGATGGGGATACCTTTTTTGGCGGCAATAGGCGAGACCGATAAGGCATCGGACCATTCGTAGCCGTTGACAACGATTAGCTCCCCTGATGTAACACCTATTTTTTTAGCTATGGCGATCGAGGTTTCATAGCGATCTTTGCCTTCAAGTCTTTCAGTGATGATGCCCATACCATTGAGTTGGTTTTCGATCGTCTTTGATATAGCACCGGTACCGCCGCAGATGAATATTTGAGTTGGCTTTAAACGTGTGAGTTCATTGATGGTAACCTGAGGAAGTGTTTTATCGGTAAGTAAGATGGGGGCATCGTACTTTTGGGCTAATGGAGCGGCACTTAAGGCATCCGGATAATTATTCCCAGTTGCCAGAACAGCATAGGTTGAGCCGTCGGGCCAGCCGTTTTTGGAGATTTGGACGGAAGTTTCATATCTGTTTGCACCGCCCAGTCTGATGGTGTTGATACCGGTGGCAGTCACATTAACAGTACAGGTGGCACTGCATGAGCCATCGGAGGCAATGGCTGTAATAACGGCGCTTCCCAAAGCCCCCCCTGTGATCACACCACCGGATGCGGATACGATCCCGGGGTTTGAGGATTGCCACATTAAGTAGACATTGGAGGGGAGGGCTGGCGACACATTCGCGGTTAGGGTCGTGGTTTTGCCAACGCCTAAGGTGGCGGTGCTTTTGTTTAAGGTGATCGTAGCCTGGGCATCCTTGACAGTCACAGTGCAGGTTACACTTCTTGAACCATCGGCAGCCGTTGCGGTAATCACGGCTGTGCCAACTTTTTGAGCCATCAATACACCATTAAACACGCGAACGATCTCGGGATTTGATGAGTTCCAATCGACGGCTTGACTGGGTGAAATATTGACGGTCAGGGTCTCTGTAGAGCCAACGGAAAGAACAAGATTGGTTTTATTGATTGTCATTTCCGAATCAGGCTTTTTGACGATTACAAAACATGATGCATAGTTGCTGCTAGCAGAAGGATTCATAACGGTGATATAAGCCGTTCCTTCATTGAGGCCCATCAGAAGTCCGTTGAATACGCTGACTACGTTGGGGTTGGAAGAGATCCAGTTTAGATTTTGATTAGGGGAACCTGCGGGGAGGATGGTTGCAGTTAAGGTATCGGTTTGACCAACGGTAAGCACGATCGTGCTTTTATCCAGGCTTACGGATGTTGACGTAGTATTTGCCGATACTGGAATACTTATGGATAGTAGTGAAAAAATAAGTAAAAAGCATATTAAGGAAAGTGAATATTTTTTCTTCATAAAAATCCTCCTTGGGTTGATGTTTATTCATAGTATTTAATGGCAGTGTTATGTTGTTGCAGTTAATCCCTCCACTGTAGTTTGATTTTTATCGAACAAAGGTATGGCCTTTGGTTCAAAAATTACACGATACAGTGTATGTTCTACGTTAAAAAGTTAAATCCTTCAAAGAATCGACATATTTAATGGGCAAATATAGTGGCAGTCATATGATTCAATCAACAGCGCTCCCTTGCTAAAGCACCCTAAATGAGTTACCCTAAAAAGGGCTATAACAGCGTTCCAATGCTCGTACAAAGATCACCCAGCCGCTTAGGTGGTTGGGTTTTGATTACGGCATCAAAAAAATCTCCGTGGATATGGGGAATGATATGGGAGATAGAGTCAAATGCAGGATAGAAAAGAGAAAAACAGCTTAATTTTTATAATATCATGGGCGGCAGTCTTGCTTTGGATGGGTATAATCTTTTATCTGTCGGCTCAAGCAGCAGCTCAATCCGATGAACTGAGCCAAGGCATCGCTGAAAGGCTTTTTAGCGCTGTTGCTAAGGCCTTGCCAGGGTTGAATATGGATTATATCCAGTCAAATTTTATTGTAAGGAAATCTGCTCATTTCTTGACCTATTTAGTTCTTAGCGTTTTGACCATGAATGCCTTAAGGCAGTGCAGCGTTAGAGGAGTGCGGCAAATTGCTATAGCTTTAGGAATCTGTGTGTTCTATGCTGTCAGTGATGAAGTGCATCAGCTCTTTGTCCCGGGGCGCAGCGGCCAGATTAAGGATGTGCTTCTCGATAGTGGAGGAGCTATAGTGGGCGCTGCTTTGCATAGGTTGTTCAAGGGAAGAAGAAGATAAGGCATGGATGATAAGAGGCTCAAAGATGTGGAGAAAAGGCATAAGCAGAGAAGGAAGAATAGTTAGACTTAGCCAGGATATCGCTCATGAGCAAAGAAATAAGCCGAAAAGGCTTATTTCTTTTTACAATGGCATTAGATTATGAGCGAAGGGGGGGGGATGGAACCAGAAGTTTAAGGCTTGAATTCATAAGAAATGTCCTCTCCCAGCACCGTCACTTGCAGGGACTGGGCCGCGCTGATATAGCGCACGCCGCGGTCAAGCTCGCTTTGATCCGCAGGACCAGGGAAAAGGACCCAAATGTTCTTGCCGGTTGCTTCCCGGTAATTGGCCAGCGTATCTTTCAGGAGCTGTGCTTCTTTGGCATTGATGAAATCGGCCGGACTGAGGGACATGACGAGAAAGAGATTGGCGCTCTGGACTTTTTCCAGGGCTGTGAACAGCCGGGTCCATTGCTGCGGGTCGTTTCTCCTCAACCCGCCCTGACTCACATCCAGCTGGAGGAAGGTGCTGTTCTGATAAATAGAGGATTGATACCCTGAACCGGCGGCCAGTATTGGTGCTTGGGTGTCTCCGGCTCCCGCTTGGGTGATGGGAGCGGTGTAAACCCCCGGTGCATTGCCGCCGGTGAGCAAGGAAAACAGGAAATTGTCGGGACCGGAGGTGAAAGCAGCCTGCCGGTTTGCTTCGTCTTTGGGCAGGGTATCGGCGGGGATGCTGCTCGGATCGATAGTCGGGCGCTTCTGGATCAGAGCCGACAATTCGTCAAAATAGATCTTCCCCCAAGGGTTGGCGGGATCGGTGTTTTCTATGTAGAGCCTGGTGAGATAAGCGGGAGAGTCGATCCCGGATAAGGACGCTGTGCTCTCTTTCCAGCCGGTCCAATTGAGGTCGGAAGCAAATTCGACGGTGTGTTTCACATTGGCGGAGTCCACGACTTCCCCTTTGATGCGGTTCGTGTTGGGGCTGTTATTATAAAGCCACAGGGATAACCCGGTAGTGGCCGGATCAAGGGGGAGCCCCTGCTCGGCAAAGAGGACAGAGATCTGGTCCTCAGGGTTACCGTATAAGAAATCATACACCAGCTGTCCGGAAGACTCCCCGGCGTAGAATTGATCAGCGTTGAGCTTGAAATAACCCTGGCCTGTTTGCGGGTCGGTTTGAAAGCGGGGTTCATCCGACCGGCCGGAGCTTTCGAAGGGATGCAGGAGCTCCATGGAATCCAAGGTAACGGCAACGGCGCTGTAGGCATGGGTGTCGCCGACGGCGGCCCGGATATAGCCGGTACCGGTGGTGACGGGGGTGAAGACGCCGGCTTCGCAGCTACCGATGTCGCCGTCAACGTTCCATTGCACATCCCGGCCTTCGATGACCGCGGCATAACCTTGGGGGTCGAGACCTTTTACCCGGATGGCTTTATTTTGGTACAAAGGCAGGTCGAATTTGGCCGGATTGAGGGTAAGCTGCACCGGGGCGCTTAAGACCCGGATCTCTAGCTCCGCCTCCAGTCCGTCGAGGGTGGCTGTTACTTTCCCTGCGCCCAGGGAAGCCGGATAGAGGATATTGTCCTGAAAGCTGCCGTCGATCCCGCTGACATCCCACTGCACTTCCCTGGGGTTGATTTTCACCGGATTGGCATAGCGGTCGATGCCCTTAAGGGAAAAAGTTCTCGAAGTACCGGCAAATATGTTGGGGTCTTCGGTCTCAATGATCAGGCGATCCAGCTGGCCGGCGGGGGCTGCAGAGAAAATCCCGATGCCTGACGCCACATTTCTCAGGATGCCTTCGGAAGGAAGGTTGACCACCTCAGGGGAAAAGGCCCCGGGCTGTCGGGCGGCCATAGTGGTGGATGCGCCGCCGTCAAACATAATAGCCTGATACGCCCCTAATTCCAGCATCAGCTCGGCGGATTCCTGCTGGGTCAAGCCGATGCTGTTATCCTGCCGTCCGTCAACTGTGACCAGGAGGAGCTCGCTCCCATCTTCGGTACTCCCGGCCATGGTCCGGGGGTTCCGTTGATTAAAGCTGGCGGTGCTGTAAGAAAAAGTGGCGGGGATTTCTCCGTCCTGGATAAGAAGGGAGGTTCCGGTGGTGGACATCTTCAGGTCGTTCCAGTCCGGCGTGGAGGTGACTTGGAATTGGAGCTGTTCTCCAGGGGCGGCCTGTTCCAGAAGCTTAGCCGCCTGCTCGCCCCGGGAGACGACGACGAAACCTTCCTCGGGAATCTCGGCAGCAGGCTGTCCTTCCCGGATCTCCAGGATTTTGTTCCCGCTTACGACGATTTCAACCAGATCGGGGCAGTTTTCGGTGGCGCCGATGGCCACAGGTCCCCACTTGCGATCCAGGACCGTAAGGTCTTTATAGCCCTGCCTGCTCGGCTGGTTGTACTGGGTAACGGCAAAGGCGGTATCGTTTCCGGCGATGAGGGTAAGGTCATTTTTCCAATAGTGAAAAAGCAGCTGATTGGCATAGTCAACGGAAAGGGAGGCCATTTCATTTTTGCTCCGGTTATACCAGGCGGAGGTGGATAAAAGATCGCCGGTCCGGACGGTGGGGCCGTCTGCATAGCCTTTGCCGGCGGTGAACGGATTAAAGAAACTGCTGTTGACAGCGGCCACGGCCCCTTCTTTTGCGGCCAGGGCGGAAATGCTGACCAGGTCATCGGTGATCGAGTCATTGCTTAGAGTGTCAATTTTCACATAAGGGTTGCTCATATCCACACGCAGCACATTGATATTCAACCAGCCGCCGGTGGTAAAACGGGATATGTTCTCCAGGGTTACACCGTCCGTGACGGTTTGTTGGGAATGATCCTGGTAGAGGACGGGCAATTGAGCCATTGCCGTGTTGGGAAGCGCCGTCACACTTAAAAGCGCAGCAAGAAACAGGGCCGGAATTTTTCTTAATCTCTTCATAATTCTCTCCTCAATAAAAGCGTTGATAAGACTTCAATCAGATTCCTGGGTTGAAAAGTGAACTTACCAAAAGGGGCTGAATCTGAGAGTGTCTCTATTTTATATAAGACGTAATCTCTTGTCCCATTCTAACATTAATAAATAGAAGAGGGTAGAACGAGCAAACTCCCGCCAAGGCAAAAAAGAGGGCCGGTTCACGGTTTTTGTCACTAAAAAAGTTTGCCTATCCCAAATCGGACACGAATCCGATTTGGGATAGGCAAACTAAGGGGGGCTGGAGCCTGGCTTTTCACCAGAGAATATTTGAATGATTACGCCTTCCATGCAATACACGATGGATTTCTACAGTGTTATCATCTGTGACAAGGATGTAGAAGACTAGATAGGGTTCCACAACAATCATTCGGTAGCCTTGTGCAGCAATCTTTTTATCCCGTGGAATGGTTCCCATTAAAGGAAAATCTGCCAGATTGCCGATAGCTGCTTTTATTTTTTCAACCATACGGATAGCTGCTTCAGGGTCTTCCATACGAATGTACGTAATGATGGATTTCATGTCGTCCTGGGCAATTTGCAGTACCTTTATCTTATACTGACCCATGCGCCAACGCCTCCAGCTCATCCATGGCCTTGTCAAAGTTCAGAGCAGGCACTCCGCTCGCTTTTTGTATTTGTGCCTCCAGTAGCTTTTCACGTATTTCTAAGGTGCGTTCACGTTTTTCAAAGGCTTCAATGCTCATTACCGCCAAATCTCCTTCGCCATTGACCGTTACATAGACCGGTTCTCCGGTTTCATGACAAAGCTTGGAGATTTTACTATAATCGTTGCGCAACGCGGTCGAAGATTTTATAGTAGGCATTCATTTCCTCTCCTTTGAACAGATGTTTTTATTCTGCTCACATTCTGCTTATATTATACTCGAATTAAGGAGGGACTGTCAATTGGCTTGAGGGGGCTGGTCTTTGAGCCGTTCCACCATATATGAAGCCAACTGGCCGGCGTCCTGGCTGCATTTTTCCTTAGTCTGAGGGTCAAGCCTGGCGAGTTGATCCAGAGTGGTCAGCAGTTCCTGGAAGGCGTCGGCGATGGTTTGGCAGCAGGCGGCGTATTTTTCCTCATAGTTCGTGACGGGGGAGGGTGCGGGCGCTCTCTGTTCCTTGACAGCCTGACTCAATTGCCGGGTGGTCATAGTGCCAAGATCATGCTGCGCGATAAATGCTTCCCGCTCTTCTTCGGGAAGGCCAAGGAGCAGGACCGCCTTAGTGTAGGTTAAATTCCCAAGCGCTTGGGAATTTGGATCGTCATCTGCCAGGGAGAGCAGTTTAGGTCCATACGCTTTATATAGGTTCATCAGGTTTGCCGCCGTGCTCCTGGAAAAACTGACCGATTCCTTGAGCCATTTCAGCCATTCCCCATGGTTGAGCAATTCCTTGGCTTCTTGCAGGAGGCGGCCCACCTCAATGGCGTTTTTCAGCAGCAATTTTCTGGACTCCCAGTTAATAGCATTGGTTTCCGCCCTTTCCTTTGTGGCTCTACTTTCTCTATTCATAGGTGGGATGGGTTCGGACACCTTTCATGTTGGTAGTGACAACAGGGGGCCATTCTTTGAGCCGTTCCACCATATATGAAGCCAGCTGGCCGGCGTTCTGGCTGCATTTCTCCTTAGTCTGAGGGTCAAGTCTGGCGAGTTGCAGCAGAGCGTTCAGCAGCTCCTGGAAGGCGTCGGCGATGGTTTGGCAGCAGGCGGTGCATTTTTCCTCATAATTCGTGACGAGGGAGGGTTTGGTTGCGGGTGCAGATGAAGGTGCTGGTGCAGATTTGTGTTTAGTACTGTTTTCCCGCTGGGGCTTGACGGTTCTGGTGACATATTGGATTTGGATATCCCCTGAATTTTGGGGCGTGGGTCGGACTGGGGATTCAGTTTGGAGCTCAGACTGGGGGTCTGCTTGAGGTTCAGCCTGAGACTGAGGCTGTTCTTTGGCCGGAGTAGGTGCTCTCTGCTCTTTGACGGCCTGACTCAGCTGTCTGGCTGTCATATTGCCTACATCATTCTGGGCTGCAAATTCTTCCCGCTCTTCTTCAGGGAGACCCAGGAGTAAGAGCGCTTGGGAGTAAGTCAAATTCCCAAACGTTTGGGAATTTGGGTTGTCATCTGATAAGGAGAGAAGCTTAGGGCCATACTCTTTATATAGGTTCATCAGGTTCTCAGCTGTGCTCTTGGAATAATTGACAGATTCCTTGAGCCAATTCAGCCATTCCCCATGATTAAGCAATTCCTTGGCTTCTTTGAGGCGGCGGCCCACCTCGATGGCATTCTTCAGCAGCATTTTTCTGGACTCCCGGTTAATGGCGTTGATTTCCGCCGCTATGACAAAAGGTGTGCGTTCAGTGTTTGAAGCATTCATGAGTCGGCCCGTCCTTTCCATTGTGAATCTACTTATAAAGTATGCGGACGGGGTGGGAATGGTGAAAATGCTGTGCCTTTTAAAGCAGGATAAATCATGGTATACTTTTATTTAATAGAAAGCGAATCAGCAGGAAATTTGTGTGTTGCAGGCCTGTAAAGGCGAAAAGGAGGAAAACCGGATGTCAGACGAGGAGTTTAAGTCCTTTGTAAGGAAGGAACTAAGCGACATCAGACGGGATATGGCTCAGATGCAGCAAATGACGGCAGACTTGATTCGGATTGTCGGCAATACCAACGGGATGCTGGAAGAAGTTCAGCAAGATGTCAATGTGATGAAGCAGGACATCGGTGTGATGAAACGAGATATTGATGTGATGAAGCAGGACATCGATGTAATGAAGCAGGACATTAATGTGATCAAGCAAGATCAGAAGAGAATGAGCGATACCCAGGAGGAGCGAGGAAGAGTCCTGGAAATGCTGTCCTACCGTTCCTTAGCTCATGATGCGGATATCAGGGACTTGCGCAGGGCTGAATAGATACTTAAATCCATAAGCTGCTTATTTAAAAAGGGCAATTTGGACTCACCTTCCAAATTGTCCTTTCGTTCATTAAGAATCCTGTTTCACTAAGAGGAGATTGGCTGAAGTGTATAGAATATTCAGGCTTAGGAAATTTGTCGATTTGACGTAAAATGCAGAAGCGAAGGGAGTCTGGCAGCTTGATCTTTATACTGGATAATTTTGATTCCTTCACCTTTAACCTGTATCAATACTTTGGAGAATTGGGAGAAGAGGTTGTGGCACTGCGCCGTGATCAGTGCACTATTGAAGCAATTGAAGAGCTTAAGCCGGAGCTGATCGTTATTTCCCCCGGACCCTGTGCACCCCGGGATGCCCAGTTTACGTTGACAGTGATTGATTACTTTAAGGGCAAGGTTCCTATCTTGGGAGTCTGCCTCGGGCATCAGGCTATCGGCGAGATTTTGGGGGGAGAGGTCATCCGGGCCAAGGCGCCGGTTCATGGCAAGGTGTCTGAGATTCATCATGACGGACAAGGGGTGTTTTTCCAGCTGCCCAATCCCCTGACGGTCACCCGTTATCATTCCCTTGCTTTAAGGCGGGAGAGTTTGCCTGAGGAACTCCTGATTACCGCAGAGACAGCCGATGGTGAGATTATGGGGATTCGCCACCGGGAGCTGCCTCTGGAAGGAGTTCAATTCCATCCGGAAGCCATTCTGACCGAAAAGGGGCATGACCTGCTGGGAAACGCGGTCAAGAATGCCCGGACATGGTGGCAGGCCCGGAGTCAAAGTGGGCACCATTCGCCATGGGTGATTCAAGAGCTGGCTATAGACCTTCAGCCCATTGAGTTGCTGGAAGCCTTTAAGGAAAGTGAGTACCCTTTTTTCCTGGATAGCGGGAGGAACTATGGAGGATTGGGGCGGTATTCCTTTATGGGAGCTTTTCCTTTCCTGCAAGCCAGTGCCTGCAGGGATGGGGTAGAGGTGAAGCGCTTTGATGGGGAAGAAGGGTTGAACAGCAAGGAGGACCTAAGCCCCCTTATCGGGCAGGAATGGCTGGCCTATCCTGAAGGAGAATCTTTAAAGGTTCTGGATGATTTAGTGGAGCGTTATCGTGTCCCCAATCCCACGGAATTCCCCTTTGTGGGGGGAGCGGTGGGCTTTTGGACCTATGATTTGAAAGATGAGTTAGAGAAGATGCCTCAAAGCGGGATCAATGATCTGGACCTGCCCTTGTGGCGGTTTAGTTGGTATGACGGGATAGTGGTTTATGATCACGAGAACCGCCGCTATACCTTGCTGGCTTGTGGTATGACAGAGTCCGGAGAATGCCGGAGAACCCTGGCCCAGGCAAGGGTAGAGCGGCTTGTCGGGGTATTGGAGGGATTCCTTGAGGGGCGTGGCGGAAAGGGAGACCACCCAGAGACGGCAGCAGCTTACCAAAGGCAGATAGGAGCCCGGATAGGAACCCAGCAAGAACGTTCGGGAACTTACCAAGGGCACGATGGCAGCAAAGATATGGAGCAGCCTCAGGAGCGGGTTCATTATACGGTGAGCAAGGAGCAGTATCTGCTGGATCTGCAGCGGGTTATCGACTACATCTACGCCGGAGATATTTATCAGGCCAACCTGACCCAGCGTTTCCAGTTTCCTTATACCAAGGAGCCGATGGCATTATATAAAGCCCTTCATGCCCATAACCCTGCTCCCTTTGCGGCCTTTTTGCCCTATGAAGACTTCCAGATTCTCAGCAGTTCCCCGGAGCGCTTTGTACAGATCAGCGCCCAAGGTGAGATAGAGACCCGCCCTATTAAAGGAACCCGTCCCCGGGGCAAGACTCCGGAAGAGGATGAGGCTTATGCCAGGGAGCTCACCGAGAGCACGAAGGATCGGGCGGAGCTGACCATGATCATCGATCTCCAGCGCAATGATTTGGGGAGGATCTGCCGCTATGGTTCGGTAAGGGTCACGGATTTGATTCGCCTGGAGCAATACCCTACCGTATGGCACTTGGTATCCACCATTGTCGGCAAGCTGAAGCCGGAACTGAAAACCAGTGAGATTCTGAAAGCCATCTTTCCCGGAGGTTCCATCACCGGGGCGCCCAAGATCCGGGCCATGGAGATCATCGAAGAGCTGGAGCCTTATAAGCGGGGGCTTTACACGGGAAGCATCGGTTATATGGGCTTTGACGGAGCCTGGGATACCAATATTGTGATCCGGACCATTCTCTTGAAAGATGGCCAGGCTTATTTCAATGGGGGCGGAGGAATTGTGGCTGACTCTGTTCCCGAAGAAGAATACCAGGAAGCCCTGCAGAAGGTGAAGGCTTTGCTCAGGGTATTATCTTATCCGAGTATTGGATAGTAGAGCCGGTGGATAAGACGGTAGCTGTATTTACTTTGCAAGAGGATGGACGCTATGGGCGGCCCCAGATGTATGCTGAAGATGTAAAAGGAGGATTCGGATTTGCTGGATAAAAATGACCGGCTGGTGCTCTTTGGCTATGGAATCTTTGAAACCCTAAAAGTCAATGGCCTGCATATTGAAGTTCCCCGGTTGCATTACCGGCGCATGTCCAAGGGAGCGGAACAGCTGGGTATTCCTATGCCGAGTTATGAGGTGTGGAGAGAGGCGTTGGAGCAAAATGTGCAAAGGGAGGCCTCCGCTGCCCGCAGAGAGGGCACGGCATTTGCCCTAAGGGTGACCTTAAGCGGGGGAGCGGGGCGGGAAGTACCCCCCCAGTGGCTTTATCATAGCCGTCCTATCCCCTATACGGAAAAGGACTATCAGGAAGGGATACCGATAGCCATCTTAAGTCGTCCCCGCAACGAATATTCCCCTCTGGTACAGATTAAGAGCACCAACACTATGGAGAATATCCTGGCCAAGCAAGAAGCTGAGGAAAAAGGAGCCAGAGAAGGACTTTGGCTCAACACCAAGGGCTACTTAGTGGAAGGGACCCTGAGCAATTTATTTTTCGTCAGGAATGGCATTCTTTACACCCCTTCTTTGCCATGCGGTTGTTTGCCGGGAACCCGCCGCCAAATTGTTCTGGAGTGTGCGCAAAAGCTTGGCATTCCATGGGTGGAGGGGGAGTTTTCCCTGGCATTCCTGGAAGACGCCGAAGAAGTCTTTTTGACCAACGCTTTAATGGGGATTCTGCCGGTGAGTCGGGTGGATGGGCGAAGGATTGAGGTAGCAGATGCTGCGGAAAGGTCTCTGCGGCTGCGCATTAATGAGTTCTATCATAATTACATTACCAGCTGCGCCGGTTCTCAATAATTCCGGCAGCTGTCAGGATACTAGAAAACCTCACGCTTTTTATAAACGTGAGGTTTTGGCTTATGGACTTATTTCTTTATTCGTGCGATAACATCAATCAGGCTGCCCAGCAATTCAGGAGTCAATCCTGCCTCTTCAGCTTTCTGAAGAGTGGGCAGGTAGGCTGAATAATGTTCTTTAAGGTAAAGGGGGGATTTCTTGTCATTTTGCTTATACGCTATGGCAGGTGGTGTGCCTGGCTCTTCTATTAATAGTGAAGCCACGGAGACATTCAGTGCTTTGGCTAATCGGTAGACTGTATCTATGCTGGTAGATTGGCGCTTGCCGGATTCAAGCTGGCTGATAAGACTGCGGGCGACGCCGGATATCTGGGACAACTCGGCGGCGCTTAGTTTCTTGTCTTTGCGTATTTTTCTGAGTTGTTTTCCTAGTTCAAGCACGAGATACCCCTCTCCATTTTGCGATGATTAGACATATCAATGATACGCTTCATTCTTGCTGAGGGTTCAATTTCCTTTAATTATTTACAAGATTAAGCGTTGTGTGCTATACTATTCGCAATATTATACATCATGAAGGGGATAGCACAGATGGAGAGGGATAATAATTTGCGCGAATGGCGTTTAGCCAATGGTATGACATTGAAAGAGCTGGCCAGGAGGACCGGTCTTGATTATAGGTACCTGAGTCAACTGGAAAAGGGATTGCGTAAGGGGACCCCCAACACCTGGATTAAAATCTCGAAAGAACTGCAGGTGCCTGCTAAAACCTTCTTTCCTGATGAGATTAAGGAAGCCGGAGCGAAGTATTCATGCTTTGGGTAAAACAAGAACGCCCCTCGTCTGAGGGGCGCTCCTATTTTTAGGTGAGCAGGAAGTCTTCTGCTCTTTTCTGTTTAATTCTCTTAAAATTTACAGGCTTACACTCTATTACCCTTCCGCATCCCCTGGGGCTTCTGTTCCGGGTTCACCCTCAGTCTCAGAGGCTCCGGCTCCTGAATTGGTGCTTTCCGGTTCAGTGGGGTCAGGTTCGGCAGGTGTTTCCGGTTCCTGAGGAGTTTCCGGTGCCGGCTGCTCAGGCTTGGGGTCCGGCTTGGGTTTAGCGGGCAGCTCCGGTCCCTTGACGATGATCTTGTTGGAGGGGATATAGGAGCTTCTGCCCAGGCTCTGGGTTTCCACGACCTGCCCGTTGACCTTGATGGTACGGGTGGCAGTAGCTATATAGCCATTTTGGCCGTTTTGTTTAACGATCTGGGTTCCGGGGGCCAGAGTCGGGTCATGGATGATTTCGGTTTCAAAGGGAATCACCTTCTCCACTTGATTGGTGATGACGATTTCCTGTCCTGAAGTTTTTTTTCCGTAGAACTCAATGGTTACGGAGCCGTTGCTGATTTTGGAGCGGAGGAGGAGATAGCCGCCGGTAGTGTTGCGCATCTTCAGGTCGATGGCCCCATAGACCACGGTAGCGTCCTGGCCAAGGGGGACATAGGCTACAGCCAGACCATGATTCGTCCGCTCTTCGATCTTCAGATTGGCTAAAAGTCCGGTATTATAGAGGGTACTGGAGACTTGGCAGATTCCGCCGCCCAGGCCGGGAACGAATTCGCCGTTGACCACGATGAGAGCATCCTGGTAGCCTTTATCGCCGGTCCGTTCGCCAACGATTTCATTAAAGGATATGATTTCTCCAGGCTCAATCAGGGTTCCGTCCAAGGCCTCGGCAGCGAGACGAACATTGGCCGTACGCTCGAGATTGGCGGCATCAAACCAAGTGGTATGGCTGGCAATCAATCCGTCAATTTTCTTGGTCTCCAGATCCGCCGCTCGGAGCGCTGGCGCTACTTCCTGAAGCTCGACTTTAAGCGGTGCAGGATCTTGGAAAGGCTCCAGCTCTTTGATCTGGTTCACCAAGGCATCCGCCTGGACAGCCTGCCCCGGTTGATCGGGCTGGATTTCCATAAGATTATTGGCGCCGATTTTAAAAGTGGCATCCACTGGTTCTTTATTCAATAGACCAAGGCTTTCGGCGAGGGTTTCGGCGAGCCGTTGTTCATCCCAAGTCAGTCCCAGCTCAAAACGGGCATCCTGGGCAGTGGCTGCTTTTTGGGTTCTGGCGAAAAGGGAGGCCTTGCGGCCAATCTTATAGGCTTCATTGAGCGGGGTCTCCAAATCCACTTGAGGATTCAGAGCGGCCAGGGGAAGAGTAATGACCTCTCCGCCCGCCTGAAACTCCAGAGGCTGGGCTAACCAGTTTTCAAGGGTTTGATTGATTTTTTCCTGGGCCTGCTCTTTGGTCAGGCTGCCCACGTCGATCCCGGAGATGGTGATTCCTTCACTGAGAAGGTGGTCATCTTTGGCGTAGAGCATAAAGTTAATGCCCAGAGTGATGGCCAGGGTGAGGCTGATAAACAGCAGGGCTAATCCTACATATTTTTTGGTTTTCAAGTCTTTTCCCCCAAATTAGTCATCTGTCATACGTACTTATAATAATTCCACGCAAAAAAGAAATTTCCTCTATACAAGTAATGCTTGGATTGCCTATTTTTGTAATGGCCTGCAAGAAATTTTGCTGGTAAAAGAGGAGTGTCACCACTGAAGCAGTCGGTGACACTCATTTGATTATCTGCGCCGGGATTTTGTCCTTCCATAAGCGACATTTCTGCTTGCGGTCGGGTTATCTGAGTCGGTTTGTTCTTCCTCAAGGGGATCCAAAGGCTTCAAAATATCCTCCATGTCAGCCTCTGCTTCGGCTTCTTTGCCATGGTTTGCTGCTGCCGGGATTTCTTCTGAAGGCCGCGCCGGCTGCTTCGCATCCTCCAAGAGGCGGCTTGTTCCAATAAACTGGGCTCCCTGGTCGATCTTAAGTTGCTTGCTGAAGATACTCCCTTTCATACGGGCAGTGGAACATAGTTCCAAGGACTCCTGAGCGACGATATCTCCCCGGACCTCCCCCGAGATGCTGATGGCACCGGCCTGTATATTGGCGTCGATGACAGCGCTGGGCCCAATGATCAGGTCCCCGTTCAGGGCAATCTGTCCTTGGATTTTTCCGTCGATACGGGCACTGCCTTTTAAGGTAAGCTTGCCGTTAAATTCGGCATCAGCAGCGATATAGGTTGTCTCGCCTGAATTGGCGGAAAAAGTACTGGAAGTGCGTTTCGGACTTTCTGGTTTACCCCACATGCTCTCATTGCTCCTTTGTAAAATCAGTAAATTGCAGAGGATCGACAGTCTTGCCATTGACCCTGGCTCCATAATGAAGATGGGAACCGGTGCTGCGACCGGAGTTGCCGCTATAGGCGATGAGGTCGCCTTTTTCTACTTTATCCCCCACTTTGGCCAGCAGGCGGGAATTATGGCCGTAGATGGTTTCGATGCCATTGCCATGATCGATTTCGATTAAATAACCGTAAACCCGATCATAACCGGAGACAGAGACGACTCCGGCTGCTGTGGCATAGACCTCAGTGCCATAATCACAGGGAAAGTCCACACCGTTATGAAACTCCTTGGAATATCCGCCAAAAGGGTTGCGGCGGTAACCGAACTCCGAAGCCACGGTGAGCGGTATCTTTAAAGGGGCTAGGCTGGGAGTGTGCTCAATTTCCTCCTGATATGCCAAGGCCAGGTTGTAGTAGTCCTGAAGAAGGTTTAATTCATGGGAGATTTGTTCCGGATCGCTGATAACGGCCTGAGAAGCAAAAGGCGCTGCTTCCCCCCGGCTTAGGCCTGCAGACGCTGTCGACTTCGTTCCGGTAGTGGAAAAGGAAGGGGTCGCACTGGGATCCAAATTCAGGATGGACATCAGTTTGAGTTCTAACTCCTGGATTTGGGAAATATCTTGAGTTACCTGGAGAGATTCTTCCTTAAGGCGGGCGATCTCCTGGTCCTTGACCTCATTTTCCTGCTCTAGCTGTACCATAGCGGCCAGCTGGGCCTGCTGAGATCCTACGGTATGTGAAAGGTAGAGAGTATAGGAAAATAAACTGATCACAAGCAGACCCAATGAACACAAGCCGGTGATGACGAGGCGCCTGCCCTTAAGGGTCACCTGAAATTGCCGGGTGGGGCCATGATCCGGAGGTATCATTAAAAAGGTATATTTGTTCTTCACGAATCCAGACTCCATTTTCTTTTATCCTGGTCAGCCAGGAGGAAGAGCGGTGTCTTCCTTGTCGGCAGGGTTAGTTTCCGTGGGGACCATATCCTTTGGCACCAGATCTTTGGGCACGGCATGATCCTGTGGTTCGCTTTTGGCTTTGATTTCCGCTTTAGCCTGGGCTCTGACTGTTCCTTTTAAGCGGAATTCCCGCCAGATAGCCATGAAAAAGACGATAAGAGCTCCGGCTAAAGCCGCTCCTAAGATGATTAATACTAAAGGAACCTCGGCCACATACCAAAAGAAGTTTATGGCCACGGGGGCGGCGTTCTGTACGGCAAAAATGGCGACGAATAAAGCAACCAGCAGGGTGAATATCAAGAAGATCATCTAAGCACCCCTTTCTTTAATCTTATTCAGCATTCTGAAAAATTAAGAGAGACCATCCTTCATTTTCGACCTTATCCTTGGGGAATCCTGCCACAAGACGAAAAACCTGCAAAATTTTCTTGGCCTCCGCTTAGTTTAGACAAAAACTAACCTTAAAATTATTTGCAAATTATTTCCCGTGTTTAAACTGAAGCGTGCAGGAATAACTATAAATTAGCGAGAAGATATAAGGTTAATAAGTGTGCTATAAAGGCGAAGAAGTATCGTACTGTGAGGAATTTATAGTGAAAGAGGAGAAGAATCGAAGGTCTTTGTCCTGGAATTGGCCCTTGAATGTGATGGACTATGATCAATCCACCCAGCATATTTTTGCTCAGGTCTTTGAGTTTGCTCAGGAGGGTATCTGCATCACCAATGCCCAAGGGGATATTATCTACGTCAATCCCGCTTTTACGAAAACCACAGGCTTCACCCTGGAGGAGGCTCTCGGGAAAAATCCGCGGATACTCAAATCCGGGCGGCATTCCTATGGGTTTTATACACAGATGTGGAGGGATTTGACTAAGAAAGGCCAATGGCAAGGAGAGATTTGGAATAAGCGCAAAAATGGGGAGATCTACCCGGAATGGCTGAACATTCATGCGGTTCGCGATGAGAAAGCCGTACTCACCCATTATGTCTCTATTTTTCGGGATATGACTGACGAAATGCTGATTCTTAAAGAGGTTCAATTAGCGGGGCAGATTCAGAAAAATATTTTAAGGTCCGATTTCTCCGATGAACATCTCAAGATGAGGAGCATCTATCTCCCTTACCACCATTTGAGCGGGGATTATTACGATTATCGCTGGGATGAGAAGAACCGGGTCCTGAAAGGGTTCCTCTTTGATGTCATGGGTCATGGGGTGGCGGCAGCGCTGCAGGTGACCGCATTAAGAGTTCTTTTTCGTCAGGTGGTAGGACGCAAAATCCCCCTGGCGGAAAAGGTGGAATGGGTGAACCATGAGGCGAAAAGCATTCTCCCCGAGGATAGTTTTGCCGCGGCGATCTTTTTCGATATCGACATCGGTCAAGGCAAGTTCAGCTATGTCATGGCCGGAATCAATCATTTGCTGTACTATTCGTCGGAAAGAGGACAACCGGGTATCAGGGTCTTAAGCCAACCGGGCCTCTTCCTGGGGATTTCAGAGCACGCGGAGTTTGAAGAGCATGAGTGTTCCCTTAAAGCCGGGGATGGGATGATTTTCCTCACGGACGGATTTTATGATTTGGTTCAAGAGAAAGAATGCCCTCTTCAGGTCATGACCATAGAAAGCACTATGCATTGGCTGGATTCCTTATCCACAGGCAACGAACTGAACGATGATGCCACTGCGTTAGGATTTATCTGCTGCTAGCCGCCGGTAGTTGCAGCAAAGGAGCGTAATGAGAGAAAAGGTGGGTGGGGGATATGCGGCAAAAGCTTATGCGTAAGACCTTTCATTCAGCGCAGGAGTATCGCCATGAGCGGGAACAATTGCACCAATGTCTGCAAAAGGCTTTAGGGAATAGGGGTGGGGGGACAACCTTATCTGAGAATGAAGTAACGATGCTGGAAGTTGCCCTGAATGAGGCGGTAAACAATGGATTTAAGTACGCCCAGGGCAAGGTCTCTGCCCCCGCAGTAACGCTGAGTATATATGTGCTTCACTCCAAGTTTCTGGTCATTCGGGTCAAGGACAATGGGAGCGGATTCCGGGCAGATCAAGTGATGGCTAAGGTCTCGGCCTTGGAGGAAGACGAGGAAGAATGGGAGTGGGGAGAGTCCGGCCGGGGGATATACATCATGGAAGCGGTTATGGATGAAGTCCGTTATAATGCCAAGGGCAACTCTGTGGTTCTTTTAAAAACATTAGCTTAAATAATAGGGAGGAAAAATCATGTCAATAGATATTCGGGTGGACAGGCAAGAGGTTTTTGTGGAATTGGAAGGTAAGATCTATGTGGAAGATGCTGCCGTCATGAGAGAAAGGCTGCTCCCTCTGATCGAACAAGGGAAGTCTCATTTTGTTTTTGATACGCATAAATTAAACTATATCGATAGTTCAGGGCTGGGTGTGCTGGTAGCCATTCATAAGCGCGCTATTGAGCGGGGGGGCGGAATTATTGTTCAAGGACTCCAGGGCGCGGTTAAGGAGCTTTTTCAATTAACCCGTCTCAACAAGGTATTTGAGATACGATAGGGGATATTCTGCCCTGGGATGAGGTGAGAGCATGAAAATTGGGGTCCGGTTTCGCGTTTTGGGAGCATTTATTGGCATTATCTCCATCTTTGTCATAGCCATTGTGATCACCAATTATCTGCAGATTAAGATCAATGACGAAGTGGACGATATCTTTGGCCATACGGCCTTGATGACCTCAGCACAAGCCATGAAGACTGAGGTTAGCAGTGCCCGGAATGAGGGTGAATTCACAGCTGCCAAGACATGGCTTGAGCAGATGAGAGAGAATGAGCACTTGTCTGCCGAGGATCGGCAGGATTTAGATAAAATCGCAACCATGTTGCTTGCCTATGAGGGGGCTCCCCTGCTCCAGGCTTTGGATGCTTTGATCGAGAGACAAACAGAGGTTTTAGCCGTTAATGAAGCATTGATTCATAAGGATATTAACAGGATGACCTGGGTGAGCTGGGGCGGCACTCTGGTTGCGGTTCTGGCGGCTTTGTTCATGGCCTATCTGTTGACACGCTATATTTTGCGGTCCATCAGCGAACTGCAGGAAACCATGAGCAAGGCCGGGTTAGGGGATTTGACGGTTTCGGCCCCTGTCCATTCCAGTGATGAATTCGGGGATTTGAGTGCCGCCTTTAATGTGATGATGACCCGTCTGTCCGATGTGGTGAAGAATGTCCGGGAACTGACGGAGAACCTGGCGGCGGCCTCTGAGGAGCTGGCTGCCACCAGCGAAGAAGCAACGGTGGCCGTGGCTGAGGTCAGTGAAAGCATGCAGAATGTAGCCAACGAGTCCGATCTGGGGGCAAAGTCCATCGTGGAAGCCTCACAGGTACTTTTAGAGCTTTCCTCCCTGACCCAAATCGCCAAGACCCAAAGCCAGTCGGCGGCGGTAAACTCCCAGCAGACCATGGAGACGGCTGACCAAGGTAAAAGCACGGTGGATGATGCCATTAACCGGATGCATACTATTCACGCCAAGACGTCAGAGACAGAAGAATTAATGCAGCAGCTCAGTGAACTCTCCAAGCAGATCGATTCCATTACAGTGACCATTACCGGGTTGGCGGATCAGACCAATCTGCTGGCTTTAAATGCAGCCATCGAGGCCGCCCGGGCCGGGGAGTCCGGCCGTGGATTTGCTGTAGTGGCGGAAGAGGTCCGGAAACTTGCCGAGCAGTCCACTCAAGGAGCAAAAGATGTGGCAGGTCTGGTCCAAAAAGTTCTGCTCGGAGTGGAGGATGTGGTTCAGGCTACCAAGTTAACCCGCCAAGAGGTGGAACATGGGGTTCAGATCATGAACCAAGCCGGCAGTGCCCTGAATAATATCTATGGCGCCGTCAAAAAGACCGCTGAAGACGTTCACTCCAGTGTGGAAGTCACCGATTCAGAGGTAGCCAGTTCAGAAAAAATCGTGACCTTGATTAATTCGGTGGCAACGGTGATTGAGAATACATCCTCTCATGCTCAACAAGTGGCGGCATCTTCTGAAGAGATCAATGCCTCCCTGGAGACGGTGGCCACAACGATTCAGGGTACCGCTTATATGGCTCAGGATCTGAATCAGAAGGTGGAGCATTTTAAGCTGGCCGATTCAAACCTGACTACGGTGGAGATCCTGGAGAAAGCTAAAACCGATCATTTGCTGTGGAAATCCCGGATTGTCAACATGCTTAAAGGCCTTGAGGAAGTGGCACCGGAAGAAGTGACCTCACACCAGCATTGCCGATTAGGAAAATGGTATTTCCGGGAAGACAACACCCTCAAAGGCTATCCGGAATTTAAGGCGTTGGATGAACCCCATCATCAAGTTCATAAAATGGCCCAGGAAGCGGCCAGGGCCTACCATGAAGGGGATGTTAAGCTGGCCCAGGCCTGCTTGAAGAGGCTGGATAAGCACTCCAACAAGGTCATTAAATGCATCAATGGCCTGATCGAAAAAGAAAAAGCCAAAGAAAAGCAATAAGGCTGGGCAATGAGACAAGGGGACAGGAACCTTGTCTCATTTTGATGAAAAACGTCGGCTAAACCTCGACATTATTTTCGATATTTTTTTAAATATTTAGTTTAGAATAATTTTCAGAACTTGCGGCTTTGTTTCTGGAAAATTTGTCAATGCCAGTGTGACTAAAATAACTCTCGTAATATGCATTGCATCAACATTCGTGCTTCTGCAATCTTGTAAACTGAAGCTGTTACCATCGAAGAGAAAGTGGTTGAATGCTATGGAACATGTCGATTTGCTTGAGGAAATTGAAGAGCTCAGATGTCAACTTTATACCTTATCCTGTGATAAGGATCTGGCGGACCCTGAGGTGGTCCGGATGAGCCAGGAATTGGACAGCCTATTAAATTTATATTACCGGACCTGCCTTTCACGAGACTATCGGAAAGTTGGCTGAAGGGCTGGGTTACTCACCCCAAAGCAGCGTGTGCTTTGGGGGTTTTTGTGTTATTATTTTTATTAAAACAAGGAAGCAGAGAGGATGAAGTATGTTGGATTATACAGGGATTGCTTGGGTTAATGGTGAATTTTCCAGCTTGCAGGAGGCCCGGGTTCCTTTTTTGGATCGAGGATATTTCTTTGGCGACGGAGTCTATGAGGCGGTCAAAGTCCGGGATGGTAAGCTCTTTGCTTTGCCGGAGCATCTGGAACGTTTCGAAAGAAGCATGAAGGAGATTCGTATCACCCCGCCTAAGACCACTGGGGAGCTGACAGCCCTTGTCTTAGAGTGTGTGGAAAAAGCCGGCCTCCCCAATGCCATGGTATATCTGCAGGTTACCCGGGGGGTTGGACCCAGGATGCATGCTTTCCTGCCGGAAGGCGAGCCGATGGTCACCTTATTTGTGGCCCCCATGACCTCTGTAGAAGAAAAAGTGCGTAAGGCAGGGGTAAGCTGCATTACAGTGCCTGATGAACGATGGGCTCATCCTCATATTAAGACCCTTAATCTTCTGCCCAATGTATTGGCCAAGCAAGCTGCGGTAGAGCAGGGCGCCTATGAGGCGATTTTAGTGCTGGGTACAGAACCTGGTGGGGGGTTGATTACGGAAGCCTCCAGCAGCAATGTGGCTGCAGTCATCCGGGGAAAGGTTGTGACCCCACCTCTTAATGGACGAATCCTGCCTGGCGTAAGCCGGGCAATCATGCTGGAGACCGCCCGTGAGGCTGGAATCGAAGTGGAGGAGCGGGAGATTACCCTTGAGGAGCTGCGCAGTGCTGAAGAGATTATTCTTACCAGTACGGGGTGCGAGGTCTTAGGCGTAGGAAGGCTGGATGATGTGACAGTGGGAGAAGGGGGAGCCGGCCCTATGACTGAGAGACTGTATGAGATTTTTATGGCAGGATGGGAGAAAAGGCTGACATAAGAAGAGGGGATAGAGTGGGTATAATAAACTCTTCAAAATTAGTGCAATGGTTTAATCAGGTCAAGAGGGATTTGCCTTGGCGCAGGACAAAGGATCCCTATGCAATTTGGGTATCTGAAGTGATGCTTCAGCAGACTCAGGTGGTTACCGTTATTCCGTATTATCTGCGGTTTATGGGACGATTCCCCACCCTCTCTCACCTTGCCGAGGCGGAGCAGGTGGAGGTGCTGGAGTTATGGCGGGGATTAGGGTATTATTCCCGGGCCAGACGCTTGTGGGAAGGGGCCCGCTATGTGGTGGAGATGGCGGAGGGAAGGATGCCGAAGGATTATCAGTCCCTTCTTCATATTAAGGGTGTCGGTGACTATACTGCGGCAGCCATTGCCAGCATTGCTTATGAAGAGCAGGTTCCGGTCATGGATGGGAATGTGAAGCGGGTGCTGAGCCGCCTGCTCCGTTGGCAAGAGGATGTGGAGAAAGCCCGGTCAAGACGCTTTTTTCTTGAATACCTTGGGGAAGTGATACCCGGAGATTGTCCGGGGGATTTTAATCAAGGGATGATGGAGTTGGGGGCAACGGTATGTACTCCGAAGCATCCCCGCTGTGAGCAATGTCCCCTCCAAGCGGACTGTGAGGGCTTTGCCCTGGGTGATCCCCAAGTGTACCCTGTGAAAAAAAGCAAAGAGAAACCTGGGTCAGCTTGGCGGCCTACCTTGATCCTGCTGCACCAGGGGCAGGTGCTCCTGAAGAAGAGGCCCTCCACAGGGCTTTTGGCTGATTTGTGGGAGTTCCCCGGAGAAGAGATGATGGTACCCCCATGGGAGAACTATAGAGGGGGCAAGGAATTCTCCGCAGAGGCCGTGAAGGTTGCGGAGAGAGTTGGCGAAGAGACAAGCCGGTACAGATACAATTTAGATTTTGCCTGGTATGAGCTGTATAAGAATCAGATAGGGGATGCCGCTTGTGATGAGGCTGTGCAGGAACTGCTGAGCCGCCGGCCCAGCCGGAAGGGTCCTTTAGTTCATACATTTAGTCATCGACGCTGGCAGATCTATTGGCTGGTCCTCAATCTCGATGAGGTGATGGATAAGACGGCGCGGGTCAGGGAGAATGAGGATTCCCTGAAGGGGGATGGCCTATGTTGGCTGGATGTTAAGGAATTGGACAAAATCGCCTTACCCGTGGCCTTTCAAAAAGTTTGGGCAAAAGTAACAATCTGACCTCTTAACCGACAGGATTCACAGAAGGCACGTCGAATTCTAGTTGAGATAAGGGGGATAAAGTGATGACCAAATTCAGTATGTTTTGCAGCAAGTTGATTAAAGCCAACACAAAAGCGGGAAGAATCCTTACGGCTTCCGCTTTGGCCTTGATCTTAACCGTATCCGCTCCGGCTGCGGCTTTAGGGAGTCCGGTAGACGATGTGCGATCCTTATTGGAGAGCCAATATGTGGATCCAGTGGATCCCTGGGTGCTCAGCGCTTCCAGTGTTGAGGAAATGCTTAAGCGATTGGACGATCCTCACACTGTCTTTTTTACGCAAAAAGAGTACCAGAATTTCCTTAATTCCATGGACTTAAGTTTTTCCGGGATTGGAGTATATATTGAACTGGAGCCGCGGGGCTTAGAGATTGTCGGTATCATCCCGGGTTCACCGGCTGAGGAGGCCAAACTCAAAACAGGGGATATTATTGCTCAAGTCGGCGGCCAAAGCCTGGCGGGGCTTTCTCAAGATGCGGCGACCACTCTGATCAAGGGCCCCGAAGGGACCACTATAGATATCGTGGTCCTGCGGGGAGAAGAGCGCCTCAGCTTAAAGGTGGCCCGGAGAGCGGTGGAAGTTCCTACCGTGAGCGGGGAAATGCTCAATGAAGATATCGGCTATGTGGCCATAGAGTCTTTTGGGGAGACCACTGAAGAACTATTCGAGCAAGTGATTAAGGAGTTGGACAAACAAGGGGCCGATGCCTGGGTCATGGATCTGCGCAATAATCCGGGCGGATATTTGGACTCAGCCTTAAGCCTGGCAGGATATTTCATTGGTGAACAGACAGCCTTGCAAACGAAAGACCGCTCACAGAAGTTTGAGCCTTACCAGGCAGAAAAGCAGGAATTTATAATTGCTGAGCCGGTGATATTCTTAACCAATGAAAACAGTGCCAGTGCTTCAGAGATCCTGACGGCAGTGGTTAAGGACTACCAAAAGGCAGTGGTGGTAGGAACCAATACTTATGGCAAGGGCTCTGTCCAGAGCTTATGGCAGCTCACCGACGGGGATGTTCTGAAGATTACAGTGGCTAAGTTCTATTCTCCTTATGGAAAAGAGATCAATGGGGTAGGGATTTCTCCCGATGTGGAGATTCTGGAAAATGATCCCCTGGAGATGGCTGTATTGATGTTGGCAGGATCTATTCAAGGGAATGATGATGGACAGGAAGTCGCGGACCTTGTTCAGTTCACCGCCGGGGGTAAGGATTGGAACATTTCCCTTGAGGAAGCGAGGGATCCTGAATACTGGTCGGCTTATCGGGAACTTATTCAAAACAACTCCTTCCCCGGAGGATTTTCCTGGCGACATAACTCAGACTGGGCAGCCATTTCCCAGAGTGAACAAGATGCCTTATGGCCTTTATTCTATCCGGGCTATCATGGAATGAAAGAGCTTAAAGATCTTGCCGTTGATAAGACCTTTACAGTGCGGTTTACAGCTCCCATCGATTTTAAGAGTGTGACCGAGAATTCTTTCGAACTGATTGAGAGTGAGAGCGGCAAGCGCATGCCTGTGACCTTTGAGCAAGTGGATGAACGTTCAGTCAAAGTGATTCCGCAAGGCCTTCTCGAACCGGAGAAAACCTACTGGCTCCTTACCCATCAAGGAATTGCCGCTAAGGATGGCTCTATCCTGAAAGAAGGAGCGCTGACCGTCGGGACCACCGGGGCAGGTCATTAGGTTTCGGGCAGCGGCTTATTGATAGGTGTGTTAACGCAAGGGAGTGAGCTGATGGAGAAGAAGAGTGGAGATGCTGGGCTGTGCTGCTCAAAGACGGTTACCTTACCCCGTTTAAACCGGCTTAGCCCCTCTTTGGAGAGTACGGCTCTGAAGATTATGGAGGAGTCGGGAGAACTGGCTCAGGCCATTGGGAAGTTTCGCGGACTTAACGGGGAGCGGTTGAGGGTCAAAGAGACTGAGGCCATGCAGATGGTGGCTCAGGAACTTATCGATGTGGCCCAGACGGCGGTGACGATGATGTTTGTTTTAGAGGAACAGTACGGTATCGACATTGAAAAGATCTTAGAGGAGCATGTCTGTAAACTTAAGCAAAAGGGCTATTGTGATTAATATGTGATTGATGAGAATGGGGGCTGTTTCCTATACTTTTGGCAAAAAGTAAGGGGACAGCCCCTGTACTATTTTGGGTTGTTTTGCCAGGCGGCGAAGCTTAATAAGTGCATAAAATTACAATTGATTTCGGTGAAATGTTATAAAAATCATCCTTCTTGGGAAAGACTAGAAATAATTTATGAACTCAAGAGGTGATTTTGTTTGCCACACCGAAGATGCCGAAAAACCACGGCGATTTTCCTATGCTTGGTCATGACATTATTCTGGTGTCAAGGAATGGTATGTCCAGTCAATGGAGAATTAGGTACGAATACTTTTGAAATAGTGGATATCGAAGTTTTGGATGCGGTCCAAATCGTTGATCTCCAAGCAATGGGTGTCAACCGCGGCGAAGCGGAAAATAGGCTCAGGGAAACAGACAATAGTCCGGCAATGGAAGAAACGGTAACAGAACAAGAGGAAGCTGCTCTCAGTGATGAATTGGCTGTCCCAGAGGATGAACAGATGATCGTAGTGCAGAGTGGAGATACTTTATCAGCAGTTGCTCATCGGTATGGAACAACGATTGCCGAACTGATGAAGCTCAATACGATCAATGAACCCAACACCATCGGCGCAGGTCAGACATTGCGCATTCCCTCTAAAGGAGAGACAATAGCGGATTCAGCCGCGGAACCATCCCGCGGCAGAGCTCCGGTTATTCAAGTTACTCAGGAAGAGTTGGAACTCCTGGCCCGTGTGATTCATGCTGAGGCAAGAGGGGAAGATTTTGAAGGACAAGTGGCGGTAGGGGCAGTGGTGCTCAATCGGGTTGAGGATCAGCGTTTTCCCAATACGATCCATGATGTAGTGTATCAGCCGGGCGCCTTTACAGCTGTCCTCGATAAGCAAATCCATCTTACCCCCAACCAAAATGCTTATCGTGCGGCAGAGGCCGCTTTAAACGGCGAAGATCCCACCGGAGGGGCGATTTATTATTATAACCCCAGGACAGCCACGGATCGTTGGATTAAGACCCGGCCTGTGGTAAAAACCATCGGCAACCATACCTTCAGCATCTAATTGAATCAGAGGGACAGGTCCCTTGATTCAATTATCATTTCTACCTAACACCAAATATCAAGGTGGCACATATTCTAAAGGGAGAAGTTTGTCGTCGGGAGGGAGAAATGTGAGATTTACCTGGGATCAGGGAAATGGTTCCTTTGGACAGATGGACCCGAGAGTACCCCGCCGCCTTGATACCTACCAGGGAATGTCCATGGGAGGGATGCCTGGACAAAGTCCGGGATGGGGCCAAAGCGTTCATCCGTCAACCACGGCTGGGGGAGGCTATAACTATGGGCCGACCCCGGGTGGAATGGGAATGCCCTCCGCCGGGATGCCGCCGCTGGGTATGTCTGCAGGAATGCAGGGCATGGGTCCAATGGGTCCTTCCCCTGGAGGAAGTATTCGCAATAACTTAGGATCGGAGTTAAAAAAGCGAGGTTTTTTCCAAAAGGATGGCCAAATCAATAACTCACGTGGCGGGGTTTTTGGTGCCAAATCCTACAAATCAGCGACACAACCCCAGGGAGGAAAAACTATGACAGGTCCTTTTTCATTCTTAAGCAGCGGGGGTGGAGCGGGGGCTCCGGGGATGCAGCCCCGTCAATTGGTTTTGGAAGCTGCTCAGCCAGGCGTAAATGCCAATGGCATTGCCTCTATTTCCAATGATAATGTGTTTTCTTGTATCGCTAATTTGCCGTCGCCGAATTCTTTAGTAGGACGGGTGGGCACTTATGCGGCTTATCTTGTGGACAGCAAGGGTCAAACCGGATTTTTGGCCGGTGTCTTAAGGCCTGTGGGCAATGGCGTGTATCAAGCTCAGTTTCGCAGTCAGGTTCCTCTCCATCACTACAGCCGGGTCATTATTACCGTAGAGAATCCTCAACAGCTGGGCCATGTTCCTCAAGGTCCTATTATTCTGCAGGTGAGACAAGCACCGGGACCGATCCGTTTCCTGGCTCCCATTAAGAAAGCTGGAGGGTCTGTATGGGGTAAGGTTACCGGGTTGGTGCAGAGACGTTCCCCAGCCCCGGAGATTATGGAGGGGGTTGCCCCTGAAGGAGGAATGATTCTTCCCGAGGCAGGTGCTAATCTGCCGGGAGATTCGATCATAGAACCAACCCAGCCGTAAGCAGCATCAGCCAAAGTTTATGTAAAGCCCAGTGCAGGTGACAGTATAGTTTTGGGGTCAGAGGGAGCTCGGTTATAGCTGAGCTCCTTTCTTTATTGGCATAAGAAAAAGGCAATCATAATGATCAAGAACAGAAAGCCGATACTGCTTAAGGTGATGATGATGCCTAAAGTTTTCAAATGGATGGAGGATAATATGGAGTTTGCCGAAAAGACAATAAAGAAAAAGAGGGTAAGAGCAATGAAGCTGGCTCCTGCTGCCGGCGTGTTGAAGACAATGCCAAAATTCCTGCCCTGGCTCATAAATTACCCCCTCCATTGTTATTAATATTGGCTTGTTCGGTTAAGAACTGAGCAATGATGGTGATGACTGAGACGATTAAATTTCCTGGAACCCCGGGAAGTTGAAATAAGGGAACATTGAACACTGAGTCCGGTGTACCATCGAAGGTCCCAAAGGGACCGCTTATGGAGAGGGAAAAACTTAGATGGTCAGGAAAGAGGGGTTCATCTCCCCAGGATGCCGCCGAAGGGGCGGTCTGAAAGGCACCGCCGGGACGTATAGCCTGCCCCTGAGAGGTTCTCTGAATGAGATCAGCCAGTTGATCCAGAGTCAGGGTGACTGTATAGGACTCTGACGGAGTTCTTGGGGGAGAGGGGGGGGCCGCCACCAGGGAACGCTTGACCAGAAAGTTCATAAGAATGTCCAGGCCGGCCACCACCAGGCCGGCATAAGGCAGTTCCACCCTGGCCAGGGGGAAGAGAACGGCGGTGACCGGGACGAAGGGGATGTTGCGCTGGATAGGGCTGGTGACAAGCAGGGAGAGGGAGAGGGGAGCGACAGGCAGGGGGCAGATAGATTCATTCGCTATAGCCAAGTCACTCACCTCCTATCTTGCTTGAGGACTAAAAAAACCAGGTGTAGAGGATAAGAAACCCTCCGATGGTGATCACAATCAGAAAGGCCAGGAGGGTGACAGGGTGGAGAATCTGGTTTTCGAAGCGGGGACCGCAATAATTTTGGGGCCGCATCAGAAGATTCCCTAGCGTTCTTCGGGCAGACCGGGAATTTTAAAGCCCTGGGGCAGCTTTAGTCCGGGAGGAAGCTTCATATCCTTAGGAATTTCCATGGTCTTGGACTGCTGGCCCCCTCCTATGGATTCCAAAACCTTTTGGGCCATGTTTTTGATTTCGTCAGGCAGGGGAAGCTGATCGGCGCTGGGCATGCCATGGATGGTTGTGGTAATGGTGAGATTAACCATGGCCATGACCCGTTCAAAGCTTTGCTGGGCCTGAAAATAGGTGCGAATCAGGGGATGTTTGTTGATCAGGCGGACTTTAAGATCGATAAGGGCCAGAGCATCTTTTTCGGGAATGACCTTACTGATCATCTGAGTGGTAACGATTTGGCGTTCCTTTTCCTGATATTGGAGAAATGCTTCGTTGGCTTCCGGGTCGGCTTTGATGGCCGCCTCTGCGGAAAGGATAGCTTGTACTTCGGGGGTTTGTTTGAGCGCTTCCCCAAGTACCCTGGCCTTGTCAATGTAGCTCATTAATGGGGCACCTCCTTCGATTCCTTATACTAAAGTATGCTTTAGAGGTGGTGAAGGTGAGAAGGAAAGGTTCATCAATAATTCGTGAAAAAACTCTTTAATACATATTGACAGATCGTGACGGATCGTATAAACTGAGGCTAGTGGTAATACCACATACAACATACCACTAGAACGAGTGGTAAAAAGCACAAAGGAGGAAATGAGATGAGCAGCCATAAATTTTTATTGCATGAGGCTCAAGATGATGTTGGCGTCGCCGTGCAGGATATTAAGGCCGGCGAGAAAGTCATGGGCGTGGACATTCATAGCGGGGAAGAATTCCATGTCACAGCAAACCATGACATCCAACTGGGACACAAAATTGCTCTCAAAAGCAAGAAACAGGGTGAAAACTTAATCAAGTATGGTGAAAATGTGGGCAAAGTAACCCAGGATATTAAGGTGGGAGACTGGGTACATACTCATAACTTAAAGACTGCGAGGTGGGATTATGGAAACTAAGATCTTAGGCTATCGTCGGGACAATGGGCGTATCGGTATTCGCAACTATGTGCTTATTCTTCCTGTGGATGATTTGTCCAATGCTGCTTGTGAAGCAGTTGCCAACAATATTGCCGGAACTCTGGCACTTCCCCATCCCTATGGCCGTATCCAATTCGGAGCCGACCTTGAGCTGCATTTCAAGACCATTATCGGAGCGGGACGCAATCCCAACGTGGCGGCTGTCGTCGTTATCGGTATTGAACAAAACTGGGCGAAGCGAGTCGCCGATGGCATTGCTGAAACCGGTAAACCTGTAACCTACTTCGGTATTGAGGGCCATGGTGATTTAAAAACCATTGAAATGGCTTCCCGCAAAGCCCATGAATATGTAAAATACGCCACATCTTTAGAAAAAGTAGAATGCGAACTGAAAGATCTGGTGGTGAGCTTCAAGTGCGGTGAATCCGATACCACAACCGGTCTTGCCGGCAACCCAACGGCAGGTGTGGTGGGAGATCGTTTGGTGGAACTGGGCGGAACGGTTATCTTTGGCGAAACGCCTGAAACAACGGGTGGAGAGCATATTCTTGCCAAGCATTTCGCTACCCCTGAACTTGCTCAGGAATTTTTAAGAGTCCATAAGGAATATCTGGATATGATCGAATCCAAAGGAGCCGATCTCTTAGGAACCCAGCCAACCCAGGGGAATATTGCCGGCGGCTTGACAACGATTGAAGAAAAAGCCATGGGCAATATTCAAAAGGCCGGCAAGGTCCCCATTATTGGTCTTTTGGAAATGGCAGAAGAGCCCACAAAACCAGGACGTTATTTCATGAATACCTCAGCTGCGGCAGCCGAATGTGTCACCCTCATGATGGCAGCAGGAGCAACCCTTCATATTTTCATTACGGGTCAGGGCAATATTGTGGGTAACCCCATTGAGCCTGTGATCAAAATGTCGGCGAATCCGAAAACCTGTCAGCATATGTCCGAACATATCGATGTGAATATCAGTGGGGTGCTCAGCAGAGAGTTGACACTGGACCAGGCGGCAGATAAAGTAATGGAATGCGTAGTGAAAACAGCACGTGGCTGCTTAACCGATGCCGAAGTGCTCAATCACAAGGAGTTTGTGCTTACCCGCCTCTATCCCAGCGCATAAAAATAGGGAGCGTTCATTCAAAAACAGCGATGGTAAAGGGAAAATCCAACTCTGAGTGAGGCAGGGATGAAAGTGTGAAAACAATTGAATTGCCTTATGGGCATGGGACACAAGCTTGCTTGATACCCGATGATGTTGACTGTGTCTATGGTAGATTAAAATCGGTAGAGCCCACTGCTGAAGCCGGCGAACAAATTTCGGCAGCTTTACAAAATTTAATAGGGAATATCAATTTTGATAAACTAAGAAACGCAAAGTCAGTGGCTATCGCTGTGAGTGATATGACACGTCCTGTGCCCTCTCGCCTCATTGTGGAGAAGCTGCTGCCCTGGCTAGCCGAATTTGGAATCCATGGCGACCAAATTACGGTGCTTGTGGGTGGCGGACTGCATCATCCGGCAACTCAGGAAGAGATGAATTATATGCTGGGTGAGGAATTGCCCAAAAAAATAAAACAGGTTCTTCCCCACGATGCGGATGACAGAGACTGCCTAAATTTTTTGGGCACCTCTCCCTTAGGAACTCCTGTCTATGTCAATCAACATTTTGCTCAGGCGGATTTTAAAATTGTGACCGGTATGGTTGATGCCCATCAATTTATGGGATTCACCGCAGGCGTTAAAGGTGCGGTCATTGGCTTAGGCGGAAGAGAGACGATCACAGGGAATCATGTCCGGCTTTTTCAACCCGGTGCTGAACTGGGGCAAATGGAAGGAAATCCGGCGCGGATCGATTTAGAGGATTGCGGCCGGATCATTGGGGTTGATATGATTGTCAATGTTGTACTTAATACCCAAAAGAAGGTCGTTAAAGCTGTTGCCGGTCATCCCAGGACAGCCCATGGTGTTGCGGTTGAATTTGCCAAGAGTATTTTTGGCGTACCGATGAGTTCGGCTGACATTGTCATCGCATCCCCGGGAGGGTTTCCGAAAGATATCAACGCCTATCAGGCTCAGAAAGCCTTAACCCCGGCCTTGCAGCTGGTTAAGCCGGGAGGAGTCATCATCTTAGTGGCTCAATGCAGCGAAGGGTCTGGAGAAGAAAGCTTTGCCAAGACCATGGCCTTATATGATAATCCGTCAGACCTTGTGACTTCCTTTAAAGAAAAAGAGTTTGTGATCGGTCCTCATAAAGCCTATCTTTGGACCAGAACATTTCTAAAAGCGAAAACAATCCTGGTGTCTGACAAAGTATCCCCGGAATTAGCCAAAGCTCTCATGGTTAAGGTTACGAAGAGCCTGCAAGAGGCCATTGATGATGTTATTCCTGATGATACAGCTGGTTTGAAAATAACGGTATTACCGAATGCCAACTCTGTTATTCCTATATTGAGAGATGAGAGTAACGAGACTGAAACATGATGAGCAGGCTGAGTGCTTCTTTTTAAAGAAGCACTTAGCAGCAATAACAATGTGCCTAAAAGCTAGTGAAAAGAAACATTTGAACAAATATCTATCAAACGAAGTACCTACCTCTTGATTTTATCGATCTTGATCATTTCCAAACGATGCGAAACTTCGAATAACATTTACCATAAATAAGTAAAGTTGCGATTTGGAGATAATAGGGAGGCTTTAGATTATGAAAAAGAACAAAGTTCTTTTAACATTTGTTGTCACACTAATAATCGTATCATTAGCGCTTACTGGGTGTAGCAAAGCGAGCTCTGGTGATTCTGCAAAGTATCCTAGCAAACCTGTTAATATGATAATAGCTTTTAGTGCTGGTGGTTCCAGTGATGTTCAAGCACGTATCATGCAAAAGTATTGGAATGAACTCGTTCCTGAGCAACCCTGGGTATTCAAATATACTACGGGTGCAGGCGGAGCTATTGGCTTTGCAGAAATGGCCAGATCGGCACCGGATGGATATACGATAGGCGGGGTTAATGTACCTCACATGGTTCTTCAGCCTCTGGGCCAGGGGGCTCAGTTCAAAATCGAGGACTTTGAATACATAGCTCAGGTAGTGAACGATCCTCAAGTCATTGCAGTTCTTAAAGATAGTAAATTTAACTCAGTTCAAGAAGTAGTGAACTATGCAAAGGCGAATCCAGGGAAACTGAAGGTGGGTATTGTGGGAACCTTCACAGGTCATCATCTAATGCTCCTGGAACTTCAGGAAAAGACGGGCATAGAACCTGCTCAAATTGTCTACAAGGGTGCTGCTGATCAGAATGCTGCTCTTTTAGGCGGCGAACTGGATATTATGATCGGTAATGTGAATGATGTAATGCGCAGCTTGGATATGATAAAAGTTTTGGGAATCGCAGCCGAGGAAGAGCACGAATTCCTGCCAGGTGTCCCGACACTGAAAGAGCAGGGAATTGATATTGTATCTGATATTCGCCGCGGTTTCGTTGTTCCTAAAGGGACAGATCCTGAAGCCCTTCAGTTTTTACGCGATGTCTTCAAGAAGATAAATGAGAACCCTCAATACATAGCGGATATGAAAAAGGCTGGGCAGCCAATGGAATACATGCCGGGTGAAGATTTTGAAAAGTATGTGTACGGCCAAAACGATAAAGCCGAGAATCTGCTTAAGAAGTTCGGGTTAATTAAGTAAACAATGCCAATAACTGATTTGTTGTAGGGGCGAGGACTATTCGCCCCTTTTAAAAAGGAGGTTGCCGGGGTGTGGGAATATTTGTTGCCAAGTCTTATTAATATTTTTTCTCCTTTTAATTTATTTCTTTTGATAGCAGGCATTGCCGGAGGTATTATTATCGGTGCACTTCCCGGCTTAACAGCAACTATGGGAGTAGCGCTGATGGTTCCTGTCACATTTGCAATGAATCCGATCAGTGGTCTTATTATGTTAGGTGGTATTTATCAAGGTGCAATCTATGGTGGTTCAAACTCAGCCATTTTGATTAATACTCCGGGAACTCCTTCTTCCGTTGCGACTACCTTTGACGGCTGGCCAATGACTCAAAAGGGTAAAGCTCCGGAGGCATTAAATACAGCTCTGGTTGGATCGGCTTTTGGGGGGATTGTCGGTGCTATATTCCTCTTGCTTCTCGCCGGACCGTTGGCTCGATTTTCGCTGATGTTCGGTGCCGCAGAATTCTTTTGGCTCTGTATATTTGGCTTGAGCACCATTGCTGCTATGTCCCAGAACAACATAGCCAAGGGGCTTGTGGCCGCCGCTTTGGGTATGTTAGTTGCAACAATAGGTTTGGATCCGGTTGGAGGAGCCCCACGATTCACTTTCGGAAATTATTCTCTTGTTCAGGGAATTGAAGTCATTCCGGCGATGATCGGTTTGTTTTCTTTTTCTCAGGTGATCAGACTGGTGGGCAGCAGTAATGAAAATATCGCTTCTTATACTCAAGAGAAAGGAGTCATATTTCGGGTCCTGCGCTCTGTATTTTTGAAGTGTAAGGCTAACCTTCTCCGGTCATCTTTGATCGGAACTATGATTGGTATCCTGCCTGGGGCTGGCGGAGAAATCGCTTCGATTATTTCCTATAATGAAGGGAAACGCTGGGATAAAAACCGCAGCCAGTACGGGAAAGGTTGTATGGAAGGCGTGGTAGCCAGTGAAACGGCCAATAATGCTGTGATTGGCGGTAGCTTAATTCCAATGCTGACACTGGGGATTCCTGGCAGTGCTGTAGCGGCGATCATCATGGGCGCCTTGTTAGCTCATGGCATAGTGCCTGGATTTAAGATATTTGAAACGAATGGCGAATTAGCTTATACCTTTATCAACTCTCTTATTATAGGAAACCTATTCATGGTAGTCATAGGTGCGATCCTTATTAAAGGAATTGCGAAGGTTCTTAATATCCCGACCCCTTATATCGGCGTTGCCATTGTTGCTTTAGCAGCGATAGGTTCTTACGCAATCAGGAATAGCATGCTTGATGTTGTCGTAATGCTGGTTTTTGGTCTAATAGGATATTTGAGCGATAGAATTGGCCTTGATGTTGGAACAATGGCTTTGGGTATTATTCTTGGCCCGATTGTTGAAGATAATTTTACTAAGGCTATTGCGCTGGGAACGGCAGATGGCTCTGTCCTCGGCGGCTTCTTTGGTAGCACTATCTCGGTTATTTTGATTATATTAACCCTGGCCTCAGTATTTTCACCCTATTTGATTGGTAAACGGCTGGCTAAAAAGGGGGCGAATCAAAATGACTAAGAGTAGGACAGATATTCTAGCCGGCTTAGCATGCCTTGTTGTAGCACTGGTGTTTTATATTCAAGGCATGGATTTAAGTCCGAAAGCTGACCTTTACCCCAAAATACTGGAAATCTTTGTTGCCGTGATGGGGGTATTTTTAATTACTCGGGGGGCGCTAACTGCTAGAACCTCTTCAAAGGTTGAAGAAGTAGATTTTGATAGGATTAAGGGCATTGTTATCGTTATCGCTTCTATTCTGTATGTAGCAGCTATTTACTACATTGGGTTTTATGTATCAACGCTTTTCTTCCTTGTTCTTTGCTCGTGGTACTTAAGCCAAAAGGGTCTAAACATCAGAGCCTTCAGTATATCAGGCGGGTTTGGTTTATTCCTGACAGTATTATTGTATCTTTTATTTACAGCAATTCTTAAAGTTCCAACACCTGAAGGCATATTATTCTAGTAGTCATTAAAGTAATAAAACGAATTAAACTAATTATGATATGAATAGAAGGGTCAATAAACCTAAAAGTAAATCGTTTATTGGCCTTTTATTGTGGGAAGTGGTATTATATATTACCAGAGAGTAGTGTAAGGGTGGTATAGATAGTGTTTGAACCAGTTAAAACTCATGGTAATTTATCTGAGGAAATTGTGAAACAAGTTGTCCAGAGTATCAGTAACGGTGAACTTAAGCCAGGGGATAAGCTGCCTGCTGAACGGGAAATGTGCAATGTGTTTTCAGTAAGCAGAACAGTGGTCCGTGATGCCTTGAAGACTTTGGCAGGGCTGGGCATGGTTACGATTCGCCATGGCCTGGGGGCTTATGTCAATGAGGTGGATGAACAAGTCGAGGATGTATCACGGTTAGCGGCACTGCTCCAGATAACCCAGGGTACTTTTGATGAAATATTTCAAGTTCGAGAAATATTAGAAGGGTATGCGGCATTATGGTGTGCTCAAAATGCCGATGATAAGGACATCGAAGAGCTTGGAAAAATCGTCAAGAGAGGTAAAGAGCTGGGCTCTGCCAGTGATGGTAAGCTTGCTTTACTTGATGCAGAATTCCATCTTAAGATTGCTGAGGCATCGGGCAATAAGGTCCTCAAGCGTCTGATGATTAACATTCTGGATTTAACCGGAGAAATCAGAGACAGCAGCTTTAAGATTCCCGGACGTCAGTATTTGTCCGTTTTAGAGCATGAAGCGATTTATGAGGCAATTAAACAGCGTGATCCGGAGTTGGCGTTTCAGAAAATGATCAAACATATTGAAGCTGTGGAAGATGATCTGCATTCGAACGCCCATGTGAGGGAGAATGCCTGGGATGAATAACCAATCAGTTCAGGCAGCTTAAGGACAGGGTGATGGCTCAGGAGGAGGTTGCGGGAATGAGTCAGATGTTCTCTGATCAGGCAATGAATGATTTTTGCCAAAGGCTTTTAGAAGCAAGTGGTGTGCCGGCAACTGATGCCGGAATTGTTTCTTCCATATTGGTGGATACGAGTCTGGAGGGTATCGATACCCATGGGATTAGCCGCTTACCGGTTTATCTGAAGTGTCTGTTAAAGGGGCGCATCAACCCAAAGCCCAAGATCCAGGAAACCATTGATGCTGCCGTGGCCCGTGTGGACGGTGATAACGGACTCGGCCAATTAGTTGCTTATCGCGCTATGAATAGTGCTATCGACCTGGCAAAAATCTATGGTATTGGTTTTGCAACGGTGAAGAACAGCAATCATTTTGGAGCGGCTTCTACCTATTGCAAATTAGCTGCCGCGCAACAAATGATCGGGCAAGCCTATACCAACTCACCCAGCGGTATTCCGCCTTGGGGAGGGAGGGCTCCCTATTTTGGCACCAATCCAATCTCATATGGATTTCCTCATGCCGAGTATCCGGTTGTCGTCGATATGTCTTCATCTACGGTGGCTCGCGGCAATATTATTTTAGCGGCTAAAAACGGTGAGGAGATTCCGGAGGGCTGGGCGATGGACAAAGACGGGAAAGCGACGACAAATGCCAAGGCTGCACTGGAGGGTGCGGTTTTGCCCATCGGCGGAGCGAAAGGCTATACCTTGGCTTTGGCAGCCGAGGTGATGGCGGGCATCATCAGCGGTTCTGCTTACGGATCTCATGTGGGCTGGATTTATGATGAAGGCAGAGAACCGGTGAATATCGGTCATAGTTTTTTGGCCATAAATATTGCCAAACTGATGCCGGTTGAAGAATTCAGCCAAAGGATGGGTGATATGATCCGGGAAGTTAAGGCAATACCGAAGGCTGAAGGGATTACGGAGATTCGGATTCCGGGTGAAAGGCGGCAGGCCAACGCCGAGCAGCGCAAACAAGACGGAATACCGGTTGCCGAGGGGCTGTTGCAGGAGCTTAATATGCTGGCTGAAAAATTGGCAATCCCTATACTCTCATTTTGCCCTCATGGGTAGTAATTATATGAGAGAAATTCTCGGCGAGGGAGGGATTGGGAAGAGATACGTAGAATACTGGCTTATTGAAACATTGCAAAAGGGGATGACCACACAGTATGCGGACGTATCGGATTGAAATTCGTTTAATTCAACTTTCGGTGTTTTTAAGTGTGCTGGTAGTGATTGCCGGCTTTTTAGGATTATGGGACAATAAAGACCAGGGGCAAGCTGCCGCTCCTCCCGGGCAGGAAGAACCGGCACCCGCTTTGGAGAATACGAAAGTCGTGGCCATAGGAGATTCCTTTACCTTTGGTTATCCTGGCAATACGGAAAATTCCTGGCCGGCGGTTTTGGGGCAGACCTCCCAGATTGAAGTGGTGAACAAAGGGCTGAAAAGTCAGACTGCCCAGGACCTTTACTCCCGTTTTGATGCGGATGTGCTCGCTGAAAAGCCGGGCCGGGTGATTATTTTTGTGGGGAACGGCGATGCCATTAAAGAGGTACCCCTTGAGACCTTCCAACAGCATATAAAGGCTATGGTGGAAAAGGCTGAGAGCAATCACATTATTCCGATTCTCGCCTTGCCCTTACCTTATACAGGAGTTCAAAACACCATTAAGGAATTCAGAGAATGGGAATCAAGCTATGCTAAAGAAAAGAATATTCTCGTTTTAGATTTTGCGACCGTGCTCATGGATGCCGACAATGTATACTTGGAGGGGTTATTATCCAAGGAGGCCAATTACCCGTCCAAAGAAGGCTATAAGCTTATGGGGGAATATGCCTCACGAGTACTCGATTAGGTGAATCAAGGGGACAGGTACCGTTTTTCAATATGAAAAACGGTACCTGTCCCCTTGATTCACTAGTGGAGAAAGCTTATTCCGGCAAAGAAGAGATATCCCAGGACTCCTCCTAAGAGGGCGTAGCGGGGATGGCGTTCACGGGAAAGGGGCCAGAGCTCCGCAAAAACCAGGAAGGCCATAGCCCCCCCGGCCAGGGCAAGAAAAAAGGAGAGGGAATTTTGCACACTGTCAATAGCCAATAAACCGATCAGGGCTCCAAAAGGGGTGAAAAAGGCAATCCCAAAATTCAAAAGAAGTATTTTCCAGCTTTTTATGCCCGCCATTTTTAGGGGAGCTGTGGTAGCCATGCCCTCCGGCAGATTATGTAAGGTAATGGCCATAGCAATAAGAACCCCCAAATCCTCTGTGGCCTCTTGCCCAAGGGCGATGGCCATGCCCTCAGGGAGGTCGTGAAGCGCGATTCCCGCAGCCACTAAGAGTCCGATGCGTTTCAGCCGTTGGCGCCGCGGGAGGGGCAGGGAAGGGGGAGAGGCATTAAGCTTTTGATCAGCCAGTTTCATAAAGGCTAAACCGATGATAAAGCCAAGGATGACCTGGCTTAGGGGGCCGATCTGCCAGGCTGTAGGGAGCAGGTCCAGGGAAACGACAGCAAGCATCACACCCCCGGCTCCGGCAAGCAACATCGCCAATACCTGCTCTTTAGGGCGGCCGAACATTAACACCACCAGGCTGCCCAGGGTTGTGGCAAGCCCGGCAATGGTACTGACCCAGAGGATAGGGAGCCAATCCTGCATGAGCTATTCCTCCTCAAAAAGTAAGAACCTAAGTCTACTTTATGAAAAAAAGGATTAAACTATGTCTAAACCCATACTCACCTTGGACATAATGAAATTAGAAGGATTTGTTGCAAGGAGAGAGAGGGTTCTGGGCGTGAAAGAGTTTAAACAGGCTGATTATTTTAAAAGGATAGAGATAATACTTATTATTTTCCTGACGGTGCTTTTTCAGGTGGAGGTTTTTCATTCTTCGTTTGCCTATGCACGCTCTGTGGAGCAAGCGAAGGATCTGCTGGAGGTTGCGCAGATGGCGGAGAATGGAGAAGACCTGATTCGTTTTCATGTGATAGCCAATTCGGATGCCGAGGAAGATCAGGCTCTTAAGCGGGCTGTACGGGATGCCATTCTTGAAGAGATATCTCCACAGCTGGCCCAATCCCAGTCTTTGGAGCAGTCCCGCCGGATCTTGACAGAATTGCGTCCGCTTATGGAAGAAATCAGCCGGAAAGTTATTGCGGCTTGGAGCAAAGATTATTCGGTTAAAACCGAATATGGCGAATTTATCTTTCCGACGAAGTCTTATGGTTCTTTGATTCTCCCGGCAGGGGAGTATGAGGCAGTACGAGTTGTCATCGGTGAAGGAAAGGGTTCCAATTGGTGGTGTGTGCTTTTTCCGCCTCTATGCTTTGTGGATATTGGTCATTCCACAGCCCAGCCTGTGGACGGGAAACCTGGGATACCCTATGAGAAGCCTAAGGTAAGATTTTGGATCGTGGAGAAACTTGTTCAACTGTTCAAAAAGTGAAAAAAGGGGACAGGGGTGAAAAATGGGGACAGGTACCGCTTTTCATAATTGAAAAACGGTACCTGTCCCCATTTTTTCACTAGAGACCGAGGATTTCTTTGAGTTTGCGGGATTGGGTACGGCTGACGGGGACTTCGCTGCGCTCATGGTCATCCACCACGATGGAGTAGGTGCCGTTGAAATAGGGGATGAGCTCGCGCATGCGTTTAATATTGACCAGGTAACAGCGGTGGGTGCGGAAAAAGAGATTCGGATTCAGGCGGGCTTCCAATTCTCTCAGGGTAAAACGGGTGAGGTAAGACTCTTTTTGAGTTTTGGCAAAGACATTGTCTTTATCTGTATAGATATAAACAATTTCCTCAGGGCGGAGAAGAATGGTTTTGCCCCGTTGCTCTACCGGGATGACTTCCAGAGGGCGGATGGTGCTATTCTCTGGAGGTTGTTTGGGGAGGGGGGTGTCGGTGGCGGTTGTGGGTTCGTCAGGTTCGGATAAAGAGGGTGAGGCAGGCGGGGTGCCGGCACCATGTTGAATGAAAAGTTTTTTAATGGCTTGATCAAGGCGTTTGGGGTTAATGGGCTTTAATAGATAGTCCAGGGCGTTTACACAGAAGGCATCTACGGCAAATTCTTCATGGGCTGTGATAAAGATGATGGCTGGGGAACTCTCTTTCTCTTTGAGTTGTCGAGCAAGGTCGATTCCTTTAAGTCCAGGCATATCAATATCCAGAAAAACTACCGAATATTCCAGGTTATTGATCAGTTCTAAGGCCTCGATGGCGTTGGCCGCTTCTCCGATAACCTGAAGATCCGTATAGTCTTGGAGTAAATAGCGAAGCTCTTTGCGGGCGGGGGATTCATCGTCGACAAGTAATGCACGTAACTTCAAGAGTCCCACTCCTTTCTGCGGTGGTATGAAAAAACTAGTTCTTTTTTCATACTATTCTGATAATATTCTAAGATTCCTTCTTTTTCAATGTGAAAAAATTAAAATGGGGATTTCCTGGAGGACCTGTACTATTTCTCCGGACAAAGCATAGCATTAAATAGAAAAGCCGATATCCAGGGCGACAGAGATCCATGAAGTTGGATAGGAGGAAAAAGCATGAAAAAATACTTATTTTACTTAGGAGTGCTTTTAATAGCGACCTTTCTTGTCGGGTGTGGAACACTGCAAACTCTGGTGAAAGAAGACAGTGAGCCCTCTTCTTTTGCAGATTGGATTGGCAGTGCCAATGAAGAAGTGAATGTCCCGGCCACCAGCAATCTTGGGGATGGTAAAATGATCAGTCTTTATTTTCCTGATTCAACGGGCAAGCAGCTTATCAAAGAGGAACGGAATATCCCGAAAACCTTAAGTCTGGCCCGCGAGACGGTAACTCAATGGCTAATGGGGCCTGCAGTTCAGGGCGAGGCCCAGGCGGCAGTGGATCCCGCCACAACCCTGCTGGATATTGCTATAAAAGATGAAGTGGCTATCGTTGATCTGAGTCGGGAATTCACGCAAATGCATGGCAATGTCAACCAGGAAGTTGCAGTGTATGGCTTAGTGAATACTCTCACTCAATTTCCCACCGTTCGGGAGGTCACCTTTAGAGTAGAAGGCAAACCTTTGACCCAATTGGGCAGCCTTGATGTGACCCGATTATCCTATCGGGAAGGGTTGGTCAAAGGTGGAGGAAATCTCTCGGGAGGCAGCAACAGCGTAGTCTCTCCTGCACTCCCCTCCAATACAAATACAAATACCAATACAAATACCAATACAAATACAATGGACTCTCCCAGCGGGCTCAATATTTTCTCTTCTCAGCTATCGGCCAGCTAGTGCCTTGCGAGTGTTTCGATGCATGAAACTGAGTTTCATTATAGGAGTAAAAAGAAGAAGCTCATCATTAAGTTTGAAAAGTATTATAATATAAATTCTTCATTTTGAATAGGGTTAAGTGAAATTATTTTAATCATCCAGGCTTTTATTGGCCTGGATGATTCTATGTAGGTCATGATTTTTTATAAGCGGTAAAAGTGCAAAATTTCATAAAAAAGATCTTAAGGCATGTTTTTTTTCTCCAATTTATGCTAGAATAGAAAAAATAAAAAGATTGAAAATTATAAAAATTTTCTACTTAGAGGGGGTAGAGGAATGGAAGTTAATGAGGAGTTAAGTAGAGAACTTGAGGAGGCCATACGCCGTTCGAATACCGTCATCTATCGCAGGGGGCAAGCCCTTCTGGCGGAGATGGGCATTTCAAATCCTCAATTTAATACGTTGCTGGCTCTTTATGAGTTTGGGCCATTGACAATGGGAGATTTGGGGAAGCATTTGTTTACTGCCTGCAGTACCGCCACGGATTTGGCCGATCGTTTGGAACGGGATGGCTTGGTAGAAAGGATTCGTGATTCTAAGGATCGCCGCATTGTCAGGATGCATTTGCTTACTAAAGGGAAAAAGATGGTTGAAGTGATTATGAACGAGCGCTATCGTTTCCTGGAAGAAGTCTTAGCGGGCTATACAGCTGATGAGCACCGGCTCATCCTCGAAAGCCTTAAACACTTGATTGACCGGGTGGAGAGAACGGATAAGACCTATCCCGTAGAGCTGGAAGCCGTTCGAAATATAAAGAAAAAGTTAATTTTAAGTCCCTCATAAAGGTTTTTTATGACGAGGTGTCGAATACTCCGACTCATGTAGCTTTGGATGAAACCAACCCATTCACTTAAAAGCATCATGGGACATACGGAGGAAATCAGCATGACAAGCTGGGACATCATCAAGTATATTGAATGGATTGAGAAGAAGGATCCTTTAACCTGCAGCCATTGCAGTAAATCTGCTGAGTATGCGATATTCCTCGGTAAAAACATCGCTCTGGCAGCCGATGAATTAGCAGTATTAAGTATTGCCGCCCCCCTTCATGATTTAGGTAAGATTAAAGTTCCCGATGAAATTCTCGGGAAGCCGGCTTCCTTAACCCAGGAGGAATTTAAGGTGATTCAATGCCATCCTCTTTGGGGTGCTGAGATGATCTTAGATAATGCCGGGAAGAATCTTGACTGGCTGCGTGTGGCTGAAATTATCCTCAATCATCATGAACGGTTTGATGGCTGCGGATATCCGGCAGGCATAGGCGGCAGACAGATCCCTTTTCTGGCTCAAATTGTTTCCATCGCCGATGCTTATGATGCTATGACATCGGATCGCCCTTATCGCAGTGCCATGTCGGAGGAACAGGCCAGAAGGATTTTGCAGCATGAGGGCGGCAAGCAATTCCATCCCGACTTAGTCGAAGAATTCGTCAGGTTAATTGCATAAATGAAGTGAAAGCGAGGAGCTATTCCTCGTTTTTTGTTTGACTAAAGTTTTCTTTGTTCTGTGGTTTTTTGGATGAAAAGAGAGTAGCATATAAATGGAAGTTCAGCTGGTAACTGAAGCGGGACCAAGGGGAGGAATTAAATTGGCTCAGCATGTAATTGGGATGTTTGATTCGGGAGTGGGCGGTTTGACGGTCATGAAAGAGATAGTGACCCAGCTTCCGGATGTTCAGATCATTTACTTCGGAGATACGGCTCGTGTGCCTTATGGGAATCGGAGTAGGGAAGAACTGATTCATTTCGGAGAAGAAATTATCTCGTTTTTAATTGAGCAGGGAGCCGAGGCTATAGTGGTGGCCTGCAATACCAGTTCAGCCAATGCGGTGCCGGTGTTGAGGGAACAATTCAATTTACCTTTGATTGGAACGATTGAACCAGGGGCGAAGGCGGCGATTCAGGCAACGGCAACAGGGAACATCGGGCTGATTGCCACAGAAGCCACGGTGCGCAGCAAAGCCTATTCCTCCGCGGTGAGGCGGATATTAAGCAAGCGGCGGGGCGGGCATGCCATTGAATTGGTGAAGGCCCAGGCTTGCCCTCTTTTCGTCCCCTTGGTGGAAGCGGGGCTTTCCCATTCACCGGAGGCCAGAGGAATCGCCCGTACTTATCTGGCTCCTATTCAGGAGGCTCAGGTTGATGCGTTGATTCTCGGGTGTACCCATTACCCTTTCCTGGCACCCGTCATCCAGGAAATCCTCGGGGAAGAAATAATTTTAGTGGATCCGGCTCAGGCCATGACGGAGGAGTTGAAGGAAGTTCTCAAACAGTTGGAGTATAACCGGGAAAGTGGGCAAGAGACCCATAAGGCCCCCGGCCATCACCGCTTTTTTGTAAGCGGGGACCCGGTGTTGTTTGAGCGGGTAGGGAATACTTTGCTTCCCGATCAGATTCACGATGTAAACCAGGTGAACTGGAATCGATAGACCGATGAGCTATCCGGAGGAGGGATGGTAAGTGGAAGGGAAAACCTTGGTGCTGGGGGTTATTGGAGCGGATGTCCATGCGGTAGGGAACCGGATCCTGGATTATGCGTTTACTCAAGCAGGGTTTAAGGTGATCAATATAGGGGTCCTGGCCTCTCAGGAGGAGTTTATCCGGGCGGCTATAGAGACGGCTGCCTCGGTGATTATGGTGTCTTCCCTTTATGGACATGGCGAATTGGATTGCCGGGGACTCCGGGAAAAGTGCCAGGAGTCAGGTATCGGAGATATTCTGCTCTATGTGGGAGGGAATCTCGTCGTAGGGAAGCAGGAATTCAGTGAGGTTGAAAAGCGCTTTTTAGCGATGGGATTCAATCGGGTTTATCCTCCCGGAACCATGCCTGAGGCAGCTATTGAAGATCTGCGCAAGGACTTGGAGCTATAGGAGGGATGAATGGTGCAGGAAATCCTTCTCATCGATTTTGGCAGCACCTACACCAAAGTAACCATCGTGGACCTGGAGCGGGAAGAGATTATCGGGACGGCGGCCGCGGGGACAACCATTGCAAGCAATATTATGGAGGGGCTCAACCATGCCTTAGCTCAGATTCCCCAACCTCCGGGGGGCTGGAATTTTGCCCGGAAGCTGGCCTGCAGCAGTGCCGCTGGGGGATTGAGGATGATGGCCAGCGGACTGGTCAAGGAATTGACTGCTGAAGCCGCCCGCCGGGCTGCCCTGGGAGCAGGCGCCCGGGTGCTGGAAGTTTTTAGCTATGAATTGACTTCTGAAGATATTGAAAGAATAGCCCAAGCTCAGCCGGATATCCTTCTCTTAGCAGGAGGCACGGATGGGGGCAATAAAGAGATTCTCTTAAAGAACGCGGAAAAGCTCCTGGAGCTGCCTTTCTCGCTGCCTGTGGTGGTAGCGGGAAATAAGGTTGTTTCTTCCCAGGCGGCGGAGATAGTGCGTTGTAAGCACGATCCGGTAGTGGTGGCGGGAAATGTCATGCCGGAGCTTAATGTGCTGGAAGTAGAGTCGGCACGGGATGCTATCCGGGGAATTTTTCTGAATCAGATTGTCCGGGCCAAGGGACTGGACAAGGCGGAGACCTTTATTGAACGGGTGATGATGCCCACTCCGGCGGCTGTTCTTTCTGCCGCGGAACTATTGTCTCAGGGCTATGGTGATGAAAAAGGCTTGGGTGAGCTTTTGATCATTGACGTGGGAGGGGCCACGACGGATATTCATTCCATTGCCGCCGGGGAGCCCAGCAAGCCGGGAGTGATGCTGAAGGGGCTGCCGGAGCCCTATGCTAAGCGCACGGTGGAAGGGGATCTGGGGATGCGCTATAGCGCGGAAGCTCTGGTCGCTGCCTCAGGCAAACGCTTGCATCAGGTTTTGGGCTGGCGGGACGAGGAGATACAGGAACAGTTGGGCTTTGTTCAGGCTGATCCTTGGCGGGTTCCCCAGAATGAACGGGAAGCCTCTTTTGATACGGCTATGGGCAGGATGGCTGTAGAGCTGTCTATGAAGCGCCATGTAGGAACCCTCCAGGTAGTCTATGCTCCTTTTGGTGTCAGCTATGTCCAGCAAGGCAAGGATTTAACTCAATTACCGGTGGTAGTGGGAACCGGCGGAGTCCTTCTGCATCATGGGGAACCCTTGGCAGTTTTGCGCGGCGCCCTTTTCAATGCCGCAGAACCTACTTTTCTTAAGCCTCAAAACCCGGATTTCTATTTGGATCAAGATTATATTTTGGCCTCCATGGGACTGTTGCGGGAGGTTAATCCCCTTGTTGCCCTGCGTTTGCTGAAGAAGTATTGTGTAAAGCTCTAAAGACAGAGGAGGTCAGATCAGTGGATCTAACGAATCGGATGATGGAGCCGGAAGAGTTCGCCCGCCAGCGTCAAGAGGTATTGAACCAATGGGCCACTGGGAGGGACGTGGATTTCGAGGAAGCGGTGGCTTATCATAAAAACCTGCCCAGAAGCAAGAACTTTAGCTATAAGCTGGCAGAGGGTAAAGCCAGGGGAATCACCTTTGCCCAGCCCCGGGCCGGAGTCGCTCTTCTCAATGAGCATTTGGAGCTCTTGCGCTTTTTAGAAGAGGAAGGGGAGGCGGATTTCCTCCCGACCACCATCGATTCTTACACCCGGCAGAACCGCTATGGGGAGGCTCAGACCGGAATTGATGAGAGCCGCCTGGTGGGGCGTTCCATGCTCAATGGTTTCCCGGCAGTTAATCATGGGGTGTCAGCCTGCCGCCGGTTGATTGAACACCTCAAGGTGCCGGTTCAGGTTCGGCATGGCACTCCGGATGCCCGGCTTTTGGCGGAGATTACTTTGGCGGGAGGGTTCACCGCTTACGAAGGGGGAGGTATCTCCTACAATATTCCTTATGCTAAAGATGTTTCCATCGAGAAGTCTATAAAATATTGGCAGTATGTGGACCGCCTGGTTGGCATGTATGAGGAAAAGGGTGTCAGTATTAATCGGGAGCCTTTTGGTCCTTTGACCGGTACTCTTGTGCCTCCTTCAGTATCCCATGGGGTGGCAGTGATCGAAGGTATCTTAGCAGTTGCTCAGGGAGTACGGAGTCTGACCCTGGGCTACGGTCAGTGCGGTAATCTCCTGCAGGATGTGGCGGCAATCCGGACTTTGCCCTTATTGGCTGCTGAATATCTTAACAAGCTGGGCTATACTGATTTTGATATTACTACGGTCTTTCATCAATGGATGGGAGGTTTCCCTCAGGACGAGGCCAAGGCTTACGGTGTCATCTCCTGGGGAGCGGCAGCTGCAGCTTTAGGGAAAGCCACGAAGGTTATTGTCAAATCTCCTCATGAAGCCTTGGGCATCCCCACCAAGGAAGCTAATGCGGCGGGAATCCGTACGACGAAGCAGATCCTGAACATGCTGAAGGACCAGAGCTTGCCGATGACTGAGGAGTTGGCCTTAGAGGAAAAGATGATCGGGGAAGAGACCCGGGCGCTCCTGGATAGAACCCTTGATTTAGGAGAAGGGGATATGGCTGTGGGAGCGGTCCGTGCCTTCCAGGCGGGGGTTATCGATGTGCCTTTTGCCCCCAGCCGCTATAATGGGGGGAGGATTCTGCCGGCGCGGGATTCCCAGGGAGCTGTGCGGGTGCTGGAGTTTGGGAATCTGCCTTTCTCTGAGGAGATCAAGGAATTTCACCGGGAGCGGATTGCCCGGCGGGGAAGGGATGAAGGCAGGGAGCCCTCCTTCCAGATGGTTATTGATGATATCTATGCCATTGGCAAAGGGATGCTGGTGGGGAGGCCGCGCAGCTAATCAGACAGAGGAGGTCTTATCTGTGAAGATTGTTGATATGATCGCTTCGCCGGGCTTAACAGGGTTTTACTTTGATGATCAGCAGGCGATCAAAGCCGGGGCGGGTCACGATGGGTTTGCCTATACGGGGGCTCCTGTGACCCCTGGATTTCGTGCTGTTCGTCAACGTGGGGAGTCGATTTCGGTGATGCTCATCCTGGAGGATGGGCAGGTAGCTTTTGGAGATTGTGCAGCGGTTCAGTATTCAGGGGCTGGGGGGCGTGATCCTCTTTTTTTGGCCCATGATTTTATCCCGATGATTATGGAAGAGCTCCGCCCTAAGCTGGTGGGGAAGGAACTGGATTCTTTCCGGAAGCTGGCAGACAGTATCGAGCATTCCCGGCGGCCCACTGGGGAACCCTATCATACAGCCATTCGCTATGGGGTGAGCCAGGCCATTCTGGATGGGGTGGCTAAAGCCAAAAAGCTGACCATGACGGAAGTGATCCTCGGGGAGTATCAGCTGCCTTTGGTGCTGGAGCCGGTGCCCATATTCACACAGACCGGGGATGAGCGGTATGCCAATGCAGACAAGGCCATAATCAAACGGGCCGGAGTGCTGCCCCATGCTCTCATCAATAATGTGGAGACTAAGCTGGGCAAGCATGGCGAGCTGCTGCTGGAGTACGTGAATTTGCTGAGGGAGCGGGTGATTCGTCTGGGTGATGAAGCTTACTGGCCTATCCTGCATATTGATGTTTATGGAACCATCGGGATGGCTTTTGCGGATGATGTGGAGCGCATGGTGGAGTATTTCGGGGATCTGGAAAAAGCGGCGGAACCCTTTCCTTTGCGCATTGAAGGCCCTATGGATGCAGGAAATAAGGAAGGACAGCTGAAGCAGCTTAAGAGGCTGCGTGAAGCCCTTAAGGAGGCGGAAGTTAAGGTCGAGGTGGTTGCCGATGAATGGTGCAACACCTATGAAGAAATTGTAGAATTCGTAGATGCCCAAGCGGCGGATATGGTTCAGATTAAAACTCCGGATCTGGGTGGGATTCAGAATACTATCGAAGCGGTGCTCTATGCCAGGAAGTTTGGAGTGGGTGCTTATGTGGGCGGTTCCTGCAATGAGACCGATGCCGGTGGCCGGACTGCCGTCCATGTAGCGTTGGCGACCCGCCCTGACCAAATGCTGGCCAAGCCCGGAATGGGTGTGGATGAAGGGTATATGATTGTGCATAATGAGATGAATCGGACTTTGGAGCTTTTGCGCTATAAAGCCGGGTTGAAAGCATCAGGCTGTAAATCATAAGGTTATAAATCCTAAGGTAATGCAAAATCCTTGGTATTTCTTCCGGATAGTTATAAGATAATAACATAGGGCATGATGACAGAAGTTATGTGGAGAGGCTTGGAAGCGAATGAGCAAAATTGGGTTGACTACGACAGTACCGGTCGAAGTAATTTATGCAGCCGGGGATACACCGGTGGATTTGAATAATATTTTTATCTCGGATACCAGGGAAGCGATGCTGAGGATTGAGGAGGCGGAGCTGGCCGGGTACCCACGGAATGTGTGCGGCTGGATTAAGGGCTTGTATGCGACGGCTCTTAAAAGCCCGGAAATCAAGAAGATCGTGGCGGTAACCCAGGGGGATTGCAGCAACACCCATGCCTTGATGGAGACTTGGTCGGAAGAGGGAATCGAGATTATTCCTTTTGCCTTTCCCTATGATCGGGATGGAGATATGCTCAGACTCCAATTGGAGAAGCTGATCACGGCTCTGGGGACCACCTGGGATCAGGTGCGGGAGCAAAAGGTCCGTTTGGATCAGGTACGTCAGCTGGCCTGGGAGATCGATCGCCTGACTTGGCAAGAGAATCAGGTCAGGGGTTTTGAAAATCATCTCCACCTGGTTTCCTGCTCAGATTTCAATGGAGATCCGGAGGGATTTGCCCGGGATCTGGAAGGCTTCATTGCCGAGGCCAGAGAACGGGAGCCGCTTAACCTTCAATTCAAAGGCCGTAAAAAAAGAGAACTCCGGCTTGGGTTCATGGGAGTGCCGCCGATTATGCCGGATCTTTATAATTTCCTGGAGGAGCATGGGGCACGGGTGGTCTTTAATGAAGTGCAAAGGCAATTCAGCATGCCCTTTGCCACCGAAGATATCGTGGAGCAATATCAGCTTTATACTTATCCGTATAATGTCTTTGGACGGATTGAGGATGTGGCGCAGGAAGCGGAACGGCGGCAACTGGATGGGCTGATCCATTATACTCAGAGCTTCTGCTATCGCCAGATTGAAGACTTGATTGTCCGCAGACGCTTGGATTATCCGATTCTCAATCTTGAAGGTGAGAATCCTACAGGTTTGGATGCTCGGAGCAAAATGAGGCTGGAATCCTTTTTGCAGATGCTCCGCGATTGATTCTTCTCTGATGGTAAAAACTGTTATATAATTTAGGAGTAAGTGAATGACAATAGTATGTGGAATAGATCTGGGAAGCCGGAGTGTCAAGATTGCGGTGATGGAAAGTTCATCAGAAGGGCTGCCGCCGCAGCTTAAGCGCCTGGAACGGCTGGATACCATTGGCTTTTATCGGGAATATGGCCGCAAGGTTCAGGGGAAGCTGGCCGTTGATTTTAAGGCCTTGGGCCTTCCTGAGGTGGATTGTTTGGTTTCAACAGGTTACGGACGCAACACCTTGGAGGTGGCCGGCGGAGAAACCATACCGGAATTGAAGGCTCATGTCAGAGGGGCAATCTTCCAGACAGGGCTGAAGGATTTTACTTTGGTGGATCTGGGCGGCCAGGATAGTAAGATCATCGCTGTAAAGAAGGGCCGGATGGTGGATTTTCAGACGAATGATAAATGTGCGGCATCCTCAGGGAGATATCTTGAGAACATGGCCAATGTCCTGGGCATGACCCTTGAGGAGCTTGGCGAGCATGCCGCCGATCCGGTGGAATTGAATTCTACCTGTGCAGTCTTCGGTGAAAGTGAATTAATCGGCAAGATTGTGGAGGGAGAGCCTATGCCCCGCCTGGCGGCGGGAGTTAATGAGACCATCGTTAAACGTATCCTCCCACTTCTTCGTTCCTATACCAGTGATATCATCGTGTTTACCGGAGGAGTGGCTCATAATAAAGCCGTCCGGGAGCTTTTGCGGGAGGGGACTGCTAAGGAAGTCGTCGTCCCTCGGGAGCCCCAGTTCAATGGAGCGATTGGATGTGCGATCTATGGGTTTGAGGAGCTCGGGGAAGAAGAGGATTAGAGGGGTAAGAGAAGTAAGGGGAGTTGTGAAAGGAGGCTGCTAAAGAAGTGCCAAAGGTTATCCATGTGGATCAGATTGTTGAGGCAGTGGAAGAGCTTTGTATCGGAGCCAATTATGATCTCGGTGACGATATGATGCTGAAGTTCAGGGAGGCTTTGCAAACTGAAGAATCTCCCTTGGGCTGTGAAGTATTTGAGAGGTTAATCGAAAACGCCACCATTGCTCATGAGGAGCGGGTTCCCATGTGCCAGGATACGGGCATGACGGTGATCTTTGTGGAGTTGGGGCAGGAGGTTATGATCACCGGCGGAGCTTTAAAGGATGCTTTGAATGAGGGCGTTCGGCGCGGGTATGAAAAGGGATACCTGCGTAAATCGATGGTGAAGGATCCCTTTGACCGGGTGAATACCGGGGACAACACACCGGCGATTATCCATTATGACATCGTGCCCGGAGATCAATTGAAGATTACCGTTGCCCCCAAAGGAGCAGGCAGTGAGAACATGGGTGCTCTGAAAATGTGTAAGCCATCGGAAGGCTTGGAGGGAGCTATACAATTTGTGGTGGATACGGTGGAGAAGGCCGGGGGAAATCCCTGCCCTCCCATTATCGTAGGCGTAGGTGTAGGCGGAAGCATGGAGAAAGCCACTTATCTGGCGAAAAAGTCCCTCCTGCGCCAAGTGGGGGAACCCAATGCAGAAAAACGTCTGGCGGATATCGAGCAAGAGATACTGAAAAGGGTGAACAAGCTGGGAATCGGCCCTCAAGGGTTTGGGGGTACGAATACTGCTCTCGGCGTTCATTTGGAAGTTTATCCCACCCATATTGCCTCCCTGCCCGTTGCGGTAAATATCCAATGTCATGCAGCCCGCCATCAAGAAGTTGTCTTAAAGGGCAGACAAGAAGGGGAGGAATGAAAATGAGTGAAACATTTCGTCTGGAACTTCCCCTGACCCAGGACAAAGTGGCTCATCTCAAAGCGGGGGATAGTCTGCTGCTTAGCGGCGTGATCTATACCGGCCGTGACGCCGCCCATAAAAAGATGGTGGAGGCTTTATCCCGGGGGGAGGAGCTTCCCTTTGATGTACACAATCAGGTGATCTACTTTGTGGGTCCCACCCCGCCTAAACCGGGTCAGGTTATCGGCTCAGCGGGCCCCACCACCAGTGGCCGGATGGATGCTTATTCCCCTATGCTGATTGAACGGGGGCTGACCGGCATGATTGGCAAAGGATTGCGCTCTGAAGAAGTGATCAGTGCCATGAAGAAGCATGGCGCGGTTTATTTCGGAGCCATCGGAGGTTCCGGAGCGCTGTTGGCGAAGCGGATTATTTCAGCAGAGGTTATCGCTTATCCGGAACTGGGACCGGAAGCCATCCGCAGGCTGGAGGTCAAGGATTTCCCGGTGATGGTGGTCATTGATAAGCATGGCAATAACCTTTACGAGTCAGGAAAGGCCCAGTATCGGCAAGAGTAAGTTCATTTTAAGCAGAAGGCCCCGGGATTCGTTCCCGGGGCCTTCTGCTTAACCATATTCTTGGCCGGCGTCCTTCGCGGCATAGGGATCAAGATTAACAACCTGGATGGCCGGTTTCATTCCTGCTCTGTTCCCTATCGTGATGTTCCTCGTCCGTGAAAAACGGGACCTGTCCCTTTGATTCAGGCTTTTTGCACCACAGGACATGGCGGTGTTCCGCGTAGTTGCGGTCAATGTAGCCTGTGAACATGCCGGGGAGAAGGGCGCGGTTTTCCTTAAATATAAAGGCTGCCAGATGACCGATGATGCCGAGGATCAGCAATACGGTGCCAATATTATGCAGCATAGTGGTCCAGAAAAGAAGCGAATAGGGCAGCTCCACACCGGGGAGGTTTTTATACATTTTGATTAAGCCGGTAATGATGAGCAGGAGCACATTAAAGCCAATATAGAAATAGGCTAATCTTTGTTCAGCCAGGTATTTTCCGCAAGGGGGTTCTTTGCATTTCGTGATCATGGCTTTAATGATCAAATAGGATTCTTTGAAGTCACCGCGGCGGGGAAAGATATCAAATTCTTTGCGAATAAAGGCATTAATAATGTGGTAAAAGACGACAAAAATCAGGAGAACAGCCGCCAGGTAGTGAAGGTTAATGGTGATGAAGTAGTCCCCCAGCCATTCCGATCCAGGGAGCTTCGTGACATTATAGCGGTTATAGAGAGGCATTTGACCAAAGCCTGTCAAAATCAGCAGGAAGATGGCAAAAGCAGTCGTCCAGTGAACGAAACGGTTAACCAAGTTTTGCCTCAAGAGTTTTTCTCTTTTTGACTTAGGGGTTGTTGTGGTCATGTTCTTCCTCCTCTTGATCACCTTTCAAAGTGCGATAGGCAGTGATACCGGCCGCGGCGGCTCCGGCAAAGGGTGCCAGGAGTGCGCTGTAGAATAAGCCCTTTTCGCTTTCAAGATAATTATCCACTTTAACGGGCATACCTGGCCGGCCGGGAGAATTATCTTCCTTTTGTTTTTTATCAGCCTTTATAGCCTGGTCAATTTTTTCGAAGGGAACGCTGGAAATGTAGAGAGTGGAGGTTCCTCCATTCTCCAGATCGCCATACACATAGCCGCCCATATCCTGGGCTTTCTTGCGGGCCAGGGCTTGAATCTCCTCACGGGGGCCAATGGTCAGGGCTTCCCGGGGACAGGCCTGGATGCAGGCCGGTTTCTTGCCTACGGCTAAAAGGTCGCTGCAGAGATCACATTTATACATGACCCCGCCCCCTGCTAAATCGGGAGCAATCTGGAGGTATAATCCCACTCCCGCCTGGCGTTGGGGGATACCCCAGGGGCAGACGTCACGGCATTTTGCTCCCCCGAAACAAACTTCATCATCAATGGAAACAGCCCCGGTGCTCTCTTTGGAAATAGCGCTGAAAGGGCAAAGTTTCAGGCAGGTTGGGTTGTCGCAATGCATACAGCGCCTGGGCACGTGGATCTCGTGTTGGAGGCCGTTATGCTCGACCTTGACTTTATCGACGAAAGTCCAGTTGTAGGGAGTGAGGCGGGTAGTAAGTTCTCTCTTGTCAGACCAATCCTCCACCTTTTTTTGAGGCCAATAATACTTGAGGGGTTTTTGCGGTTCCGGGAATCGGCTTTGATTGTGTTGGCGGCAGGCGGCTACGCAAAGTGGAGTCGGGCTGTTTGGACAGCCGTCACATCGGGTTAAGTCGATTAAGGTGCCAAGCTTTTCCCCGCGCTGCTCAGCGGCTTTAACCGGATCGCTTAGTCCGGTCGCCGTCAATGCTCCCAGCAAGCCGGCTGCGGTAGCCCGCTTGAGAAAAGTACGGCGGGAGAAGTTGTTGTTCATACGGATACCCCCTATAGGTATAATAAGCGTTAGTTATTTTTTATCATATTTCAGGCAATATTACAAGAAGAAAATTTAAAAACTACCTGTCGTAAAAAAGTCATAAATCTAGATGATCTGCCATAAATATACATCAGTTGTGGAAATATTTGTTCCTTAACAGGTGAAAATGACACCATATTCTATGTGAAATTTCCCCGCAAATTTTAAAGAATTCGGCCAAATTCTCTCATTTATTCACGAAAACTGTTCACGAAAACTTCACACTTTCTTAAGAAGAAGTTAAGAAATATTTGCTATACTTTGGTTATTGAACTCTGGGCAAATCAGGCTTGGGAGTGACCGGAATGAGAGGAGATGGCTGGTTTGAATGTCTGCCCAATGTGTAATTCGCGAGAGATTGGTAAAATAAATCGGGGAAGATTTTTTTGCGGTGAATGTTGTCATGAATGGACTGTTGAGACTGAAGGACATATAACGGTATATAGAATCACCAGCGACGGGACTATAGTACGCTTGCGTAAAGGGAATAACCCGGCTAATCTGTCAACAGCAGCAAGCTGATTAAGGTTCTTTTTTCTTTAGATTAGCATTACTGTTATTGATAAATTGCAATAACAATCCTTTAGGAAAAAATCCTGTAGACTAGATATTCTGCAGGATTTTTGTTTTATGAACAGAATGTTATATACGTGCAGCAGTGAATTGCTCACACTGAAGAAGTAAGGTATATAAATGTTATAAAATAAAAGGAAATTTAGAGTGAAGAGGGGAAGCCGGCATGATTAACCTCCATCAATTTGACCTGAATGAGTCTATAAAGCTTTTAAAATTAGAGCAGGACCAATTGCTGCTGCTGAAAGAATTTAAGCCTGTTATGGAGCAGGATGTGGATCAAATCGTTGATCAGTTCTATGCTCATATTACGAAGATTTCTCAACTGAACGGGATAATCAAGGAGTTTTCTTCTGTAGAGCGGCTCAGAGGTTTGCAGAGAAATTATCTACTCTCGATTTTTCCCGATGTCATCGACGAAGGGTATATTATGAGCCGGATCAGGATTGGGGATGTACATAAGCGTATTAATCTGCCGCCCTTTGTTTATTTAAGCTCTTATCAAACCTTCTTTGACTTGATTTTGCCAAGAATTTTTGCCCATTATCGAAAGAAGCCGGAGCAGGCTTTGCGGTTAAGCCTTGCCGTACTGCGGATCTTCAGCTTTGATCAGCAAGTGGTGATGGCCAGTTATATCCAGTCCTATATAGCGGATCTTGATAAGAAAGAGGAGCTGGAAAAAGCCTACGAGGAGATTGACGTTTTGCAGCACCGGGTCAGTGAAGCCAGCCAGGCCCTGGCAGCGACTTCGGAACAGACCGCTGCTTCGGCGGCTCAGATGCATGAGGCGACTGAGCTCATCTCGCAAAATGCCGGTGATGCGGCAGATTTTTCTCGTAAAGTGGATAACCTGGCTCAGGAAGGGGCCCAGAAGATTCAACAGATTTCCGAGCGTATCTTAGGGCTGGCAGGGATGTCGGAAAAAATGCAGGAAAAGATGGCGGAGCTTGATCGCAGTTCGGCCCGGATCGCCAATATTACAGATGTCATTAAAGAAATCGCTTCCCAAACCAACCTCTTGGCCCTTAATGCGGCCATTGAAGCCGCCCGGGCCGGGGAGTCCGGCAGAGGGTTTGGGGTGGTGGCGGAGGAAGTGAAGAAACTCGCCAATAATTCTGAGCAATCGGTTAAGGAAATCAGCACTATGATTGCAGTAACCCGGCAAAATACCACGGCCGTGAGCAAGGTGATTGAAGATACGACCAAGGCGATGCATGAAGCGGCATCTGAAGCGCAGGAAGTGGTCGCCCGCTTTGGGGACATTATGAGCGCTATTCAATCCAGTATTCAGCAGGTTCGTGAGATCGCTACCCAGATCGACGCTCTGACCATGACGGCCGGCCAGATTGGGGCTGCTTCCGAAGATGTGGCCAATTCAGCAACATCACTGGCCCAGATGGGATTAAGGGAGTAAGTGAGCATGGGACTAAACTTAAACAATGGTGAAGCATGGAAGCGCTTAGTTTGAGAAAGAGGGATAGTGTGCGATCAGAGGCATCTTATATACGCAGGATGTGGAATTTTTCTAAAGCATTGGATCTTGCCTTGATTGACGAGGAGGTTAAAAAAGGGTTACATGTCCCTTTTGGTTTAAGGCATGGGGAAAGGGTCGGCTATATTTCTCTAAAGATGGGGATTGCTTTGGGGTTGCCCCACAAAGAGCTGATCCAACTTCTCATTGCGGGTTTACTGCATGATATAGGTGCTGTGGGAGGGTTTCATAAATTTCATGGTACTCCTTTTTGGATGAAGGAACATACCCTTTTAGGGGCGGAAATTGTCCATCGTTTTCCGGATGGGGAAGTGCTGTCCGAGATTGTCCGCCACCATCATGAAGCTCCTCATCCGAACTATGGTGTGTTGAGGATTGAACCAGCTCAGGTCAGTATTAAGGCCAGGATTATTTCTCTTGCGGATAAGGTGGATGTAAACTTAAGCCGTAAAGTGTTGAGCCGTGTGGAGCGCGAAAAGTTAATCCAATGGATCAAAGACCATGAAGGAAAACAGTTTTATCCGGAAGTTATTCCGGCCTTTATCCAAGTGGCGGCTACGGAGGCCTTTTGGCTTGATCTGGAACATCAAGATCTGATGAAGATCTCCCTGGCTCTTCTTTTTGACGAAGAGGATGTTCAACCAGCACCTAAAGTATGCGATCAAGAGACCGGTGTCCTGGCTTCTACCTTTGCGGATTTGATTGACCAAAAGAGTTCGTTCACAGCCCGCCATTCCCGCTCGGTGGCCGACACGGCCCAAAAACTGGCGGAAGATCTTGGCTGGGAAAAGCAGGACACCAGGGAAATCTGGGTGGCAGGTATGGTTCATGATTTGGGAAAACTGGCCATACCGAAGAAAATACTTGATAAGCCGGGGCCTTTGGATTCTGATGAGGTTGAGATGATCAGGACCCATACCTATCATACCTATCATCTTTTGGCGGGGGCCGGTTTCCCTCAGCGTGTGACCCAATGGGCTGCTTACCATCATGAACGTTTGGACGGGAAGGGCTATCCTTTTGGCATTGGTGCCGATGGATTGGACACGGGTGCCCGCCTGATGGCTATAGCGGATATGTTTGCAGCTTTAACTGAGGATCGGCCTTATCGGAAGGCGCTTAGCCCAGGTGAAGCCCTCGCTATTATTCAACGCGGGGCTGGGACTGCAATGGATCCGGTCCTCGTAGAGCATGCACGCAAAATATTGACTTAAAATCAGTGGGGCAAGGTACGGCAAACCTTGTCCTGTTTTTATGGGCAAAGAAGGCTTTGATTATGAATTGTTATTTTAATAAATCCGGGTTATGATACCCATTGAGGAGAATTAACTGCTGGAAATGTAAGGAATTAGGTGTCACAGAGTACTGGTGCTGAAGAAGGTGTCAATGTGTTTTATTCTTTTGAGTTAGAGCAATATCTCGGTGAGCTGTTGCCCAGACGAGATGATTTGTTTCTGGAGATGGAAGAACAGGCGCTCAGGGAGACGATTCCGGTGGTAACTCCCCCTGTGGGAAATTATTTGTCCTGGCTGGTTAAGGTTAGCGGTGCATCCCGAATTCTTGAAGTGGGAACGGCCATCGGCTATTCTACTCTGTGGCTGGCTAAGGGCTTGGCAGGGCGGGCAGGAAAGATTGTCACTCTGGATCTGAATGTGGATCGGGCCACTCGGGCGATCGAGTATTTTAAGCGCGGAGGGGTGGCGGAGAAGATTCAGGTGGTCATGGGAGATGCACGAAGAATTCTGCCGGATTTTCCCCGGGGCGAATTTGATTTTATTTTTGTGGACGCGGCCAAAGGGGAATATCTCGATTATTTAGAGCTGGTAACTCCTTTGCTGGGTGATGGGGGGATTATGGTCGTAGATAATGTCTTGTTTCGGGGCTGGGTGGTGCCCGGCTCCGAGTATGAGCCGAAATATGAGCGTATGGTCAGCCGCTTGCGGGAATTTCTAAAGCTGCTGACCGAGAACCCGGAGCTGCAGACCAGCATTCTTCCTTTAGGCGATGGTCTCGCTGTGAGTATTCGCAAATGTTCTTAACCCAAAAACTTTGCTTTTCAAATGCCCGTTTCCTGTCTACAATAGAAGGTAAGCACTGGTCTTGAGGGGTGGTGGCAAAGATTTCTAAACTTTTTGTCCATGACCATTTAATGCAGGCAGTATATTTTGCTCCACGGGGGAAAAAGCGTTTGCTTTTTTTGGGAATGAACCTTCAGCAGAGGTATCTTAGCTCTGATGATCATTTGATTGGTTTTCTCGGTGATGCAGGGGCGGGAAAGTCTGTGCTCATTCGCGGTATGTTTCCTGGTTTGGAATTGACCAATGATGATCAGGGGATCAATATACGGCCCCTCCCTTTGATGGACGATGCGGAACGCGGCCATTTTCGCGCTCATACTTACCATTTGGATGTGCGGTTTGAATCAGCTTTTACTCAGTCCTGGAGATTAGCCGAGTCTATCAAGGCCGCCCTCAGCAAGGGGCGCCGGGTGGTTGTGGAACATTTTGATTTAATCTATCCTTTTTTAGGTATTAATGCAGAGATGCTTGTTGGGGTGGGGGAAGAGGTGATTGTAACCCGTCCCACGGTCTTTGGTCCGGAACCCGAAAGTATAGCAGACATTGTCTTTGAATCGATCAAATATCGGCGCATGGCTCACAGTGCTGAAGATATTACTTCAATGATTCTTGAGGAAATGGGTTTGGAGCGTCCTGAGGTTCATAGTGATATTAAGCATGGATTTGTCTTGGAGTTTCCCGAAAAACCGGACATCGATTTGGATATTGTGGAACAACGGGTGTTGGAGCTGATTGACGCGGATTGGCCCATTAGTTTTTCCGATGATGAGCATATACGGGTAGGTGAGATGCTCTACCCTTGTACAGGCCCGCGGATCCATATTAAGAGAACATCGGAGATTAAGGGATTTCACTTGCTTAAAGAATTCCGTTTTGATCCGGTGGAACGTCTCTATACCATAGCCGGAATCGTCGGAGAGGCAGAAGGCCCTAACCGTTCCCTCCTGACTTTATGAATTGAATCAGCGAATTTCTGATAAAATAGACTAGGATTTACCATGGGTTGCATAATAGGTTAAAGCCATGGTGCCGGATAACAAATGAAAAGAGGATAACTGTAATGAAGCGTTTTGATGGCCGTGAGGCCTTTGAACTAAGACCGGTTAAGCTGACCCGGGGATTTACCAATATTCCTGAGGGCTCTGTGCTTATCGAGGTTGGTCAGACAAGAGTGATTTGTACTGCTACCGTGGAAGAGAAGGTACCGCTCTTTAAAAAAGGCACAGGTTCAGGCTGGGTTACAGCAGAATATTCCATGCTTCCCCGAGCGACTCAGACCCGGAATCCCCGTGAGTCCAGCAAGGGTAAACTGACGGGCCGGACCATGGAGATTCAGCGTTTAATCGGGAGAGCTTTGCGCTCGGTAGTGGACCTTAAAAAACTCGGAGAAAGAACCATCTGGCTGGATTGTGATGTGATTCAGGCTGATGGGGGGACCCGGACCGCTTCCATTACCGGAGCCTATGTGGCTTTAGTGGATGCGGTCAATCACCTGTTGGCCAAAGGGCTGATCAAAGAAAACCCTATTCTCGACTCTCTGGCCGCAGTTTCGGTAGGAAAAGTCGATGGTATGGCCCTCCTGGATCTTGCCTATGAAGAAGACTCCAAAGCGGAAGTTGATATGAATGTGGTGATGACCGGGCAGGGGAAATTTGTGGAGATTCAAGGAACGGCTGAGGATATTCCTTTTGGCCGGGAGGAATTGGATCAATTTTTGGAGTTGGCTGAGAAGGGTATTCAAGAACTTATGGGAATGCAAAAGGCTGCTGCGCAAGTGGGGACCGGCCCTTTGTCTCAAAATTGAAAGCGGGTTGTTTTATGAAGGTTTTGCTGGCGACACAAAATAAGGGGAAAGTCAAGGAGCTTCAGGATCTTCTTTTGGTCGAAGATATTGAGGTGCTTTCTTTAGGAGATCTGGGTGAGTGGGAAGATGTTGAGGAAACGGGGGCGACCTTTGCGGAGAATGCGGCCATGAAGGCAAGAATTGCGGCCCAGCGTACAGGACTGGTATCTCTTGCCGATGATTCCGGTTTGGAAGTGGATGCTCTCCAAGGGGCACCGGGAGTCTATTCGGCCCGTTATGCCGGAGAGCCAAAGGATGATGACAAAAATAATGATAAGCTTCTTCAAGAATTGGAAGGGGTGCCGGAAGAACAAAGGACGGGGCGGTTTCGCTGTGCTTTGGTTATTGCCTGCCCCACTGGGGAAGAGTATTTGACAGAGGGAACGGTGGAAGGGCGCATTCTTAATGAGCGTCGTGGCAAAGAAGGGTTTGGCTATGATCCGCTCTTTTATTTGCCCGATTTTGGCCGAACCATGGCTCAGCTGAATCTAAGCCAAAAGAATAAAATCAGTCACCGGGCTCAGGCATTCCGCCAGGCTGTTCCCATACTTAAAGAGCTTGCCCAGCGGGATGAAGACGCTTAATAGTTTAAAAACTTTAAAAAACGCTTGACTCTGGTGAACGAATCGGATAGAATAATCATTGTCACGAAAACGGGGTATAGCGCAGTTTGGTAGCGCGCCTGCCTTGGGAGCAGGAGGCCGGGGGTTCAAATCCCTCTGCCCCGACCATTTTTATTGTGTCCGAAGTTCTCAGGTCAAGCGGAGAGTATCCCATTGTTGGGCGCCTGTAGCTCAGTTGGATAGAGCATCTGCCTTCTAAGCAGGTTGTCGGGAGTTCGAATCTCTCCAGGCGCACCATTTAAATTTAACATGGTGGTTGTGGCGAAGTGGTTAACGCACCGGATTGTGGCTCCGGCACTCGGGGGTTCAAGTCCCCTCATCCACCCCATTACGACAAAGCAGCGTCAGGAATAGCTTCCTGACGTTTTTCTTTTTAAGTATCGGGAGTGAATATGTGGTGAGTCCGGCATGGTGATATAATCAGAGTCCGGCACGGTGGGGGTATTCCAGAATTACGCAGTTGAAATCTTTCTTATGGTTCTCTTGGCCAGAGAAAATAAGGGAGGTTTTAGAAAACTGTTAACCTTTTGAAGGGGATTCAATAATTCTAGAGGCGTATGTTTATAAAACTCTTTAGAATAATCCTAGAATGAAGTTTGTCGACAATTTTTAATAATCCTGACTAATTGATATGTAATTATAAAATTCCGACAATTGGTGTTATAATAGGTACATGAATTTCTGGAGGATTCCGAATGAATATTTATATTGATGAATCTGGGAGTATGACCCATGAAACAATATTGCCTCAGAATAGATACTTTACCATGGCTTTAATCTTAACTCAGGAGCCAGACAAGCTAAGAAGAGTGTACAAAAGATTTGTACAGAAATATTTAAAAGAGTTAAAAGATGGCAATAGTGATAATAAAATGTTTACTGGAGAGAACTTCCTGGAATTAAAAGGTTCGGCTTTTACCCCGAAAATGAAAAAGAATTTTGTAGACTTTATTTGTAAAAATAATCTCTTTCAGATATTATATATCAAAATTGATAATACACAAGCGACAGCTAACCTTTATAAGAACAAGGCAAGAGCCTTTAATTATATATTGAAGTTGGCTATTGAGTTTCTATATAATCGAGAAATACTTACTGATCGAAATTTAACTTTAAACCTTGATGAAAGAAACGTAAAAACTGAAGCAAGGCATCAATTAAAGGAGCACCTATGCACAGAATTTTCTACTGGAAGAAATATTGTTGATGAGGTCCAGGTTGAGTATTTCGACTCTTGTAATAATAAACTTATACAGTTAGCAGACGTTTTTTCGAATATACTTTATTCCAATCTTTTAACCTCTGGGAAGTATGATGCAGAAATTAAATCTATGGCTGATAATGGATATTTAGTAGGTGTATTTAAATTTCCGCCGGTATGAATTTCATGGTATATTGTGAATACTATTATATAGTAGCATCAACAATAAGTCCTATGGTATGCCTTTATCAGGGTCTGCGCTCAATGAGTGTCATTCATAGGCGATTGGTGCTACAAAATTTTATTGACTTTTATTATTTTATATTATAAAATTCAAAGTAAGTTAACAGTAAGTCCCGAGTACACGCCGTTGTCTTGGTAAGTGGTATGTGTTATCATCGTGTTCGGGCAATTAACTGAGCTAGTTATGAAGATCCTTGATTTATTCTAGGGTCTTTTTTCATTGGAAATTATAAGAGTTAGTAGTTCAAGTCCCCTCATCCACCCCATATGAGTATTCAGCACTGGAGGAATCCAGTGCTTTTTGTATGAAAATTATACATTTAGGCACATTCATGACTTGACTTCAGTTTTTAAAAAAGTCATACTAGGCAATAGGTAGTAGTTCGAAACAGAGTTTCGGTTGATGAAACTTTAGCAGCCGATTGGAGGATTTTGCAGTGGCAGAAAAATATGTACAAACCTTAGAACGTTCGTTGGATATACTTGAAGTTTTGGCCCACACTGAGGAGCCTTTAGGGGTTACCGAAATCGGTAACCGAATCAGTCTTCATAAAAGTACGGTGCACCGGATTTTGCAGACCCTGTGTTATCGTGGATATGTGGAAAAAGAAAAAAACAGTGAGCGCTATAAATTGGGAATTAAAATAGTGGAACTGGGAATTCGCTTCTTTAATGATCTGGAGATACGCATAGTGGCTGGACCTATCCTGGAGGATTTAGCGAAGTCACTGGATGAAGTGGTTCACTTAGTCCTTCATGATGATGGTGAAGTAGTCTATATTGACAAAAGGGAAAGCTCCCATGTGGTAAGTATGCGTTCCAAAGTTGGACGCAGAGCCCCTATGCATTGCACTGCGGTAGGGAAAGCTCTCCTTTCGACAATGCCTGAGGAAGAAGTCATGAGAATTCTGGAGACCAAGGGAATGCCTGGCTATACGCCCAATACCCTGATAGAGCCGGCGAAGCTCTTGGAAAACCTGGATGAAATCCGCAATACCCAGATTTCGGTTGAGTTTGAGGAAAATGAAATTGGGATTATCTGCCTGGGTACACCTGTCTATGATTTTTCCGGACGGGCTATTGGGGCTATCAGTGTCTCCGGTCCGGCAGCGAGGATAAGAGAAAAAGGCATCGAGCATATAGGACAGGAACTGAAGCGCAGCGGGGAAATTATTTCTGCTAAGTTAGGATATAGCTATTTTAAACGGTAGAATGTTAAAATGTTTAGAAAATTTTATTCTTGACGTTTAAGGCCAGAGATGATAATATAGCCACAAGAAATATTGAAACTCCGTTTTAAAGAACGGAACAAATTCAATATTTCTTCCCCACCATTATTTTCTATACCCATTTTCTTTTTTTTAAAGAAAATGTGAAACGCAGTTTTATAATGTGGGACAAAAAAGAAAGAGAATAAAAAGAGGAGAGTGACGGAATGAGCGCCATGAGATTACCTTTAACAAACTACAACCCTGTAAAACTATGTCAAGGATGTTTCCAACACGACGAGACTAAGGTAGCGGCACAGATTCTGTCCTACCAGCTTGCTTATCACTTGCTGAAGCGTTATTCGGGAACTTGGCAGGTTAAGAAAGATGAGATTCTCCTTCAATTAGAAGGTACGGCTCACCCCATGCATTTTGAGCTGAATACAGGTGTCTTGAGATATAAAACCATCCGGACATCCATTGTTTCGAGGTACAGCGTGGAGCGTGGCCTCAATGAATTGGCTGAAGAAATCAGCAAGGATTTTGCTTTACCGGACAGCCGTGGTGAATTTCAAGATCCATTAATGGGCCTTTTTGTTAAATTGATTGAGATCTATCACGCTCGCTGTGGTCTGAGAATTGTCCAATGCGAAAAAGGACAGAGCCTTGCCGGTTGGGAATTAGCTTTGGGCGATGAAACCCTCCGTGGCTGGATTAGTTCCGACGGGGTAATGGAGAATCGTTTTGGAGAACGGTATAACCTCCAAGACTGGTTCGCTCTGCGCCCTGAAAAGATGGCGGCCTATGTCTTTGGATTCTATCGCTTCTGTAATAATTATCCATCGCCGATTAGACATATAAATTAGTAAATGATGTCAGATGACAAAAACGAGATCAGGATAGGCCTGTCTCGTTTTTTTTGTGAAGACCCTAAAAATTAATAAACATTTTCACAATGGGTTGAAAGAAAATATGGATGAGTTATAATAGTCTCAGTAACTTGAATTGTTACGCAATTTTAACTATTTGATTCGGTGGTCTGACCATCTAACAGTGAAGGGGGAAATTAAAAGTGGGGGTTTTAGCAGAAGTCTATGAAATGCTAAACACGTGTAACAGATGTGGTTTCTGCCATACTGCTTGTAAAACATACAAAGTGGATGGCGCTGAAACTATGGTTTCACGGGGAAGGGTCCAACTGATCAAAGCAGTCGCTGATGGTGTCATTGAGGCTGATGCAGATTATGAAGATTCCATCAACAGCTGCTTGCTTTGCGGAGAATGTGCAGTTGCTTGTCCAAGTGGTGTTAGTGCCAAAGAATTGGTCATGGCGGCCCGACGTGATCTGAAACTAAGACATGGTGTGAAACCTTTCGTTAAATCTTATGCGCTTAAGACCTTAGCAAACCCGAATAAGCTGGAACGAGCCTTTAAACTCTTTGGCGGTCTTGGTAAAAATGTCCTTAATAAAGTCGATGGCATGGATTATTTCCGCGGCGTGGATATTAAAGGCATGAATGTGGCAAAAGTCCCATTCTTAAACCAAGTTCCCGAAAGGATTCTCGTCGCTCAACCCAAGCATAAAGTTGCTTTTTATGTGGGTTGCTTCTTAAACTTTTCACTTGATGATACAGCTCACTCGGTAGTTAAAGTGTTAACTAAAAATGACTGTGAAGTCATTATTCCCAAAGAACAGGTCTGTTGCGGATTGCCTCAATACGCCTATGGAGACTTCGAGACCGCTAAAGTCAATGCCCGCAAGACCATTGACACCTTTATGGCTAAGGATGTGGAGGCCATTATTACCGCCTGCGGCTCCTGTGCGGCCATGCTTAAAGAGGATTATCTGAAACTCTTTGCCGATGATGCGGCGTATCTTCCCAGAGTAAAGAGCTTCTGTGCTAAAGTCAAAGAGTTCTCCGAGTATATGGCGGAAATCGGCGTTGATGAGAGCAAATTCCATAACTCTACTCCGGTCAAGGTAACTTATCACGATCCCTGTCATATGGTGCGGGGAATTAAAGTGACAGCACAGCCTCGTCAGATGTTAAAGAGCCTGCCGAGAGTAGAATATATCGAGATGTTTGAAGCCAACCGCTGCTGCGGAGCTTCCGGATTGGTTCAGGCATTCTACCATGAAATGTCCACCAAGGTTACCCGGGAGAAGGCCAAGAACATTCAAGACAGTGGAGCGGAAGTAGTAGCCACCAGCTGTCCTGCATGTATCATGAGATTGCAAGGCGGAGTCAGCATGGCCGGTCAAAAACAAAAAGTAATGCATGTGGCAGATTTGATGGCTAAAGCTTACGAGGACTAGAATCTTGAAGATGAGTCTGCTTCTAATGTAAATGAGTGGAAGGGCGGGTAGTCATGAGCAATACAATAAGTGAGTTAAAAGGGATTGTGGGCGATAATTACGTCTTGGACAATCCTGCCGATATGGCACAATATCTTAAGGGAGACGGTAAGCCGGTGGCTGTGGTCTTCCCCGGAGATGCCGAAGAAGTATCCAAAGTTGTTAAATATGCCAATGCACAACAGCTTAAGATATCAGTTGCCGGAGCGGTCGCTGATACAAAGGGCTTAGAGGGCGGAATTGCCCTGGTCATGAATCGCATGAATAAGATCCTCGAGATCGATAAGAAAAATTTCGTTGTCACGGTAGAGCCTGGTATGCTTCATCAGGATTTCATCCAAAAGCTGGAGGCTGACGGATATTTGTTCCCGGTAGAGCCCTATGCGGTGGATACCAGTTCCGTGGGCGGCTGCTTTGCCATCGGGGATTCAGATTCCAAATCCTTTAACTACGGACCGACAAGAACCTTTATGATGGGCTTTGAAATGGTTACGCCTACCGGTGAAATTATGTTTATCGGCAATAAATGTATTAAAAATGTTTCCGGTTATGACTTCATTCACTTCGCAGTGGGCAGCCAAGGCACCTTTGGTATCTTTACTAAAATTTTAATTAAGCTTTTACCCCAGCCGGCTGCCAAGAGAGCCATCGTGGCCCGGTTTGAATGCCTGCAAAAAGCCAATGCCACTTTCAGTACCTTGATTAAACGCCATATCCATCCCGATCGGATGAATCTTGTGAGCAAGGATCTGGCCCAGGAGATTCTTCCCGGAGAAGGACACCTGGTTCTCATCGATTTGGAGGGATTCGATAAATCCGGCACCAACTTAGCCAATGAAATCGCATCTATTTTCACCCTGGGCGGCGGTACCGATGTTTCGATCATCGAGGATAAAGAAGCTTATGAGAAGGTTATTAGCGGCTGGCTTAAAGTTCGTCAAGGGTTGAACAACGCTCCGGACAATGTACTGGAATTTGCAGTGGGCCCCATGAAGATGTCCCAAGCTTTGGCTCAATTAAAAGGAATTCAAGGGGACCTGAGCGGCGGAGTCGTGGTGGAAGGTCTTTTGGGAGTTGCCCGTGTGGTTCTGCCCAAAGATGCCGACAAAATGACTGTGGCAACAAAAGTCAACAAAATGGCCATGTCCTTAGGTGGCAATGTTACCGGCCTCCTTGGTCATAAGCTGATGTGTGAAATGTTCAATGACGGGGAAATGTGGTCGGAAACCACCGGTCTCCTCAGTGAAATACGCAGCAAATTCGACCCCAACGGGATTCTTAATCCAGGTGTAAAGCTGTTGGCTTAATAGAGAAGGAGGGCTGAAAATGTTATCTCAAACGATTGTTGATCGACTGAAAGAGATTGTCGGAGAGAAAAACGTGGTCACCAGACCAACAGAACTCTTCGCTTATGGTTATGATGGGACATTGCTCAGCGGCGATGCCATCGGCGCAGTGTTTCCGGAAACTACGGAGCAAGTAGTTGAGCTCGTTAAATATATGAATGAGCAGGATATCAAGCTGATTCCGCGGGGAGCCGGCACCAACGTCAGCGGCGGTACGATTCCTTCGGAAAAATCCATCGTCATTAACTTTACCCGCATGACCAAAGTTCTGGAGATCGATACGGAGAACTTCGTGGCTGTAGTGGAGCCTGGGGTCGTTAACTTTGACCTTCAGGAAGAACTGGGGAAGGTCGGGTTTTACTATCCCCCCGATCCGTCTTCCTGGAAAGCCTCGACTCTCGGCGGAAATATCGGGGAGTGCTCCGGCGGACCCCGTTGCTTCAAATATGGGGTAACCCGTGATTCTATTCTGGGCTTGGAAGTGGTCCTGCCTAACGGAAAAGTGATTCGGACCGGCGGGCGGAACTTCAAAAGCGAGCCTGGTTATGATTTGACCCGCATCATCGTCGGTTCTGAGGGGACGTTAGGTTTGGTCACCAAGGCTTATCTGCGTATCTTACCAAAGCCTGTCACCAAGAAAACCATGCTGGCAATTTATAATAAAGTCGAAGATGCTTCCCAAACGGTTGCCGATATCGTGGCCGCCGGAATTATCCCCACAACCTTGGAAATGATGGATAATCTGCTGATTAATACCACTGAAGATTATTGCCACGCCGGACTTCCCCGGGATGCGGGAGCTATTCTGATTATTGAGATTGACGGCTATCCGGAAGACATGGATGAGCAAATCGAAACCATCCGTGAAGTAACGAAGAAAGCCAATGCCCGAGACTTTAAGATTGCTCAAACGGCGGCTGAAGTGGATCAAATCTGGCTTTCCCGCCGGGTTGCTTTCGGTTCGGTGGCTCGTGTTAAACCTTGTTATTCGATTCAGGACATTACGGTGCCGAGAAGTGAATTCCCCCAAGCTATTGAAGGAATTCTTAAGATTGCCAAAGAGTATGATATGATCATCGGTCTGGTGGCTCACGCCGGAGACGGCAACCTCCATCCTTTGGTGCTCTTCGATCAACGGCATGCCGACGAGGTGGAACGGGTTCATGGTGCAGAAGGAGCCCTGAGCAAGCTGGCTGTTTCTCTGGGTGGAACCATGAGCGGTGAACACGGCATTGGTGTGGTCAAGAAAAAATATATGGATGTGGAATTTACACCGGGAGCTATGGAAGCTTTCCGTAAACTTAAAAAAACCTTTGACCCGGCTAACCGTTTTAACCCTGATAAAATTATTTCCATCTAATTTTTCAAGGGAGCTGCTCCTTTTATCAACCGAAAGGTTATCAAGGTGCAGCTCCCTTTCTTGCACTATCAGATCTCTATAAAATAATTTGCTTAGGTTATCCAAAGGGACCTTTTACAAGAAAGGGAATGTGATAAAATATACATGGAAGTGTGTACATATCCTAGCGGAAGGGAAAAATTATGATATAGGAGTTGATTGTTGTGGAAAAAAGACTGTATGATTTAACCAAATTGACTAGGTTTAACGCAGACGTACCCCAAAAAGTGGTTGTTTATCAATCGGAAAAAACCCTCGCCGCCATGTGGTGTCTGGAGCCAGGTCAAGAAGTATTCCTGCATATGCATCCCAATGCTGATGATGTATGGATTTGCCTTGAAGGGGAGTCCGGCCTGTACTTTGCCGGAGACGGCAAAGAAGTTCCCATTTCCAAAGGTATGGCTGTTCTCGCTGAACCGGGACAAACTCATGGCATGAGGAACACCGGTAAAGATCGCTTCGTTTTTATCGGCGTGGCTGCTCCTGTTCCTGTTCAAACGGAAAGATTGGATAAGTAAAGCAATGGCCTGCTGATTGCCATGAAAATGAGAGCATTTTTGGATAAAATTTGCTGAGCTGCCCCCCTTAAAATGTCATCAAGTTTTCGTAGTATAAAATGAGAGCACTGATAACGAATTCAGGGCAGAACCCAAACGGCTTTGCAGCAGTTCCCGGCAGAATTAGGTCTAAGAGGCCGCTAAAGCCGAGACCGGGGACTGGGGCCTGAAGATTGTAAGAACTGGCAAAACCCCGGTCGTGACGACGCTCGGGGGAATAGGAAGTCAAACAAAAAAAGCTGTAGACCTTAGACAAAAAGCGCAAAATGGGCTGTTGCAATAAACGGCCCGGCAAGCAACAAAAGAGGGCCTCCGGCAGAGCAAAATCTGCCGGAGGCCTTCTTTTGTCGTTCTATGATTTTTTCAGGATCCCATTTCCGTTACCTATGAATATCTGACGGTCAGATGTCTTCATGAAGATTTTTTACTGCTCTGTTTTTTCCCCTCTGCTGCTCATTTCTTTAATATATTGGCTTTGCGTAATGGTTCCTTGACTTACCATACTTTTAAGCTGGGTTTCTGAATACTGGGACAAGTTGCTGGTGTCAGTGTCTTCTGTGGAAGCGTCTTGAAGCAGGGTTTTCACGGTAGAAGAGGCTTGGCTTAATTCTGTATTTTCCGATGGTTCGAGCTGTGAAGAGGAACTCCTGGCTGTTTGCATTCCTTTTTCACTGATTTCCGCAGTGTCTCCGTCGAAAGAGATGCCTACGGTGACAGTCCCTTCAGCAGTCGCTACAGCCGGTCCGGCTTTCGCTACAGTGGATTCTGCTTCCTTTTTAATAGTACCGGACTCTTTTTCTGCTTTATTAAGAGATGGCTGATCTTTTTTAAAGGAAAGTTCTGTGGAAGTGATGTTTCCGGTTTGGATCATGATCATTCCTCCTGGCTTTATGTATTTGAGGGAGAGATAAAGACATTTATCCTTTTGTATATAAAACAGTCTAATAGACAAACCTGAAAAGCAACTGAACTTTTGCTGAAAAGATTCTTAAAAATAAAAAACAACCATAGTATAGACTATGGTTGTCTGCAAGTACATTGATGGTGCGAGAGAAGGGACTTGAACCCCCACGGTTTCCCGCTGGAACCTAAATCCAGTGCGTCTGCCAGTTCCGCCACGAAACTCTGAACGCTTACTCTCCCAATGGTTACAGGGTTTTAACATTGTTGAAAAATCTAGGAGGGAACTATTTACCATAATTATACTACTTAATTTAAGCACTGTCCACTTATAAAAATTCCTAGACAAATAGAAAACCTCTAAAACCATTGATTTTAAAGTGATACTAACCACACCGCAAGGATTGTACTATGGATAGATATATAAATATCAAAAAGAAAATCACAAAGAATGAGAGAACTAAGATGTCACGAAATAGGAATCATCCATAACCATTGATTTTAAAGTGATACATAAGATTATTATTTTCTTTAACTTATGGTATATAAGGAAATATAATAATATCAACACTCATAGAGATTTATGGTCGGTCATAGCAAGTTTTGCAACCCGACTTTTCCAAGCCCTCTGATTTTACTAGGTTACAATGGCAAGTTAAAACCTGGTATATAGATATAGTGAAGTTTTGCCTATTATTGGTACTAATAGTTGTCAATCAAATAATTTAATCAAATAATATAATCATGCGAGTAAGGTGATAAGTATATTATATAGGGGATTTTCAACACTAATTAAGACCATTTAGAAAAACACTAAACAATCTGATTTTAAAGCGATACAGCCAGTTTTCTAAAGATTCAAATCGCCCAAAAATCTCTTATAACCTTTATTTTTCAATCGCTATAGAGATTTTCAAAGAATAGCCAATAAGGGAGACAAACCCTAATTGGTGGAAGAGCAATGATTTTACACTCTGCAACCTCTTTAAAATAAGTGATTTCAGAAGATGTCTATCTTTCTGCTATATAGAGTAATAATCATAAATGGTTAGTTTGGAAAAATCATGTCCTGTAAGGATTGATATTCAAAGGGTTTAAAAATAGTTAAAACCTTGTATATGGTAAACTAACAACACCCTCAAATTCTACACACCCAATGAAAGTACAAATTTATGGGGACTGATGGTATATACCAGTATTGAACTAAAAGAATCCGAAAAATAGAAAACTTATGAAAGCAATGATTTTAAAGGGGTACATGGACATTACAATTTTTCTTTAACTTTAGGTATATAAGTAAATACCTCTTATTACCAATCATTACAAGACAGATTGTACTTTATGTCTTAATGGTCTATAAGGGAAATATAAGTTTATAAAATAGAAAACCTCCGTAACCATTGATTTTAAAGGAATATAGAAGATTATCAATTTCTCTTAACTTTAGGAGAGAGATATACATTTATTTTTTATCTTAACTTTTTAACTACGGTTATAAGTCCTAACGGGCTTTAACATATAGCATTATGTGCAACTTCAAGTTTTAAAATTTTAACATTTTTTTGGTGGCGTTAGCACTCGTGAGGTTCGACCCCTCGCTCCTCCAAAACAAAGAAAAGTGCTGTAACTATGGCGAGGATACCATAGTAAGGGAGGACTTAATTTAGTCCCCCTACTTCTTTTTAAAATAACCCTGCATTGGGATTATATATAAATCAATTCTAAGCCAGAATTCTCCATAAACAATAAGAGAATTTTAACCTATCTCATTCGGGTAGAGTAATTCCCTTATTAGGTCAAAAACCATGACTTTATTCAATTAAAATGACCTTCTAAGCGGTTTGAAACGTAAAGATGAATAAAATCCTTACCCAACTAAACAAGACCGTTTTAAGGGTCATTATTTCGCTTAAAGTGCCTTTCTAGAAAGGGCATTTTTTATTTAACTTTTTAACCAAAACAAATGGAGGTGAAACAAATGTATTTATTTACCAACACAATCCAACGAATCATAAGATTTTATCATTGGCTTATTGAAATGATTCGCCTATACCCACAAGGAGCATTACTCTTTTTTATTATCTATCTCTTTGTGCAATATCTAAACCAATAAGGGAGTGAAACAAATTGAATACAGAATTTAAAACCTACTACATCCGAAGCCAACGCCTTGCTGGATACCTTATGCAAAAAGGATTCGTATTGCATGGTATTAAACCTAGCAATGATGGCACAGATCGTAATGTATTTCTATTTAAAAATTCTGAGGAACTACGCCAACGAATCCAAGAGTATAAAACAAATAAAGGAGTGATAACAAATGGATAAAATCGACCAACAATTACAAGATATTGAACTACAACTTTTGAGAATGGAAAATATATTTTTAACCAACACAAACACAATACTTTTACTCTTAAATCAATTAAATAAAAATCTCACCAAGTAACCAGACCTTATAATGTCTTTTATATACAAATACGAAAGTAGGTGAGGTGATAATGGAATTAAGTCCTGAGATGATTAAAATGATTGCTAGCCAAGGCATATTTGCGATTTTGTTCGTGTGGTTGCTCTACGGAGAACGCAAGGACAGCAAGGAAAGAGAAGATCGCTTGATGGTTCAACTAGAGAAAAACTCTACAGTCTATGAAAATGTTATATCCGCAGTAAATGCACTGAGAGAACTAATTATTTCTAATAAATCAAAGGAGGATAACAACTAATGGAATTTACAGATGAACAACAACAACATATATATAACCTAATCAAAGAAACTAAGGATAAGTGGGTGACTGAGGAACTAACCCCTATCCAAAACCAAGTGAAGGAATTAGAACAATATAAGCCAGTTGACAAAACTGAACAAGAGTTAGCACTCGAAGCCAAAGAAAAAGAACTATTCACCAAAGAGAAAAACTTAATCCTGAAAGAAAAGGGTCTGCAAGATTTTGCAGATTTTTTTGTTGTCTCTGACCTTAAAGAATTAAATAAGCAAATTGAAAAATTGAATAAGATTCTCGAAGCCAAAAAACTGAATAATTCTTATGTTCCCGATGGGCATAAACCAACTGATGCTTATACACAAGCCAAGAAAAATAATGATCCCCTTGGCATGGTTAAAGCCCTTTTTAATAAATAAATTTTAAAATTGAAAGGATGATGTTTAATGTTTACACAAGATAAGTTCGTTACAGGTCAATCTATTGATATGAAGGATGTTTTAATCCAAACTACTCCAATTTTAACCCCGTTTACAACTCTATTACTTCCTAAAACCGTTAAGGCAGAAAATGCAACCTTGAACTGGATTGAAGAAGCAATTAACGAAAACGCAGTTGTAACAATGGGAGAAGGTGGAGATGCTCCTAGCCCTGTAGATGATACTTTGACACCAAAATCTAATTATTGCCAACTTGTAGGTGCTACTGCAACCGTAAGTAATACAGCACAATATACTAATGCAAAAGGTATTAGCGATCTTCTTGCACATGAGGTAGTAAAGAAAACCAAAGCAATGAAGATTGGAATGGAAAACATTCTTATCAATGGTACTAAGGGATATACTTCTGCTACTAAAACCTATACCACAGATGGAATTTTGGCTCAAATTAACGCTGCTAACCAAGTTACTAATACTACCTTCACCAAAGCAAAGTTTGAGGAAGTTGTTGGCAAAATGTATGATGCAGGGGTTAATGATGAAATGCTTTGCTTTATTCCTGCAAGCATGAAAATTACTCTAAATGGTTTTAACAATGTAGAATTCCTTGCTCGTGATATGTTCCTTGGATTCGACACTGAAAGATACGTTACACCTTATGGTATCGTGACTTTTGTATTATCCGAGAAATTGAACAACAAATTGTTTGTTGTGAATCCTAACTACTTAGAACTTGCTGAATTGATTCCTTTCCATGCTACACCACAACCAGTAAGCGGTTCTAAGCAATCTATCTACCTTGAAACCCAGTTTGGATTGAAACTCTTAAACAGTAAAGCAGGAGCAAGTTTCGCTATTACTGCTTAATTATTTCTAGTCAGTCGGAGAGGGTGGTTTTCTGCCCTCTCTTTTTATATTTAAAAAATTAACAAAGGGATCGAATGACAATGAAAACTATTGAATTAACTGAAAAAGAATATTGGCGTACATTACGCAAACAAAAGAAAATTAAACTTCGGGAGATTGCTGATTTGTTGAAATGCTCCATAGCATTTTTATCTATGTATGAAAACGATAAAACACTCATGAGACCAGAAGCAATTAACCAATATAAAGATTTTATCCAAAACAAATAAACCATAACAAACGAAAGGGGTTGGACTAATGTTTGTGGTCGATAAGGGTAGTACCGGCTACCCTCTTGGAAATGTAGAGGAAAAGGAAGGTGACAACAGTTTCTAACCAGAGATGGTTAAATTTATAATCACATTGTCAATAGACAGACAACATATGCTAAATGAATTTAAAGATTAAGGAGAAAATACCAAAATGGGTACAGGATAATAAATATTATGATCTGATTATGAGCAATGATTTAGATTCTCTATTTTCTTGCGAAATACTAAAACAAGTAAAGGGATGGCAACCAACCTATTTTAATTATGATTTCAAAGCAAGTGGTGTAACCGAAGATACAACAGGTCAAGAAACTATTGGCGTTGACTTATCCCTTTGCCATGGTAAAACTTTTGATAATCATGTAGTAATGATGAATGAGCATGATTACTATAATGTCGATTCTGCCAACTTCAATATTATTGATGAGATTAGCAGGGAGAATTACTTTTCTAAATACTGTGGCTCCACCTTACTAATGATATGGAGTCTATATAATATTCCGCTTCCGAAAGAAACGGAGGCGAAGATGATTCTACTTTGTATTGATAGCACTTTCAAAGGGTTCTATAGTCCCTATCCATTGCCACAAATAGCAAATAAAAAATATTTAGTAGATTATATGGAATTCCCTGAACTCTACGAGGTACTACAACAACATAAACAATATGAGTTTAGCCAACTTATTAGCAAGTACAATCTAAGCGGAAAAATAAAACTACATAAAGGGTATCTGTCAACAGATATAGATTTGGAAGGTTTAAGAGAATTATTTGACCTTCCTTTTTTGTTGCCCAAAAAGCCATTCTACAAGAAGGAAGAATACATAAGTAAAATACAGCAATTACCAAAGGGTAATTACTCATTGGATAAAGATGATATAAGCGACAATATGTATTCTGTGGCTCTAACAAAAAGGGACTTTATAAATTATAGTGAGCGAGTTGAATAGATGATTCAAGGGGCTAGGAGTTTATTCTAGTCCCCTATATAAAAACATTTTCCAAGAGTATTGACAATACTCTAACCAATAGTGTATAATTATTGACTTTTTGAAAAGTCGTGGTAAGATACTTATACAAAACAAATGGGAGGAAACAAATGGATAAAAAAACAAATAGAAAACTTAACTTAGAATATGTCTCTAATGTAATTGGAGATGAATATAAAAAGTGGCGTGCTGGTGACATAGTTTTAATAAATGCTCAAACAGGTACAGGGAAAAACTGGTTTATTGAAGAAGTTTTATTACCTTATGTTGACGAGGATGAAGAGTTATTTGGCTATGCGGAGCGTATACTTTACTTATCCAATAGAACCAATCTAAAAAGAGAAGTAAAACAGAGGATATTAAAAAAATATAATATGGAAATTCCTAAAACGCTGAAGGAACTTGACAATATCACAACTATTGGGAATATCACTATATCAAGTTACCATGCCCTCCAACAATCAACACTTGAAGAGATATATGACAATAAGAAATCAAACATATCGTCTTATAATTATTTAATCTGCGATGAAGCACATTTTACCCTAACAGATGGGGGCTTCAACAGACTAAATAGATTGACATTAACTGAAATTGTAAAAAATCACTATCCTAATGCAATTAAGATATTCATGTCAGCCACAATGGATGAAGTCGAAAATCCAATTAAAAAAAGTATAGAGAAGATGTTCGGCGAAAAGCCAAAGGTCTATGAATATACGACAGGTAGAGATTATTCCTATTTGAATGTAAAGTATTTTAGACATAGAAACCGTAAAAACATCTTATCCAACCTAATTAAAAATGACACTTCCGATGACAAATGGATGATTTTTATTTCTTCAATCGAAGATGGTTATAAACTGATAGAAGAACTTGGGGAAGATATTTGCTCTATGGTTTATGCAAATATGGAGGAAACCCCTGAATTAAATTCTATTATAAATAAAAATGAGTTTGAGAAAAAAGTCCTTATTTGTACCAAGGCACTTGATAATGGCATAAATATTAAAGATCCCAAAGTCAAAAATATTGTTGTAATGGCATTGGATAAAACTTCGATGATACAGATGATCGGCAGAAAAAGAATTGATATTGAAGACCCCCAAGAAGTAAATCTTTATCTTTCGACACGCTCTAAAAAAACTTTTTCAACTCTTATAAACGGATATAATCCCAAGATTAAACAAATTGAATTACTCCGTAAAGATGAAGTTGCTTTTGAGAAGCGATATGACAACAACCTAGATGAAATCTATGGTGATGTAATTTATCGTAGTGTTAATACAAAAAAATACAGAATTAACCCTGCTGCCAATGCTAGATTGATTAAGGATAATGATTTTGCTATTCAAATGGTGAATCTCTTTAATATTGATAAGAATTTTGCTTTTATTCACACTCAATTAACTTGGCTAGGACTAGGACATACCTTTGATGAAAGTAATCTTATTGAAGGTGTGGCACTCGAATCAAAAAAAGAATCAATGAAAGATTATTTGGATAATATGGTTGGACAAAAATTATTTAAAGATGAACAACAAAACCTAATTGATATTGTAGATTTAAGGGATTCAAGAAATAGACAGCAAAAATCATACGGACAATTAAACGAATATTTTAAGGCAAACAATTTAAAGTATATGATCGTTCCCAAAAAAAGTAATTCAATTAGATATTGGTTAATTATTAATAATATCGCTTAACACAAAAAGGGACAAAACGTGGAAAAAACTAATTATATTAATAATTTCCATGAATTGTCCCTAAATGACAAAAATAAATAAAATCTATTGCAATGGGGGTTTGGGGGAAATGCAATCGGAATTTTTGTGGCTGGCACGAATGTGACAGACATAAAAATTACGTTTCCCCCAACTAAGTTAAGATAAGTTAGTTAAGGAGAACGGGCATAAGTGGTGCAGTGGCTCCACTCATGCCTAGTGCCTGAACAAGTTCAGTCACTAATTAAATATTTTATTTGTTTATCTGGTGGGTAGTGTTTCTCTACTCACTTTTTCTATTTAAAGGAGGAATGAACAAATGGCAGAAACAGAATCATTAGATAAAGCACTTGGCAGGGTTCATGAAAAATATAGAAGATATTTCAGATGGAAATTTAATATTCCTTATAAAGGCCAGGATGTTCCCGAAAGAACATTAGAACAGTTGATGAAAGCAAGTAATGTTCATAACATATCTACCTTTGAAGCATGGGAAAAAACAGAGGAATATCAATACTTAGTTAATCTTATGCTTGCCGGTAAGACAGCCAATGATCTGATTGAAATATATGAAGCGGTTGCAGATAAAGCCAAAAAAGGCGATTCTAAGGCAGTTGATACTTTGTTGAAATTGCAGAAAACAATCCAATCCAATTTGAAAAGAGGTAAGGCCGAGAGCCAAGAGGAAGAAGATGATCTCGAACTATGACAGTAGCAAAGAAAAAATCTAAGATTGATATTATCAATAGTGACTTCTTCCTTTGGGCTAAGAATTTTATTAAAATCGTTGATAATGAATCTAATGAGGTAAAATTTGAGCCGAATGACCAACAAAAAGAATTTATTGAGAAGATGGAGAAGTTTAATATTATAGCCAAGAGTAGACAGTTGGGATTTTCTACCTTGGCTATTATTTATTGTTTGTGGATTGCTTGCACTAGGCCAAATACTAATTGCTTGATGGTTTCTTATAACCAGGAATCTACTCAATCACTGTTCGAGAAGTTAAAACAGATTTATACCTCTATCCCAGATAAATATAAACCTTCTGAGAAAAGAAATAACCGTATGGAATTATATTTGGATAATGGCTCTAGGGTCATGGTCAAGACAGCAGGAAATAAATCTTTAGGTCGAGGAATGAATTTACAATATGTGCATTTATCAGAGTTCGCCTTTTATCCTGACACCCAACAACAAGATTCTCTTGTTTCATTAGAGCAAGCACTTGCAAAGAATCCAGATTCTAAAATAGTAATTGAAACTACTAGTAATGGTTACAATTTTTACCAACAATTATTTATGGCTGCCTATAAGAAAGGGGAATCCAAGTATAAAGCGTTCTTCTTCCCTTATACTTCTTCTGCGACATTAAAGCAGTTTAAGCATGAATTAAACATTGCCGAGGATTGGTATAAGGTAAATAATCATGGTCAACGGTTAAATCCAAGTGACTTATTGAAGGATGAAAAGGTTTTATATTCTGATGGTGTATCTCTTAAATTGATTATGTGGCGTAGGTGGAAATTACAAGATATGAGTTTAGAGGACTTTCAGCAGGAATTTCCTTATACGCCAGAGGAAAGTTTCAAGGCAACAAGTAGAAGCATCTTCGATACCAATAAAATTACTGAGCGAATCAATAATCTACTGCCCCCATTAAAACTGAATGAGATAACTAAACCACTTCCAGAATCCCTTAATACCAAGGGGTTCTTTTTATATGCCAATGTAAAGCCAGGAGAACGATATTATATTGGCGTTGATACTGCTAGTGGCTCAGGGGGCGATTACTCAACCATGAGTGTATTTGATTCCCAAGGTGAGCAGGTTGCAGTATTCGCTGATAATAAATTACCTGTATATAAATTTGCTGATGCGGTTTATGACTGTGGAATGTATTTCAACTATGCTTTTTTAGTGGTTGAGAAGAATAGTTTTGGTCAATCGGTCATTGAAAAGTTAAGGGCTGAAAAGAGTTATCTCAATATGTATAAGATGAAAACCTTTGATGATCGAGGTAAAAAGAAGTATCAGATCGGTTGGATTACTACCAGTGTAAGTAAACCCAAACTGATTCAGGATTATAAAGAACAATTTGAGAAAGGGTTAATCCTTATCAATGATAGTGAGACATTGGAAGAGATGAAGATATTCGTTGAAGCAGATGGTAAGATGCGTAACCAGAGAGGGACGGATTTACACGATGATAGGGTAATCAGTGCAAGTTTAGGAATTCAGGGCTTAAAGTGTTCCAAGTGGTATCTATAAGGAAGGAGTATGAATAAATGAATCTACAAGAATATATAAATGCCTTTCATGATGGTATAGATGATTGGTTTATTCAGGAAACCAACAACTATTATAATCAGCAAAAGGTCATGAATATTATCAATATAAAAGAATATTTAAGCGGAAAGCATAAGATTCTCGACAGAAAAATTGAATACTGGAATAACAAGGAATATCATCCAAAAACTATTGTCCTTCAATATGCAAAAACAATCTTAAATTTTAGCACATCATATTTGTTGAAGAATCAAGTTACTATATCAGGTAACGAAGATTATGTACCTATCATTAAAGATATTTACAAGAAGGGTAATTACAATAAGATTGATTATGATATTTTAGATAAGGTCTGCAAATATGGTTATGTGGCTGAATATGTGTTTGTGGATGCTGAGGGTAATATTAGGAGTTCTCTTGTAAATCCCGAGGACTCTTATCCTATATTTAACGAGAAGAATGAATACATTGGCTTCATTGAACATTACACCAGTATCATGAATGTATCTTATTGGAATATCTTTAGTGAGGATAAAGTTTATAAATGGGATGATTTAGGTGGAGATATTAGGTTTGTTGGAGAGTTTAATAATCCTAGTGGGCTGCCGATTCTATATAAAAACAAGAATGAGTTGGATGAAACAACAGGAAGAAGTGACTTAGAGGATTATATTGGTCTGATCGACAATTTAGAGGACTTGATTAGTAAATATACCGATTCCATTTATAAATTTGTCAATCCTATTCCAGTGGTCGTAGGGCAGAAGTTAGGAATTGGTCAAAATGGAGAGGGTGCTATTCCTTCTTCATTAGTTGGTAGTGGCTTACAATTGGATGATAATGGAGATTTTAAATTCGTCCAGGGGGCTTTAGATTATAAATCCTTTGAGAGTGTATGGAAGGTTCTGTATAGTTCCCTTCTTAATGTATCTTCTGTTCCTGCTGTGAGTATGGGAGTACAAGACGTTAGCAATCTATCAGAGGTTAGTATTAAGTTGCTATTCTCATTGGCAGATATAAGAGCAGGGCTTAATGAGAAGTATATGAGAGAAGGTATTCAGCAACGGTTTAAGGTGTTTGAGAAGTTGTTAAGTATGAAGGGTATCGTCATTGATTCGGATGAAGTAGATGTTGTGTTTGTCTATGCTAGGCCAATGAATGAAAAAGACATCATCGACAACTTAAAGACACTTAGAGAAATGGGAAGTATCAGTTTGAAAACGACATTAGAGCAGAATCCTTATGTATTTGATGTGGCAAGTGAGTTGGAGAAGATACAAGAGGAAGGTATGCAGGGTAATTCTAACAAAAACAGTAGGGATTCAGATGGTGAAAAAGTTAATAGCGACACTATATCTAATGGTGAAGGTGACGAGTAGATATTGTATATAGTGGTTTTGTAGAAAGTGTTGTGAATAGTAGGGTTCATATTGTGGATTATACTTCCACCTCCCCGCACTTGTTATAGTATCTAATTGGGAGCAGGTCACAATTTGGTATCTATTTACAAGTGGTCAGGGTTGATATATACTATTCCTAGTTGAATAAGCCCTACTCCTAGCCAGTGGGATCAATAGATAAAGCCAAGGAATACGTTAAAATATGCCTTGGCTTGAGTAAATATAGGGTCAACTTGACATAAGACCCATTATCGGACCCACTTTTTACCAGTTATTACCATAATTATAGCATATATAATAATTACTTATATAGGGTTAGCGGTATAAATGGGTCATGAAATAAAGTTTTTATCGGGATATTAGAGGGGTAGTCGATACCCCTCTTTTGGTTTGCCTGTTTAAGTTAATCCAATTTTACACGTTCGGAGTTTTTTGACTCACTCACTAAAGTTCTACTATCTGTTGTTCATGCGGTATGTAGTTCTTTCTCTTATTAACTTGTTTGCTAATTTCTATTACAGATGCACCTGCATTGTATGACTTCACTCTCAAGAAGATTTCTTTCTTTTCTTGGTTGTCTTTACCTATGAAATGTATTTTCAATAAATAACCTATACCATTTTCTTTTGTTTTGGTAACATCCATTCCAATAACATTATCAATTGATATTTTGAAACTATCTCCAATTTTAATTTCGTCTGGAGTAAAACTTAGATTTATCTCATTTCCTTTGTCGAAGTTTGGGATGCCGTCAATGTGTATAAACGTAATATCTTTCGCGTATCCGGCTTTTAATTGAATAACTGCAATGAATCCTTTTCCTATTCCTATAAGGATGATTACAAAAAAGATAAATAAAATAATATCTAACATTTTTAATCTCCTTTCCAAACAGTCCTACTAATCAATAACAAGATTCTCAACCCTATATTCATCTTCATTCACGAATATAACCTCTGCGTAATAATTTGATCTTACTGTAGCACCAAACCCATTTTGAGCATCTACATAACCTTTAACCGAATATTTATTATCATCAAGTTTTTTAACTAAAGAATCATCCCATTTTGAAAACTTGGCAGTAGAGGGGCTTTTTAGATTCGCCTTAACTTTCTCTTGAACATAAAATTGTGCTTCATCTATAAGATTCTCACTACCGCAGCCAACAACTAAAAAAGTAAAGATAAGTAGAACGAAAAAAATCTTTTTCATGGGCTTACCCCCTAATATATTCTTTTCGTGAAATGCCTCATTTTGAAGCATTTATTTCAACTTTGACCCGATTCAGTGTGCTTGCAATATCCCCCAACTGCTGATAGTCAAATCTGCGTTTAAATATGCAATCAATATCTATATCATTTTGAACATAAGATAATATCAAATACTGATCTTCAATTTTTGTCTTTTTCTTTGCTCCAAAGGCAAAGATTCCAAGGGCTAATAATCTAGTTAGAGTTACGTCACTTTGAATCTGTGATTCAGTTTTTACATCGTATCTGGTTAGATTAGAGATTGGTATTTCTTCGCCAGTGTTTGTGTTTTCCTTTTGGAAGTGGATTGTATTGTTGGTTTTAATTTGCAAGGTTACTTTATCGTTTACTTGTAAATAAGGATGTCCTCCAAGGTGGATTAGTTGATGTTCGGAAATAATATTTCTAGATAATAATTCTTTCTGATAGTTTTCCACTTGTTTCTGAGCGTCATCTTTGATACTTTGTCTGCTTGATTTAGCAATAATAATAGATACGATCAGCACTACTATTACAACAATAGCAATGGTCACACGAATCACCTACCTTTATATTTTCACCACCAATATATCATTTCCCATAGCCATTTTTCTGGAAAACCCTGTCGCACAATAATGTCTTTTATTGTCAGGTTTTAGAAGTTGGTGTAATATTCTGAAATATTGCAGGAATAAAATGCTTTACAGAGAAAATAATGTGTTAGATTTTAATATAAGGGGGTATTTTCATGGATATCAAGTCCTTAATATCTGAGGGCGAACAAGTTAAACAAAGAAATACTAAACAAGGTGTGGTCGGACAGTTCGTTACTGGAGAAGAATATGAAAGATGGATTGCAAAATGTGTTATTTATTTACAAAGGTCAAATTATAATAGTGAGATGACAAACAGATTTATCGAAGTAAGCAAAAAGGCAACAGGTAACGGAGTAGAACATTTTGATACAATGATGGGCATTTTAAAAGCGTTTGATGAACTAGGAGAAGAAGAAATTATTACTTTCTAATCATTTACTTTTCAATTTCATTGATTTTATGTATCCCTCAGAGTGCCTTGACACTTTTTGAAAGGGATACTTTTTTATACCCAAAAACAAAAGGAGGAATTAACCAATGATTAAATTTGAAGATAAACTACACATTACTGAACAGGACTTAGAATATTTTAAAACTGAATGGCTCAATCGAGTGGACTCTGTAGAAGAAAAAGAACGCTATCGTTTCCACCTTGACAATGACATTATTAAAGTCCTATTTTTAACTACTCACCATCATGAGGATGGTACAAAGAGTACGAGTTCAACAGGTTTAAACTTCGTCAAGATTAAGCATTCTTGGGCAGATTATATTTCTTACCATTGCTATGATTCTAGGCGTAACCTAGTTTTTGATTCTGAATTATTCTTTATGGATAACTGCAAAATCACTCAGCACAATTTAAAGGGAGGTAAATAGGCATGAATAATCAAGAGAGATTATTGATGGAGATAAAGGGAATAGATTTAACACCTTCAGAAATAGAAGTATATCTACAAGAAAATAATTTAGTAGCTACTGAAGAATATAACCCTTCAAGCAATACAAATAAAAGAAATATCCTTAAAACTGCACTAGCCATACTTGAATCAGTGGCTAATCAGCCAGAACTCATGCGTAATTACAAGATGGATGATATAACCGTTTCTCAATTCCATGAGAACTTACAGAATCGTATAGACCAACTAGAAATTAAGATTCGTCAAATACCAGATGATTCTATGACCTATCAAGATGGGGCACAATTCTTCTATATGTTCGCGGATTAAGGAGGTGGCTTCATGTTTAATTACTTTGAATTAAATAATCCAACGGATTTTAAATATCTCCTTTACTCAGCAGGGCAGGATATAACTATCAATGGTCAACCTGCTAGGGCATTGATAACCAATACAAATTTAACTGAATCAAGAGATAACAAAAAGATAACCACACTCGAAAATATTGAGCGTGGTTTTTTGATTGATTATGATAATAAGAAATGGCTTATTGTCTCAGGGGATAATAGGTATAGCCGACACAAAGGTATTATGCAGCGGTGCAATAATACCCTGATCGTAAATGTTGGGGGTATACTTTATAAAGTGCCTTGCATCGTCACAAACAAGGTTAATCTAAATATTGATACGACAACATACATTTCTTCACTTGATAATGAAATTTATATTTTGGTTGCCAATGATTCGCTTAATAGCAATATCAAACTGAATGACATTTATAAAATTGGTCAACGCAATTACAAGGTGAGGAATATTGATGATATAGGCCAATCAGGGCTTTTATATATCAAGTTGGAATTTAGCGAATCACCGCAAGTATTGCCTGTGTATTCAATCTCTATTACCAATGGGGATACCTTAACAACCAATGTAGAAACTCCTGTTCAATTAACCATTGAACAAAAGGATGGAGATACTGTTCTTACTAATCCATTACCTATGGTTTTTGTTTCGAGTAATGAATCTATTGCAATGGTAGATAATAATGGATTGGTATCGCCTGTAAGCGTTGGAGAAGTGGTTATAAGTGTTTCTATTGAATCTGATCCTAGTGTTAATGATTCTATCTCTATTACAATTGAAGAAATGCCTGTGATTGAAACATTTATCCTTGAATTGACAGGAAGCATTTCACCAGATACAGAGATTAAACAAAATCAAACTAAAACGTATACTTGCGTCAAGAAAAATAGTTTAGGTGTAACGGTTGAAGGGGCACAGTTTGATTTTAGCATTAACCCAGGAACAACTCCTACTAGTGCTTATGTTTTTACAGTGGTAAATGATACACAATGCACTATTAAGGGTAATTCCTCAACTTATTATATTGATCTGGTGGCAACGGATAGAGCCGATAATACTTTGAGTGTAACTAAAAATATTAAGTTAAGGCCTTTATTCTAAAAAAGGGAGTGACACTAAGCCACTCCCTAGAATATTTAATTAACACATTTTAATTCGGGTTTCAACTCTGAAAAATCACACAAATTTTTGATATGGCCAATGGTAAATAAACTACCGCACTTGCTATTATCACAAAATAAGGAAACCTCCCAACCATAACCTGAACCTTGACCTTTTATAGTATCCCAATCACAGCCAGAATAAGCAATGTCAAGTTTAAGGGGATTATTACAGATAGGGCATTTAAGCATTTGCATTAGTCAATCCCTCCCCTTAAATAATTCCATATTATCAAGAGGATTGTACTTTTGGAATTCTACAAGTTTATCATCGGTTGACCAATACAGATATTTTTCCACTGTTTCAATGGTACGGTGGCCTAGTTGTTCTCGAAGTGAAGCGGTCGATCCCCCATTCTTTAAGAAGTTTATTGCATAGGTATGCCTAAAGGTATGGGGTGATACTCTTATACGAGGGTCAATCTTTGCTTGCTTACCATATTCCCTAAATTTTTCCTGAACCGTATTATCGGCAAGTTTTCCTCCATCTTGATTTTGGAAGAGAAGATCAAAAGGTTGAGAATCAGGGTGACATAAACGGATGAACCTTTGTAATTCTAATCTTATTGTTTTGGCTAATCCTACAATACGAGGAGTTCTATTTTTGCTTTCATTAATAAGGATACGATTATTCTTGAAATCAATATCTGAGATAAGCAGATTAAGGCATTCACTAATTCTCATGCCAGTTGAAGCCAATATCAGCATAATGCTATAATCCCTATATCCTGTATGTCTAGATTTATCAGGTTGTTTGAGAAGGTTTTGAATATCCTCTTGTGAAAAAGGAATAATCGGCTTTTGGTCGACTTTGCCCTTTTTTATCCTTTCCATTGGATTATATTGGATAATACCTTCTTCAACTAGATAATTGAAAAATGGTCTTAATTGTGCTATTGCTCCGTTAATTGTTGCTTGATTATTAGTTTTGGTTTTACGCATGAAATTTAGAAAACCCTTTATATCTCTTTCGGTAATTTCATTAACTAATAAAGAATGGTTCTCTTCTTCAAGATGCCTTTTTAGATATTCTAAATAGAACTTATAACTATCAATGGTGTTTTTAGTGAGATTGCGTTCCTCGCAATGGATAAGATAATCTTCAAATTGAATTGAGTAGTCAGTGAGGATTTCAATTTTATAAGATTTACGTTTGGAAGGGGTAATAACTGTTGATTTTCTAGCCATATAAAAACAACCCTTTCTTTTGTTGTTCCTCTGCTAGATTTTTCTATTATTCAATGGTGTTTGACTAGAATCTAGTGCGTTTCAAAGTTCTGAATCTAGTGCGTACCCTGAAAAACAAAAAGAGCATTTTGAATTTCTCAAAAATGCTCTAAACCCTTATCTCAATTGGTGCGAGAGAAGGGACTTGAACCCCCACGGTTTCCCGCTGGAACCTAAATCCAGTGCGTCTGCCAGTTCCGCCACTCTCGCAATTGATTTACTGTCTGATTATAGCTCAGTTTTCCTTAAATGACAAGCTTTTTAAAAGCATAATCAGTTGTAAGAATGTGCAATTAAGAAAAACTTAAGTTTGAGATTTGTTGTTTTTGAGTTAAAATGGGAGTGTAAGTTAACCGGGTTTTCGACAGTTGCTAACTAAATAATTACGAGCAAAGCCGCTTAACAGCG